>BNJT01002422.1_pt1 | contig 405122 bp, 574 predicted proteins | sample 8540491 | NCBI WGS metagenome assembly BNJT01 (sample SAMD00202455, study PRJDB9452) | human saliva metagenome | host: Homo sapiens | reverse complement strand
TACAAATACAAAAAAATAGTCAGACACTGTCTAACCAATTAGGGTACTCAATTCCTCAGACACTGTCTGCGAAATTCAAATTCAATTTAAGTTGGTCTCACTATCTTATTTTAACAATATCTAGCAAGAAGTCCCCTACTTCTATAAGTAGGGGATGAATTGCTTTTTATTTTCTTGAAATTGTTTCAAAAAAATATGATATAATTAAATCAATTAAAGGTAATAAAAAAAGGAGTATTTTTTTGGAGTAGAAGTTTTTTTGTATTGAGTATTGGTGGAGCAAGTAAGGAGGAGGAAATGAAGACAATTAAAAAAAGCATATAAATTCAGAATATATCCTACCTTAGAACAAGTAATCTTTTTCTTAAAAAAACTTTTGGTTGTGTCAGAAAAGTTCATAATCTTATGTTAGATGATAGGAAGAAAGGTTATGAAGAATATAAATCAACAGGAATTAAAACTAAATATCCTACTCCTGCTAAATATAAAGAAGAATATCCTTATTTAAAAAGAAGTAGATAGTTTAGCTCTTGCTAATGCACAATTAAATTTAGAAAAAGGCTTTTTAAGAATTTTCTTAAAAAAATAAAGATTTTGGTTTTCCAAAAATATAAGTGTAAATCTAACCCAGTCCAAAAGCTATACTACAAATAATCAAAACACAATATATATTAAAGATAGCTATATAAAACTTCCTAAATTAAAAATCGCTAGTTAAAATCAAATTGCATAGAGAAATAAAAAGGTATAATCAAATCAGTAACAATAAGTAAAAAAATAGTCTTGACCATTATTTTGTTTCAATATTATGTGAAGAAGAAATAGAAGAATTACCAAAAAAACTAATAAAAAAATATTGGAATAGATTTAGGAATAAAAAGAATTTTGCAACAATGAGTGATTGTACAAAAAGTAGAAAAATTTAAAAGCTATCAAAAAGAATATGAGAAAAAAACTTAAAAGAGAACAAAGAAAAACTATCAAAGAGATGTAAACTTGCTAAAGATAGCGACAAAAAAACTATCAGATAGTAAGAATTATCAAAAAAACAAAAAGCAAAAAAAGTAGCAAAAAAATACATAATAAAATTAGAAATAAAAGAAAAGACTTTATAAATAAGTTGAGTACAAAAAAATTATCAATAACCACGATATAATCTGTATAGAAGACTTAAATATAAAGGGAATGTTGAGAAATCACAAATTAGCAAAAAGTATATCAGATGTAAGTTGGAGTGAATTTGTAAGACAACTAGAATATAAAAGCAAATTGGTATGGAAGAAAGATTGTAAAAAGTACCTACATTTTTATCCAAGTAGTAAGACTTGTTCTAGTTGTGGTAATACAAAAAGAAACACTAAAAATTATCAGAAAAGAATATATCATTGTGAATGTTGTGGACTAGAAATAGATAGAGATTACAATGCAAGTATAAATATATTAAGAAAAAGGTTTAGAAATATTAAGAGAAGAAAAAAAGTAAATTAAAAAAATATATCAGGGTAGGGACTACCCGAAGAGCTTAGTAAATATATGTGGCTAACAAAAGCACATACTTCCCAAGAAGCTCCCACTTCTATAAGTGGGAGTAGTTCACTGAGAATGATACTTTGGTAAAAATTAAAACTTTCAAAGGATAATAGTCAAATATTTGCTAGTAGATATACAACAATCCTACCTTCTTTGGATGAATTTAAAAAGATTATAGAAGAATAACATTAAGGGAGAAAATGGTGTAGTGGTATAATAGAATTTGTATAAAAAATATAAAAAGCAATTGACATTGAGTGGGAAATATTGTATCATAATCTATATTATATAAAAAGGGAGTGTGAGAAATATGGAGAAAATTTTTAAATGTTGCTGAGTATATTTTTTTAAAAGAATATCAAAAGAGTGACTGGGGAATATATTGATGAGATGAAATTACAAAAAAACTTTTATATTTTTTTCACAAAGAGAAAGTTTAGCTATATTAAATAAACCAATGTTTAGTGAAAAAAATTTGAAGGATGGAAATACAGATCAGTTTCAGAGAAGTTAGAACATACTTTACTCAAGAAGAGGGGATACAAACTTATACAGAGGATATAAAGAGTGAAAATAAATATATAGTAAATAATGTAATACTAGAGTATGGTTCATTAGCTTCATGGAAGTTGAGTGAAATGACTCATAAAGAAATTTCTTGGTTAAATTCTAGAAAAGGATTATCTGAAAAATGAAAAATGGAAATAAAAAAATAGAGTTAGAAGATATCAGAGAAGATGCAAAAAAAGTGAGACCTTACGACTATATTTGGGATATGTATTATGATGAGTTTGAAGATGTGATACAAATATAGATACTTATTATGATATAAAAATTGACTCAATATCTTACCCTAAATTAAAATTAAAAAAATTTCTTATGTGAGAACTCATAAGAGAACATCTATACATCAAGCAAGTATTGATAAAAAGTAATATTATAGGAGATTTAAAAAACAGATTATGAAGAATTATTTTTTTAGAGATACTAAAAAAAGTTGAAGAATTTGACAATGAAGTTATTGAAAGTGCTTTAAGATAAAAAAATATAAAAAAACTGCAACTCTAATCTTATAGTTAAGATTTTTGGTTGTTTGTCAAATAGTGTTGATAAAAAAAGTTTAGACTATAACCTGAGAGAATTAAGAGAATTTTTTTGAGAATTAAAAAAACTTAAGAATTCTCTTTTTTTATATAAAAAAATTGAAATAGTCAAACACTGTCTGACTAATTAAAAAAACTCAATTTCGCAAACAGTGTCTGCGTAATTGAAACTTAGTGAAATTATATAAACTTAAAAAAAGAAAAAAATTGATTTTAAATTTACATTGTGATATTATATACTAATATAGAAGAAAAAAACAAAGAAGTCAAGGAGGGAATGTTATGAGTTTAAAAAAAGAGATAAGAGAAGAAATAAAAGAAAAGATACTAAGATTAATTCAAAAAAGAGTCTCCATATTTAGTTTTTGAACTATTATAAAAATAAGTAGACAGACAGTTTATAAATATTTAAAAGATTTTTATGACAAATAAAAATAATTATAAAAAAACTCAAAAAAATGAATATTTTATAAATTATTATATTCATGATGTAATAAAGTTAAAAAAATAAAAAAACCTTCAAGAAGACTTAATATACAGAGATTATATAAGAAAGTATGAAAAAGATAAAAAAAGATAATATTGTTAGAATATTATCTTATACTTTCAGTGAAATATTGAACAATGCCATAGAACATTCTGAGGGTAAAAAAATATTATAATAACTTATGCTGAGAATTTTTTTAATATTTATATTAGTATCTTAGATGATGGGGTTGGGATATTTAAAAAAATACAAAGAGATCATAATTTAAAAAAATGAAAATGAAGCTATTTTTGAATTAAAAAAAGGAAAAAAATGACATCTGACTCAGAACATCACAGTGGAGAAGGTATATTTTTTTACATCTAAAGTAGTTGATGCTTTTTTTAATAGAAAGTTACAATAAACAATTTAAAAGCTGGAAATGAATTATTCTTTTTATAGTTTTGAGCAGATAAGTGATATAAATATAGAAGGAACAGCTGTTGCTTTTTTTTAATAGATAAAAAAATACAGATAGAAAAAAATTAAAGATGTTTTTGATGCATATACTACAGATGATGATGGGATTGGAATTTTCAATAAAACAGAAATTACAGTTCATTTAGCACAAGAATATTTAGATTTTCCTATGGTTTCACGTTCTTTAGCTAGAAGAATTTTATCTAATATAGATAAATTTAAAGTTGTGTTCTTAGATTTTTGCAAATATTGAGACTATAGGTCAAGGCTTTGCTGATGAGATTTTTAGAGTTTTTTTAAAAATAAACATCCAGAAATAAGTGTAATTCCATTAAATACTAATGAAGAAATAGATTTCATGATAAAGAGAGCAACGAATACAAAAATTTTTAGAAAAATTTAAAGAGCTGTTACAAATAAAATGATAAAAAAATCATTAATTTATAACAGCTCCTTTTTATTCAAACCGACACTCAAACCGACATTTTATTGTCGCCATTTTTTTAAAAATATAATATTTACAAAAATGGTTTTCTATTCCCCACTCAATAGTTGCAGGTGGTTTAGATGAAATGTCATAAGTCAATCTATTAATTCCTTTAACTTCATTTAGAATTCTATTAGAAACTTTTTCTAAGAAATCATAAAGGTAAGTGTGACCAAGTTGCAGTCATAAAAATCTATAGTGTTAGCAGATCTTAAAACAGCAGTATATTCATAAGTTCTTTCATCTCCCATAACTCCAACAGATTTTTACAGGAAGTAAAACAACAAAGGCTTAGCTAACTTTGTTATATAAATCAGCCTTTCTTAATTCTTCTATAAATATTGCATCAGCTTCTCTTAGGATATCAGCCTTTTCTTTAGTAACTTCTCCTAAGATTCTGATTCCTAAACCAGGTCCCTAGGGAATGGATGTCTATCAACCATATAATCAGGGATACCTAATTCTCTACCAACTTTTCTAACTTCATCTTTAAATAATTCTCTTAAAGGTTCAAGTAATTCAAATTTTTAAATCTTCTGGAAGACCTCCAACATTGTGATGAGATTTTTATAGTAACAGATAGCTTTTAACAGAAACAGATTCAATTACATCTGGATATATAGTACCTTGTGCTAAGAATTCAGCACCTTCAATTTTTTTAGCTTCTTCATTGAATACTTCAACAAATTCTTTTCCTATAATTTTTTTCTTTTTTTGTTTCTGGATCAGTTACTCCAGCAAGTTTAGATAAAAAAATCTTTCTTCAGCATTTACACACTTAATATTCATATCAAAGTTTTTTTGCATAAACTTCCATAACTTGTTTAGCTTCATCTTTTCTAAGTAAACCAGTATCAACGAAGATACAAGTTAATTGTCTACCTATTGCTTTATTTATAAGTGCAGCAGCGACAGATGAGTCAACTCCACCAGATAATCCTAAGATAACTTGTTTATTTCCAACTGTTTCTTTTATTTGTTTTACAGTTGATTCAATATAGTTTTTCCATAGACCAGTTTTTGTTCAGCCTTAGCTATTCCAAAAACAAAGTTCTTTAACATATCAAAACCATGTTGAGAGTGAGTAACTTCAGGGGTGATATTGGAAAGCGTAGATATTCTTATCTTTATTTTTCAATAGCAGCTATTGAAGAATCAGTATGAGCTATAATCTTAAAGTTAGGAGCCATTTCAGTAACATGATCCCCATGACTCATCCAAACAGTTGTTTTTATTTGGAATATTTTTTTGTATAGACAATTGTCTTTATCATCAAGCTCTAATTCAGCCTTACCAAATTCTTGTTTATCTGCTCTTGCAACTTTTCCACCATGTAAATGAGTTATAAGTTGCATTCCATAGCAAAGCCCTAAAATTGGGATATTTTTGTTCAAATAATTTTATATCCAAGCTTGGAGCACCTTCAGTATAAACAGAAGCAGAATACCAGAAAGTATAATTCCTTTTTGGCTCTCTAGCTAAAAATTTTATCAACATCTTCATGAAAGGGAACAACTTCAGCATAAACTCCCATTTCTCTGACTCTTCTTGCAATCAGCTGATTATATTGAGAACCAAAGTCAAGTATAATAATTCCACCTTTTTCATTATAAAACCTCCACTATTAAATTACATTATTATATCATATTTTCTTTATAAAAAACGAAGATTAAAGAAGAATTTTTATCTAAAGGTAATTTAGGTACATAATGAGTTCCATTTTTCAATGAAATATTTAGTATCATTTTCATCTTTTTGAATCGGTAAGTTTTACTATATCTTTAGCTTCTCCTAAAAACTATAACTGCTTTTTGATTCATAATCTTCAGGAAGTTCTAAAACTTCTTTAAAAAAACATTTTTTTATTGTATGACATAACTATACAAGCTCCATAACCAAACTCATTAGCAAGTAAAGCAATGTTTTGAGAAGCAATACCTACATCAAAAATATTGTAAAAAAATCAGGAATACTAACATCTTTTTGCTGAAATTAATATATAGGCTCTAGGTCTTTCTTCAAGAGTAGCTTTATCTTCAGGTTTTAATAGTCCTCCCAAAGAAACAGCAGAAAAAAAGTTTTTGCATTTCTCATCATCTACAGTGTAAGAGTATCTTAAAAAAACTGTGAATTTTTAGCTGATGATGAATATCTAGCTCCTTCTAGAATTTTTTTAAAAATTTCTTCTTTTGAGATTCTTTTTATCTGTGAATTTTCTGTGTGAACGAGTATTTTTTTAATTTTTTTCAATCATAACAATAACCTCCCAAACAATGAACTTAATAATAAAATTATATTAGAATTTCAATATTTTTTTACAAGAAAAAAAGGAGTCATAAAAACTCCTTTTACTTTTTCTGAGTTAATTTTTTTAATTAAAGAGAATTTACTAAAGAATTAACTTTTGCTGCTAATCTAGCTTTCTTTCTAGAAGCAGTATTTTTTTCTTTAAAATTCCTTTGCTAACTGCTTTATCTAATTCTTTGTATGCAACTGATAAAGCTGTTTTTGCAGCTTCAACATCTTTAAGTTCTAATGTAGCTAAAAACTTTTTTTAGCCATAGTTTTAACTCTAGTTTTAACTGCTTGATTTCTAACTCTATTTCTTTCTGCTACTAATACTCTCTTTTTAGCTGATTTTTGAATTTGCCATTTTAAAAAAACCTCCAAAATGATTTTTATACCTATTAAAAAAATAACATAATTAAATTAATATTCAATTAAGCTTCAAAAGAGACACATATTTTTACAATGGATAGTTAGTATTATACTATGTTTTTTTGTTAAATACAAGTAAAAAAATTTTATTATTTAATAAAAAAATCTATTTTAAATTGTTTCATATCAGTATAGAATTTATCACTTAAATAGTAATATCTTTCTGTGTATTCATCAGCTTGACCAGCATTATGAACTTCAGAAATTTCTTTAAAGATAAGTTCTAAGTTTTCCATAACTTCAGCTACAACATCAGGATCTTTTCCATTTAAATTTCTAGCAACAACATTTTCTTCCATTTTTAAATTGCTACTAACATTAATATTTTTTTGTTCTTGGATAAATCTGTTAATATTATTTATTACGTCTCTAACTTCTGGTTTCATTAAACTCCTCCTAAAATAATTTTTTTAATAATCTTATTATACTATATTTTTGTTAATTTGGTATATAATAAAAATATAATTGAGAAAAAAATGAGAAAGAAAAGGTGAAATATGAAAAATAGCAGTATTTCTATTTGAAGGTGCAGAGCTTTTTGAGATAGCAAGTTTTACAGATATCTTTGGTTGGAATAATATAGTTGGCTTAAAAAGAATTTAGAGATATAAAGGTGGAAACAATTTCATATAAAGAAGAAATTAAATGTACTTGGGGTGGAACTTTAAAAAGCAGAAAAAGCTTTGTTACAGAAAAATAATTTAGAAGAGATTTTTCTCTTATGATGCTCTAGTTATACCAGGTGGTTTTTGGTGGAGCTAACTTCTTTAAAGATAAAAGAAAATGAAATATTTAAAAAAATTAGTTAAATATTTTTCTGAGAATAATAAAAATTATTGTAGCTATTTTGTACAGCTGTTATTAATTTAGTAGAAACAGAAGAAATAAAAAAATAAGAAGGTGACAACTTATCTTTTAGATAATAAAAAGATATTTTAATCAGTTAAAAAAATTTGACATCATTCCTGAAGAAAAAGAAATTGTTGTAGATGAAAAATCTATTTACTTGCTCAGGACTGGCTAATGCTCTGGACTTGTCACTATTAATTTTTAGAGAAAAATGACATCTAAAGAAAATGTTGAAATAGTGAAGAAAAAAATATGTTTTTAAAAATAGCTATTTTTCTTTTTTTACAAAAATATATGATATGCTAAGAGTACAAACTAAAAAGAGGTGGTATAATGAAAATAGGTGAAAACAAAGTTGTAGCATTGGATTATAAAAGTGTATGATGCAGATACAAAGGAATTATTAGAAGATACAGCTGAATTAGATCTTATTATTATATTCAAGGTATGGGATTATTCCTACCAAAAAATAGAAGCTGCATTAGACAGCAAATCAAAAGGATACAAAACAACAATTGAAATACCTATGGAAGAAGCCTATGGAGACTATGATGAAGAATTAGTTGAAGAGTTAACAAAGGCTGATTTCGCAGATTTTGAAGATATCTATGAAGGAATGGAATTCGTAGTAGAACTAGAAGATGGAAGTGAAATGGTAGCTGTTATAACAGAAATTGATGGCGATAAAGTTTATACAGATTCTAACCATCCATTCTCTGGAAGAAACTTATTATTTGAAGTAGAAGTTACTGATGTAAGAGAAGCTACTGATGAAGAATTAGCTCATGGTCATGTTCATGAATACGAAAATGAGGGAGTAAAAATAGTATGAAGATAGCATTAGGTGCAGATCACGGTGGATTTGAATTAAAAGAAAAAAATAAAAACAACATCTAAGCAAAAAAAGAAGGAATAGAAGTTATAGATTTTTGGAACTAATAGTACAGAAAGTGTAGATTATCCAAAAATATGGTCATTTAGTTGCAAATAGTGTAGTTAATAAAGAAGTTGACTTTGGTATCTTAGTTTGTGGAACTGGTATAGGAATTTCTATAGCAGCTAACAAAATTAAAGGTATAAGAGCTGCAAACTGCACAAATACAACTATGGCAAAAATTAACAAGACAACACAATGATGCAAATATTTTTAGCTTTAGGTGCTAGAATAGTTGGAGATGTTTTAGCTTTTAGATATAGTTGATGAATTCTTAGCTGCTTCTTTTTGAAGGTGGAAGACATCAAAAGAGAATAGATGAAATAGAAGCTTGCAATTTATTTTTAAGTAGGTGATAAGATAAGCAACATTATTTACAAAAAAATTATAAATAGAGAAATTCCAGCAGATATAGTGTATGAAGATGATGATGTAATTGCTTTTTAAAGATATAGCACCAGTTGCACCTGTTCATGTACTTGTTGTGCCTAAAAAAAGAAATTCCAACTATCAATGATATAAGTGATGAAGATGCTTTGCTAATTGGAAAAGTATATAGAGTAATAGGAAAGTTAGCAAAAGGAATTTGGAATTGACAAAGATGGTTATAGAGTTGTTTCTAACTGTAATGAACATGGAGGACAAACAGTATTTCATATACATTTCCATTTGATTGGTGGAAATCAATTAGGAACTATGGTTTAGGAGAAGAAATGAAAAAAATATTAATATTAATGGTAATGGTTTTGAGGCTTAGTGGCATGTGGAGAAAAAAATTTCCATACACAAGTCAAAGTACTAAAGAAAAAAATGATAAAAAGAACTAAAAAGTAGCTATGGAAAAAAAGCAGAAGAAACAAAAAAGTGAAAAAAAGATGCTCAAGTGCTTCTAGAAAAAAATGGGTGAAATAATAAAAAAATCTCAACTGAATTAGAAAAAAAGAAGTTCAGAGGGAGATGAAAAAAAGCCAAAAGAAGAATTAGATAAGTGGGATAAAATGATAACTGAAATAAAAACCACAATAATTTAAAAGAAAAAGAGTTGTTACAAATTAATAAAAAAAGTGAAAAAAATAGTTTGTTACTGAGTAAATTTCGTAACTCACTTATTTGTTACTTTAGGATTGAAATTTTAATTTTGAACAGCTCTTTTTATTATTCTAACATATTCTAACTTCCTAACAGTGTTAGAATATGTTAGAATATGTTAGAAAAATAATTTGTGCTATAATGAAATATAAAAAAATATAGAGGTGATAATATGAAGCCAATAATTGCAATAGTAGGAAGACCCAATGTTGGAAAAATCTACTCTTTTCAATAATTTAATTGGAGATAAGATAGCGATAGTGGACGACCTACCTGGAGTAACAAGAGATAGATTATATAGAGATACAGAGTGGAGTGGTTCAGAATTTGTAATAGTGGATACAGGAGGACTAGAACCAAGAAACAACGATTTCTTAATGACTAAAATAAAGGAACAAAGCAGAAGTTGCTATGAATGAAGCAGATGTTATTTTTGTTTGTTGTGGACGGTAAAGCAGGACTTAATCCTTTAGATGATGAGATAGCATATATACTAAGAAAGAAAAAAATAAACCTGTTATCTTGTGTGTAAATAAAAATAGATAATTATTTTGAACAACAAGATGATATTTATGATTTCTATGGACTAGGTTTTTGAATATCTTGTTCCTATATCAGGGGAACACAAAGTAAACTTAGGGGATATGCTAGATATAGTTGTTGAAATTATAGGAAAAAAATGGATTTTTCCTGAAGAAGATGAGGATGTTTTTAAAAATTAGCTGTTATAGGAAAACCTAATGCAGGAAAAATCTTCATTAGTTAATAAACTTTCAGGTTCAGAAAGAACAATAGTAAGTGATATTGCTGGAACAACAAGAGATGCTATAGATACCTTTAATTGAATACAAAGACAATAAATATATGATAATAGATACAGCTGGTATAAGAAGAAAAATCTAAGGTTGAAGAAAGCTTAGAATACTATTCTGTGTTGAGAGCATTAAAAAAAGTATAAAAAAAGAGCAGATGTTTGTATTTTTAATGTTAGATGCTAAAGAAGGTCTAACAGAACAAGACAAGAGAATAGCAGGAATAGCTGCTGAAGAATTGAAACCTATAATTATTGTAATGAATAAGTGGGATTTGGTAGAAAAATAAAAAAATAATGTAACTATGAAAAAATGAAGGAAGAATTATATGCTGAGCTACCATTCTTATCTTATGCTCCTATAGAATTTATTTCAGCTCTAACAGGACAAAGAACTACAAATCTTCTTGAAATATCTGATAGAATCTATGAAGAATATACTAAGAGAATTTCAACAGGACTTTTTAAATACTGTATTAAAAAGATGCTATTCTAATGAATAATCCACCAACAAGAAAGGGTAGATTAATTAAAAATCAATTATGCAACTCAAGTTTCTGTTGCACCACCAAAAATTTGTTTTATTCTGTAATTACCCAGAACTTATACATTTCTCTTATGCAAGATATATAGAAAATAAATTTAGAGAAGCATTTGGCTTTTGATGGAAGTCCAATAATGATAAGCTTTGAAGCTAAAAAGTAAAGATTTATAAATATGAGATAGTAAAAAAACAGCTCATTGCTGAGTAGATTTTAGAAAAATTTTCTTTGAAATATTTTTAATAATTTCTAGTTATATATAACGATTACTTGCTAGCCTATAATGTTTCAAGAGCTCCACAAAGGCTCTTTTCAACATTATAGGACGTCGCAGTAATCTTATTAAAAAAACTATTAGTTATTTACTCAAAAGAAAAATTTTTAATACCTAACTGTAAAGTAACTAACTTGTTTTTTTTACTATACTCCAACTCTATAAAGCTAATTATATAAAAGCTTCAATTCTTATCATAAAAAAATTTAAAAATAAAAAAACTTTTTAAACTTTTTTTCTAGGGGGTCTCGTCTAAAGGTTATAGATAATAAAATTTTTTTCTCCCCCAGAAAGAAAAAAGGCCTTCTCTTAAATGAGAAGGGTAATTTCCCATAATAATAATGAAAAAAATAATAGATATGCTAATCCCGCAAAAAGTCCATATAAAAAAATGGACTTTTTATTTTTATTTTTACAGAAAAAATGATAGAATATCTATTATGAAAAAATATAGATAAAACAAATAATAATTTAGAAAAAAATTGAAAAATTGTATTAATTTAGCAGAAAAAAACTGATATGATAGTATATAGTAAACAATTTTTTTCCAATATCTCAACTTAATAAGTTGAAACATCATGAACTAAATTTCTCTTTTAAGGGTCTAAATGAAGACTGTGAAAAAAATTATTGGCAGTCTATCCAAAAGATTTTACAGAAGAAGATTTGTTTTTCCTGTGAAATACTTTTAAAAATAGAAAAAGAAATCTAAATTTATTGACTTGGAACACAAGCATTATTTAGGGAATATCTTAGCTTTAGGTTTAAAAAGAGAAAGTTTAGGAGATTTAATTGTTAAAAAAATGGTTATTGTTATGGTATTATATTAGAGAATATGTTTGATTTTTTTAAAAGAGAATCTTTTGAGAGTAAATTCTTCACCTGTTGAAATTATAGAAATAGATGAAAGTGAGATACCTCAAAATGAATACCAAGAATTAAATATAACTCTAGCATCTTTAAGATTGGATAGTTTGGTTTGCAGAACTAACTAATCTATCTAGAACTTTAAGTACAAACTACATAGATTTAGGAAATGTACAATTAAATTATGAGGTAGAAAGAGAAAAAAAGTACTAAGATAGCTGTGGGAGATACTATAATAATTAAAAAAAGTATGGAAAAATTTAAGATTGTGGAAGAAAAATGGCTTAACTAAAAAAAGAAAAAAATCAAATTAATAATTAGAAAAATATATATAGGTGAGGTTATATGAAAAATTTATAGGTTTTTTTATTACTATTTATTGTTATTTCAGTTACTATCCTGTTTTTTTGCAAGAGATATTTTGTTAAAAAGCTTATTTAGAAAGAAAAAAATGTCTCAGGCAAATAATGCAGAAGTTACAATAGGTAGTTTGATTTAGATTATTTTGAACGTTACATTACTTTAAAAAGATGTAAAGATTATGAGTAACTTAAATGAAGAAGAAGTCTTTATTTCTATCGATAAATTAAAAAAGTTATTATAATATAAACTTTTAGAAAGAAAAATAATAACTTTTGATGATGCAGAAATAGAAGGAATATCTTTCTTTGGGAATGCAAAATATGAATATAACTCTGAAGAAGATATGGTTGTTTTTGAAAATAAAGTGACTGAAGCTGAAGAAAAAGCTAAGAGAAAAAAAGTTCTAACAGAACTTAAAAAATCTTTATTTGAATAAAATAGAAGAAAAATCATTTAAATTTAAATGAAGTTTTTTTCAAGAAATTTAAGTAATAGAACAGATCTTAGTGAACTTGAAAAAAATAAAACAAAGCATAAAGAATATTAAAGAAAGTAGTGAAAAAGAATTTAAATATTTCAGAAGTAGTTGGAGAAATATCTAATATTGGTAAAAGTACAAAGAAACTTGGACAAGATTTAGATATTAAAGATTTAAGTAAGACTGAAGATGAACTTAAAGATGGAATGACTTTAGAAGAATCACTAGATAGAGTTGTAAGAAACTTCTTAAATAGAAATAAACTTGTTTTTATTCGATTTGAGATGGTTATATCAATATGTATTTAAACTTAGTTTATGAACAAAAAGATATATAATCTTTCTTTAAAAATATAGAAATATTCTTGACGAAATTCGTGTTAGAAAAGAAAAAGATTCTAAACTAGATGATGAAGATGTATGGGAACTATTCTTTAATAGTATAAGTATCACTTCTAATATTTATGGAATTAGTTTTAATGGTGAAGTTAAGAATTTCTCAACAAGAATTTCAAAGGACACAGATAATACTGAGTTTAAATTATTTGGAGAAAAAGGAAATACCATAGGTGAATTTAAAGGTTTCATTAACTTTGATACAGAGCTTACAGAGTCAACTTTGAATATTCCTGAGGCTGATTTAAAAAGATTTAGGAAGCGATTTATTACAAGGTGGACAGGGAGTTTTATTCCAAAATTTAAAAAAACAGATGGTTCTCATTTAGTTATAAATGGAAGTATACATCTAAAAAGATATGAAACTTGATGTAGCAAAAAAATAATTGAAACTATGAAAATAGAAGATGAAGTTACTAGAGAAATAATAGCACCTCTATTAAAAGAATTAAATACTGGTGAAATTTATTATAGTTATGACACTGATTCAAGAACATTACAAATTAAGACTAATATAGTTGAAATTTTTTTGATGAAATCTTAAATGGAGAAAACTCTTCTTTAAAAATCAAAGATAAGAGAACAAATAAAAGAAGACTTTTTAAATAAAATTGGTGCATAATATTGACAAATAAAAAAATAAAAAAATGATAATATATATTGCCCTTAGGGGATATGATATATTATCATCGAACCGTGTCAGATCTGGAAGGAAGCAGCACTAAGATGTATAGTATATGCATATCTTCCTAAGGGTATCTTTATGTATGGAGAAATAAATTTAAAAATATATGGAGGAAACTTTTAATGAAAAAAATAATAAAATATGTGAATTATTAGGGATTAAATATCCAATATTTCAAGGAGCTATGGCTTGGGTATCAGGTGGAGAATTAGCAGGAGCTGTTTCAAGAGATGGAGGTCTTGGAATAATTGCTGGTGGAGGAATGGAACCAGAACTTTTAAGACAACATATTAGAAAAAGCTAAAGAAATAACTTCTAATCCATTTGGTGTTAACTTAATGCTTTTACGTCCAGATGTAGAGCAACAAATGAATGTTTGTATTGAAGAAGGAGTAAAAGTTATTACAACTGGAGCAGGAAACCCTGGAGCTTTTATGGATAAACTAAAAAGCTGCTAATATAAAAGGTTATTCCTGTTATACCTACAGTTAAATTAGCAGAAAGAATGGAAAAAAATAGGAGCAGATGCTGTTATAGTTGAAGGAATGGAAAGTGGAGGACACGTTGGAACTCTTACAACTATGGCTTTACTTCCTCAAATAGTTAATGCAGTATCTATACCAGTTATAGCTGCTGGAGGTATAGCTAGTGGAAAAACAATTCTTAGCTGCACTTGCTATGGGAGCAGATGCTATTCAATGTGGGACTATATTCTTAACAGCAAAAAGAATGTATAATTCATCAAAACTATAAAGATATAATCTTAAAAAGCTAAAGATAGATCAACTGTTGTTACAGGAACTTCAACAGGGCACCCTGTAAGAGTTATTGATAATAAATTAGCAAAAGAAATGATAGAACTTGAAAGAAGTGGAGCTCCTAAAGAAGAAATTGAAAAAAATTAGGAACTGGAAGCTTAAGATTAGCTGTTGTTGAAGGGGATACTGAAAGAGGAAGCTTCATGTCAGGACAAGTTGCAGCTATGGTAAACGATGAAAAAAACAACAAAAAGAAATTTTTAGAATACTTAATGAATGATTTAAAAACTTGAGGTAGAACAATTAAGAAGAAGACTAGAAAACTGGAACATCTAATTTTTTTTCTTAGTGTTTGCAATATTTTACATACTATGTTATACTTTTCTAGATGGGTAGAATAAAAATTATTATGTAGGTGGAATTATGAGCAACCAGGTAATTATAAAAAGGTAAAAATGATAGATTGGTAATTGCTTTAAACCCAAAATCTGATTTTTTTGGAATTATGTGATATTCTAAAAAAACTAAGATATTAGAAGCAAAAGAATTTTATTGGAAATAGTCGTATGGCAATAGAGTTCAGCGGTAGAAAGTTGACAAGTGAAGAAGAAGATATTCTAATTGGAATCCTAACAGAAAAATAGTAACATAGTTATTTCATATTTTTTTACTGAAAAAAATGAAAAGAACGAAAAAAATGAGAAAAAAACCTAAAGATAAAAAAATCTAAGGATCAAGCAATGGATCTAAGTAAGTTTAATCCATTGATGGAAGAAGGAAAAACTCATTTTTATAGAGGAACTTTAAGATCAGGAGCAAAAAAATAGAATCAGATGGAAGTGTAGTTGTAATAGGAGATGTAAACCCGTCTTCTATAATAAGAGCTAGAGGAAATGTAATCGTTTTAGGTCGTCTTAATGGAACTGTCTATGCAGGATTAAATGGAGATGAACAAAGCTTTTGTAACTGCTATTTATTTCAATCCTATTCAACTGACTATAGGAATGAAAAACAAAAACTGATATGCAAAAAAAGAAATTTTTAGATTCTTCAAGAGTTAACAAAAAAATAAATTTAGGATTGCAAGAATAAAAAAATCAAGAAATAGTTGTTGAGGAGTTGATATAGTATGGGAGCAAGAGTTATTGTTATTACTTCAGGAAAAAGGTGGAGTTGGAAAAAAACAACAACGACTGCAAATATAGGAGCTGCTTTTAGCAGACAAAGGTCATAAGGTTTTTACTTATAGACACAGATATAGGTTTAAGAAATCTAGATGTTGTTATGGGACTTGAAAATAGAATAGTCTATGATTTAATCGATGTTATTGAAGGAAGATGTAGAGTAAGCCAAGCTTTAATTAAAGATAAGAGATGTCCAAATCTTGTCTTATTACCAGCTGCTCAAATAAGAGATAAAAAAACGATGTCAATACTGACCAAATGAAAGAATTAATTTTTTTCTTTAAAGGAAAGTTTTGACTATATCTTAATAGACTGTCCAGCAGGAATAGAACAAGGATTTAAAAATGCAATAGCTGCAGCAGATGAGGCTATAGTTGTTACAACTCCTGAAGTTTCAGCTACAAGAGATGCTGATAGAATAATTGGACTATTGGAAGCTGCAGGAATAAAAAAAGTCCAAGAATTGTTGTAAATAGACTAAGAATAGATATGGTAAAAGAAAAGAATATGTTAAGTGTAGAAGACATACTTGATATATTAGCTGTAAAAAATTATTAGGAGTAGTTCCTGATGATGAAAAATGTAGTTATTTCTACAAATAAAGGAGAACCTTTAGTATATAAAGGAGATTCTTTAGCAGCAAAAAGCATTTAAGAATATTGCAAGTAGAATAGAAGGAGTAGAAGTTCCTTTACTAGATTTAGATATTAAAATGAGTATATTAGAAAAAAATAAAATTCGTATTTAAGAGGTGATAACAGTGTTAGGGTATGCTATCAGGTTTATTTAAAAAAAGAAAAATTCAAAAGACGAAGCTAAAAAAATAGATTAAAAACTAGTCTTAATCCAAGATAGAGCAATGTTACCATCTGGAGTTTTTAGAAAAATATGAAAGATGATATACTTAAAGTTTTATCTAAGTATGTTGAAATAGAAAAAAATCTAAATTAAATATTGAGGTTTCTCCTTGTGATGACGATCCTAGAAAAAAATAGCTTTAGTCGCAAATATTCCTATTATAAAAAGCAGGTAATAAAAAAATAAAATAAATTTTTTTACTAAAAAGAGAATTTTTTTAAGATTATATTCTTGAGAAATTCTCTTTTATATTATGTAATTTTATGTTAAAAATTTAAAAGATATTTAGGAATGGAGAAAATTTATGAAAAAAATTTATATAGCTCCTATAGCGGGAGTGACAGACTATACATTTAGAGGTATACTTGAAGATTTTAACCCTGATTTAATTTTTTTACAGAAATGGTGAGTGTAAATGCACTTTCAGTTTTTAAATGATAAAACTATTTCGAAAATATTAAAAACTAAGAGATGGAAATGCAGTACAAATTTTTGGTGAAGATATTGAAAAAAATAAAATCAAGTGCACAGTATATACAAAATTTAGGAGTGAAACATATCAACTTAAACTGTGGTTGCCCTATGAAAAATAGTAAATTGTGGTTATGGAGCAGCACTGGTTAGAGAGCCTGAAAAAATAAAAAGAATATTATCGGAAATTAAATCAGTTTTAAATGATGATGTTAAGCTTTCTGTAAAAATTAGAATAGGCTATAAAGAGCCTGAAAACTATGTTCAAATTGGAAAGATAGCAGAAGAAGTAGGTTGTGACCATATAACTGTACATGGGAGAACAAGAGAACAACTTTATTCAGGAAAGGCTGATTGGTCTTACATAAAGGAAGTTAAAGACAATGTTTCTATACCAGTTATGGGAAATGGAGATATATTTACAGCTGAAGATGCTCTAGAAAAGATTTCTTATTCAAATGTTGACGGAGTGATGCTTGCTAGAGGAATTTTTGGAAACCCTTGGCTTATAAGAGATATAAGAGAAATCTTAGAATATGGAGAAGTAAAAAAATCCTGTCACTAAAGATGAAAAAAATAAATATGGCAATAGAGCATTTGAAAAGAATAAGAATTGATAATGATGATCAGTTTATTTTTGATGTTAGAAAACATATTTCTTGGTACTTAAAAGGTCTTGAAAATTGTGCAGAGGCTAAAAGGAAAATAAATACTCTAAGTGACTATGACGAAATTATAAAATTACTTGAAGATTTGCATTAATATTGGTAAAAATATAATGATGTAATAAAAATAAAAAAATTGAGAGGTAAATAAATGTCAACAGACACACCCTTAATGCAACAATATAAAAAAATAAAAGAGGAATATCAAAAATGAAATCTTGATGTTTAGATTGGGAGATTTCTATGAGATGTTTTTTTGAAGATGCAAAAATAGCTTCAAAAAGAATTGGGATTAACTCTTACAAAGAGAAATAAAGAAAAAAAGGACAAGATGTTCCTTTGGCGGGAGTTCCTTATCATTCAGTAGCTTCCTACATTGCAAAATTAGTTGAAAAGGGTTATAGTGTTGCTATCTGTGAACAGGTGGAAGACCCTAAGGCAGCAACTGGTATAGTGAAGAGGGAAGTGACAAGAGTTATAACTCCTGGAACAATTATTGATGTTGATTTTTTTAGATAAAAAAATAATAATAACTATATCGCCTGTGTGAAAAATAAATACAATGGAAAGTATCTTAGCTATAGCTTATGCAGATATAACAACAGGTGAATTTTCTGTTTTTGAAATAAAAGATAAAAAAATTTCTTTGAAAAAAAGGTTTAGCTGAAATAAATAAAAATACAGGCGAGTGAGATTTTACTCGATGAAAAAGACTTATTCTGAATATATAAGCATATTGGAAGAAAAGAATTTTCTTTTTCAGGAGTGAAATTTACAGAGATAAAAATGTAAAAGAAAGCTGAGGACTACTTAACTTCATATTTTGATATTATGTCTGTGGAAGCTTTTTCGTTGAAATCTAAAGATTTAGCTATTTCAGCCGCCGCTAATCTTTTACGTTATATTGATGACTTACAAAAGGGGAATGAACTACCTTTTAGTAAGATAGAATACAAGAATATAGACAATATAATGGAGTTGAATATCAGCACTCAAAATAATCTTAATCTAGTACCTAAAAGATCTGAAGAAAGTAGAGGTACTCTATTAGGAGTTTTAGATAGTTGTGTAACATCTATAGGAAGTAGGGAATTAAAAAGATTATAAAAATCCTTTTTTTAGATATAGAGAAAAATCAAAAGAAAGACAGTTTTATGTTGACTATTTCTTTAATGATGTACTTTTTAAGAGAAAATGCAAGAGAAAAAAGCTAAAAGATATCTATGATATAGAAAGAATAGCTGGAAAGATAATATATGGTACAGAGAATGGAAAAAGATCTTTTTGTCATTAAAAGGATTCTATTAGAAAGTCTTTGAAACATATAAACTTCTAAAAAGAACATCAAGAATTAAAGAAAATTTTTTTGAACTTGATATAGAAATTCTTTTAGATATTTACAATAAAAATAGAGCTGATTATCGATGTTGAAGCACCTTTCTCAGTGAGAGAGGGAGGGTATAATCAAAGATGGTTATAATTCTGAATTAGACGAGCTTAGAAGAATATCTAAACTCGGTAAGGACTTTATACTTGAGATAGAGCAAAGAGAGAGAGAAAAGAACAGGTATAAAAAGGTCTAAAAATTAAATATAATAAAGTTTTTTTGGATATTTTTATAGAAGTAACTAAGGCTAATGAGCATTTAGTTCCTGAGGACTATATTAGAAAAGCAAACGCTTGTAAACAGTGAAAGATATATAGTTCCTGATTTAAAGGAGTATGAAGAAAAAGGTTATAACTGCTAAAAAGTAAGATAGAAGCCTTAGAATATGATTTATTTAAGTCACTTAGTTCAGAGATAAAAGGAACATATAGAAAGTCTATATAAATTGGCAAATAGAATAGCAAACTTGGATATAGTTTCAAATTTTTGCCCATATAGCAACTAAAAAAATTCCTATGTTAAACCTGAGATAAGTGAAGATAATATCTTAGAAATAAAAGGTGGAAGACATCCTATAGTTGAAAGTTTAATAGCTAGTGGAAGCTATGTTAAGAATGATATTATTTTTAGATGAAAAAAACATAATTTAATCATCTTAACAGAGCATAATATGTCTGGAAAAATCAACTTATATGAAGCAGGTTGCCTTAAATATCATAATGGCTCATATAGGTAGCTATGTGGCAGCAGACTATGCAAAAATTCCTATTGTAGATAAAATATTTACAAGAGTTGGAGCAAGTGATGATCTGCTTACAGGACAATCTACTTTCATGCTAGAGATGACAGAGGTTGCAAGTATTTTAAATAATGCAACAGAAAAAAATCTTTCATAGTTTTAGATGAAATAGGTAGAGGAACATCAACTTATGATGGTATATCTATAGCGACAGCTATAACAGAATATATCCATAATAATATAGGAGCTAAAACTATATTTGCCACTCACTATCATGAACTTACTGAACTTGAGAAAGAGCTTGAAAGGGCTATAAATTTTAGAGTTGAAGTAAAAGAAAATGGTAAGAATGTAGTTTTTCTTAAGAGAGATAGTAAAGGGCGGAGCAGATAAGTCTTATGGAATAGAAGTTGCAAGATTATCTGGAGTTCCCAAAGATGTTTTTAAATCGTTCAAGGAAGATTTTTAAAAAAATTAGAAAAATAGAAAAAAATTTAATAGAAAAGTAAAATGAAAGCCGAGCAAATGATGCTTTTTGGTAATAATTTTTGAAGAGGAAGAAGAAGAAATAGAAACTGAACTTATAAACGAAAATGAAATAAAAAGTTTTAGAAATGTTAAAAGTTATGGACTTAAACTCTTTAAGTCCTTTGGAAAAGCTTATTAAAATTGAGTGAATTAAAGAAAATTCTTCTTGGAGGAAATAATGACTAAGAAAAAAATTGCATATATTGGAGCAGGAATAGTAGCATTGGTATTGGGATATTTCAATTATTTTGGTTCTGATAAAGAAACTGGAGATATAAGAAAAATTGGTTGAAACTATCAATGCAGTCTATGAAAGTGATGATCTTCGTATAGAAGCAGGGAAAGCAAGTTGACTACATAGATGAAAAAGAAAGTAAGTTTGAAAAAGGCAAAGGCTTTTATTCAAGGAATGCTTTTTAAGTGGAGATAATGCCTTTCTTGATAAGGATAGAAACTTAACATTAGACACTAATATCATAGGAAAAAAAGTGCTAATGGTTGGGAAATTAAGGCATCTCAATTAAAAATATAATAAAGAAACACAAGAGTTGGAATCAGTTAAACCTATGTACGCTAAAAATGAAGAAAAAGGAATAGAAATATTAGGAAATAAATTTAAAACAACTGTTTCTATGGATAATATAACTTTAGAAGACGGAGTTGTTATAAAAGAATAAACTATTTTCTATAGTAGCTGACAAGGCAAACTATAACAATGAAGCTAAGACTATAACATTGGAAGGAAATATTGCCTTATCTAATAAGATAGGAGAAATTGGAGATATCAGTACTCTTACAGATGTAAGAAATCTTCAAGTTGGTGAAGTAGAAAAAAGGTAAGGAAATGTCAGGAACATTTTTCTAAAGTTTACTTTTAATCTAAATGAAAGAAATCTTTATGCAACTGATGGCTTTCGATATGAAATACGGAGAAATTGGTCTAAAGGGAAGAGATATAGTTTTAAATGAAGCTGATCAAAGTTTTAAGGTTACAGGAGATGTTAAATTTACTTATCAAGACTATGTTTTTTTGATGTTGCCTATATAGAAAAAGAAGCTAATAGCGATATAATTAATGTATATGGACAAATTAAAGGTGGAAACCCTGAATATTCTGTTCTAGCAGACAAGGCTGAATACAATATAAATGATAAGAAGTTTAAGATTTTTAGGTAATGTTGTTGTAACTTCAACAAAGGGTGAAAAACCTTAAAGCAGATACTTTTTGTATATTCTAGTGAAACTAAAGAAGCAGATATATATGGAAATAAAATTCTATATACATCTCCAACAAATAATTTAGAAGCAGAATATATTCACTATAACTCTGTATCTAAAGAAGTTACTACTGATAAAGCCTTTTTGATTCTTGGAATGAAAAAGGTGATGGAATAAAAAGGAACAAGTATAGTATATAACTTAGGAACTAAAGATTTCTATTCTAAAGAAGAAATTACAGTAAAAAGTAAAGACTATGGTTTAACAACAAAAAAATGTAACATATAAAAGAAGAAACAGGTATCTTATCAGCACCTGAGCCTTATGTTATAAAAATCTAAAGATGAAAGTTCTGTGATAAATGGAAATAGTATCACTTACAATAAAAAGACTGGAGAGCTAACAAGTCCAGGAGATATTGTAATGAACAACAAAGGGTACTATTATGAAAGGACATGACTTAGTTTTCAATAATATAACAGGAGTAGGAAAGCTTCAAGGACCTATACCTTTTGAAAATAAAGAAGATAAAATGTCGGGAACTGCTAAAGAAATAATAATCAAAAGAGGCGAATATGTTGATTTAATGGGACCTGTTAGAGTTAAACAAGATACTACAAATATGGTAGTTGATAAGGCTAGATATTCATATAAAGATGAGCTAGTTCATGTAAATACACCAGTTAAATTTGATGATCCAGTTAGATCTATGGTTGGTTCTGTAAGCTCAGCAACATATAGTCCAAAAGATGGAATATTAAGAGGTTCTGATTTTAATATGAGAGAACCTAATAGAACAGCTAAGGCTCAAAATGTAGTTCTTTACAATAAAGAAAAATAGAAGATTAGAATTAGTAGGAAATGCTTACTTAAGTTCAGGAGCAGATAGCATAACTGGGTAAAAAAATAGTATATTACTTAGATACTAAAGATGCAGAAACTCCAACTAATAGTGTAATAAAATACGATCAATACACTATAAAAATCTAGTTATGGAAAAAGTAAATAAAGAAAGTGGAGAAATTTTTTTGTAAAAAAATGCAGATGTAAAAATCTGTTGATGGAAATGAATTCTATTCTAATCAGGCTAAGGGTAATATAAATGATGTTGTTCACTTTTACAGGAAATGTAAAAAGGTAAATCTAAGCAAAAAAAGAAGGAGATGTATATTTCTCTGGAGATAAAGCAGACCTATACATGGCTAAGATAGATGATAAATATCAAGCTAAGAAAGTTATAGTAAATACTAAATCTACTTTTTACTCAATTAAATAGAAAAAAATAGTTTCTAACTACATGGAACTAGATTTAATTAAGAAGGAAGTATATGCAAAAAGATAAACCTGTATTGACTATAGATGATGGACCAAAAAGGAAATACTCTTGTTAAAGCTGATGATGTTACAGGATATATTGATCAAGATCTAATTAAGCTTAATAAAAAAATGTCTATGTAAAGAATGTAAATGAAAAAGAAAGAAGAAGTAGTTTTAACAGCTGATAGAGGAGCTGTGACAAAGAAAATGGCTGATGTATATGATAGAGTTAAGGTTGTTACAAAAGATTCTGTTACAACAGCTAATGAAGGTCATTATGATATGGAAAAATAGAAAAAAATAAGAGCCAAAGGAAATGTCCATGTTGAATATCAAACAGATAAATCAGCAGGAAATGTATTTGATAATATGACATCTACCAATACAAAAAAACTACAAAAATAAGGCTATGATGTCAAAAGGAGATTTGAATGATAACTTTAAGTGCTAATAATCTTGTTAAAAGCCTACAAAGGAAGAAAGGTTGTAGACAGGGTTAGTTTAGAGGTAAATAAGGGAGAGATTGTTGGGCTTCTTGGATCTAATGGAGCAGGGAAAACAACAACTTTCTATATGATAACAGGGATAGTAAGACCTGATGACGGAGAAGTTTTATGTGCTGAGGAAGACATAACTAACTACCTATGTATAAAAAGAGCAGATATGGGAATAGGATATCTTGCACAAGAGCCTTCTGTTTTTAGAAACTTAACAGTTGAAGAAAAATATAGAAGTGGTTCTTGAAATGAAAGGTATTTCAAAAAGAGCAAAGAGAAACAGTACATAGATTACTTGAAGAGTTTAAATTGACTCATGTAAGAGATTCTTTAGGATATGCTCTATCTGGTGGAGAAAAGAAGAAGAATAGAGATAGCTAGAACAATAGCAAATAATCCAAGCTTTATCTTACTTGATGAGCCTTTTGCAGGTGTTGACCCTATAGCTGTTGAAGATATACAAAAATATCATAAGACATCTTAAAAAAAGAGGTCTAGGAATATTGATAACAGACCATAATGTAAGAGAAACTTTAAGTATTACAGATAGATCATATGTTATGCAAAAAAAGGAAAGGTATTAATTGAGGGAACCCCTTATGAAATAGCAAATGATCCATTAGCAAAAAAAGTATATTTAGGGAGAAAAAAATTCAGATTAGACTAAAGGAGATGATTAACAAGGTGGGAAAAATAGATTATTGATATTTTTTTGGATTATTGTTAATATGTGGAGTACTTTCAAAGCACTTCTTTATTCGCTGAAAAAGAATCACACTATAAAGCTGAGGAAAAATGTATATTTTTTTAATGGGAGATTTTGTAAAATGAGTGGGCTAATACTGATTTTAACCCGACAGATGAAAAGTGGAAAAAGAAGGAGTTTCTTTACCACCTTTAGTATCAAAAGATGAAATAAAAAAACTTTACTTGAAATAGAGAAGAATGGAAAAAGTAGTTCCAGCTACTTCCAAAAATCATGATCCTAAGATGTGTATAGAATATGCTCCATTTGATGGAAATATTTATGTGTTTTTATGGAATTTCATCTGAGAAATCTGATACAAAAAAACTTTAATTGTTTATGCTGATGAGAAAGATGATAAGATTTTTTTGCTATGACAAGTGTTGGAGGAAGCCCATATGCCTTTGTTGGGGGGTTTTCATTAACAGAAGAATATCAAAAATGGTCTCATTTAATATCAACTTTAAAAAAAGCATTTTGAAGAATATAAAAAAAGAATGAACAAAATATAAAAAGATAAATAATAAAAGGGAGGAGGCTATGTGGAAGAATTCATCTTCCATTATAGATAAAAAAATGTTAACAGGTAACGAAATTAGAGAGAAATTTATTGAATTTTTTTATGCAAAAAAACAGCATAAACATTTTGAAAGTGCATCTTTGATACCAGATGATCCAACTCTGCTTTTAACAGTAGCAGGAATGGTACCATTTAAAGCCATATTTCTTAGGACAAAAGGAAGCACCTTATCCAAGAGTTACAACTTATCAAAAAAATGTATAAGAACAAATGACTTAGAAAAATGTTGGAAGAACGGCAAGACACCATACATTTTTTTGAAATGTTAGGAAATTTCTCTTTTTGGAGATTATTTCAAAAGAAGAAGCTATAGCTTGGTCTTGGGAATTTGTGACAGAAGTTTTAAAACTTGATAAAGATAAACTATGGGTAACTGTGTTCACAACAGATGATGAAGCAGAAAAAAATTTGGATAGAAAAAAATGTAATTTTCAAAAAGAAAGAATAGTTAGAATGGGAGAAAGTGAAAACTGGTGGTCAGCAGGGACTATACTGGTTCTTAGTGAATTTGTTCTGAAATCCATGTGGACCTTGGTGTACAATATGGTGGAGATGAAAATTCTAAAATTGGTGATGAAGGAACAGATAACCGTTTCATAGAAATATGGAATCTAGTGTTCACTGAATGGAATAGAATGGAAGATGGAAGTCTAGAACCTCTACCTAAAAAGAATATAGATACAGGAGCAGGACTTGAAAGAATAGCAGCAGTAGTACAAGGTAAGCCTAATAACTTTGAAACTGATTTACTATTCCCTATCTTAGAAGAAGCAGCAAGAATTACAGGAAGTCAATATGGTAAAAATCCTGAAACAAACTTCTCTTTAAAAGTTATAACTGACCATGCAAGAGCAGTAACTTTCTTAGTTAATGACGGAGTTATACCTTCTAATGAAGGAAGAGGATATATCCTAAGAAGAATTTTAAGAAGAGCAGTTAGACATGGAAGATTATTAGGATACAAAAGAATTATTCATGTATAAGATAGGTGGATAAGGTTGTTGAAAGATTTGAAGTTGCTTATCCAGATTTAAAGAAAAATTTAGAAAATATCAGAAAAAAATTAAAAATTGAAGAAGAAAAAAATTCTCTAATACTTTGGATCAAGGAATACAACTAGTTAACCAAGAAATTGATAATCTACTAGCTAATGGAAAAAAATAAACTAGATGGAGAAGTTTCATTTAAACTTTATGATACTTATGGTTTCCCTTACGAATTGACAGAAGAAATTGCAGAAGAAAGGGGAGTAACTGTATTAAGAGAAGAATTTGAAGCTAAAATGGAAGAACAAAAAGAAAAAAAGCTAGATCGGCTAGAGAAGTTGTAATGGAAAAAGGACAAGACAGCTTTATAGAAGACTTCTATGATAAACATGGAGTAACTAAATTTACTGGTTATGAAAAAACTGAAGATGAAGCTACACTTCTAAGCTCAAGAGAAGCAAAAGATGGAAAATGTCTATTGATTTTTGATAAAACTCCTTTCTATGCTGAATCAGGAGGACAAGTTGGAGATCAAGGAAGAATTTATTCAGATAACTTCTCAGCTAAAGTCTTAGATGTACAAAAACAAAAAGATATATTTATTCATACTGTTGAAATTGAAAAAGGTAGTGCTGAAGAAAACAAGACTTATAAATTAGAAGTAAATCTTCTTAGAAGACTTGATACAGCTAAAAACCATACAGCTACTCACTTATTACATAAGGCTTTAAGAGAAGTAGTTGGAACTCATGTTCAACAAGCAGGATCTTTAGTTGATCCAGATAAATTAAGATTTGACTTTAGCCATTATGAAGCTGTTACAGCTGAACAACTTACTAAGATTGAAAAATATAGTGAATGAAAAAGATAAGAGAAGGTATAGACGTTGTTGTAAGTCATCACAGTATAGAAGAAGCTAAAAAAACTTAGGGGCTATGATGCTATTTGGAGATAAATATGGTGAAGTAGTAAGAGTTGTAGATGTCCCTGGATTCTCAACTGAACTTTGTGGAGGAACTCACATAGATAACATAGCTAAGATAGGACTATTCAAAAAATAGTTTCTGAAGGTGGTATAGCAGCAGGAGTTAGAAGAATAGAAGCTAAGACTGGTTATGGAGCATACTTAGTTGAAAAAGAAGAAGCAGACACTTTAAAAGAAATTGAAAAAGAAATTAAAAAGCTTCAAATACTAATGTAGTTGAAAAAAAGTAGAAAAAAACTTTAGAAAGTTTAAAAAGATGCTGAAAAAGAATTAGAAACTCTAAAACAAAAAAATTGCTCTATTTGAATCAAAGGCAGCATTGTCAGGAATGGAAGAAATAAATGGAGCTAAAGTGTTAATAGCTACATTTAAAAGATAAATCAGCTGAAGATTTAAGAACTATGATAGATACTATTAAAGACAGTCATGAAAAAAGCAATAGTAGTTCTAGCAAGTACTCAAGATAAGTTATCTTTTGCAGTAGGAGTTACAAAAAAACTTTAACAGATAAGGTAAAAGCAGGAGATTTAGTAAAACAACTAGCTGAAATGACAGGTGGAAAAAGGTGGAGGAAGACCAGATTTTGCACAAGCTGGTGGAAAAAGATGAAAAGCAAACTTTTAGATGCCTTCAAAGAAATTAGAGCTACAATTGAAACTAAATTATCATGAAAATAAGCGAGATATATTTATATTTTAAGATAATAATTAAATAGAAATAATAACTAATGTGAATAAAAAAACAAGTGAACTTGCATCTAAATTTTAGATGAAAAAAATTAAAAGCAAGTGAGCCGAGTAAATCTCAGCGTGTCTGAGCGTAGCGAGTTTGCTGAATTTACAGCGATACGTTAATTTTTTTCATCGTTAAGAAATTTAGCTAGCAATGAACTGTTTTTTTATCACATTGATTAAGCTAATTAGTGTAGAACTTATTTTTTTATGATAAGAGAGGTAGAATGAAAAGATATTTAGCATTAGATATTGGTGATGTTAGAATTGGGTGGCAAGATCTGATTTAATGGGGATAATTGCCACCCCATTAGAAACTATAAATAGAAAAAAAGTGAAGTCTGTCAAAAAGAATAGCTGAGCTTTGTAAGGAAAAATAATACAACCTCAATAGTTGTAGGGTATACCCTAAGAGCCTTGATGGTGAAGAAAAAAAGACAGGCTGAAAAAAGTAAGAGAATACATAGAAAAGTTAAAAAAGAAATAGAAAATCTTGAAATAATTGAAATAGATGAGAGATTTTCAACAGTGATAGCTGACAATATATTAAAAGATTTAAATAAAAAATGGAGCTATTGAAAAAAAGAAAGGTAGTAGATAAAGTTGCTGCCTCAATAATATTACAAACATACTTAGATATGAAAAAAATAATTTTTTTATATGGAGGACGGGAAAAGAATGAATAGTAAGTTATTTATAAGATTGTTAATAGTAATAGCAATTTTTATAACAGCAGTATACTACAGTATAAAGAAACCTATAAAACTTGGACTAGATTTAAAAAGGTGGAGTTTATGTTGTACTTGAAGCTGTGGAAGATAAAAAAATTCAAATGTAAAAATTGATAGCGATGCTATGAACAGACTAATTGAAGTATTAAATAGAAGAATTAACGGAATAGGGGTTGCAGAATCTTCTATACAAAAAGCAGGAGATAACAGAGTTATCGTAGAATTACCAGGATTACAAAATGCAGAAGATGCTATAAATCTAATAGGTAAAAACAGCTTTTATTGGAATTTAAAAATAATGAATGAAGATGGAACTTTAGGAGAAACTTTACTTACAGGTTCAGCATTACAAAAAAAGCCGAAGTATCTTATGACAATTTAGGAAGACCTCAAATATCATTTCAAATGACACCTGATAGGTGCACATGTTTTTGCAAAAAAATAACTAGAGAAAAATATTGGTAGACAACTTGCAATCACTCTTGATGGAGAAGTTCAAACAGCACCCTAAAAATAAATACTGAAATAGCAGGTGGTAGTGGAGCAATAACAGGTAACTACACTGTTGAAGAGGCAACAGCAACAGCAACTTTATTAAATGCAGGGGCATTACCAATAAAAAGCAGAAGTTGTTGAAACAAGAACTGTTGGAGCAACACTTGGAGATGAATCAATAGCACAAAGTAAAAAAATGCTGGTATGGTTGCAATAGGGTTAATTTGGTTATTTATGATAATTTTTCTACAGATTACCAGGAATTATAGCAGACTTAGCAATAATTATATTTGGATTTATAACATTTGCTTGTTTAAACTTCATAGATGCAACACTTACATTACCAGGAATAGCTGGATTTATCTTATCACTAGGAATGGCAGTCGATGCTAACGTTATCATCTTTGAAAGAATAAAAAGAAGAATTAAGATTTGGAAATAGTATAAGAAACTCAATAGAATCTGGATTTGGAAAAAGGTTTTTGTTGCTATATTTGACTCAAACTTAACAACTTTAATAATAACTGCTATATTATTTGTATTTGGTACAGGATAAATCAAAGGTTTTTGCTGTAACATTGGCTTTAGGAACACTAGCTTCTATGTTTACTGCAATAACAGCAACAAAAGTATTACTTCTAACTTTTTGTAAATATATTCGGTTTTAGAAGTCCAAAAACTTTTTGGAGTTACAGAAGGAGGAGAAAACTAATGAAAGTAAATTTACATATTATAAGAAATATAAAAATATTATCTATCAGTTTCAATAGTTCTTGTTGTTTTATCAATAGTAGTATTCTTTGCAAAAGGATTAAACTATGGAATAGATTTCACAGGAGGAAACTTATTTCAATTAAAAATATAATGATAAAAAAATAACATTGACTGAAATTAACGAAAAATTTAGATAAATTATCTGAAAAAAATTACCTCAGGTTAATTCAAATAGTAGAAAGGTTCAAATCTCTGAAGATGGAACAGTAATTTTAAGAGTTCCTGAATTAAAAGAAGAAGATAAAAAAAGAAGTTTTAAATAGCTTACAAGAATTAGGAGCTTTCAATTTAGATAAAGAAGATAAAGTTGGAGCAAGTATAGGAGATGACTTAAAAAAATCAGCTATCTATTCACTAGGTATAGGAGCAATTTTAATAGTTCTATACATCACATTAAGATTTGAGTTCAGTTTTTGCTATTGGAGGTATACTATCGTTATTACATGACATTATCATAGCAGTAGGATTTATAGCTCTTATGGGTTACGAAGTTGATACTCCATTTATAGCTGCTATACTTACTATACTTGGATACTCAATAAACGATACTATCGTTATTTACGACAGAATAAGAGAAAAACTTAAAAAAAGAAGACACACTAAAAAAATTGGACATTAGAAGATTGTATGGATGAATCAGTTAACCAAACTGCTATAAGATCTTTAAATACATCAATTACTACACTATTTTTCAGTAATAGCTTTATTGATTTTTGGAGGAGCAAGCTTAAAAAAACTTTTATAATGACATTGTTAATAGGTATACTTGCAGGTACATATAGTTCAATATTTATCGCAACTCCTATAGTTTACATATTGAATAAGAGAAAAAGGTAACAATATGGAAGATATGTTTAAAGATGATGATGAAAAATAATGATGGTAAGAGAGTAGAAAAAAATCTTAGTATAAATTTAAAGAAAAAGGGAGTGGAGGAGAAAAAAATGGATCAAAATGCTGAAAAAATGAAAAAAATTAGAAAGTAGTTATGATGAAAAACCCATATATTTCTAAAAACATATTATCATACACAACCTGAGAAATTAAAATCTAACTTGAGATTATTAGATTTTTATTAGTCCAGACTTAAAAAACGCAAAAAGTTCTAGAAATTGGTTGTTCATTTGGTGGAAATATAATTCCTTTTTGCAATTGAAAAATCCTGAAGCAACTGTTGTTGGAGTAGATTTATCTAAGGTTCAAGTTGATGAAGGAAATAAAAATAATAGATTTTCTAGGTTTAAAAAAATATTAGAATATATCATAAAAAAATATTTTTAGACTATAATGAACATTTTGAACAATTTGACTATATCATCTGCCATGGAGTTTTTTTCTTGGGTAGATGAAAAACGTCCAAAAAGGTATACTAAAAATTTATAAAAAAACATCTTACAAAAAAATGGTCTAGCTATGATTTCATACAATACTTATCCAGGTTGGAAGAGTTTAGAAGTATCAAAAAGATGCTATGAAATTTAGAAATAGAATGTTAGCTAAACAAAATAGAGATGTAACAGGAAAGAATCAAATTGCCTATGGTAAAGGTATATTAGAGTTCTTAGATGAATATTCTGGTTTTAAATAAGAGAATAAAAGATAATTTTGCCTATGTTGCCCAAAAAAATGACTACTATTTATTACATGAGTATTTTTGAAGTATATAACACTCCTTTTTATGTATATGACTTCAATGAATTATTAGAAACAGAAGGATTATCTCATGTAGTTGATAGTTATTTACAAAAATCATTCCCATTTTTTTATCAAATGAAATCTTAGATAAAATTGAAAATGATTGTCAAAAATGACTATATAGGAAAAAGAGCAATATTATGACTATCTAACTGACTGTCAATTTAGAAGCAGTATTATAACTCATACAGATAATATAAAAAGATATCAATATCTCAAGAAATATAAAAAAATAGATAGTATAAAAAGCTTTAAATTATAGAGGTTTCTACGTTAAAAAAATGAAGAAGGAAAAATATGTAATAGGTGAAGATAAAGAAGTTGTGGAAAGTGATAAGAAAGCTTTTATTCTTAGAAACAGTGGCTAAACATTATCCTAACACAGTTACAGTAGAAGAGCTTGAAAAAAAGAATTGGGAGATAAGTTAACTACTGTTGAAATCTGTGAAATTCTTTTTAGTTTTAATCTATCAAAGAAAAAAATAGAAGTTTACAATGATAAATTAACTGTAAATAAAGAAGAAAAAGTTAAGAATATCAGATAGATATAGAAAAATATGTAGAGTATTTTGCTGAAACTAAATTCCCTGTTATAAGTTCATATGGTTTATCAGGTATCAATGATTTAGGTTTAGATTTATTGAGAGCAAATGTTATGTTACTATTTGATGGAACAAGAACAGATGATTATATAGTAGAAATCTTAAAAAGCAAAAACATGCAAGAGATGAAATCAAAGTAGATAATACTGATAGTAAGGCAGTAGAAACTATTTTAAAAGAGTATGTTGCTACTATAAGAACAATAATAGAAGAAAAATTTCTTGAATAAATAAAAATAGGTTGTTGCAATCAAATTTGCAACAACCTTTTGCTTTTACTTATTCAATTATGTCCTTGAAGAATTTTTACTTTTTTTCATAAAAACTAGATTTTTGTTCATAATTTTTATCATTTAAACTTTCTTCAAATTTTTTTGTAATAATTCTTTTTGTTTATCAGTTAATTTCTTTGGAGTTTCTATTGTAAATTTAACAATTATGTCTCCTTTTTCCATAACCTCTAAGAGATTTTATTCCTTCTCCAGAGATTTTTAAGTAATTTTTCCACTTTCTGTTCCTTCTGGCACTTTTACAGTCTTCTTTCCATTTAAAGTAGGAACCTCTACTTCACCACCTAGAACAGCTGTTGCATAAGAAATTGGAACTTCACAATATAAATTTTCGCCTTGTCTTATAAAAAAAATATCATGAGGTTTTAATTCTAATAACTATATATAAATCACCATTAGAGTCACCACTTTGACTAGCTTCACCTAAACCTGCATATTTCAATTTTTGTCCATCATCTATACCTGCTGGTACGTTAATTTTCTTTTCAACAGTTTCTTTTTGCTATTCCTGTTCCATGACAATGTTTACATTTCTTTTCAGGAATTTCTCCCTTACCATGACAGTCAGGGCAGACAGTTTGAGATTGCATCATACCCAATATAGTTCTTTGTTGAGTTTTTACTGTTCCTTGTCCATTACAAGTAGGACAAGTTTTTCATTTTTGCTGTCTTCTCCACCTGTTCCATGACAATGTTCACATTTTCCATTTCTCTTATATTTTATAGTTTTTCAACACCTTTAGCAGCTTCCTCCAAAGTAATTTCAAGATTATATCTTAAATCATTTCCAGGTTCAACATAGCTTCTTCTTGAAGAATCACCAAATCCAGAAAAATCCTTCAAAAACCACCGAAACCTCCACCACCAAAAATATTACTAAAAAAATATCACCAAAAATCAAAACTGTTAGGATCAAAAGTCACTGAAACCAGCTCCACCTGGCTCAAAAGCAGCATGTCCAAATTGATCATACTGTTGTTTTCTTTTTGCTATCAGAAAGAACTTGATAAGCCTCATTTACTTCTTTAAATTTTTCTTCTGCATCTTTTTTTTCAGCATCACTTGCATTTGCAAATCTATCAGGGTGATACTTCATTGCTGCTTTTTTTAAATGCCTTTTTTTATATCATCTTCACTTGCGTTTTTATCTACTCCAAGGACTTCATAATAGTCTCTTTTTGCCATAATTTCCCTCCATCTAATTTATTTTAATATTCAATTAGCTATTATATTTTTATTTAAAAATTTTTTTCAAGCTCTAAAAGATATTTTTTTATTTCAATACCTTTATTTCCACCTTCTCCACCACTATATCCACCTAAGCTACCATCTTTAGAAACAACTCTATGGCAGGGGATAATTATAGGGATAGAGTTTTTTTCCATTAGCAGAACCAACAGCTCTAACAGCTTTATCTTTTTCCAATTATTTTAGCTTCATCACTATATGAAATAGTTTCTCCATAAGGTATTTTTTTGTTAAAGTTTTTCCAACATTGTTTTTTTGAAATTCTGTTCCTATAACATCTAATTTAATATTAAATTCTTTTCTTTTCCCAGAAAAAAATATTCTTCCAATTGCTTACTACATTTTTTTGTTAAAGGAGATTCTGTAGAAATATTATATAGTTTTTTTCTTTCTTCTATATCTATTTTTCCTAAAAAAACTTATTTCACTTATACCATCTTTTTCTTCAATTATCTCTAAATACCCGATTTCTTCATTGTATAAAAAAATGAAATGCCTTTAATACTTTTTACCATCTTTTCTCCTTATAAAAATTAGTAAGTAATAGGAAGAGTTAACTTCCTATTACTTACAATATAATTTATTTTTATGCTAAATTCAGTTCTTTTAAATATAAATAAAAGTTTTTCTCTTCCAGAATAATTCCAATAAGTAATATCTTGCTCAATAAATAACCATTTTTAATAATTTTATACAAACATCAACTGGTAAACCTAAAAAAATCATAATTATCAAGAAAAACTTACTGGATTACACCTATAGATATCATTTACTAGAGGCTTAATTAACTCGTCGTACTTCTCTTTATTATATTCTTTTTTTAAAAATTAAATCATTAATCAAATCATCATGTTTTTGGAGAATTTTTTTAACCTATTATTAGGGAAAATTTTTTTCTTCAATACATACTTTAAAAATCAAAAACCTTTGTTTAAAGGAGATGGATGTTCTAAATATTTTTTTCCAAGAGTTGTACTTTCAACAAAAATAATTAAATCTTTCTCCTGCTTTTTTTCAGCTTTAAATAAGTCAATAAGAGTTTCTCTATACTCTTCTTTACTATTAGCTTTTATATCAACAAAAAAATATTTTTTTCTATCCATTATTAATATTCCTTATATTAGTCTACAATTTCTGCTTCTGCTACATCGTCATCTTTTTTTATTTTCATTTGAATCTGTATTAGCTTGAGCACCTGCTTTGTTGTTGAGCTTGTGCATTCTTATAAAGTTCTTCTGCAAATTTATTAGCAGCTTGTGATAATTTTTTTCCAAAGCAGAATCTATTGCAGATTTATCATCACCATCTTTAACTTTCTTTAATTCTTCAATAGCAGCTTCTATATTTTTTTCTTATCTCCTTCACTTACTTTTATCAGGATTTTTCTTTTAAAGTCTTTTTCAGTAGCAGAGATTAATTGGTCTGCTCTATTTCTTGCTTCTACTAATTCTTGAATTTCTTATCTTCTTCAGCATGAGCTTCAGCTTCCTTAGTCATTCTTTCAATTTCTTCTTTAGAAAGGTTACTTGAACCAGAAATAGTTACTTTATTTTTCTTTTCCTGTTCCTAAATCTTTTGCAGATACATGAACGATACCATTAGCATCTATATCAAATGTAACTTCTATTTGAGGTACACCTCTTGGAGCAGCAGGGATACCTTCAAGGTTAAATTCCCCTAACTTATGGTTATCAGCAGCTCTTGATCTTTCCCCTTGTAATACATTTATAGTAACTGCTGTTTGATTATCAGAATAAGTAGAATATACTTGTGATTTCTTAACTGGGATAGTAGTATTCTTTTCTATCATCTTTGTAAATACTCCACCAGCTGTTTCAATTCCTAATGATAATGGAGTTACATCAAGAAGTAATACATCTTTAACATCTCCCATTAATACTCCACCTTGTATTGCAGCACCAGCAGCAACAACTTCATCAGGATTTATTCCTTTATTAGGGTTTCTTTCCAAAGAAGTTTTCAACCCATTCTTGAACTGCAGGGATTCTTGTAGAACCTCCAACAAGTAAGATTTCATCTATATCTTTTTGTATCAAGATTTGCATCTTTTAATGCTGTTTTTTTGTTGTACTTTGAGTTGCTTCAACAAGATGTTTTTGTTAAATCATCAAATTTTTGCTCTTGTCAATTTCATTTCTAAGTGTTTAGGGTATCATGTTGCATCCATAGTTATGAATGGTAATGAAATTGAAGTTTCCATTAATGTTGATAATTCTTTTTTTAGCTTTTTTTCAGCTGCATCTTTTTAGTCTTTGGTAAGCCATTTTATCATTTGATAAATCAAGACCTGTTTCTTTCTTAAATTCTGTAACTAACCAATTTATAACTTCATTATCAAAAATCATCTCCACCTAAGTGGTTGTTTCCTGCTGTTGATATAACTTCTATAACACCATCAGATATTTCAAGAACAGATACGTCAAATGTTCCTCCACCAAGGTCAAATACTAATACTTTTTTTCTTCTTTTTTTCTTTTCAAGTCCATAAGCAAGAGCAGCAGCAGTTGGTTCGTTTATAATTCTTTTTACATCTAATCCTGCTATTACCCCAGCATCTTTTTGTAGCTTGTCTTTGAGAATCAGTAAAGTAAGCTGGTACTGTAATAACTGCTTCTTTAACTTCTTCACCTAAGTATGCTTCAGCATCTTTCTTTAATTTTCTTAATATCATTGCAGAAATTTCTTGTGGAGTATATTTCTTTCCAAAAATTTCTACTTTATAATCAGAACCCATATGAGTTTTGATTGAGCTTACTGTTGAAGTAGGATTTGTTACAGCTTGTCTTTTTGCTATTTCCCCTACAACTACTTCTCCATTTTTCTTTAATATTTACAACTGATGGAGTAGTTCTAGCTCCTTCAGAGTTTGGTATTATTGTTACATTTCCACCTTCCATTACTGCCACACAAGAGTTTGTTGTTCCTAAATCAATTCCTATTATTTTACTCATTTTATCCTCCTATAATCTATCTATATTTTTATTTTTTTATTTCTTACACACTATAACCATTGCTGGTCTGATAACTTTACCTTTCATCGTATAACCTTTTTGTAATACTTTTACGATTTCGTCTTCATTTTTATCTTCACATGCTTCAACACCAACTGCATGGTGATATTCTGGATTGAAAGCTCCTTCAGTTGATATTTCTTCAACACCTTCACTAGTCATGATATCTTTAAGGTTTCTTACTATCATTTCAACACCCTTTAATAGTGAATCAAAAATCTTTGCTTTCAATAGAAGATTCAATAGCTCTTTCAAAATTATCCAAACTTCCTAAAAAAATTGAGTGATAATTTTTTTCAGAAGAGAATTTTTTTAAGTTCTTCAACTTCTTTTTCTTTTCTTTTAGTAAAATTTTTGAAATTCAGCTTGTTTTTCTTAAATAGTCATTTTTTTAAAGTTTCTATTTCAGCTTTTAGTTTTTTTAGTTTCTTCTTCATGTTTATGTCCATGTTTTTCCACAACAAGTGTGTCCACCATGTTCATGCTCATGCTCATGAGCTTCTTCTTTTATTTATGTCCTCTTCTAAAAACCCTCATCTTTAATATCTTTATCTTGATCTTGCATTGACTGCCTCCCTAAACTTTTTTTATTTTTTTCTCTTTCCATTGAATTAATGAGTTTATTAACTTCCCTACTAACATGATTTATAAGCCCCATCGTTTTAGAATATGCCATTCTCTTTTGATCCCATAACTCCTATAATTCCTTGGGCACCACCTAGATTATAAATAGAATAGACAAAACTAAAATCTTCCAATTCTTTAATACCTAATTCATCACCAAGAATTACATTAACATTTGTCTTTGAATTCTCTTTAGCCTTTTTGTTCTATAAGTTTTTTTCAAATAGATCTCTGATATCTTTTCTTTCATTGAAAAAAACTCAATTACATCTGTAACTTCTTCAATATCTTTATCTTTTAAAAACACCTGGTAGATTATTGATAAAGTATTTACTAAGTTCATCTTCATCATCATGTTCATAGATGATGTCTGAACTTTCAGTAAAGAACTTTTCAATATCATTTATAGCAATTTCGTTATTTTTTTGATTTTTCTCATTCAGTTCAACAACTTTTTTTATCTACTTCATCTTTTTATAATAGGATAAGGTAAATGGATATTTTTTTAGTTTTTACTCTTCTATCCTCCATAACAATAACTGCCATAATTAGGTATTCATCTATATAAACAGAGCTCCACTCTGTCAACTTTTTGTATTATCAGGTTTAGGTTCAACAGCTATACCTGCATAATTTGTTAACTTTGAAAGTAGAGTAGAAGTTTGTTTTAATATATTTTCTAATTCATCAACTCTACGATTATACACATTTCTAATATTTTCAATTTCTTCCTGTGTAATCTTTTCTACTTTAAGGAGCTCAGTTAGGTAATACTTATATCCCATGTCTGTTGGAATACGTCCTGAGGAAGTGTGTGTCTTTTTCAATAAAAACCCATATCCTCTAAATCAGCCATAACATTACGAATAGTAGCAGATGAGAGTTCTATTCCATATTTTTTTACCAATGTTCTGGAACCTATTGTGTCCCCAACTGTAAGATAATAATCTACAATAGCGTTGAGTACAAGTTTTTTTCTCTTTCAGAAATTCTCATAATCTCACCTCTTAATTCTTTTTTTATTAGCACTCACTTAAAAAGAGTGCTAATTTTTATAAATACAATATACTATATAAAAATTATTTTTTTGTCAACTATTTTTTTAAAAAAATTTTTTTTTCCTTGAATTATAAAGAAAAAAAGAGAAGTATTTTACTTCTCTTATTTTTCTAATTTAGAAAAAAACAAATTCTAAATTTTTTTATTTAGCCATTCATCATCTCTTCCAAGTTCTTTTTAATCTTTGTAGATAGATTAAAGCTGACTTATAATCTTTCATATCAATATAAATGTAAGCTAGGTTTGATAATAAATTTATATCATTCTTATACTCTTCCTTAGAAATAACTTCTTCTATCATTTTAATGGCTTCCTTATGTTCAGCTAAGGCAAGAAGGATAGAAGTCATTCTTGTAGTAAGGACTAAGTCAACTTCCACAGGAGATAGTTCTTTTGCCTTTTTCATATAATCTAAAAGCTAGTTGAGGCTTTTTTTAATTAAAAAAAGTATGTCCAAGCTATTTCAGAATATAGCCAAGTATCTTTTTCTTCCAAGGTCAATAACCTTTTGATAATTTTTTTAAGGCTTCTTCATACCTTTCTTGAGATCTTAAATTATATGCCAATTGAGAATAAACCCATTCTTCATTATCTCCTAAAGAAATAGCCTTACGAAGATGTATTTCAGCTTCCTTATGATTTCTAAGTTTGTCATAGTTCCAAAGCTAGCTTTTTGTTCTATAGAAATTAAATCTTCAGTTATATCTTCATCAGCACCTAAGTTCGAATAAAAAAATTAAAAATAGTCTAAACTCTTATTAAGGTAGTGAATAGCCTTTTTGAGTATCATCTATATCTCCTAATTCATGATATAACAAGGCTAAAAAGAAAAATACTAGGCTTATCCTCAGGATTAATCTCTAAAAGCTTTTTAAAAAGGTATTTCTCAGCCTCAGAGATATTATCTAAATAGTAATGTGAATGTCCCATACAATAGTTCCATATAGAAGTATTGCTTTCGCTGTCTTTAATACTTTCTAAAAATTTCTATAGTTTTATCAAATTCATCTATATGACTGTATGCCTTAGCAAGACTTAGTTTAATTTTTTTGAGTTTTTATCTTCATCTGAAAGAGCTTCAATCACAGTTATTATTTTATGATAGTCTCTTTCTTTTTCTAATTCATTTAGAAGTTTCATTAAATCATCTTTCATTTCAAGCCTCCAATAAAAAAATTTTTCTTAGTTCTAATTTTTAACCAATAAGCTAAAAAATGCAATAGATAGACTAGCCTATAAAAAGTAAAAATAGTTTATAATATAATAAAAAGAAAAAAATAGAAAGGGGGCTTCTATGAAAAAAAGGAATAGGTTTAGGAATAGATGACTTTAGACAAATAATAAAAAGAAGATTGTTATTATTTTGATAAGACAAATTGGATAGAAGAACTATTAAAAGATAGGACAAAAATAAAAATTATTTACTAGACCAAGAAGATTCGGAAAGACTTTAAATATGAGTACATTAAAGTATTTTTTTGATGTAAAAAATGCTGAAGAAAATAGAAAAATTATTTAAAGATTTACATATAGAAATCAGAATATTTTTAAAGAACAAGGACAATATCCTGTAATATTTATCTCATTAAAAAGATTTAAAAGAAAAAAATACTTGGGAAGAATGTTTTTTTGAAATAAAAAGAATTACTTAGAAATTTATATAATGATTTTTTTATTTTTATAAGAGAAAGTTTGAATGAAAGTGACTTAAAAAGAATTTGATAAAAATTTGGCTAAAAGAAAAAAAGAAGCTAGTTATGATAATTCTCTTTTAAATCTTACAAAAATACCTATATAACTACTATAAAAAGGAAGTTGTATTATTAATAGATGAATATGATAATCCTTTAATAGTTGCTAATCAAAAAAATACTATAAGGATTCAATAAATTTCTTTAGAAATTTTTTTAGTATGGCATTGAAAAACAAATCCATATTTAAAAAAACAGCTGTATTAACAGGTATAGTACAAGTGGCAAAAGAAGGTATATTCTCTGGACTGAACAATGTAATAACTTATAATATTTTAGAAAATAAATTTGAAACATTTTTTTGGTTTGAGTGAAGAAGAAGTAGAAGCAGCCTTAAAAATATTTTTGAAATGGAATATCAAATAGAAGAAGTTAAGAAGTGGTATGATGGCTATAAGTTTGGAGAAAAAGAAATATATAATCCATGGTCTATCTTAAATTACCTTAGAACAAAAAGAATTGAGAGCTTATTGGGTAAATACATCAGACAATGCTCTAATCTATGAGAATTTAAGTGTTGCTAATATGGATGTATTTAACTCTTTAGAAAAAGCTATTTGAAGGTAAAGAAATAAAAAAAGAAATAAGTCCATTTTTTTACTTTTGAAGAATTGGAAAGATATAATGGAATATGGCAGTTAATGGTTTATAATGGTTATCTAAAAATTGAATCAAAAAAATTAGAAGATGATGAGTATTTATTGACTATACCAAACTATGAGATACAAACATTTTTTTCAAAAAAAGGTTTTTATAGATAAATATCTGATTGGCTCTAATTATTTCAATCCAATAATGAGAACTTTACTAGAAGGTAATATAGAAGAATTTGGAAGAATGTTAGAAGAAATATTTTTTTAATAAATACAAGTTTTCATGATTTAAAAAGCTGAAAGTGTATATCATACTTTTTTTATTAGGAATGTTAATCTGGTTAAGAGATAAATATGAAGTTAAATCAAATGGAGAAAGAGGACAAGGCAGATATGATATTTTACTTTTTACCACTTGATAAGAAAAACCAGCTTTTTGTATTTGAATTTAAAGTATCAAAAAAACAATAAAAAGGGCTAGAAAGTAAAGCAGAAGAAGCCTTAAATCAAATAAAAGAGAAACAATATGATGTAGGTATTAAAGAGTCAGGAATAGATAAAATCTATAGAATAGGCTTAGCATTCAAAGGTAAAAAAAGTAAAAAAATTAAATATGAACTAAATGAATAAACAAAAATTAGAATAGAGGAAAGATAATGAGAGTATTAATAGTAGGAGATGTAGTAGGAAGACCTGGAAGAAACACTTTACAGACATTTTTTTAGAGAAATATAAAGAAGATTATGACTTTGTAATAGTAAATGGAGAAAAATTCAGCAGCAGGTTTTTGGTATAACAGTGAAAAATTGCAGATGAATTCTTATCTTGGGGAACAGATGTAATAAGTGGAGGAAATCATAGTTGGGATAAAAAGGAAATCTATGAATACTTAGATAATTCAGATAGAATGGTAAGACCAGCTAATTATCCATCAGATGTTCCTGGAAAGGGTTATACTATCTTAGAGGATAAAAAGGGAATAAGATAGCCTTAATTTCTTTACAAGGAAGAGTATTTATGTCAGCTGTTGACTGTCCTTTTAGAACAGCAAAGAAACTAATTGAAGAGATTTCAAAGACAACAAAAGAATATAATAATAGATATTCATGCAGAAGCAACTTCTGAAAAAAATAGCTTTAGGAAAAATATTTAGATGGAGAGGTATCATTGGTTTATGGTACTCATACCCATGTACAAACAGCTGATGAAAGAATACTTGCCAATGGAAGTGGATATATTTCAGATGTAGGAATGACGGGCTCTCAAAAATGGAGTTATAGGAACAAATGCTGAAACTATAATAAAAGAAATTTTTAACTTCTTTACCTCAAAAAGTTTGAAGTAGCTGAAGGAGAGGAACAACTTTCAGGAATAGAAGTTGAAATTGATGAAGAAACAGGAAAAATGTAAAAAAATAAAAAAAGAATAAATTGGAGTGAAAATGAAGGTTTTAGAAGCTAAAATTATATATGAAAGTGACAATATAGAAAAAAATATAAGAAAAATAATTTCAGATATTTTTTTATGATTTTTGGAGTTACAGGTCTAAAGATAGAGGAGCCTCTTTTAAATAAGGATCCTTTAAATTTCTACAAGGACGAAAAAAACAATTTTTTTGTTATCTGAAAACTCTGTATCGGCATATTTTTCCTTTGAATATCTATTCAGAAAAAAAGAAAAAAAGTTTTAGAAGAAACTTTTTAAAGAAAAAGTTTTTCAGAAGATGAAGAAATAGTATATAACTTAGATTTTTTTATGAATATGATGAGGAAGATTATCAAAAATAGTTGGAAGAAATATTTATTTGTTGAAAAAAAGTCAGTGAAAAAAATTTGTAGTAAAAGCCAACTTGGAGAGAGTATGAAAAAAACAAAGCTGATGAGCTAGTTATAGAGCTTGATCCAGGAAGAGCTTTTTGGAACAGGTTCACATCCTACAACTTCACTTCTATTGAAATTAATGGAAGAACAAGACTTCACTAACAAAAACAATAATAGATATAGGGACAGGTTCAGGTATACTTATGATAGCAGGGAAACTATTAGGAGCAGGAGAAGTATATGGAACAGATATAGATGAGTTTTTCTATGGAAGTCGCTAAGGAAAATTTACTTTTTAAATAATATATCTTTAGATGAAGTAAAAACTTTTAAAAGGAAAACTTACTTGAAGTTATAGAAAATAAGAAGTTTGACATAGTTGTATGTAATATTTTTGGCTGATGTCTTAGTTAAATTATTAGATGAAATAAAAATATATCTTGAAAGAGGACTCAATAGTTCTTTTTTTCAGGAATAATAGAGGACAAATTAGCAGAAGTTATCTCTAAAGCAGAATCAGTAGGGACTTGAAGTTGCAGAGGTAAAAGAAGATAAAGAATGGAGAAGTTGTCGTCTATTGGTAAAAAAATAAGAATATTATTATAGAAAAATAGAATAGTAAAAAGCTAAATAATCTATTTTTTTGAAATTTTTAATCTGTGGAAGTTAGTTCTTTCTAAACCACAATGAAAGGCTCTAGCTTCCATAGCCAATGTTAAATTATCCACTTTTTTTATAACAGACATCAAAAGTGGAAGTAAAATCAAGCTATATTGAGACAATTTTTTTAAAGGGATTCCTAGTTTCAAAAATTACCTCCTCTTGCTTGTTGTGCCATTTTTAATAGTATTGAATTCCTGTAAAAATAGTAGGAATAAATCTTAAAGTGATACTAAGCATAATAGAGAAATCTTGAATAGGTAGTCCTATTTTTTTAGAGGACTCAATAGAGTTTCTAAGGCTAAGGCAATATCTAAAGGTTTAGTAGTCAAAGTCAATAGAGATGAAAAAAATTAAAAAGTAGAATAATTCTTCCCATCATTTTTTTATAGCAGAAAAAAACACCACTATCATAGACAGAATATTTCCATACTTTAAATAATAATTCTCCTTCTTGTTTAGAAAAAAAGATGAAAAAAACTAGAAAAAAATTAAAATATAACTCAGATATTTTTAAACTCTTTAAAAAAATGCTGTTAAAGGAATTTTTTTGAAAGAAAGATAAGAATAAGAGCTAAAAACACTATAAATAAGATAAATAGATAGATTGTTAGCAAATAAAAAAAGAGTATAAGAGAAAAAGAACCAATTAATTTAGTTCTTGGATCTAAGTGATGTAACACACTGTCTCTATTTATATACTCTCCTAATATTATATTCATGATTTTATCCTTTATTTACTAATCTTTCTTCAATAACTTTTTAAAAATATCTTCTTCTTTTTATTTCATTTTCAAACTTTAAGGGATTTTTTTAAAAATTTTTATTTAATCTATTTAAAAAAATCTATAGATTTTTGGAAGAACTAGTCCTAAACTTTCTAAAGAAGCACTATATTTCTCAAACAGTTCAGAAGGTTTTGTATGATATAGAACTTTTCCTTCACTCATAACAATAACTTCTTCAGCATAATTTAAAAACATCATTCATGTCATGACTAGAGAAAAATAAAAACCACTATTATTTTCTTTTTTTGCCAATTTAAAAAGAATTTTAAAAAAAGTTCATTCTTTGATTCAGGATCTAAAACCTACTGTAGCTTCATCTAAAAGTAATAGCTGATTTTCCATAATAAAAAAACCCCAGACAAAAGCGACCTTTCTTTTTTTCACCACCACTTAAGTTTAAAGTTGAACGATGAAGATAGTCTCTATCCAAACCTACAAGCTGTAAAGCCTTTTTCAACTCTTTCAGTGAGATCTTTTTTTCACTTAGTTTTAATTTTTTTAAACCAAAGCTAACATCTTTTTAAAAATTGTAGTTTCAAAAAATTTGATGTTCAGGATATTGAAAAAAATATAGCCGATATCTTCAAAATTTTCCGTCTATACTTATTTCACCTGTTTGATTTTTTTAAAAAGTCCTTTAATTAATTTTTAAAAAGAGTAGATTTCCCTGAACCTGTATGTCCAACAATAGCTATTCTTTTATTTGAACTTATTTCTAATGAAACATCTTTTATAGCATTTCTTTCATCATTGAAACCAGAATAACTATAACTAAGATTTTTTTAATAGATATTTTTCATAGACTATTTTCACCAAATCTTCCATATTAATATTTTTCATCTTCTACTTTTTATATTATGTTTTTTTCTAAAAATATTTTTTTATTTTTTTAAAAGAAAAAGCTATGTCATTATCAAAAAAACTTTGTAAGGACTTCCTAAATACTTTTATTTCACCTTCTGATAAAAGCATCACTTTAGAGGCTTCTAAGACATCATCTCTATCATGGGTTATATGAATAATAGTTTTTCCCTGAGAATTTAATTCTTTCATAATTCTTAAAACTTCTTTTTTTCCAACAGGTTCAAGCATAGAGGTTGCCTCATCAAAAAAATTAGAATTTCAGTTCCCATAGCTAAGATACTTGCAATAGCAAGTCTTTGCTTTTCACCACCTGATAACTGATAAGTAAGCCTATCCTTGTATTCTAGTAGATTAAGATTTTTTTAAAAGCTTTTTTTCAGCTATTTCTTTTATATCTTCTCTAGGAATAGCAAGATTTTTCTAAGGCAAAGATAACTTCATCGAAAAACAGTAGTTGAGATAATTTGTTCTTCAGGATTTTTGAAAAAAATTATCCCAACTATTTTTTTCTAATATTCAGTAAATCTTTTTGACTTTTTAGTATCATAGCCAGAAATTTTTTTATAGTCCCTTCTTGTTCAAAAAAATAAGGGCAGCAAGTAACTTAGCAAGTGTAGATTTTCCTGAGCCATTTTTTTCCAATAATACAAAGATATTCACCTTTTTTTCTATGGAGAAAAGAAATATTTTTTTAAGACCTTATTATTTTGATAAGAGAAACTAAGATTTTCTACTTCTATCATAGTATCAGCCTATCTTATAACTTCATTAATAGGACTTATTTCTTTTTAATTTATAGCAAAGTACAGAAACAATGATAGCCTTTTAATACATCACCTGGGATAAAAAGCCATAGTTGCTAAGAAAGCTTTATCTATTGGCATTTTTTTGTTATATATGATAGATAGATTGCACCAACAAGATAGACTAAAACTATTCCACCAATTATATTAGCTACAATATATTTTTCCTACATTGATATTTTTTTCCCAAAAATTTTTTTCTGCCAAGAAACCTACTAAGAAGGCTGCAAAAGGCCATACTATAAAAAAATCCACCTGTAGGGATATGTAAGAACTGCAAGTCCACCTCTACCACCAGACAGAATAGGTAGACCCTAAAAAGAACAATAACAACCACTAATAACATACTAATAAAAACCTAATCTTTTTACCTAAAAAAACTTCCTGCAAGCATTACTCCCATAGTTTGTAAAGTTATAGGAACAGGAATGAAAAGGTAAAAGGTATTGGAGGCATTAAGCCTAAAAACAGCAACAATAGCTGCAAACATAGCTGCATAAAGCATATTTTTTTAATTTTTCATTTTTAAAACTCCTTTTTCTTTAAAAAGTTGATTTATTATATCAGAAATTACTAATAAGTGTCAATTTATGATAAATAGAAAAATAGTTCGTTACTGAGTAGATTTAAAAAAATTTTTCTTTGAGAGATTCAAATAAATTTTAGTTATATATAGCGATTACTTGCCAGCCATTAGTGTCTCTAGAGCTCCACAAAGGCTCTTTCAACAATAATGGACGTCGCAGTAATCTTATTAAAAACTATTAGTTATTTACTCACAGAAAATTTTTTTATAATTAATTGAAAATCCAACTCACTTATTTTTCTATTTTCTTAGGAGTAAATAATGAACTATTTTTTTATTTTTTTACCAAATTTTTAATAATTACATGTTATAATACAGAAAAATCATTACTAAATTAATAAAGAAAGAGATAGGTGGTATTATGTTTGAGAAAAATAAAGAAGTTTTTTTCTGTATTTCTCTGTGATATTTTTTTAATAGCTGGAGTTACATCATTCACAGCATATAACTGGGCAACTATGTCTAGTATTGAAAAGTTGGCAGTTCCTTCTGCACTGATTATAGCAGGATTAGGAGCTTATCTATTTTTTTGAAAAAAAGATATCTATAAAAAAATTTAGCATTGTTCTTTTCTTCGTTTATGATAGGAACTTTGTTTGCAGTCTATGGACAGGTCTATCAAACGAGAGCAGATACATGGATATTATTTAGAAATTGGGCTATATTTTTTTAATTATTCCAATCATAGCAACAGGATATTATTCTATAGTAACACTTTTTACTATAGTTGTAGCAGTGGGAACAAGTTTCTATTTAGAATTATATCTATCAGGATCTATTATTCCATTTTTTTATCTTCTTTAATTTTTTTGGAATAGTATTATTGGTATATCCGTTTATACAAAAAAAGATTTAATTTTTAAATTTAACAATATTTTCTACAATATAATGACAGGAATATTTTATATTTCTTTTTATAGCAAGTGGTTTTGCAGCAATAAATGATCATCATAATGGTCTTACAGCAATAGTACTATATTTACTATTTGTTGCTGCTGTATATTTTGTTGGTTATAAGCAATTAAAAAATAACTATAAAGATACTTTCTATAACATCACTTGGAGTTTTTTTGGAGTAGCTATTATTATCAAAAATGGTATCTAGTATAATTTATACAGATACGACTGTGTATATTTTCTTTTCTCTAATGGTTATTATAGGAACTATAGTAGCAGTAATTAAATCTTCTAATGAAATAGAAAATGAAAAATATCAAAAAAATTTTACAAATGTGGTTGTAGGTTTTTTTAAAAGTTTTTTTGCATTTTTTTCTTACTTATGATTTTCGTATTTTTCCCTTTTTGGGTCTTATGGGCTTAGGAGAAGAAGCATTTATTGTAGTTGCTATTCTTTTTAATTATTTTTTTCATATTTTGCTGCAAAAAAATGCTTGGCTTAAAGAATGATAAAAATAGAAATAGTAGCTTTTTATTGCAGGACTTATATGTCTTGGTATATATTTAAGTGTTTCATTAGAAATGAGTTCTCTATCTGTAATATCTATTATTACAATTATTTTTTTAATCTGTTCTGGTTTTTTTATGCCAACAAGAGCATTGGACTTACTTTTTATTCCCTGTAAATTATTGCTTACTAGGATTTTTTTCTTTATGAAAAAAAGCTCCTTCTATCAATTATCACTATAGCATTATCACTATAGCACTTATTGTAGAAGCTTACTTCTATTTTCTGTATGATAAAAAAAGAACTTTTAAATGAAAAAAATTAAAAAAAGAGTTTTAATAGGGAATGAAGCTACCTTAATTTTTATTACCTCTTAGCTGGCTATCTACAAGAATAGGAATTTTTTTGTAGATGATTATGAACTTATGTTTAAGTATGTTAAATATTATAGAATAGTTAATATAGCACTTACTGTATTAATTGGAGCATTTGTAATATTTAAGACAATTAAAAAAATCAAAAAAATTACAAATAGTTTTTGTGTATTATTTGGTTAGGTTTAAATTATTTTGCATATTCAGAAATTCTAAGTTTAATTTTTTTGTTATGTTAATCATGTTAATTTATGCTTCTAAAAAAATAGTAAATGGGGAATATTAGTTCCTACTTTAGCAGCATGCTACGTGATATATACTTATTATTTCACAACATATAGGTCTTTACTTGATAAATCAATAGCACTTAGTATCACAGGAGGACTGTTACTGGTAGCTTATTTAGTATTAAAGTATGGATTTAAAGGAGTTGAGAATAATGAGTAATAAAAATGAAAAAAAGATACTTATAGTTGTAAATATTGTACTTCTTTTTTTGTAATAACAGGTTTTTCTGCTCAAAAAGAAGAAAGTTATAAAAAAAGCTAGATAGTTATTTCTATTTGGAACTTAGACCAGTAGATCCTCGTTCACTTCTACAAGGTGACTATATGACTTTAAATTATGATATCTTAGATCAAACTACAGAATTTATATATCAAAAATAAATCATATGATTACTATGAAGAAGAGAAAAAGAAGAAACTAAAGAACAAAAAAAGAAAAAAAGAGAACTAGCAGAGGCTAAGAAAGCATATATAGCTGTCCGTTTAGATGGAAATAAAGTGGCTAAGTTTGTTAAAATTACAAAAGAAAAAAACTGATGAAAAAAAGATTTACTTTTTTTGTAGCTTATAAGAGTGATGGTTACAATGTAGATATAAATGCAAATAGTTATTTATTCCAAGAAGGAACAGGGGATAAATATGAAAAATGCACGTTATGCAAAAAGTTGTGTTAGTTGATAATAAATTAAGGCTTATAGATTTAAGAGATAAAGATTTTAAAGAAATAAAATAAATAATAGGCTGTTGCATTTTAATAATTATTTGCAACAGCCTTTTTATTTTCTAATAATCTATATTATTTTTTTCTACTAGCTTTGATTTTTATCGATTGATTTAATTAAATCATTATAGATAGGATTAATCTTTACATTTTTTTAGATGTAGGTCTATACCAGATAAATTCTGAATAGTAGTCTTTTAAATCTTTTCTAGCAAAAGTCATATCCTACAATAGCATAAGGATAGTTACGAAGAATATCAAGTTGTAAGTCACTTAGATTTTTTTAAATCATTGTCATCAGAACTTAATAAAGTATTGAATGAGTCATTAAACTTATAGTCTCCTTCTTTAAATCTATAACCTTGTACTTTTCCTGCAGGAAATTCAAAGTCGAAACCTGGAATATTATCTATACGAACCATATAGAAATCTTCATCAGGAGAGAAGTTTTTAGTTTTATATTTAACAGAACCATTATCAAGATTTAAATAAACAGCACCATACTTGTCAATTCCATAGCTTTCATCACCATTTGGATTAGTTGGAGCTATAGAAACCATCTTCCCTTTACCAGAAATTTGCCAATCAATCTTTTTTTACCATCTTTCCAGAAAGTATAAGGTAATCTTACAAAAGTGTTTTCCTGGAATAACTTCAATTTCAAAAATCTTCAACAGTCTTATTTTTTTCCATTTAGCAATAGTAGTTACAACATAAGCAAAAATCTCTTTCAAAAATTCCATAAGAACCAGTGTAATAATAACTGTGTTCTACAACATTTTCCCCTTTGTTTAAAAATCTGCATTGAAGTAATAAACATAGTTATAGAAGTTTTTTTCTTCTTCTATATATTCTTTTATAACATTATTATCTAAAAACTCCTCTTGAAAGTAATTTAGATAATAATTCAACATTAGATTTTACTTCTTTTCCATTGACAACAGTTTTAAAGTTTTTTTAATTTTTTTAAAGGTTCTGCTTTTCTTTTTAGTCTTAGAATAATTTTTCTTCATATTCCTCATTGTTTCCACTTTCAGGTGTAACAAAAACCTATTATTTTATTTTTCAGCATTTGGACTATCAAATGTGAATTTAACATTTACAAGCATTCCATCTTCAGTTAATTTTAAAGTAATTTTTTTCCTTTTTTTATAGCAACTGCTGAACCTTTTAAAGGAATTATATGTTCTCCTTCAGATCCAAATTCCCAGTCATTAGCAAATGAAAAAAATACTTAAAAATGCTAAATAAGCATAGTAATAAAAATTTTTTTCATATCTATTCCTCCTAAAATTATTGTTGACTTATTCTATCATTTTTTTAAAAAAATTATGCTATACTAAAAAAAGGCAAATATTATTAAAAAAATAAGGGAAATAGGAAGGAGAAAAAAATAAAAAAATGGATAATAATTTATATAAGATTACTAGCAACAAAAAAACCATTCTCACCAGTTATGAAAAAAATTAATTTTTTTCTAGTAGTTTTTGCAATTATATTACAAATACCTTTACTTTTTTTGTAGGAAAAATTAGTAGAAAGAAGAGGTAGACTATTTAAAGAAACTGTTACAGAAATAGGAAATGAATGGGGGAAAAAGTCAAAAGATTATAGCACCAGCAATTTCTTTATCATATACTGATTCATCTCTTAGTAAAGATGATAGTATAAGAAATGAAAAAAATGTTGTAGTTCAGCCAGTACAAAGACGTTTAGCTATATTACCAGAAGAACTTAATGCAACTATAGAAATGAAAGATGAATTAAGACATAGAGGTATATACAATGCTACCGTCTATACAGCTAATATAAAAATTAACAGGATATTTTTTTCACCTAAAGATTTTCCTGATAAAAAAATGATATGGTAGCGTATTTATCTATAGGATTATCTGATACTAAAGCTTTAGTTAAGGTTAATAAATTTAAATTAGGAAATGTAGAGAAAGATTTAGAAGCTATGTCAGGGACTATGGCAAATCCATTATTTACTAGTGGAATATCTGGTCAAATTGATCCAGAATATGATGAAATGATGAAAGAAGATAAGATTCCTTTTTGAAATAGATATAGATATTAGAGGAAGTAGAAAGATTTCTATATTACCACTTGGAAAGAAAAAAATAATTTTGACATAAAAATCAAATTGAAGTCTCCAAGTTTCTCAGGAGTTTTACCTACTGAAAGAAATATAGATGATAATGGATTTACTGCAAAATGGGAAATTTCAAACTTGATTAGAGATTATCCTCAAGTCTTAGATATAAATCAAGATGTATATGATGATTTTAAGGACTCTTATTCTGAAGCAGATCTTGAAGTATATAGAGATTCTGAAGAGTATGAATATTATAATAGTGATGATAGTAAAACAGTAAAAAGTACTGTTATACAATTCTGTAACTGATTATACTCAAATATATAGAGCTTGTAACTATGGATTCCTATTTATTTTAATGAGTTTAGTTATAGTATATATATTTGAGATTGTCAGCAAAAAAAGTTGCTCACTATGTGCAATATATAGTGGTAGGATTCTCACTAGTTATGTTTTTATCTATTACTATTATCATTATCTGAGCACTTAGGTTTTGAGATGGCGTATTTGGTAGCTTCATTAGCAATAGTAATACCAAATTCATTGTATATTGCAAGTATGACAGATAATAAAAAAAGTTTGGTATAGGAATGTTTATTTTTCTTGAGTGGAATCTACGCAATACTATTCTCTATCTTAAGAATGGAACAATATGCTTTATTAACTGGAACATTATTAATTTTAGCAGTACTTTATGTTGTGATGTATCTAACAAAGAAAGCAGATATATTCTTTAAATTAGAAGAAGAAAATAATCAATAATTAAATAGGCTGTTGCAAACTAATAAAAAGTAAAAAAATAGTTCGTTACTGAGAAGATTTTTAGAAAATTTTTCTTTGAGACATTTTAATAAATTTTAATTATATATAGCGATTACTTGCCAGCCATTAGTGTTTCAAGAGCTCCACAAAGGCTCTTTCAACAATAATGGACGTCGCAGTAATCTTATTAAAAACTATTAGTTATTTACTCAAAGAAAAATTTCTAATAATAAATTATAAGGTAACTCACTTATTTTTTTAACTTTTTAAATTAATAATGATTTGCAACAGTCTCTTTTTTTATAATAATTTGGGAGAAAAAAATATGTATGTAGCAGTTACAGGAAAAGGAAAAAGCTAAAGTTATTCAATTTTTGTGAGCAGCATAGAATACCAAAGACAAATAAGAAAAAGACAGTTGTGATAAAAACTATAGGTAACTATGAAGCATTACTTAAAGAAAAATCCAAATATCATTGAAGAATTAAAAGAAGAGGCAAAAAGATTAACTATAGAAAAAAAGAAAAAAAGTTCCAAAGACTAATCTTTTTCCGTTTTGGACATAGTTTAGTAAATGCATTGTGGAAGGAACTTTCTTTAGATGATATTCTAGGAGAAAAATCTATCAAAGTCTTTATTTGCTTTTGGTTGTATATAGATTAGGAAGTTCTTATTCAACTTTCTTGGAAAAATAGAAAAAAACTCCTTTTTATCTCTTTGAATTCCCTATCTCATTCAGAGTTCTATGATGTTTTTATTGCAACTGGATAAAAAAAGACAAAGGATTTAATAAAAATGTTTCAATAAGTTTTTTTGAGAAAAAAATAAAAAAAGAGATAAAAAAATATAGTCTACTATCATAGAGGAAATTACATCTATAATTCTTATTGGAAAGTTCTTTATGGACTAGAATCTAATAATTTTTCAAAAAAAGGTGAAAAAAAGATTTGCCTTTTAATATGAACTTATTTTTTTGATTCTTACGGTATCCCTATTTCTTATCACTTATCTCTGAAGGAAGATAATTCCAAAAAAATAAACTAGAAGATTTTTAAAAAAGAATTTTAAAAAAATTCTAAACTTATTTTAGTTTTTGACAAAAAGAAAGTGAAATTCAAGAAAAAAAGTTCTATATCTTCTATTTCTTTTTGAAGATTTATCTGAAGATATTCAAAAATGAAATTTTTAAAAAGATAATAAATGGAAAAATTTTAGAAAGAGATATTAAAACAAATGAGGTTTTAGAAAAAAAGAAAAAAAGTCTTAGATATTAAGGATTCTAAACTCTATGTTTATTGGAATAAGAAAAAGAGCCTACAAAGATTATTTAGAAAAATAATTTAAAAAAATGGATATATATGTTTAAAGACAGATGAAAAACTTAGAAGACTATGAGATATCTAATATCTTTCAACATAGTTGGAATATAGAAGATAAATTTAAAAATAACAGATGTAGACTTTTCTAAAAAGACATATTCAAGGACATTTTCACACTTTGCTTTTATCTGTCTTTGTATTATTAGATATTTTTCAGTATCTATTAGGTGACAATGGGAAGGTTTTTCATTCCTATGATATATGCAAATAAAGCTATTTCTAATCCTATGATTTTTTTATGAAAAAAAGTTGGAAATGATAGTTCTCTTTATCCTATACATTTGACTAACTCATATATAAAAGCTTTCAAAGATATTAGGACTAGATGAATTAAAGGAAGAAATAAATTTTTGAGAAATTTCAAGATAAAAATCAAGATGGAGTTAGAAAAAAAGTAAATAATTAGCTTGACTTTAATCAATAAATTAATTAAAAATTAATGAAAAATTAAAAAAAGGAAGGTAAGAAACATGAATAAAAAAATGTAGGAACTGTATGTGTCCACGGGAAAAAAACAAAGAAGAAATGTTGATAATACAGGAGCAGTAAGCTTTTCCTATTTATCAATCTGCGACTTTTTGTTCACCCAGCATTTGGAGAATCAACTGGTTTTGACTATTCGAGATTACAAAAATCCAACAAGAGAAGAATTAGAAAAGAGTAGTTAATGACTTAGAGGAAGGTGTAGATGCTTTTAGCATTTAGTACAGGAATGGCAGCAGTCACAACTTTTATTAGATATCTTAGAACCAGGGGATCATATAGTTGCAACAGATGACCTATATGGTGGAACGATAAGATTGATGGAAAGTATCTGTAAAAAAAGAATGGAATAAAGACAACTTTTTGTTGAAACAGATAAAGTTGAAAAATGTTGAAAAAAGCCATAGAAAAAAATACAAAAATGATATATATAGAAACTCCAACAAATCCAATGATGAAGATAGCAGATATAGAAGAAATCTCTAAAAATAGCTAAAAAAAGAATAATTGTATTTTAGTTGTTGACAATACATTTTTTTAACACCATATTTTTCAAAAAAACCACTTAAGCTAGGTGCTGATGTTGTACTTCACAGTGCTACAAAAATATTTAGCAGGACATAATGATACTTTTGGCAGGTTTTTTTAGTAACAAATTCTCAAGAAATTAGTGAAAAAAACTTAGATTTATAACGAAGACTATAGGAGCTTTGTTTATCTCCTTTTGATTCATGGCTTGTTTTTAAGAGGAATAAAAAAACTCTTCATATTAGAATGGAACAACATCAAAAAAATGCTAAAAAAAGATTGTTGAATGGTTAAAAAAACTCAAAAAAAGCAGTTGTTTCAGTTTACTATCCAGGACTTGAAGAAAATGAATCTATAGAAGTTTCTAAAAAAAGCAAGGAACAGGTTTTGGTGGAATGGTATCTTTCCATGTAGATAGTCCTGAAAGAGCTAAGAAAAATTTTTAAAAAGATGTTAAGTTAATACAATTTGCAGAAAGTCTAGGAGGAGTTGAATCTCTAATTACTTATCCTACATTCCAAACTCATGCTGATGTACCTTTTAGAAGAAAGATTAGCAAGAGGTATAAATGAATGTCTTTTTAAGAATGTCAGTTGGTATAGAAGATGTAAATGATTTAATAGAAGATTTAGATCAAGCAATAAATAAATAGAAAAAGCTATTGCAAATATAAATTTAAAGTTTAAAAATAAAAAAATAAGTGAGTTACATTATAATTTATCATTAGAAATTTTTCTTTGAGTAAATAATTAATAGTTTTTAACAAGATTATTGCGACGTCCTATAATGTTGAAAAGAGCCTTTGTGGAGCTCTAGAAACATTATAGGCTGGCAAGTAGCGAATACAAATTATTTTTTTACTTTTTTTATTTATTTGCAATAGCTTTACTTTATTATAAAAATTTGGTCTAAAAATAAATATATCTTTAATCTTTTTCATCTTGTGCAAATAGTAGAACTTTAGCCATTATTTCAGCAGTCTTTGGATCCTCATCTATAAATGGTAAGAAAACTCTTCCTCTATGTTGAGAATGTATAGGTAAAAACTTCTATAGTTGCACCAGCTTTCTGATGAATTACTCCACTTCCTAAAATGGATTGAGTACTCTGCTCTTGTTCCTTTTTATTAGAGCATGGCTTTCAGTAAATGTAACATTTTTTTAACTTGAACAACTTAGCATTGAATTCAACAATTGCTCTACGCATTTCAATAGTTGATTGACTTGCTTCAGGATCGACATCTCCTACATGTGCCACACTTACAACTAAATCAATATCTCTCATAACTTCTGAGAAAAATTAAATCAGGAACATCTTCTATTGTCATCAGTTCAAAAAGTTTTTTTCTATCATAGAAAAACTATATCCTCAATGGTAGGTGCTTCAACTTCAGCAGGTGAGTACCAATCTGTCATAGCATACATCTTAGCTATGATATTTTTCTTTATAGTAAACTTTTTGTAAACCTTCATAATCATCTACAACCCATCTTCTAGTTTTTAAGTAAGGCAATAGACTTAGTAGGTTGAATTTGATGACCTGCATACCTTCTTGATTTTTTTCCATTTTAAGTTCATCTTTAGTTTTGATATATAGTTCACGGAAAAACTTGTTTAAATACTTGTTTTTACTTCTCTTTCTAAAAATATCTTGTTGATACAAAGGCCATTGTTTACTATTGAATAAATCGAATGGGTGAGCTATTGATAATAAAAGTATCTTTATCAATATCTTCAATTAAAGTTACTTTTTTTAGCTTTTTTTATCAAAACCAACAAGTTGATTATCTACATAATATCCTAAGATGTCATCTACTTTAAACACTAAATCTTTTAATTAATGGAGCAACAACAGGATTAGTTGATAGAGTTTTTAATTTCATAAGCATAGAATTTAATTCCATCTTCCATTGATTGCTCTAACATTTTTTTCTTGAACGACTATATTGCTCTTTTAAGTTCTTATGAACTTCTTTAATTTCTTCAATATTTTTTTCAGTCTTTATTTTAGTAGGTAAAGATTTTTAAAGCTTTTTCCATCTTTTTTTCATATTTTATTGAGCTTTGACCTAAGTCATCAATTTCTATATATACTGAATAATCTTGGATTTTTCTTAGGCTCAAAAATATTTTTTTCATTTCAGCCATCATTTCACTTTCCATAGCCCAAGTTAGACGAGTAACATCTGAATATCCCATATTACGAGATAAATTTTCTAAAAGATACTTCAAAAAGCCTTAGCTTCACTAGCTCTTCTTTGTGCACCAAATTGTTTACTTTCTTTTAAGAAATTTTTGTAAAAAAATTTATAACGGTTAACTGCATCTTTAATTTTATTCTTTGCTAATGGTATTAAAGAATAACTTGCAACTAAGTCTTTATTTCTCTTAGCAGCAATTTCTTTTTCTACATCTTTTATTTTTCATATTTCCTAAAACTGCATCAGCAAACTTTCTAGCACGAGAATGTTTAGCTCCATCAGTTATATATTTTTGCACTTTCATACAGAATATCAAAGTGTTCTTTACCTAATTGTTTGTAGGCATCTTTAAACCAGTCAATATCAAAGGCTCCTGCTTGGAAAATCTTCAATAGAGATAGGAGAATATTTTGCAATTATTCCTTCTTTATCCTTTGAAACATCACTCATATGTGCTTGGAAATAGTAGCAACCACTTGTAAAGCCCTTCCATTTTAAGAATTTATCTATTAGTTCTATCCATTGAGATGCATACATAGCCACCTCAACTAGCCTTTCTTCTGAGATATTAGTATTTTTTTAATTTTTTTCTTTAAAAGTTTTTAAGTCATCTTTTTCACTTGGGAAACATACTTTTTAATAGGTAGCTAAGAACTTCTTTTTTTACTTGTAGTATCTCCATACCAATAGTCACTTCTAACTAACTTTTCATTTCCAAGTGCTTGTAAAATTTTAATTAAATACTCCACTCCTTCTATTCTGTTAATAGAAGTGATTAGTTTAGAATATTTAGTTTTACTATCTCCTCTTTTTTTAATTCATTATCAACTACATAGTTAACAACTTCTAGCCCATATTTTTTTAAAACTTTTATAGCATTATCATAGTTCCAAGAATTTTTTTGTTTTCTCAACTTCTTCATAATCATAATAATAGTAATGATGAGGATTTTTAATTCCTAAAAAAATTGAATAGATTTCTAAAATTAGTATCCATCTTATCTATATCTTCAGAGAAAAATACTCTTTATAAGTAAGTCTTTTTTTATTAGACCAAGTTCAACAGCATTTGCTATATCAATCAGAGAATAGAAATTTTCCCTAGTTTTATAAGAAGATACTTTCTTTTCAAAGTTTAATTTTAAAAATTAAATTTTCTGTAAATGTTCTCTCATCCCAGTATTCAGATAAATTTTTTTAAAAAAACAACTGTAGGAATACTATATTCTAAATCAAAAAAATACTGTTATAATTGTCATTTTTATTTCTTCTGTGGATTAAATTTGCAGGATTTTTCTTTTAGAAGTTCAATAAAGAAAGCTTTTGAAGTTTCAAATAGATATTCCTTATTTTTCTCCTCTATATTCTTTATATAGCAAATATACTATTTTTTTTCCATTATCTCATTATCAGAAAAAAAGTTTTAAAATGATGAATTATCTTCTTAAGGATAATTCCTGGAGTAGTATGTAAAATTTTATTAATAACATTATTAAAATTTTCAATCCTTAAATGAGATTGAGTAAGAAGATACAATTGATAAAGTGTAGAGAAATCTTTTTATTTCATTTTTTTATAGAGTTCTCTCCAAGTATCTGCTAAAGGATATTCATCTAAGTGTTCATCTATACTATAATAATAGTTTGCTCTTTTTACTATAGGAAGAAAGTTATCTCTTAGTAAGATTTTTTTCAGCAGTATAGCCATTTGTATATTCATAAGTACCATTATTAACAATTAAGGCATTAAATTTTTTTAACTAATTCAAAAAGTTCATCCTCAGTTTTTAGTGAAAAATATCTTTTGCATCTATAGTCTTTTTCAATAATATATACTCCATCATTATTTTTTTCTTAACATTTTTTTAGAAAGTTTTTTTAACTTCTTTAACTTCATAAGGAAGTTCAAATTTATATGTTTTATCATATAAATTAGAAGATTCAGTAGTTTCAACTTTCCCTATTAAACCTTCAATAAGAATTTTTTTCAGGATCTGTTGGCTCTTTTTATAGCAGTAGCAATTTTTTTCAATTTTTTTCTTTTTGCAAAAATCTTGCTTATCTTTTTATTTTTTTGTTAAAAATATCTAGACCAGCCAATCTTTTATTTGCATTTTTTTATCTTGAACTAGATTTTCTGTTGCTTCTAATAATTGTGAACTTTCAAGGCTTAAAAATTAAACTAATAGCATTCTTTTTCTAACATCAGCGGTTTTTTTAATCTAAGTGTATCTTCAATTTCCTTAGAATATTTACTAGCTAAATTATTATTTCTTATTATTTTATTTACTTCATTTGTAACACTGGCATCAGCTAACATTTTTTTACAACAAACAACTCTTCATCTTCGTTTTTCAGGTTTGTAAAAACATTGATTTTAAATATCCACTACGAGAATAAGTATCAAGGGCTTTAAAAATAAGTTAATACTTCATTTTTTTTAAATTTAATTCAGGATATGAAATAGCTATTGTAAATAGAATGCTAGCTATACTATGTTTATATATATATCTACTTACCCAAGGAAAAAAATAATAGGATTAAAGACTTTATCTTTGCCATCTATCAATACAAAAAAACTTTTTTTAAATATTTCAAAAAAATTCTTTTTGCCTCATCTGCTGTATCAAAAAAAGTCCTCTATTAGTCTTTATAGAAGAATTAGTATAAGCATTATAAGATAGATGTTCCCAATAACAAAGCAACTATTTTTTTAAGAAATCATTATCATCTTTTTTTGAATATTCTTTAATTATATCTTTAGCAACTGTTCTTTGATATTTTATATCTTGGAAAAATATCTAAATTATATGCAACTAACAATTTTTGTGTATTTTAGTAACTTTTTAAAAAGTTCTTGTATAGCTTCAAGTGCAATCTTTACATCTTGACTTGCCTTATACCAAAGTGCAAGATACACTTCAACATTATCATCACTTTTTTTAAAAAGTTCATCTGCATATTTGGGATTATCAATTATTTTTATTAATAATTTCTAATTCTTTTTTTACCTACTACTTCAGGATTATTGTAGTTTTCGCTAACTAAACCTGTCCAAACTCCTAAGGCTCTTTTTAACAGAAGAGAAACGAATTAAGTCATTATCATAGATAATCTTAAACATATATTCAAAAATTTTCTTGTGTTCCTTCATCCATTGTTTCACATATTTGTTGACGAAGTCCTTCCTGTCTTTGTGCAGCAAGAAGTAATTTTCCTACCATTTCCACTAGAGATTTATTTTCAGAAACAAATATTGCTGCTAAAGTTCCATAACTTATATTTTTTTAGAAGAACCACTTGTCAAGGCTTCATTGATGAAATCTATAACATCTTGATTTCCATTGTCAATGTCATTGGCAATAATATATTTATTTTCAAGTGAAGAAATTAAATTTTTTTAAGTCCCAACCTTCAAGGCCTTTAAAAATTACAGTTTTCAAGTAATAATTTTTTTAGTGTTTATATCAAAAAAACTTGTAATGGACAAAAAGTTTTAAGAACAGAAAAAAAGTTTGTCTATATAGTTACGACAATTTGAGCTTCTGACCATTCTTCTTGTATATCCCATAGTATAGGGAGTTTTTTTGTAATTTTTTTCTCCAATTTTTTTATAAAGTTTTTTTAAATTAGTTTCTCCAATAAGTATTTCTAATGCTGGGTGTATGTTTTTCTGGGAAAAATATCTTCAAATTTAACATTTTTCCTTCTTGCAAACTTATTGATTAAATTATTTTCTAAAAATCTCACCATAGCTACGATAATTTCCTTTTTTGTAAAGATATCTTCAATAAATCTTTGATTATCTCTATCTAAAAGCTCTTACTCTATCTTTAGCTTTTTTTATAAAGTGATTAATATCTGATGTAAATTTATTGCTATAAAAAAATCAAACATTTTTCCTCCTACCACATTCTACCTGCAAGCATAGTTAATCTAATAAATGTAAGTACATCTCCATCTTTTTAGATTTAAACTATCATCTAGTTTTTTTCAGTTTGCTCATCATTTATAAAGATACAATATAGTCCGTCTTCAAAAAGCTAGATAAGCAGTATCTAAAGCTTTTTTTCTAAATTAGCTTTTTTTATCTCCATGAACTTCATCACCAATTTTTTTCCACTTCTTGCTGCTTCAGCAATGTATTCATTAGTCATAATAGATAAAAATGTCTTTATCATCTATTTTTTTATTAAATTTTTTTCTACATTAATTGTTACTAATTCTTTTTATTAAATCTTTTTGTAGTTGAAATTTCATTTAATATTTCTATTTCTTCTTGATGAATAACTTTTTTTCTGGATAAACCTTTTTATATTTATACTGAGTTTCATTTTACACCTCCAATTTATCGTTCAAATTATTATATCTTATTTAAATTAAGATGTCTATAATTTATTATAAATTCTTTATTGACTATATAAAGTTTTTAATTTGTTTTTTTCCTACAGTATTGACTGATATAAATCAAGAAAAAAATAAGTGTACATTAATCAATTAAAATTACTTGTGTTTTTTTATATTATTTATGTTAAATTTTAAAAATAATAAGCATTAATAAGGAAGTGATTAGATGATTTTTAACAGAGAGACAAAAAGAAAAATACTTAAAATGTTAAAAAGAAAAAAATCATTACTATCAGGAGATGAAATTGCTAAAAAAATTTAAATGTTACTAAATCTGCATTGAGAACAGATTTTTTTCAATTTTAACAGCATTGAAGTTAGTAACATCTAAACAAAACAAAGGTTATAGCTACAATAATAAATGTACAATAATTAGAGTTAAAGATTGTATGAGTCCACAGAACTCAATAGATGTAAAAAACTTCTGTCTATGATGCTATCATACACTTATTTAACTATGATTTAGGTACTTTAGTTGTGGTTGAAAAACGAGAAATTAGTTGGTATCATTTCCAGAAAAAGATTTATTGAAAGCTACATTGAATAAAAATATAGAAAAAGACACCTGTCAGTATGATAATGACAAGAATGCCAAATATTGTACACTGTTTTTGAAGACGATAATATAATGGATGCAATAGAAAAAAATTGATAAAACATGAGATAGATTCTTTACCTGTTCTTAGAAAAGAAAAATGGTAAATTATCCCTTTGTTGGTAGATTTACAAAAAAACGAATGTAACAAAATTATTTTTATCAAGAGCTTAAAAAAATAAAAAAAGTATTTAGGAGGCTATAAAATGAAACAAGTATATGAATTTAGAGATGGTGGAAAAAGAAATGATGAGCTTTACTAGGGTGGAAAGGGAGCTAACTTAGCTGAAATGGCTAAAAATAGATCTGCCTATACCTAAAGGAATAATTATATCTACAACTGCTTGTAATGAATATTTTAAAAAAACGATAAAAAAACTTTCTCCTGTATTAGAAGAGGAGATTTTAAGAAATATAAGAGTTTTAGAATATGAAACAGGTAAGAAATTTCAATCACCAAAAGCCTCTGTTAGTTTCAGTTGAGATCTGGAGCTCCTGTTTCTATGCCTGGAATGATGGACACTATTTTAAATTTAGGGTTTCAATGACTATGTAGCAGAAAAAAATGCTAGAAATAACTAAGGATGAAAAAAATTTGTATATACTTCTTATCTAAGATTTGTACAAATGTTTTTCTGAAATTGCAAAAAGGAATAGACAGAAGAAAAATTCGTACACTTAAAAAGCAACCGATTACAAAGCTCAAATACTAGAAAGTAAAAAAATATATAGAGATGAATGTGGGGAAATATTCCCTGAAAATTATAGAGATCAAATACTTATTGCTGTAAAAATCAATTTTTGAATCTTGGAACAATGACAGAGCAATATTATATAGAAAATTACATAATATCGACAATAATATGGGAACTGCTGTTGTAATTCAAGAAATGGTTTTTTTGGTAACTTTAATGAACAATCAGGAACAGGAGTTCTATTTACAAGAAACCCTTCTACTGGAGAAGATAAAATATTTGGTGAAGTTCTTTTTGAATGCACAAGGTGAAGATATAGTTGCAGGAATAAGAACTCCTGATAATATTGAACTTCTAAAAAAATTCCATGCCTGATATCTACAATCAATTAGTAGAAACTGCTAAAAAAAGCTAGAAAAAAACATAATAGAGATATGCAAGATATAGAATTTACAATAGAAAACTCAAAAATTATTTATCTTACAAACAAGAAATGGTAAAAGAACAGCTGAAGCTTCTTTAAAAAAATTGCTATGGATTTAGTTAAAGAAGGAATAATTACAAAGGAAGAAGCAGTGATGAAAGTTGAGCCTGCTTCAATAAATAAATTATTGAATGGTGATTTTGAAGAAAAAAATACTTAAAAAGAAGCAACTTTATTGACTAAAGGACTTGCTGCCTCATCAGGAGTTGCAGTTGGAAGAATAATGTTCGATGCAAAAAAAGAGTAAAGATAAGAGAAAAAAACTATACTTGTAAGAGAAGAAACATCACCTGAAGATTTACAAGGTATGGCTCTTGCTCAAGGAATAGTTACTTTAAAAGGTGGAGCAACATCGCATGGTGCAGTTGTAGCAAGAGGAATGGGTAAATGTTGTGTTACAGGTTGCTCAGAAATAAAAATAGATGAAATAAATAAGACTATGACAATAGGAGACCATGTATTGAAAGAAGGAGATTTTTATCTCTGTAAGTGGACATACAGGTGAAATATTCTTAGGAAAAAAATTCCTTTAAAAGAAAAATAGTTTCTCAGACGAACTAAAAAGAATTTGTTTCTTGGGCTTCAGAAGTAAAGAGAATGAATGTAAGAATGAATGCTGACACAGCTGAAGATGTTGAACAAAGGAAAGAGTTTTTGGGGCAAAAAGGAATCGGACTTTGTAGAACAGAACACATGTTCTTTAAAAAACGATAAGATTTGGACTATAAGAGAATTTATCCTAAGTGATAGAGGAGAAGAAAAAGAAAGAGCACTTAAGAAATTACATAATTTACAAAAAGAAGATTTCTTAAATATTTTTTTGAAGTTTTTAGACGGTGATGAAGCTAATATTAGACTTTTTAGATCCTCCTGTACATGAATTTCTTCCAAAAACTACAGATGATAAAAAAAGAAAAATGGCAGAAATTTTATTGATTTCTCTTGAAGAAATAGAAAAAAAGAATTTATAAATTAAAAGATGAAAAATCCTATGCTTGGTCACAGAGGTTGCAGATTAGGAGTTAGCTACCCTGAACTTTACAGAATACAAGCTAGAGCTATAATTGAAGCTGCCTATGAATGTGAAAAAGAAAGGAATAAAAAGTTCACCCTGAAATAATGATACCTTTTCATTATGGAAGCTAAAGAATTAGCTTTCTTAAGAAAAAGAAATAGAAGAAGAAATAGAAGATCTATTTAAAGAACTTGGAGCAAGAGTGGAATATAAGCTAGGGTACTATGATAGAAATACCAAGAGCTTGCTTACTTGCAGATGAAAATAGCAGAATATGCAGATTTCTTCTCATTTGGAACTAATGATTTAACTCAAATGTCAATGGGACTTTCTAGAGATGACTCTGTAAAAATTCTTAGATGATTATAGAGAAAAAAGGCATTTGGGAAGGTGAGCCTTTCTACTCAATAGATAGAAAAAGCTGTTAGCCAATTAGTTGAACTTGGAGTTAAAAAAATGGTAGATCAAGAAAAACTAATTTAAAGATAGGAGTTTGTGGTGAACATGGAGGAGATCCAAAGAGTATAGAATTCTTTGAAGAACAAAAACCTTGACTATATCAGTTGTTCTCCATTTAGAGTACCTACTGCAATACTTGCAGCAGCACAAAGCATATTTAAAAAAATAACATCATAATTTAAAACTTGTAATTGCATATAGAAAAATGTGAGAGTTACATTCTAAATTTTAGATAAAAAAATTAAAAGCAAGTGAGCCGAGTAATTGTCGGCGTGTTTGAAGCTCAACTTGTTGGCAAGTTTTGCTGAAATTACAGCGAAACGTTAATTTTTTTATCGTTAAGAAATTTAGCTAGTAACGAACAATTTTTTTCTATTGCAGCAAGGAATGGGGAATAATATGAATACAGAGATTAAGTACTTAGAGCTTTTATCTAAGACATTTAAAAAAATATAGCGGAAACATCGACGGAAATAATAAACTTGCAAGCTATAATGAATCTTCCTAAGGGAACTGAACACTTCATGACAGATATTCATGGGGAATATGAGGCATTTAACCATGTTTTAAGAAATGGTTCAGGGACTATTAGAAATAAAATTGAGGAAGTTTATAAGGATAAACTTACAGAAAGTGAAAAAGAAAAGAATTGGCTGCAATAATATATTATCCTAAAGAAAAAAATTGAAATTATGCAAAAACACAGCAAATTTTAATGTAGATGAGATGGATGATAAATATTATCTATAGACTGATAGAAGTATGTAAAAATAGTTTGTTCTAAATATACAAGGTCAAAAGTTAGAAAGGCTATGCCTAAAGACTTCCAATATATTTTTGCAAGAATTACTTTATGAAAAGAAAGAATTGGCAAATAAAAGAGAGTATTTTTGATAGTATAGTCGATACTATCATATCAATAGATAGAGGAAAAAGAATTTATAATAGCTATTTCTAATTTAATTCAAAAAAATTAAATATAGACCATTTACACATAGTTGGAGATATATATGATAGATTGCATTTCCACATTTGATTATGGATACTCTAGCTGAATATAATAATTTGGATATACAATGGGGAAATCATGATATTCTTTGGATAGGAGCTGCTTTAGGAAACAAAAGCTTGTATTGCAAATGTTATTAGAATTTGTTGTAGATATAATAACAATGATATCTTGGAAGAAGCCTATGGAATAAACCTATTACCTTTTTGCAACTTTTTGCTATGAAATATTATGGCAATGACCCATGTAAGAGATTCAGACCAAAAAGAAGGTGTAGATAGTGATTTAATTGCACAGATGCATAAAGCTATGAGTATAATTCAATTTAAAGTTGAAGGACTTTACTCAGAAAGAAACCCTGAACTTGAAATGTCATCTAGAGAATCTTTGAAATTTATTAATTATGAAAAGGGAACTATCACTTTAGATGGGGTTGAATATCCTTTAAATGACACTAATTTCCCTACAGTAAATCCTGAAAAATCCATTGGAACTTTTAGATGAAGAAGCTGAGCTTTTAGATAAACTACAAGCTTTTATTCCTAGGAAGTGAAAAAGTTACAAAAAAACATATGCAACTTCTATTCTCTAAGGGAGGAATGTATTTAAAAATACAACTCAAACTTACTTTTCCATGCTTGTATTCCTATGGAGCCAAATGGAGAATTCAGTGAAATGTATGTTGTAGATGGTTATTACAAAGGTAAGGCATTGCTTGATAAGATAGATAATGTAGTAAGACAAGCTTATTATGATAGAAAAAAATGTTGAGGTAAAATAAAAAAACATAGAGACTTAATTTGGTATCTGTGGGCTGGAAGATTATCTCCACTTTTTGGAAAAAGATGTTATGAAAAACATTTGAAAGATATTTTATAGATGATAAGTCAACTCATAAAGAAGTAAAAAAATCCTTATCATAAGTTAATTAATGATGAAAAAAATTTGTGACAAGATTTTTGAAGAGTTTGGTTTAAATCCAAGAACTTCTCATATTATAAATGGACATATTCCTGTTAAAGTAAAAGAAGGAGAATCTCCAATTAAAGCAAATGGAAAAACTTTTAATAATAGATGGAGGTTTCTCAAGAGCATACCAATCAACAACAGGTATAGCAGGCTATACTTTGACATATAACTCTTATGGTATAAAAACTTGCTTCACATTTAAAAATTTATATCTAAAGAAGCAGCAATTAAAGACGGAACAGATATGGTTTCTTCGCATATAATTGTTGAAACAAAGAGTAAGAGAATGAAGGTAAAAAGATACTGATATTGGTAAAAAGTATACAAAAGTCAAATAAATGACTTAAAAAAATTATTGAAAGCCTATAGAATAGGGCTTATTAAATCAAACTAGTTTCCTTATTTTTCCTTTTTAGAGTCTCAAGTATTTATAAAAAAATACATTGAGACTCTTTTTAAAATAATAAAAAGTAAAAAAATAGTTCGTTACTGAGTAAATTTCGTAACTCACTTATTTTTTTACTTTAGATTGAAAAATTTGACTTTGCAACAATCATTTCTAAATTTACTTAGAAATTAAAAATTATAGCTGACTTTGGTAGAACACAATAGTGATCTCCTTCATGTTTTATTTCTTCAAAAAGCAAAAAGTTCTAGGATTTGCAGTGTCTGTTAAAAACATACCAAGATTTATTTTTCAAACTTTGGCAATTCAAAACATAGTTGCTCACTATATGAGTTAAGAGCTATATAGAAATCTGTATTAGTTTCTATGTCTTTCAATTGAAAAGCTATAGAAAGAGAATGAAAAAGTTAAATCAGGTTTAAACAGTTCTATTCCATGTAAAAGTTATTTCTTCTTCTGTCAAAGGACTTTCTTTTTCTAAAAAAATAGAGTATTTTTTTCTCAGATTTATCATATTTTTTTGTAAAAAGAAAAAAATATCTTCAAATTCTTTTTTTCTATCCCAGTCAACCCAAGTAGTCACATTATCTTGACAGTAAGCATTGTTATTACCTAATTGAGTTCTTCCCATTTCATCTCCCATTAGTAACATAGGAATACCCTGTGAGATATATAGAATAAGAAGCATATTTCTTATTTGTTGCTTTCTTAGAGCTATAATTTTTTTGGATTTTTCAGTCAATCCTTCTTCTCCATGATTATATGAATGATTATTATTTTTCACCATCTTGGTTATTTTCACCATTAAGAAGATTATGCTTTACATTATAACTAACTAAATCCCACATAGTGAAACCATCATGGCAACAGATAAAGTTAATACTAGCTTGATAACCACTTTTATTTGAATGAAAAAAATATCTACACTTCCAAAAAAATCTTTTTGATAAGTTCAGGAACTTGTCCGAAATCTCCTCTTATAAAAACATCTAACTGTATCTCTATATGCACCATTCCATTCAGACCAACCACTAGGCATAGCACCAACAAAAATATCCACCTAAATCCCAACTTTCAGCTATAAGTTTTGCATGAGCAAGAATAGGGTGTTCAACTAATTCGTAAAGTAGAGAATATCTAGTCCATTGACTGTCAGCATCTCTTCCTAAAAATAGGAGCAAGGTCAAAACGGAAACCATCAACTCCAACTTCTAAATACCAATATAATAAAGATTGGATTATCATATCTTTAACAACTTTATGGTTACAATTTAAAGTGTTACCACAACCAGAGTAATTAGTGAAATTTCCTTCTCTGTCTTTTAGTATAGAAAACATCTTCGGCCATAATCTTAAAGTTGTATTTTTTTCTCCACCTGTTCCACCTTCAGCTGTGTGATTGTACACAACATCTAAAAATAACTTCCATACCATTTTTCATGAAGTTTTTGAAACAAAGCTCTTTAAATTCTTTAATTTCATCAAAAAGAATTTATATCAGTTGATGAAGAATATTTTTTTAGTTAAAAGCAAAAAAAGTTGATAGGATTATATCCCCAAACATTTTTTTAAAAGTCCAACTTCTCTGTTTAAATTTCCAGTACGATCATCCCACTCAAAAAAACAGGTAAAAATTCTACAACATTGATACCTAATTCTTTTAAGTAATCGATTTTTTCTTCAAAAGCAGAGTAAGTTCCTTTAGTAGTTGTTTGTGAGTTAGTAGATTTTGTAAATAGCCCAATATGGCTTTCGTAGATTAGCATATCTTTTTGGGGGATAAGTATATGCTTTGTCTCTGTTCCCACTCTTTTTAACAACAATAGATTTTTTTATTTTTAACATTTTCATTTCCTGTGTAAGCAAGAGCGTAAGGGTCTAAGACAGAAAATCCATTTATCTCCCAAGTGTATAGAGTCCCCTCTTGAATATTCTCTAAAGATATACTCCAAATATCTCCTAATTTATGTTCAACAGGGCTCAGTTTGTATTGCATATATGGAATAACATCTTCAGAAGAATGAAATATATTTAAAAATAAGACTGCTAACATTTTTTTAGCATAAATAGCAAAAAGTACAAGCATTTTTTTGTCCAAAAAAAGCTCCTAAATTTACATATTGATTATAATTGTAATACATATCATTTCCTTTCTAAAAAATGGCTTTTTTTCTTATTGTATCACATTATCGAAATTTTTGTTAAAAAAATTTCACACAAACTAAATGAAATAAAAAAATATTCTATAATAGCGAAAAAAAGATGATATAATTATAAAGATTATTATATTAATAAAAAAAGTGAGGTACAAAAAAATGGTAAAGAAAAAAATATATTGCTCCTAATCTTATTACAGCAGGAAATATGTTTTTTTAGGTTATCTAAGTATAACTGAATCGATAAAAAGGTAACTACACTATGGCAATATTATTCATTCTACTTGCTATGGTTTGTGATGGTTTTAGATGGTAAGACAGCAAGAAAAATTAGATGCTTTTTAGTGAATTTGGAAAAAGAATTTGACTCATTCTGTGATGCGGTTTCTTTTGGATTGGCTCCATCTATGTTAATTTATTCAATTCTAGTAACAAGAGTTCCAGGAAGTCCTTTTTATAGTTCCTGTTTCTTTCCTATATGCACTTTGTGGAGTAATGAGACTAGTAAAAATTTAATATTATAAATGTGGCATCAAGTGAAAAAAAGGAGATTTCAGTGGTATGCCTATTCCTAATGCTGCAGCAATGGTTGTTTCATATATTATGTTCTGTGAAGCAATATATGAAACATTTGGAATTCAATTATTCCATATAAATATCTTTATTGCAGTATCAGTTATATCGGCAAGTTTAATGGTTAGTACTATACCTTTTAGAACACCTGATAAAAACTTTTGCATTTATTCCTAAAAAAATTAGCTGTGGTTCTTATTTTTAGCACTTTTTAGCTTCTATGTATTGGACTTTAGACTACAGTGTATTTATTATTTCTTATACTTATGTAATACTAAATTTACTAGCATATTTCTATAAGAGATTTGGTAATGCTGGAGACAATGATACATCTGTTGAAGAATATGTCGAAGTAGAAGAAGATACCAATGAAAGAGAGGGATAATTTGTTTTCTCAAAAATGATAATATAAATATTCTAGTTGTGAGATTTAAAAAGAATTGGAGATGCTATTTTAAGTTTGCCTCTATGTCATTCTTTAAAATTAACTTTTTCCAAATGCAAAATTAGACTTTGTACTTTATTAAATAGTGCAAGAACACTCATGACTCTAGCACTCGTAGGGTGTTAGTCATGAGACATGTACTCGTAGGGGTATGAATTGCACGAAGATTTTTAGTAAGCATATAGGGAAACTTGTATGTAGACACGGAGCAAAACCGTGCAACAAAGAAACTGAATTGCTGGGAACTCTTAAAAGCTAGTATAACCACAACATAATACCTAAGTGAGAATATGGTATAAGTGTGATGGTGGCGAAAGCAGAAAAAATATACTAGATGGTGCAAGGTTAAATCCTAAACATTATGGTAATAGACAATCAGCAGCTAAGCCTGAAAAGGAAAGTTCAACGACTATCCCTCGTGAGGGGAGTACAATACAAGCGATTGGTATTGGAAGTGGTTTCGCCTAAGGTGTTGAGATACACTATGGATAAGATATAGTCTGTGCTTGTTAGAGATAACAAGAAGTTCATAAGAGAACTGCATAAGTAGTAGCGCACTTATGTGAACGACGCTTCCCACTGTTGTGGGGTTTTAAAAACTTTAAAAAAATATTTAAAAAAATAAATAAAAAAACATTACTTTTTTTAATGGATAAAATGTAGAATATATGGTATAATATCTCTGATGAAAAAGGAGGTGATTATATATGTATTTAACATTAAAACAACAAAGTAAAAACATCTTAGTAAAAAAAGAATTTAAAAATTTTTAAAATATTTGTGCCATATAGCTAAGAATTTAAAAAAATCAAGCTATATACAATGTTAGACAACACTATTTTTAACAATAAAAAAAGTATTTAAGCTATAATGAAAAACTATAAAATGCTTAAAAAAATAGTGAGAATTACAAGAAGTTAAATTCTAATATGGCTCAACAAATTTTAAAAAGAAATAGATGAAAGTTTTAAATCATTCTTTGCACTTTTTAAAAACTTGCTAAGAATGGTCAATATAATGGTAAAAATAAAAATTACCTAATTATCTTGATAAAGATGGTTTTACAACTCTTGTTATAGGTTTTGTTAGATTAAAAGATGATATGCTGATAGTTCCTTATTCAAATTCTTTTTAAGAAAACTCATCAGGAAGTTAAAGTTAAGCTACCATCAGTATTAAAAAGACAAGAAGATAAAAAGAAATTAGAATAATACCCAAACAACATTCTAGGTACTTTGAAATTCAATATACTTATGAGATAGAAGAAGTTCAAAGGGAATTAAATAAAGAAAAATGTACTAGGAATTGATTTAGGTATAGACAATCTTTGTACTTGTGTTACAAATACTGGAGCTTCATTCATAATAGATGGTAGAAAAATTAAAAATCAATAAATCAATACTATAATAAGATAAATGCAAAATTACAAAGTATAAAAGATAAGCAAAAAGATTGAGCGCACAACATTAAGGCAAAAAGAGAATAACTAGAAAGAGAAATAATCGTATAAATGATTATCTTTCAAAAGCAGCAAGAACAATTGTAAATTATTGTCTTAATAATGATGTAGGAAAAACTAATTCTAGGATATAATGAAGATTTTTCAAAGAAATTCAAATATTGGAAGTATGAATAATCAAAAATTTTTGTAAATATACCATATGGAAAAATTAAGAGATAAATTAATATATCTATGTAAACTATATGGAATAGAATTTAAACTACAAGAAGAGAGTTATACATCAAAAAGCAAGTTTCTTTGATGGAGATGAAATTCCAATATATGATAAAGAAAAATCTACAAGAATATATATTCAGTGGAAAAAAAGAATAAAAAAAGAGGACTATATCAAACAAGCGCAGGTAAACTCATAAATGCAGATTGTAATGGAGCATTAAATATTCTAAGAAAAAAAGTAAAGTTGTGGACTTAAGTGTCCTATACAATAGAGGCGAACTGAACACGCCTAAAAGAATAAGGGTAGTGTAAAGCTATCAAACTTCTTAGAAAATTTTTTTAAAATATTTTTAAAGATTTTAGAACCCCGTGACTCTAGCACTCGTAGGGTGTCAGTCGTGGGAGGTTCAGGAAGAAGCAAGTCCACTTTTTGAAGATCACCCTTATATAGATAATGTTATTACTATAAGTAAAGAGGAACAAAAAAATCCTTTCAGCTATATAAAAAAGGTTTATAAAATAACAAAGAAAAAAATATGACATTATTATAGATATTATGTCTACTCCAAAAAGTGAGTTATTCTGTATGTTTTTCAAGAAAAAAACTCCCTTTAGAATAGGTAGATATAAAAAGAAAAAGAGGAATTTTTTTACAATCATAAGATGAAAGAAAAAGATTCTCTAAATAAAGTAGATAAATTTTTAAAATCAACTTCTTCCACCTTTGGAAGAAGCAGGTTTTTGATGTGAAAAGAGATTATGACTTTAAATTTTTTTGCAAAAACCAGAGGAAAAAGAAAAAAATATAGAAAAAAATGATAGAAGCAGGAGTAGATTTTTTTCAAAAACCTATTATTGCCTTCTCAATATATTCTAGAGTAATGAGTAAAATTTATCCTATTGAGAAAAATGAAAATTCTTGTACAACATCTCATTGATAAATATTCAGCACAAATAATATTTTTTTCTATTCAGCTGATCAAAAAGATGAAATACAAAAAAATACATAAAGAACTAGGAGATAATAAAAAAATATTCTCTTCTATAGAAACTCCTACAATAAAGGATTTAGTACCATTTTTTTGAAAATTGTGATTACTATATAGGAAATGAAGGTGGAGCAAGACACCTAGCTCAAGGAGTTGGAATACCATCATTTGCTGTATTTAATCCCTCAGCAGAATTAAAAAGAATGGCTACCATTTCCTAGTGATAAGAATATGGGAGTTTCGCCTATTAATATGCTAGAAAAAAAGGTATTTCAAGAGAAGAGTACGATAAGCTACCTTTTTGAAGAAAAGTTTTCTTTAATAGATGTTGAAACTCTTATAGAGATGTCAGATAAATTGATTGAAAAAAATAAAAGGAAGTAAAAAAATGAATACCAGAATTATATCTTATGTTATATCAAATTTATTTAAATTAATGATGTTCTTACTTTTTATTTCCACTTGCTGTAAGTGTCTATTATCGAGAAGGTTTAAAAACTTTCAATGGCTTATATAATTCCTATAATTATTTTAGGGATTTCAAGCTATTTTCTATCAAATAAAAGCTCCAGAAAAATCAATCTTTCTTTTTCTAAGGAAGGTTTGGTTATAGTTGCTTTATCTTGGTTGTTGATTTCGTTTTTTTGGAGCCCTACCCTTTGTAATAAGTGGCGATATTCCAAATATGATAGATGCTTTTTTTGAAAGTGTAAGTGGATTTACAACAACAGGAGCTACAATATTACCCGAAGTTGAAAGTCTAAATAAGTCCATTATATTTTGGAGAAGTTTTACCCATCTTGTTGGAGGTATGGGAGTCTTAGTCTTAGTTTTAGCTATATTACCTAAGGGAAATAACCAAGCTCTACATATCATGAGAGCAGAAGTTCCAGGTCCAACTGTTGGAAAACTTGTTGCAAAAATGAGTTATAATTCAAGAATACTTTATATAATCTACATTGTTATGACTATAATTATGATAATTTTTATTGTTAGCTGGAGGTATGTCTTTCTATGATGCTTGTATACATGCCTTTGGAACAGCAGGAACAGGTGGATTTAGTTCTAAAAAAATACAAGTATAGGTTATTATAACAGTGCCTATATAGACTATGTTATTTCGGTAGGAATGTTAGTTTTTGGACTTAACTTCAACTTATTTTTATCTTTTTACTTTTTAGGAAATATTAAACAAATTTTTTTAAAAAGTGAGGAAGCCAAATACTATCTTCTTATAATTTTTTTGGAATAACAGCTCTTATCTGTGTAAATATTTATCCAACTTACACATCTATTTCAAGACTGATAAGAGATGTATTCTTTACAGTAACCTCAGTTATAACCACAACAGGTTATTCAACTGTTGACTTTAATACTTGGCCAACTTTCTCAAAAAAACTCTTATTTTTATTCTTGATGTTTTCTGGAGGTTGTGCAGGATCAACAGCAGGAGGTTTTAAAGTTTCAAGAGTGGTTATACTAGCTAAAAAAAGTTGTTAGAGAATTTAAGAAAATAGGTCATCCTAATAAGGTTGTAAATATTAATTTTGAAGGAAAAAAACTCTAGATAAAGAAATGCTGAGATGGAATTGACAGTTACTTTATACTTTTACTCTTTTTACAATTCTTATTTTACTTTTTAATTACATCTTTAGAATCAGATACTTTTTTTAACAGCTGTAGGTTCAGTTTTTGGAACATTTAATAATATAGGATCAGGTCTTGATGCTACAGAGTATACATCAAACTTTTTCAATATTCTCACCATTCTTAAAGTTTATTTTATCTTTAGGAATGTTGTTAGGACGTTTGGAAATAATACCACTTTTTAATTCTAGTTTCACCTAGAATATATAGAAAAAAAGAGATTAAAAATAAAATATAGACAGGAGTGATAAAATGGAAAACTATGGAAAACCAAAAATTGTAGGGAGAAGTTTTAGATTAAATTTTTATCTTATATAGTTGTTTAATACTAGCTTGTTATGCTCTATTTAGTGTAAATAAATTTTTTTATTAAGGATTTTTGAAAGAGGGTATTCAGCAACAGGAACAGGTTATGTTTTTAGGTATAGTTGCAATTAATTTTTTTATACTACTTTTTTTACTACTTCCTTATATATTACTAAAAAAACTTTCCCTAAATTTTATTTTTTTATGATGAAGGTTTTACACGTGGTAAAAAAATGGAGAGTTTATTTATTATGAAAAAAATGGATTACTTTTTTTATACCTGGTCTTGTAAAAAGGAAAAAGAGTTCTTAGAAATAAGATATACAAATAATGAAGGAGAATGGAAAGCTATACCAGGACAAGGTTACCCTACGAATGGCTTTTGATTTATTTCAACAAGATTTTGTAAATCTAAATTATCCAAAAAGCTATGAAGCAACTTGAAAAATAGTGAAAAAAACTTGAATTTTTTTATTCAATGATCCTAAAAAAAGAAAAATAATAGCCTTTGGTAGAAAAAAATTATATGAAGAAAAAAATTAGAACAAACTATGAAAAATAAAAGTTACTAGAGAAAGCATAACTTTTGATAATGAAGTTTACGAATGGGATAAATACAAAAATTTTTTTGTAAATCTAGGAAATATAATAGTTAAAGAGCAAGATGGAACAAATATCTTAAGTTTAGATTCAACTGCTTTAATACATAGACCAAATTTACTGGAAGTTATAGTCTCAACATTAGGGAAGAAATAAAAAGGAGTTGAAAATTTTGTCACAAGTAAGAGGTTTTGAATTTAAAAAAGAAGAAAACAAATTAAAAAAATGTCAATAGCAATGTTTATAGTGTTTTTTTACTTACAACACTTATTCTATATATATTTGGAAGACTTAATTGGAGTTCTATCTATATTGCATTTATAGCACTAGGTATTCCAATAGGTTGTGCTACATTTGTAGATAATATGTTAGAAAAAAATCTAAAGAAAAAAACAAGTAAATAATGAAGATAGTTGGTCTACTAATCCTGATGAATTAGTTAAAACTAAAAACAAGATTTAGCAAATTTAAAGGAACAGAACGTAAAGATATAAGTAAGTTTGCAGTTATTCTTTCAATAGTAGTTTCATATGTATCTGTTTATATTTCTGAAGTCTTTATTTGGACGAAAACTGTTTTAGAAAAATTATCCAGATACAACATTCTCATATGTTTTTACAGATCTTCTAAAAAAATATTAACAGAAGAATGGTCAAGAAAATATTTAGTTATGTATTGGATATTCATGACAGGATTTATCATTTTCATAGCAATAGGATATTTTTGGAATAAAAGAAAAAAATGGCAAAAATGCAAAAAGAAAGACGAAGAACAAAAATAATAATATAAGAAAGTCTTAAAAAAATTCTTGACATTTAATACAGTATACTTACTAAGTATTAAATTAAAAAAATAATGTAAAAAGTAGAAGCAAGCCTGTTTCTCACCTTATGGACTTTAAGTCTTCATCGGGTTTCAATAGTATATAAATCAATAAATTAATTTTTTTATATTAATTTTTTTTATGTTGTATTTAGAACAGGCTTTTGCCTGTTTTATTTTTTTCAATGGAGGTGTAGTGTTATTTCTGATAAAAACTAGAATAAACGAAAAGATTAGAGGGAAGGAATTCAGAATTATTTCTTTTGACGGGGAACAATTAGGAATTATGAGTGCAGAACAAGCTTTAAATTTAGCTTCATCACAAGGGTATGATTTAGTAGAGATTGCTCCAGGAGCAAATCCACCAGTTTGTAAAGTAATGGATTACAGTAAATACAAATATGAGCAAACTAGAAAACTGAAAGAAGCTAAGAAAAAAATCAAAAAGCAAGTTGTTGTTAAGGAAATTAAAGTAACAGCAAGAATTGATAGCCATGATTTAGAAACTAAGCTTAATCAAGTTACTAAGTTCTTAGAAAAAGAAAAATAAAGTAAAGATAACTTTAGTGTTATTTGGTAGAGAAAAAGATGCATGCTAATTTAGGAGTTACGACACTGGATGAAATAGCTGAGAAATTTGCCGAAACTGCTGAAGTAGAGAAAAAAATATGCTGATAAACAAAAAAACATTTAATCTTATCACCTAAAAAAAGGCGAAGTAATAATTTTAAATTTACATATTTTTTTAGAAATTAGCAAGATGTATTGATTATAGGATAATAAGGAGGAATAAATATGCCAAAGATGAAAAACTCACAGAGGAGCTAAAAAGAATTAAGGTAACTGGAACTGGGAAATTTGTTATTAAACACTCAGGAAAAAGCCATATTTTTAACTAAGAAAGATAGAAAAGAAAGAACCACTTAAAGAAAGATGCTGTGGTTACTGAAACTTACAAGAGACATATGCAAGGGCTATTACCTTATGGAGAAGGAAGATAATTAATTAAGCATTTATTCGTTAGGAGGGTAGAAGATGAGAGTTAAAACTGGAATTATAAGAAGAAAAAGACATAAAAAGAGTATTAAAAAGCTGCTAAAGGATTCAGAGGTGCTTCTGGTGACGCTTTTTAAAACAAAGCTAAACAAAGCAACAAGAAAAAGCAATGGCTTATTCTACAAGAGATAGAAAAAGTTAATAAGAGAAAAAAATGAGACAATTATGGATAACAAGAATAAACTCTGCTGCAAGAATGAATGGAGTTTCTTATTCTGTATTAATCAATGGTCTTAAAAAAAGCTGGAATTGAATTAGATAGAAAAAGTTCTTGCTGATATAGCTTTAAACAATGCTGCTGAATTCACAAAATTAGTAGAAACTGCTAAATCTGCACTATAATTTTTCTTGACAAAACTATAATAAATATGATATTATAACTAATGCGTGGAAGGTTATTAAAAATAGCCTTCCAGCATTAAGAATATTGGTAAGTTTGGTGAGATGGCAGAGTGGCCTAATGCACTGACCTGCTAAGTCAGAGTACCGTTTCGGTACCGAGGGTTCAAATCCCTCTCTCACCGCCATATTATTAATAGTAGTTAGGTTGATTTACCTAGCTTTTTTTATTATAAGTTCATATTATTTCTATTATTCGTCTTTAAATTCTTTTTAGAATATCGTTTAAGAAATTTTTAATAGCTGTCAAATTTTTAACTTCCTCTTCTGTCATATTAGGAATTTTTGTAATTTGATTAAAAAGCTTTTTGAGAACTTAAACTTAAAAAAAGAGTTTGTTCCCATTTTATTTTCAACCTTAGAAAAAAATTTGCTAAAACCTCCCAAATACCTTCTCTTAATACTTCCTTTTTTTAAAGTTAAATCACAAAGTTCCATATTTTACCTCCTCAAAAAAATTATTTAGACATATACTAATTCATTTAAAAATTATTTCCTTAATAGTTGCTTCCAAATTATTCATCAGTCCTACCCATTCCATTTGGTTATCTATTTTTAGTTGCTCTGTTAATCCCCATTCTTTTTTTCATACTTGGGAGCATATTTTCCCTCATTTGTTCAGCTTCTTCCTGTATTGAAAGTAGATGTGACATCAATTCGCCAGTTGCTATAAAAACTAAGTATTTATCTTTATTGTAATCTTGAAGATATTTTAGTCTTGCCCTTCCTATTGAATTTAATTTACTATTATCTATATCTTCAAATTCTATATCAGGGACTAAAACTTTAACATTATATTCTTTATCTATTTCTACAAGTCTATAGGCTCCACCCATTTTCTCAAAAAAATACATTCTTTATTTACAGGATAATAAAGACCATTTTTCAACAATATACTCCTTACCAGCTAATATTTCTTTCTTCATTTTTAGACCTCCTTGGATAGTGTTGGTTTTAAAGTGTTTATACAGTGTTTTTTTGACATTAAATTTCTTTCAATTAAGTATAGCTTGCTTAAGATAGTTTTTGTCAAAGGTGTTTTTTTAAAAGCTTTAAACACTTTAAAAAGGTATATGAAAAAAATTTCTTATATTTACCAATGAAAAAAATAATGTACAAAAATTAATTGATTTATAAAATAAAAATTCTATATAATAAAAATAATAGATGAGATCTTAATTAATAATATTTATTTTAGAGTTTAGCTTAATTTAAAGTTAACTTTTTTTATTTTATACTTTTTATAGATTTTGAATGGAGGAAAAAAATGAAAAAAATTTTTTTAATTTTTTTATACTAGGAATATTTATGTTTTTCTAGTTTAGTATCTTACTCAACAGAAGTTTATGAAACTGCCTCAGCAGATTTCATGAATGCAGTTAAAACTTTAGTTATATCAGAAGCTAAAAAGTAGTAAAAAATTTAAAAGGCTTATATAGAAAAAGGAGTAGAAGAAAAATCTTGTATTTTCTGTAAAGATAGAAAAAAAGAAAAGATGATAGTTAAAGATAAGAGTGATAAATTACTTTATGAAAAAGTACTTTCAAAGAATATTTCAGATAGTTTTTTTACCATTTGAAATGAAGTATCAAGAAATTCATAAGAAAGAAGGTGCTTTTTGAATATGCAGATATAACATATTTAGAAGATAATGAAAAATTTAGGATAAAGTATGAAAGTAAAAATAAAAAGATCTCAGCAAAAAACAAAAAAATAGTGACTTCGTAGAAGTTAGCCCAAAAAGATATGGAGTATAAAACACTAGATTTATATGATAAAAATGGAAAATTACTTACTAAACAAAGAAGATATAGGAAATAAAACTATAGTTACAAATTATCTTGATGAAGGGCATAAGTTTAAAATTATCTATAACTTTGATGCTAATCTTACAACAGGAAATATTGAGACTTGGCTTGATAAAACTCTTTTTATCTAAAGGAAAAAAATGAAAGATGGACTACCTCATGGAGAAATGAAAGTTTACAATGAAAAAGGAAAAGTGACTTCAATAATTAATTATAAAAATGGAATGCAAGATGGTATTACAAAAGACTTTGATGAAAAATGGAAAAACTTATAAAAAGAAACTTTATATAAAAAATGGAGTGGAAGTAAAGAGATAAAAATTTTTAAGGAGTTAGATATGAAAAAGAATTTTTTTATTTATGTTTTTTTACTCTTTTTAGTAAATAGTATTTTTTTCTTATTCTTCTATAAAAAGCTGTGAATGAAAAAGAATTACAAAAAGTATTCAACAAGAATAAAGAAATTATAGTTGTATATAGGACTAATACTAAAGATGGGCTTCCTAAAAAAATATTGAAAAATATTATTCCAAAGGAAAAAAATTTAATATCTCAAATGATAATCGTATAAAAAAATACAATCAAATATAAACAAAAAAATAAGTTAGAAGTATTAGCGGAAATATATACTCCAAGTGGAGATTTAGTAGTAAAAAACAGAAATTAAATTAAAAAAAGGAAATTTTATTTAATGATATAGAAAAAAATTAGTTCAAGAGATAAAAAGATAATGAGGCTAGCAATGAAGCAGATATCCTTAATAATAAATTTAGTGAAAAACTTTGAAGAGAATGTAAAGAGCTTTATTTCTTATTCATATTATGATGGTGGAAGTCTTAGCTCAAAGACAGAATATGATTTTTGATAAGAAAAAAATATCACTATGCTTACATACTCTGAAGGAAAAATTTCAAGTGAAACAATAGCTAAATATAAAGGTTCTATTCAAGATGAAAATATGGATATAGATTTTTTTATGAAAAATTTATCTAGAACTTATACTAAAATGAAAGTAAAAAGTTGAAAATGGACAGGAAGTTAGAACTTTTTATCCTAATGGAAAAATTACAATCTGTTGGAATTTATAAGGATAATATTTTGAATGGTCTCTATAAAGAATATGATGAAAGTGGTAAATTAATAAAAAGAAGTTAAAAATGATAGTTTTATTGGAGAATAAAAAGGAGAAAAAAATGTTTGTAAGAACAAGAAGATTGAGAAGAAATGTATTAACAAGAGAAATGGTAAAGAATATAAGTATAGAAACTAGTTCACTTATCTATCCTTTATTTATTTGTGAAGGAGAAAAATATAAAGAGTGAAATAGAATCTATGCCTGAACAATTTAGATATTCTCTAGATAGATTAAATGAAGAATTAGATGAATTATTGAAGTTGGGAATTAATAATATACTACTTTTTGGTATACCAGCTCATAAAGATGAAGTTGGAAGTCAAGCCTATGATAAAGAAGGTATAGTTCAAAAAGCTATAAGACATATTAGAAAAAAATTATTCTGATAAATTTTTTTAATAGTAACAGATGTATGTATGTGTGAATATACATCTCATGGGCATTGTGGAATATTACATCATCATGATGTGGATAATGATGAAACTCTTAAATATATTGCTAAGATAGCTCTTTCTCATGCAGAAGCAGGTGCAGATATAATAGCACCTTCAGATATGATGGACGGAAGAATAGCCAAAATAAGAGAAATTTTAGATGAAAATAACTTTAAAGACATACCTATAATGGCCTATAGTGTTAAGTATTCTTCAGCATACTATGATTCTTTTTAGAGATGCAGCTGACTCAGCACCAAGCTTTGGAGATAGAAAAAAACTTATCAAATGGATTTTAGAAGTACTAATAATTTCTATGCAGAAGTAGAAGCAGACTCACAAGAAGGAGCAGACTTTATAATGGTGAAGCCAGCTATGGCATATCTAGATGTTATAAAAAGCTGTATCAGAAGTAACTCATTTACCTATAGTTGCCTATAATGTAAGTGGAGAATATTCTATGGTTAAGGCAGCTGCTAAAAATAATTGGATAGATGAAAAGAAAATTGTTATGGAAAAATATTTTTGCAATAAAAAAAGAGCAGGAGCAGACATAATAATAACTTACCATGCAAAAGATATTGCTAAGTGGTTGATTACTAAATAAAAAAATTGTGTATATTTTTTTGTAAATATATGCTATAATAGTATTATATAAAAGGGTAACAAAAATAAAAAGTACTAAAAAATGTTAAAGGAAGTGGTAGTATGAAATTATCAATTCACGGAAGAAAAAAATTACTTTGACTGATGCAATCAAAAAAATATGCTGAAGAAAAAGATCTCAAGAGTAGAAAAAAATTTAATGATTCTATATTAAAGATCGATGCAACCTTAGTTGCTTCTAAATTGAAAAACAGGAAATGCTCATGTAACTGAAATTCTAGCTTATTTAAGTGGAAGTACTTTGAAAGCTACTGCAACAGAAACTGATTTATATGCTTCAATAGATAAAGCTGTAGATATTATGGAAAATCAATTGAAAAAAACATAAAGAAAAAAACGTAGTAGAGCTAAAAACTCAAGATGACACTAGAAAGAAATCATACAGTTTTGATTACATAGTAGAACCTGAAGAAAAAACTTTCTGATGAAAAAGAAACTTGTAAGAGTATATCTACCTCTAAAAACCTATGGAAATATCTGAAAGCAATTTTTACAACTTGAATATTTAAATAGAGTTTTCTTTGCTTTTACTAACACAGAAACAGGAAAAAAATGGCTGTAGTTTATAAAAAGAAAAGATGGAGACTATGGAGTTATAGAAGAATAGTTTAAATAATTAGAATATCAAGAGAATTATTTTAAGTTAAAACTTAAAAATAGTTCTCTTTTTATTTCTTTTTAGATTGAAAAATTTTTACTTTTTGCAAGACTTGCTATTATTCTTCATTTGCAAAGATAGTAGATATAATAAAAAGTATTTAATTTGCATTTTGTAAAAACAATATATAATATAAGTAATTATAACAATTATATTTTTATATTATATAGATTGTTGTAAAAATAATTACGTATTGGAGGTACAATAATGGGATTAATAAATTATATTCATGAAAAAAACGTCTTGAAAAAGAAAGAGCTGAAAAGAAATGAAAAGATAGTTGGAACATTGAAAGTTCTTGCTGGTGTAGGAGCTGGATTTACATTAGGTATTTTATTTGCTCCAAAAATCTGGAAAAAGAAACTAGAAAAAAATATCTCAGATGCCACTAAAAAAAGGACTTAATTATGTAGGTGAAAATCTTGCTAATGCTAAAAATTATATTGAAGAGAAAACTTCTGATATAAGAGAAGCTCTTGCTGAAAAAAATATGATGAGCTTACAGATGAAACTATTTCAGAAAAAGGTTGAAGAAAATTGAGGAAGAAATAGAAGAAGAGGTTGAAGAAGTAGCTAAAAAAGTTGAAGAAAAAAAGCTAAAGAAGTAAAAAGAAAAAAACAAAAAAAGTAGTTAGAAACTAGGAGGAAATATGGTAACAATAAATTTAGATATGATTTTTAAAAAGTTCTTCTAGGTATCTCACTTGCGATATTTCTTATATTACTTTTTATAATATTAATAAAGATAATTTCTATTGTCTCAAAAATAAATTCTCTATTAGAAAAAGAATAAAGAGCAATTAGAAAATAGTATTAGTCAAATTCCTAATTTAGTAAAAATAGTGAAAGAATATTAGAAAAATACCAATGAAAAATTTAGAAAAAAATAAATATATTAGTAGAGGATGTGACTGATATATTAAAAGCTTCTAAAAAGAAATATTGTTAATAGTTCTACTAGTGTGTCAACTACTTTAGAAAAATATCAAAAAAATGTTTCTAGCAATGTTGCAGAATCTAGTAGATATATTGCTAATAATTTTTGCTGGGAAAAACTAGTGGAAGTAGCAATAGTGGTGGAATTATGGCCACAATCGATACTATTTTTAGATTGCTGGGATATATTTAAAAACATTACTTAAAAAGAAAAAATAATCATTAGTAATTAGGAGAAAATATGGGAATAATAGCTTGGTTAATACTTGGTGCTTTTTCTGGGTGGATAGCTAGTATAATAATGGGTAAAAATGCATCAATGGGTGCAATAGCCAATATAGTAACAGGAATTATTGGTGCTTTTATTGGAGGAGTTGTTTTTAACTTTTTGGTGCTCAGAAAGTAACAGGTTTAAATCTTCATAGCGCTTTGGTATCTATAGTAGGGGCTTGTATCTTACTTTGGATATTAAGTGCGATAAGCAAAAATAAAAAATATTGATTAAAATAGAGAATAGGCACATGGTGCCTATTTTTTTAATTTTAATGGGATATTATTCTTATAAAAAAATCAGAGTAAAAAAATATTAAAAAGTTTTTATTGACAAAAAGCGACTCAATGTTATAAAATTTTCTGTATTTAAGATAAAAGATGACAGGGAGGAATGATAGGTGAAAAAGGAAAAAAATTGGGAATTTCCGACAGCATATACAGTATTATTTTTAATTTTAATTTTGGTAACAGTGCTAACGCATATTATACCAGCAGGAAAATACAATAGACTCTCTTATCAAGAGAATAGTAAGGAATTTGTGATAGAGAGCTATGGAAAAGATGATGAAAAATTACCAGCTACCCAAGAAACTTTGGATAAGTTAAATATAAATATAGATGTAGAGAAATTTACAAATGGAACTATTAAAAAAACCTATAGCTATTCCAAATACTTACACTAAAGTAAGTGGACAAGCTCAAGGTGTAGATGATTTAATTTTAGCACCAATTTCTGGTTTAGCTGATTCTATAGATATAATAATTTTTGTTTTAATACTAAGTGGTATAGTGGGGATAGTAAATAAGACAGGAACATTTTCTCTTGCAATGAAAGCTATATCTCAAAAACTAAGGGAAAAGAATTTTTTTGCTTGTTGTGATAAGTTTTATCTTCTTTGCAGCAGGAGGAACAATTTTTGGAGCTTGGGAGGAAACAATACCTTTTTATTCAATATTGATACCTTTATTTTTAGTAAATGGCTTTGATCCATTAGTTCCAATGGCAACTATATTTTTAGGTTCTGCTGTGGGTTGTATGTTCTCTACAGTAAATCCTTTTTTTCTACTATAATTGCATCAAATGCAGCTGGAATTTCTTTTAATGAAGGTTTAAAATTTAGATTTGGGGCTCTTGTAGTATTTTTCAATAATAGCTTTTAACGTATCTTTATAGATATATTAAAAAGTTAAAGTAAATCCTGAAAACTCTATTGCCTTTGAAGAAAAAGATGAAATTAATGAAAGATATTTAAAAAAATTATCAAGAAGAAACAGGTATAAAATTTAATTGGAGTAAAAATTAATATTGTTTTTATTTGTAGTTCAATTTGCTATTATGATATGGGGAGTAGCTTCACAAGGTTGGTGGTTCCAAGAAGCAGCAGCTCTATTCTTCTTTGTATCAATAATAATTATGCTTGTGTCAGGGCTTAGTGAAAAAGAAGCTGTTAATGCTTTTTATTGCAGGTGCTTCTGAAGTTGTTGGAGTTGCTTTAATCATAGGACTAGCCAGAGCAATCAATATTGTTATGGAAAAATGGAATGATTTCAGATACTTTACTTTTCTATTCTTCAAATCTAGTTTCAGAAATGGGTAAAGGATTATTTGCAGTATTATTGTTTATATTTGTATTCTTAGGAATTTTCATTCCATCAACATCAGGATTAGCGGTATTATCTATGCCAATACTTGCACCTCTTGCTGATACTTTAGGATTATCAAGATCTATTGTTGTTGATGCTTTTTCTTGGGGACAAGGATTAATTTTTATTTATTGCTCCAACAGGATTAATATTTGTTGTTTTACAAATAGTAGGAATACCTTATAATAAATGGCTAAAATTTGTAATGCCACTTCTAATAATTATCACAATACTAACAACTATTATGATATATATTTTATCAGTATTCTTTAGATAAAAATAAAAAAAGTAAAAATAAATGATGATAATGCTACTGCGCCGCCCTATAATGGTGAAAAGAGCCTTTGTGGAGCTCTAGAACCATTTATAGACTGGCAAGTAGCGAATACAAATTATTTTTACTTTTTTTAATTTTTCTGTGAAAGTATATTGTTCATTTTTATCAAAAGAATAGATGTAAGTTTTTTTCTGCTTCTACTTCAACTTCTTGAGTTGTAGGGTTCATATTCAGTTATAACTCTTTTAGATAAAAATACCAGGTCTAGATTTTTGAAATGATGAAGTTATTGTATGTTTTTCTGGTGTAAGATAGAAAACTTGTTTAGTACCTTCCATAGTAAAAGTTTTAGGGCTTTTCGTTATCTATAGCGATAAGGCTTATACTACTAGGAGTAAGTATGTAACTTAGTAAGTTTGAAGAAGTACTTCCAATATAGACTTTTTGCAGCCTTAGGATTTTGTTCTAACCATTCTTGTACATCTTTTTTTCTTTTCTTTGTCATTGTCAATAAAAACTACTGAATATCCACACATAACAACAGCCATTACAATAATATAAATATAAAAAACCTTTCATAAATCTCCCTCTCCTTTAATTATTTCTCTTTTTATAGTTTTTATTTTGTTAACTTGTTCACCAGTTAATTTTAAATCAGCCAATAGATGTTTAAACTGTCCAATACCAATTAACTCACAATCTATATGAGTTCTATTTTCATTTTTCATCGATAGCATAGAGAGTACATTCTGTATCTCCACTTGAAGAAATAGTTCTTGCTCGAAAATGATATTTAGAGAATTCATATACATCTTCTTTTTCCATTTTTTTACAATAAGTTCTTTATCAGTCACAATTATAGTAATGAAATTTCCCCAGATTACCAACCAGATATATAATAAAAATAAGACTAGCTATAATAACTGAAATTAGTTGACTTAACCAGATTTGTGCAATGAAGAAAATAAAAAAATGAGAGAACTGCTCCACATAGAAAATTAAAAATTATTCTATGGATTCTACTTTTTATATACTTTTTCCATTTATATTTCACCCCCTTATATTTGGTAAAAATATCCATAAAAAGTATAACATAATAATTAAAATTGTCAATAAAAATCAATATATTATAAACAATATATATAGATATTGAAATTATATTTATTATTAAAAATAAAAACTAAGTAATGCAAACATTTTATTTAATGTTTGCATCTTTAGTGTCAATAATTATAGTGACGATATCTATCGTTTAAAAAGTTCAACCTTCATATCAGCCCCAAATTCACCTTCTTGAGTTTCTATACCAAAAACTTTTTAAATTCTTCAATAAATTTTTAAGTATAAATCTTTTTGCATAATCAGGCTTAGCTGCATCAATAAAAGAAGGTCTATTTCCTTTTATAGAATTTCCGTAAAGAGTAAATTGAGAAATTATTAAAACCTTTCCTTTTACATCTTCTAAAGAAAGATTCATTCTTTCCTCTTCATCTTCAAAAAAATTCTTAAATTTTTTTAGTTTTGTTAGCAAAGCCATTTAACTTCTTTAATAGTGTCTTCGTGAGTAATACCCAAAAGAACTAGAAGTCCCTTTGTCAATTTCTCCTATTGTTTTTTTCCATCAACGTTTACCTTAGCATACTTAACTCTTTGTATAACTGTTCTCATAAAAAATCACCTCGTTTATTTTTTTAGATATATAAAAGTTCATATATAATGTTTAATTAGTACTTTGTAAAAACAAAAAGTATGATATAATTAATCAAATAATTTTTTTAAGGTAGGTTAATAAAATGAATAATGATATTATTTTAACAGAATTTGCAAGAGTTATCAACTCTGATAGATACCAATATACAGAAAGTGATATTTTTCTTATGGAAAACATGCAAAATAAGATTGCAGTTTTTGATATGTTTTTTTAGAAAAAAACAGAAGATGGAGGATTTGCTGTTGTATCAGGAATACAAGAGGTTATCCATCTAATAGAAGTTTTAAATACTACTTCTGAAGAAGAAAAAAAGAAAATATTTTTCTAAAGTTTTGAAGAAGAACATCTAGTAGATTTCTTATCTAAGATGAAATTTACGGGAGATTTATATGCAATACAAGATGGAGAAATAGTTTATCCTAATGAGCCAATAATAACTATAAAGGCTCCATTGATACAAGCTAAAAATTTTAGAAACTCCTATACTAAATATAATGAATATGAACTTAGGGAATTGCAACTAAGGCATCTATGGTAACAAGAGCGGCAGATCCTGTAAAAGTTCTTGCTTTTGGAAGTAGAAGAGCACATGGTTTTGATAGTGCTGTTCAAGGAAATAAAGCAGCTGTTATTGGTGGATGCTATGGACATTCTAATTTAGTTACAGAATATAAATATGGTATCCCTTCTAATGGAACTATGTCTCATTCATATATTCAAGCTTTTGGAGTTGGAGCTGAAGCAGAAAAAGAAGCTTTTGTTACTTTTATTAAACATAGAAGACAAAGAAAAAGAAATTCTTTAATACTTTTAATTGATACTTATGACACTATCCATATAGGAATTGAAAATGCTATAAAGGCTTTTAAAGAATGTGGAATAGATGATAATTATGAAGGAATCTATGGAGTAAGATTAGACTCAGGTGACTTGGCATATCAATCTAAAAATGCCGTAAGAGATTTGATGAAGAAGGATTTACTAAGGCAAAAATTACTTTGACAAATTCTTTAGATGAACAGTTGATAAGATCACTTCGTGAACAAGGGGCTTGTGTAGATATGTATGGTGTTGGAGATGCCATAGCAGTAAGTAAATCATATCCTTGTTTTTGGTGGAGTGTATAAGATAGTTGAATTAGATGAAGAACCATTAATAAAAAAATTTCAGGAGATGTTATAAAAAAATATCAAACCCTGGATTTAAAGAAGTATATAGAATATTTGACAAAAGATGGTTATGCATATGCCGATTTAATAAGTTTAGTTAAAAATGACAAAGATAAAGAAAAAAATTATTAAATAATGAGGACTTCACAATAAGAGATGAAAAAAATATGATTTCAAATCAAGTCTTATTGAAAAAGATAAATATACATACACAAAATTAACTAAACAATATATAAAAAGATGGTAAGATTGATAGAGATTTATATGATGAATTATTTGATATTATGAAATCTCAAAAACACTATTTTGATTCTTTAGCAAAAAGTTTCAGTTGAAAGAAAAAAAGACTTGAAAAACCCACATAGCTATAAGGTGGACTTATCGTCTGACCTAATAGAATTAAAATATGGTTTAATTAATAAGATAAAAATGTCTAAGAAAAATATTAATTTTTTTACTTATACTATTTTTCATAATAATGTATAGTAAGGAAAGTACGATGAAATTTGAACAAATAAAATATATTGAAAGAAAGACAGGAGAAATAAAAAAACAGAAAAGGTTATGGGAGAAGGAGCATTAAAGTTCCTTTACTACAATCCTTTTGGGAAATTAGCTTTAAATGCTGTTGTAAAAAGAAAATTTGTTTCTGATTGGTATGGAAGCAAGATGTCTAAACCTGAGTCTAAAGAAAAGATAAAAAGGCTTTGTAGAAGAAATGGGTATAGATATGAGCGAATACAAAGAGATCTATAGATGAGTACACAAGTTTTAATGATTTCTTCTATCGTGAATTAAAAGAAGGAGCTAGAGATATTGACTATGATGAAAAGGCAATAGTTTCTCCAGCGGATGGGAAGATTTTAGCCTATCAAAATATAAAAGAAGTCGATAAATTCTTTGTCAAAGGCTCTGAATTTACTTTAGAAGAGTTTTTTTAATGATAAAGATCTAGCAAAAATATGAAGATGGAACTTTTTGTAATAATCAGACTGGCACCAGCTGATTATCATAGATTTCATTTTCCAACAGATGGGAGAAATTTCAGAAGTTAAAAAGATTTCTGGAGATTATTACTCTGTTTCAACCCATGCAATAAAAACTAATTTTTAGAATATTCTGTGAAAAACAAAAAAGAGAATATGCAATACTAAAAACTAAAAAAACTTTGGAGATATTGCAATGTTTGATGTTGAGCAACCATGGTTGGTGGAATAGTTCAAACATATAAGGCAAATAGCTTTGTAAAAAGCTGATGAGAAAGGATATTTTTCTTTTTTTGGAGGGTCAACTTGTATCCTAGTTTTTGAAAAAGGGAAGGTTGAGATAGATAAAGATATATTAGAAAAATACTCAGAATAAGATAGAAACAAGAATTTATATGGGAGAAAAATTTGGAAATGAAAAACTAAATACTTTAAAAATAGGAGATTTAGTTATTTATGGCTTCTTGATAATATTCTTTTCAATACTTACGTTGAAAATAGGTAGTTTTAAAAGATGTTAAAGGAGCAAAAAGCTGAAATATGGGTGAGATGGAGAATTAAAATATGTCTATCCTTTACAAGAAGAAGAAAAGAATATTTTTGTTGATACCAATTTAGGTGGCTGTAATGTACAGTTTAAAGATAATATGGTAAGGGTTACAACTTCTAATTCTCCACTTAAAATAGCAGTTAAACAGGGATTTATTAAATCACCAGGAGAAGTTATAATAGGTATACCAGATAGATTGGTGGTTAAGGTAGTAGGTGATTCTGAAGATGATTCAGAATTAGATTTTATAGCAAGATAAATTAAGAGGTTAAAAATTAAATGAATTTAAAAATATAATGAAAATTACAGGAATAATTTTTAATTTTTGTGATATTACAGTCATATTTTACAAATCCAGAAAGTTTCTCAACTATAATTGGAAGATGGACAGGGATATTTTTATGACTTTGATTATGGCTATTTTTTTATAGCCATTCTTTTTAGAACCAATAGAAAAAAATATTTAAAAAGAAAAAGTAAGATAAATGATATTTTGGCAATAAGCCTATCAATAGTTTTTGTAGTTTTAATAGTTATAATTATGTCTTTGATAGTGATACCAGAAATTATTTCATCTTTAAAAGTTCTTAATGATATGTATCCAGCTATTTCAGAAAAAGCAATGACACTAGGGAAAAACATAACAGATTATTTAGCAGAAAAGAATATATATACAGTGAATACAGAAGAATTAAATAATAGCTTTTACTAATTTTTATTAAGAATAATACAAGTAATATAAAAAGAATTTGTATTTGCCTTTGTTGGAGGACTTGTTGGTTGGACTCTAGGTTTTTACAAACTTAATTATCGCATTTACTTTTGGCATTTTTAATTTTATTAGATAAGAAAAAAATCTTATGAAGACATTAGAAAATCTTATAAAAATAATTTTTTTGGAGTGAAAAAAATACTCCTTATGTTATGAATAAATTAAAAATTGTCAAAAGATATCTTTATAAGTTATATCTCAGGAAAAAATAATAGTATCTTCTATAGTTGGACTATGTGTATATATAATTTTTACTTATAACAGGAACACCTTATGCAGCCTTAAGTGCTATCTTATTAGGTGTTGGAAATATGATACCTTATGTTGGTTCAATTTTTGGAGGAATAGTAGCATTTTTTTCTTAATTCTACTAGTTGCTCCAATAAAAAAACTTTGATATTATTGATAGCAATAATCATATCTCAATTGGTGAGATAGGCTTTTATAGTAGGATATCCCAAAAATAATAGGTAATAAAAGTTGGTTTAAGTACTTTTTGGGTTATGGTTTCTATGATAATTTTTGGAAATTTATTTGGTATAGTAGGAATGTTTTTTTAGGAACACCTATATTATCAATAATAAAAATTATTCTATGTAGATTTATTAAAAAGAGCTGAGCAAGGAGGCAAGGAATGATATTTATAGCAAGTGCAACAATGGGCTTGGAAAGTGTTGTAAAAGAAGAATGCCTTGCTCTAGGCTTTAAAAATATAAAAAGTATTTGATGGTAGAGTTGAGTTTGAAGGAGATTTTAAAGATTTAGTTAAGGCTAATATATATTTGAGATGTTCTGACAGAGTTTTTTTATAAAAATGGCAGAGTTTAAAGCTCTTAGTTATGAAGAATTATTCCAAAATGTAAAAAGCTATTGAATGGCAAGATTTCATAGATGAAAATGGAGAATTTCCAATTTCTTGGGTTAGTTCAGTAAAATCTAAATTATACTCAAAGTCAGATATTCAAAGAATAAGTAAAAAGGCTATAGTTGAAAAAAACTAAAAAGAAAAAAATATAAAAGAGAAATATTTTTAGAAAAATGGAGCGTTGTACTCTATAAAAATTCAATGTCATAAAGATGTATTTATAGTTATGTTGGATAGTTCAGGTGAAGCTCTAACAAAAAGAGGCTATAGAGCAGTAAAAAGATTGGCTCCTATAAAGGAAACTTTAGCTGCGGCTCTAGTGTACTTATCAAAAATGGAAGCCTGATGAAGTTTTACTTGATGCTATGTGTGGTACAGGTACCATTGCAATAGAGGCAGCTATGATAGCTAGAAATATTGCACCAGGAGCAAATAGAAACTTTGCTGCTGAAAAATGGTCTGTAATAGATGAAAAACTTTGGACAGATATAAGAGATGAGGCCTTCTCTAATGAAGATTTATCAAAAAGAGTTAAAAATATATGCTTCTGATATAGATGAAAAAGTATAGAAGTAGCAAAAGAAAATGCTGAGAAGGCAGGAGTTGAAGAAGATATCATTTTTGAAGTTAAAGACTTTAAAGATATTGAAAGTCCTGCAAAATATGGAGCAGTAATAGTTAATCCTCCTTATGGGGAAAGACTTATGAATGATGAAGATATAGAAGAATTATATAGAGATTTTGGGAAGTTCTGTAAAAAGAATTTAGCTAAAATGGTCTTACTACATAATAACTTCTTATGAAGACTTTGAAAAAAAGCTTTTGGAAAAAGTGGCTACAAAAAAATCGTAAGCTATATAATGGCGGAATAAAGTGTTATTATTATCAGTATTTTGGAGATAGAAAAAATGGATATAGAAACTAAAATAAAAATTTTATAGACTATGCTAGGGAAGTTTGTCTTCAAAGTTTACTTTTTAGCAGATAATATTAAAGTGGACTTAAAAAGTCAAGATAATCTATATGAAGTTGAAAGAATAGATAATGAAGTTATTTCAAAATATGAAAATATATATCTTTTACTAGATGAAACTACACTTTTAGATATTTATAAAAAGATGCTAAAAGTATTTGAAAAATAGAAAAAGCTATCAAAAATGGCAGAAGATAACAGAATAAAAAGATGAGTATATAAAGTCACAAATAAAAAAGAGAAAAGAATTGAAAGGTAATTCTGGCTCGGAAGTAGTAGAAAGATTTTTAAATATAAGATAAAAGAATTAAAGAAAAATAAAGGGAGATTTAATCCAAAAATAAATAAGGTTTTGGATAAAGAAGAAAAACTAAACTTAGATTTATCTAATGCTATTCAGGAAGTAGAGCAAATGGAAATAATTGAAAAATCTACAACCTGTGAGAGCAGAGTTTAGAAGTTTATCTTTACAGTTCGATAAATATCAAAAAGAATTAGAAGAGACAGAAAATAAACTTTCAAAAAATGGTACTATGAAATCTATGGTACAACCGACAAAAGAAAACTCTTCTAGAAGCATACAATACAAAGTAGAAATTAATTAAAAATTAATTTATATAAAAATTTAATAGAAAGGAGGAGAGATGAGTTTACAAGCAATCATCAAAAAACAAACAAGGGGAGATAAACCTAAATTTATTTTCAGATGTAGCACCTGTAACTGTGCTTAACTTTGTAACTCTAGCTAAAAAGTGGGTACTATAACGGATTAAAAATTCCACAGAGTTATTGAAGATTTCATGATACAGGAGGGATCCAACTGGGACTGGGTGCAGGAGATCGGATATCAATTTGGAGATGAATTTAAAAGAGGAGTAGAATTTACTAAAAAGGCCTACTTGCTATGGCAAATGCTGGTAAAACACAAATGGTTCACAATTTTTATCACTCATGTTCCAACAGAGTGGTTAAACTACAAACATACAATCTTTGGAGAAGTAGTATCACCCTAAAGACCAAAGATGTTGTGGATAGTATCAAACAAAGGTGACACAATGAATGAAATCGTTGTAGTTGGAGATGTAGATAAATTAATAGAAGAAAAATAAAAGAATTCTATACACAATTAAAAGAATTTTTTTAAAAAAATCTAATAATTATCTTTTGTATTTTAATTAAAAAAATATGTTGGAGGTAAATTTATGATTTTATTAAATCCAGTTGTTCTTTCAGTTATTGTTATGACAGTTCTATGTCTATTAAAGCTTAATGTTCTTTTTAGCTTTAATCGTTTCAGCACTAGTTGCTGGTTTTCACTGCAGGTATGCCAGTAGGAGATATCATGGGTAACCCTAATTAATGGTATGGGTGGAAATGCTGAAACAGCATTAAGCTACATTCTACTAGGAACTCTTGCAGTTGCTATAAATAGTACAGGTGTTGCATCTATATTATCAAAAAGATTGCTTCATTAGTTGATGGTAAGAAAAATTCTATTAATAGTAATTGCAGTTTTCTCATGTTTTTCACAAAACTTAATACCAGTTCATATAGCTTTTATTCCTATATTAATTCCACCTTTACTAAAACTAATGAATGAATTAAAATTAGATAGAAGAGCTATGAGCTTTGTTCTTTAACATTTGGTTTAAAAGCTCCTTATATAGCTTTACCAGTTGGTTTTGGATTAATATTCCATGGTATTCTTTCTACTGAAATGTCTAAAAATGGTATGGAAATAGCTAAAACTGATATATGGAAATCTACATGGGTTTTAGGACTATTTATGATAGTAGGTCTATTACTAGCTATTTTTGTTACTTATAATAGAGATAGAGAATATAAAGATTTACCTTTAAAAAGGAATGGAAGAAGTTGAAGCAACAAATATGGAAGGAAGACATTGCTAACTTTACTTGCTGCTATTGCTGCATTTGTAATTCAATTAGTAACAGGTTCTTTACCATTAGGAGCAATAGCTGCTTTAGCTGCAATGTTAGTGTTCAGAGTTATTAAATGGAAAGATATTGATGAATACATCAATGGTGGAGTTGGACTTATGGGTCTTATAGCTTTCATAATGCTAGTTGCTGCTGGTTATGGAAACATAATAAGAGAAACTGGTGCTGTTACAGAATTAGTTGACAGTATTCATGGAATGATAGGTGGAAGTAAAAGCTTTTAGGAGTTTCTGTAATGTTATTAGTTGGACTTTTTAATAACTATGGGAATTGGAACTTCATTTGGTACTATTCCAGTTGTTGCTGCAATATACATACCTCTATGTATAAAAACTTGGTTTATCAGTAGAAGGATCAGTTATAGTTCTTGCCGCAGCTGCTGCATTAGGGAGACGCTGGATCACCTGCATCAGACTCAACATTAGGATCAACATCTGGACTTAACGCTGATGGTCAACACGATCATATTTGGGATACTTGCGTTCCAACATTCATACACTATAATATCCCTCTATTAATAGGTGGATTTATAGGAGAATGTTCTTCTAAGATTATTTAGAAAAAAATAAAAATATAAAAGTATAATGAATTAGGACTGTTACAGCTTGGCTGCACAGTCCTAATTTTTTAATTTATTAAAATTATAAGTTAAACAATAAATCATAATAGCTTGGTATAGGCTAAGCATCAGTAGCAATTTTTTTCTTCTAATTTATCTACTTTTTCTCTAAGATTTTCTAATGTAGGTAAAACTTCATTAGAATAGAATTTAGCTCTTTGATATAAATCTTGAATTTTTTTATTGTTTTTCTAGATTCTCTTCTAGTTTATCAGTTAAGATTAACATATCATTTTTTTAGTAAAATTATATCTTTTAAAAATTCCTATATCATATTGGAATAAATCTTCATCTGGAAAAAATTTTTTTCTTGAACGATGAATAGATTTTGAAAGATTAGATATATATTTTATAACGAAAGGATAAACTTGATTTCTAACAATTTTTATTCCAGTAGAAATTTCAAGATTACATTGTTTATTATATCTTTCAACATAGACATGGAATCTTGAAAGAGATTCACTTCTTGAAAGTACAGAATTTCTTTCAAATAATTGAATAACTTCTTCTTCAATTAAAAGCAGGTAGACCTTCCACAGTATTTTTTTAAATTAGAAAGTCCTCTTTTCTTAGCTTCCTCTACCCATTTTTTTCCTCATAACCGTTACCATCAAATATAATTCTCTTATGTTTGTTATACTTGTCTTTAACTAGAGCAATAACAGCTTCTTTTTACAGTTTTATTTTTTTAATTCTTTTCAAAAATATTCACAGTATTCTTTTTAATACATCAGCAACTATAGTATTTAGAACAAACATAGGAGTTGCAGGGTGAAGCACTAGAACCAGGCATTCTGAATTCAAATTTATTTCCTGTAAAAGCCATAGGAGAAGTTCTATTTCTATCAGATATATCTTTAGGAATTCTTGATATATTCTTATCTATAGTTATTTCATCTAGATGAGAACTTGAATTATTATTGAAGTTTGTATTTTCAATGTTTTCTAAGATATCTTCTAGTTGTTCTCCTAAAAAGATAGAGATTATAGCTGGAGGAGCTTCATGTCCACCTAATCTGTAATCATTTCCAGGTGTAGCAGTAGTAGCTCTAAGAGCAGGGGCATATCTATCCACAGCTTCTATCATAGCAAGTAAGTATACTAGGAAACTTAAATTGTTTTCTGATAATGTCTCAGGATCATATAGATTTATACCCTTGTCAGTTGATAAAGACCAATTACAGTGTTTACCAGAACCATTAACGTTTTTTTAAAAGGTTTCTCATGTAAAAAGTGCAACCATATTATGTCTGTTAGCAACTTTTTTTAATCATATCCATAGTAATTTGATTTTGGTCAACAGAGACATTTGCTGTATTAAACATTAGAGCAATTTCAAACTGATTTGGAGCAACTTCATTATGTTTAGTCTTAGACATGACTCCAACTTTCCAAAAGCTCATTATCAAGTTCAGCCATAAAAACTTTCTATTCTTTCTTTAATTGTTCCATAATAATGGTCATTCATTTCTTGACCTTTTGGAGGTGAGACAACCAAAGACTGTTTTTCCAGATAGAACTAAGTCTTGTCTTTTTATAGAAAAAAACTTTTTATCAACTAAAAAAATATTCTTGTTCTACTCAAGAGTAACATTAATATTTTCTGTTTCAGTATCCCCTAATAATCTTTTGAATTTTTTTAGAGCCTGTTCTTTTTATAAGATTAATAGAACGAAGTAAAGGAACTTTTTTTATCTAAGGCTTCTCCATTGTATCCAACAAAAAGCTGTCGGAATATACAAAGTTTTACAACCTTCTTCACCTTTTTAAAAAACATAGGCGAACTAATATCCCAAGCTGTATATCCTCTAGCTTCAAAAAGTAGATCTCAGTCCCCCATTAGGAAATGATGAAGTATCTGATTCACCTTTCATTAAATCTTTACCTGAAAAATTTTGCCATACTAGTTCCATCTGAATTAATTGAAATAAAAAGATTCATGCTTTTCAGCAGTTAACTCAGTTAAAGGTTGAAACCAGTGAGTGTAGTGAGTCGCTCCTTTTTCTAAAGGCTCACATTTTTAATAGCGTTAGCTATTGTATCAGCAATTTCAAGAGTCAGTTCAGCTTTTTCCGTTTTTGATTTGTAAAATTTTTGAAAAACATAGTCTGGGACTCTGTTCTTTAAGTTTTTCAGAAAAAGCAGTTAACTCCGAAATTATCTAATAAGTTATTCATGATCTGTCTCCTTTAAAATATAAAAATGTAAAAAATTAAAAAAATAATTATACATCAAATATATGATAAAAAGCAAATATTATTTTTATTATTTATTTTTTTCTCTGCTAATGCAATATATCTGTATACTGTAGATGTTGAACAAAAATAATTTTTTTAGAGACAAAATCAATAGAGTCTTTTTAAGTTAAAGAAACCTCTTTCATATAGAGCATAGATAGTTTTGTTCTCTTTCTTGTCTTGTAGGGTCTTCCTATAGGAAAGTTTAACTTAGTATTTACTTCATAATAAACTTTCTTCATATATGCATCTATATCTTCATCTTCATTATCTTCATCTGCTTCTTTTTTTAAAGTCATCATATAGAACATTGTATGAAACATCTGATAGATAGTTTTTGACAAACATGTCAGGGTGTATGATTCTAAGTAATTGGCAGTTCAATTCATGGAATTTACTATCGTCAAAATTTACACATAGCATACCCACAACTTTTTGATTTTCTTTTATAAGCATACTAGAAGAACGAACTTTCTTTCCATTTTTTAAAAGTACAGTATGATTTACCATACTTTCTTCATTGTGAGAAGATTTATTCTTTAAAATATTAATAGTTTCACTAGAAACTGTATCTTCTAATACTCTATCACTCACTTCACCATTAGCTATGGCTATCATTTTTACTTCTTCACCCTTAACTTCATGTAAAACTACTTCAAAAGAAGGATACTAAACTCTTTCCTAAAAAATTAACTAGCAATTTATATTGATTTTAAAAATTTCATTTTTTTCATAGCGTTTCCTCCAAGCCATAATTTAAGTTGCTATAAATATATCACTTTTTATATACATTTTTATTGACAATATTTTATTGTGTGATAAAAATTATTTTATAAATACATTAAAAAGTTACTATTTTTATAAAGTGATAATTTTTTTAGTATATTATTTTTCAATTAAAGAGTGCTGTCCGCTAATCAAAAAATGACAACCGGGGTACTAAAATTTTTTTAGGAGGTCTACAATGAAAGAATATTTACTTAATGTACCAGTGCCACGCTCTTTTTTTCTTATGTAAAAACGTAACATACCTGAAGTGACAGTTGAACAAAGAGAACGTACTTTTAAAAAGCAACTCACTACAATGAATTCGCTTTTTCCAGCAGGAATGTTAACAGTTGACATGTTATCAGACTCAGGAACTACAGCTATGACAGATCAACAATGGGCAGCTATGTTCTTAGGGTGATGAATCTTATGGAAGAAACAAAGGTTACTATGTATTGCTTGATGCAATGAGAGATTGTTTTGAAAGAGGAGATAATCAAAAAGAAGATTATAAATCTTGTTCGTACAGATTGCCAAGACATAGAAAAAAATGATGAATGAAATGTATCTTTGTGAATATGAAGGTGGATTATTCAATGGTGGAGCTGCTCAACTTGAAAGACCTAATGCATTCTTAATGCCTCAAGGTCGTGCTGCTGAATCTATTTTATTTGAAATAGTTCGTAAAGTACTTGCTGCTCGTGAACCAGGAAAAGTTTTTACTATTCCATCTAATGGTCACTTTGACACTACTGAAGGAAATATAAAAACAAATGGGATCTGTACCTCGTAACTTATATAATAAAGAATTATTATATGAAGTTCCAGAAGGTGGACGTTATGAAAAATCCTTTCAAAGGGGATATGGATATAAAGAAATTAGAAAAATTAATAGAAGTTGTTGGAGTTGAAAAATATTCCAATGATTTACACTACAATAACTAACAATACAGTTTGTGGACAAGCAGTTTCTATGAAGAGTATCAGAGAAACTTCTAAAATTGCTCATAAATATGAAATACCATTTATGTTAGATGCTGCAAGATGGGCAGAAAAACTGCTACTTTATTAAAAATGAATGAAGAAGGATATAGAGATAAATCTATAGCTGAAATTGCAAAAAGAAATGTTCTCTTACTGCGATGGATTCACTGCATCTCTTAAAAAAAGATGGACATGCTAACATGGGAGGAATTTTAGCTTTCCGTGATAAAGGATACTTCTGGAAGAAATTCTCTGAATTTAATGAAGATGGATCAGTAAAAACTGATGTAGGAATTTTATTAAAAAGTTAAACAAATATCTTGTTATGGTAATGATTCTTATGGAAGTATGTCAGGACGTGACATCATGGCTCTTGCTGCTGGACTTTATGAATGTTCTAACTTCAACTACTTACATGAAAGAGTTGAACAATGTAACTATCTAGCAGAAGGATTCTATAAAGCTGGAGTAAAAGGTGTTGTTTTACCAGCTGGAGGACATGGAGTTTATATCAATATGGATGAATTCTTTGATGGAAAGAGAGGACATGAATCATTTGCTGGTGAAGGATTCAGTATTGAACTTATCAGAAGATACGGAATACGTGTTTCTGAATTAGGAGATTATTCAATGGAATATGATTTAAAAAAACTCCTGAACAACAAAGCTGAAGTTGCAAATGTTGTTAGATTTGCTATAAATAGAAGTGTTTATTCACAAGAACATTTAGATTATGTAATTGCAGCAGTAAAAAGCTCTTTATGAAGATAGAGAAAGTATTCCTAATATGAGAATTGTTTCTGGACATAACTTACCTATGAGACACTTCCATGCCTTCTTGGAACCTTATCCAAATGAAGAAAAAAATAAAAATTAAATATTTTTGAATAAATTAAGCTGTTGTATTTCTGTCATAACTCCTCTTTATATAATACTGAACAAAATATACAACAGCTTTTTTTAGATTAAAAGGAGGCTTACTATGAGTGAAGTAGAAAAACGTGATGGCTTTTCCACTAAATGGGGCTTTATACTAGCTTGTATAGGCTCTGCAGTTGGAATGGGAAATATTTGGAGATTCCCTGTTCTTGTTTCTGCAATGGGTGGAATGACTTTTTTAATTCCTTATTTTATATTTGTAATTTTTTTATTGGTTCAACTGGAGTTATAGAAGAATTTGCTCTAGGTCGTTCAGCTGGTGCAGGTCCTGTTGGAGCATTTGGAATGTGCACTGAGATGAGAGGAAATAGAAGTATAGGGGAAAAAATAGGAATTATCCCAATACTAGGTTCTCTTGCTCTAGCAATAGGATACTCTTGTGTAATGGGTTGGGTTTTTAAATATGCTTGGATGTCAATAGATGGTTCTATGTATGCTATGGCATCAAATATGGATGTTATAGGCTCAACTTTTGTACAAACAGCTTCAGCTTGGGGAGCAAATTTCTGGATAGTAGTAGCATTGATAGTAAGTTTTATCATTATGTCAATGGGAATAGCAAGTGGAATAGAAAAAAAGCAAATAAGATTATGATGCCAGTATTATTTATTTTTATTTATTTTTACTAGGAATATATATAGTATTTCAACCAGGATCTTCTGGTGGATATAAATATATCTTTACAGTTAATTTAAAAGGATTAGCTGATCCTAAAGTTTGGATTTTTGCTTTTGGACAAGCATTCTTCTCACTTTCTGTTGCAGGAAATGGATCAGTTATTTATGGATCATATTTAAGTAAAAAAGAAGATATTCCTAACTCTGCTAAAAATGTTGCTTTCTTTGATACATTAGCAGCTTTACTTGCAGCCTTTGTAATAATTCCAGCAATGGCAGTTGGGGAGCAGAATTATCTTCAGGTGGATCTGGACTTATGTTCATATATTTAATTAATATTATGAATAATATGGCTGGTGGAAGAATAATTGAGGTTATTTTCTACCTATGTGTACTTTTTGCAGGAGTTAGCTCTATTATCAATCTATATGAAGCACCTGTTGCTTTTTTACAAGAAAAATTTAAGTTTAAACGTATTCCAGCAACTGCAGTTATTCATATTTTAGGTTGTGCAGTAGCTATTTGTATACAAGGAATTGTTTCTCAATGGATGGATGTTGTTTCTATATACATTTGCCCACTAGGAGCATTACTTGCTGCTGTTATGTTCTTCTGGGTTGGAGGTAAAAAATTTGCAGAAGAATCTGTTAATATGGGAGCAAATAAACCAATAGGAAGTTGGTTCTATCCAGCTGGAAAATATATCTATTGTCTTTTAGCAATAGTTGCATTAATTGCAGGAGCACTTCTTGGAGGAATAGGATAGAAAGAATTAATATATATTAAAAAGGACTGTTTTTTTAGCAGTCCTTTTTAAATTTATTATAAGGTTGGTATGATATCACAAAAACTTTTTAAAAATTTATTTTGTTTTGCAAATTAAATTTCTTTACATAACTATTATACATCTAAAAAAATAAAAAAAGCAAGTAATTTTTAAAAAATTTTTTTATATGAAAAAAATGAAACTGTTGCAAATTAACAAAAAGTAAAAAAATAGTTCGTTACTGAGTAAATTTCTTAACGATAAAAATCAAGAATTCGCTGTAAATTCGACCAACTCGCTGATATATCAGCTCAAACATGTCGACATTTACTCGGCTCATTCTATTTGATTTTTTTATCTAAAAATTTCCATTCGTAACTCACTTATTTTTTTACTTTAAAATTGAAATTTTAATTTTACAAAAACCCTTATAACTATGAAAAAATAAAAAAAGTAAAAAAATAAGTAACTTGCTATTTCTTAGTAAGCTATATTTTTTTACTTTTTATATTCTTAAATTTTAATAGAGTTTTTAATTATTGTTTTTTTAGAGTTATAGAAAAATAACTTACTACCTTCTGAGTAGCTGACATCCATATCAAAACCATTCCACTCACCTTTAGCTCTATCATCTGTAGCATTCAATTTTTTTCTTTATACCAATCTATAATTTTATTAGCATCTTTATCACTTTTTACAGTAAATGTCTATTGATGTGATATTTTCATCTTTATCAAGAAGAACATCATAATTTCTGATTTTTTTAGCTCATCATGAATAGGAATATTTAAACCATCTCAGAATTTTTAGGTAGTTTAACTGAACCTAAGTCAGATTGAGCAGAAATTCTTGTAGTGCCATCATCATAAGTAGTTTTTTTCAGCTTTTCCTCCTGTAAAGTTACTATATAAAGAATATAGAAAGAATCCCAAGCAAAATGCCAATGGAATAAGTACTACCTTTTTATAGCCTCTTGATGTAAGTAATGTAAAAAAACTTCCAACTTTTTTTCATAATCTCCTTCTCCTTTTTAATTTTAAAAATAAATACACTAACTATTATACAACTTTTTTTCTTATTTGTAAATAAAAAAAGAGACTATTAGAAAAAGTAAAAAAATAAGTGAGTTAGATTTCAATTGAATATTAAAAAAATTTTCTTTGAGCTAAATAATTAATAGTTTTTTTAATAAGATTACTGCGACGTCCTATAATGTTGAAAAGAGCCTTTGTGGAGCTCTTGAAACACTATAGGCTGTCAAGTAATCGCTATATATAACTAAAAAATTATTAAAATCTCTCAAAGAAAAATTTTCTAAAATCTACTCAGTAACGAGCTATTTTTACTTTTTTTGTTAATTTGCAACAGTCTTATTTTTTTAATATTATTTAAAGTATTTTTTTAAAAGTTTATCATATTCTCCATTAGCTTTTTATTTTTATCAAGAGCTGCATTGATTTTTATCCAATAATTCTTTATCATTTTTTTCTAATAGCAATAGCATAGTCTTCTTCTTCAGCAGGTATAGAAGCTATAACAAATTGTTTATTATTAGCAGTATATTTTTTTGCAGGTTCTGAATCAAGAACTACAGCCTGAACCTCCCACGACTGAAGTCGCAGGGTTCTTGGGTAGTAGTTGCTTTTGTTAACTAACTAAATTTACCAAGCTATCCCCATAGTTCCTACGGTTCATATATTTATATATTTAAGCACTTTCTTTTTAATATCCTTAGTCCTTCTTTTAATATGTTTTTTTGGCTGCATTTATATCTCTATTATGTACAGCTCCACATACTGGACAAGTCCATTCTCTCACACTTAAATCTTTTTACTTCTTCATTTCTATATCCACAACAATTACATATTTGACTACTTGCAAAAAAATTTATCTACTCTTACTATTGTTTTTCCATACCATTTTGCTTTATATTCTAGTATTCTACTAAATTCACTCCATGATACATCTGCAATATTTCTTGCTAATTTATGATTTTTTTACCATATTTTTTTACTTGTAAATCTTCAATACAGATAATATCATATTCTTTTATTAGCATCATTGATACCTTTTGCAAAAAAATCTTTTCTTTGATTTGATATCTTTTCAAATAATCTTGCTACTTTTTATTCTAGCTTTATTCCTATTTGAACTACCCTTTGGTTTTCGTGATAGTTTTTCTTTGTAATATTGCTAGTTTATTCAAAGATTTTTGTAAATATTTTTGGATTTTTCTATTGAGATTTCATCACTGGTAATCGCAAAGTCCTTTATACCTAAATCTATTCCAACATTTTTTTATTTGTACTTTCTAATTTTTTTCTACTTCCACATCAGTACAACATAAAGATATATAATATTTTCCACTAGGTACTTGTGTTATTGTTGCACTTTATTATTCTTCCTTGTGGTTTCATTTTTATCTCTTATTTTTTTAGTTTTCCTAACTTAGGTACTTTTTATCCATTTATCTAAAAAAACTCTATATTATTATTTGTATAATTGGTTCTGTATGATTTTCTATTATCTTTCTTAGATTTAAATTTTGGATAGCCACTTCCACTAAAGAAGTTCTTATAGGCTTTATCTAAATCTTTTAAAGAATTTTGTAAAGAAAAATTTATCTACATCTTTTAACCATTCTTTCTCTTGTTTTAAAACTGTTAATTCTTTACTACACTCACTATATGAAATAGATTTTTTTCTCTTTTGTTATATAGCTCTTGTTTTAAATCTAAAAAAATGATTATAGACATATCTTACACAACCAAAAAGTACAATTTAATATTGTTATTTGAGTTTTAGTTGGATAAAAATCTAAACTTATATGCTTTTTTTCCATGTGATTTCACCTCCATTTACCTATATATAGTATACCACTTTTTATACTATAAGTAAATGAAAAAAAGTAAAATTTTTTTCTAAATATATGAACCTAAAAACTGACTCAGTCGTTTTTAGAGGTTGTCGTTCACATAAGTACGCTACCACTTATGCAGTTCTCTTATGAACTTCTTAATATTTCTATTAAGCACAGACTATATCTTATCCCACAGCTTTATCTGTTTGGGTCTACCCACTTCCACTAGCTTTTAGTGTACTTCCCTCAGGAGGAATAGTCGTTGAACCTTACCTTTCGGTCTTGGCTGCTGATTGCCCATTATCTTAACACTTAGGATTTAACCTTATGTCATCTAGTATATTTTTTTCTGCTTTCGCCACTTTCACACTTGTACCATATTATTTAGGTACTATGTTGTAGTTATACTAGCTTTTAGGGGTTTCCAGCAATTCAAGTAGTATTGGATAGCTTTTTAGTTGCTATCTCTACATACATATTTCTATATATGCTGACTATACTTAATGGTCTAACTCATGACTGACACCCTACGAGTGCTAGAGTCACAAGTGTGCGACCATATTTTTTTAATCAACTTTATTTTGAGAAAGTGCCATGATAGCAGCATAAGAAGCATTGAATCTTTCAACTTTTTACACCTTTGATTTCACTTACAACAGTGTCTCCTGTGAATCCTAACATAACTCCAACTTTTTACCTGCTAGATCTTTAAAACTTTTTAAAGACTTGTCAACACCTTTAGTTATAACAACTTGTTTAGCTTTTGAAATATGGTTTAGAGAAAGCAACAGCTTTTTTTCTTTTCAGGAGTTGCAGACATTCCAGCTATAACCATATCAACTTTTTTTAGTTTGTAGAGCAGGTAATAAACCATCAAAAAGCCATATCTTGTACTTTGAATTCTAAACCTGTTTCTTTTTGAAATAGCATCTAATAAGTCTATGTCAAAACCAACAACCTTATTTTTTTCAAGATATTCAAAAGGTGCAAATTCAGCATTTGTTCCAACATATACAACTTTGTTTTTTTAGCAAAAGCAGAAACAGAAATAACAACAGACAATAAAGACATCAACATTAATTTAAAAAAACTTTTTTTCATAACAATCACTCCTTAATATTTATAATTTTTATTTGTTTAAAACCTTATTTAAGAAATCTTTAATTCTTTCATTTGTAGGATTTTTCAAAAAAATTCTTTAGGTGAACAATCCTCAATAATTTCACCTTTATCCATAAATAAAATTCTATTACCAACATTTCTAGCAAAGCCCATTTCGTGTGTAACTATAAGCATAGTCATACCTTCTTTTGCAAGATCTCTCATAACATCAAGAACTTCTTTTTATCATTTCAGGATCCAGTGCAGAAGTAGGTTCATCAAAAAAGTATTACTTCTGGCTTCATAGCTAAGGCTCTTGCAATGGCAATTCTTTGCTTTTGTCCACCTGATAATTGAGTAGGATAAGAATTAGCCTTATCTGATAGTCCAACTTTTTCAAGTAAAGAAAGTGCATATTTTTTTCAGCTTCCTCTTTACTTTCCTTTTTAACCATTATAGGAGAAAGAGTAAGATTATCTAAAACTGTCATATTAGGAAATAGATTAAAGTGTTGAAATACCATACCAACTCTTTCTCTAACTTTGTTAATATCAGTATTTTTTTATCCATTAAATCCATACCATCTATGTAGATATGTCCTGAAGAAGGTTCTTCTAATTTATTGATACATCTTAGAAAAAGTTGATTTTCCACTTCCAGAAGGTCCAATTATAGAGATAATTTCACCTTTTTATTTCAGTTGAGATATTTTTTTAAAAACTTCTAAATCTCCAAAAATTCTTATGTAAATTAGTTATATTAATCACTTACTTTTAACCCCCTTTCAACTTTTTCTCATAAATACAGTGAAAAATTGATGTCAAAATTAAATATATAAATCCAACAGCAAGTAGAGGTTCAACTCCTCTATATGTTTGGCTAGTTATAATACTAGCTGATCTTAATAAGTCTATTCCACCAATGAATCCAATTATTGAAGTTTCTTTCAATAAAGTTATAAATTCACTTACAAGGGCAGGTAGGATATTTTTGATAGCTTGAGGTACAATAATTTTTCTCATAGTTTGAGAATAGCTAAGTCCTAAAGCTCTTCCTGCTTCCATTTGACCTTTATCTAATCCTTCAATACCAGCTCTTATAATTTCTGCAACATAAGCTCCTGAGTTAAGTCCAAAAGCTATTCCACCTATAACTAGTATAGGAGTTTCTCTTAAAGCTCCAACAAAAATTAAGTTTGCAAGTATCATAAGTTGTACAACTACTGGAGTTCCCCTTATAACATCTATATAGATATATGCAATTTTTGACAAAGGATTAAAGTTTTCAAGAAATTTGATCCTTTTAAATGGATACCAATGAGATAGCTTCATAACTGCTAATAAAAGTCCTAATACTATACCTAAAATTGCTGAGAATAATGTGATACCTATTGAAAAAAATAACTCCATCGACAATATACATATATCTGTCATCTGTTAAAAAAAGGTATCTTTTTAAAAATTTCTAAATACTCCATTCTGACCCCCTAAGTTATAAGAATAAAAAGGAAATAAATACATATAGTATTTTAAATTTCCTTATCTATAAACAAAAATAATATAAAATAAAAAAACACAGATATACTAGCATCTGTGGTAAACTTTTTAATTATAAATCAAAAAGACGTATAAAAAGCTAAGCTAATATAAATAGATAAGGTTACTTTATTAAATTTTTTTATCTTTCCTTATCATTCTTCTCCTTAGCATAACTTCCTTCTCCTTTCAATTAGTTTTTTTAACATTATATTATTATGTTTTGTAAAAAGTCAAGAATTTTTTTGAATAGGCTCATAAAAATTTTTTTGTTTCTATAAGCCTATTCCTTAAACATTATTAAATTTTTAAATGTACTTCTACTATCTCTTATTTCATTTATATCTTCCTTAAACTTTGACATTGTTACTTCTTTTCCATCTGTTCCATTATATCCTACTAAAACTTTTTGTTTTCATATTCTTTTTTTGATAGATAATTTACATAGAAAAACATAGAAATCTATTTCTTCAAAAATTCATATCTTTAGATATTTCTAAATCTTTTATCGCTTCACTATCTCCATTAATTATGAAATTATTATCTTTTTCAGATATAAATAATTTTTTTCCTCATCAAGTATTTTATTTAAAAATATAACTATATCTTTCATCCAATGAATAATTATATTTCTCACTTAAATTTTTCCTTTTCCACATTTTCTACTTTTTATATGTTCTTCAATTTCATTTGTGATTTCAGCAATTTCATGTTCACTTAGCTTATAGCCAAAAAGCATATATTTTTATCTTCAAATTCATTTTCTTTTACTCTAAATTTTATATTTTTAATAAATCTATGGGAAAGAATAAAAATTGGATAATCTTTTACATGGTATTTTTTTCATAATATATTTTCTCTTATATCTTCAACTTTTTAATATCTTTTGAATAATAACAAAAAAATAATATATTTTTTTAAAAATTAAATTATTTTCTTTTATACATAGAACTTCTTTAGAAGAGCCTAAAATTGCTTCTAAATAAAAAAACATAAAAAAAGGGAAAAACTTCCAATAACAAATCTTATTATTTTTACTTAATGAAATTTCTTCAAGGTGATAGATTCCCAAATAGGCACATATGATATATAAAAATAAGAAATATTATAGTTTTTAGAATTATTCCTGATATTGAGTATCTTGTTATGGAATATTCATCAGTATTATTAATTTTTCTTTGTTATAACTTTTATCATTTTTTTATTCTCCATTCTTCGTAAGAATTCTTGATAATAGTAAAAAAATTTCTATTATTTCTTTTTCTAATTGCCCTCTCATAGCCTCATAAATCTTTCCATTTTTCATTATTTTGATGAAAGATATCTCTCCTACTTTTACTTATATTTTTTTATTATATTTAATTTCTTTTGATTTCTGAATACAGAAATAATCTTGTCTTTTTTTATCTCTATTTTATCTTCATATAAAATAATTTTTTTATTTTAGATAAATAAGGTTCTAATTTATAAGAAATGATAAAAAAACAAATAAAAAAATAATCCATAAATAATTGTAAATTTTATCATTAGCTCTAAATAAAAAGAATATACATGGGAATAAGCATCCATAGAATCACATGAAGACTCAGAACTATATCACATTTTCTTTTTAATTCTTCATCATAAAACAATGTAAATAAAATCTTCTCTTTTTAGTCACAGTTTTCATTGAAAAATCTCCTAGTTATAATCTTTATTTTTCACTGACTTCACTAAAAAAATTAGTGATATTAATTAAGTTTTGTAAATAGCCCTTTGTTTCACTATATTTTTAGTATTTCTCCAATGATTTCTTTATATTTTTTTCTTCACTTAAACAGACTCCAAAAAGTATAAATTTTTATCTTCAATCTCACTTTCTTTTTGCTCTAATTTTTAAATTTTTAACTATATCCAATGGTAAAAACTGGGAAATGCTTTTCGTATTCCTCAGTCCAAGAAATACTTCTAATATTTAGTACATCAATGACTTTTCTTTTCGTACAAATAAAATAAAAAAATATTTTTTTCAATAACAAATTTATTATTATCTACGAGTAAAATTTCTTTTGAGCAAACAGCTAAAAGCTACAACTACAAAAATTAATAAAAATGGTAAATTATATAAATATAAAGTTATTATACTTATTTCTCTCATTTTATAACCCTAGCCAAGTATGTAAAATATAAAAATATTATTAAATATATTGGAAGTTTAAAGCTCCATTTTCTATATTCAATAACAAGTAAATTAGTTCCTTTTTTTATATTCAATTTGCTTTTTATTAAATTTTTCAAACATCTGTATCACCATTTTTATATAAATTGTATATTTTGACTACTTTTATAAGCCTCCTCTTTAAAAGAGATCATAATAATATGATTTCTCTATAGGAGGTGTTATTATCTTTATATAATAGCTTTGTTCCATCTCTTGCACTAATTTCAGTTATTTTTTTAAATCTAGTATATCTTCATAATTTAAAATTATCTTTTTTTATTAATTTATTTGACCATATTTCTTGGATTTCTAGTTTATCTTTTTAAAAAATAAATAAAAGTTTTTTTAAAAACATATTTTTTTAATAAAAAAAGTAATAAAGAAGAAAATATTAAAATCACGTATCCATATTTATAACTTGTATTTAAAAAAATATCATAGAAAAATGTATTCAATAAATTAATCATAAAATATACTGCAAAAATAGCCTGCTTTGAATAAAAAAACTCATAATTTTTCATAATATATGTATCTTCTTCAATTCTTGTTATAGTTTGCATTTTATCTCCTACTTTATTCCATATATCCATCTTCATACATTTATTTAATCTATCCATATGCTATTGAAGCATTTTTAGAAAAGAATTACTGTCCAATGTTCCTTATCTTTCTCATCAACAAGTTTTTGCTTCTGCAAATTGTTGTTCTATACTTTTTGATCCTTATACTTATTTCTCAAGTTATTTAGATAGTCTGCTTTTTTTCTTCTTTGGTAAATACCTTATTCTTGTTTTTCACTTCCTACCTTTTTCTCTTGTATGAATTGAAGTTTCTTCTCCATCTTTTCCTTCATTATAAGTATTCATATGAGCTTTTTCATGTGCAAATAATTTTGAGAAAGCTAAGTTTGGATTTGCTATATCATTTATTGAGAAATATATCTTTTCTCTCCTTTTTAGCTCCTGTTTCTTTATCTTTTGAATCCACTGAAAATGAGTGAGCTTCATCTGTTAATAAGACCTCTGGAATCTCTCCTTGATATCCATTTTCTCTTAGATATCTTTCTATTAAATTTTTGTGCTATTTTTTTGTTTATCTTCTAAACTTAAGCTTTCTTCTTTTATCAAATTAAATTCTTTTTTTGGTGGTCATCTTTAAATTTATCTAGTAAGACTCCTTCCATTGATTCTTTAAATTTCTTTTGATCTAAGATTTCATGTAAACTTCCTAATTTCTTAAAAAGCATACTTTATTTCATTTCTCTTATCTTCACCAATTAAATCAGTATGTAGCTCTGCATCTAAATGTTTTTTTCTTCATCTTTTGTTACTTCTTGTGCTTTACTAATATCAGTATTAAACCCTAAGTCTTCTACGCTTTGTTTTCTTTCCAGATATTTCAAAGTCCGTATTTATTAATGAACTTTATTTACCTAGTCTTTTTAGATAATTTCAGTACTTAAAAAAACTATTTTATATCGTTTTTTTATCTTAATTATATAATATTTTTTTAGCCTTACTATCTATTACTTTAAATTTTTTTAAAAATACCAGATAAACTCATCAAAAATTGCTCCTATTAACATAAAAAAACATAAAGTCTATTATTAAAAGTTTCTCTTTTTCTAACAAATCTTCTTCTTGAGTTGTACTTATATTATCATTAAGAATATATATTCCAAATACATAAAAAAATAACAAATATACCATATCTTCCAAAAATACTTATTTGAATAATATTCTATAATTAGCGAAACTAATAAGAGAATTTTATTGCCTATAAATAGCAATAACTTTTTCTTCTCATAACTTTTTATATAAATAGATAATTTGGATAATTACTAGTATTAGATAACAAAATAAAAATAAAACCTATATTTTTTTAACATTATTTTATAAAAATTCAATTAATATTTCTTTCATATGCTGATTCCTTTTTAACTAGCTATATATAACAGTCATTCTTCATAATATATTTTTAAGAGATTTTTATTTATATATATTTTTTTAAATTAATTTTTGAGATTTATTTTTAATATTACTTTTTATTTATTTTTTTATAATAATATTGGTAATATGCTCTTGCTCCTGATGGAATACTTTCATCTTCCCAATAGTCTAAAAATAGTTCTATCCTTTATTATATTTATATTACCTATATCCAACACTGATATATGTTTTTTTCTAATTTAGCAGGAAGGAATTTCTCTAATAATGAATCAGATGAAATAGGTATAGATTTCCCAATATATAATCTAACTCCTTTTACATTTGACAATTTTTTGAAGAAAATTTTGTCCTTCCTTATTTTCTGACAAAAATCCATCCCTATCGATACAGTCTTTAAAAATTTCTATACTTCCTCCATGTGATATTGTTAATTTACTTATTTCTTCTGGACTATCTGATAAGTACAATCCAAGCCCTATTCCAGCACTTACATCTGAATTTCCTCCGCCTATACTTGTTGTTATTGCAGTATATCTAACAGCCCTATCATTTTTTTCAAATCAAATGATTGATAAATAGAATTTGTAAAAGATGCTCTTATTCCTCCTATAACTTTCTCATTTGCAGCACTTCCTGTTACATACCATTCTAATGTGTGATATTCCCTTCTCTCCATAGGAATACTATCAGCAAGTTTCTTTCCTTCTTCTCCTGTTATTACATTCTTATTATTTCTTATTGCTGCTAAAGGTATCTTCTGTTGCTTCTTTAGCTACCATACCTTTTTGTTCTATCTTCTAATTTATCTCCTGTATAATTAGCAATAGTTTGGTTTCCTGTCTTATTATCTTCTTTACTGTAATGTCCAAACTCATGTCCTAGTATATTTAGTATTTTATCTCTATCCAGGTTAGCTAATTGCTTTCTATCAAATACTACTGTATTTGTTAAGGTATCTGTATAAAATGATCCATTTGGATCTGTTACATCTGTTAGTACCATTTTTATGTCTGGTTCTGCATATCCTTTTTGCTCTTAGGGCATCATTTAATAACTTATTCATTACTGATACTTTTTTTCTACTTGTGTTTTATCGTCTATTTTTCCATTATTTATTGCTTTTTTTATCTAGTATTGATAAGTATTCTGGATTTTTTTCTACTTGGTCACCTATTGCTCTCACCATAGATAATTGCTTGTATCTTTCTAGGAAATTTCCTTCAGTTTTACCTTTATTTTTCTAATGCATTTGTTTTCCCTTTATTTCCTAATGCTGTAGTTAAATCACTTATTATTCCTCCAGCTTTTTTTAATTCTTCTTGCTTATCCTTTCCTAGTAAATCAGTATGAAGCTCTGCATCTAAATGTCTTTCTTCATCTTTTGTTACTTCTTGTGCTTTATCCTTATTTGTATTGAAACCCTAAATCTTCAGCTTTTTACTTTTTTTGTCCTGCTACTTCAAAAATCTGTATTTAAAGCTGTAGCTCTATTTATTTGTTCTTTATCTACCTTATCATGTTTTTACTGATACATTTGGCACATCAGTTCCAAAAACTTACTCCTCCACCAATATTTTCGTATTTATTCTTATCTTCTAAATCTTTTTACTACTACTTTATTGGCTGATACTTTTAATTTATTTGTTTCACTTTCAGAACCTATTACTGCACCAATATTTGTTAGGCTATCTGTATCTATTTTTTTCCACCATTTCTTGCTATTAATGAAGTTTGTGTATTTACCCAGCCTTTTTTTCTCCACTTCCTTTACTTCCATTAATATTTTGCACTAAAATTAGATGGATTTGCTAAGTTTATACTAAAACTTCCTCCATATGTGCTATCTTTATTTTCAGATTTATCTTGTTTACTTTCTATCACTACATTTTTTTGGCTTTAATATCTACTTTATCTGCTTCAACATTTGCTCCTGATAGAGTTAAATTTTTCTGAATCTGTTTTTAAATTTCCACCTACATTTATAGTTGAATTTACATAGCTAGTTCCATTTCCTTTACCTTTTGCTCCTGCTTGTGAGACTGATAAATCTGCTATTCTTCCCTCTTCAAGATTTACAGATAAACTAACTCCTGTTTGTGATGATGAACTTGAAGAAGTAAATTTTTCTTCAGCAGCTTTAATATCTATATCTTTTTTTGCAGTTAAACTTAGAATCATTTCCTACTTTTTACATCAGTACCTAAAATACTAATACTTCCATCTTTAGATTTAATATTCATATTTCTTCCAGCTTCTATTGAACTTTTTTTCTGCACTTTCATTATGTACTGATGATTTTGATTTACTCTTATTATATGAAACACCAGCTGTAAATACATTATTCATAATTTTTTTAGATTGTCATAGCCAGCATCAGTTGAACCCTTATAACTTGTATCAGCTATTGCAATAGTTGCTTTTTGCTCCATCTTTAATAGCTCCTACAACTTTAGACGCCTTGTTGACTATATCATAACTATCTCCAGAAAAAAATCTGTAAGATTCTTTATATCTTTTATATTTTCAACAGTATTCACTATTGCAGGATTTACTCCAAAAATTTGCTCCTATTCTTGATGAACTTTGTTTTTGTAGTATTATCATAGCTATTATTTGCTGTAGATATCTCTACTCCTTTTGTTTCCAGAAATATTTATGTCGTCTTTTTGCATAAATATCTACTGATTTAGCTTTCACTTTATTTGTTGCTTCTATATTGATATCCTTATTTGATACTATTTGAGAAGCAGTTTGATTTACTATATCTGTATCTGATGAAAGTTTATCTTTTCCATATGATAAAAGAAAACTCCTTTTGCACTTAAAGAGCCTGAGAATCCTTTTCTTTTCTTCTTTATGTTTACTATATGCTTTTTGTTTCTAATGGAGTTATTTCTACATTTTCCCCTTTTAAATTAATACTTCCACTTGAAACTACTTTTTTACTCCTTCTAGTAAAAGGTCATTTTTACTATCATATGTTAAACCTTTATCTCCAGCAAGTGTAGCTGATAATATTGCTTTTTCAGAATAATTTTCATCTGTTACTGATTTAGAAGTAAGACCCATAAAAACCTTTTTTTAGTTTTCTTATGATAAGAGTAATTAATATCTTTTTACTCCAGCTTGAGTTATATTTCCCTTAGCATTTATTTCTTGTATGGATTGATGTTTCTTCTATAAATTTCTTAAAAAGTATTTAAGAATTTGAGAATAGGCTTATAAAAAAATTTTTGTTTCTATAAGCCTATCCCTTAAATATTATTAATTTTTAAATTTACTTCTACTATCTCTTATTTCATTTATATCTTCCTTAAATTTTGACATAGTTACTTCTTTTCCATCTGTTCCATTATATCCTACTAAGACTTTTTTTGTTTTTCATATTCTTTTTTTGATAGATAATTTACATAGAAAAATATAGAAATCTATTTCTTCAAAAATTCATATCTTTAGATATTTCTAAATCAGATTCTATTTCAGTACCAATATTAATTATATAATAATCATCTTTTTTTAATAAAATTAATTTTTTTCTCATCTAAAAATAATATTCAATACTTTTTATATCTTTCTTCAATCTCTAAATTATAAATAACTGATAATTCCTCTTGTTTTTCTTACTTTATTTAACATTATTTTTTTATCTCTATATTCTCTAAGTTTGAGTAGAAGAATTGTATTTATTTTTTTAGAAAAATCATTATGATCTAAAAAAATAATCCAAATGAATAAGTTTTTTTCTATCAGTTTCTATTTTCATAAATTTTTTGCTTTGAATTAAACAAATAATTCAATATACCTGGGTCTAACATAAGAGATATCCCAAATGTATCCTTAAAATATATTTTTTTAATCTCATCTAAAAAGATTTTTTTAGAATATAGAACTTTCTCCTTATTTCTTAAAAGCTTGAATAATTAAATAATCTTCTCTTATTACAATTTTTCAGCGGAGATATAAAATAAGGAAATATAAATATACCCAATTATTAAAAATAACTGAAAGTAGATTAAAAAAATATATTTATGGTCTTTAAAGTAATAATAGAAAAATAAAGCTATAAAAAAATAAAGTATATATTTTATAAAAAAATTATATATTTTAAATAACTTTTTAAATACTTCTACTCTCCACATTGATCTTTTATTTCCACCATTCTCTAATTCCTCCATATAGTCAGAAAGCCTTTTTTTATTATGTCTGCTATTATAACAGCATTTTTTTATAGCAGTTATTTCATCTTTAGCTAATTCAGATATTCTATCCAAGTCATAACCTATTTGTTTTTTTCAATCTCTTTCTTAGATTTTTTTAATAAATTTTTGAACTAGTTACAATTGAATTATCAATACTTCCATAAACATTAACAGGCAACTTAAATTCAACTCCATCTATACCTTTTGCTAATCCTCCACTTACCCTTATTCCTATAAATTTTTTTATTGTCATCAAACAATAATTCTCCACCAATATTTAGAACTTTCACGGTCTTACTTACTCCTATTCCTATACCTCCTACAAATGAATAACCATTAAGTTCTTCAGAGGTGTTTACATTTTTAAGAAAAAAACATATGATTTTCCACCTCTATACCTATCATTCCTAATCCAATTCCAAAATCAGTTGTTTTTTTGCATATTCTAAATCACCTGTATTTTCATTATAAATTGTATACTTAGTTCTTCCACCATTTACTCTTCCTATAAATTCTGCCGAAACATTAATACTTTTTCCTGCTGCCCAATGTTCCTTATCTTTCTCAGGTACAAGTTTAGCTTCTGCAAATTGTTGCTCTGTACTTTTTTTGATCCTTGTACTTATTTCTCAAGTTATTTTGATAGTCTGCTTTTTCTTCTTCTGTAAATACTTTTATTCTTGTTTTCACTTCCTACCTTTTCTCTTGTATGGATTGATGTTTCTTCTCCATCTTTTCCTTCATCATAAGTATTCATATGAGCTTTTTTTCATGTGCAAATAATTTTTGAGAAAGCTAAGTCTGGGTCTGCTATATCATTTATTGAGAAATATATCTTTTCTCTTCTTTTTAGCCCCTGTTTCTTTATCTTTTGAATCTACTGTAAATGAATGTGCTTCATCTGTTAATAAGACTTCTGGAATCTCTCCTTCATATCCATTTTCTCTCAGATATCTTTCTATTAAATTTTGTGCTAGTCTTTGTTTATCTTCTAAACTCAAATTTTCTTCTTTTTATCAAATTAAATTCTTTTTTTGGTGTTCATCTTTAAATTTATCTAGTAAGACTCCTTCCATTGATTCTTTAAATTTCTTTTGATCTAAGATCTCGTGTAAACTTCCTAACTTCTTAAAAAGCATACTTGATTTCATTTCTTTTATCTTCTCCAATTAAATCAGTATGTAAATCTGCATCTAAATGTCTTTCTTCATCTTTTGTTTTTTTCTTGTGCTTTACTAATATCTGTATTAAATCCTAAGTCTTCTGCACTTATTTTCTTTCCAGATATTTCAAAAATCAGCATTTATTACAGTAGCTCTATTTATTTGTTCTTTATCTACCCTATCATGTTTTACTGATATATTTGGCACATCTGTTCCAAAACTTACTCCTCCACCAATATTTTCATATTTATTCTTATCTTCTAAATCTTTTACTACTACTTTATTGGCTGATACTTTTAATTTATTTGTTTCACTTTCAGAACCCTATTAGTGCACCTATATTTGTTAGACTGTCTGTATCTATTTTTTTCCACCATTTTTTTAGCTATTAATGAACTTTGCTTATTTACCCAGTCTTTTTCTCCATTACCTTTTACTTCCATTAATATTTTGCACTAAAAATTAGATGGATTTGCTAAGTTTATACTAAAACTTCCTCCATATGAGCTATCTTTTCTTTCTGATTTATCTTGTTTACTTTCTATCACTACATTCTTAGCTTTAATATCTACTTTATCTGCTTCAACATTTGCTCCTGATAGAGTTAAATTTTTCTGAATTAGTTTTTAAATTTCCACCTACATTTATAGTTGAATTTACATAACTAGTTCCATTTTTCTTTACCTTTTGCTCCTGCTTGTGAGACTGATAAATCTGCTATTCTTCCTTTTTCAAGATTTGCTGATAAACTTATTCCTGTTTGTGATGATGAACTTGAAGAAGTAAATTTTTTTCTCCAGCAGCTTTAATATCTATATCTTTTTTTGCAGTTAGACTTAGATCATTTCCTACTTTTACATCAGCACCTGAAATACTAATACTTCCATCTTTAGATTTAATATTCATATTTCTTCCAGCTTCTATTGAACTTTTTTTCTACACTTTCATTATGTACTGATGATTTTGATTTACTCTTATTATATGAAACAGAAGCATTAAATATACGAGGCTTATACTTTAAAGTTTCTGCCCCTGTTGCATCATCAACTGAATATTCAAAAATTTAATAAATCATTTGTTGCTTTTGCTCCATCTTTAATAGCTCCTACTACTTTTAGATGCCTTGTTGACTATATCATAACTATCTCCAGAAAAAAATCTGTAAGATTCTTTATATCTTTTATATTTTCAACAGTATTTCACTATTGCAGGATTTACTCCAAAATTTGCTCCTATTCTTGATGAACTTTGTTTTTGTAGCATTATCATAGCTATTATTTGCTGTAGATATCTCTACTCCTTTGTCTCCAGAAATATTTATGTCATTTTTTTGCATAGATATCTACTGATTTAGCTTTCACTTTATTTGTTGCTTCTATATTGATATCCTTATTTGATACTATTTGAGAAGCAGTTTGATTTACTATATCTGTATCTGATGAAAGTTTATCTTTTTCCATATGATAAAGAAACTCCTTTTGCACTTAAAGAGCCTGAGAATCCTTTCTTTTTCTTCTTTATGTTTACTATATGCTTTTTGTTTCTAATGGAGTTTATTTCTACATTTTTCCCTTTTAAATTAATACTTCCACTAGAAACTACTTTTACTCCTTCAAGTAAAAGGTTATTTTTGCTATCATATGTTAAACCTTTATCTCCAGCTAGTGTAGCTGATAATATTGCTTTTTCAGCATAGTTTTCATCTGTTACTGATTTAGAAGTAAGACCCATAAAACCTTTTTTTAGTTTTCTTATGATAAGAGTAATTAATATCTTTTACTCCAGCTTGAGTTATATTTCCTTAGCATTTATTTCTCCTTCTGTATCAGCTTGAATATTACTACCTAGAATATTTACATCTTTTTCACTTGTAATATTTACCTTATCTCCTATTACATTAGAAGCCACATTACGAGTTGCGAAATTTATTGTTTCTTCTGATTTTGATTTTCCAAACTTACCTTTTTAGTTTCCTTATATGCATAATATTTACTGTCAGTTGCTGACACTATATTTATATCTCCATCAGCCTTTATATTTGCTTCTTCTTTTTGCAACTATATTTGAAGCTTTTATATTGATATCATTTTTGCATTGATATTAATATTGTTACCTTCTATATTACTTTCAGTATTTCTTTTAATTTCATTTATTGTATAGCCATTTCTATTTGAACTTCTTTCATATAGGCTACTTTCAGCTGAACTAATATCAATATTTTTTTAGTATTAAGAGTTAATTTTTTTCTTTTGCCTTGATATCTGAACCAACTATCCCTATATCATTATTTGCTTCAATTGCTATATTTTTTTCCTGTAATTTCACTTCCTACATTATTTATTACAATATTTTCATAATTTTTCCTATTTTTCACTATCTTTTAATGCTAAGGTATTTAGTTTAACATTATCAGATTTTATTGTAATATCATTATTTTGCTTTTATATTAGCAGCTGTGTTTTGCTACATCTTTAGCCTTTATATCTATATTATTTCCAGCTTCAATACTTGCAAAAATTTTCAAAGTTATCCTTTATTATTTCTACAATATTTGTATTTATATGATGAGTAGAAATATTTTTCAACTTTATTTGCAGTAACTTTTAAATCTTTATCTGCCTTTATAGTTGCACCAATATTTGAAAGAGTTTCTTTTGCTTCAATATCTATATTATCTGCATTTATTGTAGCTAAATTTTCTGATGAAGATTTATTTATTAAATTATTAGTCTTTATATTAAGGTTTTTAGCATTAATAGCTCCAGTATTAGTTATTTCATTAACAGATATATTAAAATTTTCTCCAGCTTCTAAAAGATGTTACATTATTTTTTTAATTTATTTAAAGAATTTTTGTTAAATATACTTTAGGTACAAAAGACTTTTTGACCTTCAATCTCTTCTTCAACATACCATATTACATCTTTTTTTAACTTATCTATTTGGTTTTTGCTAAGTGCAATCCCTATAGATAGCTTTTAAATCATCTTTTTCACTTATTGCATTATCATAAAAGTGCTTGCATTTGTTCTTTTTCTGATCTATAGTCACCTAAATACCTTCTACCTGTTCCTTCTAATATTGCTCTATTTATTAACCTAGTTTCATACATTGAATCACCAAGTAATCTGATATCTCTATCTGGATTAAAACCTATTCTTTTAAAGAAGTAGTCTGAGCCAAGGAACATTGATTTATCTATATATTTAATGTTAGTTTCTATTAGATAAGAAAAACCTGGTTTGTTATTTTTCATTTTTATTTATTTTTAAAAAAGCCCTTTATCTCCTTTTAGGTATAAATATATAGTCTTTAGTATCAATGACTTTTTATCTTCTATTTTCTTTCTATTTAGGTTTACATTATCAATATTTACATTATTTTCAGCTAAATTAACTTTATTAATAACAGTATTTTTATTTTTTTAATATCATTTGTTTCATTATCTTTTAAATCCATTGCCCACTTTTTGTGCATTAATAGTTAGATTTTTTTCCAGCGGCTATCTTACTAGCTTTATCTGCTCCTATTGTTTGAGTTGTTTTCCCTATATACTCTTCTGTTCCTACAGGACTAGTTGAATAATGTCCTCCGCTTCCACTTCCATTGTAGTTTTCATTATCTCCACCATATTCATGTCCTTCTGTATAAGTAACTTGGTATATAGGAGCTTTCCAGCCTATTTTTTTATATCAACATCTCTTATAGAATTCCTGTTAGTAATTTTAGAAGCTGTAATAGTTATATCATTATTAGCAAGAATATTTCCTTCTTCATTTAGAATATCTTCTTTTTGAAGTTAAACTTATATTATTATCTGCTGTAATATATGATAATTTACTAACATCATTACTTTTAACTTTTTCTATCCATTCTGCTTTTAAAAATCTTTAAATAGATAAGAGCCTTCTGTATATCTACCAGGATTTTTCTATCCCTTTTTCATTATTTTTTTCTATTAACCAATTCTTGAAAAATATTTTTAGCTTCTTCTCTTTGTTTTTTTCAGTAATATTAGTATCACTGTCTGAGTGCAGATTTTTCTTTCAATAGTAGGATTTTTCTTTTCTACTTTTACCTATATTAGTAATTTTTAGCATTTATATCTATATTATTTTGTGCACTAATAGTTGCTGTATTATTAGTAACAGCTCCCAATGCTTTTATGTCAATATTTTTTTCCTGAATATATTTCACCTTTATTTAAAAATCATTTTTTTAAATCAAATTTAACATTTTCATTTGAAAATATTAGACTATCTTCATTATTTGTAAAATTCTTACTATTTATTTTTAAATCCTTAATAGAAGCAATCTGTCCTTTATTTTCAAAAATCTTGAGTATTTATTTCTAATTTACCTAAAGAATTTATTATACCAGTATTTTTGAGTATTTTCTTTTATTGTTAATTTATTTTCATCATTATTTCCAAATAATAAGGCTCCATTATTTTTAATCCACCAGCATCTATATCTAATTTAGCCATAGAACCTATTTCACCAATATTTACTATTTTTTGCGGTTATATTTAAATCATTACTACTATTTATTTTTATTATTAATTAAATTTTCTTTTTAAATTAAGTTTTTATTTTTCCTGAATTTTCAAGATTCTATATTATTTATTAATGACTTAACATCTATTTTTAATGTATTATTCGCTATATTTTTCCACTTAAATTTACATCGTTAGCAGTAGTTATATTTATATTATTTGAAGATAAAATTTCTCCATTATTTTCAATATTAGAAGTATTGATGTTAATATCAACTGATTTTTAATTTACCACTATTATCTAAAGATTTTTCAATAATAATATTTTTGGCTTGGATAAAATCAGAATTTTTATATCATCTGTTCTAATATTTTTTTCCAACTTGAAGATTCTTAGAGTTTGTAATATCTTTTGTTGTTAAATTTTTCACTAACTTTTTATATCCCCAACATTATTTAAACTATTTACTTCTATATTATTACTTTCAATTTTATTTGAATTTATTAAACTATTAGCTTTTTAAATTTTTCATTTACAAAAATATTTTTAAATTATTAATATTATTTGAAAAATAAGTTATTACTTTATTATTTCTCCAGAATTTGTTAATTCTTGAGTTGTAATAACTTTCGCTGAAATATTTTCCACTATTGAATATATCTTTTGTTAAAAATATTATCACTAAGGATTTTTTTCCACTAGAATTTATTTTATTCTTTATATCTAATATTTCTCCTTGAACAATAGATGTATTTGTTAAATTTTGAGAATTTATTGTATTTCCAGCTAATAACTTTCCATTATTTGTTATTAGCCCAGAATTCACATTATTTATTACAATGATACTTCCCTTATTATCCAAATTATTACTATTTAAGTTCTTAGAAAGAATTTCAGAATTGATAGTCTTATTTACAACACTATTAGAATTAATGCTTTCCTTTATATTAATCTTATTTGAATTTTCTAAATTAATTGTAATTAAATTTTCACTTGAAACTTCTCCTAAAATTATTTAAACTATTTACATTAATATTTTTTGAAAGTAACTTACCTGAATTAGAAATATCAGTTGTCACTATATCTTTTTGCACTAAAATTTCCTGAATTTATAATTTTATTTGAAAATACTTTTTCTTCTACTACAACTTTATTACTATTTTCTATATCCTTAACATTTAAATTAGTTGAAGAAATATTACCTGAATTTTTTTAAATCTCCAGAAATAGATATATCTTTATTTGTAGAAATTAAATTTGAGCTATCGACATTTCCATTTATTGTAATATCATTATTAGCTTGTATTTGTCCAGAGTTTTTTTTGTTTTTTTACTTTCTATATTGATTGCATTTTTCAGCGACTAGTTTATCCCCTATTTCTGTCTCAGTTGATGATATTTTTTTATATTTCCCTTTGCTTGAGTATCTTTTTAAATATACTTTTACCCTTTGATGAGATTACAACATCTCCTTTTTGTTGCATAAGTTGGTGCTTCTGTCTTTACTCCAACTCCTTCTTCATTCACTATCACATTTATTCTTCCAGCATAAATTGAGCCTAGTGCTCTAGCATCTAGTGCATATTCTGGTTTATTTGATTGTCCTTTACTACCAAGTTTTTAAATTAACTTCTTCACCACCATAAATTGGTCCTGAAATTTCAGCTACTCTTGCTACCAACTCAGCCTTATTTACATTTCTTAAATCAATACCTTTTTCCATCTATTTCAATTTTTTTCCTTTTTCTGGATTTAAAAATATTATCTTCACTTCCTGTTGTTAAAGTTACATTTCCAGTATTGATAAAAGCCAGCTCCATTTACATAGATTCCATTAGGATTCGCTAAAAATGTAATCAGCTTTTTTTCCAGCTATTTCTTGATAACCTTCTATTTTACTTCTATTTACTCCACTTACCTCATTTATTATTGTTGAAGCTTCTTTACCATTTTGAAGATTAGGATTTCCATAAATAAGTCCTCCCAATTGACTTTTGTGTTAAATCTTTTGAGTTATTTAAAAATTACTCCTTTTTCCATCTACATTGTAATCCTTATACACATTATGTGATGTTCCATTTTTTTATCTGGTGCCTCTATATTTACAAGAGGTACACCATTAGATGCTTTATCCATCTTTAAATCTTTACTTGCAGCACTATCTGGAACTATTCCATTAGCCAAGCTTCCAATATGCAGAAATAACATAAATATCGCTATTAACCTTTTTAAATTCCCTCTCATTTTTTTGCCTCCTAGAATCTGTATGTTAAAGTTGTGTATACTACAGGTTTATTATTCCTAAAAATATGTTGGTTTATCTATTGGCTTTGCTATACTAAAAACTTCCTTCAAAAACCTTTAAAATATCCTCTTACTCCCACTGCTACTCCTTGAAGTGTTTCTACTTTGTTTTCATTGACTTTATTATTAAAAAAACTCTTCCATAATCATAAGCAATATATGGCTCTAAAATTTTACTTCCTTTGTATCCTATCTCATTTCTAATATAGAAACCTTTATCGCCTTGTGTAGACTCATCTTTAAATCCTCTTACACTTATATCATCACCTATTCCTATTTTTTTTCTTGTGAATACAATATATCTTTTTGAATATTGTCCTCCTATAAATATTTTATAGTAAAACTTATGTATTGGTCTATACCAAGATATATTTATATTGTATTTTCTAAATTGTGCCTTAGGAGTATACTCATCTCTAAATGGCTCTTCATGATCTTTATTAGCTCCAAATCTTTTTAAGCCAAAACTTACTGAACCGTTAGCACTTAAAAAGTCCTGAAAAAAACTCTTCCAGTATATGAACTATCTATTGTTAATACTGATAATTTTCCTAGAACTTGAAATTAATCTAATATCATCAATATAGTTTTTTTGAATCTTTCAAACTTATCTTAGCACCTATATCTATTTTATGGTCTTCATTTCTATGTAACATCTTTCTAATCCCAAATGTCTGAGTTTCAGTATTTCCTGTTGCCTTATATTTTCTTCCAAGTGCATTTATAGTTCTAAGGTATTCAGAGCTATCATATGAATAACTAAAAGACCAATATTTAAAAAGGAATATTCAAGGAAAAAAACTAAAATTTTTAGCATCTCTCTCTTTGTATTGTCTTTGTAATTTTTTTGTTGATATGAGAAATCTAAACTTTCATTTAATCCAAAGATATTATGGGTATTTAAAAAAATATCTTATTCTATGTCTTGATGTTTCAAACTGACCTAAATCATTGTAGTTTATTCCAAAACCTATGGATTTATTATCTCTTTTTATATAGATATCGCTATATTCATTTTTTTATCACTGGCTTTAATATCCAATGTTGAATTATCGGCTAGATTATCAATTCCTTGATCTAAATCTCTGATGTTTAAAAGATTGTTTTCTCTTTGTGGAAATGTTATAAAGGTTTTAAAAATCGTTTTCCTTACCATCATAAAAAAACTTTATCTATTTTTTTCCTTCTGAAACAAAAAGGGATATTTTACCATTCTCAAAAATCAGACTCTTCTATATTAAGTCCAACTTTTTGTAGTAATATATCCCCTCTCAATATATTTATTTTTCTAAAAACATTCATTAGTTCATAGATATTTTTTTGTTTCTTCCTGTATATTTTTCGCAAGATAGTTTCTATTTGAAAATCTTCAAAAACTGTATTTCCTTCTAATTTAATTGAAGTTATATCTAGTATTATGTCTTTCCCTCATTTTTCTATACTAGATTCCTTCCTCTCAAAAATTTTTGACTTTTTATTAATCTATCAAAATTTTGTTGTTCTTCTCTTCTTTTTTTCTATATCTATTTCATCTATTGAAAAAGAAAGAGAATAAATAGATAAAAAAAGAAAAAAATAATATTCTTTTTAATCACAAATAACCTCCTTATACAGAACATTTTTTTAAATTTTTTTATTTGATTTTTACTATTTTTTTGTGTAATTTTTGCAAGTTTTTTTATAAAAAAATGATAAAGTGAATTAGAACTTTTTAACAAATTTATTCACTTATGATATAATTAAGAAAAAAATATTTCTAAAAAAATGCTCTTAGGAGGCTATATGGAACTATTAAAAGTACAAATAAAAAAATTGGCAAACATTTTTCAAATATAAGTTTAGAATGTAAGGAATTTTTTTGGTTTTTATAGGAGAGTCTAGTACAGGGAAGTCTTCATTTATGAAAGCCTTACTATATTTTTTTTCAAGCACGTAATCTACATAAGGGAGACATAAAAAAATCCTGAGTTTCCTTTGGAGATTATTGGAACTTTAAAAGGGGAAAAAGGACATGTATTTCAGCTTAGAATTTTTAAATAACCCTTATCAAGACACAAGATATTTTTATTAAAAAAATCATATTTCAAAAACATGAGAAGGATAATAGAAATTGGGAAGAAATAGATGAGAAAGAATATAAGAAACATATTTTTTTGGAGTTTCAATTTTCTATGTGCCATCATATATGAAAAATATCTCATTTGAATTATTTAGTTGAAAAAAATTATTTAAAAAAATGAAAAATTTAAGAAGATATCATAAATATTATAGAAGATTTAAAAAAATTCAATGAACAAAAAAATGAGTTTTGGTTTCTATAGACACCTTTTCATAGAATTATTAAATGAGATTATTGAAAAAGAAAAAAATCATAATTTTTTTGGAATAATACAATCTTACTTTGGGAGGAACCTGAGTTCTATTTAAATCCTCAACAAGAAAGAGCTTGTTATGAAGCCTTATCTGAAAGTACAAAGTTAGGACTTATGTCTGTTATATCAACAAACTCTAGTCGTTTTATCGAAATTGAAAATTATCAATCACTTTGTATTTTTTTAGAAGAGTAAAAAGAAGAAATAGAAATTTACCAGTATAGTGGAAATTTATTCTCAGGTGATGAAGTTACAGTCTTTAATATGAACTATTGGATAAATCCTGATAGAAGTGAGCTTTTCTTTGCAAAAAAAGTTATCTTAGTTGAAGGACAAACAGATAAGATAGTACTTTCTTATCTTGCAAAAACACTTAGGTGTATTCAAGTATGAATATTCGATTATTGAATGTGGAAGTAAAAGTTCTATACCACAATTTATAAGACTTTTTAAATGCTTTTTCATATCCCTTATGTGGCAGTCTATGATAAGGATAATCACTATTGGAGAAATGAAACAGAGTTAATGAATTCAACTTTAAAAAAATAAAACGATACAAAAAAATTGGTTTCAAAAAAATCTTGGAACTTGGATAGAATTTGAAAATGATATTGAAGAAGAAATATATGATGAATCAAGAGACAAGAAGAACTATAAAAAAATAAACCTTTCTATGCTTTAGAAACGGTTATTAAATCTGGGTATGTTCTTCCAGAGAAATTAAAGGAAAAAAATTATAAAAAAATTTTTTTGAATAGAAAAAAATAAATATTTTTTTAGGGGGACTAATATGGCAGTAAAAAGTCAAATTGGAAAAAGATGGATTTAAAAAAAGATGCCTATGTGGGCTTTAGTTGGACAACATTTTTTTCTTTGGATTTTTGGGTTCCTTCGTTTAGGTTAGATTTGAAAAGGGTTTTTAGTATTTTTTTAGGAATAATGCTATTTCAAACAACTACAATTCTATTTGTAATAATAAATGCACTAAAAAAACTTGGGAATTTTATATACTAACTATTTTTTTATATTCTCTTATATAGGGATTAATTATATTATTAGTTTTTTTACTTGCAATTTATTATAATAAGATATATACAAAAAAATATGTTGTTAGATGGATGGAAACCTATGGATAATGATGAATATTCTCTTGCAATATTAGGGAAGTTATGGCTATATAGAATATGAAATTGATTCACAAGATGAAGAAAAAAATAGCAAGATGTAAAGGATATGTAGCTGAGGTAAAAAAATGAAGAAAGACGTAAATGGCTCATCTTTTTTTAATACCTATATTTATGACTGTTTTTATCAATAGTAGTTAGTATAATTGGACTAATAGCACTTATAAAAGTATTATCAAAAAGTAGGGTACTAAGGGGAGTTATGGCTATAAAAAGTTAGATTAGAAAAAAAGAGGGACAATTAAAAAAATGCCTTTGTAGGCTTTAGCTGGACAACATTCTTCTTTGGATTTTTGGGTTCCATTGTTCAGAGGAAAAACTTAAAGATTTTTGCTTATTTTTTTTATGTTTTTTTCTTTGTAAAATTATTATTTTTTTGCAGTACTTGCAAAAGAAATGTTTGATATAGTTTATATTGGGGTAGAAGAAAGTAAATTTGAAATTTCATATTATATAATAGTGCCTTTTTATCTTAATGACAGCACTATATCCAATAGATATTTTTTTAGCTTATACATATAATAAATATTCCATAACTAATATGTTTAAAGAAGGTTTTTTTATCTTATCGAAAATGATGAGTATTCAGCAACAGTTTTAAAAAGACTATACTTATTTACCTTATACAGAAGAAGAATTTGCTGATGAAGAACTTTTAAAAAGATACGAACAGCATGTAAAAAAAGCTAGAAAGTCTGAGAAAAATAAATGTGTTGTAGCAATTATAATAATGGCTTCTTATCAAGTATTCTTAGGTGTTGTATCATCAGTGCCAACTATATTTTCATTTTTTTAATAATATCTAGTGTGTAATTCTAACAATTATTTCGGGTTTCACAGGAATAAGTATAAGTAATAAATAGGACTGTCACAACAGTCCTATTTATTTTAGAATACTGGTAATGCTTCAAGGAAAAATGATATCTTTTCTATCTTTTTGCTTCTCCTTCAGCAAGTATAGCAGCCTTTGCTACGATATTTGCACCAGCTTTTTTTCAACTAATGTTTCAAGGGCTTTTTAAAGATTGACCAGTAGAAATAACATCATCTACTAGGGCAACTCTTTTTCCTTTAATTTTTTTGTGCATCTATGCTATTTAAATATAATTTTTTTGAGAGCCATTAGTTGTTATAGAATCAACATCAACTTCAATAGGAGCTTCCATATATGCTTTTATACTTTTTCTAGCAACAATATATTCATTTAAATTTAAAAATTCTAGAAATTTCATAAGCTAATGGTATACCCTTTGCTTCAGCAGTTATTATAAAATCAACATCTGGTAATTTTTTGGCTATCATAGGAGCAGTCTTTCTAACAATTTCAGTGTCTCCCAAGATAACAAAACTAGCTATTGATAAATCATAAGAAAGTTTTTATTATAGGCAGTTCTCTTTTAAGTCCAGCAATGTTTAAAGTGTAAGTTTTTCATAATTTTTCCTCCTTATCCTATGAATACAAAAAAATATTTAACAACTAAAGCTACAAGTAAACCTATAAAAGGGTCATTTGCAGCAGTAACTGTCATAGCAGTTGCAGCAACAACATAATCTTGTGGTGTTCCTCCTGAAAAAGCAAGAGAAGCATTTGTAGGTACTGTTACTATAGCTCCTAAAATAAATAAGAAACCATGAACAGAGTGCCCAGGAATATATTTACTAATCTTAGGTAATAAACCAAAGAATAAGATAACTGCCATTATTACCATCATTAAAAACACCACTATTTAAAGGGTTAGGTGCAGCAGCAGTTGCAGATATGATAGCTTCCACTGGTCCACCACCAAAAAAAGTGAAGAAACAGCATCAGCAAGTCCTGAGTATATAGTCAAATGGTCTATATTAGCTTCATATTTTCCTGTCATAGAAGCTGTAATATTTCCAAAAGGCTATATTAGCTCCAATAGTCAAACAAGCAAGAGCCAAAGATCCACGAATGACATTGAAATTTAAGATAGGTTTTTTTATTTCAATTTTTTTGTAATTTTCAACAATTCCTCCACCAAAATCTATTTTGAAGATATTGGCAACTAAGCTTGAAAAATATAACACAGACTACAATAGTATAAACTAAATTTTGACCAAAAAAAGAAATAAGTTATAAAGGCTGATGCAATCGAACTAGTAGTAACAATTCTACTTTCTTTTAACCCACCTAAAGCTATTCTAGTCAACATTATTCCGACTCCTGCCATCATTGCGTTTATAATTGTTGAACCTGCAAAGTCAACTATTATAGAAAGAGTTCCAGTAAGTCCTAGTATAACCATAGTTATACCTGAAAAATAAAAATTATTGAAAGTCTTTCTCTAATATCCTTCCCTAGCATTCCAGCAAGAGCTATTGTTTCAGCTTGGAAAGAAATTGGTATAGCCGAACCATATAACAGACAAGCAACCGCACCAACAACAAAACCAAAAAGCAGTTGGAACAGAAGCAAAAACCATAAGTAGCAGCTAAAAGAGCTTGAGGAATACCATTTAAAAACAACTCCTAAAAGCAGCAAGTACATCACTAAGTGTCATAGAAAAACTCCTTTTTAATTTATTTAATATATATTAATATTCTATGGGAGAAATGATTAATTGTCAAGAAAAACTTATGTTATAATAAAAAAATAAACAAATTAGCTTTGGAGGACGTATGAAAAAAAGCATAAAAAAATATAATGATACAAGGTACAGGCTCATCAGTTGGAAAAAAACATTAATGGTAGCGGGACTATGCAGAATATTTGCACAAGATGGATATAGAACTACACCTTTTAAATCTCAAAAATATGGCTCTTAATTCTTTTTGTGGATATAGAAGGCTTAGAAATGAGTAGAGGAACAGTTATTCAAGCCGAAGCAGCTTATGAAATTCCAAGAGCCTTTATGAATCCTATTTTATTAAAAACCTAATTCTGATAATAATTCACAGGTAATAATAAATGGAAAGGTTGCATATACTGTTGATGCTAAAACTTACTTTTCAAATTCAAAAGATTTAAAAAAATAGCTTTAGACTCATATAAAAAAATAACATAGAGGCTAATTTTTGACATAGTAGTTTTAGAAGGTGGTGGTAGTCCAGCTGAAATAAATTTAAGAGAATATGATTTAGTAAATATGGGTATGGCTGAACTTGTAGATGCACCTGTTATATTGGTGGGAAATATAGATATAGGAGGGTATTTGCTTCAATCTATGGAACAGTGATGTTATTAGATGAGCAAGATAGAAAAAGAATAAAGGGTTATATCATCAATAAATTTAGAGGAGATAGTGATTTATTAAAAACCTGCTATTGAAATATTAGATAAAAAAATTTAAAGATGAAGGCTTGGATATAAAAATTTTTTTAGGAGTATTACCTTATGCTGATTTAAGAATAGAAGAAGAAGATAGCCTATCTGATGAAGATAAAAGAGTTTATTCAGATAACAAAGAATATATAGATATCTCTGTTATTAAAACTAAAAAGATGTCAAATTTTACTGATTTTCACGCTTTTTAAACAGTATGATGATGTAAGACTTAAATATGTATATGATGCTAAAGACTTAGGGAATGAAGATATAATAATTTTTTTCCAGGAAGTAAAAAAATACTATAACAGACTTAGAGGATTTAAAAACAAAGAGGGATTTTTTTGAGAAAGTAAAAAGAATTAAAAGAGAAAGGAAAAAAATTATTGTAGGTATCTGTGGTGGTTTACAGATGCTAGGTAAAAAAATCTATGATCCTAAACATCTTGAAAGTAATATTTTAGAAACAGAAGGTTTTAATTTTTTTTGACTATGAAACTACTTTTGATGAAATAAAGAAGACTGAACAAGTAACAAAAAGACTAGAGTTAACAGAAGGAATATTAAAAGATTTTTAACAACTATGAAGTAAAAAGGTTATGAAATTCACCAAGGTATATCGACTTTTTGATAGTCCAGTGATTTGTAAAAAAATAGAGTATTTGCCACATATATTCATGGAATTTTTCGATAATTCAAAGTTTACTAATGACTTTTTTTAAATATAGTAAGAAAAGAAAAAAATCTATGCCAGAACAAAAAGAAATTTTTTTCTTTTAACGAATTCAAAGAAAAAGGAATATGATAAGTTGTGCAGATCTTCTAAGAAAAAAATTTAGATATGGCAGAAATCTATAAAAATCCTTGAAAAATAAAAAGATATTATATTTTTTTATCACTGTTGATATAAAAATTTTAGACTAAAATATTTACTAATCCTTTAAAAATATGTTATACTATCAACTAAATTAAAAAAATAGGAGACATTAAAAAGATGGAAAGTATTTATAAGATAGTTGATGCCGTTAATGGCTTGTTGTGGGGAAAAAAATATTTTTAGTTTTTCATGTTAATAGGAGCAGCCTTATATTTTTTTCTTTTTAAAAACTAAATTTATGCAATTTAGATTATTTCATAAAAATAGTAAAAAGTTTTATTTAAAAAAATGAAAAAAAGGTAAAAAAAGGTGGTATAAGTTCACTAGAAACATTTTTTTCTTAGGTACAGCTTGTAGAGTTGGAGCAGGAAACATTGCAGGGGTAGTTGCAGCAATATCAGTTGGAGGACCAGGAGCTATATTTTTGGATGTGGTTAGTTGCAATGCTAGGTTCAGCAACAGCTTTTTATTGAATCAAGCTTAGCAGTTATTTATAGAAAAAAAGAAAAAAAGATGGTTCTTATACAGGAGGAACACCATTTATTATAGAAAAAAAGACTAAATATGAGATGGTTAGGAATTATTTATGCACTAGCATCAGTAGTATGTTATTTTTGGAGTAACACAAGTTATGTCTAACTCTATTACTAGTTCAATAACTTCTGTATATACTTGGGGAGCAGAAAATAAATTCCTAAATTTACAAAAATATTTCATCAATAGCTGTAGCTATTATGGTTGCCTATGTAATATTTTTTTAGTAGTTCTAAGAAAGACTCTATTATAGAATCTTTAAATAAGATAGTTCCATTTATGGCAATTATATATGTTGTCGCAGTTATTTATATCTTAGTTACAAATTTAACAAATATACTATCAATGATAGGAACAATTTTCTCTCAAGCTTTTTGGGGGAAAAAGAAATATTTGGAGGAACATTTGGAGCAGTTGTTATGAATGGAGTTAGAAGAGGACTATTCTCTAACGAAGCAGGAAGTGGAAATTCAAACTATGCAGCTGCAGCAGTTCATATAGATAACCCTTCAAAACAAGGAATGGTACAAGCTTTTTGGAGTATTTATTGATACCTTAATTATCTGTAGTGCAACAGCATTCATAGTTTTACTTGTACCTGAAAGTACAATAGCAGGTTTATCAGGAATGGGACTTTTCCAAGCAGCTATGACTTATCATCTATCTTCAATAGGAGCACCTTTTTGTTGTGATTTTTAATGTTCTTCTTCTGTGTAAGTACTATACTTGCAGTAGCTTTCTATGGTAGAAGTGCAGTTAATTTCATACATGAAAGTAAATATTTAAATATAGGATATCAAGCTATATTAATATTGATGATATATATTGGTGGAATAAAAACAAGATATGTTCATTTGGTCTTTAGCAGATTTTGGTTTAGGAATAATGACAGTTATAAATATCTTAGTTATAATACCTATTGCAAAAACCAGCTTTTAGATGCATTAAAAAAATTATGAAAAAGAATTAAAATAAATAGATTGACTTATTCTTATTTTTATTGCTAATATATGAGCAAGTTAGTACAGAAAAAAATGTACAAAAATAAGAAGGAGGAAAAAATGAAACGTAAATTAATAATGGTACTTATGTTTTGCATTGATGTCATTCGCACTTTTTTTGCAGCTAAGTCTAATAAAAAAATGAAGATGTTAAAGTTCCAAATATTGTTCTTCAAGACCAATATGGTAAAAAACACAATCTAGCAGATTATAAAGGAAAGGTAGTTGTTATAAACTTCTGGGCGACTTGGTGTGGATACTGTGTTAGAGAATTACCAGATTTTGAAAAAGTATATAAAGAATTTGGTTCAAATTCAAAAGATGTAATAATCATAGGAATTGCAGGACCAAAATCTAAGTTAAATGCTAACAATGTAGACGTGTCAAAGGAAGAAATAACTGCATTCTTAAAGAAGAAAAAAATATAACTTATCCTACTTTAATGGATGAAACAGGAAAAAAACTTTTGATGATTATGGAGTAAGAGCTTTCCTACAACTTATGTAATAAATAAGAAAGGATTCCTTGAAGGATATGTTAGTGGAGCTATAACTCATGAATCAACTAAAAAAAGCAATCAATGAAACTTTAAAAGAAATAGTAATATAAAAAAAGAAGCTTTACAGCTTCTTTTTTTATATTCTTTATTGATTTTGAAAAAAAGTAAAAAAAGTGATAATTAGAAAAAAATTGTAGAAAGCCAAATAGCCTTTCCAAAAAGAAATCTTCCTAAAAAAATATTGAAAGAGTAGCACCTATAATAAATGATAATATCATACTTAAATGGCTTAAAGAAATTCTCAGTTTATTATCATCCCTAGTTCTTAAAAAAATCTAACAAAATTAGCTGAAGCTTGCTTAACATGATTTGTGCAGAAAGGGGTAGCCATTCCCATACCCTGTGCTTTCTCAAAAGTATTGAATTGCATTGCAGCAGTAAAAAGCTATTGGGAAGTTAGTAAATTCATAAGGAGCAGCCTCAGGAATAAATCCTAAACATATAGTAACAATAATACTAAAAAAATTAATAATATTCTTTCCCAGATAAGAAAAAGATGTTTTATTAATTTTTTTAGAAATAAACTCAGCCACTATTATTCCACAGAAGTAAGCTAAAAAAATGTAGCAAGAGCATTTTTTTATAAGTGCAGTATCCCAAGTCGCAAATCCCAATGATAGTAATACTAAGTTTCCTGTTTGAGCATTTACAAAAAAACTCTACCTCTTAAAGAGAAGGTAAAGCCGCCAAAAAAATCCAGCAACCAACATCAACATACAGAAAAAGCCAAAGTCTTTCATTTGGAGCAAATTCTTCTTTATTGTTAAAAAAATTTGTGTAATTTTTTTATTCATATCTCATCCTTTTTATATTTTTGTAAGTCTTGTTTTATTCAAAAAAAGCGTCCACAGAATGAACGCCTTTTTGTCCTATTTTTTTATCAAATAAATGTTGTATTTAAGTAGCAAAAAGCTACATTTAGATTATATATTATAACTCTTTACTTGTCAAATAATATATTCTATATATGCTCTATTCAATAATAAGTGAACTACTCCCACTTATAGAAGTAGGGGACTTCTTGCTAGATATTCTTCAATAATAATTAAAAATTATGATATTATATAGATAAATTTTTGAAATGTATGATAGAGGTGAGAAAAAAATGGAAGCTAAAATAAACAATATAGATTTATTCAAAGTAAAGGATAATGAAAAATACATATTATGGTTTTTTTCTCAAGAGTGGTATAAAGATGAATGGCAAAGAAGAGCAGGTTAGTGGAGCAACAGTAGCTTCAAGTATAATAAATTATTACAATCAAAGGAATAAATTTAAAGAAGTTGGAATTTCAGATGCCTTAAAAAAATAATGGAAGAATTATGGAACTATCTTCTTCCAACTGAACAAGGTTTAAACTCAATAAAATTATTCTATGATGGAATCAAAAGTTATTATGATGATAAAGAAGTTACTATAGATTACATAAATGTAGATATAAAAAAATAAAAGCTAGTTTAGAAGAAATAATTAAATTTATATGTAAAGAATTAAACGAAGATAGACCACTTGCTTTTTTTAAATTTATGCAACGGAGAAGAAAAATAATCTAGATAAATGGCACTGGGTAGTTGTAGTAGAGATGTTTGAAGAAAATGGAGAACATTTTTTTAAATATAATAGATGATAAAGAAATCATAAAAAAATAAATTTATCTCTATGGTATAGAACTATAAAAAAATGATGGTGGTTTCATAACATTTTAAATAAAAATTTTAAAAAAATTAAATAGTTGAAATTATATTAAATAACTGTTATTATTGTTGTAGAGTAAAATTATTTTTTTAAATAATTTTTTTAAAAATGACTTTAATAATTATGTGGACTAAGGTAATTTTATTAAATTTTATTAAATTCAGGAGGTTTCAAGAATGACTGATATTCAAATTGCACAAGCAGCAAAAAAAGGAAAAACATTGTAGAAATTGCTAAAAAGATTAGGCTTAACAGAGGACGATATAGAACAATACGGAAAAATATAAAGCTAAAAATTAATTTAGATGTTCTTCAAAAAAACAAATAGACCTAACGGGAAATTAATTTTTAGTAACAGCAATAACACCTACTCCAGCAGGGGAAGGAAAAATCTACTGTAACTATAGGGCTTACTCAAGCTTTAAACAAGATTGGTAAATTATCAGCAGCAGCTATAAGAGAACCATCTTTAGGACCAGTATTTGGAATGAAAGGTGGAGCAGCAGGTGGAGGATATGCTCAAGTTGTTCCTATGGAAGATATCAACCTACATTTCACTGGAGATATGCACGCAATAGGTATAGCTCATAACTTAATCTCTGCTTGTATAGATAACCATATCAATTCTGGAAATGCATTAGGAATCGATATAACTAAAATAACTTGGAAAAGAGTTGTTGACATGAACGACAGAGCTCTTAGAAACATTGTTATAGGACTTGGTGGAAAAGCTAATGGATATCCAAGACAAGATTCTTTCCAAATTACAGTTGGATCTGAAATAATGGCAATACTTTGCTTATCTAACTCAATAACTGAATTAAAAGAAAAAAATCAAAAAAATATAGTTTTTCGGAACTTCATTAGAAGGAAAAATTATTAAGAGTTGGAGATTTACATATAGAAGGAGCAGTTTCAGCACTTCTTAAAGATGCTATAAAACCTAACTTAGTTCAAACTTTAGAAAAATACTCCAGTATTTATCCACGGAGGACCTTTCGCTAATATAGCTCACGGATGCAACTCTATACTAGCTACAAAAAAATGGCATTAAAATTAACTGACTATGTTGTTACTGAAGCAGGATTCGCTGCAGACCTAGGAGCAGAAAAAAATTCATAGACATCAAATGTAGACTTGGAGGATTAAAAACCTGATTGTGCTGTTATAGTTGCAACAGTTAGAGCTTTAGAACACCACGGAAAAGGTGACTTAAAAAGCTGGTCTTGAAAAACTTAGATAAACATATAGACAATATCAAAAATAAATATAAATTACCATTAGTTGTTGCAATTAACAAATTCGTAACAGACACTGATGAACAAATTGATATGATAGAAAAAAATTCTGTAATGAAAGAGGAGCAGAAGTTTCTTTATGTGAAGTTTGGGCAAAAAGGTGGAGAAGGTGGAATAGACCTTGCTGAAAAAAAGTTTTAAAAAGCAATAGATAATAACAAAGTTGAATTTGATTATTTCTATGATATAAACTTAACTATTAAAGAAAAAAATTGAGAAAAATCTGTAAAGAAATTTATGGAGCAGATGGAGTTATATTTGCACCTGCAACTAAAAAAAGTATTTGATACAATAGCAGCTGAAGGTTTAGAAAAATCTTCCTGTATGTATGTCAAAAAAACTCAAAAAAATCTATTTCTGATAATCCAGCATTATTAGGAAAACCAAGTGGATTTAAAGTAACTATCAACGATTTACGTCTAGCAGTTGGAGCAGGATTCGTTATAGCTATGGCAGGAGATATCATAGATATGCCAGGATTACCTAAGAAACCATCAGCAGAAGTAATAGATATAGATGAAAAATGGAGTTATCTCTGGATTATTCTAAGAAGATTTTTTTTAATCCTAGTAATATAAAAATAAAAATTAAAAGGAGGCTGTTGCAAATTGATGATTTTTATCATTAATTTGTGATAGCCTTTTTCTTTCTCAATAAGAAAATAGAAACATTAGTTTTTTTAATGTAAAAATTAATTAGTTGTAGAACTTCAGAAAAAAATTGTAAAAAAATATTACAAAAAAATAGTCAAAGAGAATAGAGTTTCTATAATATTTTTTTATTGAATTATATTTTAGATGAATTTATAGAAAAAAATATAAACATTAAAAAAATAAAAATTGGATATAAAAAAATATAATATATTATATTAATAAAGTATATTTTTTTATTTTTTTTGTTAATATATGTTATCCTTTAATACAAAGATATTTTTTTATCTTTTGATAATTTAATATATGGAGGGATAGTATGATATATCTTTTAATAGCGGCATTTTTTTATGGGGAACATCATTTATTGCTGGTAAAATTGCTTATGATATGCTTGATCCATCTTTTAGTTGTTGCAATTAGATATATACTTGCAAGTATAATCTTATTGCCTATGACTTTTTCTTTTATGAAAAAAAGAGGAATCTTTTACAAAAAAAGATTTTATTTTACTTGTAATATTAGGAATTTTAACATATCCTCTTACTTCAATGTTACAGTTTATAGGGCTTAGTTTTACTTCAGCTTCAAGTGCAACAACAATTATAGGTATTGAACCTGTTATGATAACAATTGTTGGATTTATCTTTTTTTAAAGAAAAAGCCTCTCCTATTGTTTTTTTATTAGGAATTATTGCATTTTTTTGGAGTAGCATTAACAGTGGGTGTTTCGGCATTAGAAAATGTATCTTTCTTTGGATGTTTTTTTTAGTATTCTTATCTACTATAGTAGTTTCTTTTTTTGGGTTCGACTTTCAAAAAAATACTTACAAAAAAATGAACTCAAATTATTACACAGCATTGACTATTCAATTAGGAACATTGTTTGCTTTTGCCAATAATGCTATTTTTTTAGTTAAAAAGTTGGGAAATACACTATTCATTAAAAGGGATTATAGCTCTTTTATATTTAGTTGTTGGATGTAGTATAGGTGCTGGATGGTTTTGGAATAAAGGACTTGAAAGAAGTGAAGCAAGTAAAAGTGGAGTATTCCTTGCTTTAGAGCCAGTATTTGGTATTTTTACTCGCTGTTTTTAGTATTAGGTGAAAAAAACTTAATTTTCTTTCAATAATTGGAATTATTTTTAGTAATTTTGTCTGCAACAATTTGTATGATACTTCCAAAACAAGAATCTTAAAAAGTAATAATAGTGGGGCTATCACAAATTAATGATAAAAAAATCATCAATTTGCAACAGCTTCTTATTTTTTTATATCCAATTTATTTCATATAAAAAAATCAGTCCAACATTGAATGTTAGACTGATTAATATTTTTTTATTTTTATTTCACAACCAAAAATGAGTTAAGATAGCTTGATAAATTAAGTTAGCAACTAATCTTGAAGTTCTATCATCATAATCATATCTTGGACTGATTTCTGCAACTTCTAATGTTAAGTTCTTTTTTTAGTCTTTGCAATATAATTTAAAAAGTCCTATAGCTTGGTTAGGCCAAATACCAAATGTTTGAGGTGCACTAACTCCAGGTGCACAAGTTATATGGAATACATCTGTACAAATAGTCAAATGTATATAGTCATTTCTTTTCTAAGATAGGAGTGATGTTTAAATCACTTAGTTTTAAGATATCTTCAGCTAAGTAATAAGTTACTCCAAATTTTTTTGAGCTCTTTCAAATAATCTCTTTGTATTAGAGAATCTTTGTATTCCTATAACAGTGTAGTCAAATTTTATATTATTTTTTTTGACAGTCATCTGCTATTTGATAGAACATTGTTCCAGAGTTAGCTCCTTTAGCATATTCTCTCATATCAAAGTGAGCATCAAAACTTATTATCCCAATTTTAGGATCTTTTAGTTTTAGTTTTAGCATAAGATAAAAATTCCATTGTATGTTCCATAGGCAATGTCATGACCTCCACCCATACATACAACAAAATAATCTTTAGATTTTAATTTAGCAACAACATCTGCTAATTTCATTTGAGCTTCTTCTAACTTTCCATCTACAACATCTATAGGATCTTTTAAATCATAGAATTTAATATCTGTGTCAAAGATAGGGAAATTAGAAAGAGCACTTTTTAAAATGTTTCCAACCATCAGCAGCTCCTAGTCTTCCATTGTTTCTTCTGATACCTTCATTAGAGTTATAACTAACAAAACATACTTTTTTACCATTATATTCATCTTGCATTAATTCGTCTAAAGTCTTAACTTGTATAACTTGATGTATTCTTAAAATATCACTATCATTACCGTCAACACGTCCACTCCAGTATTCCATTTTGCTCTCCTTCTATAAATAAAAATATTTAAAAATAACAATTCTTCAATAAGTTATTTACCCATTATAGTACATTGAACTATATTTGTAAAGTATTAATTAACTAATAAAAAGGACATTAATTACTATTAGAGCATTTCAAAAAAATTTTATAATTTCATCTATACTAACTGGTTTTGAAATAATTGGCATCAACTCCAACATCATATCTTCTTAATCCTTTTTTTCAAGTTTTTTTGAAAATTATATAAAGAATTATTATGTTGATGTCCATGTAAATGATAAAGCACCTCTATAAAATTTATTCCATTCTTCTAATGGATAATGAAATAGTACAAAGAAGTTACCTTCATATTCTAATTCATAATAATCCTTAACCCATTCAAATATATATGAATTAAAGTTTTTTTCTTCTACAAAATTGTCATGATTACCCTTAATTAAATATTTTTTTACCTTTTAATTGAGATAATACTGTGTTCGCATTACTAGCACCTTTCATAGTAACATCTCCAAGTATATATACTTCATCATTGGCTTTCACAATGTTATTCCAATTGTCTATAATTTTTTTCTATTCATTTCATCAGCATTTTTTTAAAAAGGTCTTTTTGTATGATTTATAATATTTTCATGATAGAAATGAATATCTGCTGTAAAAATATATCATCTTTAAACTCCTTGTAGTTTTTTTATATTATACAATATTTATTAAAATTTTTAAAATTTGATATAAAATAATAAAAAAAGAGGCTATGAACTACAACAGCCTCTTTATTCTTAAATATTATAGTCTTTATCGTTTTTGAAGTTCTTCCATTAATTCTTCATCAACAGGTATATCTTCTTCATACATACTTCTAATAACTCTTTCAAATGGGATAATACCAACAGATAAGAATAGACCTTTAGGTAAAACCATTCTAAAAAGTTTTTTTAGTTTTATCAGAAATTCATCTATCTTTTTGGTCTCCTAATGGTAAAAGTTACTAAGGCATCTGAACCAGGCCAAACTTTTTGTTTGTTGGTGCTTTTATTGATTTGTCAATAGCTCTTTTAACATTATTTTCAACAGTATAATAGTAAATTCCTATTTTTTTCAAAAAAACTTTTTCCAAAAAGTCTAACTTGAGTATCATTTATATGTAGTACAACAAATTTTCAGATTTTTCACTTTCAGTGTCATTCATATTTCTTATCTTATTCATTATTTAGCCCCCTTCTTTTTTAAACCACCAAAAACTCCTTTTAATTTAGCAGCCATTTTTGTAGTAAAGCTATCAACAACAGAATACAATATAGGGATTAAAACGAGTGTTAAAATAGTTGAGAAAGCTAACCCAAATATTACTGTAATAGCCATACCTCTGTAGAATTCTGAACCTTCTCCTAAACCTAAAAGCCATAGGTATCATACCGAATACTGTTGTCATTGTTGTCATAAGTATAGGTCTTAATCTTGTTTCACAAGAGTAGATAATTGAGTACTCTTTATCATAACCCCGAGTTCTCATAGTCTTAATAAAGTCTATCAACACTATGGCATTGTTAACAACGACTCCAGCAAGTAGGATTACTCCTATCATAACCATTATATCTATAGGTTGTCTTAAAACTACAAGTCCCCAAATAACTCCAATTAAAGCTAGTGGTATAGAACCTATTATTATAAATGGTAATAAGAAACTTTCGAAATTGTGCAACAAGTAAAGCATATATCAAGAAAAATTGAAATAGACAATGCAAATGATAACTGACTCATAGTCTTTTGCATATTTTCAGATTGACCACCCCAACTGTATGAAATAGTTGAAGGCGGCTCTAAGTTATTAAATTCTTCAATTATCTTAGATTGGATTTTTCCTAGACCAACACCACCATCATTACCAGAGATAGTAACAGTATAGATACCATTTTTTTCTTTCTTACTTCAGAAGTTCCTTCAGCATATTGAAGAGTTGCAACATCTGATAACTTAACAAATTTATTATCTCCAACTTTAATATTTAAAGAAGATAGAGTATTTATATCATTTCTTTTTTTCTTTAGGAAGTCTAACTAAAAACATCAATTTCTTCACTATCTGTTTTTTTAAAGTTGCAGTATTAGCTTTATCTCCACCTAGCATATAGTAACTTACAGTTTGAGCAATAACAGTAGGGACTAATTCCATAACTTGCTATTTTATCTCTATCTATATTTAATCTTAATTCTATAATTCCTGGATCAAGAGTTGAAGATATATCAACCATTCCATCATAATTTTTGTAGTTTTTTTCTAAAAGTTGTTTACCAAATTTTTTTGATTTCATCTTGGTTAGAACCTTGTAATAAGAATTCAACATCTTTTTGAGTTTGTCCACCAGAGAATTGATTAGTCATAGACACTCTTGCATCTAAGACATTAGATGCTTTCTTTCTTATATCGTCCATAATTGTAAATACACTGTCTTTTCTTGTATTCTTCTTACCAACATTGGCATTTATAGAAATACTAGATGTACTTACTAACATTAAGTAACTTTCAGTATGAGGATCATTTTTAACAATTTCTTCCAACTCTTTTGCTATTCTTTCAGCCTTAGCTAAATCAGTACCCTTTTTGTAGTTCAGCTGTCAATGAATATTTTCCTTGGTCTTGTTTAGGCATAAATTCAAATTTAAGTAACTTAGGTCCTACTAAAATGCTAAAGAAAAAAATAGACCAACCATAATAAGAACTGTTAATCCTTTATGAGAAATAGCCTTATTAATTATTTTTTTAAATAAAAATCCTTTTTACTTTTTTTAAAACAGTTTACCATCTTCAGATTTCATAGATTTTTCTATTTAAAAAAATCTACTTGCCAACATAGGTATCATAGTTATTGCCACTATAATCGCAGCAAGGTTAGAGAAGATTATTGCATAAGACATGTCTCTAAAGAATTCTCTTGCAAGTCCTGGAATAAATAATATTGGTAGGAAAACTACTATAGTTGTTAAGGCAGAAGCTATAACAGAGAAAGTAACTTCTTCAGTACCATTTTCAGCAGCTTCTCTAACAGGAGAATTCAATTCAGTTATATGCCGATAAATATTATCCACAACCACCACCGAGTTATCCGTAAGCATACCAACCCCTATTGAAAGTCCCATAAGTGAAATCAAGTTAAGAGTTGTACCTCTCATTGATAGAAAGGCAAAAGTAAATACTATCGCAACAGGAAGTGCTACTGAAATTAATACAGTTGTTCTGAAACTCTTTAAGAAAGCGAATAATATTATAGTAGCTAGCACTAGCCCTTGTACAGCAGAACTAGAAACATTTGAAATTGAACTGTTAATATTTTCAGAAGCATCCATTTCTATACTGTATTCAGTACCAGCTGGCATATATGGTTTCATTTCTTCTATAGCCTTAAAAGCAGCATTATTCAATGTGATTGTATCTCCATCAGAAGATTTTTGTAATAGAACTACTATAGCTTCTTTACCATTAAGATATCCAACATTGTCTGCATCTTCTGTTGTCAAAACAACATCAGCTACATCTTTTAATCTTAAAGTATTACCATTAGAACTAATTAAAATATTTTTTTATATTGATCTATATAATCTAAATCTCCCATAAATCTGATAATCATATCCTTGTTACCTGTAGATAATTTACCTATAGGATATGTTGCAACAGATGTTCTAACTATGCTATATAGCTCCATAGGAGATAGATTATATGAAGCTAATTTATCACTATCAACTTGAATTTGTAATTGTTTATCTGGGTTACCAAAGATATCAACTTGTCCAACTCCTGGTAAACTTTCAAGTCTTGGCTTTTAGTTGTTCTTTAATAAAAAGTTGTAAGTGCAGTTTTACTATCAGCATTAAAAAGCTATAACAGCTGTCATATTACCTGAAAGCAGCCTCTACTTTTCTAATTAGTGGAGTATTTGCATCACTAGGTAAAGCTATTTGTTATTTTTTTGAAACTTCTCTTTGAATTTGAGTAACTTTTCTCATCTGTGTCAACTCCATAGTCAAAGTTAACAACAACAGTAGAGCTACTATAGGCAGATACAGTTTGTATCTTATCAATGGCATCTACATTAGAAAGAGAGTCTTTAATTTTTTTTTGTGACCTGTGCTTCCACGTCCTCACTAACAGCCCCACTCCAAGTGGTAGAAATTGTAACAACAGGGAACTTTTTATATCTGGTATCAATTCTTTTTTTCATTGAGAACATTGCAAGTAGTCCAATGAAAATAAATGATAACATTACCATTATAGTTGCAACAGGTCTACGTATTGAGATTCCTGCTAATGACATTATTATTTCACCTCGTTTTTTTAATTTCAACACTATCATTATTTTTGAAGACCAAATAGACCTTTAACAATGATTTTATCTCCTTCTTTTTATTTCTGGAGAAGAAATTTCTGTATATGGTAGGTTTGTTGCTCCTAATGTTACCTCAACTTGTTTTTGCTTTACCATCTTCATATTTGAATACATAGTTTATTAAATCTCTTGTTACTATTGCTTCATCTTCTACACTTAGAACAGAAGATTCTCCAACAGGAATAACAACATTTCCAAACATACCATCTTTGATTTCTCCATCAGAGTTATCGAGAGTTAATTTTACTTTAAAGTTTTTAGTTGTGCTATCAGCAATAGGGTTAAGTTCAGTAATTTTTTTGCTTTGTATTCTTTTCTTAAAGCATCTATTTTTTTACATCTATTTCATCACCAAGTTTTACCTTAGAAATTGCTTCAGGAGTTATACCTACATAAGATTGCATTTGTTTATCATTTAAGATAGTAAATAGAGTTTCTTTTGCAGCTATATCATTTCCTTCTTTTATAAATAAATTACCAACAATTCCACTTATATCAGCTTTAGCAACAAGTTTAGAATAACTATTTTGAGCATTCATATATGCAGCCTTAGCAACTTCTAAATTACCTTGAGCACTAGTAAATGTTGCTTCGTAGTTTGAAAAATTCTAAATATGAAATTAATTGCTTTGTCATATAGAGTTTTAAACTTTTGATAGTTATTTCTAGCTATATTATAGTTAGCAGTAGCTGATTGATAATTAGCCTTAGCTTGAAGGAAATCAGCTTCTGTTTGTGCATCAGAAAGTTTAACTATAATCTCACCTTTATTTACATATTCACCATTTCTCTTATAAATCTTTTCTACTGTCGCTCCTTTATTAGTTGAAAAATCAACCTTTGCTAAAGGTTCCCAAACAGCACTTGACTCAAAAAGTTTAGACATTTGTCTAGTTGTTACAGCGGCAACTTCTACAGGCTTAGCAGCTACTTGTGTTTCAGTTACAGCAGCTTCATTTTTAGCATCTTTTGCTTCTTTATCTTTTCCACAAGCAACTACTAATAAACTAGTTGCAAGCAATATTGTCAATAATTTTTTCATATTATCTCCCTTTCCTTTTATATTAATAGTGATCTATATGTTTCAAATGCATAGTAATAATCAAGTAGTACTTTATTATATGCTATTCTTGCTTGTCTATATGTATTTTCAAAAGTCTAAATAATCTATAGTTGAAATAAGTCCTGCATCATATTTTTTTCTTGGTTCATTTCAAAGTTTGATTTAGCAGCTTCTACAGCTTTTTTTTTGGGCTGCAACTTGTTTTTTTCTAAACTTACAACATTTAGATAAGCACTCTTTACATTTATTTCAATATTTTCTTTAGCCGAAGTATTTTTTTAATACTTGTTGTTCTTCTTCTAGTTTAGAAACCTTGTAATTATCTAAGTCTTTTTCCGAAAAGAAAATACTTTCCAAGAAACTTGAACTCCACCAATCCATTCAGCATCTTTATATGATCTTGAGAATGAAGCTCTTTCTTGTCCACCTGTTCCATAAGAAACATAAGCACTTACTTGAGGTAATAAATCTCCAGCAGCAGCCATTCTAGTAGCAGCAGCTATATTTACTTGTTCATCAGCAATTTTTTTGCAGATAAACTTTGATTTAAAAGCTTGATTTAAATCAGTATTTAAGTTTAGACTATCTGACAAATTATTAGGAATATCAAAACTTACTAAATTTAATGGTTCAGATTTATTTATCCCTGTTCTTATATATAATTTTTTTCTTTATTTGTGTCAGCTAAATTTTTGTAAATTGATGATTTGTGCTCTTATATCTTCTAATGAATATTCAGTTTGAAGAATATCAGGTTTAGTTATAAGTCTTAACTTTAATTGTTCTTCTTGTTTATAGTGTCTTTTTTTAATAAAATTTCTTCTGAACTTTTTAAGAGCTGCTAAGTTTCTTTCAGCATTTATGATATCTGAGTATATTTTTTTATAGTGTCTAGTCTGTTTTGAATCTTACTTTGTAAATAAGAATAACTTGCTATATTTTTCATAGGCTTTAGCACCTTTAATTCCTGCTGATATAGCTCCACCTGTGAAAAAGAGGTTGAGTAACTTTTTAAAGTTTGAGTATAACCTTTTTTTCTTCGAAACATAGTTTCCTCCACTTTGAGTTAAAATGTTTCTTTCATGTTCTCCTAAAGTAACAGCACCACTATAAGTTACTGAAGGTAAAGCTTCTTTAAAAGCCTTGCTTACATTTAGTTTAGAAATTTCTAAACTCTTTTCAGAAATTTTCATTTCTTTACTGTTATTAAGTGATAAATCTATGGCTCTGATCTAGAGTCAAATCTCTAGCTAAAGCTACATTTGCCAATAAAACAAAAAAATGTTAATAATTTTTTTCATTCTTCCTCCTAAAAATATATTATCTATATAAAAATTTTTTTAATACTTTCTTTTTATAAATTCAAGATTTTCTTTCATATCTTGACTTCTATATAATTCTTTAACCTCATCTAAAGTTTTTTTGATGAAAAATTTATTAGTTTCAAAATTAATATTTTTCCATCATTAAAAAAATACTTCAGTGATGCTAAATATCATCTTAGAGCATTTTTTTCCATATCTTTTTCTTTAATATTTATAGATTTCTTATATTTCTTTAAAAATACTCTTTATGAAATTTATTGTTTTACGTGCTGTATTTTTTTAGTTTAATAAAAATTTTTCTTCATTAAAAAAACCTCATAGTTTCTTTTTTTAAACTTGTCATTACTAATTCTAATTTTTAAATTTCTGTCATTTAAATTAAGCATAGAATTTACATAGTAATTTAAGCATTCATCTATACTATTAGAATTTGAAGCTAAGCTTTTCACTAAAAACTTTTTGTATTCTCTGAATATTCATCTAATATTTCAGCTAGCATATTATCCTTTGAAGGAAAATAAGTATAGAAGCTACCTTTTGATATACCTAATTCTGATGTCAATTTGTTTATTGATAGGTTAGAATAACCTTCTGTTATTATCATATCTTTTGCTTTTTCTAAAAATTAGTAACTTCTTATCGTTATCAAAACTCATATCATTTTTGTCTCCTTTTTATTATATTTAAAAATTCTAGTTCTTCAAACTTGACCGCAAGGTCATTGACCGAGCGGTTAGTGATTATATTATCAGAAATTATAGTATCTGTCAAGTAAAAAAATTTATGTTGTAGTGTTAGGTGTAAATAAATATAAAAAAATTAAATTTTATATAGATAATAAAGATATTATTTTTTTGAAAAAAATTGTATAATATATGAATAAAAATCTTATAAATTAGGAGGATAAAAAAATGGCTGATATAATTTCTTTCATAAATATGAAAGGTGGCGTGGGAAAAAAACTACACTTAGTATAGGAATTGCAGATTATTTATCAAGTATAGGAAAAAAAGTTTTTACTTATTGATGCAGATCCTCAATTCAATGCTACCCAAGCACTTTTTAGATACTTATAAAGTAGTTAATTATAAAGAAGATACTAAAAAAACTACTATACGGAAGAAATTTTTACCTAACTCAAAAAAACAGTATATAGATTATTTATGAGAACAGAAGAATTACTAGAAAATCTCGAGGAGAATTCTTATCAAGGAGATATTATAGTAAATTTAAAAGAAAAATTTAGATATTGTATGTGGAGATCTTAGACTAGTATTAATAAATAATTCGGGTGATTACAAGAATGTGAAAAAAATTTAAAAAAATTTATTGATATAAATAATCTAAGAGAAAAAAATATGATTTTATACTCTTTGATTGTCCACCAACACTAACAATTTATACTGATGGTGCTCTATTAGTATCCGATTATTACTTAATACCAAATAGGATAGATAGGTATTCTATTGTTGGAATAGATTCTCTTCAAAAAAAGCTATAAAAAGATTTGATTATAGAAGAAGAAATTCATTTAAAAATGTTTGGGACTTATATATACAATGGTAAAAAAAGATATGGCTCAAAAAGCAAAAATAAGATTAGAATAGATTTTGAAAAATAAAAAAAGTAGTCAAGGAAATTGATATATTTTCTTCAACTTTAAGTGTAGTAGACCATATTCAATGGGGAACACAGGGCTCATTACCTACAAAAATATAAAAAAATTCATATGAAGATATAGAAGCCATTACATTAGAACTACTAACAAAAAAATATTAAATATGAAGGAGGAATAGAATGTTACTAGAAGAAAAAAATTAATACTTTTTTTAGAAATGAATTAAAAAAATAAAACAATCTATAACTATAAATTGTCTGGAATAGTTTTAGAATTACTTTTTTTCAAAAAAAGTTTTTTTCCTAAAAAAATATAGAAATAAAAAAATTTGTAGAGGAAATATTTAATTTGAAGTTAAAAGACTATATTTTTTTAAATCTAGAAATTCAGTAGGTATAAAAAAATTTCTAAATTAATAATTCAAAAATGATGAGAAAAAAATAGTGTTTATAAAAAAATTTATCAGTATTTATAAATGAAAAAAATAGAAAAAAATTAAAAAAATCCAAGAAAAATAAAAAGAAGAAAAAAATAATTTTTGATGGATGGATAAAAATAAATGGATTGTCAAGATTTAGAAATTATAAAGAATGATATAGAAAAAAATTTATTAAGCAATTAGAATTGAAATCAAAAAAATAAAGTAATTTTTTTACAGATGATGAAAAAAGTTTTTTTTAAGGTTTTTTTAGCTAAACATATTCTTTTTTTAAAGAATTATATAGATTTGATAAATCTAAATATTTTCTGGAAGTTCTCATATCGGATATATTTTCATATATTATTTCAATAATAGATGGTGAAAAAAAGATACATTTTTTTCTTAATGAGAGATCGATAATTGAAAAACTATATTAGATACTTAATGAAGGAAAAACCATATAAAAAGAAAAATACTTTTTATAAGTTAAAGGAAAAAAATTTAAATTAGAAAATGACGTATTTTCTTTACTTAAAGAAGAATATTCAACCTCATGTAAATATATACATGGAGGCGAAATATTAAAAAAACAGAATTATTATTTTATTTTTTTGAATTTCTAAAAAAAGAAAAAAAGAAATTTTTAGAGATGTAAAAATATTATAAAAAGAATAAAAAAAGATGTTAAATATTTATGATAAGCTTATTTTTAAAAAGAAGATGAGGACTTTTATAAATGGAGTTTTTCATAGAAGAAAAAAACGCTTTTAAAAATTTTTAATAAAAAAATAGATTAGTATAAAAAGCCTTACTGTTTCAGTAAGGTTTTTATAGTATATTGCTTTTGAATAAATAAAATATTCAACATTATATAAAGCTTTATTTTTATATAAGTATTTAAAAATACACTCTTGTATTAATTAATAAAAACATGTTAAAATTAACTGAAATATTTGATTTGAAAAAGTATTTTTTTAAAAACTTTAATTAGTTAGGAGAGAAATATGAAAAAAAAATTTAGAAATGATAATGATGAAGATGATTTTGAAGATATAGAAGTAGAAGCAACAAGTGCGAAAACAACCAGAGAAAGATAACAGAAGATTAATTAAGATAATATTAAATATAATTTTTAATTATAGCTATTATAAAAAGTTGGACTTGGAGTATTTGAAAGATATTATTTCAATGAATTTTTATTATAAGGCTCCAAACTTAACAGGACTTAGTATAGAGGAAGCAAAGAAAACTATTTCAAAGTCTCCTTTAAATATTAGAGAGATGGGAGAAGTTTATTCAGACTTACCTTATGGAACAGTTGCTTTACAAGAGCCTGCTGAAGGAACTATAGTTAAAAGATCAAGAAATATGAAAGTATGGATAAGTAAGGAATCACCTTCAGTATTCTTAGATGATTTAGTAGGAATGAACTATATAGAAGCAAGTTCTTTACTTAATAAAAAAATGGTATGAAAGTTGGAGAAGTAAAAAAAGATGAGATCAGATTTACCTATTAACCAAATTATAGCGACTTCACCAAAAAAAGTGGAGAACCTATATCGAGAGGACAAAAAGTTTGATTTCTTAATAAGTAATGGATTGGAATAAAAAGGTATGGAGGTAAAAAGAAAAATTCAAGGCGTAGTAATTAATAAGATTCAAGGTTTCTATTATGTTGAAAGTAACAATGAAGTCTTTGAATGTAAATTGAGAGGAATTTTAAAGAAAACAAATAACAAATATAATTGTGTTGTAGGTGATAGAGTTGAAATCTCTGAGGATAATGCAATAGTAGAAATATTCGAAAGAGAAAAATATGCTAATAAGACCTATAGTTGCAAATGTGGATTATTTAGCAATACAGTTTGCAGCAAAAACATCCAAATATAGATTATGAAAGAATAAATTTACTATTATTAACAGCATTTTATTATAAAGTAAAACCTTTAGTAATAATAAATAAGATAGATTATTTAAGTGAAGAAGAATTAACAGAATTAAAAAGAAAGATTGGCTCACTTAAAAAAGTATAGGAGTACCTACATTTTTTTAATCTCTTGTCAAGAGAATGTTGGGCTTCAAGAAGTAGAAGATTTCTTAAAAAGATAAAACAACTGTAATAGGTGGACCTAGTGGAGTTGGAAAAATCAAGTCTTATCAATTTTTTTACAGAGTGAAAGAGTGTTAAAGACTGGAGAAATTAGTGAAAAGATTACAAAGAGGTAAACATACAACAAGAGATTCTAATATGATTAGAATGAAAGCAGGGGGCTATATAATAGATACTCCTGGATTCTCTTCAATAGAAGTACCAAAAAAATTGAAAAATAGGGAAGAATTGATTTCTTTATTTCCTGAGTTTACAAATATAGATAGCTGTAAATTTTTAAATTGTTCTCATATACATGAGCCAAATTGTAATGTAAAAAAGCTGTGGAAGAAAAATAGAATATCTCAAGATAGATATAATTTTTTTATAAAAAAACTTTAGAAATTTTTATCAGAAAGGTGGAATAGGTATGACTAAGGGGATAAAAAAATAGCTCCTTCTATATTATCAAGTGATTTTTTTCAAAGCTTGGTGAAGAACTTGTGGCAATCGATAAGGCAGGTGCAGACTACATTCATATAGATGTTATGGATGGAGAATTTGTACCTAATTTAACTTTTGGACCTCCTGTAATAAAGTGCATTAGAAAATGTACTGAGCTTGTGTTTGATGTTCATCTAATGATAGATAGACCTGAAAGATACATTGAAGATTTCGTAAAAAGCAGGAGCAGATATTGTTGTTGTACATGCAGAATCTACAATCCATTTACATAGAGTTATACAACAAATAAAAATCTTTTTGGAGTAAAAAGCAGGTGTTTCACTAAATCCTTCAACATCAGAAGATGTATTAAAAATATGTTATAAATGATATTGACATGGTTTTGGTTATGAGTGTAAATCCAGGTTTTGGAGGACAAAAAAATTCATACCTGCAGTGGTAGAAAAAAATAAAGGCAATTAAGAAAAATGAGAGCAGATATAGATATAGAAGTAGATGGTGGAATTACTGATGAAACTATAAAAAGTTTGTGCAGATGCAGGAGCTAATATATTTGTTGCTGGTTCTTATGTGTTCTCAGGAGATTACAAAGAAAAGAATAGACTTATTAAAATCAAAAAGCAAACTAGAGGAGGAATTTCGAATGACGGTGAATATACAAAGAGTAAATGATGTTTTAGAAGAATATTACAAACTGTTTTATAAGACAGAAGATATGGCTTTAAAAAAGAGGAATTAAAGCTTTAACTCATACAGAATTACATATAATTGAATCTGTTGGACAAGACACTCAATTAACTATGAATGAACTTGCAGATAAGATAGGAATTACAATGGGAACTGCAACAGTTGCTATTTCAAAATTATCTGATAAGGGATATATAGATAGAGCAAGATCTACAACTGATAGAAGAAAAAGTATTTGTTTCACTTACAAAAAAAAGGAATAGATGCTTTAACTTATCATAACAATTATCATAAAATGATAATGGCTTCAATAACTGAAAGCATACCTGAAAAAAAGATTTACAAAAAAATTTGTTGAAACTTTTGAAATTATTTTTAGATTCATTAAGAAATAAAACAGACTATTTTAAACCTATGACTATTACAGATTTTTAAAAGAAGGAACAAAAAGTTTCTATAGTTGAAATAAAAAGGAACTCCTATAGTTCAAAAACTATTTCTTAAGCCATGGAATAGAAAAACTTTACACTTTTAAAAAGTTTTAAAAATCTGGTGATAAATCATTATTTAAAAATAGAAAAAAAGAAGATGGAGAAGTTTTAACTCTTGATATCTTAGATGCAAAAAAATTTAATAGGAGTAAAGGCTGATTAATATGTTATATATGGACGGTATATCTCTTTCAAAAAAATAAAGGAAGAGTTAAAAAAAGACTTTAGAAGGAAAAAAAGAATAAATAGAATCTTTAAAAAAATAATGAATACACAATTTCTCTTCATTTTTGGGAAAAATTGAACTTCTATTTTCTTGTATACCAGCCTTAGCACTTTTGCTACATCAGTAAAAAAATAAAGAGCAAGCAATTCTAGATATATCTTCATCATTAATTTCTAATTTAAGAAAACATTTAATGAATGCTATGTTGACTGATATAGAGCAGCTAGGGTTTGATAGAATCCTAGCTTTTCATTTTTCTAGAATTAATGAGTTAGGTGAGATAAAAAAATACAAGATATATTTTTGAATGTCTTGGGAAATTATCTAATGTTATTTTTTTACAGATGAGGAAGATAAGGTATTGGATACATTAAAAAAATTCCATATTTCAGAAAAATATAGATAGAACATTATTTTTTTAGGTGAAACTTATTCAAGACCTAAGTATGATAAAAAAATATTACCTACTGAGCTAAATAAAGATAAATTTGATAACTTATTAGCAAGTGGAAATGTTTTTTTCAAATGAAATAGAAGGAGTGGGAAAAATATTTAAATAATGTAAAAATCTTTTGAAGAATTTACAAATGTTTTAAATAGTCCTGTAAAAAGCTAAAAATCTATTTCAAAGATAAAAAAATAAAATTGGCAACAGTTTTAGACTTGGATTTTAAAGACTATGATGAAGTGAAAGAATTTTTCTTCTTATGATGAAATGATTAATTTCTATATAGATTATGAGCATACTACAACAAGTTATATGCTTTTTAAAAAAATAGATTGGAAAGTTTCCTTGAAAAGAAATTAAAGAAATTAAATAAGATCTTAAGCTTAATTAAAAAGGATATAGAAGACTCAGAAACTATGGAAAGTATAAAAAGAAAAAAAGGAGATATTTTAGCTTCTGTTCTTTATAATGTGAAAAAGGGAATGAATTCTGTAAAAAGCTTATGATTTCTATAATAATAAAGAGATTGAAATTGAGTTAGATAGTTTAATAAGTCCTAAGGAAAAACTTAGACAGAATCTATAAGAAGTACAACAAGGTAAAAAAAGAGGACTTACAAATGCTATAAGACGTGATAAAGAGATAAGAGAAGAAATTTCATATATAGAAAGTACTTTTGCTTTTTCATTGAAAGTAGTACAGATGTTAGTTCTTTGAGAGAGATTGAAGAAGAATTAATAAAATTAAACTATATCAAGAGTTTACATAATAAAAAAAGAAAACTAAACTAAAAAAAGAAGTGAAGTATGGTTTAATTGAAGGAGAAGATTATTTAATTCTCTATGGTAGAAATAACTTAGAGAATGATAATTTAACTTTTTAAAAATCTCTGAAAAAAATGATTATTGGTTCCATGTGAAAGATATTCCAAGTTCTCATATCATTTTAAAAAGCCACTAAATTAACAGATGAATTAATAGTTAAGGCAGCACAGGTATCAGCTTATTATTCTAAGGCTAATTTAGGTGAAAAAAAGTAACTGTAGATTATACTTTAAGAAAGAATGTATCTAAACCTAATGGAGCAAAAACCTGGCTTTGTAATATATGTAAGTCAAAAAAATCTGTTGTTGTTGAAAAAAAGTAGAATTAGATAAAAATTTAAAAAAAGAGCTGTTGCATTTTAAATAAAAAAACAAAAAAATAGTTCGTTACTGAGTAGATTCATATTGAGATTACTTTGCCAGCCTATAATGTTTTTTTGAGTTATATAAGGCTTCTAAAAACATTATAGGACGTCGTAGTAATCTCATTTTTAATTAAGAATTATAATTTTCAACTAGTTCTTTGAAATTAGTAGGAACTTTTTTTAACTTTTTTTGTTCTTCATAGTTATATGCTAAAAACAGTTGCTGTTCCTGTTATAGCTAAGTCCTCACCACAGAAAAATTTCATGTTCAAAAAAATTATTCTTAAACCTTTTTATTTCAATTTTAGTTATATTAACTTTTTATTTCTTGATTTAAAAAAATAATTGTTTTTTTGTATTGAACAGTAGCTTCAGTTTGGATAAAACCACTTCCATCTCCTATATCTGTTTCACTTAAATTATTAGCTCTTAAAAAAATTCTTCTCTAGCCCATTGAAAAAAATAATAGAGCTCTTTCATTACCTACATGGTTACCATAATTTAAATCTTCTTGTTTTATTGTGTAATTAAATGTAAACATATTACCTCCTTATATTAAGAAAAATAATATCATAGTATTACTATGAATTCAAGCATAAAAAAAGAAAGTGTAGAAAGTAAAAAAAGGCTATATAGTAATCCTATATAGCCTTTATCTATTTGAAGTTATCCTTTTTACTAATGGTTTTTCCACAACAAGTGAATTCACAACATTCGTGAGAAGCATCATGAGTTTCACAGTTATCATTAGTTCCACAATCACATGCATTTTTAACTTCTATTTCGAAGTCACAACATTGACATTTATAAACTTCACCTTTTTTTTCATATTTTCACAACTTACCATATCATTTCCTCCTTAAAATTTTTTTATATAATTGAGTACTCATTCAACTGTACAAATGTATAGTATCATTAAACAAAAAAAATGTCAAGTATTTTTTTATAAAAAAATAAAGAATTATTAAAAAAATTTCAAAAATATAGATAAAGTCACTTCAATTTCTCCACTTTCATATTTGAAATAAGTTATCTTCTTTATTTCTAACAAATCAGGCATTTCTTGTTTTGAATATCTTTTTACTTTTTCTTAGTTCTTTTATTTTTCTTTTCTAACATTTTTTTAAATTTCTTTCTCCTTTATTTTTATAACTATTTTTTTCATAATTCATTATAAACTTTTTAAATTATATTAAAAAAATATCAAATATTTATAAAGTTATATTCAAAGTATAATTAATAAAACAAAAATCCAAAAAACACACAAAAAAAGAGTATTTACTACTCCCTTTTTATTTAAAAATATTTATTTAAAGATTTTTGGAACCTTAACTTTTCTATCAGTTTCAGTTTCTAATATAATTTCTAATTCAAAAATTGTCAAATGCAAAGATATTTTTTTCTTTACCCTCATTTATTATACAAGCCTTTTTCTATATTGGTGAAATTAGCCATTAATTTTTTTCTCCAATATTTTTTTAACAATAACTTTTTTTCAAAAATATCTTATTTTATCTGAACTTACTCTTAAATCATATAGCAACATTTCTTCTAGTAATCTATAATGCCATTCTCTTTCATTATAAATCAAACAAAAAAACATTTCTTAAACTTTCAAGATTATGATTTTCTTTTTTTAAAAAAACTCAATTACACCTTTATCATAAGTTATTTCAACTAACATTTTAAATTGTTTTCCTGTTTCTTCTAAGTTATAGACTTTTGATAAAAAAACTTTTGTCTTTGCTCACTTCTCTACATTTGAAAGCACACTTCTCCGTTATCTGAAACATTTTTTTCTTTTCTGTTCTTTTTTTAAAAATAAGAGTTACTTCTCTTCTTAATTTTTTTAAAAACATCATCTACTAGTTCCATTCTAACTCTTAGAGTTTCCATTAAATTGAAATATTCTTTTTTTATCTAGTATATATACGCCAAACAATGTCATAAATAGTTCATCAAATTCTTTTTGTATTTCATCAGTGTATTCATCTAAGTCATCTCTGTGTACAAAAAAATTTATTAAATGGAGTTTTCGATATTATAAACTTTATATAAATCAGGAATAAATTTTTATTTTGAGTATATCTCCTAATTCTTTAAGCTTTTCTATTTCTTTTTAAATCAAAAATTATTTTTGCATTTTTTTCTCCTATATTATAATCCTGCAACTATATCAGTTTGTTTTTAAACCTTGTTATAAATGGAATACCTTCAATACCCTTGATTTAAATAAAAAAATATTGATTTTATGGCAAGTTAGTTCACTTTTTTTAAGGGGTAGCAACAATTGAACATTTGTCCGAGAAATTGTGCTAAAATAATTTTTTTATTAAATATCTATTATCTTTTTTTCAGATTTTTTTGAAAAAAAGTGAGTAAATTTACCTTTAATACAAATAGAAAAAAATGAAATGTTTAAAAATTAACCATAAGTGAACTAAAATTACAAACATTTAATTTGCAATTTATTATACACCTTTCTTCAAATAATGTAAAGTTATTTATATATAAAAAAATGGTGTCGATAGAAAGATTTTACCATCAACACCCTTTTATTATACAAATTAAAAAAATATATTAGATGATTTTTTTTTAAAAATATTTCTTTTTTTATTTAGAATTATAACATACAACAGAAAAAAACATAGACTTATAACAAATAAAAAAAGTAAAAAAACTGTACCTAAAAAAATTTTTAGATACAGTTTTTTTAACACTACATATGTTTTTTTGGCAACTTTGATAACTTCTTCTAATTTATCATTAGAAAGATTTAAAGTTTTTAAATCTTCAATCATATTTTCAACTCTATTTTTCTTTACCTATTAATCCTTTAAATTGTTCTTTCTTTTCTTCTATAATATTATCTATGAAATTTTCTAATTTTTTTGTCATTTTATTCTCCTTCTTATTTAAAAATTAAAAATTTTTTTATTGTATTACAAAAATAAACTATTAAGTAAATAGTCTTTAAAAATATATAAATTTTAATTCAATCTAAGTCAAAGAATAGAAATAAATGTTGCCAAGACAGATGTGCACATCCGTCATAGAAGCTATGAAAAAGCTTATTACAAACATTAATCATATTACACATCCCCCTTTTACTATTTTTGATTTCCAAGATAAAAATCTTTGATAACTTAATTATACACTATTCCAAGAAAAAAAGCAAGAAGATAAAAATACTCATTTTAAAAAGGAAAAATAGAACTAATAAAAAAAGATAGTTCTAAAAAAATATTAAGTGCTATATTATTGTAACGAAATATGCTATAATGATATCAATTATATAAAAATAGAGGGAGGTTATTATGAAAAAGATTAAAATGCCAGATACTTTTGTAATCATATTTTTTGTTGTTTTGTTTGCATCACTTTTGACTTACATAGTTCCAGTTGGAAAATTTGAAATGCAAGAAGTGACTTACATAACTAATACAGGGGCTGAAAAAACAAGAAATGTACCTGTTCCTGGAAGTTTCTCTTATGAGCTAGATGATCAAGGAAACGAACTAAAAAAAGGTATAAAAGATATTTGAACCTGGTGGAGAAGTTGGAGTAACTAACTATATATTTGAAGGGCTAGCAAGTGGAGATAAATGGGGAACAGCAGTTGGAATAGTTGCCTTTTTATTAGTTGTTGGTGGAGCTTTTGGAATAATTTTAAAAACAGGAGCTGTTGAAAGTGGAATATATTCTATGATAAGTAAGAGTAAAGGCTCAGAACTTGTACTCATACCTGTTATATTCATACTATTCTCCCTAGGTGGAGCAGTCTTTGGAATGGGAGAGGAGGCGATACCTTTTTGCAATGCTAATCATACCTATAGTAATTGATATGGGATATGATTCAGTAACGGGAATTTTAATAACATATATTTCAACTCAAATAGGTTTTGCAACTTCTTGGATGAACCCATTCAGTGTTGCAGTTGCACAAGGAGTTTCAGGAATACCAGTTTTATCAGGAGCAGGATTTAGAATGTTTATGTGGACATTCTTCACAGCTTTTGGAGTAATCTACACAATTTTCTATGCAAGAAGAGTAAAGAGAAATCCAGAGTCTTCAATAGCATATAAGACAGATGCATATTTTAGAAATAACTTTAAATCTGAAGAACAAGGAAATAGAGAATTTAAGTTAGGACATAAATTAATTATCTTAGTTTTAATTTTAGGTATGGCTTGGGTTGTTTATGGAGTTATAAAAGAAGGATATTATTTACCAGAAATAGCAACTCAATTTGTAATAATGGGATTAATTGCAGGAGTAATTGGAGTAGTATTTAAACTAAATAATATGTCAGTGAATGATATAGCAACTTCTTTTTAGAAAAAGGTGCAGAAGATATGGTTGGAGCTGCTTTTAGTTATAGGTATGGCTAAAGGAATAGTTTTAATATTAGGTGGAACAAGTGCAGATACTCCTACTATTTTAAATACTATACTTAACTATGTTGCATCAGGACTTAGCAATATGTCGGCTGCTTTCTGTGCTTGGGTAATGTATATCTTCCAATCAATATTCAATTTCTTTGTTGTGTCAGGATCAGGGCAAGCAGCACTTACTATGCCAATAATGGCACCACTTTCAGACTTAGTTGGAGTAACAAGACAAGTTGCTGTTTTAGCTTTCCAATTAGGAGATGGATTTACAAATATGATAGTTCCTACTTCAGGAATACTTATGGCAGTATTAGGAATTGCTAAGATTGAATGGGGAGTTTGGGCAAAAATATCAAATTAAGTTTCAATTAATTTTATTCGCATTAGGTTCTTGTTTTGTATTCGCTGCAGTTTTAACAAACTTCTCTTAAAATATTTTTAATCCTTTAAGGAGGACATGAAATATGAAAATAAGAAAATATTTTTTACTAGTTATGACTTTAGTTTTAATTAACTTTGTGAACTTGAGTGCTTCTCAAAAAAAGACTAGGAGAAAAAAAGAGGCTACAGGCTCTCTAGTATCTAGTACTAAGCTTAATCTTGTACAAAAAAATGATAAGAAAAACTTTTTACTATTGAAGTTTATCGTTCTAATGGAAAAATTATCTACAAAAAAAGTGAGTATGAATTAGAAGATAAAGATAAAAAAATATTGAAAAAAATGAAATAAAGAAGCTTTTATGAAGAAGTAAAAATCAGGAAAGATAGATTATAGTTCAAAAAAATTATAGAAGAATATCATGAGAATGGAAATCTAAAAAAACTAGATTGACTGATAATCATGTTAAAGAAAAAAATTAGAAGAATATGATGAAAAATGGAAAAACTTATAAGAGTAGAAAATGGAGAATAAAGCAATTTAGTAAAAAAAGACTATTGTAAAATTAAAATTTTAATCCTAAAGTAAAAAAATAAGTGAGTTACGAATGGAAATTTTTAGATAAAAAAATCAAATAGAATGAGCCGAGCAAATTCAGGAGTGTTTGAGTGTAGCGAGTTTCCTGATTTGCAGCGAATTCTTGATTTTTATCGTTAAGAAATTTACTCAGTAACAAACTATTTTTTTACTTTTTATTATTTTACAACAGCCCTTTTTGGTAACAAATGTTACAGAAATTATATTAAAAATTCTTATATAATAAGGAAAATATGAGTAAAATAAATAAGAATTTTAGGAGGATAGAATGAAAAAAATTATTAGTAGGATTATTATTAGTAAGTTCAGCATTATCTTTTTGCAGCAACACAAAGAGTACCTTTTAGAAAAAAATTAGGACCTAGAGGAAATGGAAGAGAATTGTATCTTGAAGGACAAGCAAAAACCTTATTCAGGAGAAGTAGAAAGAAAAATATCCAAATGGAAAAACTTCTTGGTGTAGCTACAATGAAAGATGGAAAATTAGAAGGAAAAAGCTTATGAATACTATGAAAGTGGTAAAGTATTCAAAGAAGAAATTTATGTAAATGGAACAGCTAATGGAGTGGCAAAAATCATATTATGAAAATGGAAAAAGTACAATATGAAACAAAAATTTGTAAATGGAAAAAGAGAAGGAATAGAAAAAGGATACACAAATACTGGGGTTTTAGTCTCAGAAATTCCATATAAAAAAATGGAGAAGCTACTGGATTAGCAAAGTTATACAATGAACAAACAGGTAAATTAGAATATGAAACTAATGTAATAAATGGACTAAGAAATGGCTTATCTAAAGAATATTATCCAAGTGGAAAGTTAGCAAATGAAGTAAATTTTAAAAAAATGATATAGAAGATGGAATTACAAAAAAATATACTATGAATCTGGTAAGTTAAAAGGAGAAGCAACATATAAAAAAATGGTCAATTAGATGGATTAGCAAAAAAATATGATGAAAATGGAAAACTAGTTGAACAAGCAACATATAAAAATGGACAAAAAAATAAAATAATCTTGAAAAACTGAGCTATTGCAAGCAAAAATGCAGTAGCTCTTTTTACAAAAGACGTTATTCTAAAAAAATTAATTAAATCTTAATATTCATACTGTATAATAATATAAATTCTAAAAAAATATTAAAAAAAGTAAAAAAATAGGAGGAATACAATGAAAAAAATATTACTAGGATTATTATTAATAAGCTCAGTATTATCTTTTTGGAGCAACACAAAGAGTGGGTATAGAAAAAAATTAGTAACTAATGAAAATAGAGACACACTATATCTTGAAGAAACAAAAAAACCTTATTCAGGAGAAGTAGAAAGAAAAATATCCAGATGGAAAAACTTCTTGGAATTGCTACAGTTAAAGATGGTAAATTTAATGGAAAAATCTTATGAGTACTATGAAAAATGGAAAAATTAAAAAAATAGAAGAAAAATTATGTAAATGGAAAAATCTGAAGGAGTATCAAAAGTTTTTTTATCCTAATGGTAAAGTAAAATACGAAACTCCCTATAAAAATGATAAAAAAAGAAGGAGTAGAAAAAAATTTTACTCAGAAAATGGAATATTAATGTCAGAAATTCCATTTAAAAAAACGATGTTGTAATAGGAGTAGCAAAGGTATATAATGCACAAACAGGTAAATTAGAATATGAAGAAAAATCTAGTTAATGGAAAAAAAGAAATGGTTTATCAAAAAAATATTATCCAAGTGGAAAAAGTATTAAATGAGGTAAATTTTTAAAGATGATAAGGAAGAAGGAATTATGAGAGTTTACTATGAAACAGGTAAATTACAAGGAGAAATACCTTATAAAAAAATGGTCAAGTAGATGGAGTAGTAAAAAGCTTATGATGAAAAATGGAAAACTAATAGAACAAAGCAGTATAAAAAAATGGAGAAGAAGTAAAAATAAATAAGAAATTCAGGAGAAATACAATGAAAAAAATTGCTAGGATTATTATTACTGAGTTCAGCATTATCTTTTGGAGTAACGCAAAGAATATCCTTAGAAAAAAATTAGAAACTAATGAAAGTAAAGATATATTATACCTTGCAGGAACAAAAAAACTCCTTATTCAGGTGAAGCTGAAATAAGATATCCAAGTGGACAACTTCTTTCAGTTGCCATATTTAAAAAAATGGGAAAAATAAATGGAAAAAGCTTATGAATATTACTCAAGTGGACAACTAAAAATTAGAAGAAAAATTATACAAATGGAAAAAAATAATGGCTTGTCAAAAATCATATTATGAAAATGGACAACTAAGATTAGAAGAAAAATTATATAAATGGAAAAACTTAATGGTCTATCAAAAATCATATTATGAAAATGGGCAACTACAAGATGAAATCCCCTATAAAAAAATGATAAAAAAAGAAGGAATAGTAAAAAAACTTATATAGAAAAATGGGACATTAATCTCAGAAGTTACATTTAAAAAAATGGAGTTGTGGTAGGAAAGTCAAAGTTATATAATACAAAAAAACTGGTAAATTAGCAGCTGTAAGTAATATAAATAATAGGAAAAATAGAAGGAGTATCTAGAGAATATTATCCAAGTGGTAAATTATTAAGTGAAGTAAGATATAACAAAAAAATGGTAGAATTGATGGGATTGCAAAAGTTTATAATGAACAAACAGGTAAATTAGAAAGAGAAATACCTCATAAAGATGGAAAAAAATAGAAGGAATTGAAAAAAATTTATGATGAGAAGGGCAAATTAATAGGGACAATAACATTTGAAAATAATCAAATAATGGAAGAAGTGACATATAAAAGATGGAAAAAAATAATAGACCAAAAAAATATATCCACTAGGAAAAAGACCTAGAAAATGAACTATTAAAAAAAGTAAAACTCCTTGACAATTTTATAAAAAAATATTAAAAATACTTATAAGATTAATTAAAAATTTTTAGGAGGCAGAAATGAAAAAAATTACTAGCAGGGTTATTATTAGTTAGTTCAGTATTAGCTTTTGGAGCACAAAGAGTACCGATTGAAAAAAAGTAGTAGTTAATGGAGATTTGTTATATGTTGAAGGAGAACAAAAAAACCTTATTCAGGAGAAATTGAAAGAAAATATCCAAATGGAAAAAAACTCTTGGAGTAGCTACAATTAAAGAAGGAAAAATTAGATGGAAAAAGTATATGAATACTATGAAAAATGGAAAAAGTAAAATCAGAATCAAACTATGTGAGTGGAAAAAAATTGAAGGAGTAGCAAAAATCATATTATCAAAATGGAAAAAGTAGAATATGAAACATCATTTAAAAAAATGATAAAAAAAGAAGGAATAGAAAAAAATTTTTATATAGAAACTGGAATATTAGTATCAGAAGTTCCTTTTAAAAAAATGATGAGGCAACAGGTCTAGCGAAATTATATAATGAAAAAAACAGGTAAATTAGAGTATGAAACTACTGTGGTTAATGGACAAAGAAATGGACTATCTAAAAAAATATTATCCAAGTGGAAAAATTATTAAGTGAAGTAAATTTTAAAAAAATAACAAAGAAGAAGGACTTATGAAAGCTTACTATGAAAAATGGGAAGTTACAAGGAGAAGCACCATACAAAAAATGGTCAACTAGATGGAGTAGCAAAAGCTTTATGATGAAAGTGGAAAAAGTAATAGAACAAGCAACATTTAAAAAAATGGTCAACAAGTAAAAATAAGTAAAAATAAATTAAAAAAATCGAGCTACTGCAAATAAAAATGCAGTAGCTTTTTTTTAGTAACAAATGTTACAGAGATTGTATTAAAAATTCTTATATAATAAAAAAAGATATGAACAAAATAAATAAAAAAATTTGGGAGGAATAGAATGAAAAAAATTATTAGTAGGATTATTATTAGTAGCAAGTTCAGTACTATCTTTTTGGAGCACAAAGAGTTCCATATGAAAAAAATTATCATTTCCAGGTGGTTATATATCTTATAATGATGAAAAAAATTTACTGGAGAATTTGAAAGAAAAGATCCAAGAACAGGGAAAAATTAATATGGTAGGTTCTGTTAAAAAAATGGAGAATTACATGGAACGAGTTATAGTTATGATGAAAAATGGAAAAATTAAAAGAAGAAATAACATTTAAAAAAAGGAATGAAAGAAGGAGCTAGTAAACTTTATCATCCATCAGGAGCTGTAGCAGCTAAATTAAATTATAAAAAAATGATAGATATGAAGGTTTACAAAAAAATATTACTATGAAAATGGGAAATTACAAGCTGAAATTGAAATGAGCAAAGGTCAATTAGATGGAGTTACAAAGATGTATGACGAAAATGGAAAAATTAAAAGAAGAAATAATATAAAAAAATGGAAAAAAAGTAAAAATAAACTAAAAAAATTTAGGAGGATAGAATGAAAAAAATTATTGGTAGCTTTATTATTAATAGTAAGTTCAGTATTATCTTTTGGAGCAGAAAAAAAGTTCCTTATGAAAAAAATTATCATTTTCAAATGGATATATATACTATAATAATCAAGAGTTTACAGGAGAATTTGAGAAAAAAAGACCCAAATACTGGAATAGTTAAGATGGTTGCTTCTGTTAAAAAAATGGAAAAATTACATGGAATGTCTTATACTTATGATGAGATTGGAAGATTAATTGAAGAGACACCATATAAGAATGGACTAAGAGAAGGAACTGGTAAAGTTTATTATAAATCAGGAGTTCTATCAGCTAAGTTAACTTATAAAAAAATGATGAGTATGAAGGTTTACAAAAAAATACTATTATGAAAAATGGTAAACTACAAGCTGAAGGTACTTATAAAAAAATGGGGAAGTAGAAGGAGTAGCAACAACTTATGATGAAAATGGAAAAAAATACTTCAACAAGTTACATATAAAAAAATGGAAAAAGAAGTAAAATAAGCAAAAAAAGAGCTATTGCAGTTTATTTTGCAGTAGTTCTTTTTATATAAAAATATTTTATAAACAAAATTTTTTTATGTTGAAATATTTCTAATAGAGGGTATAATAAGAATATAAAATTAATATTATATTTCAAAAATTAGGAGGCTTTTATGAAAAATTAAATTAGATGGAGTAGCAGAAACATTACTTATAACATTAAATGCAAGAGCTAAAGACTATGAGAATCCAAAAATCTGTGTTACATGATAAGAAATCTTTTGAAATTGCCTCACAGTTAGACTATGATTTTAAAAAAATTTGATACTGCTTGGGCTAGTTATTATGGAATATTAGCAAGAGCATATATAATGGATGAAGAAGTTAAAAAAATTTATAGAAAGATATCCTGATTGTGTTATAGTTTCAATAGGTTGTGGACTTGATACTAGATTTGAAAAGAGTAGATAATGGAAAAAAATAACTTGGTATAATCTTGATTTACCAGAAGTAATTGAAACAAGAAAAATTATTTTTTTCATAGAGCATGACAGAGTAAAAAAATATTTCAAAAATCAGTTTTTTTGAAAAATGAATGGACTAAAGAAGTTATAAGTGATGGAAAAGAATTACTTATAATTTCTGAGGGAGTTTTAATGTTTTTTTCACTGAAGATGAAGTAAAAAAAGTTTTAGAAATATTAGTTAATAATTTTTGAAAAAAATTTGAATTACACTTAGATTTACTTTACAAGGGAACTATAAGAATGACAGCCAAACATGATACTTTGAAAAAAATGAATAATGTTAAATTTAAGTGGGGAGTAAAAGATGGTAGTGAAGTTGTAAAACTTGAGCCCAAATTAAAACAAATAGGACTTATTAATTTTACAAAAAAATGTCAAAAAAATCTTACCATTATCAAAAAAAGATATTTATTCCAATTTTTTTGGCTTATGAATAATCGTTTAGGAATGTATACATATAATAAGTAAAATGGAGTTGTTGCAAAATTTTAACTTTGCAACAACTCCATTTTTCTACATCATTATATTTTTTTATTCTTTGATACTCTCATAAATACTAACAGTGAAATAACAGTCATTAAAGTTAAAATGGTTGACATAGCGGCAGCTATACCATAACTTCCTCTTGAAACATAAACATATATTTGTAATGTCAATGTTATTGTCTTATAGTTATATAAGATTATACTTGAAGAAAGTTCTGTAATAATTGTTATCCAACTTAAAAAGTGCTCCTGAAATAATACCATTCATCATCATAGGAGTTGTTATCTTAAAGAAAGATTTCATACGAGAAGCTCCTAAACTGATTGAAGCTTCTTCAATAGAAAGTGGTATCTGTTGAAGTATAGCAACAGATGATCTTATAGTATAAGCATTTCTTCTTATGATAAGTGATATTACCATTATTAAGAAAGTTCCAACTAAAAACAAAAAGGTTTTTTTATTGAAAGCACTTACCAAGGCTATCCCTACAACTGACCCAGGAATAACATAAGGCACCATAGATAAAGTATCTATAGTTCTATTTATAAAGTTATTTCTTCTTACAACTAGATAAGCAATTAAAATAGAAATAACAATGATTAAAAATTAGAGAAAGTCCACCGATTAAGAATGTATTTTGGATAGCATTTCCTAATTTACTAAAAGGCTTCTGTATAACTCTTTAAAGAGTAACCTTTTGTGAAAAAGTTTTTCCAGATGTGTTTTGGAAAGATGTATAAATTACATAAAGTTGTGGAGCATAAGAAACAAAAAAACTATTAAATAACAGAATAAGTGAATTAAAAACAGATTTTATTCCTTTAATTTCCTTAGCTTCAATAGGATGAAGTGCATTCATTGTGAATTTATACTTTCCATTAATATATCTTTGTAATAAGAAAAATCAAAAGATGTTATTATAATTGCAATAATACTTACAGCTGACGCAAAAATTCTTGTCAGAACCTGTTTCGTTCATAAATTGATTATAAATTTCAACAGGGAAAGTTCTATATCCTTCTCCAATGAAGAGAGGAGTTCCAAAAGTCTGCAAAAGGCTCTCATAAATACCATAAAGAGCAGCTGCCAATATAGTTGGAATACATAGAGGGATAATTATTTTTAAAGAATCTTTTAGTCCCAGTACATCCCATATTTTTCACTAGCTTCTAATAGAGAATTATCAATATTTCTTAAAAGCTCCTGAAACATATAAGAAAAACTAAAGGATAAAGTTGCATACACAAAAACAAGTAAAATTCCACCAAATCCATAGATACTTGGGAAATTAAAACCTGTTAAGTTTTTTTAATTGTATTAGTAATTAATCCATTTCTTCCTAATAATAAAAATCCAAGAATATGCTCCAATAAATGGTGCAGACATACTACATAGTATTATAATAATTTGCAAAAAAAGTTTTTTTCCTTTGATTTTATACATATTGTAGAAATAAGCCAAAGGAGTTCCTATTATTAAAGTTAAAAGCTGTTGCAGCTAAACTGACTTTAAAAGGAATTAAATATAGTAGAAAAAGTAATAATTTTTACTTAAAAAAATTTTTGCAAAAATAAGCAAAAAGTGAAATCTCCATTATTTTCTATTACTGCATTTTTAAATAAAAATCCCTAAAGGATAAATCATAAATACTATATAAAAATGCTAGAACACACAATGAAATTACTATCCAAATATCTTTTTTTCTTACTTAGCATAAGCAACACCTATATCGTTGTTAACACCTTCTAAAAATATTTTTTTAGAACCATCTTCTGTGAAAAACATTAATCTTATCTTGTTTTTACTTTTTAAATAAACCTCAGTTCCTTTTGGAATGATATTGTCTATTTTAGATTCTTGTACAATTTCAAGTTTTTTTCTCCATTTTCCAAATGTGCAAAAATAATGAGTGTTTAAACCTAAAAAAATACACTGCTATCTATAAAAGCCTTCATACCATCTTTTTGCTTGACTTTCATCAATAACAAATTCTTCAGGTCTTATTGAAATTGTAACATTTCCTTTGACATTTTTTTGTCTTTTATGTTAGTTAAGTTTATGTCATACTTTCCAGCTATCTTTAAAGTAGTACCATCTAAAGTCCCTCTTAATACATTTGTTTTTACCTATGAAAGTTGCAACAAATAAATTAGCTGGTCTTTGATAAATATCTTTAGGTTGTCCTAAATGTTGAATTGCACCATCTTTCATAACTGCAATTCTATCACTTACAGCCATAGCTTCTTCTTGGTCGTGAGTTACATAAACAGTTGTAATTCCAATACTATTTTGAATTTCTTTTTATAGCCGTTCTCATTTCAACTCTTAATTTGGCATCTAAGTTACTTAAAGGTTCATCCATCAATAAAAACATCAGGTTTTTATTACTAAGGCTCTCGCTAAAGCAACTCTTTGTTGTTGTCCTCCTGATAATCTATCAGGCATTCTATCCCTGTATTCATCGATTTGCATAAGTTTTTAAAAATTTATCTGTTTCTACTTTCATAACATCTTTAGAAACTTTTCTATTTTTTTAAACCAAATTCTACATTTTGCTCAACAGTTAAGTGTGGGAATATAGCATAGTTTTGGAAAACCATTCCAATATTTCTCTTAGAAGGATCTAAATCATTTATTCTTTTTTTCATTGAAATAGAAATCTCCATTTTTCAATAGAGTTAAATCCAGCTATCATTCTTAATAAAGTAGTCTTTCCACACCCAGAAGGCCCAAGGAGAGTAAAAAAACTCCCTTGTCTTATATCAAGAGATAAATCTTCAATAATAATGTTATCTCCATATCTTTTTTTGAGCATTTTTTTATTATTATATTTACACTCATTAAATTTCTCCCAATTATTTAGTTAATATGTTAGTCCATCTTTCTTGCCATTCTTTTCTGTGTTCAGCACAGTAAGGAATATCTTCATAAGCAACTTTGATTTCTTCAAATGGTTTTTATAAATTCACTTGTATTTTTTTAATAGAAGTATTTACTGGTCTTGTTGAAGTTTCAGCAACAATTTTTTTGTCCTTCATCAGAAATTAAGAAGTCGATGAATTTTTTTTAGCATTTTTCCATATGAGGAGCATTTTTTTAACTATTGCAGCAACTCCTGGTAACCATACAGAACCTTCTTCAGGATAAACAAGTTTTAAGTTAGTTGCACCATCTTGAAGTAATGTAACAGCTGGGTTTTCATCAGTAACTCCAACAGCATATTCTCCATCAGCTGTAGCTTTATAGATTTGAGAAGATGAAGATAAAAATAGTTCCATCTAATTGAGCTATGAATTTTTTTCAACAAATTCCCACGCTTTTTTTCATCATATGGTTTTTTTCTCCCATAACAAGTAACATATTTGTAAGTTCAGCTATAGCACTACTACTTGCAGTAGGGATCTCCCATAGCAATTTTACCTTTTAATTCAGGCCATAATAAATCTTTATATCCATTAAATTTTTTTCAGGGTCTAATCCTAATTTTTGCAAATACATCTTTATTTACAAGTAAAAGCAACACTACCATCTAGTTTGTAGTTTGTAAAAGAAACCAGTAGTGTTTTTATAAGCATCAGGAACATTTTTTTCATTTTCAGAAGTATAGCTTTCCCATAAATCAGGAGTTGTAGCTAATACACCCATGCTTATAGCTCCCCAGTTAATATCAGCTTGAGGATTTTTCTTTTTCTGCTCCTATTCTAGCCAGAACATCTCCACTTCCCATTGATTGTAAAATAACTTTTTATTCCAGTAGCTTCTTCGAAAGCAGGAATAATTTTATTTACTTCATCATCTGCATTAGGTGAATAAATTACTAATTCATTTGATCCTTGAGCTTCAGGGAGTAGCAGCTGTTTCTGTTTTTTTCTTTTTCTCCTCCACAAGCAACAAACATAACCATACCAATTGCCATCAATAAAAAAACTTAATAAACTTTTTTTCATTTTCTTTGTCAAGACTGTGTAATATACTGTTAGTAAATATACAAGTCTTATCCTCCTTTTTACAATATTAATAAATTCAATACATTATAAGTAATTATAAAATAAAAACTAATAAATATCAAGTCTTAAAAATGAACGATTATTTCTCTTGTTGAAAAAAATCTTCTTTTCTTGGCTTATTAAATTTAAAAATCTTTTCTTTTTCTTCATTTGTTAAGAATGGATAATAAAAAAATATCAGACTTTTTTTAATTTTATCAATTTCAGAGTAAGGTAGATATTCAATATTTTTTTAGCAACAGTGTATTCATCTTTAATAGTATTGAATTTCGGAAGTTCAAATTCTTTATTTGTGATAATCAATACATTATTAGAATTATATTTTCCTATAGTTTGCATAACATTTTTCTAAGTCAACTTCATGTTTAAAAATCAAAAAGTAAATATAAAAAAATCAGCTTTTTTTAGAGCTATCATTAATAGAAATAGTCTTTCCTTTATATAGATAGTATTTCTTTATAGTTTCAATTATAGTTCTTATACCTCTTCCTTTTTCCATAACAACAAGAGTAGCTTTTTTTATCTTTAAAGATTGAAGCTAAAACTTTCTTTTTGTATAGAGTTATAGTCAAAGTTAGAAATTAATTCTTTCTTTATTTCTTGAAATATTAGAGCCTCTTTTACAGGGAAAGTTTTTAAAAATAATATTTCTATCAATATCAATTTTTTTAAATGCAAATTTATATTTTTCAGTTTTTAGATATTTTTTTCTATTTCAACAGAAAAAAATTATAGTTAAATTCATTTTTTTCAAAAACTTTTTAAAAATATTAGCCAAATTGACATCTATATTTTTCAATAATAGTTCTATCCTTAGTAATAGCAAGTCCATAGTCGTTAAAAAAATAAGATTTAAAGGATTTTTCTACATCAGGTCTTTTTAGGATAGACTACAGTACGTATGGGGAAAGAAATATCTCTTCCATTTAATTCTAAATAATTATCATTAAAAATCTGTGTTTTTCCATAGAATTTTTTTAATATCTTCAAGTTGAAGTTTACACATATATCTATCTTTAAAAAGTTTCTAATTTCAATTTAAAAAGCCACATCAATTTTTCTTTGAATTAGCGATTATATCATAGTAATCTCCACCACCGAAGAAAAATACAATTTTTTTAAAAGTAATAATTATCTTTCTTTATATCTAACATTAAATGCTCAGTACTATTTCTTGTAAATCTTAAATTTTCATATTCACAATTTTTTTAAAAAGCAAAAAAATAGGAGTATGATTTTTTTAGCACCATAAGGTTCTAGGATTTCTAATTCCCTTAAAAAAATTCATAGTTTACTTTGTAAGGTGCAAGTATATTTTTCAATTTTTTTATAGTCTTAATAAATAATTCTTTAGGGAAATTTTTCACCAATATATTTATCAACTCTTTGATAGAATTCTTCTATATTTTCAATTTTTATGGTAAAAACCTGCTGCTCCTGAGTGTCCACCATATTTAACTAGGATATCAGAAACAGAATTTAAACATTCAACTATGTTTTAAGCCATCAATACTTCTACAAGAAGCAGTTGCAACTCCTTCACTTTCTTTAATTTCCATAATTATACTTGGCTTGTAATATTTATCTAAAAATTTTTAGAAGCAACTATCCCTATAACTCCATGATGAAAAAGACTTATTGGCAACTAGAATTAAGTTTTTTTATTGTAAAGTTGCTTTTTTCAATTTCAGCAATGGAGGCTTCTAAAAATCTTCTTTTTGAATATTTTTTTCTTTCACTATTATTTGCTAAAAAGTTGGTCTATGATAGTTAGACATTTAAAAACCATCTTCTTCAATAAATAAACCAACAGCCTGCTTTTGCATCTTCCAAACGACCAGCCGCATTGAAAATAGGTGCAATAAGATAGCCTACATCATAAGAACAATATTCTCTAGTATCCCAATCCTCTGGAAAAAAACTTTTTCTTAAAAAGTTGCTTAATTCCTATCCATCTAGTGCTGTTTAAAAAGTTTTAAACCTCTTTTTACAAATTTTTCTATTGTCAGAAGTCAAAGGAACTATATCAGCAACAGTACCTATGGCAACAATATCTAAGAATTTTTTTCCAAATCATTTAGTCTATCTAACTTACTATATAGTGCATAGACAAGCATAAAGGCTGTTCCAACCCCTGCTAAGTACTTATAACTATAGATATTTTCTTCTCTTTTTGGGTTTATAACAGCAAAAAGCTTTTTGGTAAGTTACCAATTATCTCATGGTGGTCGGTTATGATAAAAATCTAAACCTAATTTATTGGCTAAATTAATTTCTTCTATTGAATTAATACCACAGTCAACACTTATAACTAGGTTAGCTTCTTCTTCTTTTTAAACTTTGGATGGCATCTTTATTTAGTCCATAACCTTCATCTCTTAAAGGAATATAGTAGTCTATATTTCCACCTAATTCTGAAAGAGCCAAGTATAAAAGAGAAACAGAAGTTATCCCATCGACATCATAGTCACCATAGATATAAATTTTTTTCATTGTTTTCAATAGCTTCAAAAAAATTCTTTTTTTACTGCTATGTCTATATCCTTTAAATCAAAAAGGATTAAAATCAAAAATTTGTATCAAGAGATAAATTTCTATTTTTCAATTAAACTTTCAATGACAAAGTCTAATTTTTTCTCCTTTATTTTCAAAAAAATTCTTTCATAATTTATTTTATTTTCTAAAAAGCCATTTAGTATTTTTTTCATTTTTCATCTTCCTTATCTTGTATAAATAATATTCATTAGTATTATAACAAGTAAATTAAAAAAATAAGAGAGAAAAAAATATTCTCTCTTAAATAGTTAATTATTTTTTTTATTTCAAAAACATATTTATCTAAGATATCTACACCAGTAGTTTCTGACATAGTATCTAAAAGCATAAATTTCTGTAATGTTTAAATTCTTTTCAGTTTTTTTCTTCTTTTTTTGACATTACTTTCTAATTTTTTTCAGACATATTATGTATTATTAGTTTTTTTAGTTGATAAATTAAGAGAATAATTCGTAGTATCTACATACTCAGTATCTCCTGAAATGTTTTTGAGCATCTAAACCAATAAGTTCAAATCTATTGTTTTGATATCTAAAAAAATATGTAGTAGAAGTAGCATATTTAACATAGTCTGCAAGAGTAAAAAAATATGTAAAGTATTATTTTTTTAATAGTTACTGCCTTAGATAAATTATCATTGTAGTCAGGAGAATCAAGAGTTTCTAATCCTTCTTCAGAAGCATAACCTGGTGAAACAATGAAATTTTTTTGTCATTCTTTGCAACCAAAGTATATTTTGAGTTCTTATCTTTAAATAAAACTAATATAATTCTTGGGTTAAAATTCACAGGATTAGAACGAGATGAGTCTTCAATTTTTTTGAAATTTTTTTAGGATCATTTTTTTCAATTACTAAAAACAACATCATCAATTTTATCTTTATTTAAATCTCCTTTTTCAACTATTAATTTTTTTCCAACCCTTAGGAATAAAGTCCTCAACTTTACTAGCTTTTTTTGAGGGAAATTTATAGCTAGTAAATTAAATGAACAAAAAAATAAATAATAAAAAAACTAAAAGAAAAAAATATTTTCTCTTCATAATTACCTCCAATGATAATAAATATTTAAAAGTATATCATAAAAAAATAAGAGAGAATAATTTTCTCTCTTAAATAGTTAATTATTTTTTTATTTCATGAACATATTTATCTAAAAATATCTACACCACTAGTTTCTGACATAGTATCTAAAGTATAAATTTCTGTAATGTTTAAATTCTTTTCAGTTTTTTTCTTCTTTTTTTCACATTACTTTCTAATTTTTTTCAGACATATTATGTATTATTAGTTTTTTTAGTTGATAAATTAATAGAATAATTCCTAGTATTCACATACTCAGTATCTCCTAAAATGCTTTTGAGCATCTAAACCAATAAGTTCAAATCTATTGTTTTTGATATCTAAAAAAATATGTAGTAGAAGTGGCAGCTTTAATATAGTCTGCAAGAGTAAAAAAATACGTAAAGTATTATTTTTTTAACAGTTACTGCCTTTAGATAAATTATCATTGTAGTCAGGAGAATCAAGACTTTCTAATCCTTCTTCAGAAGCATAACCTGGTGAAACAATGAAATTTTTTTATCATTCTTTGCAACCAAAGTATATTTTGAATTCTTATCTTTAAATAAAAACTAATATAATTCTTGGGTTAAAAATTCACAGGATTAGAACGAGGTGAGTCTTCAATTTTTTTAAAAAATTTTTTTAGGATCATTTTTTTCAATTACTAAAAACGACATCATCAATTTTATCTTTGTTTAAATCTCCTTTTTTTCAACTATTAATTTTTTTTCCAACCCTTAGGAATAAAAATCCTCAACTCTACCAGCTTTTTTTGTGGGAAATTTTCAGCTAATAAATTAAATGAACAAACAATAAATAATAAAAAAACTAAAAAAATACAGCTTTCTTTTTCATAATCGTCTCCTACAATAAATAATATTAATTATCATATTTTTTTCTAATATTTTTAATTCCAGTGTCTTGTGCCATAGTATCTAAGATATATTTATCTTTGACATCTATACTTTTTTTCTACTTTTTTTCTATTTTTTTGTTTCATCAGTACGAACTCCTGAAATATCTTTTTGTACCTATTAATTTTTTTAGTTGAAAAAAATTAATAGAATACGCTATATCTACAGCATATTCAGTAGATGTATGCCAATATTTATATTCTAATCCAATTAACTCAAACTTATTATTTTGATATCTAAAAAAATATTCAGTAACTCTAGCACCTTTAACATATTCTGAACGAGTTAAAAAGACGAAGAGTATCATTCTTTATATTTATTGACTTAGATAAATCGTCATCTAAATCAGGTGAAGAAAGTGTTTCTAGTTGTTCAACAAGAGCTTTATCTTTTGAAACAATAAAAACCATTTTCATTTTTAGAAATCAAATTATATTGAGAATTTTTTTATTTTTTTAAACAATACTAATATTGCCATAGGATTATAATTAAAAAAATTGTATTATCTTCTGATTTTTTTCAAAAATTTTTTTAGCATCGTCTTTTTGTATTACTAAAAACAACATCATCAATTTTATCTTTATTTAAATCACCTTTTTTTAACTACAACACTATTCCAACCTTTAGGAATAAAAATCCTCAACTTTACTAGCTTTTTTTGAGGGAAATTTTCAGCTAATAAATTAAATGAACAAACAATAAATAATAAAAAAACTAAAAAAATAAACCTTTCTTTTTCACTAACTGCCTCCTGTATTATATTATTTTTTTATTTCATGAGCATATTTATCTAAGATATCTACACCCGTAGTTTCTAACATAGTATCTAAAAACATAACTTTCTTTAATATTTAGTTTCTTTTTCAATTTTTTTCTTCTTTTCTCATATCACTTTCTAACTTTTCTCTTAAATTGTGTATTTTTTTAATTTTTTTGTTGAGAAGTTAAAAGAATAATTATAAGTATCTATATATTCAGCATTGCCAAAAAAATATTTTGATTTTCTAGACCAATAAGTTCAAATCTATTATTTTGATATCTAAAAAAATATATAGAAGAGCTACTACTTCTAGTTAATTCTGCAAAAAGTAAAAAAATACGTAAAGTATTATTTTTTTTATAGTTATGGACTTAGATAAATCATTGTCAAAAATCAGGTGATTCCAGATTTTTGTAATCCAGATTCATCAAGCCTCACCTGGTGAGATAATAAATCCTTTATCATTTTTTTGGCTACCAAAGTATACTTTGAGTTTTTATCCTTAAATAGAACTAATATAATTCTTGGATTATAATTCTCAGGACTGGTTTGATACGATTCCTCATTTTTTAAAAATTTTTTTAGGATCGTTTTTTTCAATGATTAAAAACGACATCATCTATTTTTATCTTTATTTAAATCACCTTTTTTTACTATAATACTCTTCCAACCTTTAGGAATAAAAATCTTCAATTTTATCAGCTTTTTTTAGGAAAAATTTAGAGCAAATAAATTAAAAGAGTAGAAGATGAATAAGATTAAACTTAAAAATAAAAAAATTTTTTTCTTCATAAAAAACCTCCAATATGTATACCATTTTAGTATAACATAAATTTCTGAATTGTAAAGTCAAGAATTGAAAAAAATAAAAAAATAAATTTTTAAAAGATACAAAGGACTTTAAAAAAATATTAATAAAAAAACTGTAATTTAATATAAAAAAATATGGTATAATGAATACGATTTTTAGTATATATTAGGAGGATGTTGTTAATGAAGACAATATTATATGGAATATTTTTATTTTTTTCTAACTCTTTTCTTTGCTTATATCTTTATAAAAGAAAAGGACTTAGCTAAAAAAATTTGATACACGCAAGGGAGAAATTTGTAAATAAAATAGTAAAAAAATGAAAAAAGTTAAAAGTTTTAAGAAAATTCTTTATTATGTTGAGACAATAGGAAGTGCTCTTATATTAGTTGTAGTTATTCAAAAAAATTCTATATAGGAAATTTTAAAAATTCCTACAGGTTCAATGATACCAACAATAGAAATTGGAGATAGAGTTTTTGCAGATATGGTTTCATATAAATTTACAGGACCAAAAAAAGAAATAGTATCATAATTTTTGACGAACCAATGAGAGATGAAGATTTTTTTATACAAAAAAAGAGCAATGGGATTACCTGGAGAAACTATAAGAATACAAGATGGAAGTTTATATATAAATGGAGAAAAAAACAGATTTTAGAAGATATAGTAATGATGGAATAGGAGAACAAGAATGGAAAAATTCCACAAAAAGGGGATAAGTTAGAAATTATTCCTGCTGGAAAAATATAGAGAAGCTCTTGAGAATGCTGGAGTAAATGTTGATGCTATTGTAGAAGAGGCATTTTATAAAGAACCATTTGAGTTTTTTTAAAAAAATGTTTATTATGGATTAAAACATAAAAATTTTTTTGATAAGTTAAAGATAAAATATGATATTAACGAATATGTAAATCATAGAAATGACTATAGAAAACAAGGTAGTCTTACCATAGTAGAAATGATTATGCCTAATTTAAAGTTTGTTGTTAATGGAGAAGAAACAGGACCTATTTTAGATTTTTATATCTGATAAAGAAATTAGAAATAAATTATTAAATGGAGAAACAGTAGAAATTATTTTAGAAGATGATTATTATTTAGCATTAGGAGACAATACAGATAATAGTAAAGATTCAAGATATATAGGTTTTATTAAAAAAAGTAGAATGAAAGGAAGAGTTTTAGTCAGATTCTGGCCTTTAAACAGAATAGGGCTAGTAAAAATAGGAATGTAAAGGATATTCAATGATTAAAAAAATTAACAATCAATGATGTAGACTATATAGAACAAATTTTTTTAACTTAGAAAGAGATATTTTTTTAAAAAAATTCTGCTTTCAGTAAAGAATCTACAGAGAATTTAGTAAAAAGCTGATAATTCATTTATTTATGCTTATCTTATAGATGAAAAGGTTTGTGGGTATTTAATGGTTCTTGACAGCATGAGATGTCTATGAAATTCTTGCAATAGCAACTATAGAAGAATGTAGAAATAAAGGTATTGCTCAAGAACTTTTTAGATAAAAATAAAAAAACTAAAGATATTTTCTTAGAAGTTAGAAAAAAATAATGAAAAAAAGCAATAAATTTTTACAAAAAAATAATTTTAAACAAATATCAATAAGAAAAAGGCTATTATTCAGATCCCTACTGAAGATGCCATTATAATGAAAAATGGAGGCAAATAATGAATAACGAAATCTATTCAAACCCACTATGTGAAAGGTACAGTTCTAAAGAAATGATGTATAACTTTTCACCCGACAAGAAATTCTCAACTTGGAGAAAAACTTTGGATTGCATTGGCAGAATCTGAAAAGGAATTAGGATTGGATATATCTCAAGAACAAATAGATGAAATGAAAAAAATATTCATAATATCGACTATGAGCTAGCAGCAAAAAAAGAAAAAGAATTCAGACATGATGTTATGGCTCATGTTCATACTTTTGGAACACAAGCACCTTTAGCTATGCCTATTATCCACTTAGGAGCTACAAGTGCCTTTGTTGGAGATAACACAGATTTAATACAAATTAAAGATGGACTTGAAATAATAAAAAGCTAAACTTGTGAATGTTATGAATAATTTATCTAAGTTTGCTTTTAGAAAATAAAGATATAGCAACTTTAGGATTTACACATTTTCAAGCTGCTCAACTTACAACAGTAGGAAAAAAAGAGCAACATTATGGCTACAATCTCTATTATTAGATTTAGAAGAATTAGAATTTAGAGAAAAATACTTTAAGATTTAGAGGAGTGAAGGGAACAACAGGAACACAAGCAAGTTTTTAAAGATTTATTCAATGGAGATTTTTCAAAAAGTTGAAGAGTTAGATGTACTAGTTTCTAAAAAAATGGGATTTGATAAAAGATTTGCAGTAACAGGTCAAACTTATGATAGAAAAAGTTGATTCAGAAATAATGAATTTACTAGCAAATATAGCTCAATCTGCTCATAAGTTTACTAATGACTTAAGATTATTACAACATTTAAAAAGAAGTAGAAGAACCTTTTTGAAAAAGAGTCAAATTGGTTCGTCTGCAATGGCATATAAAAAGAAATCAATGAGAAGTGAAAGAATTTCATCTCTTGCTAAGTTTGTTATAGCATTACAACAAAGTACAGCGATGGTTGCTTCAACTCAATGGTTCGAAAAGAACTCTTGATGACTCAGCTAACAAGAGATTATCTCTACCTCAAGCATTTTTTTAGCAGTTGACGCTATACTAATTATTTGGAACAACATTATGGAAGGTTTAGTTGTATATAATAAAAATAATAGAAAAAAACATATAATGAGTGAACTTCCATTTATGGCAACTGAATATATAATAATGGAATGTGTAAAAAGCAGGTGGAGATAGACAAGAACTTCACGAAAGAATAAGAGTTCACTCTATGGAAGCTGGTAAACAAGTTAAAGTAGAAGGAAAAAGATAATGATTTAATTGATAGAATAGTTAATGATGACTACTTTAAATTAGATAAGGCTAAGTTACTTTCTATACTAGAACCTAAAAAAACTTTATTGGTTTTTGCAACAGAACAAACAGAAAAAAATTTGTTAATATAGAAGTAAAGCCAATATTAGAAAAAAATATAAGGCGCTATTAGGAATGGACTCAGAGCTAAAAAGTATAAAACAAAAAAAGGAAAAGAAAAGGAAGTGGAGTGAGTTTTTATGATAAAAAAAGAATATAGAGAAGAAATTTATCTAATAGCCTTAGTACTTTTTAGGCTTATATCTTTCTCTTATTGAAAAATATAATACCTAAACCATTTCCTTGGATGAAGATAGGTTTATCAAATATATCTGTGCTAATAGCTCTTGAAAAAAATTTAATTCTAAAATGGCTTTTACAGACTATTTTTACTTAGAGTGTTTATACAGGCTCTTATGCTTGGAACTCTATTTACACCAAATTTTATCATAAGCTTTTAGTGCAGGATTAGTAAGTACATTATTTATGATCTTTTTATATAAATTTAGAAATTATTTATCACTGTTATCTATTAGTTGTATTTCAGCATTTATGCATAATCTTTTACAGTTGACAGTAGTTTATTTTCTAATGTTTAGAAATATATCTTTAAATAGTAGGTCTATAATAATCTTTATCATCTTTTTTTCTAGGATTAGGAGTTATTATGGGCTTAGTAACAGGAGTTATAGCAACAAGATTAAATTTAAAAAGGAATAAATAAAATAAATAAGGAGAGATATTTATGGGTAGATATTTTGGAACAGATGGTATTAGAGGAGAGGCAAATAAGAATTAACTGTTGAAAAAGGCATTAAGACTTGGTTATGCTCTTGGATATTACCTAAAAAAACACTTATAAAAATGAAGAAAAAAATAAAAAGTTGTTATGGGAAGTGACACAAGAATATCTGGTTATATGTTAAGATCTGCTTTTAACAGCAGGGCTTACATCAATGGGAATATACATAGACTTCGTTGGAGTTATTCCTACACCAGGGGTAGCTTATATAACTAAGTTAAAGAAAGCTAAAAGCGGGTATTATGATTTCAGCTTCACACAACCCAGCAAAAGATAATGGAATAAAAATTTTTTTAATTCAGATGGTTTTAAATTCTCTGATGAAATAGAAAAATAAAATAGAAGACTACATGGATGATTTAGATTCTATTTTAATTGATCCTTTAGCAGGGGATAAGGTTGGTAAGTTTAAGTATGCAGAAGATGAATACTTCCTATACAGAGATTATTTATCTCACTGTGTAAAAGGTAACTTCAAGGATATGAAAAATAGTACTTGATACAGCTAATGGAGCAACATACAGAGCTGCAAAAGATGTATTCTTAGATTTAAAGAGCAGAACTTGTTGTTATAAATGATGCTCCTAATGGAAGAAATATAAATGTAAAAGTGTGGTTCAACTCACCCAGAAATATTAGCAAAAAGTTGTTGTAGGGTTATGAAACAGATTTAGGATTAGCTTATGATGGAGATGCTGATAGACTTATAGCAGTTGATAAGTTTGGAAATATTATTGACGGAGATAAAATTATAGGAATCTTAGCTCTAGGTATGAAAAAAATGCAGGAACTTTAAAAAAATGATAAAGTTGTAACTACTGTAATGAGTAATATAGGTTTTGAAAAAAATATTTAAAAGAAAAATAATATAGAGCTTTTAAGAGCAAATGTTGGAGATAGAAATGTTCTTGAAATGATGCAAAAAGAAGATGTTGCTATAGGGTGGAGAACAATCAGGTCACATTATATTAAGAGACTATGCTACAACAGGTGACGGAATATTATCATCTTTAAAAACTTGTTGAAGTCATCAGAGATACTGGAAAAAGATTTACATGAATTAGTATCAGCAATAAAAGATGCTCCTCAAACTTTAATAAATGTAAAAAGTTGATAATGCTAAAAAAAGAATACTTGGGATAAAAAAATGAAAAAAATTACAAGTTTCATAGATGAAATAAATAAAAAAACACTCTGATGAAATTAGAATATTAGTTAGAAAATCAGGAACAGAACCTTTAATAAGAGTAATGACAGAAGGTGAAAAATAAAGCAACTTGTGCATAAGTTAGCTGAAGATATTGCTAAACTGATAGAAACTGAATTAAATTAATAGAAGGATAAATATGAAAAATTTTTTTGATAAAAGATTTTTTTAGGTATTTGGCTTTATTCACTGAAATAGGTTTGACATTATTCATAAATGTTTTTTTGTAGCAATATATCTTTATTATCTTTTTGAGAAATATTTATTTAGGAGTTTTATTTTTTTGATATTTATGATACTATTAGGAATAGTAAACGGATTTTTATAGCGTGTATAAGCTGATATTTCCAAAAAAATAAAAAAATAGTAATGAAAGAAAGGTATTTAGTAGATGGAGGATATAAAAAAATTTATTTAAAAAAACAATAATAACAACTATTATCTGTTTTTTTACTAGGTTTAGTTTTTCAAAAATAAATATCTTTTTCTTTGGAATAGGTGGAGGCTGTGCAATATCAGTTATAGCTCTATATCTTATATCAGTCGATAGCAAGGCTATTACATATTCTAAAGATGTAAAAAGTAGCAAAAAAAGAATTGCATACATTGGTTATGCCAAAAGATACTTTTTACACTTACTGTTTTTTTGTAGCATTATTTTATTTTTTTAATGACTTTAGACTTTTTTTATGTGGATTTATAGGTACATTGAATGTTAAAATCACAATTTACTGTATGAATATACTAAAAAAATAAAAAAAGTTTTTTTAAATAGTTAAACTATAATTATTGAAAGGAGGTATAAAGTGAGACTAGGACCAATAGAATTTACAACAGGAGAATTGGTATCTGGGCCTTCAGAAATATTTTTCAATATTTGGCTTTCCAATAACTTCTACTGTTGTTACAACTTGGTTTATACTCTTGTGTTTCTTTGTATTTTTTTAAACTTGGAACAAGAAATCTACAATTGATTCCTGGAAAAATTTCAATCAATTCTTGAAGGAATTTATGAATTTTTTTAGATGGAACTATTGGACAAATATTAGGAACTTGGAAAAAAGAAATATTACACATTTTTTTGCAACATTATTTTTTTGTTTATCTTCTTATCAAACATAATAACGTTCTTCCCTATACCTTGGTTCGGGGTAAAAAATGGTGTATTTGAAATTTTCCCAGCCTTTAGGTCACCAACAGCTGACTTAAACACTACTGTTTGTCTAGCATTGATAGTAACCTTCTTGTTTATATCAATAAATATAAAGAATAACGGTATACTTGGATATTTAAAAAGGCTTTGGAGACCCAACACCAGTTATGGTTCCATTAAACATAGTTGGAGAGTTTGCAAAACCATTAAATATATCTATGAGATTGTTTGGAAATATGTTCGCTGGTATGGTTATAATGGGGCTTATTTATATGGCAGTACCTTACTTCATCCCAGCACCTCTGCACTTGTATTTTGACCTATTTGCAGGTTTAGTACAAAGTTTCGTTTTCGTAACCTTATCTATGGTATATGTTCAAGGTTCACTAGGAGATGCAGAGTATACTGAGTAAAAAAATAAAAAAATTTTTAGGAGGAATAGAAAATATGGATTTATTAACAGCAAAAACAATAGTTTTAGGATGTTCAGCAGTTGGAGCAGGACTTGCTATGATAGCAGGATTAGGACCAGGAATTGGGGAAGGATATGCAGCCGGGAAGGCAGTTGAATCTGTTGCAAGACAACCAGAAGCAAGAGGAAGCATAATCTCTACAATGATACTAGGACAAGCCGTAGTAGAATCTACAGGTATTTACTCATTAGTTATTGCACTAATTTTACTTTATGCAAACCCTTTCTTAAGCAAATTAGGATAATAAGATATATCTGTCATTCAACTGATGAAAGGAGGTAAAAATAGAGTGCCAATAATATCTATTGATGCTACGTTTTTTTGGCAAATCATTAACTTTTTTTGTTCTTTTTATTTATAGTAAAGAAATATTTTTAAAGAACCTATATCAAAAAAATAATAAATGAAAGAAAGCAAAAAAATAGAAGCTGAATTAGTTGAAGCAACAAAAAAACAGAGAAGAAGCTGAAAAAAACTACATAAAGAAGCTGAAGCTCAAGTTCTTAATTCAAGAAAAAGAAGCTAGTGAAATTGTTAAAAAAATGCACAAAGAAAAAGCAGAAGAAGAAGCACACCTTCTAATAAAAAGAGGCAAGAGAAAAATAGAGAAAAATATTTTTAAGGGCCACTGAGTTAGAAGTTACAAAAAAATTAAAAAATGATACCAAAGATGAGTTAGGTAGAGAGTTAAAAAAACTTAGCTGCAGAACTAGCTGAAAAAAATTATAAAAGAAAAGGTAGATGATAATCAAGAAACTTCACTTATTGATAAATTCATAGCAGAGGTAGGGGAAGATAAATGATTAAATCACAAATAGGAAGAAGATATTCCAAGGCAATATTTGATATTGCTGAAGAGAAGAATCAAGTTAAGGAAATTTATAAAATGCTAAATTCGGCTATGGTTCTATATAGAACTGATAAAGAATTTAAGAATTTTATAAGAAATCCTTTAATTGAGAATGAACAAAAAAAGGCAGTTTTAACTGAAATTTTTGGTAAAGATAACAGTGAGAACTTAAATATTTTACTATATATTTTTAGATAAAGGTAGAATTAACTGTATAAAAATATATTGTTGCAGAATATCTAAAAAAATATACTATAGAAAAAAATAGAATTTTTAGATGTAAAAGCTACTTTTACTAAAGAATTATCTGAAGAACAAAGAACTAAATTAATCAATAAATTATCACAAAAAAACTGGAAAAAGAAATTAACTTAGAAGTAAAAAGTTGACAAGTCTATTCTAGGTGGTGGAATTATAAAAATAGGTGATAAGATTATTGACGGTTCTATCCGTAGAGAATTAGATAATTGGAAAAAGAGTTAAGGTCTTTAATGGAGGTGTAACAATTTGAATATTAGACCAGAAGAAGTAAGTTCTATTATTAAAAAAAGAAATAGATAACTATAAGAAAACTTTAGAAATAAAAAAACTTCTGGGACTGTTCTTGAAGTAGGAGACGGTATTGCAAGAATTTATGGTTTAAGCAATGTTATGTCAGGAGAGCTTCTTGAATTTCCTCATGGAGTAATGGGAATGGCTTTAAACTTGGAAGAAGATAATGTTGGAGCCGTTATCCTTGGATATGCTTCTTTAATAAAAAGAAGGAGATGAAGTTAGAGCAACAGGTAAAGTTGTATCTGTACCTGCTGGAGATAACTTATTAGGTAGAGTAGTTAATGCTTTAGGAGAACCTATAGATGGAAAGGGAGAAATAATTGCAGATAAATATATGCCTATTGAAAGAAAGGCATCTGGAATTATTTCAAGACAACCAGTATCAGAACCTTTACAAACAGGAATTAAATCAATAGATGGAATGGTTCCTATCGGTAGAGGACAAAGAGAACTTATTATAGGGGATAGACAAACAGGTAAAAACTGCAATAGCTATCGATACTATAATCAACCAAAAAAAGGACAAAATGTAAAAATGTATTTATGTTGCAATAGGGCAAAAAAAGATCGACTGTTGCACAAATATATAAGAAGCTAAGTGACTTAGGTTGTATGGAATATACAACAATAGTCATAGCAACTGCCTCTGAAGCAACACCTTTACAATATATGGCACCTTACTCAGGAGTAGCTATAGGTGAATACTTTATGGATAAGGGAGAACATGTTTTAATAATTTATGATGATTTATCTAAACATGCCGTTGCTTACAGAGAAATGTCACTATTACTTAGAAGACCACCTGGACGTGAGGCTTATCCAGGAGACGTATTCTATTTACATTCAAGATTACTTGAAAGAGCTGCTAAGTTATCTGATGAATTAGGAGGAGGTTCTATAACTGCATTACCAATTATAGAAACTCAAGCAGGAGACGTTTCTGCATATATTCCTACTAACGTAATATCAATAACTGACGGACAAATATTCTTGGAATCTCAACTTTTCAACTCAGGATTTAGACCAGCAATAAATGCAGGGATATCAGTATCGAGAGTTGGAGGAGCTGCACAAATAAAAGCTATGAAACAAGTTGCATCAAAAGTTAAATTAGATCTTGCTCAATATACTGAGCTTTTAACTTTCGCTCAATTTGGATCGAGACCTTGATAAAAGCTACAAAAAGCACAATTAGAAAGAGGACATAGAATAATGGAAATATTGAAACAACCTCAATATCATCCATATACAGTTGAAAAAAACAAGTTGTATCTTTCTATGCTGTTATCAATGGTCACTTAGATGATATAGAAATTTCAAAAAGTAAGAAGATTTGAAAAAAAGAATTATTAGAATATCTAAAAAGTAAACACAGATATTTTAACTGAAATAGCTGACAAGAAAGCTTTTAGATAAAGATTTAGAAGAAAGATTGAAGGAAAGTATTGCAAACTTTAAAAAGTCTTTTAATTAAGGAGTAAAAATTATGCCTGGAATGAAAGAAATAAAAAAAGTAGAATCAAATCTGTTCAATCTACCCGTCAAATTACTAATGCTATGGAAATTGTTTCTACAACTAAATTTAAGAAATATTCTAAATTAGTTTCAGAATCAAGACCATATGAAGAAAAGTATGAGAAAAAAATTCTATCTCATATAGCAGGGAACTAAAAAAATGAAAGACACCCACTTTTTGATGGAAGAGAAGAAGTAAAAAGTATAGCTATAATAGTTATAACTTCTGATAGAGGACTTTGTGGAAGCTTTAACAGTTCAACTTTAAAAAGAACTAGAAAAAGTTAGTTAAACAAAAATGAAGGTAAGAAAATATCTATCATTCCTTTCGGAAGAAAAAGCTATAGATTTTTGCTACAAAAAGAAATTACGATTTCTCAGAATCTTTTTCAAAAATTTTCTGCTGAAGAAATGAATAAAATTGCAAGAGATGTTTCAGAAGATATTGTTGTAAAAATATACAAATCATGAATATGATGAAGTTTACTTAATATACAATAAATTTATATCTGCTTTTAAAAATATGATTTAACTTGTGAAAAAAATAATTCCAATAGCTAGAATGGAAGGGGAAGTAAATAGTGAATATATATTTGAACCTAACACAGAATATATATTATCATCTCTATTACCTAGATTTATAAATTTACAAGTATATCAAGCTATTTTTAAATAATACTGCTAGTGAACATTCGGCAAGAAAGAATTCAATGGGTAGTGCAACAGATAATGCTGATGAAATGATAAAAAAACATTGAATATCCAATACAATAGAAATAGACAAACAGCTATTACTCAAGAAATAACAGAAATAGTTGGAGGAGCGTCTGCTTTTATAAAAAAATTATAATATAAAATGAATGTTTTTCTTGAAATATAAATTATTTAATTTTGTTAATTTTTATATTCAACTGCTTGATAGCCATTAGTGTCTCGTGAACTCCACAAAGGCTCACTCAACAATAATGGACATCACTAGCAGTTTTATTAAAAGTTATTTAAAAATTATTTTCAAGAAAAAAACTCAATTAGATTTATCTTAATTTTTTTATAAAGACAGATAATAATAAAAAAAGTAAGGAGGCAATAATAGGTGAATAGAGGAACTATAACACAAATTATAAGTGCTGTTGTAGACGTTGCTTTTAAAGATGAATTGCCTGCAATATATAATGCTTTAAAAGTAAAATTAGAAGACAAAGAACTTGTACTTGAAGTTGAGCAACATCTTGGGAACAATGTTGTAAGAACAGTTGCCATGGACTCAACAGATGGTTTAAAAAGAGGAATGGAAGTTATAGATACAGGAAACCAATTACAGTACCGGTTGGAAAAAGCTGTTCTAGGAAGAATATTAAACGTTTTAGGAGAGCCTGTTGACAATCAAGGGCCTGTAAATGCTGAAACAGTTTTACCTATCCATAGAGAAGCACCTGAGTTTGATGACTTAGAAACTGAAACTGAAATATTTGAAACAGGAATCAAAGTTATAGATTTATTAGCACCATATAAAAAGGTGGAAAAAAATAGGTCTATTCGGAGGAGCTGGAGTAGGTAAGACAGTTTTAATAATGGAGCTTATCAACAACATTGCTAAAGGACACGGAGGAATTTCTGTGTTCGCAGGAGTTGGAGAAAAGAACAAGAGAAGGAAGAGACTTGTATAATGAAATGACTGAGTCAGGAGTTATTACAAAGACAGCTCTTGTTTATGGACAAATGAATGAGCCACCTGGAGCAAGATTAAGAGTTGCTTTAACAGGACTTACAGTTGCAGAAAAACTTTAGAGATAAAGATGGACAAGATGTACTTCTATTTATAGATAATATATTCAGATTTACACAAGCAGGATCTGAAGTATCAGCTTTACTTGGAAGAATACCTTCAGCCGTTGGTTACCAACCAAACTTGGCAACAGAAATGGGAGCTTTACAAGAAAGAATTACATCAACAAAATCTGGTTCTATCACATCAGTTCAAGCTGTTTACGTACCAGCCGATGACCTAACTGACCCAGCACCAGCAACAACTTTCTCTCACTTGGATGCAACAACAGTTCTTTCAAGAAATATAGCATCTCTTGGAATATATCCAGCTGTTGACCCATTAGATTCAACATCTAAGGCTCTATCAGAAGATATAGTTGGAAAAAGAACACTATGAAATTGCAAGAAAAAGTGCAAGAAGTTTTTACAAAGATATAAAGAATTACAAGACATTATAGCTATCTTAGGTATGGATGAATTATCTGATGAAGATAAACTTACAGTATCAAGAGCTAGAAAAAAATTGAAAGATTTTTCTCACAACCTTTCTCTGTTGCAGAACAATTCACAGGAATGGAAGGAAAAATATGTTCCTGTAAAAAGAAACAATTAGAGGATTTAGAGAAATATTAGAAGGAAAAACATGATGATATTCCTGAACAAGCATTTCTATATGTTGGTACAATAGAAGAAGCCGTTGCTAAATCAAAAGATTTAGTAAAAATAAGGAGGAAGTTATGTTGGTAAGTGTTGTAACACAGATTAAAAAAAGTATTAGAACAAGAAGCAGGATATCTAAGACTTAGAACTTCAGAAGGAGATATAGGTATAATGCCTAATCATGCTCCTTTAGTTGCTGAACTATCAACAGGAAAGATGGAAATTGAAAGTCCTTCAAAAGATAGAAGAGATGTTTATTTTTTTAACAGGTGGTTTTTTTAGAAATTTCTAATAACCAAGCAACAATAATTACAGATGAAATATTTCCATTAGATGAAATTAACATTGAAAAATGAGCAATTAGAACTTGAGAAGTTAAGAAAAAGAATTAGAGCTTGATCGACAGAAGAAGAAAAAGCAAAAAAATTCAAAAAAAGAATAAAAAAATTTCTTCAGCTATGATAGATGCTAAAAACTAACTAGGAGGAAAATATGAAATTTCACTTTTTACATGAAAACTTTAATGTTTTAGATTTAGAAAAGAGTATAAAAATTCTATGAAGAAGCTCTTGGACTAAAAAGTTGAAAGAGAAAAAAATTTTGCAGAAGATGGAAGCTATAAAAATAGTTTATCTAGGAGATGGAATAACAAACTTTCAACTAGAATTAACTTGGCTTTGCAGATAGAACAGAAAAAAATATGATTTAGGTGATGAAGAATTCCATTTAGCTTTTTGAAGTAGATGACTACGAAGGAGCATTTAAAAAAACATACAGAAATGGGTTGTGTTGTTTTTTTGTAAATGATAAAAATGGGTATATATTTTATAACTGATCCTGATGGATATTGGATAGAAATTTTACCACCTAAAAAAATAAGAATAAAAAAAGTTAAGAGAATTTTTTTGAGAATAAACTTGAAAAATTCTCTTTTTTTGTTGTAAAAAAATTGCTTTTTTTCTATTATAAATGTTACTCTAATAGTAAAAAAATATTTTTTTATGAAATTTACAAAATGAGGTAGAGAAAATGAAAATAAGGTGGGGTAAAAATGAGTAAAAAAAGAAAAAAATTTAGAAAAAGTTATACAACAATGTCAAAAAAACATTGGATAAAAATAGATGAAGAATTAGCAAAACCAGAACCTAAATTAACTCCTTATGATATAGAAATGAGAAATTTTGATGAGGTTCCAAGAGCTATTTTTAAAGGAAGCAAAGAAACAAATAAAAAAATAATGATGCAGGTACTAGATAAAAAAATGAATATATGCCTGATTATATTTATCCTTTAATTGATAGTTATTTAATTGATACAGAATTATGTGATCTTTTATTTGAAACTGAAAGTATATACAAAAAAATATACATAGAATAAAAATGATATTTTTTTTCCAAGACTTTTTGAAAAAGTGAACTTCTATATCTTGATAAAATTTCGTTAAAATGGTAAAAATCTATTATTAAAGTATAAATTATTTAGGGGAGGATTTTCAGTGAACTATAGAATTGAAAATTTGATTGATAGAAAGACTGTTGAAAAATAGAATTAAGGAATTAGCTAAGCAAATAGAAAAAAAGATTATGCTGGAGAAGAAGTTTACTGTGTGGGACTATTGAAAGGATCAGTAGTTTTTTTGAGTGATTTAGTAAAAGGAAATAAATACACCAGTTATAATAGATTTTATGTCAGTATCTAGCTATGGAAGTGAAACTGTAAGTAGTGGAGATGTTAAAATTTTAAAAGATACTGATTTAGATTTAAGAGGGAAAACATGTTTTAATTGTTGAAGATATAATAGATACAGGTTTAACTTTAGAACATGTTATAAGATATTTTTAAAGAATCAAAAGGAGTGAAAAACTCTTAAAACTTGTACTTTATTGAGTAAACCAGAAAGAAGAAAGGTAAATATAGACATTGATTATGTAGGTTTTGATGTTCCAGATAAATTTGTAATTGGTTATGGACTTGACTATGATCAAAAGTATAGAAATTTACCATATATAGCTGTTGTAGTTTTTGAATAGGAGCCAGAAATGGACTTTAAACATAAAAAAAGAAGTATGGTCAAAACTTTTTAAATAATAAAGATGAAATCTTAAATAAAAATAATAGAAGTTTCTAATATTGATGAAAAATGACGAGATTTTAGAAATAGGACCAGGGCAAGGGGCTTTGACAAACTTATTGGTTGAAAGGGCTAAAAAAATTAACTTGTGTTGAGATAGATAAGGACTTAGAAACAGGTCTTAGAAAAAAAGTTTTTCTTCAAAAGAGAACTACACTCTTGTAATGGGAGATGTTTTTGGAAGTAGACTTGACTAAATATCTAAATAAAGGGTACTAAGGTTGTTGCCAATATACCTTATTACATAACATCACCTATTATCAATAAACTTATAGAGAACAAAGAACTAATAGACGAAGCATATATTATGGTTCAAAAAGGAAGTTGGAGAAAGAATTTGTGCAAAAGGCAGGTAAAGAAAGATCTATTTTAACTCTAGCAGTTGAATACTACGGAGAAAGCAGACTATCTATTTACTATTCCAAGAGAATTTTTTTAATCCTGTTCCAAATGTTGATTCAGCCTTTTATCTCAATAAAAATTCTATAAAGACGATAGATACAAAAAAACAAGATTTCAGAAGAATTATTTTTTTAAATATATAAAAGGCAGCTTTTTTTCAAATAAGAGAAAAAAATATCGTAAATAATCTAGCAACATTAGGATATTCAAAAGATAAAATAAAAAGAAATATTAAATCAAGTTGAAATATCTGAAAATGAAAGAGCAGAAAAATATATCAATAGATAAATTTATTGAGCTTATAGATATTTTTTTGAAGGTAGATGAGGTTAAATGTTGATGAAAAAAAGTTATGAATTTTTTTAATACAAAGTAAAAAAAGAAGATATAGACTTTATCAATAAAAATAGTAGAAGCCTATGAAGGAGCAGGAGTTGTGAGAACTCTTGATTCAACTAAAGGGTATAATAAGTGTTATTTCAACAGATGATTATAAAGATGTAATGAGAGAAGTATTAATTGATTTAGGAAATAGATGGGTAGATTTGAAAAATTATTGAAGAGGGTGCTTGGAAAGGTACACTATAATGGAGGAAAAAAATGGAAAAATTTAGAAAGTTTATTAAATTTTATTATTAAACAATTAGTAGAAACAGAAGATAAAAGTAAATATAACTTATGAAGTTTTAGATTCAGATGTAACATTCAAAGTGAGTGTTGCAAAGGGAGAAATGGGAAAAAAATAATAGGAAAAAAATGGACTTACAGCTAATGCAATCAGAGGAGTTATGCAAGCAGCTGGAGTAAAAGATAAACTTAATGTAAGTGTTGAATTTTTTTAGATTAGGAGTCAGTATGATTGTTGCAGGAAAAAAATTTTTAGGTTCTCATCATTTAAAAAGGAGAAGTCAAAGTAATTTCTGATTTACAAAAATATAGAAATGTTAGTTGGAAATAAAGTTATTTTGGAATTGGAAGATAAGCAACAAAAAAACTATTGACTGTAAAAAAAGATAGTACCTCTTGTTGCGAATAAATGGATTTTTTTACTTTTTGAAGAGATAAAAAAACAAACAAGATACTATTGAAATTAGAAATGCAACTATAAAGGTTAGAAGAGATATAGTTGGAATTGGAGAAGATGAGCATTTAGTAAGTGATATGCTAGGGTTTTAAAGTCTATGATGTAAAGGGTGATGAGTATCTAGGGAAATAACTGAAATTATGGATACAGCAGCACATGATATTTATGTTATAGAAAGTGAAGATTTTTGAAACTATGATACCTGATGTAGATGTATTTATTAAAAAAATATTGATTTTGAAAACAAAAAAATGTTAGTTGATACCATAGAAGGTATGAAAGAACCTAAGGTAAAAAAATGAAAAATAAATATTTTAACATTATTTCCAAAGATGTTTGAAGGCTTTGTAAGTGAAAGTATCATTTCAAGAGCAATAAAAATTTGGAGCAGTGGAAGTAAATATTATTGATATTAGAGACTATTGTTTTGACAAACATAAACAAGCTGATGACATGCCTTTTGGTGGTGGAAATGGAATGGTTATGAAGCCAGAACCTTTATTTTTTTAGCACTAGAGAATCTTTCAGGAAAAAGTTATCTATACATCACCACAAGGAAAAAAACTTTTAATCAGGAGATAGCAAAAGAACTTGCTAAAGAAGAGGAATTAACAATAATAGCAGGACATTATGAAGGTATAGATGAAAGAGTAGTTGAAAATAAGGTAGATATGGAATTATCTATAGGTGATTTTGTATTAACAGGTGGAGAAATACCAGCTATGGTTATTTCTGATACTATTATAAGGCTTTTTACCTGATGTAATAAAGAAAGATTCTTATGAAAATGATTCTTTCTATAATGGACTTTTAGATTATCCACACTATACAAGACCAGCTGAATATAAAGGTTTAAGAGTACCTGATGTACTGATATCAGGAAATCATAAAAAAATAGATGAGTGGAGATTGAAAGAAAGTCTAAAAAAGAACTTATCTGAGAAGAAGAGATCTGATTGAAAAAAAGAGAATTAACTAAGTTAGAAAAAACTATTAGATGAAATTAAAGAAGAGATAAAAAAAGAGGAAGTGTAAAATATACAATGAGAAATAAAGTTTATTTAAGTTTAGTTCACTATCCAGTTTATAATAGAAATAGAGATGTTGTTTGTACATCTGTAACAAATTTTGATATCCATGATATATCAAGATCTTGTGGAACTTATGAAATAAAAGGATATAGATTAGTTGTTCCAGTTGATGCACAAAAATTAACAGAAAGAATAATAGCATATTGGCAAGATGGTACAGGTGGTCAATACAATAAAGATAGAGAACAAGCGTTCAGAGTGACAGATGTTGCAGAAAGTATAGAAACAGTTGTGGAAGAAATAGAAAGAATTGAAGGACAAAAAGCCTTTAATTATAACAACATCAGCTAGAATATTTGATAATAGCATAAGCTATGAAAACTTATCTAAACAAATATTTGAAGATGATAAACCTTACCTTTTACTTTTTGGAACAGGTTGGGGAGCTTAACTGATGAAGTTATGGCTATGTCTGATCGTATATTAGAACCAATTAGAGCTAATTCAAAAAATATAATCACTTATCAGTTAGAGCAGCTGTTGCAATAATTTTAGATAGATTATTTGGAGAGAGATAAACTAATTTATAATATGAGCTTTGGAGAATAGATATGAATAATAGGCAAATTATGATAGAACCTAGTATGGAAGTTTTTTTGAAAAAAATTAGGTGTAAAAAGTATAGAGATTAAAAAAATATCCTCTTAAATACAAGGACTAAGAGGATAACTTTCAATTGTTCAGTATCTTGTATGGGTTGTATAGATGACATCGACACTATATATAAAGATGTTCTTTCAAAAATTTGGTAGAGAAATAGAGATTGAGTTTGTAACAGAAAAATAAAGAATTAAAATTAGAAGATGAAGAAATAAAAAAATAATTGCAATTAGGGCTATAGAAAGGTTGAAATCTAGGAATACAACCTCTAAGTCCTTTTTGTGTTTTTACAAGGTATATGTTAAAAAAATAATTATATAATTATAGAACTTAATGATGAACATATAAAGTTTATGTTAGAAGAAGTTAAGATTTCTTCAAAAAAATAGAAAGTATTTTAGCAGAATATGGTTTAAAAGACTATAAAAATTATGTTTTTCTGTAGGAGATTTTTCAAAAGAGTTTTCAAATGTTGAAGAAAAAAATAAAAGCTGATATGGAAAAAAACAACAAAAATATTATAAGTTCTGAAAGAGAAAAGATTATAAAAAGAAAAATTCTGTGACAGAAACTCAAGTGTATAAAGCTAAAAAAATGATTTTAAAAAGAGGTTCAAAAACTAAAGATATAAAAGGTGATGTTATATCTATAAAAAGATTTCTATGATTTATATGATGGAGAACCTTGTATAGTTCAAGGAGAAGTTTTTTTCAGTAGAAGATATGAACATAAAAAAAGTGGAAAAAAATTTTTAAGAAAAAAATAAGGATAACTGATGGAGAGAGCTCACTTACTTCTAAAAATCTTTTTAGATGAAAAATGAAAATTTAGATACCTCAGAAGGAAAAAAATTCTAAAAGCTTAGCGGGAAAGTTCAGTTAGATACTTATGGAGGAAATGAAAAAAACTTTAATGATAAATACAGTAAATATCATTGAAAAAGAAGTTATTAAAAAAAGAAGATACAGCAGAAGAAAAAAATGGTTGAGCTACATACACATACAAAAAAATGAGTGAAATGGTTGGAGTAACTGATGTTGAAGACCTTATAAAAAGAGCCAAAGAATATGGACATAAGGCCATAGCTATCACAGATTATTCTGTTGTTCACTCTTATCCAGCAGCCTATAAGACAGGGAAAAAAAGCTTTCAAAAGATGATGATAAAATGAAAGTTATCTTTGGTTGTGAAATGTATATGATAGATGATGAAGCACTTATGATTACAAATCCTAAAGATAAAAAAATAGATGAAGAAGAGTTTGTAGTATTTGACATAGAAACTATGGGATTAAATGCATATTCTAATGAAATTATAGAAATAGGGGCTGTAAAGATAAAGGCTGGAAGAATAATTGATAGATATTCTCAACTTTTTCAATCCAGGAAAACCTATTCCATATAAGATAACTGAAATAACAGGAATAACTGACCAATTAGTTGCAAATGAGCCTAGTGTAGATCAAGTGATAGGAAAGTTTGTAGACTTCATTGGAGATGCAGTTCTAGTTGCTCATAATGCTCCTTTTGATATGGGATTTATAAAAAGAGATATAAAAAAATATTTAAATATAGATTTAGAAAACTCTGTAATTGATACCTTACAAATGGCAAGAGACCTATTCCCAGATTTAAAAAAATATGGTTTAGGAGATTTAAATAAGGTCTTAGGACTTGCTCTTGAAAAATCACCATAGAGCAGTTGATGACTCACAAGCAACAGCCAATATGTTTATTATATTCTTAGAAAAAAATATAAAGAAAGAGGTATAGAATATCTTAAAGATATAAATAAAGGCTTTGAAGTTAATATGAAAAAAAGCAGTCTTTAAAAAAATATTATGGTGCAAGTTAAGACTCAAGAAGGCTTAAAAAAATATGTACAAATTAGTTTCTGAAGGACATATAAAAATACTTTGGAAACAAAAAAAGCAAGAATTCCTAAGTCAGTATTAAAAGAAAATAGAGAAGGACTTATAGTTGGAAGTTCTTTTGAGTGCACACTTTATGAATTCAGGAGAGCTTGTAGAATTATATTTAAGACATGACTTAGAAAAAAACTAGAAGAAATAGCAAAATTTTTATGACTATATAGAGTTATTACCTAAATCAACTTATAATGAGCTTATAGAAAAAGAAGGAACAGGTTCATTAGTATCTTATGATGATGTTGAAAAAAATGAATAAATATTTTTATGACTTAGGGTAAAAGACTTGGAATTTTAGTAACAGCAAGCTCTAATGTTCATTATTTAGATGAAAATGAAGATATAATAAGATCAATTTTACTATTTGGTAGTGGAACAGTATACAGTCCAAATCAATATAGAGTAAATAATGGCTTTTACTTTAGAACAACAGATGAAATGCTAAAAGAATTTAGTTATTTAGGTGAACAAGAAGCCAAAGAAGTTATTATAACTAACACAAACAAAATAGCTGATATGGTAGAAGAAGGTATAAAACCTATACCAGAAGGATTCTATCCACCAAAAATGGATAATGCAGAAGAAATAGTTAGAACTATGACTTATGAAAAGGCATATAGAATATATGGTGATCCTTTACCTAATATAGTATCAGCAAGACTAGAAAGAGAATTAAATGCCATTATAAATAATGGTTTCTCAGTTCTGTATCTATCGGCACAAAAAGTTAGTTAAGAAATCTTTAGATAACGGTTATCTAGTTGGATCAAGAGGTTCAGTTGGATCTTCACTTGTAGCTTTTATGATGGGAATTACTGAAGTTAATGCTCTATATCCTCACTATATTTGTGATAATCCTGAGTGTAAACATTCAGAGTTTATTGAAAAAGAAGGAGTGGGTATAGATTTACCTGATAAAATATGTCCTAACTGTGGTGCTCCACTTAGAAAAGATGGATACTCAATACCGTTTGAAGTATTTATGGGATTTAAAGGGGATAAAGTCCCTGATATTGACTTGAACTTCTCAGGAGAATATCAATCTGAAATTCATAGATATTGTGAAGAACTCTTTGGTAAAGAGAATGTATTTAAAAGCAGGAACTATATCAACATTGGCAGAAAAAAATGCTGAGGCCTATGTCGTAAAAATATTTTGAAAAAAATAATTTGGAAAGCAACTAAAAGCAGAAATTGTTAGATTAGGTAGACTTTGTCAAGGTGCAAAGAAAACAACAGGTCAACACCCAGGAGGAATGGTAATAGTCCCTCAAGGAAATTCTATCTATGAATTCTGTCCTGTGCAAAGACCGGCTAATGATGAAACAAGTGAATCTACGACAACCCATTATGATTATCATGTAATGGATGAACAGCTAGTAAAAACTTGATATACTAGGACATGACGACCCTACAACTATAAAACTTTTTACAAGAATATACTAATATGGAAATTAAGGATATTCCACTTGCTGATAAGGATACTTTAAAAAATATTCTCATCAACTGAATCACTAGGAGTAAGTCCTGAAGAAATAGGAACAGAAATAGGAACTTATGGAATACCTGAGTTTGGTACAGGCTTTGTTAGACAGATGCTTATAGATACAAGACCTACAACTTTTGCAGAGCTTGTAAGAATATCAGGACTTTCACATGGTACAAACGTTTGGCTTAATAATGCTCAAGAGTTTGTAAGAAATGGCCAAGCAACTCTTTCACAAATAATAACAGTGAGAGATGACATTATGAACTATTTGATGAGATCGAGGCTTAGATAATAGTGATGCCTTCAAAAATAATGGAGTTTGTAAGAAAGGGTAAACCTAAAAAAAGAACCTGAAAACTGGGAAAAATTATTCTAATATGATGAAAGAAAAAGAATGTTCCTGATTGGTATATAGAATCTTGCAGAAGAATAGAATATATGTTCCCAAAAGGACATGCTGTTGCCTATGTTATGATGGCAATGAGAATAGCATACTTTTAAGGTTCATCAACCACTTGCATTCTACGCAGCTTTCTTATCGAGAAAAAGCAGATGACTTTGATATGGAAGTTATGAGCAAGGGAGTTCTTGCAAAACAAAAAAATTGGAAGAGTTATCTAAAGAATCAAAATTAGATCCTAAGAAGAAGAATGAGCAAGCTATATGTGAAATTGTCGTAGAATTAGAAAGCAAGAGGTATAGAACTTTTACCTGTAGATATTTATTTATCTGAAGGTAGAAAATTTAAAATAGAAGATGGTAAAATTAGAATACCTTTAATTGGAATAAGTGGACTTGGTGGTGCAGTAATTGAAAAATATTCTTAAAGAAAGAGAAGAAACAAAATTTATTTCAGTTGAAGATTTAAAAAAGAAGAACAAAAGATGTCACAGACAGTGGCAAATAAGCTAAAAAAAGTATCGGAGCTTTTTCAAGTTTAAGTGAAACAAATCAAATTTCATTATTTTTAAAGGAGGTAGTTTTGAAAAAAACATTAACTAAAAGTAGTATTATTTTTTTACTATTATCATTGACAGCATTTTTCATATAATTTTTCCAATAGAAGATCCCTATTCGGCAACAATTATAGGAAGTTCAACAATGATGACAGAAGGGATTATGGAGAATATACCATTAAAAGTATATGAAATACAAATTAAGGATCCAAAAGATATACCTGATGCATTTTGGTATGCAAATAAATTTAAATTTTCTTTAAGTAAACAAAAAAATAAGAAAGCACCTTTAATTTTTTTGTTCTTGCAGGTACAGGTTCTGACTATAATGCAGCTAGAGTAAAGTTCATGCAAAGAATATTCCATACAGCAGGATATCATACTATTGCTATTAGCTCACAAATGAGCCAACAATTTATGATTTCAGCATCTTCTAATTCGGTACCAGGGCTACTTATGGAAGATAATAGGGATATTTATAAGGCTATGAAGCTTGCTTATGACAAAATCAAAGATCAAGTAGAAGTTACAGATTTCTATATTATGGGTTATAGTTTAGGTGGAACTAATGCTGCAGTTTTATCGTATATAGATGAAACTGAGAAAAGCTTTTTAACTTTAAAAAGAGTATTTATGGTGAATCCAGCAGTAGAATTATATGACTCAGCTGTAAAATTAGATAAATATTTAGGTGATTACACAGGTGATAAAACAGAAAATATAGAAAAACTATTAAGTACAACTTTAGCAAGACTTAAAAATGGATTGACAAATGAATATGCCAATATAGGAGCAGATACTATTTATAATATAGTTAAGGGAGATTTTTTTATCTGATGAGGAAAAAGAAAGCCTATATAGGACTAGCTTTTAGATTGACATCAAATGATTTAAACTTCCTTTCAGATCTCTTAACAAAAAAAGTGGAGTTTATACAAAGCCTACAGCAAAATTAACTAAGTTTACTAATATGAAACCTTATCTAAAAGGCAGTAAATTTTTGCAAGTTTTGAAGACTATGTTGATAAAGTTGGTTTACCATATTATCAAAAAACAAAATAAAAGCATCAAGTATAGATGATTTAAAGAAAGCTTCAAGTCTAAGACTAATTGAAGATTATCTTAGAACATCTCCTAAAAATAGCAGCTGTAACAAATATAGATGAGTTAATTTTTAAATGAAAAAGATATGGCCTTTTTTTAAAAGATGTATTTAAAGATAGATTAGTTGTTTATCCAAGAGGAGGACACTGTGGAAATATGTTCTATAAAGAAAAATGTGGATACAATGGTAAAAATTTGTAAATGAGGGGGTTTTAAAAATATGAAAATTAAAAAAATTATTACTATTGAGTATTTTAAGCCTTAGCTTAGTTTCTTGTACCAATACAAATGATGTAAAAAGTATCTAACACGAACCAAACAGACTTTAGTAATGTGGTTGTGAGTCCTAGTGAAGGAAATTTTATTGCAGATGAATATGATCCTTGGGAACCATTCAATAAAAAGAATGTACTATTTTAACTATCAAATAGAGAAATTGGTGATAACACCTGTAGTAAATACTTATAAATTTATAACTCCAGATTTTTGTTGAGAACAGTGTAACTAATTTCTTTAAAAAATACAAAAGTTTTTAAATACTATGGCAAACTCAGCTTTTTCAATTTAAAGGAAGAAAAATCTATGAGAGCTTTAGGAAGATTTACTATGAATGCTGTATTAGGGCTTGGAGGACTTTTTTTGATGTAGCTTCTAAAATGGGAATGCCAAAACCTTATGAAGATTTTGGATTGACTCTAGCACATTACGGAGTAGGAAGAGGACCTTATTTAGTTCTACCTTTATTAGGACCTACATATTTAAGAGACGCTTTTTGGGACAGGAGTTGACTCAGCTATATGCAGGACAAATAGATGTATATCATAGAATGAGCTTATTTAATACAACAAGTGTTCCTGTAACTGTTTTTAAGAGGAATTGATATGAGAAAGAATATAGATTTTCATTATTATCAAACAAATTCACCATTTGAATATGAATATGTGAGATATCTATATGGCAAAATATAGAGGAATACAAGAACACGCTAGTGAAAAAAATAAAAAAAGTAAATAAAAAAATAAAAAAATAGGAGGGTTTAGAATGGATTTAAAAAGAAAAAAAGTACTAGGATACAAAGATGAGGTAGTAAAAAGAAATTCAAAAATGCAATAAGAGTAAAAAAAGTGTTAAGGAGGCTCCGTTACCTGGAATGCCTTTTGGTGAAGGACCAGCAAAAGCTTTAGATCATTTTATGGACTTAGCTAAAAAACTTGGTTTTAAAGCTGAAAAATTTGATAACTATGCTATGCATATTGATATGGGAGAAGGAGATGAAACTCTAGGAATACTTGCTCATGTTGATGTAGTGCCAGAAGGAGATAACTGGACATATCCTCCATACTCAGGAACAATAGCAGATGGGAAAAATCTTTGGTAGAGGGACATTAGATGACAAAGGACCTGCTATAATCTCTTTATTTGCTATGAAAGCAATAGCAGATGCAGGAATAAAACTAAATAGAAAAGTTAGAATGATATTAGGAGCCGATGAAGAAAGTGGAAGTGCTTGTTTAAAATATTACTTTGGGGAATTAAAAATGCCTCAACCTACTATAGGATTCACACCAGATTCAAGTTTCCCTGTAACTTATGCAGAAAAAAAGGAAGTGTAAGAGTTAAAATAAAGAAAAAAATTCAATACTTTACAAGATGTAGTAATAAAAAGGTGGAAATGCTTTTTAACTCTGTTCCAAACAAAGCTAATGGAGAAATTCCTGTAGATATGCTTGGAGAAGTTAGAAATAAAAAAATAAAGTTGAATTTGAAAGAGAAGGAAATACATATAAAGTAGCTTCAGCAGGAATCCCAGCACATGGAGCATATCCAAGCAAAGGATACAATGCAGTATCAGCTCTTTTTGAAGTTTTAAAAAGATTTTTGAAGTTAAGAATGAAGAATTAAAAAAAGTATAGTTACATTCTTTGATAAATTTGTAAAAAAATGGAAACTGATGGAGAATCTTTTGGAGTTAAATGTACTGATGGAGAAACAGGAGAATTAACTCTAAACTTAGGAAAAAAATTAATTTAGAAAATAATGAACTTGAAATTTGGTTAGATATGAGAATCCCTGTTAAAATTAAAAAAATGAACAAATAATAGAAACTATTAAGAAAAAAATACTGAAGATTTTCGGATATGAATTTGTATTACATTCAAATACTCAACCTTTATATGTACCAAAAGATAGTTTCTTAGTTTCAACTTTAATGGATATCTATAAAGACTTAACAGGAGATAAAGATGCAGAACCAGTAGCAATTGGTGGAGGAACTTACGCTAAATATGCAAATAACACTGTTGCCTTTTGGAGCTTTACTTCCAGAACAAGAAGATAGAATGCACCAAAGAGATGAATATTTAGAGATTTCAAAAAAATAGATAAACTTCTTCAAATATATGTAGAAGCTATTTACAAGTTGGCAAAAATAGATAGGAGAAATTATGTGGAAAAAAATTAACAATAGAGTCCAAAAGACACTATTGAGGAATACACAAAAAAATAGGTTTGAAATCTGTGATTTAAGTTTTTTTCTAATCTTTTCTTATGGAGCTTTGGTGAAAACACAGAATATGAAATAGAAAAATGATGTTTTGACTATCAGAAGTGAATATATGGGTGAGGCATATTACTATATGCCCATCCCTAAAAATGATACTCCTGAAAATATAGCTACTATGAAAGAAAAAAATAAAAAAATCATAGAGGAAAAATGTACCTATTCACTATTTTACAGAATATTGGTATGAAAAAAATTAAAAGATGATTTTTAATTTACAAGAGAAAAAGGGATTATGAGGGACTATATTTATTCTTATGAAAGTCTATCAACTTTAAAGGGTAGACACTATGCTAAGAAGAAAAAAATAGAGTAGCTAATTTTAGAAAAAAATTATGAATATTCTTATGAAAGTATAAGTAAGGATAATATAGGAGAAGTAATTGCTTTTTCAAGAAAAAAATGGTATAAACTTCATTCAGAGTTTGGTGGAGAAATTCTAAAAAAATGAAAAATGAAGGAATAATGCAACTTTTAAAAAAATTATGATAGTTTAGGTATCAAAGGTGGTTTTCTAAAAAGTTAATAATCAAATTATTGCCTATAGTCTAGGAGAAGCATTGAACGATAAAAATGGTATTAGTTCATACTGAAAAAGCTTTTAATTGACTTTATAGGAAGTTATCAAGCAATAAATATGATATATTTACAGGAAGAATGGCAAGGCTATGAATTGGTAAATAGAGAAGATGATTTTCGGTGATGAAGGATTAAGAGAGGCAAAAAAATGTCGTACAAACCCCTTTATTTGTTAAAAAAATATAGCATAGAAAAAGAATGTGTAAAATAATTATTTTTTTTAGAAAAGAATTACTGGAGGATCATGTATAAAAAAATTATATTACAACTTATCGGTGGTTTAGGTCTATTTTTTTGTATGGTATGGAACACATGTCAACAAGTATGCAGAAAAATAGCAGGTCCAAAGTTAAAAAAAGATTTTAGCTTCTTTTAACTAATAATAGAATATTAGGTATTCTAGTTGGAATTGTTATAACAGCTTTTAGTGCAGTCATCATCTGTTAGTACAGTTATGACAGTTGGTTTTGTAAATGCTTCGCTTTTAACTTTAAAAGCAAGCATTAGGAGTTATTTTAGGGGCGAATATAGGAACAACTATCACAGGTTGGTTACTAGTTTTTAGATATAGGTAAGTATGGACTTCCAATAGTTGGAGCAGCAGCTATCCTATATATGTTTATGAAAAAGGAAAAGGCTAGAACAAATCTAAGTGCAATCATTGGAGTTGGATTAATATTTTTTGGATTACAACTTATGAGCCAAGCTCTTAGCCCTTTAAAAAGATATGCCAGAATTCATTGAAATGTTTAAAAATGTTTAAGGTTGACTCATACTTTGGTCTACTAAAAAGTAACAGCGGTAGGAGCAATTATAACAGCTTTAATTCAATCTTCGGCAGCTACTATAGGTATAACAATAGCACTTGCAACACAGGGGCTAATTGACTATCAAGCAGCAGTTGCCTTAGTTTTAGGAGAAAATGTAGGGACAACAGTAACAGCTTTTCTAGCTTCCTTAGGAGCTAAACCTAATGCGAAGAGAGCAGCCTTTGCCCATACACTTATTAATTTAATAGGAGTTCTTTGGGTAACTTCTATATTTAGATTTTATTTAAAAATTTTTTTAAATAATTTTGTTGATCCTGTACATCATATGGGAGCAGCAATAGCGGCAGCTCATACAATTTTTTTAATATAACTAATGTAATTATCTTGATACCTTTTGTTGGGCTACTAGATAAAATACTATTATACATTGTTAAAGATACAGGTGAAGATGAACAAAGAGTAACTAAGCTTGCTTCTTTGAAAAATGACTTTACCCAATGTAATCATAGATCAAACCAAAAATAGAGGTAAGTTCTATGGTGACTATGATAAATGATGTATTCTTAAAATTGGAAGAATCATTAAAAGAAAAAAAGAAAAAAATTGCTAAAGTATAATGAAGAAATAGTTGCAGCTGAAGATAAACTAGATTTATATGAAAAAAAGAAATTTATGATTCAAATTTCTCATTATTAAGTAAATCTTTGAGTAAATCTTTAATCGAAGATACTAGAATGAACCTATTAGCTTGTGATGAGTATGAAACTATTGGTGACTATCAAAAATAGAATAGGAAATAGACTATACATGCTTTATGAAAACTCTATTGACCTTGATGAAACTAGAGCCAAGATGATATTCAAGCTTCATTCTCTTTCTGTTGAACTATTTAATGATATAAGTAGAGCAGTAAAAAAACAGGTGAAAAAGAACTATATTCAACAGGTCTAAAAAAATATCAAGAGTTGAAATCTTACTATAAAGAAGTAAAAAGAGAGCATTTCTCTAGATCTGAGAATATACCTGCAAGATTGAATACAGGTTACCTAGATATCATCAATTACTATAAGAGAATAGCAGACCATACTTATAATATTATTGAGTATGTTATGAAGATATAAGTTATTTTTTTATCAACTTGGAAAGGAAATTACCAATATGGATAATTTAGATATTTTTTTGAAAAATGCATGTAAATATTTTTCTAGAAAAAAATGACTGAATTTAAAGAAATTTTTATCTAGTAAAGTTGATAGCTTAAATAATAAAGATTGGATTCTTAGTAAGGGAAGTACAAAAAAACTTGTAAAGCTGATGAGACAGGCAAGAAAAAAAGAGATGTAAAGTTGGACTAAATTATGGATTAAAAAAACAGAATTATCAGTAGATGATGTTGATATTATTTGGAATGAATTTTTCTTCATTTTTTTACAAAAAGCTTATGTAGAAAATATTGAAAGAATTTCAAATAACGAAGAAATAGCACGATATGAGTTTTTGGCAAGAAGTTCTATAGGAGATGAAATTAGATGTACTATCTACTTAGCTAATGAGTGGAATATTCCACAAATTGGTCTTTTAGGATTTGTTGCACCTAGATACAAAAAAAGTGATTATTAAAGGTTATTTGTCAAATAGTGTTGATAAAAAAATTTAGACTATGGCTTGACAGAATTAAGAGAATTTTTTTGAGGATAAAAACTTAAGAATTCTCTTTTTTTATAAAAAAATAAAAAGTTCTTGACAGTTGAAGGTATATTCAATTATAATATACACAGTTGAATAGATAATCAATTGTTAATATAAAAGAGGTGAAACTATGAAAGCAATAAAATCAGTAAAACCTGTAAACTCTTGCGATTGCGATAGTGTAAATAAAGAAATTGTTGAAAAAGTAAAAAAAGAATTTCCTAATGATGAAATTCTTGGAGATTTATCAGACTTCTTTAAAGTTATAGGAGATGGTACAAGAATAAGAATCTTATGGGCATTAGATGTAGGGTGAAATGTGTGTTTGTGATATAGCCAATGTTTTTAAATATGACAAAATCGGCTGTATCTCATCAATTAAGAGCTTTGAGAGAAGCAGACTTAGTAAAGTTTAGAAAAATCTGGAAAAAGAAGTTCTTTACTCTTTAGCAGATAATCACGTAAAAGAAATTTTTTTGAACAAGGTTTAGTACATATACAAGAAGAAAAAAAGGAGAGGATTAATATGAAAAAAAGTTTTTTTAAATTGGAAGGATTGAATTGTGCTCACTGTGCATCTAAGATTGAAGAGAAAGTTGCAAAATTAGAAGGAGTTAAATCAGTTATGGTAAACTTCATGACAACTAAAATGACTCTTGAAAGTGAAAAACATGGAAGAAGTTGTTGAAAAAAAGTAAAGAAATTAGTGAATGAAGTTGAACCTGATGTAAATATGATAAAAAGCATAGTCAAATTTTTGAATGGAATGGTTGGTGTATTATGAAAAAGAAGGAAATAATTATTGCTATTTCTGCTCTACTGTTTGCTTTAACTTTATTTATAAGAATGCCTCAAGCACTACAACTTATTTTTAATACTTGTAGCCTATGTTTTTAGTGGGAAAAGATACAGTTTTACTTGCTGTTAAAAAAACATAGAAAGAGGAGATTTTTTTAGATGAGAATTTTTCTAATGACAGTGGCAACTTTAGGAGCTATTTTAATAGGAGAATATCCAGAAGCAGTTGCAGTTATGCTTTTTGTATGAAATAGGGGAATTGTTTCAAGGTTATGCAGTTAATAAATCAAGAAAAGTCTATTGCTGCTATGATGGATATAAAGCCTGAATATGCAAAATGTTATCAGAGATAATAAAACTCAAAGAGTTGATCCTGATGAAGTAGAGCTTGGAGAAATCATTGAAATAAGACCTGGTGAAAGAGTTCCATTAGATGCAACTATAATAAAAGGTGAAACAAGCCTTGATACTTCAGCATTGACAGGAGAATCAGTTCCTGTTGAAGTGAGAGAAGGAGCAAATATCCTTAGTGGTTGTATCAATATAAATGGCTTAATCACAGCAAAAGTAACAAAAGAATACTTTGATTCCACAGTTAACAAAGTTTTAGATTTAGTTGAAAATGCAGCAGCTAAAAAATCTAAATCAGAAAGATTAATCACAAGATTTGCAAAAGTATATACACCTATTGTTATTGGCTTAGCTATATTATTAGCTTTACTTCCACCTATTATAAGTGGAGAATATAATTTTAGACTGTGGGTATTTAGAGCCCTATCATTTTTAGTTGTTTCTTGCCCTTGTGCTTTTGTAATATCTGTACCACTTAGCTTTTTTTCAGTGGAATTGGTGCAGCTTCAAAAGCAGGAGTATTAATAAAGGGAGGGAACTATTTAGAAGCATTAGCTAAAGTTGATACAGTTGTTTTTGATAAAACAGGAACTCTAACTAAGGGAGTTTTCAATGTTCAAAAGGTTGTAGTCTATGATGAAAATATAGATGAAAATGAATTTATGTATTATGTTGCTAGTGCTGAATCAGGCTCAAACCACCCTATATCAAAAGTCTATACAAAAAAATACTATAACAAAGAGATTGATAACTCATCTATAAATAGTATTAAAGAAATTTCTGGTAAGGGTATAGAAGCTATTATAAATAGTAAAAAAAGTTCTTGTTGGAAATGAAAAAAATTAATAAATCTTCCAAAAGGATATTTCTGTAACTGATGTAGGAACTATACTTTATGTTGAGATTGACAATGTATTTTTCAGGTTATATAGTAATTTCTGATGAAATAAAAAGAAGATGCTAAAAGAGCAATAAGAGAATTGAAAAAAATATAGGAATTAAAAAAAGAATATAATGCTTACAGGAGACTTAGAAAAAGTAGCTAAAAAAAGGTTGGAGAAGACTTAGAATTAGATGAAACTTACTCTAATCTTTTTACCTCAAGATAAAAGTAAGTAAATTTGAAGAAATAATAAAAAAATAAAAACATCAAAAAGGCTCTGTAATTTTTTTGTTGGTGATGGTATAAATGATGCACCTGTTCTTGCTAGAGCAGATGTGGGTATTGCTATGGGAGCTATGGGCTCTGATGCTGCAATAGAAGCTGCTGATGTAGTTATCATGACAGATGAACCTAGTAAGATAGTAACAGCTATAAAAAAAGCTCTAAAAAGACTATGAAGATAGCAATGCAAAATATGGCTCTTGCTTTTTGGAATTAAAGTTCTAGCTCTTATTTTTAAGTGCCTTAGGAATAGCTGATATGTGGATGGCAGTTTTTGCTGATACAGGAGTTACTATACTTGCAGTTTTAAATTCATTTAGAGCCTTAAAAAGTAGAAAAAAATAAATAAAAAAATAACTTGATTTTTTTCTAAAAAAATTAAGTTATTATAGTACAACTAAAAAAATTTAAGGAGTATTTTGAAATGATAAACACAGAAAAAAATTTGGATGAATGGAAAAATTAGTAGGACATGATGATGCTAATATACATATTTTTATCTCATGTAGTTCACTATGGTAGCTCAGTATTTGAAGGAATAAGAATTTATAAGACAGAAAATGGACCAGCAATTTTTTTAGATTAAGAGAACATGTTAAAAGACTTTTTGACTCTGCAAAAAAATATAGAATGGAAATTCCTTATACAATAGAAGAAATTGAACAAGCTATAATTGAAACTGTAAAAGCTAATAAGTTGGAACAAGGATATATCCGTCCAATAGCTTATCGTGGTTATTTTTGAATTAGGTGTTACTCCATCAAGATGTCCAGTAGAGGTTGCAATAGCTGCTTGGGCTTGGGGAGCATATCTAGGAGAAGAAGCACTTAACAAAGGAATAAGAGTACAAGTTTCTAGCTGAGAAGACCTGCTCTTAATACTTTACCTTCTCTTGCAAAAGCTGGAGGAAACTATTTAAGTTCTCAACTTATTAGATTAGAAGCACTTTATAATGGATATGAAGAAGGTATTGCTCTTGACTATTTAGGAAATGTCAGTGAAGGAAGTGGAGAAAAACCTATTTGTTGTTTTTAAATGGTAAAAATAATAACTCCAACTTTAGCTTCTTCTGCACTTGGAGGAATAACAAAAGATACAGTTATTCAATTAGCAAAAAAATTAGGTTATGAAGTTGTAGAACAAGCTATACCAAGAGAACTTTTATATATCTGTGATGAGTTATTCTTAACAGGTACTGCAGCTGAAGTTACTCCTGTATACTCTGTTGATGATATAGTAGTTGGAAATGGAGATAAAACTATAACTAAAGTACTACAAAAAGAATTCTTCGACCTTGCTCATGGAAGACATGAACTATCTGAAAAAAATTCTTAGCATATGTAAAAATAAAATAAGGGCATTACGCCCTTATTTTATTTATAATCTTGCTTCTAAAAAAATTCTTTACTTTTTTTCCAACAATTTCTTTAGGACCTTTATTTACAATTCTATCAACTATATCAGAGTCATCTACTTCTGTAAATGTAAGCCCTTCATTTTTTTTATAAAAATATTTTTTTCTACTTACATCATAGATATTAGAAACTTCACACTCATATCTTCCATCTTTTTTTCTTCTGTTTCTTCGAAATCTATATTTTCAACATAGTCATATATTTGTTTTATTGTTTCAAAAATATCCTTCAATAGTTACAGCTTTTACTTGGAAGCTAGATAAATCATTTTTTTGAAGTTAAATATCCCAATTCTATAAATAGCATATAGTTATAGCCTTTTTTTCTTGAGCTTCTGAAAATTTCTTTAACATTTCATCACTTTCCTATAAGTTAATAGCTTTTTCAATTCTTCAATCTTATTTAGTCTTTCCCAAGGAGTATCTATATCAGTTCTTCCTATATGTCCAAAAGCAGCTAAATCTTGATATTTGAATTTACACTCTCTTAATTCAAGAGCTTTTTTTCTATTCCTCTTGGAGATAAGTCAAATACTTTTGATATTGCTTCAGAAATTTTATCTTCATCAACTTTTTGCAGTTCCAAAAGTATCAACTTTTTATAGAAACAGGTTTATCAACTCCTATTGCATAAGATAATTGAATTTCACATTTATCTGCAAAGTCAGCTGCAACAACGTTTTTAGCAACCCATCTAGCAGCATAAGCAGCTGATCTGTCAACTTTTGAAGGGTCTTTACCAGAGAAAGCTCCTCCACCATGTCTAAAGTATCCACCATAAGTATCAACTATAATTTTTTTCTTCCAGTAAGTCCTGTATCTCCATGAGGTCCTCCGACAACAAATCTTCCTGTTGGATTGATATAGTATTTGATATTATCAGTATTTAATTTATATTTTTTTCTAAAACAGGGTTTACAACTTTTTTTCTATAACAGTTTTTTTCTATCTCAGCATGAGAAACTTCTTCATTATGTTGAACTGAAACAACGATAGAATCAACATGGTCAATATTTCCATTTTCATCATAAGCTAAAGTAACTTGTGATTTTTTTGGTCAGGTCTAGCCCATGCAATTTCTCCAGCTTTCATCATTTTAGTAAGTCTTACTAAGATTTCTCTTGATAGAACAAGTGCTAAAGGCATAAGTTCTTCAGTTTCTTTAACAGCTCCACCAAACATTATTCCTTGGTCTCCAGCTCCACCTACATCAACTCCCATAGCAATATCAGGTGATTGAGAGTGTATACAACTTAAAGTTCCACAGTCAGAGTCAAATCCCATACCTGGTCTATAACCAATTTCATTAATTTTTCTTTCTAACAATTTCTTGAACATCGATATATGTTGTAGTAGTTATTTCTCCTCCAACTACAACTAAACCTGTAGTACAAAAATACTTCACAGGCAACTCTTGAGTTAGGGTCATCTGCTAAACAAGCATCTAAAAATAGCGTCTGATATTTGATCTGAAACTTTGTCTGGGTGTCCAGGTGATACAAATTCAGATGAAAAATATGTAAATTTTTTTCATTCATTCCTCCTTAAAAAAATTAAAACAAACAATAATACAATAAAAAAACTCTATCCAATTCAGATAGAGAAATGTTATTTTAATAATCATTCTCCATCTATCAGGAATTAGCACCACACACAGTGTGCAGGTTGCTGAGATCTCAACGGGCCTGTCCCTCAATCTCTCTTGATGGCTTTTTACTTAATGAATTGTAACATTTTTTTATTAAATTTGTCAATAAATTATAATATTTTTTTATTTCCTTTTTTTCAAAAAAAGAAAATTGAAATAGCAATTAAAATAAAAACTTATTACATGAGGTGCTCTAAAAATTAAAGAACATCAAGTCTTCAACTCTAAAGAAACTTATTATTATTCTATTTATTGAATAGATTATGATATACCACCACCACATATAACCAGGAGCCTTTATTTTTCTTTCTTTCTTAGAATAAACCAAATTATGAAAAAAACCTATAAGGTTTAGAACCATTTCATAAAGCATAGCAGGGTGTAATGCTAAATTAGGAAATTCACTTCCTGCTGGTGAGCTTTCTGGGAATACAACTCCCCAAGGAACAAGCTCCTTATACTTTTGATTTTTTTCTATTAAATCTAAATTTTTGATAATATGAATACCATTCATAGAATTTAGGTTTTAAATTAAATATTACAGAAAAATGGTGTGAAAGTTGGAACTCCATGAACTTCTCCATTCATAAAAATTACCTATTCTACCAATTGCTTGCCCTAATATAAATGGTCCCCTGCAAAAATCTCCCAATGTCAGTGGATTAACCTTTTTAATCTTTGCATAGATAAAAAGTTCCAATTATTCCACCGATTATTCCTCCATGTATGGCCATTCCACCATGCCAAACAGCAGGAATTTCAAGAGGATTTCTTAAATAATAAGGAAGATTGAAAAAGTACATAGTAAAGTCTTCCTCCTATTAAACCTGAAATAATAGCAACAAAAGCATAATTCTCAACTAATTCAACATCAAAAATTTCTTTCTTTTTGCTATTTTTCTTACCGAGAGTTATACCAACGTAAAAATGCTATTGCATACATAAGTCCATAATAATGAAGCTCTATAGGACCTAATTTTTAAAAAAATACTGGATTCATTTAAAAAAACTCCTTAATTTATTAGATACTTAACCACATTTGAACTATAGAGAAAGTTATTATTCCTTCTATAAAAAAACAAAGTGAATTCTTTTATGATTTTTTTAATAAATAATTTATAGCTTTTTGAAAAAAAGCAACTAGTCCTATTCCAACCCCTACTACTAAAAGTAATTAAAGGTAATAATATTGAAAAAGATTTCTCTTTTAAAGAACTTGCTAAAGAAGAAATTAAATATACAACATTATAATATTCTCCTAGCATCATAAGCAATAGTGAACCAGAAATTCCTGGTATTATCATAGCTCCTGCAGCAATGATTCCACAGATGAACAATTTTTAGTCGATAAGCCCTTGTAAAACAAACTCCTTTAGCTATTTGTATAGTCACTGCTCCTGTAGTTTTATCTCCATATTTTTAAACCTAAAAAGAATAAAAAAATTATCATAAGAGCTGCTCCACAGCAAAAAAAGCTAAGATATTTTTTCTTTTTTTGTAATCTAGCCCTTTTTACTATGTAAGGAATAGATGGTAATATAAGTAAAGTAAATACAGAGACTGTTATCTTAGGGTAATTCGTTATAGAATATTTAATAATATTGGCAAAGAGAAAAATTCCTGTCGTTGCTCCTACTAATACTATAAGTAAATACCAAAAAAATAAGAAAAATTTAGTCTTTCTATCAACCAAAAAGAAATTTCCTATCTTTTTCAGTAATAGGGATCATAGACATTTAACATAACTGCTAAAGTTCCTCCTGAAACTCCAGGGATTATATTAGCAACACCAATAATTATTGATTTTAAAAAAAGTAATATCATTATCTAGTTTTCTTCTCCTTTAAAAAAATTCTTTTTTTACTCTCAGAGGTGATATAGCTATTAAAAAGTTCAAGCATACTAAAACCTGTCTTTGTTTTTTTATTTCATTAGGTCTATGATATAAATGTACTTCATCTCCAACATTGACTCTATCGTCAACTTCGATAAAAGTATTATCCATAGTAACTTGTGAAATAACATATTCTTTTTTTCTTTATAAGACAAGTAGTTTTATTGTTAGCTTTTTGAAAAACCATCACCATAACCTATTTTTTTATTTTTTTGCAATTTTTTTAGTTCCTAGGTCTATTGAAGATAGCTCTTGATAGGCAACATAGTCTAGTTCATTTACATATCTTACAGAATCAACATAACCAATAAGCCCTGTAAAAAAACTGGTTTCATATCTAAATCATAGAATCCTGCTTCTTGAAGACCATAAGTTAACATTCCTGTTCTTATATGTGTAACTATATCCACATCATAATTATAAATTCCTGCTGCATTTTTGAAGATGTATCATCTCAAAAATTATTTCTACCTAGCATATTAACTAAGTCTGTAAATTTTTTTGATAACTTCTAAACCATCAGTATATGATGCTGAAAAATAGATGTGAAAAAAATACTTAAAAAAACTTTAAACTATTGTATTTAATTAAATTTTTTTAAGTTCATCAACTTCTTCATATTTTTATTCCATTTCTACCAAAAACCAAAAATCAATTTTCAATGATAATCTATCTATTGATATATTATTAGCTAAAGCATTTTTTTAAGTCTTTAATGCTATTAAGAGTTGGACAAATTTGTGGATATTTTTTTTCAAGAAGAGAGTAATCATCTATTAATGATTCAAAAATTAATATTTTAAAAATCATCTATAGAAAGAGTCTTAAAATATTCACATATACTTACAGCCTCTGAATATCTAGCTACTGCCCAAACTTTTTACATCATAATCATAAAAGTGCCTTTTGCAATCAAAAAGTATATCATGACCATAGGCGTTAGCCTTTAAAAACAGGTAATAATTCCTTTTTGCTTGTATTCTCTTAAATATTCAATATTGTGATATAATGCCTTTTTTTATCTAGTGAAACAAAAAAAGAAGTATTCATAACAAAAAGCCTCCCATAACTAATATTCTGTATTTTATAATTATAACATAAAAAAATTGACTTAGTCTTAAAAATTTTACTTATTTGAGAAATAAAGTTGATTTTTTTATAAGAATAAGATATAATTTAAAAATATCAAATAAAATGGAGGTAAAAAAATGCCAAAAAGTATACGGATCTATGCTTTTGCTCTGATTGTGTTGAAGCAAAAAGAATATTTTTGAAAAAAAGTTAATTACAAATATGAGTTTGTAAATATCACTGAAAGTATGAAAAAAATTTAAAAAGAATTTTTTTAGCTTTAAGAGAAAAATAGAAAGGAATTTGATGATGCAAAAGAAATTTGGATATGTTGGAATTCCTGCTATATTAACTGATGATAATAAAATTATCCTTGGTGATGAAGTTCTTCAAGTAAAAATAAAAAGTAAAAAAATAGTTCATTACTGAGTAGATTTTTAGAAAAATTTTTCTTTGAGAGGTTTAAATAATTTCTAGTTATGTATAGCGATTACTTGCCAGCCTATAAGTTTTTTTGAGTTATATAAGGCTTTTTAAAAACATTATAGGACGTCGCAGTAATCTTATTAAAAAAATTATTAGTTATTTACTCAAAGAAAATTTCTAATGATAAATTATAATGTAAATCACTTATTTTTTTACTTTTTCAATTAAGATTATGATATACAACAGCCCATTTTTTTAAAATGTCAGCTAAAGGAAGAATAGAAATAAGATATATGGGAATGAAACAACAGCCCCTATTAAAAAGGGTGATTATAATTCCAAATAAGTAAAAATAAAAAAATACTAATATTTTATATATCAATACTATTAATATAGAAATAAAAAAATAATATGAAAAGCTAAAAGACACATAGCTGATAAAAACTTGATAGGCTCCTATCAGAAATTTATCAGCTTTTTTTCATTAAGAAAAATCTCATATCTCTCTTGAAATAATTTTTTTCTTTTAAAAAAAGTTTGTCTTATCTTCTAATAATTTTATAAATTTAGATATAAAATTTATATTGATTTTAGATTTTAGCTTAGTTATAAAAATCTTTAAAAACTATATTTTTTTATCTTTGATTTTTTTAAATTGTTCTTTTTATTTTAGTTTTTTTACTTTTTATTATATTTTTGAACTTTCTTATTAAAAAGCTGGAAGAGCTTTTATGTTTTTTTCAGAAAGGAAAAAGATATATTTTTTTTAAATCTTTAAATAGCATAATAAGTATAGCAATAAGTGCTATTGCAGTAAAAAAAATTGAACTACTTCCAAAGGAAAAGTTCCCTTTATCTCTAGCATTTTCATCAGCAACACTGACTATATTTACTCCAATTAGAAAAAAACACAAAAAGATATGCTAAAAATCCTTAATATGATTTTCAGTACAATTTTTTTAAGAAAAAAATTCAAACTTATCTAAAGATGAAAAAAATGTTTTTTTCAAAAAGTTTTTTTGAAATAATTACCTTCTTAGAAAAAAATTTAAAAAAAGTTTTTTTAATAAATTACACATAATAAGAGATAGTAACACTGAAAAATACTATAAGAAATATTAAAAGCCATTCCTCTATTAAAACCATCTTTTTTTCAGTATATATTTGATATAGTGCCATTATAGAAACAAAAAAGAAACTAATACAAGAAAAAAATATATAACTATTTTTTTAATATATTAAAAAAAGAATTTTTGCTGAGGCTTTTTAAAAATTTAGCATTTCAACTCCTAACTATTCTAATCTAAATTTCCCCTTTGCAATAAAAATTATGTATGTATCTTGCAGTTCCTATTCTCTTATTTAGTTCATTGTGAGTGATAGGAATTAGTATCTTATCTTTAGCAGCTGGAAAAGCAACATCTTTCATTTCTATATATCCATCATTGTAGTCACCTAGCCATTTACCAAAGAACCCTGAACTTTCTCTCCCTATTATAAGTCCAACTTCTATATCCTTGTCAAAACGTCTTCTATCTCTTCTTGTTTTTAGAGTAGATAGCAAGTGGCTTTAAAAGATTAAGTCAATAAAAAGGAAAAGTTCTTTTTAATCTTCTATGTAAAGTAGAATCGTTAATTGGAGAAGATAATAAGATTACCTTATCCACTATTCCACTTACTTCTTCCAATTTTAAAGTTTCTCTTATTAAGACACCACCAAAAACCAAAGCCTATTAATACGATTTCATTTTTGTTTATTAATTTTTTTCTCTTTTTAAAGATAAAAAGATACTTTTTTTAAGATATCTATTGACATATCAATAGAAGGAAAAAGTTAAAGGGAAAATTTAAATTATCCACTGTGTAACCCATATTCATAAGGTTATTTTTCTAACTCTTCCATGTCTTTATAATTTCTAAAAAAATCCATGTATTAGTGCTATTCTATAATTCATTTTTAAACACCTTTTTTTATTTTTTTATTTAATACATTATATCATAATTTTTTTATTTTATCTTTTTTTACTTTATTTCCATTTTTTTATACAAAGTTTCTTTAATAACTTTCCCTGCTTTGATTATATTCTCTTAGAATACCATCAACATTACCATTTACAAAGGGAGCGATTGCTCTTATTTTTTTCCATTCTCATAGTAATCTTTTTACTTCACCATGAATTAAACCATCTTTCATAGGAATTTCTCTTGCTAATTTTTTTCATTATAGTAATACTCTTTTTCTAAAACTATATCTTTATTTTTTTAAAGAATGTTTCAGTCAGTAATCTATCATTTCTGTATGCTTTATATACTGAATTTATACGACTATCATCAGTATACTCTATAACTACTTTTTGAAATCTCATTTTTATATAAAATAGTTATTTCAGTTAAGCCTCTAATTTCTTGAAAAAAATTCTAACCTATCATTTATATAAGTTTTTTTGTGGTTTCACTTTCTAAATAAGTTCTATATTTTTTTTAAAAAAATTCATCACTATTATTGTCTTTCAAATAAATTAAGTCATTTTTTTTCATCATCTGTTAATTCTCTTTTTAGAACAACTGAGATAGTATTTTTTTATTTTACCTCTATTTACCATATTTTCTTCTATAAATAAGATTAAATTTTTCCTTATATTTACTTATACTTACATAAGTGTATGGGTCTTCATAGATATTTTTTTAATTGTTTTTTTATTTCTTCTTTATTTACAGCAACTCTTATAGAGTTATCTATAATATCTAAAAAAATTCCTTTGAAAGTTCTTCTGTAAGTAAAATATCTCCCTTTTTCAGAAAAAAATTCTACTACTCTCTTATCCATATTCAATTTATGTGAATACTTAACTTCATTTTTTTAGCTAAATTTTTCATCAATATAATTTAAAAAAACTTTTTTTATATCTTTGGTTATTATTTTTTTCTACTTTAGTCAATCCCATCATAATCCCTATATCAAAAATCTATATTTACAGACTTTGAATAAGAAAAAAAGCTGAATCTGAATAAGTAAGGATAGAAACAAATAAAAAAATATTAATAGTACTAGAATTTTTTTCATCATTTCTCCTTATTCTTGCATTCCCACTCCATAACAAATTCCAAGACAACCTTTTTTTAATATTTATATTAATTTCAGATTTACCTTGCAATTTTTTTCAAATAATTCTTTTTTTCTAATAAGAATTTTCTTTCTTCTCCATTCACATCTAAAGTGATATGATAGAACATTATACCCATTTTTTTACCTAAACTTTTCATATAGTTTTGTTGAGTATTTTTCCATTTTTCACTATTCTATAAGTTCCTTTATTAGATGTTGAAAAAAATCTATTTATACAGAATTTTATTCTGATATAGATATATTTAGCGAAGAAATCTCCTACCCAAGTTCCTATACAAATAGAGATTAAAGCTATAGTCATTAAAGTTTTAGTATTTTTTTCATATCCATATAAGAGCTTTCATTAAGATAAATTCTTAAAAAAATAGTAGAGTTGAAAAATAGCACCCAAAAATATAGCTCTTGTTGATAGGAAAATTTTTATTTTCAAACATTTGAACTCCCTTAGTTGAAAAAAACATCATTATAGTTAAGATTATAAGTGGACTATAGTAGTAATTTTTTTATAAGTTAAATAAGAGAAAAATTACTAAAAAAATATAAGTGAAAGTCCTCTCACTGTTTTTTTCTGAAAAAGCTAGTCATTTTTTTGTTTCCTCCTGTTTTTTTCTTTTTTTCTGCTTTTTTTCTCTGTCTCTTTGCTCTTTTTTTCTACTTTAGAGAACACACAACCACAATATTCTTGTCTGTACATATTTAATTCTTTAGAAATTTGAACTGACCTTAAATATCTATTTTTTTCTTTTTAAAAATCTGCAAACAAAAAGGGGATATCATATTCCTTTAGAATATTTTTTTCACCTATCTCATTTATATAGTTTACATTTTTTTCATAGGACTTATACTTAAAAACAGTACTAAAAAAATCATAGCCTTCTTCTTTAGCTTTTTTTAGCTGTTTCTCCTATTCTTATATCATAACAAGAATAACATCTCTGTCCACCTTCTTTTTCATTTTCGAGACCTTTTTATTTTTTTCAAAAAAATCTTCCTTTGGATTATAGACCCTTCTATGACATTCATATCATAGTCTAATTTCTCCAACATTTCTTTTTTTGTTCGTCCATTCTAGCCAAATATTCATAGTCAAAAAGTTATATTTGGATTATAGAAATAAATATCTATTTGAAAAAAATTCTTTTAGATATTCTAAAAACAGATGAACTGCAAGGACCACAACAAGAATGAATAAGTAATCTTTTTTTCTTTTCCACTCTCAGTGATTTCCTTTAAAAATTTCTTCCATCTTTAAATCATAATTTACTTTCATTTTTTTCCTCTACAATTCTATTATCTTTTCTGCCATTTCTCTAAAATGTATCATCATGAGTAACTATTATACTTTGGTCTAAATTCTTTAAAATTTCTCCCATATACTCAGCAAGTAATTTTTTTCTTTCAGTGTCTAAGTTATTTGTAGGCTCATCTAAAAATCATAAATCTAGAGTTAGTGAAGTATTCTGTCATTGTTCCTCTTATTGCTATTGCAACAGAAACTTGTTCACCACCTGATAATTGCTCAAAGGCAATTCTTCTTCCTTTTTCCCACTAAATAAACAGCATACTTATCATCATCTTCATTACTCCATTCAATTCTTTCGGTTCTACCTGTAATTTTTATTGAAATTTAAACTGGCTATATTGCTTATATTAGCTAGCATATACTTTGAAATAGATCTACCCATTTGACTTACATTATCTATAACTTGTAAAGTTTTTATTGTATTTATTTTCAAATTTCTTTAAACTTACAAGTAATTCTTGCTGTTTTTTTTCTTGTTCTAAAAATATTTTTTTAAAAACTCTTTTTATAAACTTCAACTTTTTTTCTTCAGCTGAACCTAAATTTTTTTATTTGTTTCATCTAAATCTTCTTTTTTATAGTATAGTTTTCTTTTAAGTTCAGCTATATTTATTTTTTTATTTCATTTTCTAAAAATAATAACTTCTTCTTTTAACAGGTTTTTTTATTATTTCTTAACTCATATAAATCTTTTATATTTTTTTCTACCTTTAAAAGAAAGGTTTCTAAAGTTTTTGGCAAGACCATTATTTTTTTAAATATTCATCATAAAAATTCTTTAAGTTTTTTTCTATAGCAAGCTCTAAAGAATTTATATTTTCCTTAGAAAAATAAAAAATCTTTTTTTATTTGTATTTTTCTACTATATTTTTTTGAATATTCTTCAATTTTACTTAAATTTTCTTTTTACAGTATCTTGATTTTTTTAAAAAAACTTTCTTATTGTCTACTTCTAAACTTTCAATAATAGTTTTTTTAGATTTTTTTCTTTTTTTCTTCCAAATTTAAGCTTCTAAGCTCAAATTCTAATTCTTTTCTTTTTTTCTTTTTAAAGATAAACTATCTTTTATTTCTTGATTTTTCAATAAGTTTTTTTGAATATCATTATCCAAAGTTTTAATATCAAAAATCTATTTCTTTTTAAATTAAGTTCTTCATTTTTTTAAAGAAAAAAATCTAAGTCTTTTTATAGTTTTATTAAGTTCAAAATATTCTTTTCTTCTTTTTCTTCAAAAAAATAGATTTTTTTAGCTAAGATTGAAGATTTTTTTCTTCTATAGCTTTTTTTAAAAATTTCTAACTCTTCAATTTTTTTAAAGAAATTTTTAGAAGAGAAGTAATCTTCGGCCTCTTTATCTTTCAAGTTTTTCACAGTTTTCTTTTTAAATAAGGACAGATTTTTAGAAGAAAGTTCGTTACTTGCATTTTTTTAAAGTATTTATTTCAATCTCAAAAAGTAACTTTTTTTGTTTTTTTCTAAAGATTTAATTTCTTTTTCTAGTTCTTGAAAAAAACAAGTAAATGTTTTTCAATATCATCAATATTAATATTTTTCAAATAAGTCTTTTTTTGAGATTAAATCTTTTTCAAAAAAATATTAATTTCAGTTTCTTTTTTTAATTTTTTTGCTTTAATTTTTTTCTTCCTTATTTTTTTCTCAAAAATTTTCTAAAGTTACTAGGAGATTTTCATATTCTTTTTAATTTTAAACTTAAATCTTGCTCTTTAATTTCAAGGTCACTTATTTCATTTTTTAGATTTTCTTTTTTTATCTAAATTTTTTTGATATATTTTTCTTCTAAGTTGCTAATATCAGTTTTCAAATTTTTTTATTTGATAATTCTAACTTATCTATATTATGTTGACATTGAGTATTTAATCTTTCTTCTTCCAAAAAGCTATCAAGTTCTTCTCTTTCTTTCTTTAACTTTTCTTGAGATTCTAAATATTCAAAAATAAGGTTTTTTTCATTCTTTTTAGTAATATTTCTAGCTTTTTTTAGCTTTTTTTAGCTTCAGATATGTTTTCTTTTAAAGTTATTCTATCTTTTTTTTAATTTATTAACTTCATTAAGATAATTTTCACTTAAATTCTTTAATTCTATATCAGCTTTATTATAGTTTTCTATCTTTTTATTAAATTATCTACTTCAACTATTAGCTTGTTTTTTTATTTTCTAAGTCATCTCTTTTTTTTCTTCTTCGTTTTTTTCAAAGATGTTAACACTTCATCTTTATTTTCCATATTCTCTTTTGAAAAAAATTTATTTTTAGTTGAAATCTCATCTCTTTCCTTTTTTTATAAATCTCTTGATAATTTAAAAAAACTCACACATGTCTTTGTATATATCAGTATTAAAAAAATTTTTATTAAATATTTTTTTCTCTTTCACTAGGGGATTCTTTAAAGACATTAATAAATTCATTTTGTTTAGCAATAACTATATTTTCATAGATTTTTTTTCAAAGCCTACTTTTTATTCCACAAAGTAGTTCTAACATCAGTTTTACATCATCATTAGAATACACTATCTCTGTTTCTTTATCTATGATTTTTTTTGTTTTCTAGGTTTTTTTGGCTGAAAGTTGTTATTAAAATATAGTCTTTATCATCATTAGCCGTAAATTCTATTTCAACCTTAGCATTTTTGTTGACCGTATTTTTATATAGTTTTTTTCCTCTTTCTCTACCTGTTCTATCATTTATATTAAACATCACTGAACTTATAGCTTCAAGTATAGAAGTTTTTTTCCTTTTCCATTTTTTTACCTAAAAATTAAATTAACTCCCTTACTAAACTCTATTACTTTATTAGAATGAGAACGGTAATTTTTCTAAACTTACTTTTTTTTAATTAGCATTTTCTGTTCCTCCAAAAATTTTTATCAAATAATTCTATAAAAGAATCCTCATCATCACTACGAAATAACTCTTTTAAAGTGTTGAAATTATTTGAAAAAGTCATCTTTTTCAAAAAAATTCCCCAACTATCAATTAAGTTTTTTTCTCTATTTCAGATATGGTTAAACTAGCACCGTTTTTCATTACTTTTTATTATTTATATTAAAAAAATATTTTTTTAATAAGTATATGGGTTTTTAAAGCACCATTATTTTTCAGCAATATTTTCTAATTTTTTTCAGTATTTATATAGTCATTGTTTTTTTACTCCCATAGAAACAACTAAAAATTTCTTCACCTGTTAAATTTAAATCTATAACAAAATTTTTCAAACTCAGTTTCTATATTTAACAAATCAGTGTATGAAAAAAACTTTTTTTGTATCCTTGTTCTATGTTTAGTTTCAATAAAAACTGTAAGCTAAAGTATCAGTATCAAATAGAAAAAAAGCCTTTTTCTATCTGAATTTTTCATTTTGAGCATTAGAAAATTCCAAAGAACCTGGCACAAAAAAAGAAAGGTTTTTTTCTTTAGGATAAGTAGACAAAGAATGTATGTGCCCTCCAGCAACATATATAGCCTTATCTTTAAATAAATCTAGTATAGAAGTAGATACTAGCCCAGGAAGAGTATTTTCTCCACCTGAAATTCCTGTATGAACTATAACTATATTCTTTTCAGTAGGATTTAATCTTTTTAGAAATTTTTGTTAAGGCTTCATCTATCATAAAAGCCAGGATAGCCAATAGGATAAAAATTGATATCTTCTATTTTTTTAGATAATTTTTCTTCTTCAAAGTTTTTTTAGTATAATAAAAAAACATTTAAGAAGCCTTTTTTGTAGGTATTCTAACCAGGATTCTTCTAAAAAAATCTTGAATTATCATGATTTCCTTCAATAGCTATCACTTCTTTTTTTACATAGCTTCTCAATTCTTTAAATAAATTTTTCAGTTTTAGAAAGTATGTCAGGACTTATTTCCTCTTATCAAAGATATCCCCAGCAATTATACAAACATCAGGATTTATTTCTTTTCACCTTAGCAATGAAGTTTTCAAAAGCAGAAAAAGAAATCCTCATATCTTTTTTTACATATTCTCTATTTCCACTGACTTTTTTTACCTAGATGTAAATCTGAACAATGCACTATTTTCATTCTAGCCCCTCAACAATAATTTTTTTAAATTCACAAATCCCACAAATATTATGATTATAGGGAATTTTAGGAAATTTATTGTCCAAAATATTCTGAGTTGTTTTATTGATATTTTTTTAAAAATCTTCTTCCAATTCTTCATCTGTAATAAGTATTTCTTTTTTTAGGTTCATCTTCTTCTAAATAGTATAGATAAGTTTTGATGTCCTTATCATATTTTTTTGAAGAAGCAACTTATACAATGATAACTGTTGTCTATAATTAGAAGAATACTCAAATTCATTGTATTTACCTGTTTTTAAAAATCTATAATCTGTATTTCATTTTCATCTTCTAAAAATTAAATCTATCTGCCCATATAGAATGTAGTCATTTTCAATTCTAAATTCTGAAGCTTCAACCTTTTTAATGTATTCAAAGTTATCTTTTTTTCATCTTCAATGTACTTCTTTACTATAAACATTATTCTTTCAAAGTTGTCATCTAAATCTATATTTTTGAAATCTATAGATATTCTTTATTAAATTCTCTATATATTCATTATCTAAAAAAAGGATTTTTCTGTAAAAAAACAATTTATTGATATGTTCTATAGCCTTGTGTGTAATTATTCCTAAGTTAAAAATCTTTTTTTACTAAAAAGTTGAATATTCTTTTTTTCTCACTAAATAGTACTTCATAGGACAATGTCTGTAAGGTGCTATATCAGTTGTATAAGATAAAATCTTTCTTTCATCTTTCTTAGTTACTTCATCTAAATTAACTTCATTAATATCAAATTGTAAGCTATTAACTCCACGAATTGAGTAAAAAGAAAGGTTTAAAATTTTCAGATATTCCCATTTCATAAGAACTTAAAACTAATAAATTCTTTTTGCCCTACTGAATGCCACATAAAAATTTTCTGTAAAAAAATCAAATTTTTTTCTTTATCATTTTCAGAAAGTTTAGAACTTGAATTGATAAGTCTATCGATACTTGTTTGTCTTGATATGTCATCGTCTTCATATCTATTAGGCTTAGAATTCAATGAAAAATACTATAACAACAGGAAATTCTAGCCCTTTTGATTGATGTATAGTTAAAAAAATGGGATACATTCATTTGGATAATCTTCCTCAGAAAAAAATCTCATCAACTCTTGATTCTTTTTAAAAATATCAAGATAGCCTGTGAAAAAAATATTTAACTACAGAAAAAAATCATCTTCAGCAGTTATTTTTTTCTATAATGTACATACTTTTGGAAATTCTTAAATATTTTACTAAGTATAGCTAAATTATGATTAGCTCTTGAATCAACAGGAGTTTCTTCGTTTAATACATTTTTTTATAGTAAGTGAAATTTAATAATTCATAAAAAAATTTCATTTAAAGAGTCAAAACTTTCTTCTGAAATATTTTCAATTTTTTTTCTTTTTATCCAAACTAAAAAAATTCACTATCTTTTTTTATTTCTAACCTTGCAAAAATCTATACATTCAGTTAAATATTCATCTATGCTATCTTCTGGAAAAATATTTTTTTGAAACAAGCTAAAAATTATTCCTAAAGTTAGTTTTTATTTCATACATTTCAAAAAAACTTTTTGTTCTAGGAGAATAGACTTCTATATTTTCTTTCTTTAAAGCAACTTCCAATTTCTTTTGCAGAGTTGTTTTTTTGAAATTTGCAAATAGGACTGCAATTTGATTATAGTTTGTAATTTTATTATGTTGTTTTAATTTTTTTATAAAAATTACAGTATTTTTTTAATATTTTTCATCCATAGTTTTTTTCCTGAGATATGAAAAAAACATTTTTTTCCAAAAAAATATCTGTATCTCTCATAGATACTATATTCTTATCAAATCTATTTCCTTGCCAATCTATAGATGAAATCCATTTATTATTAAACTCAACTATATCAGTTACTGAACGATAATTTTCTTCTAAAAATTATAATTTTGCATTCATCTTCATCAAAAATGTTTAGGGAAATTTAAAAATATTTTTCAGAACTAGCTCCTCTAAACCTATATATAGATTGATCTTCATCTCCAACAACACAGATATTCTTTCTAGCTTTTTGAAATTAGAAGTAATATTTTCTCTTGAATTTTATTACTATCTTGATACTCATCTACCATGATGTATTCAAAGTCATGGCTTATTTTTTTCTAAAAAAATTCCTTATGTTTTACAAGCATATTGAAAAAAATTCAACCTGTAAATATGAAAAAAATCAACAATATTAGCTTCATAAAGTTGTTTTATATATAGTTTATATGCTTCTTTTATGAAGTTTATATAAACATCACTTGTTTGTATATTTTTCAATATCTATAGCATTTTCATTTAAATCATTTATTTTATTCTTTAAAAAAAGAACTTCTAGCCCAATCTCCTTGATATTTTCCAGTATTATTAGAAAGATTATCAAAAAAACTTTTTGATAATCTTTCAATTTTTATATTCTTTTTAATCTTGAGTAAATGAAAAAAATGTTGCTCATAGTCTCCACTCATAAGCTCAAAGTTATCAAAGAAATCAGAATAGGTAATATTCTCTTCAATAAGTCTAGTCCATATAGAGTGCATAGTTCCTATATACATATCACTTATATCTATATTTACGTTTGCTTTTTTTCCAAACTTTCATTTATTCTAAGTTCTAGTTCTCTAGCTGCTTTTATTTGTAAAAAGTAGTTATCATAATTTTTTTAGCTTCTACTTTTTTTCGTTTACAAGTATATTAACAGTTCTTTCAACAAGAGTCTTAGTTTTACCTGTTCCGGGTCCTGCTATTATTACAACAGGACCTTTTAACAGTATTAACTGCTTCAAGTTGTCTTTCATTCAGTTCAGATTTTTTTCATTTACTATTGACATATTAATCTCCTAAAAAGTCTATCAGTTAGGCTGTCACCATCTTTTTTTCCTTATTAGTTTCAACTTGTCCAGATTGTCCAGAAGGAGCAGAAGGACCTACATTGTTTCCACCTGAATTTTTCAGATGAGCCTCCTTCAGAGCTACCACCTTCACCTGAAGCACTATCAATTATCATTCCGTCAGAAGATGATTCTACATATACTCCACCACCTGCAGAAGCTTCTAAACCAAATAGCGAAGCAATACCATTCTTATATTTTTGCTGCACTTTCAACTTGCAGTCTACCTTTTCTAATTACCATTTCTTTACTATTAGGTCCATCTAATAAACCAGTATAGATATCTATATTTTTGTTTTTACTAGGTCTCCAGTTTCTAAATAGTTTTCTAAGAATTCAAATTTACCTGGAGTGTATAATCCTTTATTTATAAGAGTTTGATAATATCTAGCCCACATAGGAGCAACACCACTTCCTCCAGTCATATTTCCATACATAGGTTTATTATCATCTCTACCTATATAGCAAACAGTTACATATTCAGGAGTTATACCAACAAACCAAGCTGTTCTGTGTTCACTTGTTGTTCCTGTTTTTCCACCTTGTTGTATAGGTCTACCTGATTTATCATAAACTCTTGCTTTTGTAGCAGTACCATTGCTTACAACAGATTTTAACATAGCTGTTATTACACTTACATCAACACTATCAAAAGCTTTTACTTTTTCAATATCTGCAACATAGATAAGAATATCTTGATTGTCTCTAATTTCTCTTATTATATTAGGTTTTTACTATATATCCACCATTGACAAAAAAATTGAGAAGTTTGCTGCTGTATTTACTGGAGTACTGTCAACAGAACCTAAAAGCAGTTGTCAAGTTTTTGAACTTCAGAAGTCAATTTTAATTTTATCAGTCATTTCTTCTTTAAAAAGCATCAACAGTAACTGCATCCATTAATTTAACAGCTGGGATATTTAGTGATAAATTTAAAGAGTTTACTAAAGTAGAGTTAAATGTATATCTACCATCAAAGTTCTTAGGTGCCCATTTTCCATAAGCCACAAAGTCATTTACTACAACAGAATAAGGTTCGTATCCTTCTTCTAAGGCTTTTTAGGTACACAAAAGGTTTTAAATGATGATCCTAATTGTCTTCTAGCCATAGTAGCTCTATCAAAGTTTTCAGCTTTAAAGTTTTTTTACCACCAACTATAGATATTATTCCACCTGTAAATGGATCTAAAAGTAACCATAGCTCCGTTTATATCCTTATTTTTTTAAAAATATGGATAAGCATTAAAAGTATCCCTTGCAACTTTTTGATAATCTAAATCAATAGTTGTATATTTTTTTTAAACCAGAAGTATAGATTTGTTCATCATCATAAATCTCTGCCAAATAGTTTTCAACTATTGTTGTAAGTTCAGGGTTATTATACGCTTTTTTTAGGTCTTCTATTATAGATGATAGAAGTATTTTTTTGGAACATTCTTTACATTTCTCTTCGTTTTCAAGTTCAAATTTATATGCTAGAGCTTCTTCATATTCTTCTTTAGTTATTCTTCCATCTTCAAACATTTCTTTTTAAAATGATTTGTTGTCTATGAAGAGCATTTTCTAAACTTCTATTTGGGTCATATTTTTGTAGGTCTATTAGGTATACCTGCAAGTAAAGGCAGCTTCTGCAATGTTTAAATCTTTAGGATCTTTTCTAAAATATTGGTCTGCTGCATTTTTTTATACCATAAGAACCAGAACCAAAGTATATTTCATTAAGATATCTTTCTAAAATTTCATCTTTAGTATAAGTTCTTTCAATTTGATAAGTTAAAAATAGCTTCTTTTTACTTTTCTTGAAAAATGTTCTTTCAGGAGTTAAGAAGGCATTTTTTTCGCTAATTGTTGTGTAATAGAACTTCCACCTTGAGTAGCTTTACCTTTTAAAAAGTTAGTTAGTACAGCTCTTATTATTCCTTTAAAATGTAAACCATGGTGAGAGTAAAACTTTTTATCCTCAATAGCCATAAAAAGCCTCTTTTTACATAAGGAGAAACATCTTCTAATTTTACAGCATCTCTTGAGTCAACTTCTAAAACATCTACAACATTATTGTTTTTTTATCGTAGATAGTAGTAGCCATCTGAGGTTTATAGTCTTCAACCATACTTTGAATATTAGGTAATTCAAGTCTGTATTTTACAATTATTGCAAAAACTCCTAAAGCTCCCACAACAAATAAAACTGCTATAAGTTTCAATAAAAATAACAAGTAATTTTTTTCATTATTTAATTATCCCCTTTTTTTATTTCTTTTGTCTAAGTTGTCCACAAGCACCATCTATATCACTACCTTTTTTTCTTGTCTTAAAGTTACATTTACCTTTCTAACATTTTTTTAAGATAGTTGTAGAATCTATCGATTTTTTTTTCATAGAAGGTCTTTTATGTTCCACTCCTTCAACTTCATTATATGGTATTAAATTTACCACATGATCAAATTGATGTATAAAATCTGCCAAAGCATTGGCATCAACTTCTGAAATATTGAAATTATCTATTAAAATATATTCAAAAGTAATTCTTCTTTTAGTTTGTTTTTTTGATATTCAACTAAAACAGCTGATAAGTCTTCCAGTGGGAAGTTCTTATTTATTGGAATTATTTGGTCTCTTTTTCTCATTTATAGCACTGTGTAGAGAAACAGCTAATTCTATAGGAATTTTTTTCCAATAAAAATCTTTTCAATTCCACTTACAATTCCAGAAGTTGAAATTGTTATTTTTCTTTTTCGAAATATTGATTCCATTTTCATTTGAGATTATAGATAAAGCTGTAGATAGATTATCTATATTTAAAAGAGGTTCACCCATACCCATAAATACTAGGTTATTTAGGGCTTTCATCTTTTTTTCTAAGTCTTCTTTCAACAGTGTAAACTTGGTTTTAAAAATTTCACTTACTGAAAGATTTCTCATATATCCACCTTGTCCTGTTGCACAGAAACTACATTTTACAGGGCAACCAACTTGAGATGATACACAAAGAGTGTTTCTTATTTCTTTATTTTTTTAGAATCTCTATGTCTTAAAAAGAACAGTTTCTATAGTTCCCTTTATCTTCAAGTTCAAACAAGAATTTTTTTCAGTCTTATCTAACTTTGAAACTTGATGCTTCAAAAGATTGAAAAAAATGGTATATAGGCATTTTCTTTTTAAGATTTCTCTATCTTTTTAAAGAAAGATTTGTCATATCATCAAAAATTTCTGATAATCTTCTTATGTAGCCAAATAAAGACTTCTTTTTCCATAGAATTTTTTTAGTCCTAAAGACACTAAAAAAATTCTGTTAACTCCTCTTGAGTTAAATTTAAAAATATTTACTTTTTTTCATTATTCATTATTGCTATCAATTCCTTTTTTTATTATTTCTATAAGTTCATTTCTATTATATGCTTTATCAAGTTTTTATATTTCCTTTGTTTTTACCTCCTCCACCTTTGATATTAGGAAAATTCTTAACAATATTTATGATGATTTCCTTACAGTCATAAATATTAGACATTAAAGTATAACTTGTGTTATATCCAATTAATAATAGAAATTTATCTAAATTTATAAATTTAGGTAAAATTCCTACTAAATTTTTCATCTTCATTGTATATTAAAAATTTTAAAAATCTTTATAATCAATAAAAGGTATTTTCAAAATCTTTTTGCCATAAGTTCTGCATATCTCATTCCTAAAGATTTTTAATTCAGCTGTCACACTAGCCTTTTTCTTTTTAAAGATTTATCTAGCATTTCTAAGATTTCATCATCTTTACAAGAAAAAAAGTATTAGTTAATTTTTTTATAATATCATGTTTTTTTATTGTAGTCATTCTTAGCTCTATCTCCTGCTAGAAAAATAGAATCTAGTATAATTTCCCTTTTATATTTTCATGATTTATAATTTTTAAAGATTTCTATTTCTGAAGTTCTTGAAACATGAAAAACCTGCACAAGCACAGATATCAACATCTCCAATTTTTTTATAAATCTTACATCACCTTTTTATTTTTTTCTTTTATAGCCTTTTCTAAGATTTTTCAAATTTATGAGCCTCTTCATTTGTATAGATTTCTTCTTCAACTAATATATCTGCCTTTATATCTTTATTTACTAGTTCTTCTAACTTTTCTATAACTTCTTTTTGAAATATCTTTTTGATCTAAATCTACAGTTGTATATTCTTCAGCCATTCTAAAACCTACAGTATTTAATCCAAAAATTATTGTAGGCTTCAGCAGAAAAAAATATGTTGTGCTGTATGTTGCTGTCTTATATCTTCCTGTCTTTTTTTCATCAATAGAATATGTGTATTCACCATCTTCTAAATTTTTTTATCTAAGATAACAATATTTTCTTTTACTTCAACAATATTAGCCTCAGCTATTGTTCCTCTATCTCCAAGTTGTCCACCTTTACCATCGACATAGAAAGGAGAATTTAATACTTCATAAGTCATATCAGAAATTTTTTTAAATTAATTTTTTTATTTTTCCATCAAAAATCCACCTACTTTTTTTAGAAAAATATTTATTCTCTATATTTTATCATTAATTTAAAAAAATAAAAAAACTAGAAATTAAAAAAATAAATAAAAAAAGAGACTATTAGAAATTAAAATTTTAATCTAAAAAGTTAAAAAAATAAGTAAGTTACATTATAATTTATCATTAGAAATTTTCTTTGAGTAAATAACTAATAATTTTTTTAATAAGATTACTGCGACGTCCTATAATGTTGAAAGAGCCTTTGTGGAGCTCTAGAAACATTATAGGCTGGCAAGTAATCGTTATACATAACTAGAAATTATTTAAATCTCTCAAAGAAAATTTTCTAAAAATCCACTCAGTAACGAACTATTTTTTTTACTTTTGGTCAATTTTTGTAATAGTCTCTAAAAATTTTAAATTAATTTATATTTTTTTATTTTGCACCTAGTGCAGCCATAGTAATATAGTTATATGGTTTATTGAAGTGAGGTAAGAATAGAATATCTAATAATTTAAATCTATCTATAGTTACTCCTTCTTGTATAGCTAATGAGAATACATGCATAGCCATAGAAATATCATATTTAGATGCCATTTGAGCTCCAATTATTTTTTTCTATTATCTTTTTCTATACACAATTCTGATATATACTTCTTCATTATTGTGTTCCATGAATTCAGGTTTTTTTGTAAATCATGGAAAGTTGTTTCTAAAACTTCAATTCCTAATTTTTTTCAGCTTTTTTTCAAAAAGTAAGTCCTGTAGAAACCATATTTAATCCAAAGATTGAAATTCCGTTAGAACCTTGTACTCCTATGCTTTCTAAGTTTGTTCCACAAACATTGTGAGCAGCAACTATTCCTGATCTAACTGCATTTGTTGCAAGAGCGATATAGTTTGTACCACCAATAGAGTTGTCGTAAACTGTTGCACAATCTCCTATAGCATAAACATCATTTAAACTTGTTTTTTGAGTTCTATCAACTACATAAGCACCATTTCTAAATAATTCTAATTTATCTTTTCCTAAGTCTGTGTTAGGTCTAAATCCAGCACATAGAACTACCATATCAGCTGGGAATTCACCTTTATTAGTGATTATTTTTTCAACTTTTCCATTTCCTTGAATTTCTTTTACTAATTGTCCATATTCAAGTTTAATTCCATGCCCTTCTAATTGAGCATCCATTTTTTCTCTAAATAATTTATCATAGTAAGTAGATAGACAACCTTCAGCTGCATCAACTAAGTATACTTCTTTTCCCCAACGTTTGAAAGCTTCTGCAAGTTCAACTCCGATATATCCTGCTCCAACAACAGCAACTTTTTCTATTGATTTATTTACATTTAATTTATCAATAACTTCTTGTGCATTTTGGAATAATTTTACATATTGAACATTTTCTAATTCTTTTCCAACGATTGGTAAGTCTATTGGTAAAGAACCTGTAGATAAAACTAGTTTATCATAGCTTTCTTCATACTTTTTACCATCTTTTCCAGTAGCATACACAATTTTTTTATCGAAATCGATATTTGTAACACCTGTTTCCATATGGATTTTAGCACCTTTTGCTTCTAATTTTTCTTTTGAAGAATAAAATAATCCATCTGAACCTGCTATTTGTCCACCTATCCAAAGAGCCATTCCACATCCTAGGAAACTAATATTTGAGTTACTATCAAATACAACAACTTCATTTCCTTTATAGTTGTCTAACATTGTGTTAATACAAGCTGTTCCAGCATGGTTTGCACCTACTACTACAATTTTCATTTACTATCTACCCCTTTTTTTATTTTTTTAGTATATCTAACTAGTATAATTTTGTTAAAAACCATTCAGTATATATAATACAACTTTTTTTCAAAAAAATAAAAAGGAAAATTTTTTTATTTTTTTTATAAAAAAATTGATAAAAAAATTATAAATTCACTTTTTTTAGTGTTATGTTATAATTAGATAAAAAAATGCTAGGTGATTAAATTATGTTAAAAAAATTGAAAAAAATAATACTTAAAAAAATAAAAATTGTAGATAAAGATAATTATTTTGAAATTGGTTATTGTGAAGAACTAAAAAAATTTATATGATGCATGTTTTTTTGTTTCTTGGATTGCCACATATTATAGATATTATAAAAATAGATGAAGAAGATTACAACTTATAAAAAAATAATACTCAAGCATTCTGTAAAAAAATATGAAAATGAAATCAAACAAAATAATGATGCTTATACAGAAAAACTTTTATAGGCTCTTCAGCACTTAGAGATTATGATGGAGCATACTCTTATCCTACAAAAAAATGGAATCATAAATCCATTTCAAAAATTATGTTTATATAGAAGGTATTTTATTTACAAGAATAATATGGGAGATAGGAGAATTTTTTTAATTCCCCCATTTCAAAAAAATTATTAGTAAAGATGGAAGTTACAAGTTTCCATTGAGAGAAATTTGTGAACTAAAAAAATAATAGTTCAGGAAATCCTATATGTTATTACCTTCCTTTTGATAAAAAAATACTTGCATAAAAATTAATTAAATTTAACTTATATATTGATACTAAAGAATAAAAATATCCTATATTGTTTTTTTATTGCTCCATTAATGCACTTGAAAAATTAATTTGATAAAAAAATAATTTAGTTTATATATCTATCTTTTGGATATGATAACAGCATTTAAAAAGGCTTTAGCTACTGGATAAGGAAGGAGTAAAAAAAGGCTTTTTATATAGTGGAATTTAAAAATTCTAAATAGTAAAGGTATATAAGATATAGGCTAATGGTTTTGATTTAAAAAAATACTGATAAATAATAAGGGGTTTTTAGATTAAAAATTGAAATCTGTTATAGTTATTTGCTCCAGCTAGAAGACTAGACAAAAAAAGGACAATTAAAATTGACATAAATAACCTGCTATAACTTGTCCTTTATTTTTTTGAAGCTATGTTATAATTTATCTTAAGAGGTGATAAAGATGACACATAGGCAAGAACTATTTATTCAAGAATACATAAAAACTGGTAATGCTACTCATTCAGCCATAACAGCTGGATACAGTAAGAAAAACAGCTTACAGCATAGGACAAAGATTATTGAAAAAAATGTTGATATAAAAAGAAGCTATTGATAGATTAAGTAAAAAAATATAGCTATTAATAATATTATGACGGCCAAAGAACGTCAGGAGTTTTTAACAAGACTAATATTAAATAATGATGTCAAGATATCCGATAAATTAAAAGGCAGTGGACTTATTAAATAAAAATGACTGGTGAATACATTCAAAAGGTTGAGGTAAATGGAAATGTAAAAAAACAGATGATCCATTTAAAAAAATTTAACTACAGAAGAACTAAAAAAATCATTTTTGATAACTGATAAAAATTTTTATTGCCATATTAAAAAAATTGTGAAGCTAACTTATAACCTTGAAAAAGCCTATTATTTCTATCATACAAGGCTATTATATTTTTTTGCATATAACTGGTATTATATGTAAAAAAATTATTTACCATTAAAAAAAGTTGAATAACATATCATTTTATCGATAGTTTAAAAAAATGCTACTTTCATATTTATTTTTTTTATATGTTAGATTTTTTTGTTTTTTTCATATTCAGAACATAAAAAAACATATATAAAAAAATATAATAAGATATTAAAAAAACATATAAAGATATAAAATTGACATTGAAAGTTATATGTCTTATAATTAATTAAATGGAGGTGTTGAAAATGATATCTATTAATGTTAATGATATTTTTGATAAAAATGATAGGAAATGAAAATGAAATTATTATAAAAAAAGAGAAAATGACGCTGATGATTTAATTTTTAATAACTACTAAGAAATATAATGAAATACTTGAAGAACTTAAAAGATTGAAATACTGGGAAGAAATAGACAAAAAGAATTGAAAATGTAAAAAGCTGGAAAAGGACAATTTCATGAACTTATAGAAGTAGATGATGTCTAAAATGAAAAAAATTATGGGATGATGAAGCTTGGGAAGACTACAAAGAATGGCTAGTCATAGATAAAAAAAGACTGTAAAAAAATCAATGAATTAATTAAAGATATTGAGAGAAATGGAGTTTTAAATGGAATAGGAAAGCCAGAAAAAAACTAAAAATATCGGAATGGATATAGTAGAAGAATAGACCAATATAACAGATTGATTTATGATATTGTAAATGAAATAGTTGTTATCATATCCTGTAAAGGTCATTATGATGAATAATGGTAAATAGCTTATGATAAAAAGCACTCATTAACTGGGTGTCTTTTTAATTAAATGGAGGTGTTAAAAAAATGTATGATGTTAATAAAATAGCCAATTGGTTTATTTGGTATAATGAGTATATTAGAGATTTTTGAAAATGAAGACACAGATGATATAACTAACATGAAATTACAAAAAAATTGCTTTTTTTATGCTCAAAGTGCTTTCTTAGCTATAAAGGGAGTACCTTTTATTTAATAATAATATATTAGCTTGGGAGCATGGACCAGTTATCCCAGAAATTTATGATAAATTTAAAAATTAATGGTAACAAAGGTATTACAGAATATATGAAAAATGATTTAAAAAGATATTTCAAAAGATGATGTAAATCTGTTAATAGATGTTTATAATTTATTTGGTGAATATTCAGCATGGGGCTTAAGAAACTTAACACATTCAGAGAATCCCTGGAAGTCTACAAAAAAAGAAATGATGTTATAACTATTGATAAGATGGCTAATACTTTCAAAGAAAAAAATACCTAGAGGCTTAAATTATGATATTACATAAAAAAATAATAAAAAAATAAAAGCTTGTAGATTCTAAGATAGAAGAATATCCAATTTTTTTGTTTTAAATATTTGACAACTAACAAAGATTATTCTTTTTAAATATTTTCAAAATGATAAAGGCTTAGAACAAGCTAAGGCGATAATACTAGATGGTATAATAAAACTCCAGGGCAAGACTTGGTTAACTTTAGGTATGGAGTCTAAAAAGACAGGTTTTGAAACTATAGCATATAATCAGTTAAATTTTAGACCTGCTAATTTAGACTTGTCTAGTGATACCAAATTAATAGTTTTTTTAGAATTAATAGTCAAAACTGGAGATTGATAGGTTATAAATCTGATAACTTTAAAGGCGTTTTACATGTTATAGGTTTTGACTTTAATTATTCAGCATATAAGCATTGAACAAAGACAATGTTAAAAAAATAATTTTAGCTTAAGATAAAGACACTCAATTAATGGGTGTCTTTTTTTCTATGTAAAATAAAAATAGGTTCTTTCAGAGTAAAAAAAGTTTGTGCGGGTCTAGCGAGTCCCAGCCATCACCTAGATATGATAAAAAAATAATTTATTTCCGTTCCGAATTTAAAAAAATTGAGTTCATAGCATAGCCCTAAAAAAACGTTTAAAAAAATTTTTTTAGGTGTAATTATATAGCTAAGGTGTTTAAAAATCGTTTATACAGCTTTTTTTAGAGAATAGGTATTTTTTTAGCTTTTTTTATCTGCTGGAAGCTTAGCCATCATATACTAAAAAAACGGAAGTCATAAAATTAAGCCTCTATCATATTTACAATAAAAATTTTTATAGTATTATAGATAAATTTTCAGTGTACGAAGTATCTTATTAGTGATACTGACTACACTATTTTTTTATTATCGGTAAATGTCGGTGTTATTATTTATTGGATATGATAGAAGCTATATGTTAAATTGTTGGGAAATGTTGGGAGCAAAAAAATAATTTATATTGCTGGAAGCCTAATTATAAAAAAAGCCAATATTTTATATTTAAAATGTCGATAAATGTCGATAGGCTAAAGGTAAAAAAATAAATGACCTTCTATCATATAATAGTTTTTTTAAAAATAATTATCCAAAAATTTTATCATACTGGAATTTTTTTAAGAAATATTATTAATATTTTTTTACCACTATTAAAAAGCTAGGTTTATTATTTGATAGCAATATTTTTTTATAGATTTAGTTAGTAGAATAATTGAAAGAATATTGATAATTTTTATCACTACTGAAAGCCTTTTCGATCCACTGGAAGTAATAACCTACATTCACAAAAAAAGTGAAAGTACATTTTTATCATAACTTAGTAAAAAGCCACTAATAAAAAAAGCACTTTAATTATTTGTTAGAGTGCTTTTTATATTTATCCTGTTGAAGCTATTAAGCCCTTTAATTATTTTATTGCGAGTTTTGCAAGGACTTAAAAAAAGTAAGTAATATTCAAGGCTATGTTTGATATAGGGTTATTTATTTTTTTAAGTTTGTCTGTTTCATTCTCTATAATTTCAATTAAACCTTTTTATTTCTCTATCTAAGATATTTAAAGACATAAATAACAAAGAGTATAAAAAAATCATCTGTTAAATCTATTTTTTTATTTTTTTATATTCTAAATAATATTCTTTTTTTAGTGAATCAACAGTTTTTTTCATTAATTTTTTTACCTCACATAATTCATTAGCGTACTCTTTTCAAATATTTGAAAAAAATAAGGTTCATTAAAAATTTTTTTATTATCTATTATTTTATCAATTTTTTTAAAATCTAATTAAATCATTTATATTAGATTTACTTGTTTTTTTAACACTAAATTATTTTCTTTGTATAAATATACATCATTATTTTTTTATCAAATAAAAACATTAAAACCTAATAATTCAAGAAACTCTATATTTTTTTATTAAAAATCACTTATCTCAATAGGTTGGAATATCTCATCAAACTCATCGTTCTCTATTACTTCATTAGGTATATCTAAAAATTTCTATTATTCTTTTTTTACTAATTCAGGTAATTCACTTTTTTTCATTTTCATAATTATAAATCATTATTCTACTTTTTCCTATTCTTGTGGCTAATTCTTCTTGAGTTAAGCCTCTTATAATTCTATATTCTTTTATTAATTTTTCCTATTGACATAATATAAACCTCCTGTTAAATAAAAAAAGTATTTGACATTATAATTTATATATGTTAAATTTATATAAAGTAAAAATTATTTAACATACATTAATTTAACAAAAAGTAAATTTTATTAAATTATACAATTAACATATAAAGTTATAATATTATTCACAAAGAGATTATAACATATATTTTAAATTTAACATAACAAATAATAAAAAAAGGAGTGATTTAATGATTAATCAAAAATTTATTACATTCAAAGGTTGCACTTGCTGGGCTTACATTCAAGGAGTTAGCTCAAAAGATAGGTATACCATACCAAAGTTTTAACAATAGAAAAGCTGGAAAAAAATTGAATTTAATTCAAGTGAAATAAAAAGCCTTGAAAGAAATCCTAAATTTAACTAATGATGATGTTGTAGCTATATTCTTAAGCTAATACTCAAAAATTGAGTAATAGTTTAATCGGCAATTTAAGCAGTTAAAAAAAGGGTGTGATATATGATAAAAAGCTATCCGTACATTTATGACTATATAAAAAAAGGGGGGTTGATATACGATAAGAACTAACTAGACTTTTTTTGACTATATAAAAAAAGGGAGTGTTATATGATAGATGATTTAAAAACTTGAAGCTGGAGAAGTTGAAAGACTTGAAAATTTACTAATACCAATGAATGAAGAAACAGAAAAAGGCTATTAATAATATTGTTGAAATCTTAAGCCAATTAAATATATCAGAAAAATTTATTAAAAAGAAATTAAAGCTAATATCTATGAAATCAGAAAAAAAGTAATTATATAGCTGGGATATTTAAAGGGTTAGAATTTGAAAAATTGATTGACCTTCTAATCTAAGCGGTATTTTTTTAGAAACTTAGAACTTGAAAGAGAAAAAAGCGGTTAAATAAAGATATGAATATAAAAAAACATACGGAGGATATTAATGAGTTTATTAAAAACAAGCTATTGAAATGGCTTTAAATATGAATGGAACATATAGTCAAAGTTATATACAAGATATACCATTAGAAGTAATATCAGAAAAAAATCTCGTAGTTTGCCTATGTCGTTACCTTCAAAAAAAGAGTTGAAAAATGGTTTTAATATCAGTGATTCAGTAAGAAAAGAGCCTATGATTATAAATATAACTGTAGTAGATAATAGCAGTGATTATATGTTAAATAGGGATAAATTAATGAAGTTGCAGGAATTAGGAGAAGAAGTTCAGTTCGTTTTTTCTAATCGTGATACTTACGAACATATGATAATAGAGAATATAGAAGAAGTTGAAACGGATAAACAAAAATACGGTTTTACATACTTTATCACTCTAAGACAGATACAAGTTGGAGAAATTAAAGAAAGTGATGTAAAAAAACAGATAATAAAAAAAGCTCAAACATCAGGGGGTAAGAAAAAGCGTACAACTACTAAAGTTAGTAAGCCAACAAGTGCAGAAAAAAGCAAAGTAAGTAATGCTTTAACAGGTGGTTTAATTGGTGATAAAATTAATGACTCACTAACTGGAATAAACAAAGGAATAACAGCAATAGGCAAAGCACAGTTAAAAGCAATAAAAAAATAAGGGTGGTGTTATATGGAGTTTTTAAGCAAGGAAAGTATAAACAGTAAAGAATTGTTGGGATCAGATTAATATATTTAGAGAAATGGAATACAAGGAAAAAAAGAAGCTAATAATATATTAACAGAAGCTGAAAAGAAAAAGGGGGCATTATATAGAGCTAAGACATGATAATTTATTAAAAAAATAATTAGAGATGAATTTAATATTAAAGTTAACGCCGTAAATAAAAAAACGCCGTTAAAAAAATAATAATCATTATAATGGGCCAGTTGAAACAACTTACAGAGATGATAAGGGAGAGCTTAGACCTATGTTCATTTTAACAATAGACCAAGCTAAGCAAGTTTTATTAAGAGAGTCTAGAATTGTTAGAAAAAAAGTTATAGAATACTTGAATTTACTTGAAAAGAGAATTAGACAACTTGAAAGAAAAAAAGGAATAACAGCAAGAAAAGGAGAAACAGAAGCCATAAAAAAATGTTATTGGAGTATGGAAATATACCAAAAGAGAAACACAATTTATATTATATGACATATTCAAAGTTGCCTTTTTGTTGCCTTAGGAATGAAAAAGAGTTGAAAGGGATAAGCTACCTGCTGATGACCTAGAAGAAATTAAAGAACTTGAAAAACATTATTGAAAAAGACAATTTTAAAAAGGAATGTATAAAAAAAGCTAGATGTTAAAGCTATTTATAAGGAATGTAAAAAAAGCTTGTATTGATTCACTGGTAGACATAGAACAAAAAAATTAATTAGTTAAAGGAGTAAATGAATATGAAAGAAATTACACCAATGAAAGCAATAAGACAAAAAAATGTTTAGACTGTAGTTGTGGAAGCAGTGAAGAAGTTAAAAAAATTGTTTTGCTAAAAAAATGTCCATTATATCAATTTAGATTTGGGTATAAATTAGATGAAAACGGCAATAGAAAAAAAGACTAGAACATTATCAGAAGAAGCAAAACAAAAAAAGCAACTGAGAGATTAAGAAAAATTAGCAGAAGAAAGAAAAAAATAAAAAAATTTAAGTTTAATTCAATAAGTTATCATAAATAATTTTTTTAAAAAAATAGTTAGCCATATAAAAAAATTGTCTAAGATGTTTGATTAAAAAAATTTAAACGTATAGGCTTTTAACCAAGAGATTAAAAATTGAAATCATAAGGGTGTGAATATGATAAAAAGTTAAATAAAAAAATAAATGGCTAAAAAAATTAATAAAGGAGTGATAAATGATTAAAAAAAGTTTATATCGATGGTTTGTTTATGGCTCTATCATATGAAGCCACTAAGGTATTTATAAATAAAGATGATGTAATTATTAGTTTTAAAAAAATGAGGACCAGGAAGAAAACAAAGAGATATTAGAATTAATTGAAAACTTAGGAATAAAGGAAGTGATAGGAGATTATAGCATTGAGTTAAATTTTTGAACTTATGATACTAGAGATTCACCAGCAATATAAGTTTAGGATATTAAGAAAAATTAGGAAAAAGATGATATTGATAAGATTTGGACTATAGCAATGGTTGACATAGATACTTTAATGACTAGAGAGGTGGAAGCATGAACATTTTTTTATAAGAGGTACAATGGACGAAGTTATTGAAAAGCTAAAGGAATTATCAGAAAATGAAAAAAACCTTAATAATAAATTAAGAGCTGGGGAGCTAAAAAAATTAATTATTAAGGGGTTTTTAATATCTGAATTATACAAAAAAATAATAATTGTAAATATAAATTTTTAATAAGTATACATTTTGAACTATATAAAAAAAGGAGATTTTTAACAATGAATGAATTAGAACAAAAAAATTTAATATTATATTTTGTTGAATTAGCTGAAAGAAAAGGACTAATAAAAAAATAAATTCAAGGAAGAAAAAGGAAAAAAATTAAATAACCTACTGGAAGAAATAGAAAAAAATATTAATGCCATTAGGACATAATAAAATTTGTATACAGTTAGATAACTCTATAAATGACATTATAGAAATATCCAAAAAAACTTATATTTTGAGTATGGAAAAAAATAGCTAATACTATTGAAGAAGATTATATTCTTGAATATAAAGCATTAGAATAACCTAGAGTTTTCTGAGTACTTAAAAAAAGGGATTGATATATGATAGAAGGTAAAAAAATAATAGGAAGCTAGGAACATTTAAAATGAACTTTTTGATATATAAGGGGGTAGTTAAATAAGTTTTTTTATAAATGGTATTTTATAACGCTACCCTTTATTTTTCTTAGGAAAAATACCAGAAATGAAAGTTGATACATGGAGTTGGTACATGGACAAAAAAAGAAATTAAATGACTTTTTTTAAAAAGAAATAGGACTAGAAAAAGAGGACCTAGAATTTAATAAAAAAATAAGATAGATAATTTTGTAAATGAAGTTAATACAAAGGTTAATATAAACTCTTATTACATTGCTAAAAATGTTGGTTGAAGAAAATAACCTTATTAAGCTAGACAATTTAATTTATGGTTATAATGGTAGATGTTATCAATGCCTAACTAATACAGAAATTGAAAAATTTAATTCACCAAGTTAATAAAAAAATTTAAGTGAAAAAAACAAAGGAAAGAAATATTAAAAAAATTTATTTTGAAGCACCAAAAAAAGAAAAAAAGACCTTGAATTTATTTCAGTAAAGAATGGTTTAATTAATATAGCTGATAAAGAAATAAGATTATATGAGCATGCTCCAAATATTGTTACAACCTTCTATATTGATTATAAATATAATCCTAATGCAGATTATACTGATATCATATGTTATCTAAATGATTTAGTTTGTGATGATACGAGTCAATTAAAAAAATATTATTAGAATTTTTAGGTTATTGCCTATATCCTGAGTGTTTTTTTTAAGAAAAGCACTAGTAATAAAAAGGCGACCATAGAAATGGTAAAAAGTAAATTTTTTTAGAAGTATTAAAAAGCTTTTTTTGGTGCTGATAATTGTTGTAGTTTAGATATTCAGGATATAGTGTCAAGGTTTGGCTTGTTTGGTATTATGAATAAATCAATTAATTTAGGTGATGATATAAGCGGGCAATATATAACTGATGATAGTAAATTTAAAAAAAGGTTATAGCTGGTAATGATATTTTATTGGAGCAAAAAAAGGAAAAAGACGCTTTTCACATATAAACCATACGCAAAAACATATATTTAGTTGTAATACAATGCCTAGGTTTGATGATAAAAACAGGTGCAATAAAAAGACAGGTTAATATTTGTAATTTTTTTCCTAATGTTTACAGTGTAGAAAAATGGAAATCTAAGACCTAACATTGTGAAAGAAATGACAACTAGCGAGAACATGGAGGCACTGTTAATTTTAGCCTTAGAGAACTTAAAAGAGATATTGAATAACAATAAATTTACTTATTCTCATAAATCGGAAAGTTGTTTAAATGAATTTGACAAGGATAATAATCCTATATTGTATTTTTATTGAAGAAATACAAGAGAATTCATGGTTAGGTGAAAAAAACTTTTAATAATATGCCTGTTGCTGAAGCTTATGAGAGATATATTAAATTTTGCCAAAAACAATGGACATAAACCACTTACTAAGATAAATTTTAGTAAATCTATAAAAAGCAAGTATTAAAAAAACATCGAAGTAAAGCCGTATAAAAAAATAATGGAAAAAGTTGACAAAGTTTTTTTAAGATATTAGAACAGCAACCAAAAAGAATAAAAATTTTTTTAAAAAAAGCGGTTACCTTTTTTTGAAAAAAATTTTTTTAATGAAGCAAAAATTTGAAAAAAATAAGGACTATATAATTACGAATAATAGGCAACTTGAAACTGTTTAAAAAAAGCGGTTACCTAATTAAATATACATTATTTCAATATTTGAATAGTGTTAAAAAGCTTAAGGTAACTAAAAGGTAACCAGTTTATAAAAAAAGCGGTTACCTAGTCAAAGATAGATTATATCTTTATTTGATAGGTTCTAGTAACTGGTAACCAGTTTTAACCTATTTATCTATATATAGTTAGTTAATAAATAATAATATATATATATAAGAATTTTTTTAAAAAGCGGTTACCGGTTACCTTTTGATTCTAATTAAGATAAATTCTTTATTAGATAAGGTAACCAATTTTTTTAAGACTAGTTACTTATTTTTTTGAAACCTGTTAATTTAGTATTGGTATTAAAATAATTTTATAGGTAACCAGTTTTTAAGAAAAAAAGACTTTTTTTAAAAAAAGTATTAAAAAAATATAGTATAAATTTTAATAAAAAAATAGATTGAACTTTAGAAATTAAGGAGGTTATAAAAAAATATGAAAATTGAAGCAACTGAAAAAAATTAAAAAAATGAAACAAGCAATTTTATTATATTTATAAAGAGTACGGAGTTTTTCGGAGGACTTAAAAAAAGGAAACTGTAAAAAGATTAGTTAAATTAGTTAATATTGCATTTAAAGAAGGGTATATTCAAGGGGGTAATCATATAATCAATAAGTTGAAGGAAAAAAAGGGAGAGGTTAAGAATGAGAATAACAATTAATAAAAAAACTTATGATTCAGATGACTACAAAGGTAAAACAGATTTATTACTTGAAAAATATTTGTTTTGAACTGTTAAACGATGATAGATTTAATTTCATGGATAGATTGGAATTTACATTCGGATATATGCTAACAATTATGGAATATATAACAAAAAAATAATTATAATCCACCATTTGATTTTTTTTATGAGCTAGATAATGACAGGGGTAAGCTAGAGGTATTTATTGAACAATATAAGTTTATTAAATATCTATTAAATGGAGCAAAAAGGAAGCTATGAAAAGTATTTAGAGAACTTAGAACAATATGAAGTATTTAGCAAGGACAAGGCTATAATGACATTAATTGATTATAAGTTGGCTAGGTTTGGAGATGAGATATTTAAAGAGATGGGTATTGAAATAGTTGATAGAATAGACAAAGGGTTTATTATTAAAGATAATAACAATTATAAAAAAACTAAGCCTCTATCATATCAAAGGAGTTGATTAAATGAAAAATGTTAAATGTCAATGATGTAAAGAATTTATTACAAGTTAGTAAGCCAAAGGCATATGAAATTATTAGAACTTTAAATGCTGAATTAAAAAGACAAAGGTTATTTGACTGTACAAGGAAAAAAATTAGAGAAGACTACTTACTTGAAAGAATGGGGGCTTAATTATATGCCTGCTGAAAAAGGAAAAAAATTAAAAAGGTGAGTACACTGGAAGGTGGAACGCTAGATTCACAATAAAAATTAATTAATGGAAATAGCAAAAAGAATATATAAAAAGAGGTTTCAAAAAGTAAAAAAAGAAGCCTTAGAATATGAAAAAAATATGATATTAGATAATAGCCTAGGTTCAAATATTCAATTTAGAAAGATAGTAGATAAGTACCTAGAATATAAAAAAATGAGAGTGAAAGAAAGTTCATTTTTAAATTTAAAGTCAATTTTTTTAAAAAAATATCATATTTTTTTGACAATTTTATTTTATCTGAAATAACACCTAAAAATAATATCAGATTTTTCAAAATGAGCTAATAAAGACATATAAGCCCAGCACAGTAAAGATAATCAATATAAACTTAAGAATGTTATTTACCTGGTGTGTTAGATATAGAAATTTATCAAATAATCCATTTGATATGGTTGAAAGATTAAAGATTGAAACATCAAAAAGAAATAAATATAATTACAGTTGATGAATTTAATCAAATAGTGGAGCAAGTCAATAATGAAGACATGAAGCTAATGTTTAAACTACTTTTTTTGGACTGGCTTACGAATAGGTGAAGCTAGAGCCTTTAAAGATTGATGATATAGATTTTTGAAAAATAAGACTATATCAGTAACAAAAAAATTATACTAAATTACACGGTAAAGAAAGTTTGACAAGTCCTAAGACTAAGAGAAGCAATAGAATTATAAAAAAATTGATGATAGATTAGTTGAGGATATAAAAAGAGTATTTAGACAAGGCACTATATATAATTGATGATGACTTTATATTTAGGCATCAAAAAGACTAGCTATACCGCTAAATTTAAAAAAAGGTAGTTCTAAAGGTTCTAAAAAAAGATTTAAGGATACATGACTTAAGACACAGCCACGCAAGTTTTTTTAATCAATAACGGTGTTGATATCCTGCTAATATCTCAAAGGTTAGGACATAGTAACATAGCTATGACATTAAATGTTTATAGTCATTTATACCCTAGCAAAGAAAAACGAAGCCATAGAACTAATTAATAAATTAAAGGGAGTTTAAAAAAACTCTTTTTTTTCTGCTCCACTTTTTGCACCATTTTTTTATAAAAAAACATATAATTTTACACTTTATTATAAATATTGAAAAATACAAAGCCTTGAAAAATATTAGAAATAAAAAAATTTAGATATTGAAAAAAATACTTGCATAAAAATTAATTAATAAGATATAATCAAATTAATAAAAATTATTCAAAATTATATATAAAAATATTAGATATTTTGATAACAAAAAAATATTTTAGAGAGGAGGTTATATGAAAAAAACAACATGTTATTACCTAATTTTTTTATGGTGTTTTTTTGAAGTAAAAAAAGTGCTACTAAAAAAATAGACTTAGAATGGAAATAGAAAAAGTTAAAAAAATAATAAAGTTGAGATTGAGAACTTAAAAGAAAAATCTGAAAAAGATAGAAATTATCAAAAAGTTTTAAAGTAGTTGAAAGTCTTGGAAGTTTAACAGTTGAATTTGATAATAAAGAAATAGATACTCAATTTATGATAGGAATAGTCCTTAAGTTATTAAATTTAGATGAAGAACTTTTTAAAAAGGAAGAGAAGCTAAGGCTAAAAACTTTATTTAAGACTGTGGCTCAAATAGCAGATATTACTATATATAATAAAACAAAAAGGTTTGTTCGATACAAAAGACTTTATTGGGAACAGGTCTTTTAATATATGGATTAAAGAAGTTTAAGACTGATATGATTTTACCAGGTGGAGCAACATTAATTTGGTGGTCATATAGGCTTCTATCAAAAAAATCATAGTAAGGAGGTCTGGATGTTTAAAGATATATTAAAGAAAACTTATTTAATGTTTAACAAGGTAAAAAGTTGTTCATAGTATTCCTGGAAGAATAAGACTTCTTATACCTTCACTTGATAAATTCCCAGAAGAAATGAAAAAAACATGAACATTATATAAGTGCTATAATAAAATTAAAAACTGGGATAAAAATCTATTGAATATTCTTATTTAACAAGCAAAAATATTAATAGAATATGATAAAACAAAATTGAAAGAGCAAGATATAGTTAACTGGCTAAACAAGATTTGGAAAGATCATAGTCGATAATGAAGATGTTTATCATGGTATGTCTGTTGACGAAGTTGAAAAAAATGTCAAAAAGATTTTTATGAGATGTTAAAGGGAGAATTGGAAGGGAGAAAATAATCAATGAAAAATGATAATTTACTCGCTTGTGAGATTGTACACAGAATAAGAGGAAGAATTCGTATAAAAAAAGTAAAGCTTTTTAAATATATTGGAGCTTCTTTGAAAACTGAAATTGAAAAAAACAATTAGTGCAAGTAAGATATATAGAAAGTGTAGAGATAAGTTTAATAACAGGTACTATCCTTATATATTTTTGAAGATGTTTCTTTAAGTGAGCAAAATTTAATAAACTTAATACAAAAATACACTTAACTCACATATATTTGAAATATGTAAAAATGAAAAGATTGAAAAAAATCATCTAAGTATGTAATCGAAAGAAAAATTACAAGAAGAAACTCCTGGAGAAATTATAAAGAAAAATTATTACAACTGCTGGACTTTTTAGGATATAATCTATTCTTTAAATCAAAAACAAGAAGTTGTAACAACAGGAATTAGAAGATTTTTAAATTACAATACTCTATCTACTTTTAGCACTTGCTATGCCTGTATTGAAAAAAATGGTATTAATTCTCTTGTTAAAAAAACAAAAGACCTAATGCGGATACTTTAAGTTCAAGTGCGATAATAAGTAGTATTCTTCTTGGAAAAAGAAAGTGCAGCACTAACTATAATGTTCCTAGAAGAAGTATCAGAACTTTTAACAGTTTATACTATGGAAAAAAACTCGTGGAGCTATAAAAAGATATGCTAAGTGTTGGAGAAAGTTAGGTTTGGAAAAGAAATTTCTGAAGATAATGTAAAAAGAGTTCCAATAGAAGAAATCCAAAAAGATGATATTATAGTAGTTCAAACTGGAGAAAAAAATCAGTGTTGATGGTAAGATAATAAAAGGTGAAGCATTGATAGACCAATCTTCAATAACAGGTGAATATATGCCATTGAAGAAAGCTGAAGGTGAAACTGTCTATGCAGGAACTATAGTTAAAAATGGAAATATAAGTATATTAGCAGAAAAAGTTGGAGATGACAGAACTGTTTCAAGAATTATAAAACTTGTTGAAGATGCAAACTTTAACAAGGCTGATATACAAAATTATGCTGATACTTTCTCAGCACAATTAATTCCATTGAACTTTATTTTAGCAGGAATAGTTTATGCAAGTACAAGAAGCATTACTAAGGCCATGAGTATGCTTGTTATTGATTATTCTTGTGGAATTAGATTATCAACAGCAGTTGCTTTCTCAGCTGCAATAAATACAGCTGCTAAGAATGGTATATTAGTAAAAGGAAGTAACTTTATAGAAGAATTATCAAAGGCTGAGACTGTAATATTTGATAAGACAGGAACTATTACTGAAGGGAAACCAAAGGTACAAAGTATAGAAGTTTTTTTGATAATAATATGTCTGAAAATGAAATGATAGGACTTGCTGGAGCAGCTGAAGAGCAATCTTCACACCCACTTGCAACTGCAATAATGACAGAAATTAAAGATAGAGGAATAGAAATTCCTAAACACAGTAAGATAAAAAAACTGTTGTAAGTCGTGGAGTTGAAACAAAGGTAGGTAAAGGAAAAAGAAGCTAAGGTTATAAGAGTTGGAAGTAAGAAGTACATGCTTGAAAAATAATGTTAATCTGACAGCAGCAATAGATGCTGAGAGAGGTATTATTTCAAGAGGAGAAATAGGACTTTATATAGCACAAGATGATAAAATTATAGGTCTTATTGGAGTTTCTGATCCACCTAGAGAAAAATATTAAAAAAAGCTATAAACAGACTTAGAAATTATGGAGTTGATGATATAGTTTTATTAACAGGAGATTTGAGACAACAAGCAGAAACTATTGCTTCAAGAATGTCAATAGACAGATATGAATCTGAATTACTTCCTGAAGATAAGGCAAAAAAATATCTTAAAAATTCCAATCAAAAAGGTTCTAATGTAATTATGATAGGTGATGGAGTAAATGATGCCCCTTGCTCTATCATATGCAAATGTTGGAGTTGCGTTAGGAAGTACAAGAACTGATGTTGCAATGGAGGCAGCAGATATAACTATTACACAAGATGACCCTCTTTTAGTTCCAGGAGTAATTGGACTATCTAAGAGTACAGTTAAGACTATAAAAAGAAAAACTTTGCTATGGTAATTGGACTTAACACTTTTTGCTTTTAGTACTAGGAGCAACAGGAATATTAGCACCAATTTATGCGTCAGTTTTACATAATTCAACGACTATTTTTAGTTGTTTTGAATTCATTAAAACTACTAAAAATATGATATAAAGACTAACTAGGAAGGGGCTAAAATGAAAAAAAGTTAACTATTACGATAGTGCATATTTTACCAAATAGAGTTAGATTAAAGTTATCTGTTCCTGTAAAAGATGCTAAAACTTTTTTTATTCAAATATAAAGAATAATTTGAAATTTTTTTAGAAATGAGATATAATTCAAGACTAAAAAAACTGTAACATTAAATTTTTTTCACCAAGTGAAATATTTTTTTACAAGAAATTATATATAGAGTGGCTATTTCTTTTTTTCAATAGAAAATGGTTTACTACCTGTAAAAATTAGTTGAAGAAAAATGTATATAAATCAATTTCTCCACTATCTATGTATGCTTTAGCATCTATAATGGTTTCTTATTTAAATGGAGTAATCAATAAGAATGATACAAATTTACAAAGTTCAATGAATGTGTTCTCTATGGGATTAACTGCAGGGTCAGTATTTGAGCATGCTTATGGTGAAGTTAAGAAAAGAGGAATGTTCGATATAGAAATTTTACCAGCTCTATATCTTTTAAAAATCATTCTTTACAGAACAAAAATTGAGTACAGTCCTTATTATGTGGCTAACTACCTTTGGTAGACACTTAACAGTATCACATAAAATGACAAAACTTATAAAAAGTCTTTAGAGTAAAAAAACTGAAAAAAAGGATATCAATATACAGCAACTATTGTAGATGATAATACTATAGAAAAATTTTTTTCAGATTTTATTCATCAAATATTTTTTTAAAAAAACACAGTGACTACTGTCAATTTAATGAAAAAAATATGTAACTTTAAGTAAAAAAATTAAAAAGTGAAATTCACTTATTTTGTTAATAATATAATTTAAAGAAAAATTTAGGAGGTTTAAAAAAATGTTTGGAAACACAATAACAAAAAGATCATTTAGTAGGTGCAGCAGTTGGAGTTGGAGTAGCAGCAGTAGCTTTTACTTATATAAAAAAATCAAGCTAAAGTTGATGACTTCTTAAGAAAAACAAGGAATCAATATAAAAACTTCTTCTTGTTCAAGTCTTGAAGGATTAGATATTGAAGGTCTAACTGAAATGAAAGAACATATAGAAGATTTAATAGCTGAAAAAAATCTGCTACTGAATCAGCTGAAGAAATTATAGTTGAAGCTGAATAATTAAATAATAATAGCCTTCTATGGTAGAAATATCACAGAAGGCTTTATTTTTTTATTATTCTTCTAATTTATTTTTTTTAGTTCAATTTTTCCTTTTCAACTCTTCAACTAACTTATAAACAGTAGTGCATCCTATCATTTTACTTGGTTTGCTGTATTCTTTTCTTACTTGATGATATTTTTCTCTAGATCTTTCTATAGCCCTATTTTCATTTCCTTTTTTTCACAAAGGATATTATAAATTTTTTTCTTCTGATTTTTTTTATATTTTTTTGTTAGTATTCTCTTGAAATACCTTTTCAAAAGTTTCACAACATTTTTTTGAGAGTCATCTATATTTTTTTAGGGATTTGAAAAATATGACATCAACCAGATTTCAAAAACAAGGATTTGACCAAGCAACATTCATTTTACTTTCTTTAGCATCTTCTATTAGCTTATCAAAATTTTTTTAACTTCATCTCTATCAAATACAAGCCATATATCTCTAAATCTTTCATCTTTGTTTCTTTTGTTCGGTAGCAAAATCAATAATTTTTTTGCCAAGGGTTTATTAGAGTATATTTTTTTATTTGTAAATCATTTTTTTAAACTATCAGGAATAATATTTTTTTATCCCTTCAAAGTAATTTTTTTCTCAGTTTTTTTCTGCATCAGTAACTATCAAATATGCACCAGATTTCAAAAAAATACTTTTTTTCTTTCACTACGATTTTCTGTTAATCTATTAGCCTTTTTTTCATTGTTATTTCCTCCCTAATAAGTTTTTTTAAGTTAGGGATGGCTCCATAGTTTCCTAATAGGTAATGTTTTTTTCATAATTAGAATCTTTTTCTTACTTTTCTCACCTTTTTTTCATTTGTGATATCATCTAAAGAGTATAAATTTGATACTCCATTATCTTTTTCAACAAACCATATTTCATCTCTACGTAATAAATCCATATCCATATAGATAGTATTATGTGTTGTAAATATTAATTGAGCATTGTTAGGATTTTTTTTCTTTATCTGTAAACGTCAATAGTATATTTCTCATAAGTAATGGATGTAATTTAATGTCTAACTCATCAGCAAAGAAAAACTCCACCATTTTCTAAAGCATCTAATAAAGTTTGATACAAAGAAAAACATTTTTTTAGTTCCTGATGATTCCTCATTCATTGATATTCTTGCAGTTGAAGTTTCTTTGTCAGATTTATGTATAGTAAATACTCTGTAATTATCATTATCATTTTCATCAATAGCAGAAATTTTTTTCTACTTCTATATCAATAATAGAATCATCAAAAAGAATTTATAAAATTGACTAAATTTTTTTCTAACTTCCTCACTTTCAAATATATTATTAGGTAGAGTATTTTCTAAAAAGTACACCATATAATGAGTTACTAAAATTGATGACTTCTGTATTTATAAACCAAGTTCTTACTCTAATAAATTCATCTATATTTAATTTTGCTCCTAATGAAACTAAAAAGTGTTTTGTCTTTTTAAAGAAATTTCTAAATTTTCTCTAAACTTTTCTATTGTGGAGTTTAAATGAAGTTTTTTTGATTTCTTTCTCTTTTAAAAAAATATAAGTATAGTCCTCGTTTCTTTTTTTACTCCTGTTTTTTTGTATTATATGCTAAGTACTCTTCTAAAAATACCTGAATTATCTATTTTAAATCCATAATTATAATATAGTTCTTTTTCCTTTTTTTATCTATATAATTGATTTCAAATTCACTTGGTTTCTCTCTACTTTCACTAAATTTAAAAAGAATCTACTTTTTAGTTTGTATGGATTTTTTTATTTTCATCTGAGAAAGATAAAGACTCTAAAACACAAAAAAGCCATAAATTGAAAAAGCTTCAAATACAGAAGATTTTCCACTTGCATTTGCACCATAAATAGCAGTCACTGGTAAAACTCGTTCATTAAGAGTATTTCTTACATGTGAAGATAATTCATTACTTCCACTTGCTCTCATATCTAAAAATTCCTTCACCTTCAAAACGATCTATAATTTGAGAAATAGAATTGTAATAACATCTTTCTTTCTCCTTTCTAAAATTGATTTACTTTTATTATATATCTTTTTTTATAAAAAAAGCAATATTTTTTTGAGAAAAAAATCTCATTTTCATTCTTTGTGATATAATATGATTATTATGACAAAAATTATAGGTGATTATATGAAAGATATAGATGTTCTGTATAAAGGTGAAGTTTTAAAATTAACAAGGTTTTGGGGCAATAATAAATTATGTTTATGGATAAAAAAATCCAAATCAAATCACAATGCCTAAGATGGAGTTTGTTGGAGGCTATCCAAATGAATATTGCATCTTTTTAGAAAAACTTATCTGTAGAAGAATTGAAAGAAATAAAAAAACAGTTGATAGAAAAGTATTAAATTTAGAAGAGATAAAGAATAATTAAATAAAGAGAAATCATTAGAATCCTCTGGTGATTTCTCTTTTTGGGGGTAATAATGAGTAGCTGATTGGTGATTTAAAATCAGCACAATCAGCCGGAGAGGGTAAAATCAAATCTATTACAATATTATTATATGGTATTAAATAAAATATTTCGGTAACAAATGTTACCAAAAAAATAAATTTTTTTAAAAAAATTTTTATAAAAAAATTTATGAAAATGGTAAAAATTTTTTTGCAAAAATAAGTCAAAAAAATTATGAATGATTATGATTGAAAAAAGATTGAAAAATGATTGTATAATTAAAATAACAAAAAAATAATCAAGTTATAAAAAAAGGAAAAAGATATGTTATTTGAAGACAGAATTTCACTTATTTTTAAAAACTTATAGAAACACAAGGCAGTATAGAAAAATTCAAAAAAATTATCAAAGATTTAAAAAATCAGTGAGGCAACATTAAGAAGGGACTTAGCTTATCTTGAAAAAGGAAAAATAAAATTAAAAAGAGTAAGAGGTGGTGCAGTTTTAAGGAAAGTTGCTAGAAAAGAAATAGAAATCAAAGAAAAAGAACACTAACAAAGATAGTAAAAAAAGAAAATTGCTCAAATGGCAGCACAGTTCATATCAGATGGTGACTATATTTATTTAGATGCAGGAACAACAACTTATGAAATTATTGACTATATAAAGGGGAAAGATATAAAGGTTGTAACTAATGGAATAATACATTTAGAAAGACTTATAGCCAATGATATAGAAACTTACTTAATTGGTGGAAGAATAAAAAAAGAGTACTCTAGCTATTGTTGGAGTAAAAAGCTTTAAGAGATTTATCAGAATTTAGATTTGATAAGGCTTTTTATTGGAATAAATGGAATAAAATGAAAATGGATATTCTACTCATGATGTTGAAGAAGCATTGATAAAAAAACAGGCTATAGAAAAATTCTAATAAAAGCTTTTTATCTTAGCAGATAGTACAAAGTTTGATATGATCTATTTTGCAAACGTAGCTAAGCTTGAAGAAGCAACCATAATAACAGATAAAAAAAGAAATAAATAAAGACATAATTAAAAAAATACTAAAATAATAAATGTATAGAACTGCTTTGTCAGTCATTAGTGTTTCAAGAGCTCCACAAAGGCTCTTTCAACAATAATGGACGTCACAGCAATAAGATATTATATCTTTTTATTAATGAAAAGGAAGGTGAACGAATGATATATTCAGTAACTTTAAATCCCTCCATTGATTTTTATTGTCAGAGTAAAAGACTTTCAAATAGGTGAAACTAATAGAGCCTATGAAGATAATTTTTTTGCTGGTGGAAAAGGGATAATGGTATCTAAACTCTTAAAAAAATGTAGGGACAGAATGTGTAAATCTAGGTTTTTTTAGGAGGTTTCACAGGAGGATTTATTGAGGAAAAATCTTAAAAAAATTAAATATACCTTCAGATTTTTGTGACTGTTAAAAGAAAAATACTAGAATAAATGTAAAAATTAAAAAAACAGAAGAAGAAACTGAAATCAATTGTCCAGGTCCAAAGATTTCAGATAAAGAAAAAAAGAAGAGTTTTTAGATAAAAATCAGAAAAAAATTAAAAAGCGATGATTTTTGTAATCTTATCAGGTTCAGTGCCTAGCAATTTAGGAAATGATTTTTTTATAAATATAATAGAAATTTTAAATGAGAATTCAGTAAAAATTTACTCTCGATAGCAGTGGAGAAACTTTTAAAAAGTCTTTAAAAATACAAACCATTTTTTTAATAAAAACCTAATAAAGATGAATTAAAAACAATATGCTAAAAGAGAGTTTAAAGATAATAAAGAAATTATAGACTATGTTAGAACTAACTTAGTTGGTATGGCAGAAAAATGTTATTATATCTCTTGGTGGTGAGGGAGCATTGTATATAGCTAAAGATTTTTTTCACTTTTCGCTCAACCATTCAAGGCAAAGGAAAGTGTTATGAATACTGTGGGAGCTGGAGACTCTGTTGTAGCAGGTTTTGTAAATTATATGCTAAAAAGAAAATGATGTAGAAAAAAAGCATTTAGATTTGCAGTGGCTTGTGGAACAGCAACAAGTTTTTTTCAGAAGATATTGGTGAGTTAGAATTTATTGAAGAAATATCTAAAAAAATTAGTTATTGAAAAGGAGCATTATGGAAATTAAAGATTTACTAAAAAAAGATTTAATGATAATGGATTTAAAAAGCAAATACAAAGATGGAAGCTATTGATGAAATGATAGCAAGATTAAAAAGAAAAAAATATAGTTTCAGATGCTGATGTATTTAAAGATTTAATTTTAAAAAAAGAGAAGAAAGAAGTTCAACAGGTTTAGGTGAAGGAATAGCAATGCCTCATGCTAAAAACTTCTGTTGTAAATAGTCCTTCAGTTTTATTTGCAAAGATCTAATAAAGGTGTTGATTATGATGCACTAGATGGAGAACCTGTTCATATATTCTTTATGATAGCCGCTTCTGAAGGAGCTCATGATTTACATATAGAAACACTTGCAAAATTATCAAAGATGTTATTAAATGATGATTTTACAAAAGGATTATTAACTTGTGGAAGTCCTGATGAAGTTTATGCTTTAGTTGATAAATATTCAGAAAAACCACAAGAAAGTCCTAAAGAAGAAGTTAAAGAAACACAAGTTACAAACAAAAAGAGAATTCTTGCAGTAACTGCTTTGTCCAACAGGAATTGCACATACATATATGGCTGAAGCAGCATTGAAAGAAGCTGGAGAAAAAAATTAGGAGTAGATGTTAAAGTTGAAACTAATGGTGCAGATGGAATTAAAAATAACCTAACTGCAAATGATATAAATGATGCTGTTGGAATTATAGTTGCAGCAGATAAAAAAGTTGAAACTGCTCGTTTCAATGATAGAAAAGTTATAGTTACAAGTACAGCAGATGCTATAAAGAATGCTGAAGCTTTAATTAAAAAAAGTTTTAAATAATGAAGCTCCTGTATTTAAAAGCAGAAGCTAGTGATAAAACTGAAGAGGATTCTCAAGCAAATGATTCAATAGGAAGAATTATCTATAAAAAGTATTATGAATGGAGTTTCTAATATGCTTCCGTTCGTAATTGGTGGAGGAATTTTACTTGCCCTTTCATTTATAGTTGAAAGATTTATGGGACAAAAATGAATTATTTAAATTACTATATGGTGTTGGTGGAGGAGCCTTCCATTTCCTAATACCTGTTCTTGCTGGATTTATTGCTATGAGTATTGCTGATAAACCAGGATTCATGCCAGGGGCTGTTGCAGGATATATGGCAAGCCAAGGAGCTGGATTCTTAGGAGGACTTATTGGAGGGTTCATTGCTGGATACTCAGTTATCTTCTTAAAGAAAAATGACAAAGAATATGTCAAAACAATTTGATGGTATGAAATCTATGGTAATTTATCCAATATTCAGTTTAGTGATAACTGGTGTATTGATGTATTTCATAATAGGACCTATATTTACAAAAAAATAAATGTTATAGTTGCTAATTGGTTAAATAATATGGGAACAGCCAATGCTGTTCTATTAGGAGCTGTACTTGGTGGAATGATGAGTGTTGATATGGGAGGACCTATCAATAAAAGCAGCTTATGCTTTCTCAATAGGAGTATTTACTGATACAAATAATGGTGCATTTATGGCAGCTGTTATGGCAGGAGGAATGGTTCCACCACTAGCAATAGCTTTAGCTATGACACTATTTAAAGATAGATTTGATGAAAAAAGAACAACAATCAAAAAAATTTCAAACTTTATTTTAGGTTTATCTTTCATAACAGAAGGAGCGATTCCTTTTTGCTGCTAAAGAACCATTGAAAGTTATAAGCTCTTGTGTTGTTGGTGCTGCAATAGCAGGTGGATTAACTCAATTCTGGGGTGTATCTGCTCCTGCTCCTCACGGAGGAATATTTGTAATTCCTGCAATGCCAAGTATACACTCAGCTATATTCTTTGTAGTTTCTATTATAATAGGAGCTGTAGTTTCAGGAGTAATCTTTGGAATTTTTAAGAGGAAAGAAGAAATAAGAAAAAAACATATTGACATAAAACATAAAAATATAGTATAAGATAAGTAGAAGATGTGTTCTCGTATAGCAGTGAACAGGATAATCAAAAAGAAATGCTATTCAAAAAGAGTTAAAAAGTCCTGATTATAATATTGGGACTTTTTATAGTTGTAGGTTTTAATGTGAAATTTTGTTTTTTTAACTGATGAATTTTTTTAATTTATGTAAAGAATGTGAGGAAATAGAAAAAGAAAAAAATTATAGGAAAAGAATTAGTTGAAGTATTCAATGAAGAAGCTAAAAAAATAGAAAGTGCTGAATTCTTAATACAAGGAACTATTTATCCAGATGTAATCGAATCTGTTTCTGTTAAAGGACCATCTGTTACTATAAAACTTCATCACAATGTTGGAGGTCTTCCAGAAGATTTAAAAATTTGAATTACTTGAACTTTTTAAGAGAAATATTTAAAGATGAAGTTAGAAAAAGTTGGTAGAGAATTTGAATCACTATAAAAGAGCTGTAAGTGCATGTTATAATCAAATTGTTTAGAAAAAGTTGAATAGGGGAATATAAAATGGAGAATATAAAATTTGAAACAATGCTTCTAGAAACTACAAAGCTTCCAATGGTTAAAATTGACCGAGAATCATTTCTTAGAAAGGAATTACAAAAATAGATATACCAAAGAGATTGTAGAGAAAGCAATTCAGTATAATCCAGCATATGCTGGAATATGTGTAGAAGATATTAACAAAATAGCTAAAAGTTGTATAACAGCGGAAACAATGAAAGTAAGTACTATATCAGCTACTGCTGGATTACCTGGTGGTTTAGCCATTATAGGTACTATCCCAGCTGACTTAGCTCAATATTTTGGACATATTCTTCGTATACTTCAAAAATTATTATACCTTTATGGCTGGTCTGATTTAGGACTTACTTCTAGAGAATTGAATGATGAAACAATGAATTTACTTACTTTATTTATTGGTGTGATGTTTAGTGTAAATGGGGCAGTAGGTACTATAAATAAATTAGCAGTTCAAGTTGCTAAACAAATTGCAAAAAAACTCCCACAAAAAAAGCATTGACAAAAGGTATGATATATCCCATAGTAAAAAAAGATAGCTACATTACTAGGAATAAAAAAATGACAAAAACAAATCTTTGCAGGAGGAGTTGCAAAAGTTATCCCTATTTTAGGTGCTTTTTATATCTGGTGGGATGACCTTTATTAGTTTTAAGCCTATGTCAGAAAAAAACTTAGGAAATATTTAGAAACAACTAAATTAGCAAGTGTTGAATATTATAAAAAAAGATGTCTCTTGAAACTATTATTGTGGAAGAAACAACAGACATTTAGTTTTTTTACCAAATTAAAAAAAGTGTTGAATATATTATAAAAAAAGATTATTTTGAAGTCATCATTGATGTATAAAAAAATTTTAAATACTATAATGATTAAAGAATATATTATTTATATAGAAATACATGACTAGTTCAAAAAAAACTTTCAAGAGTGTAGAAAAAAAGTCTGTAAATATTTAAAAGAATAGTCTTCTATGATAGAATATAAAAATATCATAGGAGGCTATTTTTTTATGAAAGAAAAAAAGAAGTTTACAAAGTAAAAACCATTAACAGAAGGAAAAAAAGAATATTATCGCTACTTTAATTCAAGAGTATGATATTAAAACTGCTGAAGATATTCAAGATTGGCAAAAATAGACCTTTAGAAAAAGGTTTATCCAGTCATTTTTTTATTGATGCTACTAGAGAAGATAATAGAATAAAAAAATAGCTGCTTATGTAGTACTAGGTATTATAAAAAGATGGAATGAAAGAAGTACTTACTTTAGAAATTGGAGAAAAATGAAAGTAGTAAATATTGGTTAGGAGTTTTTAAATGCATTGAAAAAAACAGAGGTGTAAATGATATTATGGTAATCTGCGCTGATGGATTAACAGGAATAAAAAGAAGCAATTGCTACTGCTTTTCCATAAACAGAATATCAACGTTGTATCGTCCACCAAGTAAGAAATTCTTTAAAAATATGTATTATACAAAGATAAGAAAGAATTTGCTTCTGATTTAAAAAAAGTATATACTTAGCAGCAACAGAAGCATAGGCATTAGAGAATTTAGATAAAGTTAGTGAAAAAAATGGGATGAAAAAAATATCCTAATTCTATGACAAGCTGGTATCAAAATTGGTATGTTTTGATACCAATATTTAAGTTTTCATTGGAAGTAAGAAAGGTAATAATATACGACAAATGCAATAGAGAGTCTAAATAGTACTTACAAGAAATTAAATAGGCAAAGAACAGTATATCCAAGTGATAAAGCGCTACTAAAGGCACTCTATTTATCAACACTTGAAACAACTAAAAAAATGGACACAACCATTAAGAAATTTGAAAAAGTATATAGAGAATTTAGTATAATGTTTGAAGGAAGATTTGAAGCTTAAAAAAAGAAGAAGGTACTCATTTTTGAATATCTTCATCTTGACATATTAAAAAAATATTATATTAATTTTATTAAAAATTAATTAAATAATTCTAATCATAGAAGAATAGAATTTACAGAAAAAAACATCACAGTCTCATAGAAATTTTCTATCAACACCATTTATTATACAACCTTTTTTTCTAATCTTTTCTTTATTTTCCAATATATAAATTATAAAGCTTTTTTTAAATTTCACACGATTCTTCGCACGAAAAAAATTTGAAACTTTATTTTTTTAGAAATAGAATTATTGTACTTATATATAAAAATCTAAAAATATGCTATAATAATTAAGTCTAAACATCTCACAATAATAGTTGTAGTAAATATAAAAACTAGGAGAATTTATATGAAATTTCTAAAATTTAATGAAATAGATTCCACTAATAACTATATGAAAGAAAATGTATCATCTTTTGAAAATTATGATATAGTTTCAGCTAAAGTCCAAACAGCAGGTAGAGGAAGAAGAGGGAACTCTTGGTTATCACCTGAGGGTATGGCTCTTTTTAGTTTTTTTACTAAGACCTGAAAGAAGTCTATCTATGGTTGAAGCAACAAAACTTCCTTTTCATAGCAGGAATATCAACTTTAAATGCTTTTGAAAAAAAGATAAAAAGATGGAGCTTATTCTTTTAAATGGACAAATGATGTCTTTTTTTCAATTCTAAAAAAATTATGTGGGATTTTAATAGAAAGAGTAAAAAGATGATTTTGTAGTTGGTATAGGAATAAATGTAGCAAATAAAATACCAGAGGATATTAAAAAAATATTGCTATTTCACTTGAAAGCGACTATGACATTGATAAATTAATTTTTGAAAGTTGTAGAAGAATTTTTCTCTATATTATGAAAAATTTATGTCAGGAAAATGGCTAGAAATTGTAGAAGAAATTAATAGAAATAACTTCTTAAAGGATAAAAAAATAAGAGTGCATATTGGAGAGCAAATATTTGAAGGAACAGCTAAAAAAATATTGCTGAAGATGGAAGATTAGAAATAGAAATGAATGGTGAAATTAAATTATTTAGTGTTGGAGAAATAACAATAGAAAAAGGATTATTATTAATGAAAAAAAGTTGTAATTGGTATGAGTGGAGGAGTTGATTCCTCTGTTTCAGCTTATCTTTTAAAAAGAGCAGGGCTATGAAGTTATAGGGGTAACTTTAAATCAACATTTAGAAGAAAAATTCAAAAAGATATTGAAGATGCAAAAAAAGTCTGTGATAGATTGGGATAATACATGAAGTTGTAAATATCAGAAAAGATTTTTGAAAACATAGTTATTAAATATTTTTTTAGATGGCTATAAGTCAGGGAAAAACTCCATCTCCTTGTGTTATTTGTGATGATGAGATAAAATTTAAAAATTTCTATTTGAGATAGCCGATAAGTATAAGGCGGACTATGTAGCGACAGGTCACTATACTTCTGTTGAATATTCAGAAACTTTTTTTCTAAATACTTGTTAAAAATCTGTACATTCTATAATAAAAGACCAATCCTATATGTTATATAGATTAGCCCCTGAAAAAAATTAGAAAGATTGATTTTTTTCCTTTGAAACCTTATTCTAAACAAGAAATCAGAGAAATAGCCTTAAAAAAATTGGTTTAGAAGTTCATGATAAAAAAAGACAGTCAAGGTGTCTGTTTTTGCTAAAAGAAGGCTATAAAGAATTTTTTTAAAAAGAAAAATTTAAAAAGATGAAATAGTCAAAGGAAATTATATCGATAAAGAAGGAAAAAAATTTTTAGGACAACATGAGGGGCTATCAGCTATATACCATAGGACAAAAGAAGAGGTTTAGGGATAAATTTATCTAAAAATAGTTTTTCATAACAGAGATAAGAGCTAAAAACTAATGAAATAGTTTTTAGGAGAATTTTTCAGAACTTTTTACTAATGAAATAGAATTAACAAATTACAAGTTTGCAGTTGAATTTGAAAAAAATAAAAAGATTTAAACTTACTTGCAAGACCTAGATTTTTCAAGTACAGGTTTTTTTATGGTAAAATTAATTAAAAATAATGATAAAAATTTATTTTAAATACAATGAAGAAAAATGCCCATAATGCCAAAGGGGTCAACATGTAGTATTTTTTTCTATGATAATTTTTGTTGTAGGTGGTGGAGAAATTAAAGTAATTTTTTTAAAAAAAGTTTGTGGTATAATATTTACTGTAAATAAAAAAATATTTTTTTGTTTAGGGGAAGATATGAAAAATAAAAAGAAAGAATAGAAGAATTAAAGAATAGCAACGCAGGCTTGACACTATACTCATCACAAGAATTAAAAGATTTAGAAAAGAATTGTTAAATTAAAAGAAGACTTTAGATAAGTATAGAGACTCTTATTACAATGATAATGAAAGTCTTATCTCAGATTATGAATTTGATATTTTATTAAAAGAACTGGAAAGCTTAGAAGAAAAAAATATCCAGAATACAAAGAGGCTTCATCTCCAACAGCAAGTGTAGGGAGCAAGCTTAAAAAGAAAAATAAATTTAAAAAAAGTTGAACACGCACACCCGATGTTAAGTTTGGCTAATAGCTATAATATTGGTGAGGTTGTGGACTTTATTGAAAGAATAAAAAAAGAGAATTTCTAAGGAGCAAGAATTAAAAATATTGTTTGGAGGTTAAACTTGATGGCTTATCTATCAGTCTAACTTACATACAAGGTAAAACTTGTTAGAGCTGTAACTCGTGGAGATGGCTTTTATTGGTGAAGATGTAACAGAGAATATTTTACAAATAGCAAGTGTTGTAAAAGACTTTACCACAAGCTATAGACATTGAAATCAGAGGAGAAATTGTTCTACCATTAGCAAGTTTTGAAAAAGCTGAATAAAGAAAGATTAGAAAAAGGGAGAAGAACTTTTTGCTAATCCTAGAAATGCAGCAAGTGGAACTTTAAGACAATTAGATCCTAAGATAGTAAAAGAAAGAGCCTTAGATGCATATTTCTATTTCTTAGTTGAAAGCAGATAAATTAGGTTTAAAAATCTCACAGTGAAAGTATGAAATTCTTAGAATCTATGGGAATTAAAAACAACAGGAATTTTTTTGAACTTTTAGAAAACTCAAAAGATATAGAACAAAGAATAGATTATTGGGAAAAAGGAAAGAGAAAAATCTACCTTATGAAACAGATGGACTTGTTATAAAAAGTTGATGAGATTAATCTATGGGAAGAAATAGGTTATACAAGTAAAACTCCAAGATGGGCAATAGCATATAAATTCCCTGCACATCAAGTATCTACTGTTTTTAAATGATGTAACTTGGCAAGTTGGAAGAACAGGTAAATTAACACCTGTTGCTGAACTAGAAGAAGTTGAACTATCAGGAAGTAAGGTTAAAAAGAGCAAGCTTACATAATATTAGTGAAATTCAAAGAAAAGACATAAGAATAGGTGACAGAGTTTTTATAGAAAAAAAGCTGCTGAGATTATACCTCAGGTTGTAAAGGCAATAAAAAGAAGAAAGAACAGGAAATGAAAAAGACTATAGAAGAGCCAATTAATTGCCCTGTATGTAACCATAAACTTGAAAGAGAAGAAGGGACTAGTTGATATAAAAATGTGTAAACGAAGAATGTCCTGCTAAAATTCAAGGAGAAATAGAATATTTTGTTTCAAGAGATGCTTTTAAACATCATGGGACTAGGTTCAAAAGATAGTTGAAAAAAATTTATAGATTTGGGCTATAAAAAAACTGTTGTAGATATCTATGACTTAAAAAAATCACAGAGAAGAGCTAGAAAAATATTGATAAGATGGGAAAAAGAAGTATAGAAAAACTTACTTAATTCAATAGAAGAAAGTAAGAATAGAGAATATGATAAAGTTATCTATGCTTTTAGGAATACCATTTATAGGAAAGGTTGCTTCTAAAGTTTTAGCTAAGGCTTCAAAAAAATATTGATAAGTTAATGTCTATGACTTTTGAAGAATTGACATCAATAGAAGGAATTGGTGAAATAGCAGCCAATGAAATAATAGCTTTCTTTAAGAAGGAAAAAAACTCAAAAAAACTTGTAGCTGCTTTAAAAGAAAAAAAGGGTTGAAAATTTGAAATAACAGAAAGTGAAACAAAAGTAGAAAAATTTAAATCCTAATTTTGCAGGAAAAGAATTTCTTGTTTACAGGTACATTGAAGCACTTTCACAAGAGAGCAAATAAAGGAAGAAATTGAAAAAAATTAGGTGGTAAGAATTTAAGTTCAGTAAGCAAGAATTTAGATTATTTAATAGTTGGAGAAAAAAAGCTGGAAGTAAGTTAAAAGAAAGCACAAGAAATTCCGACTATAAAAAAATACTAACTGAAGAAGAGTTTATTGAGTTGAAAAGATAAATTTGACTAAGATAGTAAATTATGTTAGAGTATAAAATGATATTAAAAAAAGTGAGGAAGAAAAAAGAAATGATAGGTGGTTTACTTAAAAAAAGATTTTTTTGGAACAAAAAAATGACAGAGAAGTAAAGGCTTTAACAAAAAAATTGTTGATCAAATTAATGCATTAGAACCTGAATATGAAAAAAACTTTCTGATGAAGATTTAAGACACAAAAACTGATATCTTTAAAGAAAGATTAGCAAAATGGAGAAACTTTAGATGACATTTTAGTTGAAGCATTTGCAACAGTTAGAGAAGCTTCTAAAAGAGTTTTTAGGTTTAAGACATTATGATGTTCAATTAATTGGTGGTATAGTTTTACATCAAGGGAAAATTACAGAAATGAAGACAGGGGAAGGTAAGACTCTAGTTGCAACTTGTCCAGTTTACTTAAATGCTCTTGCAGGAAAAGGTGTTCACGTAATAACAGTAAATGACTATTTGGCAAAGAGAGATAGAGACCAAATGTCAAGATTATATGGATTTTTAGGATTGAGTTCAGGAGTTATCTTAAATGGACTTCCAACAGAACAAAGAAAAAGATCATATGAATCAGATATAACTTATGGAACAAACTCAGAATTTGGATTTGACTATTTAAGAGATAACATGGTATCAGATCTAAAGAATAAAGTTCAAAGAGAACTTAACTTCTGTATAGTGGACGAAGTTGACTCAATACTTATTGACGAAGCTAGAACACCACTAATAATATCTGGTGCAGCAGAAGATAAAATTAAATGGTATCAAGTTTCATTCCAAGTTGTATCTATGTTAACTAGAAGTTATGAAACAGAAAAAAATCAAAAATATTAAAAGAGAAAAAAAGGCTATGAATATCCCTGATGAAAAAAATGGGGAGATTATGAAGTTGATGAAAAAAATCAAGAACAGTGGTATTAACAGAAAAAAAGGTGTAAAAAGAGTTGAAAAAGATATTAAAAGATAGATAATCTTTATTCACCTGAACATGTTGAATTAACACATTTCTTGAACCAAGCATTAAAAGGCTAAAGAATTATTTAAAAAGAGATAGAGATTATTTAGTTAGAGAAAATGGAGAAGTAGTAATAATAGATGAATTTACAGGAAGAGCTATGGAAGGAAGAAGATACTCAGACGGTCTTCACCAAGCTATAGAAGCCAAAGAAGGAGTTAATATTGCTGCTGAAAACCAAACTCTTGCAACAATAACTCTTCAAAAACTATTTCAGAATGTATAAAAAAAGTTATCAGGAATGACAGGTACAGCTGAAACTGAAGCAACAGAGTTTATGCATACTTATGGACTAGAAGTAATAGTTATACCCAACTAACTTACCAGTTATAAGAAGAGATAATGCTGACTTAGTATATAAAACTAAGAATGGAAAAAAATAAAAATCTATTATAGATAGAATAGAAGCTCTATATGAAAAAAAGGACAACCTGTTCTTGTTGGTACAATTTCAATAAAGAGTTCAGAAGAATTATCTGAATTATTGAAAAAAAGAGGAGTTCCTCATAATGTATTGAATGCTAAATTCCATGCTCAAGAAGCTGAAATAGTTGCTCAAGCAGGAAGATATAAAGCAGTAACAATAGCTACTAACATGGCAGGAAGAGGAACAGATATTATGCTAGGAGGAAACCCTGAATTTCATGGCTCTTGATGAAGTAGGATCAAGAGATGATGAAAGATTCCCTGAAGTATTAGCAAAAATATCAAGAACAATGCAAAAATAGAAAAAAAGAACAAGTTTTAGCTTTAGGGTGGATTATTTATACTTGGTACTGAAAGACACGAATCTAGAAGAATTGATAACCAATTAAGAGGAAGATCTGGAAGACAAGGAGACCCTGGAGAATCAGAATTCTACTTTATCACTTGAAGATGATTTAATGAGACTATTTGGTTCAGAAAGAGTTAGTGTATGGATGGAAAGATTAAAATTACCTGAAGATGAACCTATAACTCATGGAATGATAAACTCAGCTATAGAAAAAAAGCTCAAAAAGAAAGATAGAAGCTAGAAACTTTGGTATAAGAAAAGAGCTTACTTGAATTTGATGATGTTATGAACCTTCAAAGAAAAGCTATTTATGAAAATAGAAATGAAGCTTTTAGGTACAGATAACCTAAAAGACAAGATATTAGGAATGCTTAAAGATACTATTACAGCTAAAGTTTATGAAAAAAATTTGCTGCTGAACATAAAGAAGATTGGGATATAGATGGATTAAATGAATATCTAGAAGATTTCTATGTATATGAAGAAGAAGATGAAAAAAAGCTTACTTAAAGGATACTAAAGAAGGTTATGCTGAAAGAGTATACAATGCTTTAGTTTCTCAATACAATAAAAAAAGAAGAAGAAATTGGTTCTGGTCTTTTAAGAAATCTTGAAAAAAATATTTTACTTTGAAGTTGTTGATAATAAGTGGAGAGAACACTTAAAAAGCTCTTGATGGATTAAGAGAAAGTATTTATTTAAGAGCTTATGGTCAAAGAGACCCAGTAACTGAATATAAAAATAATATCAAGCCAAATATTTGAAGAAATGATTAGTAATATTAAAGAACAAACTACATCTTTCTTATTTAAAGTTGCTGTAAAAACTGAGGAAGAAAAGACAAAGTGTAGAAGAGTTTGAAGAAGAAGATGTAAAAAAAGTAAATTCTGAAGAATCTTGTCCATGTGGAAGCGGTAAACCATATAATAAATGTTGTGGTAGATAATAAGGAGGAAAAAAATGAAAAAAATACTATTTCTTTTTAGCAATGATTTTTTTACTTTAGTATCTTGTAGTTCAACTACAAATAAAAAAAGATTTAATCCAAAAATACTCTTTGGATAAAGAATCTGCACATAACTGGGAAACAGTTATGCCAAAATGTAATGATGGCTGAAGCAACAAATCCAGATTGGTATGGAGAAGACAATCCTTTAGTTAGTTTAAGAAAACAAGGAAAAGATGTCAGAAAGAGAATATTATTTCTTAGATTACTTTAGGAAAAAAACTCCTGCTAAACCAAATTACAGATGAAGAATTTGATCGTTTTTGCTAAAAATATTAACATCTTTTGTTAACAGAACTCCAAGAAAATTTTATATTAGAAGAAACTAATATAAAAAGGATCCTAAAGGATTAGTAGATTTTATGGTAAAAGAAGCAAATTCAAGTCAATTGGATAATCCTTCTAAATACATAAAAAAGAAGTTGTTGCAGATAAAGAAGAATGGGCTCAAATAGTTGCTTTATCAGAAAAAGGCTGACTTAAACAGTAAAGATGTTAGAAAAATTAAGAAAAATTACTAGCAGCTTTTTGTAAAAAGAGAAAAACTTTCTTTAATGAACAAGTTTGGTTACAAGTAGAAGTTTCAGATAGAGTACTTCAACTTGCTCAAATGAGTAGAAAAAGTTCCTAAAAACAAAAAGAGAATTAAACAACGTAAATGCTAAAGCATTATACTTAGCATATCCACAATTCCTATCAAAAAAATTGATAGATGGAGTAGATAATAAAAAATAGAGCTATGTCACAATTTTGTAACATAGCTCCATTTTTTTATGTTAAGAAGTAACTATTATCTTTTTTTTCATCAGAGAAATCTAAACTAGCAAGTCTCTTATATTGTCTCCATCTTCTTTGAGCATCCCACATATTCTTTTTCAAATAATTCATTAGCTTCATCAGGATTTGTTTTTCTTCAATGTCATATATCTTGTTTCACCCATTAGGTAATCTTGATATAGTTCCCATTTTGGTTCTTTACAATCCAATTGAAGTGGGTTCTTTCCTTGACTTTCTAGTAGAGGATTATATCTGAATATAGGCCAATATCCACATTCAGTTGCTAATTTCATTTCAGTTTGAGATTTTGACATACCTTTTTTAATTCCATGGTTGATACAAGGAGAGTAAGCAATAATTATTGAAGGTCCATTATAACTTTCAGCTTCTTGTATAGCCTTTAAGAATTGTTGTTGGTTAGCTCCCATAGAAACTTGAGCAACATAGATATGACCATAGCTCATACAGATAGCAGCTAAATCTTTTTTCTTTAAAGGTTTACCAGCAGCAGCAAATTTTGCAACAGCTGCAGTTGGTGTTGCTTTAGATGATTGTCCACCAGTATTTGAATAAACTTCTGTATCCATAACTATAACATTTATATCTTCTTTAGAAGCAAGAACATGGTCAAGTCCTCCATAACCTATATCATAAGCCCATCCATCTCCACCAACTACCCATTGAGATTTCTTAATTAGATATTGTTTTTAAACCTATGATATCTTTAGCATAGCTTTCATTATTTCCTTCTAATGCAGCTAAAAATCTTAGGAGTAATTTCTCTTGTCTTTGCAGCAAAGCATCTATTTTCTATCCATTCACGGAATAGACCTTGTAATGCAGGAGTAACTTTATCCATAGAAACTTCCATAATATGTTGAATTCTATCACGAAGAGCTTCTACTCCAACATGCATACCAAAAACCATATTCAGCATTGTCTTCAAATAGAGATGATGCCCAAGCTGGTCCTTCTCCACAACAATTTTTTTAGTATATGGTGTTGATGGAGCAGATCCACTGTAAACAGAAGAACATCCACTTGCATTTGCAACCATCATTCTATCTCCAAACATTTGAGAAATAACTTTTAGATAAGGTGTTTCTCCACAACCTGGGACAAGCTCCATTGAATTCAAATAGTGCTTGAGAGAATTGTGAACCTTTAACTGTATTTGTAGGTAACTTTATCATTTTTTTATAGCTTACTTTACTATAAATGTATGAAGCTTTTTTTATCTTCTTGATTTTCTAATGCAACAGCTATTGGGTTCATATCAAGAGCCTTTAGCAGGACATACATTAGCACAAGAACCACAACCAGTACAGTCAAGAGGTGTAACTTGTATTCTGTAACTTAGATTTTTCTAATCCTTTTCCATTTGCTTTTTAAAGTAGAAAAATTCTATAGGTGATGCAGCTTTTTTTCTTCATCAGTAATTAAGAAAGATCTTATAGCAGCATGAGGACAAACATAAGAACATTGGTTACATTGAATACACTTATCTAGATTCCATATAGGTACATCAACAGCAACTCCTCTTTTTTTCAAAAGGCAGCAGTACCATTTTTCAAATGTTCCATCTTCTCTACCTATAAATGCTGAAACTGGTAAAGTCATTACCTTTTTATTGCATTGATAGGTTCAACTATATTTCTAACAAATGAAGTCAATAGTTCTGTTTTACAATTAGAAGTATCATTGTTTTTTTATCAACTTTTTTTCTTGAGCAGAAACTTTTTAAGTTTATCCATTCAGGATTTACTTCAATTTCAATTAATCCAGAAGCACCAACATCTATTGCCTTTATAGTTAAGTTGAACTACATCGTCACCTTTCTTTCCATATGATTTTAAAAGCATATTCTTTCATATTTTTTTGAGCTTCTTCATATGGTATGATTTCAGCTAATTTAAAGAAAGCTGATTGCATTATTGTGTTTGTTCTTTGACCTAATCCAATTTCATGAGCAAGTTTAGTTGCATTGATAATATAGAATTTTAGCTTCAGCTTTTGCTAAATCATATTTTAATATTATCAGGAATGTTTTCTAAAAACTTCATCTTTATCCCAAACACAGTTTAATAGGAATTTTTCCACCTTTTTTTAAGACCAGAAGTCATATCATATTGTTTTAAGTAAGCTGGTACAGAACAAGCAACAAAGCTTGGACTTGATACTAAATATGTAGCTCTTATAGGTTTCTTACCAAATCTTAAGTGAGATCTAGTAACTCCACCTGATTTTTTTAGAGTCATATGCGAAGTATCCTTGAGCATATAAATCTGTTTTATCTCCTATAATCTTTGATAGAGTTTTTTTATTTGCTCCAACTGTTCCATCTGCTCCAAGTCCAAAAGAATAGACAAGCTTTTTGTAGATGGATCAGCAACACTTTAATCTTTCTCCAACTTCAAGAGATGTGAAAGTAACATCATCAACAATACCTACTGTGAAATTAGTTTTAGGTTTATCTTGTGATAAATTATCAAAAAAACAGCTTTTATTTGAGCAGGAGTTGTATCTTTAGAAGATAGTCCATATCTTCCACCAACTATTATTGGAGCATTTTTCTTTATCATAGAATATAGATTTAACATCTAAAAAGTAAAGGTTCTCCAGGAGCTCCTGGTTCTTTTTGTTCTTTCTAAAAACTGCAATCTTTTTAACAGTCTTAGGTAAAACATTAAAGAAATATTTTTTTCAGAGAAAGGTCTGTATAGATGAACTGTTATAAGACCAACTTTTTTTCTCCTTTTTCAACTAAAGTAATCAACAGTTTCTTCAGCAGTTTGACATACAGATGCCATAGCGATTATAACTCTATCAGCATCAGCAGCTCCTCTATATTTAAATGGTTTATATTCTCTACCTGTTTCTTTAGAGATTTCTTCCATATAGTAAGCAGCTATATCAGGTACTGCATCATAAAAATTTGTTTTGAGCTTCTCTAGTTTGGAAATATATATCATCATTTTGAGCTGTTCCTCTTGTAACTGGATGTTCAGGATTTAAAGCTCTATCTCTAAACTTTTGAATTTCATCATAGTCAACTAATTTTTTTACAAACATCAAAGTCCATAAGTTCTATCTTTTTGAATTTCATGTGAAGTTCTAAATCCATCAAAGAAGTGAAGAACAGGAACTCTTGACTTTTATTGCAGTAAGATGAGCAACTGTACCCATATCCATAACTTCTTGAACAGATCCACTAGCCATCATAGTAAAAACCAGTTTGTCTAGTTGCATATATATCTTGATGGTCTCCAAAAAAATAGAAAGTGCTTGAACTGATAAAGAACGAGCAGATACATGTATAACTCCTGGAAGTAGTTCTCCTGCTATCTTATACATATTAGGAATTTTTTTAAAAAGTAATCCTTGTGAAGCAGTATAAGTAGTAGTAAGAGCTCCAGCTTCTAATGAACCATGAACAGTACCAGCAGCTCCTCCTTCTGATTGCATTTCAACTAATTTTAACGGGAACGTCAAATATTTTTTTCATTCCTTTAGCAGCCCATTCATCAACGTATTCAGCCATTGGTGAAGAAGGTGTTATTGGATAAATACCTGCAACTTCTGTAAAAAGCATAGGAAGCATAAGCTGCGGCTTGGTTTCCGTCCATTGTTTGCATAACTCTTTTTCATATCCGTTTCCTCCTTAACATAAATACATTATATAGTTTTTAAATTTTCTGTTAACTTTATTATACAATAAATTCTATAAATAGTAAAATAAAAATTGTTTAAGATTATTATTTTTTTGTTTTTTTATCTATAAAATTCAAAGTTTTATTACTTATTTGAGGGACAGCTATATATATTATTGTAAATACTGCTAATAATAATTGATACCATAATAAAGGAATAAGTTGTGTTGGAGAAACTTTATCTCCTGCAAATCCTAAAAAGGATTAACATTTGAGCACCATAAGGTATCATTCCTTGGAAGACACATGAGAATATATCTAGAAAGGCAGCACTTTCTCTCAAATCTACTTTATTGTTTTTCAGAAATCTTTTTTTAGAGATTCCACCAGTTATGATAATGGCAACTGTATTGTTTGCAACAGCTATATCAGCTAAAGAAACTAATAAACCTATACCAAGTTTTGCACTCTTTTTACCAACTATAAATTTTTGTACAGTATTTATAACCCAATCTATACCTCCTTCTCTAGTAACCATTTGTGCCATACCACCTGTTAGAAGAGAAAGAACAAAAAAATTTCTGTCATGTTTGTGAAACCATTATAGATTTCTTTACCATAGCTTAGTAAAAGTAAAAGTCTCCATAAATGAAAACCAATTATTCCTGAAAGTAAAATTCCAGAAGTTAGAAACTACAAATACATTTACTCCTACTAGTGCCATAACAAGTACAAAAACATAAGGTAAAACTTTAAGTAAATTGTATTCATGGCTCACTGCTTCAGGAACTACATCTGGTCTTGCAAAAATTAAAAAAAGTAAAATTATTGTAAGTATAGCAGCAGGTAAAGCTATATATGAGTTTATTCTAAATTTATCTTTCATTTCAACACCTTGTGTTTTAGTTGCTGCTATTGTAGTATCTGAAATAACTGATAAGTTATCTCCAAACATTGCTCCACCCATAACAGCAGCTAAAAATTAAAGGCATAGGAACTCCACTTTTTTCACCAAGTCCAACAGCTATTGGTCCTAGTGCAACTATTGCTCCAACAGATGTTCCAGTTGCTGTAGAAATAAAAGCACCTATTATGAAAAAGTCCAACAGCTATATAGTGTGGAGGAATATAAGTTATTCCTAAATTAACTGTAGAATCTACTCCACCCATAGCCTTAGAAACTATTGCAAAAGCTCCAGCTAAAAAGATAAATAATACACATTGTGATAATATCAGGATGTCCACAACCTTCAAGGAAAGGTATTAAATTTTTTTCTGTAATAGTTCCTCTAAAAAAATAATGAAAGCTACAACTATTCCAGCAAAGGCTGCTACTGGACCAGGTAATTGATAAAAATGCTAATTCAACACCTTGCATATTTAGAAAAAAATTCCAGTTCCTAAATAAAGTAAAATAAAAAAACTAAAAAAATGGAATTAAACCTTTAAAACTTGCTTTATTTTTCTATTTTATTTTCCATATGCTTACCTCTTTCGTCTCTTTAATTAAGTTTAAAAATTTCCTATATTTTTTTCTAAACCTTGTTCTAAGTCAGCAATAATATCTTCCACATTTTCAAGTCCAACTGACAATCTTACTAAACCATCAGTTATTCCAGCAGCTTCTCTTTCTTCTTTAGTATAAGGAGAGTGTGTCATAGAAGCAGGGTGTTGTATTAGAGTTTCAGTATCTCCTAGAGAAACAGCTAATGAACAAAGTTTTAAACTATTTAATAAAGTTTTTCCAGCTTCAAATCCTCCTTTTAATTCAAAAGAAATCATAGCTCCAAAAATCTTTCATTTGTTTTTTTAGCTATTTCATAACCAGGGTGAGTTTCAAGTCCTGGATAGTAAACTCTTTTCAATTTTTGGATGATTATTTAAAAAATTCTACAACTCTTTCTAGCATTCTTACAGTGTCTTTCCATACGAATTTCAAAAAGTTTTCATACCTCTTATGATATAGTAAGCATCTTGAGGTCCCTAGAACTGCTACCTGTCATATCTTTTAAACCAACAAAACGAATTTGATCAGCAAGAGCTTTGTTTGTTATAACAAGCCCAGCTATAACATCTCCATGTCCATTAATATATTTTTGTTACAGAGTGAACAACAACATCAGCACCTAATGTTAAAGGTTTTTTTGCATATATGGAGTTGCAAAAAGTATTGTCGACAATAACTAGAGTATTTAGGGTTTTGTATGAGCTAGTTTAGCTAAAGCTTCAATGTTAACTATTTTTAAATTTGGGTTGGCAGGAGTTTCAAGATAAACAACTCTTGTGTTTTCTTTCATAGCATTTTTAACTTCGTCTAAATTTGAAGTATCAACAAAAGTAACATCAATTCCAAATCTTGTAAGTCCATGACACATCAAAGCAAATGTACAACCATATAAAGTTTTGTCTGTTACAATATGGTCACCAGCTTTCAAAATAGTCCATAATGTAGAAGATATAGCCCCCATTCCAGATGAAGTGGCAACAGCAGCCTCTCCTTCTTCAAGAGCAGCAATTTTATCTTCTAAAACTGTTGTTGTAGGATTCCCTAATCTTGTGTAAATATATCCAGCTTCTTCAAGAGCAAATCTTCTTCCACCTTGTTCAGCTGAGTCAAATATAAAGGTAGAAGTTTGATATATTGGCATAGCAAGAGTTCCATATAAATTTTTTTAAAAGTTCCAGCATGTATCGCAGTTGTTCCCTAAACCACATTTTTTTAATTTTCCATAAAAAAATTCCTCCTAGTATATTTGTTGTTTTTATATTATAATATTAACATAAAAACGATTTATAAATAAATTATATATTCTAAAAAAACTGTCATAGTACACTATAAAAAGGAGCAGAAAAAATGAATAAGAAACTTGTAAGGAATTCCGATACAACTATATCAACTCAGCTTTTTTTGAAATTTTAAAACAAGATATTTTAGAAAAATAGATGGAAGGAAAAATGATAAATTTTTTTCAGTTAGACAAATTTCAATAAAATATGGCTTTAAATCCTAATACAGTTTTTAAAAAGTTATTAAAAGCTCTTGAAGAAGAAGGCTATTTGTATAGTGTAAAAAGGTAAAAGGCTGTTTTATAAAAAAAGGATATAATTTAGATATAAGTCAAAGAATGACTCCAATTCTTAATACTTTTCGTTTTGGACAGATATTCAAAAGGATATGGAGATTAATTTTTTTCTAATGGAGGTCCTCCTAAAGAATATTTTTCCTATTCAAGAGTATAAAGAAATTTTTATCTGAAATATTATTAGATAAAAATGAAAGTAAACACCTTATGGCTTATCAGAATATACAAGGGACTAGAAAGTTTGAGAGAAACTTTTAGTTGAATTTTATAAAGAGATATGGTATTAGAAGAGAAAAAAGATGACATTATTATTTGTTCTGGAACTCAAATAGCTTTACAACTTATAAGTACAGCTTTTGGACTTGTTCCTAAAAAAACAGTTCTTTTATCTGATCCAACTTATCAAAAATGCAGTAAATATTTTAAAAAAATTATTGTAATATTGAAAAATATAGATATGAAAAAAATGATGGTTGGGATATGAATGAATTTGAAAAATCTATTAAAAAAATAAAAAAATAGATTTTGTCTATATAATGACAAATTTTCAAAAATCCAACAGGAGTGAGTTGGTCCTTTTTGAAAAAAAGAAAAAAATGATAGAACTTTCAATAAAATATGATTTTTTTATATTATAGAAGATGAATGTTTTTTTCAGATTTTTTTACTATAAGTCACAAAGATTGTCCAAGATCAATAAAGGCCTTAGATAAAGATGAAAGAGTATTTCTATAAAAAAACTTTTTTTCTAAGATTGTTATGCCAGCATTGGCATTGACTATGCTTAATTCCACCTAAAAAAATATACAGAAAGTTTTAGTTTAAATAAATATTTTATTGACACTACTACCTCAGGAATAAATCAAAAGTTTTTAGAACTTTATATTAAAAAGAGGCTTGATTGATAAACATTTAGAAAAAGCTTAGAGCTAAATTTAAAAAGAAAAAAATGGAATATATGATAGATAAACTTCAAAAAAAGATAAAAACATTTAGAAATAATGCATGTACCTCAAGGTGGATTTTTTTCATATGGATTAAATTAGCTAACTATATAAATAGTGAAAAAAATTTTTATTATAAGTGTCGTTTAAGAGGACTTTCTATTTTGCCAGGTTTTGTATTTTATTCAAACTCTGAGGAAGTTAGTTCTAAAAATTAGAATAAGTACAGTTTCTTCAACTATTGAAGAAGTTGAAAGAGGCTTAGATATAATTCAAGATGTTTTTAAACAATTGTGATTTTTTTCAGAAATAAATTTAAAAATAAAAATTTTAAAAATAAAAAAACTCCAAAGATAATCATTTTTTTATAATGAAATATGGAGTTTTTTTAATTTTTTTAGGAAAAAGTTTTACAAGCTGAAAAAAATTGCTTTTTGTTTGATTTTTTTATTATCTAATATGGTATACTAAAAAAATGATAAATATAATTTTCTTTCAAAAAAAGAAGAAAAAGATGTTTTATTTAATTAAGGGGAAAAATTTTTTTATGAATGGAAATGAAATTATATTTTTTTAATATTGACACTTGCTATTGGAATACTAGGTGGGATACTTAGCTAATAAAAAAAGAAAAGTTCCTGCAGCCTTTATGATAGGGGCACTATTCGCTGTTGCTATTTTTTTAATATTTTTACTGATAGAGCTTTTTACCAACTTCATTTTAAGTTTATAACTCAGGTAGCAACTGGGAACTTTTATAGGTTCTAAATTTCGTGCTGAAGATGTAAAAATGCTAAGAAAAGTTATTATTCCAGGTATGGTAATGGTTGTGTTGATGATAGCTTTCAGTTTTTGTATCTATCGTTTATAATGTCTCATTTTTCTAGGAATAGACTATATGACTTCATTTTTTTGCAACTGCCCCTGGTGGAATAATGGATATATCATTGATAGCTTATGACTTTTAAAGCTAACACTTCTCAAGTAGCACTTTTACAACTGATAAGATTAATTTCAGTAATAAGTTTTGTACCATTTTTTTACAAAAAAATGTTATGAAAAGAAGCAAAGATAAGAAAGTGAAAGTTTTTGAGAAAGAAAATAGAAAAAAATGAAATAGATGAAGAAGAAAAAAATTTTAAATTAAAACTGAGAAATCATTTACTTTTTACACTAGTAATTGGTATTATTGGAGGAATAATAGGTTATTTTTTTCTCATTTACCTGCAGGAACAATGAGTTTTGCTATGGCTTTTGTAGCCTTCTTCAATGTCAGAACTCAAAAAGCCTATATGCCCTCTACCACTTAGAAAAAAATAATTCAAACTTTTTGGTGGTGCTTTGATAGGAGCAAGAGTAACTTTAGCTGATGTGGTAGCTTTAAAAACTTTAGTCTTACCAATTATCCTTATAATAATTGGCTTTTTGTTTGATGAATGTTTCTAGTTGGTTTCTTCTTATATAAGACAACTAAAGTTCTCTCTATCCACAGCCTTGCTTTCTGCTTCACCAGGAGGAATGTCAGATATTTCTTTTGATGGCAGAAGATTTAGGGAGCTAATGGACCTCAAGTTGCCTCTATGCAATTTTTTTAAGAGCAATATTTATAGTGGGAGTTTATCCACTTATAATAAAAGCTTCTATAATTTCACAATTATTTTTTTAAATATGTTATAATAAAGAACTAAACAATGAAAGGAAAAAAAGATGATAATTACTTTAATTATACTTGCAATAATAATGTTTTTAATTATTATTTTTTTAATAAAAAGAGCAGTACCTGCTTTTCTATATCATCAGGTAAATCCTATCTCTAATGTTAGTCCGGAATTATTTGAAGAACATCTAAAAGTTATAAAAAGAATATAAAATGAATACTATAACTATTTCAGAATTTTATAATAAAGAAGTACCAACAAACTCTATACTTTTGACTTTTTGATGATGGTTACTTTGACAACTATAAATATGTGTTTCCTTTATTAAAAAAATATAATATGAAGGCAACTATATTCTTAAATACTTTATATATAATGGATAAAAGAGAAACGGAGCCTGAAATTAAAGATAATAATACAGTAAATCTAGAAGCTATGAAAGAATATATCAAAAAGTGGTAAAAGCTACTATAAATCAATATATGTCTTGGGAAGAAATAAAAAGAAATGTATGATAGTTCTCTAATAGATTTTCAAGCTCATTCTCACAAGCATATGGCAATGTTTGTTGATACTAAGATAGAAGGGCTTACAAATAAAGAATAGAATGGAAGCTCCTGAATTATACTTATATGGAGAATTGGAAGATAACTTTTCCTAGTTTTTCCCAAAAAGAGGAGAATATACAGGAAAAAGCCATACTTATAAAAAAAGAATTCTTCAAAAATTTTTTTAAAGAATTTTTATGAAAAAAATATAGAAAAATAAAGTTACTGATAAAAAAATGAAATTCTAAAAAAATGTCAAGAATATATTGATGAAAAATAAAGAATACTTCTCTATCGAAAGCGAAGCTGAGTACAGAAAAAAAGAATAGAAGAAGATTTTTTTCAGAGAATAAAAAAATAATAGAAAAAAATCTAGGAAATGAAGTAAAAATTCTTTTTGTTGGCCTTGGGGACACAGAAGTAAAAGAAACAATTAAAGTTTTTAAAAAGAACTAGGAGTAGTTGGCTTTTATATCTACAAAAAAAGGAACTAATTCTATAAAAAGCAAATTGGGATATGATAAGAAGAATTGAATTAAGAAACTATAATGTTAAAAAAGTTTAAAATTAATTTATTGCTTGCAAGAAATTTGATTTTAGGAAAAAAATATGGTTGGATATCTTAACTAATGGAGGTGGCGTGTGACCTTAACCGTTTCAATAATAACTTTAAATGAAGAGAAAAAAACTTAGAAAGAACTTTAAAAATCTGTACAAGATTTTGCTGATGAGATAGTGATTGTGGATAGTGGTTCAACAGATAAAAACAGAAGAAATCGCTAAAAAAATTTGGAGCAAAGTTTGTATATCAAGAATGGCTTGGGTATGGTGCACAAAGAAATAAGGCTATAGATTTAGCAACTTCAGATTGGGTATTAAATATAGATGCTGATGAAGAAATTTCTCCAGAACTTGCTAAAAGAATAAAAAGCAATAAAAGGAAAAATAGTCGTTATAAAGTATATAAAAATAAACTTTATGTCAGTTTGCTTTTAATAAGAAAAATAAAACATGGTGGTTGGAGCAACTCATATAGAATAAGACTATTTAGAAAAAGATTCAGGAAGATTCAATGAAAATAGCGTTCATGAGGAGTTTTGAAACAACTCAAGAGATAGCTAAAGCTTCATAAATTTATCTATCATCACACTTACTCTGATTTGGCAGATTATTTTTGATAGATTCAATAAATATACAACTTTAGGGGCTATTGAATACTATAAAAAAAGGAAAAAAAGCTAGTATAATTTCTATAGTATTGAGTCCAATATATAAATTTTTTTAAGAATGTATATAGTAAGACTTGGTTTTTTAGATGGGCTTGAAGGCTTTCTATTAGCTACAACAAGTTCACTTTATTAAATAGTGCAAGAACACTCGTGACTCTAGCACTCGTAGGGTGTTAGTCATGAGACATGTACTCGTAGAGTATGAATTGCACGAAAATTTTAGTAAGCATATAGGGAAACTTGTATGTAGACACGGAGCAAAAACCGTGCAACGAAGAAACTGAATTGCTGGGAACTCTTAAAGCTAGTATAACCACAACATAATACCTAAGTGAGAATATGGTATAAGTGTGATGGTGGCGAAAGCAGAAAAAATATACTAGATGGTGCAAGGTTAAATCCTAAACATTATGATAATAGACAATCAGCAGCTAAGCCTGAAAAGGAAAGTTCAACGACTATCCCTCGTGAGGGGAGTACAATACAAGCGATTGGTATTGGAAGTGGTTTCGCCTAAGGTGTTGAGATACACTATGGATAAGATATAGTCTGTGCTTGTTAGAGATAACAAGAAGTTCATAAGAGAACTGCATAAGTAGTAGCGTACTTATGTGAACGACGCTTCCCACTGTTGTGGGGTTTTTAAAAAAACTTTAAAAAATATTTAAAAACAAATAAAAAAACATTACTTTTTTTAGTAGACTGAATGTAGAATATATGGTATAATATCTCTGATGAAAAAGGAGGTGATTATATATGTATTTAACATTAAAACAACAAGTAAAAACATCTTAGTAAAAAAAGAGTTTAAAAAAACTTAAAATATTTGTGCCATATAGCTAAGAATTTAAAGAATCAAGCTATATATAATGTTAGACAACACTATTTTTAAAAAAATAAAAAAAGTATTTAAGCTATAATGAAAAATTATAAGATACTTAAAAAAATAGTGAGAATTACAAGAAGTTAAATTCTAATATGGCTCAACAAATTTTGAAAAGAAGTAGATGAAAGTTTTAAATCATTCTTTGCACTTTTTAAAACTTGCTAAGAATGGTCAATATAATGGTAAAATAAAAATTACCTAATTATCTTGATAAAGATGGTTTTACAACTCTTGTTATAGGTTTTTGTTAGATTAAAAGATGATATGCTGATAGTTCCTTATTCAAATTCTTTTAAGAAAAACTCATCAGGAAGTTAAAGTTAAGCTACCATCAGTATTAAAAAGACAAGAAGATAAAAAGAGATTAGAATAATACCAAAACAACATTCTAGGTACTTTGAAATTCAATATACTTATGAAGTAAAAAGAAGTTCAAAGGGAATTAAATGAAAAATAACATACTAGGAATTGATTTAGGTATAGATAATCTTTGTACTTGTGTTACAAATACTGGAGCTTCATTCATAATAGATGGTAGAAAAATTAAAAATCTATTAATCAATACTATAATAAGATAAATGCAAAAATTACAAAGTATAAAAAGATAAGCAAAAGATTGAGCGCATAACATTGAGACAAAAAGAGAATAACTAGAAAGAGAAATAATCGTATAAATGATTATCTTTCAAAAAGCAGTAAGAACAATTGTAAATTATTGTCTTAATAATGATATAGGAAAAACTAGTTCTAGGATATAATGAAGATTTTTCAAAGGAAATCAAATATTGGAAGTATAAATAATCAGAACTTTGTAAATATACCATATGGAAAAATTAAGAGATAAATTAATATATCTATGTAAACTATATGGAATAGAATTTAAACTACAAGAAGAGAGTTATACATCAAAAAGCAAGTTTCTTTGATGGAGATGAAATTCCAATATATGATAAAGAAAAATCTGCAAGAATATATATTCAGTGGAAAAAGAATAAAAAAAGAGGACTATATCAAACAAGCGGAGGTAAACTTATAAATGCAGATTGTAATGGAGCATTAAATATTCTAAGAAAAAAAGTAAAGTTGTGGACTTAAGTGTCCTATACAATAGAGGTGAGCTGAACACACCTAAAAGAATAAGGGTAGTGTAAAAGCTATCAAACTTCTTAGAAAATTTTTTTAAATATTTTTAAAGATTTTAGAACCCGCAACTCTAGCACTCGTAGGGTGTCAGTCGTGGGAGGTTCAGACTATGGTGAAGTATTATAAATTAAGAGAAATATACAAAAAAATAAGTCCTATATTGAAAAAGGAAGGAAACAATGGAAATTAAAAAGAATTTTTAGTTTCAAGAACAGATAAAATTGGAGATTTAATTTTTATCTATACCTAGTTTTTTTATGATAAAAAAATGTATCCTAATGCAGAGCTTGTAGCCATTGTTAGGAAATATAATATGGATATAGTAAAAGAACTTACCATATATTGATAGGTTTGTTATAATTGATGACTACACTAAGGCCGAACTTTTTAGAGAAAAATTGCCTATTTTTAAAGCTGATGTTTTTCATAGCCTTATATAATGATAGTTATATTGCTGCACTTGCAAGAGCAAGTAAGGCTAAAAATAAGGATAGGACCTATATCTAAATTGAAATTCATTTTTTTACATATAATAAAGGGGTCTCTACAAAAAAAGATCAAGATCAGTTAAAAAAATGAAGGTCAATACAATTTAGACTTAGTTGCAAAACTAGATAAGAAAAAAAGATTTTTCAATGTTATATGAGTTAAATACAAAATTGGTGCTTACAGATGATAATAGAAAAGTGGCAGATACATTCTTTAAAGAAAAATTCTATTGAAGGGAAATGTCTTGTGGTAAATCCTTTTTATAGGAGGATCTGCTAAAAAAATATAACAGATGAACAATATGTGAGTATATTAAAAAAAGTAAAAAGAAGAAATGCCTGATTTAAATATTATTGTTACAAGTCATATATCAGATGAAGAAAGAAATGAGAAATTCTGTAAAGATATAGGGAAAGACAAAGTCTTTAGTTTTTTTCTAATGGAGCAAGTATTTTAAATACAGCCTCAATAATAGATAGAGCAGATGTATATTTTGGTGCTTCAACAGGTCCAACTCATATAGCAGGAGCATTAGGCAAAAAGAATAGTAGCTATATATCCTAATAAGAAAAACTCAAAGTATAACTAGATGGGGAGTTTTTTTGGAAATTCTAATGTTGAGTATATAGTTCCTGATGAAAAATAATCCAAATGAAGATTATAAAAAAATCCATACTTTGATAACTTTACAGTGGAGATGGAAGACAAGGCTGTTAAATATATATTAGAGGGATTAAAATGAATATTTTAATAATACACACAGCTTTTTATTGGAGATATTGTACTTTCGACTGCTTTTGGTATCAAAGGTAAAAAGAAAAAGTATCCTGACTCAGATATCTATTATTTGACAACACCTTTAGGGAAAAGAAATACTAAAGAATAATCCTAAAAATTAAAGAGACTATTGCCTATGATAAAAGAGGAAAAGACAAGGGATTTAAAGCCTTTGTTTCTTTTTGTAAGAAAGATTAGAAAGTTAAAAAAAATAGATGTCTGTTTAACTCCACATAGATACCTAAGAAGTAGTGTATTATCTTTCTTAAGTGGAGCCAAAAATAAGAGAAGGTTATGATATAGCAAACTTAGCTTTTCTCTTCAATAAAAAAATTAAATATGATAAGACAAAAGCATGAAGTGGAGAAACTACTTTCTTTTGTAGATGATAATAATACAAAAAGATATGAGCTTGAGATGTATCCTGACGAAAATGATAAAAATAAAAATAGATTCTTTACTTAAAAAAATTTATCAGACAATAAAAAAAGATAATACTTATAGCACCTGGAAGTAAATGGTTTACTAAAAAAATGGCCTGAAGAATACTTTTAGAACTTTGATACAAAAACTTAGTTAAAAGAGATGATTTACTGATAGTTATAACAGGTGGAAAAAGAGGAAAAAGAAATAAACTTAGAACTTGATTCAAAAAGTTTTAGATTTAAGAGGAGAAATAAGTTTATTGGAGCTAGCAGAGCTTACTAAAAAGAGCAACATTAGTTGTTTCAAATGATTCTGCTCCTATCCATGTAACATCAGCTTTTCCAAATACTAGAATAATAGGAATTTTTGGACCAACAGTTAAGGAATTTGGTTTCTTCCCTTGGTCTCAAAAATAGTAAAAGTATTTGAAATTGATAATCTATATTGCAGACCTTGTGCAATACATGGGGAAATTCTTGTCCTGAGAAACATTTTTAGATGTATGAGGGAAATTACTCCAGACTTAATAGAAAAATGAGATTTACAATTATATTGCTAGTACTGATGATAAAAAAAGGTGAAAGCCAATGAGTAAAAAAATAAGATTCCAGAAAAAAATTATAAAGGTTTTAAAAAGATGATCATAGAAGTTATGTCTATGTCTTTGAATTAGAGCCTTATGGCGATAAAAAAATTTGTGTATAAAGAATCAAGAGAAAAAAATAAAAAGAAAATGGCAAAGATTTTTTTAAATTTTTTTAGGGGTTCTGAAAGTAAAAGAGAATATTATCAAATGGAAAAAAATAAATTCTTTGGGACTTAAAAACAGCAAAACCTGTTTTCTATAATAAAGAGTATTTAATGTACGAGTATATTGAAGGAAATGAACCAACAGTAGATGACATTGACTTAGTGGTAAAAAGAACTAAAAAAATACATTCTATGGGTTATTTGCATGGAGATTCACATATTAATAATTTTTTTAATATCTCCTGAAAAAAAGAAGTATATATAATCGATTCAAAAATTTCAGAAAAAAATAAATATGGAAAAATTTGGAGAAAATCTTTGAAATGATGTATTTAGAGGACAGTGTAGGAATAGAAATTGACTATGATAAAAAAAGTTTTTTTATTACAAAGGTGCAATGTTACTTAGAAAAATATTTAACTTTTTTTCAAAAATTAAAAAAATATAATCAGAGGAAAAATAAATTGGAAAAATCGAAAAAGAATATTAGTTATAAGGTTAAGTTCAATAGGAGATGTAATACTTACAACTCCAGTGTTAAAAAGCATTTAAAGAAAAAAATATCCCTGAAAGTATAATTGATTTCTTAGTGATAGACAAATTTAAAGATGCAATAAGTTTATCGCCTTATGTAGATAATCTTCTGCTCTTTAATAAAGAAAAAAATGATGGTTTATCAAATTTAATAAAGTTTGCTAAAGAACTTTCAAAAAAATGAATATGACTATGTATTTGATTTACATTCTAAGTTTCGTTCAAAAAAATAATTACATTTATTTTGAGTAAATTCTATAAAGTGAAAATCATACACCTATAAAAAAAGAGCTTTTTGGAAGTCTATATTAGTCAATCTGAAACTTATTAAATATGAAGTTGACAATACTATAATTAAAAAAATTATTTTTTTCAGCTTTTTAAAGATTTTTGAGTTAAAAATATCAGGGAGAAGATTTAAATTTTTTTCATTTGAACCTGAGTTAAAAAAATAAATTTGAAAGAATATAAGAATGCTATAGTTTTTTTGCTGTAGGAGCTTCAAAAAGAAACTAAAAAAAGTGGACAGTGGAAGGCTTTGGAAAAACTAGCAAAAAAACTATATGAAACTTATGGCAAAAAAATAATTTTAGTTGGTGGCAAAGAAGATTATGAAAGATGTGATACAATAGAGAAAAATAAGTGAAAAATTCTGTTATTAATTTGGCTGGAAAGTTAAGTTTAAAAGAAACAGGAGCTCTACTATCACAGGCAAGATTTTTTTGCTTACAAATGATTCAGGACCTTTCCATATTGCAAGAGGAGTGGGCTGTAAAACATTTGTAATATTTGGACCCACAAGTCCAGGAATGTTTGACTTTGGAGAAAAATGATGTTTTTAGTCTATAATAAGATTGAATGTACACCTTGTAGTTTACATGGTGATAAAGTTTGTCCCAAAAAAACATTTTAAAATGTATGAAAGAATTAAGTTATGAAAAAGTTTTTTTAAAATAATAGAAAGTAAGGAGTGGTAAAAAGAATGGCAGCAAAAAAAGATAAAAAAATACCCCAGATTCAAAAAAATAACTGATAAAGAAGGAAAAACAAAAAGCCGTTAACGATGCAATGGCAGCGATTACAAAAAGGTTTTGGTGCTGGGCTTATTATGAAATTGGGAGAAAAAGAGTTCTATGAATGTAGAATCTATCCCAACAGGAAGTATAAATTTAGATATAGCTTTAGGAATTGGTGGAGTACCTAAGGGAAGAATTATAGAAGTTTACGGAGCAGAAAGTTCTGGTAAAACTACTCTTGCTTTTACATATCATAGCTGAAGCACAAAAAAACAAGGTGGAACAGTTGCCTTTATCGATGCTGAACATGCTTTTAGATCCAGTTTATGCAAAAAGCTTTAGGTGTAGATATAGATGAACTTTTAATTTCTCAACCAGACTATGGAGAACAAGCACTTGAAATAGCAGATACTCTTGTTAGATCAGGGGCTATTGATTTAATAGTTATTGACTCAGTTGCAGCTCTTGTTCCAAAGGCAGAAATTGATGGAGAAATGTCTGATCAACAAATGGGACTACAAGCAAGACTTATGTCAAAAGGTTTAAGAAAAATTAACAGGAAACCTTAATAAATATAAGACTACAATGATTTTTATTAACCAAATCAGAGAAAAAAATTGGAGTAACTTATGGACCAACAACTACAACTACAGGAGGAAAAGCTCTTAAATTCTATGCTTCAGTTAGATTAGAAGTTAAGAAAATGGGTACAGTAAAACAAGGTGATGATCCAATAGGAAGTGAAGTTGTAGTAAAAGTAACTAAGAATAAGGTTGCACCTCCATTTAAAGAAGCAGCTTTTGAAATACTATATGGAAAAGGAATTTCAAGAGTAGGAGAAATTATAGATGCAGCTGTTGCTAGAGATGTAATAGTTAAAGCTGGTTCTTGGTTTAGCTTTTAGAGAGCAAAAGTATAGGTCAAGGAAAAGGAAAAAAGTAAGAATAGAATTAGAATCAAATCCAGAATTATTAGCACAAGTTGAAGCAGACTTAAAAGAAGCTATTTCAAAAGGACCTGTTGATAAGAAAAAAAGAAAAAAATCTAAAAAAAGGAACTTGCTTCTGATGATGTAGATACTGATGATGCTGAATTAGATGAGGATTCAAGTGAAGACAGTAACGATTAAGGGAAATAAACTTTTCCTTGAAAATGATAAAATTATCTATTTAACTAAAGAAATGATTGCTAAGTTTGATTTGAATGGAAAGACTTGTCTCAGATGACAAGACTTTCTATTCTCTTATCTATTTTAGAATAAAATTATCAGCTTACAATATGTTGGCGAAGAGAGATTATTTTAAAAAAAGAATTAAAAAAATAAATTGATAGAGAAAAATTGGTTTTGCAGATATAGTTGAAGATGTTGTAGAAGATTTTTGAAGAAAAAAAGGCTATTTAGATGACTATGAAAAAGCGAAGTCTTATGCAAGTCAACATTCTAATTATGGAGCTAAAAAAACTATCTTTTATTTTTCTATCAAATGGGTGTTGATAGAGAGACCATCTCTGAAATTTTTAGAAGATGATAAGGACAATCAAATTGAAAAAAATAAAAGCAACTTTTGGTATAAATTAGGTAATAAAGAAAAACAAAAAGAAAAATTGAAAGTATTTTTAAGGAAAGGCTTCTTATATGGAGATATTAAAAAAAGCTATATCTTCAATAGAAGAGGAGGAAGAAGAATGATTATTTTAGGTATAGAAAGTTCATGTGATGAAACTTCTATTGCAGTTGTAAGAGATGGAAAAGAAATTTTATCAAATAATATCTCTTCACAAATTGAAATTCATAAAGAATATGGTGGAGTTGTTCCAGAAATTGCTTCAAGACAGCATATTAAAAAAATATAGCTACTGTCCTTGAAGAAAGTTTAGCAGAAGCAAAGATTACTCTAGATGATGTGGACTATATTGCAGTGACATATGCACCAGGACTAATTGGAGCTCTACTTGTAGGACTTTCATTTGCTAAAGGGATTATCTTATGCAAGAAATATTCCTATTATACCTGTTCATCATATAAAAGGACATATGTATGCAAACTTTTTGGAACATGAAGTAGAATTACCTTGTATTTCACTTGTTGTTTCTGGGAGGGACATACAAATATTATCCATATTGATGAAAAATCATAAATTTCACTAATATAGGTGAAACTTTAGATGATGCAGTTGGAGAAAGCTGTGATAAAGTTGCAAGAGTTTTAGGATTAGGATATCCTGGTGGACCTGTTATAGATAAGATGTACTATAAGGGGGATAGAAACTTTTTAAAGATTACTAAGCCTAAAGTTTCAAGATTTGACTTTAGTTTCTCAGGAATAAAAACGGCTATTATAAATTTTGATAATAATATGAAAATGAAAAATCAAGAATATAAAAAAAGAAGATCTAGCTGCTTCATTCTTAGGGACAGTTGTAGATATTCTTTGTGATAAAACTTTAGATGCAGCTATTGAAAAAAATGTAAAGACTATTATGCTTGCAGGAGGAGTTGCTGCAAACTCTTTATTAAGAAGTCAACTTACAGAAAAAAAGCAGCTGAAAAAAAGGAATTAAAGTTATATATCCAAGTATGAAATTATGTACAGATAATGCAGCTATGATAGCTGAGGCAGCATACTATAAGTTAAAAAAATGCTAAAAAAATGAAGAAGATTGTTTTGCAGGTTTAGACTTAAATGGTGTTGCAAGCTTGATGGTTAGTGATGAAAAAAAGCCATATAAAAAAATTAAGTGAGTTATAATTTTATAACTCACTTTTTTTAATTCTTTTAGCAGAAATATGTTGAAAAAAACTTCATTAACAATACCTTCACCAACTATATTTCCACCTTCCATTATCATAAACTTAGTTCCTTCAGTTAGACCAGAGTAATCTACTCCTTCGTATAAAGGTAAAAGCAGAAGCTATTATTTCTTTGTCAAATACAACTTCTTCACCATCTATAAAAAGTTACTCCTAAATATTCAGTATCACCCTTTTATAACAAGATGTGGATTGTATTTTACTATTAGTTAAATTAGGTGGAGTTTTTTTCTTTTTTTACTAAAAAAATGTGACCAAACATATTAATGTAAAATCTAAATTATTCATATTTTGTACCTCATTATTTACAAAAAAAGGTATTGATAGAAGTTTCTTTAATCAACACCATTTATAGTATAATTGTTATTTTCTATTATCCTTTATTTTTTTACAACTACTCTAAATTGTCTTTCTGGATGGTTTTCTACATTTACATACTGAATTCTTGCTTCTAATATATCTCCATATCCATAATAAAGTAATGTACTTAAAAAGAATTTTTTTCTTTAGGAACATAACCAAGTTTTTTTATCCTTATAATAGATAGCAACAGCTTCATTGTCATAAGGATTATCTGTTTCTACTACTAGAGTAACAGCCTGTCCAAGAGATAGTTCATTTATAACATCTAAAACCATCATAATAAGCAAAAACCAGCGACATGAAAAATCAACTATATGTCTTGGTGGTTCATATTTGTGAACTTTTAAATTCTCTGCTATTTTTTTCATCAAAAAAATCCCCATAAAAAAATCTCCCTTTCTTTATGAATAGCTTATTTATTTAACATATATAGTGTGTATAATCCTTTTTAAACTTAAGTTAGCATCATATTCATCAATTTCATCAATTTCAGCTGATAAAAATTCTTCCCAAACCACCAGTTGCTAGAACAAAAAAATTTCTTCCCCTAATTCTTCATTAATTTTTCTTAATGATATGTTTTATTTGTCCTGCATAACCAAAGAATATTGCAGCTTGTATTTGTTTCATAGTATCAGTACCTAAAAACACTACTAGGGGTAGTAAATTTTACTCTAGGTAATTTAGCTGTATTTCCATATAGAGCATTGATAGACATATCTATACCAGGAAGTATTCCTCCACCAATATAAACTCCTTTTTTTCAATACATCATAAGTTGTTGCAGTACCAAAAGTCAAAAAAATAACTAAGTTTTTTTGTCAGGATATTTTTGCATAGCTTCTGTGATGTCTATTATTCTATCAGCACCAAAACCAGTGTAATTTATTCCCTTTTGCAAAAGTAAAAGGAATTTTCTTTTCTAAATCAACTATTATCGCTTCAACTTTAAAAATATTTTCTTGCAAAAAAATTGGAAAGTTATTATTATATTTGGAACAACAGATGAAACTAGAATTGCATCAACCTTTTCAATTGAAATATTATTAAATTTTTGTAATATTATTGAAATATGAGAAATATTCATCCTCTGTCATCTTATCATTTGTAGCTAATCTAAAAAGTTGAAATTAATTCACCTTTATCATCATAAACTCCTGTAACTATATGTGTGTTACCAATATCAATACCAATAATCATTTTTTTCTCCTTAATAAAAAGATTGTATTAGTTGTAATTTTTTTTCATTATAGCCATATATACAGATAATGTCAACATCATATTTTTAGATGTTGACAAGTAAAAAATTATGGTATATATTATATTAATTATTAGCCATCACTCTATAGGAGTGCTAAAAAAAGGAGGAGAAAAGATGAGAAAAAGAAGAAAAAAATCTTTAAAGCAGAGACTAAAGAACTGCTTAATCTAATGATACATTCAATTTACACAAATAAGGAAATATTTTTTTAAGAGAGTTAATATCTAATGCCAATGATGCTATTGATAAAGTTAAAATTTCAGTCATTGACAAATAATGAGCTTTTTGAAAAGGATGATGATAAATTTAAAAATAGAAATCACTGTTGATAAAGATAATGGAACTTTGACTATAAAAAGACAATGGTATTGGTATGACTTATGATGAAGTTGATGAAAAATATAGGTACTATTGCAAAAATCAGGTTCAAAAAGTATTTAAAGAACAATTAGAAGCAGCTAAGAAAGCTGATATAGATATAATAGGACAATTTGGAGTAGGTTTCTATTCAGCTTTTTATTGTAGCAGATAAAAGTTACTTTTAGAAACAAGATCACCTTATTCAGAAAAATGGAGTAAGATGGGTATCTTCAGGTGATGGAAACTATGAGATAGAAGAAATATCTAAAGAAAAATAGAGGAACAGAAATCACTTTACATTTAAAAAGATGGTGAAGAATATAGTGAATTTTTTTAGAAGAATGGAAAAATAAAAGAATTAGTAAAGAAATATTCTAACTACATAAGATATGAAATTTACTTTAAAGATGAAGTTATAAACTCAACTAAACCTATTTGGAAAAGAGATAAAAAAAAGAATTAAAAGATGAGGACTATAATGAATTCTATAAGGCAACTTTCCATGATTGGAATGATCCCATTATTTCCATATCAATTTAAAAAGTACAAGGTAATATTGAATATAATGCCTTACTATTCATACCTAAAAAAATTACCTTTTGATTACTACACAAAGAACTTTTAAAAAGAGGTTTACAACTATATACTAAAAAAATGTATTCATTATGGAAAAAAATGTGAAGATTTAATTCCTGAATACTTTAATTTTATCTCAGGACTTGTTGACTGTGATAGCTTATCACTTAATATTTCAAGAGAAATATTACAACAAAAATAGTGAATTACAAGCAATTTCTAAAAAAATCTAGAAAAGAAGATAATTTCTGAGTTAGAAAAAGTATTGAAAAAAATGATAGAGAAAAAAATATAGAATTTTTGGAAAGAATTTGGAAGATGTATCAAAGGTGGAGTTCAAGATATGTTTGGTATGAATAAGGAAAAAAATTACAAGACTTATTGATATTCATATCTTCTTATGATGACAAATACACTACATTGAAAAGAGTATGTGGATAGAATGGGAGAAAATAAAGAAATTCTTTATGTTCCTAGCTGAAAGCATAGATGCTGTAAAAAGCTCTACCAAAAAAATGGAAAAACTAAAAAGAACAAGGAAGAGAAGTTTTTAATCTTAACAGATAAAGATAGATGAATTCACTTTAATGGCTATGAGAGATTACTCAGGAAAAGGAATTTAAATCTATAAATAGCTCTGATTTTTAAATTGTCTGATGATAAAGAAAAAAAGAAGAAGAAAGTTAAAAAGATAGCTGATGAAAAACAAGACTTTAATTGAAAAAAAGCTAAAGAATTTTTTTAAAAAGATAAAGTAAATGAAGTTGAATTGAGTAACAATATAGGTAATTCTGCTTCATCTCTTCTTGCAAAAAGGTGGACTTAGTTTAGAAATGGAAAAAAACTTTATCTGAAATGACTAATAATAACGATGCTCCTAAGGCTGAAAAAAATACTTGCTATCAATCCAGAACATGTGTTGTTTGATAAGCTAAAAAGCTGCTGAAGGTACTGATAAATTTCAATAAATTAGTTGATGTATTATATAATCAAGCACTCCTTTTTAGAAGGATTTAGTATAGAAAAATCCTGTTGAATTTATCAAAAAAATCTTAATGACTTATTAGTTTAAGTACAATAAAAAAATGTACCTAACAATACTATTTTTTTATTGACACTTTAGTAATCGTTTTTTTGAAACAAATTAAAGCATTTTAAGAAAAATTTAAAAAAATATTCATTTGAAAAAAATAATAAAAAAATATGGTAAAAGTATAAGTAGCAAAATTATATATGACAAATTTACTTGTTAAATATTTCTAAATAATAAGGAGTGAGATAATGAACGAAAAAAATTAGAAAAAAATGAGAAATGGTAAAAGGATTTATTGCTGCACTTGACCAAAGTGGAGGAAGTACTCCAAAAAGCATTAAAATTATATGGTGTTAATGAAGATCAATATTCAAACGATGCAGAAATGTTTGACTTAATTCATAAAATGAGAACTAGAATCATTAAAAGCCCTGCTTTCAATGAAGAAAAAATCTTAGGAGCTATCTTATTTGAACAAACTATGGATAGCAAAAATAGATGGAAAAATATACAGCAGACTTCTTATGGGAAGAAAAAGAGTTTTACCTTTCTTAAAAAAATAGATAAAGGACTTAATGATTTAGATGCTGATGGTGTTCAAACAATGAAACCAAACCCAGGATTAGCAGATCTTTTTAAAGAAAGCTAATGAAAGACATATTTTTGGAACAAAAATGCGTTCAGTTATTAAAAAAGCATCTCCAGCTGGTATAGCAAGAGTTGTTGACCAACAATTTGAAGTTGCAGCTCAAATAGTTGCAGCAGGACTTGTACCTATAATAGAACCTGAAGTAGATATTAACAATGTTGATAAAGTTGAATGTGAAGAAATATTAAGAGATGAAATCAGAAAACATCTTAATGCTTTTACCTGAAACTTCAAATGTTATGTTAAAACTTACTTTACCAACAGTTGAAAAACTTCTATGAAGAATTCACAAAACATCCCAAGAGTAGTTAGAGTTGTTGCTTTATCTGGAGGATACTCAAGAGAAAAAAAGCTAACGATATTCTTTCTAAAAAAATAAAGGAGTTATTGCAAGTTTCTCAAGAGCATTAACTGAAGGATTATCAGCTCAACAAACTGATGATGAATTCAATAAAAACTTTAGCAGCTACTATTGAAGGAATCTATGAAGCTTCTGTAAAATAATAAAAAGTTTTTAAATATGAAAAATCAATTGTAGATTGAAATAATTTACAATTGATTTTTTTTATTTATTTTTCTTATTTTTTTGCAATAATATTTTTGAAAAAAAGTAAAAAAATAAGATATACTATTGATATGAAATCATTTAAGGGGTGGGAGCAATGAAAACAGTAGAAGAAATACTAACAAAAATTGATTCTTTAGATAATTTAGAAAAAAATATCAAGAAATAATTGATATGATAGAAGAACTACCCAGTTGAACAACTAAATAGTCAAATTATAAGTGAACAAGGTAGAGCATATAACAACATAGGTGAATATAAAAAAGCTATTGAAATTTTAAAAAAACTATAGAAACAGAAGAAAAAAAGAACTAGACGTTGGAATTATAGAATAGCTTATTCTTATTACTTTTTAGATGATTATGAAAAATGCAGAAAAAGTATTTTTTTTAAAGAGCTGATGAAATTGGACCAGATGATGATGAAATTAAAAAAATTATTTATTAAATATATATATAGAGTTTATCTAAAGAAAAACATCTTGATGAAAATCAAAGAAGAAAAGCAATAGAATATGCATTTAAAAGCTAAAAGATTATATAAACAAACATGATGATAAATAAAGTTCAAGTTTATTCTTATTTAGCTTGGATGTATGATCAGAATAGAAGCTTATGATATAGCTGAAGATTTATTAAAAATCTATTATTAATTGTAAAACTGATCCAAAGAAATGAAATTTGGGTTTATTCTGAACTTGGGATATTGCTTAGGAGAACAACATAGATATGAAGAATCTTTAGAAGCACTTTATAAAAAGCATCGTGAAATGGGAAGAGATGATATTTGGATTAATACTCAAATAGGTTGGACATATCCGTATCTTTAGGTAAATATGAAGAAGCACTTCGAATATCTTATTTAAGGCAAAAGAAATAGGGAAGAGATGATGATTGGATTAAATGCTGAACTTGGAATTTGCTATAAAGAAACAGATAAAATATGAAGAAGCACTTCGAATCTTACTTTGTTAGCAAATGAGAGAAAATGGAGAAAAAAAGTATTTGGGATATTATCAGAAATAGCTTGGATTTATGGAGTTTTTAGATAAGTATGAAGATGAATTAAAATATTTAGATAGAGTTAAAAAAATTAGGTAGAAAAAGATGAATGGATTAAATGCTGAGTATGGGAAAAGTACATGCAAGAATAGAAAAAGTATGAAGAAGCTTTAAAAATATTTTAGAAAAAGCTAAGAAAATTAGGGACAAGATGATGCATGGATTAATATTCAAATGGCTATATGTTTTTAAGAGATTAAACAAACTTAAAAAAAGCTCTTGAACATTATTTATTAGCTGAAAAAAATTTAAAGATTATAAAAAAAGATATATGGTTATTATCAGACATAGCTTGGGACTTTATGATGGTTTAGGAAAATATAAAGACGGGACTAAAATATCTTAAGAAAAGTTGAGAAACTAGGTAGAAAAAGATTGTTGGTTCTATACAGAATATGGTTTCTGTTTAATGAGATTAGAAGAAAATATAAAGGAAGCTATAACAAAAATATAAAAAAAGGACTTCAAGTTAAAAGAAGAACTTAATGAAGAAATTTTATTTAAATTCTCAAATAGGATTCTGTTATCGTCTTTTTAGGAAGTGAAAAAAACAGCTTTTAAAAATATCATTTAAAAGGCAAAGAGAACTAGGAAGAAATGATGCATGGATTAATTCAGAAACTCGGTATATGCTATAAAGAACTTGATAAATATGAAAAAGCTCTTGAATACTATTTACTAGCCTATAAAGAAGATAAAGAAGAAATATGGCTATTATCTGATATAGGTTGGATTTTATCAATGAGCTGGATAGATATGAAGAAGCTTTAGAATTTTTTTATTAGAAAGCTGAAAGAAATTAGGAAGAGATGATGCATGGATTAATGCTGAAATAGGACAATGTTTAGGGTAGATTAGAAAAAAAGCTATGATGAAGGTATTGATAGATTAAAAAAGAGCTTTAGAACTTCTTGAAGAAGAGAAAAAGACGTAATACTACTGGAAAAAAGATATTTTATCAACTCAGAAATTGGGATGGCTTATTGGAAGAAAAAGAAATATCTAATCCTGAAGAAGCATTTATATTATCTGAAATATTAGCAAAAGAATTAGGAAGAGATGATATTTGGATTAACTCTGAAATAGCTTGGGAACTTGCTTATAATGATGATAAAAGTGAAAAGAGTCTATAAAGTATTTTGAAAAAGCTATAAAAGCTTTAGGGAAGAAAAAGATGAGTGGATATGGTCAAGAGTAGCTAATGTATACTTTGATTTAGAAAAGAATTAAAGATGCTTTTTAGATGCCTATTCGAAAAGCTTATAAATTAGCAAAAAAATAGTTGGTATATCTGTAATATAGGGAAGATGTCTAAGAAAGACTTGGTAAATATGAAGAAGCTGTTAAAAAAACTTGTAGAGTCAAGAAAAACTTTCTCTTAAAGAAGGAGATGTAGTCGATTTAGAAGATTTAGAACTTGCTTATTGTTATGCAGCTTTTAGGAGATAAAAAGAAAGCTGAAAAAAAGCATATGAAATTATCTATGGATTCTTTAGGTTCTCGTGCTGAAACAGACGAAGAACATTTAAAAAGAACAATTTGACGAAATAAAGGGAAATGATAAGTGTTTTATCAAAACCATCATAAGAGGTAAAAAAATGGATAAAATGATCAAAAAGAATATCAAGAGATATTTTTTGAAGTTAAAATACTTCCAGTAGAGCAACTAGATATTAAGCGTGTTGAAAAAAATTAATTAGAGCATATATTGCTGATAAAAAAATTATGAAAGAGGCATTAGAAGTTCTAAGAGTAGTAGAAGATAGAGAAAAAGAATAATCCATCAATTAATTCTGAGTTTGGATATTGTTTAGTAGAGTTAAAAGCAATTTGATGAAGCAACAAAATATTTATTTTAAAAAGCTAAAAACCAAGGTAGAGAAGATGCTTGGATATATTCACAACTAGGTTGGGCATATCGTAATGCAGAAAAAAATATAAAGAAGCTTTGGAAGCATATTTAAAAAGCACAACAATTAGGGTGATAAAGTAGCTTGGATAAAATGCTGAGATAGGGATGTGCTATAAAGAATTAGGAAAATATGAAGAAGCTTTGAAATATTATCTAATAATAATTAATTCAGGTGAATTGGATAATGACATATATAAGAAAAACATGGGTATTATCAGAAATAGCTTATATATATCAAAAATATTGATAAATATGAAGAAGCTATAGAATATTTTTAAAAAAAGTAGAAAGCTTAGGAAGAAAAAGATAGTTGGTTATATGCTAATATGTTTAATTGTTTAAAAAGCTTTTAAAAAAATAATGAAGAAGCTATTGAAAATATTCTTTAATGTTGGAAAAATTTTTGAAGAGTTTAAAAAAATGATATTTTTTTGTATTATCTAATATTGCACATCTTTATGAAGAAAAGACAAGAATATAATAATCAAATTAAAAGTATCTTTGAAAAAAATTGAAAAAAATAGTTATAGATGATTATCAATTTTATCTTGACCATGCTTATTGTTTAATGTTTTCTAGAATCGTTATACAGAAGCTATTTGCAAAAATTTGAAAAAGCTTTAGGATTGCAGGTAAAGATATTTATCCTATTTCTCAAATAGCTTTTTTTGTTATCGTAATTTAGGAGAATATGAAAAAGCATTAGAATATTATCTAAAAAGCTAGAGTCACTTGGAAGAGACGATGCTTGGATTAATCTAGAATTTGGCTTATGTTACAGAGAATTAAATAGATTTTGAAAAAAATCTCTTGAACTATTATCTAAGAAGCTTATGAAGATGAAAGATATAAGTATAGATACTTTATTTTATTATCAGAGTATAGCTAAAATTTATAATATATTTGATAATTATACAGAAGCTTTGTAAAATTTTTTTAACTAAAGTCATATGAAATCTGGAGAAAGAGAATAGAGAGATATATTTGGAGATGGGTAAATGTTTAACTAGTTTAGGTAGATATGAGGAAGCTATCGAAAAAAACTTTTTAGAAGCAAGAAAAGCTTTCTCTTGAAGTGGAAAAGTTCAACATATGAAGAAGATAAAGGACTTGCTTATTGTTATGAAGTTTTAGGTGATAATAGAAAAAAAGCCAAAGAATACATAGAAAAACTATGCTAATGAAAAATGAGGATTACGTAAGTAAAGATATCTAAAAAGTCTAATAAATAATTTTTTTATAGGAGGTTGTTATGGAAAAGTAATATTAAAGGAAAAATTGCATTTATTTCTGGTGCAAGCTCTGGAATAGGAAAAAGCTACAGCTGAAAAAAATTAGCTGAAAATGGGAGCTAACCTTATTATTTGTGCTAGAAGAGAAAAATATTTTTAAATGAATTAAAAGAAAAACTTGAAAAAAACAATATGGAATTAAAGTAAAAAAACTTTAGTATTTCGATGTAAGAAGTTATTCAGATGTTTTGAAAAAAATATAAATTCATTAGATGATGAATGGAAAAAAATAGAAATATTAGTAAATAATGCAGGATTAGCAGTTGGATTAGAAAAAAACTATATGAATACAACATGGAAGATGTTGACAGAATGGTTGATACTAATATAAAAGGATTTACATATATTGCTAACACAATACTACCTCTTATGATAGCAACTGATAAAGTTTGTACAGTTATAAATATAGGTTCTGTTGCAGGAGAAATAGCATATCCTCATGGTAGTATATACTGTGCAACAAAATTTGCTGTAAAAAGCTATCAGTGATTCAATGAGATCTGAACTTATAGATAAAAAAATAAAGGTTACAAACATAAAACCTGGACTTGTTGATACAGAATTTAGTTTGGTTAGATTTAAAGGGGATAAGGAAAGAGCAGATGGAGTTTATGGAGGAATAGAACCTCTATATGCAGAAGATATTGCAGATACTATAGCTTATGTTGTAAATCTTCCTGATAAAATACAAATTACAGATTTAACTGTAACACCTTTACATCAAGCTAATGCAATACATATCCATAGAGAAAAATAAAAATTAAAAATAAAAAAAGTAAAAAAATAAGTGAGTTACGAATGAGATTTTTAGATGAAAAAAATCAAATAGAATGAGCCGAGTAAATGTCGAGATGTCTGAGCCAACTTGCTGCAGTTGGTCGAAATTTACAGCGAATTCTTGATTTTTTTCATCGTTAAGAAATCTACTCAGTAACGAACTATTTTTTTTACTTTTCTTTTATTGCATATTGATGTATTTTTAAGTATAAATCTCCACTAGGAGTAAGATTTAAACCTCTTACACTTGAACGAGATAAAAACAGTGTTATATTCCTGTAAAAAGTGGAATAACAACTAAAGAATCTAAGAATTCTTCATCTGTTTTTTTATCTTAGTATTATATTTATAATTTATATAGTGATATAAATCATTTTTTTATTATTTGTTCCAACTAAATAATTTTTCAATTTTGAAAGTTATAGGAGAATCAGTACTAGAACTAACTCTTATTGGGATTTTTAAAATTTCCTACCCATTCTTTAACAGTTGATAATAGTAATTTTTTTCTAATAACTTATCAGCCGAAAAAAATAAGCTATATAAGGAGTCTCTGAGAATTTAATATTTAATTTTTTTCAAAGTCTTCCTTAGCTTTTATTTAAAAACTTCTGAAGAAGGATGAGGATGCTCAAAAAAATACTAGGAGAGTTATTTTTCTATTATAACTTTTCCCATAAATTCAGGATCACTCACAGCATACATAAGCTTTTCTTAATTCAGCCTTTTTCAAATATCTTTTCATTAGTTTCATTAGGTATAGAGATATACCAATATCTAGTGCTAGGAAAAAAACTAATTTTTTTCTGGTAAAGTATTCACTTGTCCTAATCTATCAAAAGGTATAGAGTAAAAATGGCTCTCCAAAAATAGTCTATTTCATTACGAGAAAAACATCTCATAAGCCATAATATCATTCTCTACAAGAGCAATATTGACTTCTTTCAATTTTGTATTGACATTATCCCAGTAATTTTTCATTTCTTACTAAAAACAATTGAATCTTCATTGTAAGTAGAAACCTTAAAAAGCACCATTTACAATCTTTTTATCAAGAGTTAAACTAGCATTTTCTTCTCTGATTGGATAGAATATAGGATTACTTACCCATTCATTAAAGTTCTTAACTGAAGAATTTAAAGTTACAATCAATTTATTTCTCTTGAACTTTTATACCAACAGAACTTTCTATCTACTTTTTTTCTTAGCAAAAATCTTCTGCTCCCTTTAATAACAAACATTCTATGTATCTCATCTGAATTTGAATTCTCTAGGGTATTTAACCAACTTTCAAGATAAGTTTCAGCAGTTATTTTTTTGATTATCAGACCATTTTAAATCATCTCTTAAAGTAAAAAAATCCATTCTTTAAAAATCTTCTGAATGCTCGATATTAAGAACTCCAACATATCTTGCACCTTTCATCTTTTAATTCAGTTAAGCCTTCAAATATTTGAGTTATTAAAAGCTCTTTTCATTTCCAGTATAAGATTGAGGATTTAAATTATACTCTTGCTTAGGCATAGCAGTGTAAAAATATTTGCTCAACCTTTTCAACAGTTTCTTCTTTATCACCACAAGAAATTAATAAGAGACTTAAAATTAAAATAAACAATATTTTTTTATTTTTTTCATTTTTATTACCTCAGTCTAAGTTTTTTTTAAAAACAATATCTAAGATTTCTTTAGGGCTTAAATCACTTGAAAAAAACCTGCGGCTTTATAGTGACCACCACCACCAAAAAGAGCAGCAATTTTATTGACATTTGTCTCATACTTGGATCTCATACTTCCTTTGATTTTTCCATCAGCTTCTTCCCTTAAAAAAATAATGAAACAGAAGCTTCATAGTATGATAGAATTTTTTTCAACTACCCCTTCAGTATCTTCTTTTTTTAGCTCCATATTTTTTTGCATAGTTGTCTGATCTAAATAATAATATGATAATTTCTTTTTCAGGATAAAAATTCAAACTTTGTTAAGGCATCTCCTAACATTTTTTTAAAGTTTGATAAGAATTTGAATTTAAAAAAATTAGTTACTATATAGTTATTATTTACACCAAGTGAAATTAAATCTGTAGCCATCATCATAGTTTCAACTTTTACATTGCTATGAGAGAAATTTCCCTGTGTCATTTCACTAAACCTAAATACAAAGCCTCAGCTGTAGCTAAACTTTCATCGGATAACCCATATATTTGATAAAAGTGATAAACAATTTCAGAAGTTGAAGATGAATATGTTATAACACAATTCACATCTCCATAACTTGGATTACTCATATGATGATCAATGTTAATAGTAAGTTTTTGCTTCTATATTTTTTTTCCAGTTTCTCCAGTTCTTTCTCTTGTAGCTGAATCTAAAAAAATATCAATAAATCAGTTGAATATTTTTTTCTTTCACTGTTATATGTTTCTATTTCTTCAGAACCCTTTTAAAAAAATTTGGTAGTATAAGGGAATACTATCTTGTAAAACAAATCTAATATTTCTTTATCTTTTGTAAGTTTTCTTTTTAATGTAAGAAATAAACCCTAGTCCTGAACCTACAGCATCACCATCAGGATTGACATGAGCCGTTAGTATAATATTTTTGATTTTCTTCAATAATAGTTTTTTTATTTCTTTTAAATTTTTTTCAATAAATTCTTTCAATTTATATTTTCCTTTCTTTTTATTTTTTTGACCAAGTAAACCAGACATATAGTCCATAACCATAACTTCAACCATGGCAGCAGCATTTCTACCTGAAGAAATTTCAAGTATTCTTTTTCTTAATAGGTTTTTCCTAGTACATCTTCATATAGATGAGTTGTTGGAGCTGACATATAATCAGAGTTATCAAGTGCTTTTTAGCTCTATTATCATATCCAATCTTTTAGATAATCTTACAGAACTCATTCCATATAAAGTTTTTTTATATCTATAATTCCTAAACCTCTTATTTCCATAAAGAATGGAAGTTCAGCTGATTTACCTACAATGTCTCCTTGAGTATCTCTATAGAATTTAACCATGTCATCAGCTATAAGTCTGTGACCTCTATGTATAAGCTCTAACGCTGTTTCACTTTTTTTCCTATTCCACTTTTTACCTGTAAGTAAAACTCCAAAACCAAAAAGCTCAACTAAAAACTCCATGGACACTTATTGTTTCTGAGAAGAAAAGAGTCCAAGTAGTTATTAAAAGTTTGCAATTATTTGAGAAGATTTTTTTATATGGAGCAATAGCTAAAAATATGTCCACTTTTTTTGTACTAATTCAAAGAAGTAATCAGGAGCATTAGCATCTTCTGTCAATACTATCATAGGTATATCAAAAGACAAGAATTTCTTTTAAATTATTAATTCTATCTGTTGGACAAAGCTTTTTCTAAGAAAGTTAAATTCCATTTTTTTGAAAAATATTTGTATACCTATATTAGAAACTTCTTCTATTAAATCAAAAAAATCCTATAAGTGACAAAGAGGGACGGTACACATTAGAAGATTTTTATATATGTACTTGTCACTTTATCTCTACCATATTTTACTTCTAAATCAAACTCATTTATTAGTTTTGTAACTGCTAAACTATTTGTATTCATATTTTCTTCCCTCTTTTTTTCTTTTTTTTGTATTATTTCTTGAGATTTATTAAGAAATTCTAAAGGAGTATTGTGTCCCATTCTTTTTAATCTAAATGATAGGGGCTGCTGTTTCAATGATAACAGCTAGATTTCTTCCCTTTTTCTCACAGGTATAACAAACTTTTTGTATTTTTTTCACCAACAAAAGTTTCATATTGTGTATCAAGCCCAAGTCTATCATAGAATTCTTTTTTTCTTTCCATTCTTCTAAAAACTATAAGTATATTTATCTTTTTTTCTATTCTTGTTGATTTTACTCCAAAAATGATCTGTAACATCAACAGAACCATTTTTGTATATCTTCTAGATAAAAAATGCCCCAGCTTTACTTTTCTTTTTTTCCATTGTAACCGAGCAAATCATTTTTCACCAATACGACGTATAACTAGATTTTTTTATCTGTTATCATACGATGACCTCTTTCAAGTAGCTCTATCATAACACCTTTTCTAGCATTTGAATAACCTGTCATCAATACTCCAACACCATGAATTTCCATAAGAGAATAATCTTCATATTCTTCTTCAATAGAAAGTGCTCTAGAAAGAAAAGAATTTTTAATTTTTCTAACAGTAACAGAAGCTTTTTTTCATTGCTTAAAAGAATATTTTTGTTGTATTTTTTTAGCATAATAATAGAATTCTTCAGCTATGATAGCATCTTTTGAAAAAGATTAGAGCTGGGAAATCAAGAGCCATATATTCGGAAATAACTTTTTCTTTTTCTTTCCTTTAGAAAAAAAGTAGCCATAAATCTTGATTCTTTTTAAGCTACAGATATTGATATATCTATTTAGCTCATCACTATCTTTATCTAAAAAAACCAACAAGTTCATAACCAATTTGATAGATATTAGGGATATCAATTTTTAGATCTAAATTTCCCTCATTCAGTATTTCCAAATTTAATGAATCTGCAATTTCTCTGACAGTGGTATATGTGTACATATCTCCTCCATATAGTTTTAAGGAGTGTAAGTCCCCTCAACCTCTTTAATTTCTTTAGTTAATTTTCGCTTAACTTGTTCATTACTTAAATGTTCAACAGGTTCTTTCTTAGTTTTTAATAGTTTTTTTATTTCTTCTTTTTTCTTTACTTCTTTTTTTGGCTTCTTCAGCTTTTTACAGTTGTTTTCTTTTTCTTCCTTTTTTTAACTTCTTTTTTTAGCTTCTTCGGCTTTTTACAGTGGTTTTTCTTTTTCAAAGTAGTTTCTTTTAGGTTTAGCTTTTTCTTCAACTTTAGAGTCTGTCTTAGTTTTTTTCAACTTTTTCTTTTCTTCTTTTTTTAGCTTCCTTCTTTTTCTTTTTTTCTTGCATAACTTTTTTTGACAGTTTCTCTACCTTCTTCTATTTTTTTAGCTTCTTCAGCTCTTTTTTAGTAGCTTTTTTTTCTTCTTTAGAGCTTCAGTTTTCTTTTCAGAAGTAGCTTCTTTCAGGTTTTTAGCTTCTTTCTTCAACCTTAGTCTCAGCCTTAGGTTTTTTTCAACTTTCTTTTTCCTCTTTTTTTAGGCTCTTCAGACTTAGTTATAGCTTTCTTCTCCTCAGTTTTAGTCTCAGCTTTTTACTTCTTTAGGAGTTTCAGTTTTCTTTTCAGAGTAGCTTCTTTAGGTTTAGCTTTTTCTTCAACCTTTAGTCTGCCTTAGTTTTTTCAACTTTCTTTTTCTTCTTTTTTTTAGGCTCTTCAGACTTAATTATAGCTTTCTTCTCCTCAGTTTTTAGTCTCAGTTTTTTCTTCTTTTAGGAGTTTCAACTATATCTTCTTCAAGTTTCTTTTCTTCTTTTTACTTTTTTTCAACTTTTTTTCCTCTTTTTTATTTCTGTTTTTAGTTCCACCATAAAAATTCATTATTTCTAAGGTTCATAGCTGCAACTACTTGTTTAGTTGTATTTTTCTACTAAAAGCTTGTTCTAACTTTTTCTTGGTTAGAAACTTTTTTTATACATAAAGAAAGTAAAAGCGATAAATACAAGAAAAAAACTATAAAGTTAAGAAATTTTTGAAAATTTCAAGCTAGTTTTTTTCTTAACCTTAGGTTGAACTTTTGGATTAGTATTTGTATTAGCCCTTATTTTTAGCATTATTAGTGTTAGAGCTTCCTTTCTTTTTTTAGAAAGCTTCTTGCTTTTTTTATTTTCAGGCTTCTCCCTATTTGATGATTTTTGTATTCTTTTTTTATCCATTTAACCCCTCTTTTAACTTAATTAAAATGTAGAAAGAACCACAGCATACAGTTAGCTTTCTCTTTTTTTACTTAAAAGCTAAATTATATGCCTTTTATTGGATCTTCTTCATATTCAAAATCTTTTCTTATTTTTCAACATGATCATATAGTTCTTTTGCTGTTGAAGCTCTTGGATTGTCTGGTATAGATGTTAAAACTATACTAGAAGATATTTCATTTAGTTTTTCTAAACATAGAAACTCTATCTTTATCTTTTTAAAAATAGACACTAACACAGTAACTTCATCTTTTGAAAAGTGTTGTTTTACAATTTTTTTATAAGTTCTTCAACTCCAGCAGGATTATGAGCTCCATCAAAAAAATCACAAGTGGATTTTTAGAGAACACTTCAAATCTACATTGCCATACAACCTTTTTTTAATAGCTTCTTTTATTATATTTTTCATCTATACCTAAGTATTTTACAAACTTCATAGGCACATAAGAAATTTTTTTATATTGATAATCACCAAAAAGTGAATATTCATAGATATTTCCATTTATATTTATATTTGTTGTAAAAAGTATTAAAAATCAAGTTTATATGTACTATCTTTATATTTATCTAAGACATTTACATATTTATCTGTAACTTCTTCAATTGCTTTTTTTTACATCAGGATTATTATCAGCAAAGATAGTGTAAGGACAGTTTTTTTAATTATTCCAGCTTTTTTTCAGTTGCTATTTTATAAATAGTATCTCCTAAGTATTCTGTATGGTCTAAGCTAACATTAGTTATTACAGATACAGTGTTGTCACAAATATTTGTTGCATCATATCTTCCACCCATACCAGCTTCTAAAAATTACATATTCAGCCTTCATATCTTTGAAATAGTCAAACATCATAGCAGTTGTAACTTCAAAGAAAGTTGCTTGTATTTTTATGTTCTTCAATAATCTTTTTGACTTTTTTTCATAATATTTTGGCAACATCTTCATTACTGATATACTTTGTCATTAAAAGATATTCTTTCATTGAATTCAAGTATATGAGGGTGAAGTGTATTTTTCCAACCTTGATATCCAGCATCTATTAGGACTCTTTCAACTGTTGTTGAAACAGAACCTTTTCCATTAGTTCCAGTTATATGTATAACCTTATATGAATTTTTGAGGATTTCCTAAGTATTTACAAATTTCTTTAATATTATCTAAACCAAGTCTTATACTAAACATAGAATAAGCATATAATTCTTCTAGTAAAGCATCGATATTCATTTTTTTCCCTCCATCTATTTTTATAATTGATAAAATTCCTTCTACTATTGATTTTTGAATTTTTTTGCAGCAATTTTTCACAAATTCATCAAAAGTCATTCCTGCTTCATCATCAGCCTTTATCAGAAATTGATCTTAAAACTATAAATGGTATATTTAAAACTTCACAGACATGAGCTACTGCAGCACCTTCCATCTCAACACATTCAGCTTCAAAAATTTCTCTAAGTTTTTTTACTTTTTCAGATGAAGCTACAAATTCATCTCTACTTATTATTCTTCCTTTATGAACTCTTTCAGTTCCAAAAAAAGTTTTGTAGCAACTGAGTCAGCTAAAGTGAAAAAAAGATAAGGATCAGCTTTGAAATTAGAACTCTTCATTCTAGGAATTTCTCCTAATTTATAGTTTCCACCCTGCTGTTACATCCATATCAGATTCAACTAAATCAGTCGCAATAACAATATCAGTAACTTTTAATATCAGGATTAACTGCTCCCAGCAACTCCTGTAAATATTATTTTGTCAACTTTAAAAATTAGAAATTAAAAAGAGTTGTAGATATTGCAGCATTAACTTTTCCTATACCACTTTCTACTAATACAACATCTTTTTGAGCATAGTTTTCCTTCATAGAATTTTAAATTACTAATTTCTATTTCATTTATATCAGTCATTGAACTTTTTAATTCAACTATTTCTTCGTGCATAGCACCAATTATTCCAATTTTCATTTTTACCTCCAAAGTATTTTTTTATTCATCGAATATTATAACATATTTAAAAAATAGAATAGCAAGTCTGTAAAATATGTTATAATAAATTAGAAAAAAATTTAAAGGAGATTTTACTATGTATTTATATTCAATATATTGTTGCTAGATTTTTTTATTTTTTTATTACTCTTATTACCTGAAAAAAATTGAGATTTAAGTTTGGAGATTTTTTTTAGGAAATCTTACATATAAATTAATTAAAAAGTAGAAGAATGACAGCCCTTATGAATTTGAAAAATGGCTTTTCCTGAAAAAGAGTGACGAGGAAATTGAAAAGATTGCAAGAAAAATCTTTTTAGAATAATGATAAAAGGCTTTCTTATGCTCACTATGGTTTGATAAATATCTAAAGAATCCTAAAAAAATATAAAAGATTATAAATCAAGAAAGTATGTTGAATGCTTGTAAAAAAAGATAAAGGGTGTTATGGCTGCTACTATGCACATGGGAAATATGGAAGCAAGTACAGTTTGTACAGGTGAGAATAAAATTATTACTGTTGCTAAAAAAAGCAAAGAAATCCATATATAAATGACTATATTACAAAAACTTAGAGGTAAAAGCAAATTATATGGAAGTAATAGAAAAAAATGAGAGAACAAGTAGAGTTTTTAATTTCTAAGTTGAGAAAAAGAAAGTTATTGCACTATTTTTCTGACCATAGAGATAAAGGGAGCAATAATTAATTTCTTTGGTAAAGGAAACAAAAAGCACCTAGTGGAGCAGTATCAATGGCATTGAAGTTTGACTTACCTTTCTTACTTGTCTATAACACTTTTAATGATGATAACACAATTACCATCTATGTTACAGATGAAATAGAATTGAAAAAAAGACAGGTAATTTTCAAGGAAGATGTACAAAAACAATGTGCAATATCTAATAAATATTATGGAAGATGTTATTAGAAAAACATCCAGAACAATGGATGTGGTTCCACGATAGATGGAATAGTTTTTAGAGAATATAAACGTTCATTGAAAGAAATAAAAAAATAAACAAAAAGAAAAACTGTTGTAAATTAATAAAAAGTAAAAAAATAGTTCGTTACTGAGTAAATTTCTTAACGATAAAAAAATTAACGTTTCGCTGCAAATCATGGATCTAAGAAACTCTATATGAACAAGTTCATTAAGAGTTTCTAAGATCACTCGTTCAGACACTCCTGTATTTGCTCGGCTCACTTGCTTTAATTTTTTTATCTAAAAATTTCCATTCGTAACTCACTTATTTTTTTTACTTTTTTTATTTTTTAAACTTGATTTAACTTATAATAAATTCCTTTTAACTTCATTAACTCATCATGATTTCCCATTTCAGCTATTCCATCTTTTTGTGATAACAATTATGACATCAGCTTTTCTTACAGTTGTTAGTCTATGGGCAACCACTAAAGTTGTTCTACCTTCACTAAGTTCATCTAGAGATTTTTGTATATTTCTTTCAGTTATACTGTCTAGAGCACTTGTTGCCTCATCTAAAATTAGAATAGGAGGGATTAGCTAGAAAAAAACTCTAGCAATAGAAATTCTTTGTTTTTTTGTCCTCCAGATAAACGAATACCTCTTTCACCAACTTGAGTATCATATCCTTTTTCTAAAGTCATAATGTAGTCATGGATATTTGCATACTTAGCTGCTTTATAAATTTCTTCATCAGTTGCATCTAATTTTCCATAGGCAATATTTTCTTTTATAGTTCCTGTAAATAGAAAAAAACATCTTGACTTACAATCCCTATATTCTTTCTAAGTGAAGATAAAGGTCATATCTTTAATATCTATGTCATCTATAGTAATTTTACCAGATAAAATTTCATAGAATCTTGGAATTAAATGGCAAATAGTACTTTTTACCAACTCCTGATTCACCAACTAAAGCTACATTTGTTCCAGCCTTTAATATTTAAAGAGAAATTTTTCAAAAAAACATTTTCATTTTTCTTCATATCTAAAAAGTTACTTCATCAAAGACTATGTTACCATTTAACTTTCCAACTTCAATTTTTCCTTCTTCTTCTTGAGGAACAGTTATTACTTCATAGAATCTTTCTAAAACCACTCATTCCATTTTGAAATTGTTCTACTGAGTTAATAAGCCTTTTTTTACAGGAGTTATTAATAAATTAACAAATAGCATATATGTAACAAAAATCTACTACAGTGATTTTTCTCGTAATAAGTAAATAAAGTTCCACTTAAAAAGCATAACAAGATAAAGAGTATCTATGATATAGTAAACTCCACCTTGAAAAACAGCTAACCAAAAAGTATGCTGCCTTTCTTGCAATGATATATTTAGAGTTTCCTTCTTCAAATTTTTTTAAATTCAAACTTGCTATTATTAAAAGATTTAGAGACTCTAATTCCTGAAATAGAATTTGATAAATTTGCATTTATAGCACCAACAGTAGTTCTTGTTTCAGCGAAAGGCTCTCATCATTCTCTTTTCTTAAAGAAAAATAGTAAGTAGAGCTAAAATTGGAATAAAGACGAAAAACTATACAAGTTAATAGAGGATTTAAATTAATTAGATAGAAAAAAAGAACCTAAAACTAGAACACCTGATATGAAAAACATCTTCAGGTCCATGGTGAGCAAGTTCTGAAATATCTATCAGGTCATTTACTATCCTTGACATAATATCTCCAGTCTGATTCTTGTCAAAAATAAGATATGGGCATATTTTTGAATATGCTTAAATAAATCTCTTCTCATATCTGCTTGTATTTTTTTTACTCCAACAATATGTCCATAGTAGCCAACAAAAATAATTGGATAGCATTTTAAAAAAATATAGATTAATGCTAAGATAAATAGAAATAAAAAAATTGTTTTTTTAATTTTCTATTTGGGATAAAATCATATAATATTGAACGAGTTAATATAGGATAGAATAAATCACAAATAGAAATAAGAAAAAGCTGCTAGTAAATCTAAAAAAACATTTTTCTTATGAGGCTTATAATATGAAATAAATTTTCTTTAAACAAAGTTCGAACCTCCTTATTTTAATATTTTTATATAAATATTATAGCATAAAAAAAGCTCTTCTTATTAGAAGAGCTAATTTCATTTTATAGATATTTTTGATTTCTTTTTCTATTTCTTCTAGCACTTGTAGTAGGTTCAAATCTTGCTACAACATTTCCAGACTTATCTACTAAAAACTTAGTAAAATTCCACTTTTATATCTGGTTTTTTTAGCAAAGTCAGGATCATTTTTTTGAAAGCATTTCATTAAGTATAGAAGTTAGTTTATGCTTTAGGATCAAAAGCCAGTAAATCCTTTTTTTGTTCTTTGTAAATATTTGAAAAAGTGGTATAGCATTTTCACCATTAACTTCAACTTTTGCAAATTGGTCAAATTTAACTTTGTAATTCAATTGACAGAAAGTATGAATTTCATCATCACTTTCAGGAGCTTGATTTCCAAATTGATTACAAGGGAAAAGTCTAAAACTTCAAAACCATCTTTTATTATATTTTTGAGTATAGAGCTTCTAACTCATCATATTGTGGTGTAAATCCACATCTAGTTGCAGTATTAACAATCAATAAAACTTTTTCCTTTAAAATTTTTCTAAAGAAACATCTTCACCTTTTTCTATTTTTTTACAGTAAAATCATAAATTTTCATAATTAGCCTCCTCTATATTTTTCTATATTTTTATTATATCATTTTTTTAAAAAATTTGTTCTACATCTCAGCCATTTTTAATAATTGTTTAACAAAGTCATTTTTAGGATTGGAACAAATATTTTTAGGTACATCATATTGTTGAATTTCTCCTTTATCCAATACTAAAAACCTTTGTTCCTAGCTTTTAAAGCTTCTGTTATATCGTGAGTTATAAAGACAATAGTTGCCTCTGTCTTTTTATGTAATTCCTTTAAATCTTTTTGTAACTGATATCTTGTGATAGCATCAACTGCTCCAAATGGCTCATCCATCAATATTATATCAGGGTTTGCTGCCAAGGCTCTTGCTATTCCAACTCTCTGTTGTTGCCCACCTGATAGTTCATCTGGTAGTCTATCTTTTAAATCTCTTGAAAGATTTAACATATCCATTTTTTTCATTTACTATCTTTTTCAATTTCTTTTTTTATCATATTTTTTTAAATTTAATACATAGGCAATATTTTCAAAAACTGTTAAATGTGGAAATAAAATATTTCCTTGAATTACATAACCTATTTTTTTCTTCTAAGTTCAATTAAATCTTCATCTTGGATATTTTTTTATTATTTATCAGTACTTTCACCTTTATCTGCCTTTTATAAGACCATTTATCATTTTTAAAAATTGTTGTTTTTCCCAGAACCTGATGAACCTATGATAGTTAAGAAAGTTCCACATTCAATAGTCAAATTAAAAATCTTTTATTACTTCTTGATTTCCATAACTCTTACTAATATTTTTTTAAATTCTATCATTATTTAGCCCTCCAATAAACCTTTTTTTCTTGTAAATATTCTCTTGCTACATCTTCTGGTTTCTTTCCTTCACTTTCAACTTGATAATTCAAATCTGCCATTGTTTTTATCATCCAAGATATTATTTAATTTTTTTCTAAAACTGGTTTTTAACTCTGGATATTTAGATAAAATCTCACTTCTTACAACTGTTCCAGCTCTATATGATGGATACATCTTTTTTTATCATCTTCTAAAAACAACTACATCAGATATTGCCAGTTGTCCATCTGTTGTAAAAATTACCATAACATCAATTTTTCTTATCTTTCATAGCTTGATATTTAAGTCCGATATCCATATCTATTTTCTTTTTAAAAATCCACATTATATACTTTTTTTGTAATTCTTTATAGCCATCTTCTCTTTCAAAGAAATCATATTCTGCACCAAAAAAATTAAATTATTTGATACTGCTGCTAAATCACTATATGTTTTTTTAAATTATATTTTTTTCTGCAATATCCTTTATTTACTGCTAAACCATAAGTATTGTTAAAAACCATATAAATTTACATATTCTAAATTGTATTTTTTTCTTTATATTCTTTTTTTGTAATTCATCAAATTTACTTTCATCATAGCTACCTTCTTTTTTTCAATACAGCTTCCCAGGAAGTTCCTGTATATTCAGGGTATAGGTCAAATTCTCCCTTTAACTATTGCAGGGTGTATATTGGAAGTTCCACCACCAACTCCATTTGTGATATTAACTTTTAAATCTGTATCTTGTTCAATAAGTTCAGTTAGCATTTGTCCTAAAATATAGCCCTCTGTCATAGGTTTTGTTGCAATATTTATAGCTTTTATCTTTCTTTGAATTTAAAGAAAAAAATATGCTCCAAATATAATTATGAAAAAGTCCCTAAAATTATAAGTTTAAAATTTCACTTTATACTTTGTTCTTTTTATGATTAGTCAATCTTTTCTCTATAATTCCTAATATAAAATCAAAAATCAAAGCTAAGATTGCTATAAGTAAGCTTCCAAGAAAAGTCATAGCTGAATTGTTAGTTGTTATACCTCTATAAATTGCAACCCCTAAAGCCTCCTGCTCCAACAAAAGAAGCTATACCTGCAAGTGCTATTGTCATTGTAACCATATTTCTAATACCTGACATCAAAACAGGCAATGCTAGAGGTAATTTAACCTTGAATAGTTGTTGTAATTTTGTGCTTCCCATCCCCTCTGATGCCTCAATAATCAAAGGATTTATATTTACAATTCCTGTGTATGTGCTTCTTATTATTGGTAAAAGTGCATATATTATTAAAGCAATAAGTGCTGTTGTATTTCCAACTCCTGTGATAGTGATAAAAAAATCCCTAATAATGCTATTGAAGGGTATAGTATAAAAGTATATTGACAGTTCCCAATATTAAACCTGAAAATTTTCTATATTCACTTATTATTATTCCTAGAATAATTCCAAGTACACTAGCAATACTTATAGCTAACAATGAAATTAAAAATATGTTCCACTGTTAGATTAAGAAAAAAATTTAAAATCTTCTGTCAATAATTTCGTTAATTGACTTTATCATAATTCTATCACCTTCTTCATTTTTCTTCTAAAATTCCTAATAATTCTATGTAAATATTCTTCAAAACTTATCTATTTCTTCTTCACTAAAAACTTTTTTTATAAAACTTTTTGTAACATTTTCATCTGAAATTTTCATCAAAAGATTTTTTTAAAGAATTTTGCATAGTCTGTTAAAATTACCAATGATTTTTCTTTTTATCATTTTCATCAGTTATTCTTTTTAATTAAATTATTTTTTTCCATTTTTTTCAAGCATAACTGTAATTGTATTCTTAGCTAAACCTGTTTTCAGATAGCTAATTCTTTTTTTGAGTGATTTTTATCTTTTTGCCAAAGTACAAATAAAAATCTTTCCTTGTTCTCCACTGAAAAGCATCTATACCTTTGTTCACTTATACACTGTGCTAGTGCTCTACTCTGTAATTGTTTTTAATTTTTGATATTAAAAAAAGCCACCTAATCTTTGCATATACATCAATCCTTTTTATTTATTTTTTTAAATAGTTCTATTTAGAACTAATTTAAGTATACCATAGTTGTAATAATTTGTAAAATGAAAAAAAGCAGATGACCTGTTGGAACAAATCACCCACATAAAAAAACTGTACCTCTAATTTTTACATTTAAACTATTGGTACAGTTTATTTTTAATATTAATTTTTAATTAACTTTTTCAAATAATTAACTATTTTCTATTGCTTCTTTTGTCACTTCAATTTTTTTTATCTGCATAAAGAACAACATCTTTTTATAATTAATTTTTTTTACTGCTTGAATAAAAGTTTTCATATATTCAAAATCTATTTCCCCAGATGAATTAACTGGTAATTTAATATATTTATTTTTTTACAACATTCCAGCCACCTAATTTATTTTTTTATAAGAATATATGGCTAAATCTGTAACTTTATTAATACAAGAAACTGTAAATAAATACTCATTAGATTCAAATTTTTTTCTTCTTTATTTTTTTCCATTCAACAGCATATGCATCTGATAATACTGTAAATTCTCTTGACTGATAATATGCCCTATATACATCACTATTAGATGGAATAGAAATAACATTTTTTTAAAAATTGTAGTCTCAGCTTTTTGGTACATAATAATTCAAACCTTGATTCATAAAACTTGAAGTAAGAACAGGTAAAATATAATCTTTTACAGGTTCTTTTTGGTAAATTTTTTTGCTTTTATAAGATAATTTTTTTAGTTTTAACTCTTTCAAACAAATTTCCTATTTGATAATCTTTCCATCTTATATTAGAAAAAAATCTTCTATTATTTGTTTTTTTCATCTTTTAATAATTCGTAGTTATCAAGACCACTTATCTTTTAGATAAGCGACCAGTTCACTTATACGCTCCTCTTTGAGTTCGCTTATATAAACGTCCATAAAAATCAAAATCTATTTTTTTCCATCTTTTTGTAGTAGGTAATTGAATAATATCATTTTTTTAAACTATCTAAAGTAGGATAAGAAGTGTGTCCACCTTTATATTTTTTTCTAAAGTTTTATTTATTGATGTTACCACTAATAAGTTTATAATTTTTTTATCTTTAGGAACTAAAAACAAATATATTTTTGACTAGAATACCATTTATTTTTTTCTTATCTGTGCATATACTGAACCTATTTGACTAACTGAAATAGTATTTTTCTTCATTAGGATCGAGTATTTAATCTTTCTACTAATCCTTGAACCCCATAATTCAATTTAGTTCTTCCTATAAAAATCAAATACATTTCTATTTTTTTATTTATAAATTTTTAATTTCCCTGCATCATATCCTTTTTGAAGTTATAACATCAAATAAATCTCCCATTCTATATTCGCCCCACTGAACATTTTGAAGCTTTTTTTGTTCAGTGAGGCATCTATTTTTTAGGCTTTCATTCTCTCTTTCTGTATTTTTTTTAATAAATTTGATACTTCCCAAGCTAAATAATCTGCAACTGTCTTTTTAAAATCTTCAATAGTTGGTTTTGTATCTACTGGTGTTGATTGATTCCAGTCTGAACCATTTTCAGGATCTATATAGCCTTCATAATATTCTTTCTCTGTAAAAAAATATTTAATTTACTTTTTTTCCAAAAACGAACTAAATCTACCATTTCTTGATATCTTTCTTTAGCCCTATCCGTATCCTTTAAGTTATTACTTGCTTTTTTTTACGATCACTTCTTGTATATCCATCATTAGAAAAAGTCTATAAATTTTACAATTTCATCTTTTTGATGTACCTCTCCTATTCTAAAAAAACATAAATATATGTCTGTACACTTGACTTTCCAATAAATAAATCCAAAGGCATTTTTTTATACTAGCAAAGCAGAGTATTCTTTTCTAATATTTTTTTATTATATTCTTTAGCTTTTTCCAGAACCTGCTGAATGTTGAATAATTATTGCAGCATATCCTTTCTCCATCAAAGACAATGCTTTTTTTCCACAAATATCATTCCATTTCCTTCAGCTGAATAAGGAGGATTTAATACAAATGCTGTTGCTGGAAATTTTTTTATTTTCTTCTCCAAAAAGCATAATTACCATTAAAAATCTCTCAAGGAATCTTTTATTTAATATATTGGAACTTCCATCTCCCATAAGTATCATATTTAAAATTGCAAGCATATAGATATTAGAAAGTACTTCTAAACCTAAAAGTTGTTCTGCCTTAATTTTTTTAAAGTTTTTTTGTTCTAATTCTTGTGGAGATTTGATTTTATCCTTTGCATCTATTAGCATTTCATTCATAGCAGCAACTAATAAACCTGCACTTCCAGTTGCAAAATCCCAGACATAACTATCTTTATTAACTCTAGCAAGTTTTACAAGAAAGTTAGCCACATATGAAGGGGTAAGTACAACATCATTCAATTTATCCTGAGTAAAAGCCCAACCAAGAATACATTTCATTAAATAATTTACCTGTAAAATCTGTTGTTAAACCAATTTTTATAATAAATTCCTAAGTCATCAACTATCTTTGAAAATATTCTTTTTTAATTGACTTTCTCCATTTACAGGTTTATTTATATTGTCTGAAAGCAAAGTATTCTTAAGAGTTCTTACAATAAGTTCTTGTTTTTTTATAGGAAGATTTTTTTCTCTTTAAAAAAAGCTTCTATTTTTTTCTAATAATTATTTCTCCATCTGTACTCCCTTCTTCTAATGATGATTTTTAAATCTGATTTTTTTCAAGAGGAGTAACTTGCCCAGATATTCCAAGTGTTGCCATAATAGAGGCTGATACAAGATACACTCTATCAGTTTCACTTAATCCTTTTTTTCATTTGCATATATATCATTATTAAGTTTTGTCAAACTTGTATTAATCTCTTTTTCTCTTTTTTTCTTTAAGTAGTTCTAATTCTTCGTTTGTTAGAGAAAGTTGATTTACTTTTTTTATGAAATTATTAAAGTTTTCTTTTTTTAGAAATGATAAATCTGTATATTTATCAACTTCTTGTCCTATTCCAAGATTTTTTTAGAAACATAATATACCCCAATTGAATGTTCTATTGTTTCATCTGGCTTTTTTTATATCCTGTAACACCAATAGCTATTACATCTGTGTAGCTTGTATAATGAAGTATTGCATTTGCATAATGAATAGCTCCATTAACAGCATAGCTATTTATATTTTTTTATAATTAGGTTCATTCTTACTTGTTCTATTATCTACTCTACCATTACCATCAAATTTCACTAATTTATCTTTATACCCTTTGTATTCTATCAAAATAGGATAATAATTTAGTTTCTCATCTTGTAATAAAAGTTTAGCATCTGGTCTATTTCCTCCATCTCCACCACTTTTTTTGATTTATATTCATCAAGTGCTTTGTCTATTTCAGAATTTAAGCTTTCTTGTTCAAGTTTATAATCTAAATTATAGCTTTTTAACCAACCATTTACTAAATCAGTTATATTAGGTTCAATTGATTTTTTTCTTTTTTTAGCAACCATCTCTTCCCCTCTCTCTTAATTTTATTTATTCTTCAAAAACTTTTTAAACTTTCTTTTTAATTTTTTTCTATCTTATCAAGATATTCTTTTTGTATTCTTAGCTCTCTATCAATTATATGTTGAGGAGCTTTTTGAAGTGAACTTTTTCATCAGATAATTTTCTGTTTACAGGCTCTAATTCCTTTTTCTAATTTAGCAAGTTGTTCATTAATCTTTTTAATTTCTGCTTCATTATTTAAAAAGTCCTGTTAATATCATATATACTGATGAGTTTCCAGCTACTCTTAAAGAACTTTGTGCAGGAGCTTCTAAGTTTGCTCCACAAGTTAATTCTTCTAAATTAGCTAATTTCTTGATGAATAATTCATTCTTTTCAAGAGTTTCTAATTCTTCTGAATTAGAAGTCGATACAACTACTTTTTGCAGGTTTAGCAGGAGAAATTCCTTTTTCTGCTCTTATATTTCTAAGTGAAGAAACAACTTCTTTTTATATATTCGAAAAGATTTTTTTCAATTTTAACATCTATTAGATTATTATCAGCTACAGGATATTGTTGTAGCATGATAGTTTCACCATCTACTTTAATTTTTTGCCAAATTTCTTCTGTGATGAATGGCATAAATGGATGAAGTAATCTCAATCCTTGTTCTAAGATAGTCCAAAGCATATATTGTGCTGTTAATTTAGAAATTTTTCTTATCTTCATCATCATTATAAAGTCTGATTTTTGCAATTTCAACATACCAATCACAGAAATCTCCTCTTAAGAATTCATAAACTGCTTTAGCAGCATTATCAAGTTCAAATTTTTCTAAACAATCTTCTACATCTTTTGCAGTTTCATTTAATCTTGAAATTATCCATTTATCAACAAGTTCATAATCTAATTTAGTTTTATCTACAGATTTTACATCAAAACCTTCTAAGTTCATAATAACAAATCTTGCAGCATTCCAAATTTTATTTGCAAAGTTTCTTCCCATTCCTAATAAGTCAGTTGAGAAGTGTACATCTTGCCCTTGAGAAGTGTTATATATCATAGAAAATCTTATAGCATCTACTCCAAACTCTTTTATTAAGTCAAGTGGATCAGGAGAGTTTCCAAGAGATTTTGACATCTTTCTACCAATTTCATCTCTTACTATTCCATGGAAGAATACATTTTTAAATGGTATCTTTTTAAGTTCATACATACCAAACATTATCATTCTTGCAACCCAGAAGAATATGATATCTGCTCCAGTTACCAATGTATTTGTAGGATAGAATAAATCTAATTCCTTAGTTTTTTCAGGCCAACCCATTGTTGAGAATGGCCAAAGTGCAGATGAGAACCAAGTATCTAAAACATCTTCTTCTTGAGATAATTCAACATCATGCCCATAATGTTTTTTAGCTTGTTCCTTTGCTTCAGCTTCATCCATAGCAACAAAAACATGTCTATCTGGTCCATACCAAGCAGGTATTCTATGTCCCCACCAAATTTGTCTTGATATACACCAATCTCTTATATTTTCTAACCAGTTATAATAAATTTTTTCCATTCTCTTAGGAAGAATTTTTATTTCACCATTTCTTACAACTTCAAGTGCTTTTTCAGCAAGAGGTTTCATTTTAACAAACCATTGAGGAGATACTCTTGGTTCAATAACAGTTTGACATCTGTAACATTGTCCTACTGCGTGGTGTAAATGTTCAGTCTTTATAAAGAAAGCTTGTTCTTTTAAGTCCTCAACTATTTTCTTTCTAGCTTCAAATCTATCAAGTCCTGCATATTTAGGATAATCATTAACTATTTTTCCATCAGGAGTTAACATATTTATTACAGGCAGATTATATTTTTTTCCTAAATTATAGTCATTAGGGTCATGTGCAGGAGTAATTTTTAAAGCTCCTGTTCCAAATTCTTTATCAACATATTCATCTGCAATAACAGGAATTTCTCTATTAACTAATGGTAAAATTAAAGTTTTTTTCCTATTAAATGCTTTGTATCTTTCATCTTCAGGGTGAACTGCAACTGCCACGTCAGCAAGCATAGTTTCAGGTCTTGAAGTAGCAATTATTATATATTCATCAGAATCTTTTACTGGATATTTTATTTGCCATAGATGTCCATCTTTTTCTTCGTGGTCAACTTCATCATCTGCAAGTGCAGTTCCACAAGAAGGACACCAGTTTACCATATATTCACCTTGATAAATTAAACCATCATGATATAAGTCATTAAAAGATTTTTTTAACTGCATAAGAAAGTCCTTCGTCCATAGTAAATCTTTCTCTATCCCAGTCAAGTGAAGCTCCTAACTTTCTTAATTGTTGAGTTATGATACCTCCATATTTTTTTCTTTCCATTCCCAAGTCATTTCAAGGAAATTTTTTTCTCTACCTATATCTTCTTTTTTTAATCCTTCTTCTGCTAATTTTCTTTCAACTTTATTTTGAGTTGCTATTCCAGCATGGTCACAACCTGGCATCCAAAGAGTATTTTTACCTCTCATTCTATTGTATCTTATTAAAGTATCTTGAATAGAGTTATTTAAAACGTGTCCCATATGTAAAATTCCTGTTACATTTGGAGGTGGAATAACTATAGAATAGTTTTCCTTTTCAGATGAAAGACTTGCTGCAAAGAATTTTGATTCCTCCCAAGTCTTATACCACTTTTCCTCTATCTCATTAGGGCGAGTAATTTTTTTGTCTAATTCATTCATTTTATTTTTTTGTCTCTCCTTCCAAATTTTTTTAATTATAGTATTCATAAGTTATTTCTACTTTTCCACTAACACCAATTTTTTTAATTTTTTGTTCTCTAAGTTGTTTATAGATATCTTCTGCTTTAGCTTTATTATTCTCTAAAACATCATATCTAACAGAAGTGAATTCAGTTATATTACCATATTTATCTCTTTTTTTCATTGATATTTTTTTCATATATATCAAGTTGAACTACTGGATTTCTTGAACCAAAGAAAAGAACATATGCCAATTCTCTTTGAAAGCCATTTTTTTATCAACAACAATGAAAACTTCTTCTACCACTTCCATCTACCGTTTTTTCATATCCACCATCTTTATGGTAGTCATAATAAATTAAGATATATGGATAATCAGGATTTAGATTATTTTTTACCTCTGTCGCATCTCCTCTTTCATTATAGAAAGTTGAGACATCCCCCTCTAGTTTACCTTCTACATATTTTAACTCATTAATTTCTTTTTCCAAGTTTATTATAAGTTATTATATCATACATTGGATAGTATCCTCTAACCCTTTCCACCAATTCAGCTTTCTCAATTAAATTTCCATCTTTCGAATATTTATACGAATATTTATAGTTATTAATACTTGCTTGAGGAACTTCTTCAATCCTTCTAGCTATAAAGCCATTTTTTTATCAAATTGATATTGAACAATTTTATATTCCACTCCATCTCTTGTAAAAGATTCTCTTGTTATATATCCTCTTTCATTAAATTCTGTTTTAACTAAACTAGTAAATTTTATTTTTCCTGAATTTTCATATCCATACTCAGTCTTAACCATAGATTTTACTTTACCTTTTAATTTTCTTTTTGCCCACTCAGTTTCAGGCATTACTCCTGCATAAGAGTAAGAAAAAACTAGTAACATTAACATAAATAATTTAAAAATATTTTTTTCACTTAATCAATCCCTTCTATTTATAATATTCATACTTATTTTCAAGTTTTTTTTATATACTGCTTTTCTTTCTTTTTTTGAATAATCATATCTAACTGAAGTACTTCTTGTTAAATTTCCATGTTCATCTCTTGCTATATCTTTAAATTTTTAAAGTATATAGAGATTTTAGGTTTTTCCTTGAGAACCTTGTTTAATCATTGATATATACTCTTTTTCGTTTCCCATTTTTATCATAGAGATATGTCCACTTTGCAGTAGCTACCTCAGTTGTTTTTTTCATAATCTCCATTTGTCTTGTAATTATATGTTATTTTTCATACTATTTTTCTGGGAAAGGTATTATCTTTTAATCTCAATTAAATTACCTTTTTTTATTGTAGATATATGTATCATTTGTTATTAATTCTTCACCTGAATAAACTAAATGATGAACTTTTTTTCCCGTTTTTTTATTATAAGTTATTTTTTTCTAAGCTTGGGAAATGTTTTTTTGTCTACATATTCTTCTTTGATAGTTACAAGTAAATTTCCCATCTTTTTGTTTCTTCATATTTATAACTATATACCCTACTGACTTCATCTTTTTTTATAGGTAATCCATCACTATTATTTTTTTATATTATACTTTGATTTAATCTATTATCTACATATTGAACTTCATCTGTTATATAGCCTTGTTCATTAAAAATAAGTTTCTGTTACCCAAGTTTTTTTCTAGCTTTCCTGAACTATCATATTCATATTCAGTCTTAACCATAGATTTAACTTTACCTTTTTAAATTTTTTTAATTTTTCCAATCAGTTTCTAGGCATTACTCCCTGCATAAGAGTAAGAAAAAAACTAGTAACATTAATATAAATAATTTAAAAATACTTTTTCATTTAATCAGCCCTTTTCTAAAAAAATTTCTTTTAATATTATACTCTATTAATACATATAACACAAGTTAATACTATAGTTGACATATAAAAAAATAAAAAGAATATAATTAATAAAAAGGCACTTAAATGATAGGTGCTGTTTTTTTGTTTAGATAGGAGGAGAGATGAAAAAAATTCTTGTTACAGGTTTTTGATCCTTTTGGAGGAGAAAAAGTAAATCCTGCATTGGAAGTTATAAAAGTTATTACCTAAAAAAATTGGAGAAAAATGAAGTTAGAATTTTAGAAATTCCAACAGTATATAAAAAAATCAGTAGAAAAAAATAGAAAAAGGAAATTGAAAGTTATAAACCTGATTATGTTCTTTCTATAGGACAAGCTGGAGGTAGAGCAAGTATTTCAATAGAAAGAGTTGCTATAAATATAGATGATTTTAGAATAAAAAGATAATGAAGGAAATCAACCCATAGATGAAAAATATTTTTTTGAAGATGGAGAAAAATGCTTATTTTTTTCAACATTACCAATAAAGTCAATTCAAGATGAACTTTCAAAAAAATAATATTCCTTCTTCAATTTCAAATACAGCAGGAACTTTTGTATGTAACCATGTTTTTCTATGGTGTTAGATATTTAATTGAAAAAAATATAAAGGAATAAAAATCTGGTTTTGTGCATATACCTTATATACCAGAGCAAGTTATAGGAAAAAGCTAATACTCCAAGTATGAGCTTAGATAATATCTTAAAAGGGAATAATAATTATTATTGAGACAATTTTTTTAATGTAGAAACTGATATAAAAAAATCTGGTGGAACTATCTGCTAATAAAAAAATTAAACTAAGGGGATAATTATGAATGATGCGAAAAAGTATGGTCGAGAAACTCTATAAAGGAAATGGAAAAACTTTATTTAGCTTGTTTGTGTGTTGGACTTATAACAGGAGCTATAGTTTCTTGTTATAGATGGGGCTTAGGGAAAAAAATAGGCGTTATTAGAAGAGAGTATTTTTTTCAGAAGTAAACTTAAATAATCCAATGGCATTATTAAAAGTTTGGGCACTATTTATTGGGATAGGACTTATTGTAAATTACTTTATTTAAAAAAAGTTTCCTAAGACTTCAGGAAGTGGAATACCTCAAGTTAAAGGACTTATCTTAGGAAGAATAGATTATAAAAAAATTGGTTTTTTTGAATTGATATCAAAAATTTGTTGCTGGAGTTTTAGGTATAGGAGCAGGACTATCTCTAGGAAGAGAAGGGACCATCTGTTCAACTAGGATCTTATGTAGGTTATGGAGTTTCAAAAATTATTTAAAAAAAGATACAGTAGAAAGAAATTATTTGTTGACAAGTGGTTCTAGTGCAGGTCTTTCAGGAGCTTTTTGGAGCACCGCTTGCAGGAGTAATGTTCAGTATAGAAGAAATTCATAAATACTTAAGTGGAAAAATTATTAATATGTGCTTTTGTTTCAAGTATAGCAGCAGACTTTGTAGGAAGAAGAATTTTTGGAGTTCAAACATCTTTTGATATTGTGATAAAGTATCCATTAGATATAAATCCATATTTTCAATTTTTTTATTATATAATTTTTTTGGAGTAATAATAGCATTCTTTGGAAAAATTATTTACAGTATCTTTAGTAAAATCTCAAGATATATTCAATGGAATAAAAACTTCCAAGAGAAATAAAAAGTATGTTTTGTAATGACTATTTCATTTATTTTATGTTTTGTTTTTACCTGAAGTAACAGGTGGAGGACATGATTTAGTTGAAAGTTTAATTCATCAAAAAGCTATTATTTACACACTTATTATAATTTTTATAGTAAAGCTATTTTTTACTTCAATTTCTTATGCAACAGGTTTTGCAGGTGGAATATTCTTGCCTATGTTGGTTCTAGGAGCAATTATAGGGAAGATTTTTTTGGAGAATGTCTAGATTTATTTGCAGCTACAGGAGCAGACTTTTACTGTACACTGGATAGTTTTAGGAATGGCAGCTTATTTTGTTGCAGTTGTAAGAGCACCTATAACAGGAGTTATCTTAATACTAGAGATGACAGGAAGTTTTCATCTACTATTAGCTTTAACAACAGTTTCAGTTGTTTCTTTTTATGTGACAGAACTTTTAGGTCAACAACCTGTATATGATATTTTTATATGATAGAATGAAAAAAAGATGACAATCTTGTTGATGAGGAAAAATCAAGAAAAAGTTACAATAGAATTGCCTGTTATGGCAGAATCTTTATTGGATGGAAAGGCAATATCAGAAATTATCTGGCCAGAAGAAGTATTAATAATTGCAATAATAAGAAATGGAGTTGAAAAAATTCCTAAGGGTAGAACTGTTATGATGGCAGGAGATATATTGGTACTATTATTACCAGAAAAAGATAGTTGGGGAAGTTAAAGAAAGTTTAATGAAACATACATCAACTGAATAAAAATAAAAAAATAGTTATATATGGCGATTACTTGCCAGCCATTAGTGTTTCGTGAGCTCCACAAAGGCTCACTCAACAATAATGGACGTCGCAGTAATCTTAGTAAAAACTTAAGTATATTTCATTAATTTTTTTAACTCATAGATAAAGGATGGAAATGGAAAAATAAACATAATTTTATGGAAACGGAGAGCATAACAAAATTACTTTATAAAGTTCTCTATTCCTGCTATTGTAGGAATGTTTGTAAATGCTTTTATACAATGTTGTAGATAGAATATATATTGGAAATATAAAAAGGTACAGGACATCTAGGAATAACAGGTGTAGGTCTTGTGTTTCCAGTAGTTATTTTTAATATTTGCATTTTCATTATTAATTGGTATAGGTTCAGCAGCCTCAGTATCTTTGAAAATTAGGAATGAAAGATAGAGAAGAAGCTGAAAGATTTTTTTAGGAGTAGCAGTATTCTTATCTCTTGTTATCTCTGCCATACTTATGATAATAATTTATTTTAATATGGATAGAATAATTTATTTTATAGGAGGAAGTAAAGAAACTTTTTAGCTATGCAAAAAAATTATCTATTTCTATATAAATCTTGGGGTACCAGCAGCAATTTTAGGACTGGTTCTAAATTCTGTAATAAGATCAGATGGTAGTCCCAAAAATAGCAATGGGAACTTTACTTATAGGAGCTATAACAAATATAGTTCTAGATCCTATTTTTCATCTTTATGTTTGGAATGGGAGTTAAAGGAGCTGCAATAGCTACTATAATTTCACAGTATGTATCAATGATTTGGACTATTCATTATTTTATGTCCAAGAGAAGTAAAAATAAAAATTAATAAAAAAAGATATAAGATATGATTTCTATAAATCAAAAAGAAATTTGTCTTTTAGGAAGTTCAGCCTTTTGCAATACAGATAGGATTTAGTTTAGTAACATATATTTTAAATACAGTGTTAAAAAAATATGGTGGAGACACATCTATCGGTGCTATGGCAATAGTACAATCGTTTATGACTTTTTATGGCTATGCCTATTTTTTTGGAATAAATCAAGGGATACAGCCAATCTTAGGTTATAACTATGGAGCAAAGAAATATAAAAGAGTAAAAGAAGCATTATATAAAGGGATTTTTGCTGCGACAATAATCTGTTTAATTGGCTATACAAGTGTAAGATTATTCTCAGATTCTTTAATTCATATCTTTTACAAATAAACCTGAGTTGAAAGAAATTGCCAAATATGGTTTAAAAGCTTATACTCTAGTTTTTCCCAATAGTTGGACTTCAAATTGTTTCGTCAATTTACTTTCAAGCGGTGGGAAAACCTAAAATGAGCTTTTTTATAAGTCTTTCCAGACAAATTATCGTTATGATACCTTGTTTAATAATCTTACCAAAGTTTTTTTGGTTTAAATGGAATTTGGTATGCTGCTCCAACAGCAGACAGTATAGCAACATTAATTACTTTTATTTTTAGTTAGAAGAGAGATAAAAAAATTGGATAAATTAGAGGAAATGTTAGAAAAGAGAGATGTTTAAAAGAGAGGAGAAAAATGCAAAAAATTAAGTCTATTAAAGAAGTGGGATAACTTATCCCCTTATAGAAAAATTAATATTTGGCTTTTTTTAGTAGCAATTTTTATTGGAGTAATACTTTTTAAAAAAATGCCTTTTTTTCATTAAGAGAAAATCAAAATATATCAGTTTTAGACTCACTATTTACAATAGTTTCAGCTATTTGTGTAACAGGTTTATCTGTTGTTGATGTAAGTCAAGTTTTTCACTTCAACTGGGCAATTAATAATTCTATTTTTTTCATACAATTAGGTGGACTTGGGGTTATGACAGTTTCAATAATAGTATTTTTTTTATTAGTTGGGCAAAAAGATGAGCTTTGAAACAAGAGAACTTTTAAAAAGAAGAAAGAAACTCTAATAGTAATGGTGGAATTACAAATTTTATTAAACAATTATTATTGACAGTATTTATAATTGAAATATCAGGAGCTTCAATTTTAACTTATTGTTTTTTTCTAAATACTATCCATTAAAAAAATCAATTTTTTTATGGCTTATTTCATTCAGTGTCAGCATTTTGTAATGCTGGATTTTTCACTATTTACCAATAATTTAGAAATCTTTAAATATGATAGATTAATCAACTTGACTATTTCATTTTTTTGATTATTTTTAGGGGGAATAGGTTTTGTAACCATAAATTCATTTGTCATCATAAAAAGAAAAAAATCTAAAAAAATTTAAGTATAACTTCAAAAATTTTGCTTTACTTATTACATTTTTTTCTTTTAACCTTTGGAACAATATTATTTTTTTGATGTTTGAATATAATAATTCAAGTACCTTAAAAAGATATGAATTTCTTAGATAAAATTATAAATTCATTTTTTTCAAAGTGTAACATTAAGAACAGCGGGTTTTAATACTGTACCTCTTGGGAATATAAAACCAGCAACAGTTTTTTTATTTCATATATATTTATGTTTATTGGAGCATCACCTGGTTCAACAGGAGGAGGAATAAAAACAACAACTTTTTGGTATTTTAATACTTTATGCATTTGGAGTTTTAAAAAAAGAAAAAGAATATGTTGAAGTTTTTTTAAAAAGAAGGATAGATTGGGAATTGATTAATAAAAGCATTAGCCATAGTTGTTATATCAATATTTTTATATAGTTGTTATTACAACAATTATATTATCAATAGAAAGTTTTACAACAGATAAAAGTAATATATGAAGTGTTATCAGCATTTTTCTACAACAGGTTTAAGTATGGGGATAACGGCAGGTTTAGGAATAATATCAAAACTTATACTGGTAGTAACAATGTTTATAGGGAGATTAGGACCTATGACAGTTGCACTGGCTTTTACAAGTAATAAGACAAGTTCAATAAAATATCCAAAAGAAGATATATTGATAGGATAGGAGAAGAGTATGAAACAATATTTAGTAATAGGTTTAGGAAGATTTGGAACAAGTGTTGCAAAAACTTTATATGAGGCAGAAAAAAATGTTTTAGCTATAGATGTAGATGAGGATAATGTACAAGATAAAATTGATAGAAATATAATAAAAAATGCCATAATTGGTGATCCAAGTGATGAAAAAGTTCTGAAAGACATTGGAGCAGAAAATTTTGATGTGGCTTTTATTTGCGTTGCAGATATAGAAGCAAGTGTAATGATAGCACTTAACTTAAAGGAATTAGGAGTAAAAACTATTATAGCAAAAGCAATAAATAAGAAACATGGAAAAATTCTTACGAAAGTTGGAGCAACTGAAATAGTCTATCCAGAAGAACATATGGGAAAAAAAGAATAGCTGAGCTTATAATAGATACAGATATAAAAGAACATTTAAAAATTTTTCAGACGATTTTGTTTTTAGTTGAAGTAAAAGCACCAAGTACATTTTTGGAATAACAGCCTTATAAAATTAGATGTCAGAAATAAATATAATATAAATATAGTTGGAATAAAAAAAGCTAATAAAGAATTTTTACCTAATCCAACTGCAAATATTATAATAGAAGAAGGAGATATATTAATGATTATAACGGATAAAAAAATCAGTGGAAGCATTTAATAAATTGATTTAGGGGGAAAAAAATGCAAGAATTTGATATTATAGTTGTTGGAGCAGGCCATGCAGGTTGTGAAGCTGCACTTGCCTCAGCAAGAATGGGAATGAAAACAGCAATATTTACAATATCGCTTGATAATATTGGAGTGATGTCTTGTAATCCTTCGTTAGGAGGACCAGCAAAATCTCATTTAGCAAGAGAAATAGATGCTCTTGGTGGAGAAATGGGAAGAAATATTGACAAGACTTTCATACAAATAAGAGTTTTAAATACTAAAAAAAGGACCAGCAGTTCGTTCTTTAAGAGCACAAGCAGATAAAAATGACTTATGCCAATGAAATGAAAAAAACTTTAGAGCATACTGATAACTTATCTGTAATTCAAGGTATGGTCAGTGAACTTGTAGTTGAAGAAGAAGATGGAAAGAAAATAATAAAAGGTATAAAGATAAGAGAAGGCTTAGAATATAGAGCTAAAATTGTAATCATGGCAACAGGTACCTTCTTAAGAGGACTTATACATATAGGAGAAATAAATTTTAAAGCAGGTAGAATGGGAGAGCTTTCATCTGAAGAACTTCCTTTATCACTTGAAAAAATAGGCTTGAAATTAGGTAGATTCAAGACAGGTACACCTGCAAGAATAGATGGAAGAACAATAGATTTTTCTGTTCTAGAAGAGCAACCTGGAGACACAAGCCAAGTTTTAAAATTTTCAAATAGAACAACAGATGAAGAAGCTTTAAGTAGAAGACAAATCCCTTGCTATATTGCCCATACTAATGAAAAAGTACATGAAATTATTAAAAACGCAAGAGAAAGATCACCAATGTTTAATGGTAGAATACAAGGGCTAGGACCAAGATACTGTCCGTCAATAGAAGATAAGGTTTTCAGATATCCAGATAAAATTCAACATCATTTATTCTTAGAAAGAGAAGGATATGAAACAAATGAAATTTATCTAGGAGGAATGTCTTCATCTTTACCTGTTGATGTACAAGAAGAGATGATAAGAAATGTTAAAGGTTTTGAAAATGCAAAAGTAATGAGATATGCTTATGCAATAGAATATGACTATGTTCCACCTGAAGAAATAAAATATACTTTAGAAAGTAGAACAGTTGAGAATCTATTTTTAGCAGGACAAATAAATGGAACATCTGGTTATGAGGAAGCAGGAGCACAAGGTCTTATGGCAGGAATTAATGCTGTAAGAAAATTAAGAAATGAAGAACCTATAATACTTGATAGAGCTGATTCATACATAGGGACTTTAATAGATGATTTAGTTTCAAAGGGAACTAATGAACCATATAGAATGTTCACAGCTAGAAGTGAATACAGACTATATTTAAGAGAGGACAATGCAGACTTAAGACTTAGCAAGTTAGGATATGAATTAGGATTGATTCCTGAAGAAGAATATCAAAGAGTTGAAAAGAAAAGAAGAGATGTTGAACTTATAACAGAAATTTTAACAAAAACAAATGTTGGACCAAGTAATTTAAGAGTTAATGAAACTCTTTTAAAAAGAGGAGAAAATCCTATAAAAGATGGAAGTACACTTTTGGAATTATTGAGAAGACCAGAAGTTACTTTTGAAGATATAGTATATATCTCAGAAGAAATAAAAGGAGTAGATTTAAAAGGTTATGATCATGATACAAGTTATCAAGTAGAAATAACTGTTAAATATCAAGGTTATATAAATAGAGCTTTAAAAAAATGATAGAAAAAAACATAAGTCTATGGAAAAATAAAAAAGATTCCAGCTGATATAGATTATGATGATCTAAAGACTATACCTAAGGAAGCTAAAGATAAGTTAAAGAGAATAAAACCAATAAATATTGGACAGGCAAGCAGAATATCAGGAGTATCTCCAGCTGATATTCAAGCTATATTAATTTATTTAAAAAAATGAGAGGAAATTAAATTGAAAGAATATTTTTAAAGAAGGTTTAGAAAAAAATAAAAAGTTTCATATGATGAAAAATAAAATAGAAAAAAAGCATTAAAATATTTAGAAATTTTATTAGATTATAATAGCCATACAAACCTGACAGCGATAAGAGAAGAAAAAAAGCTATAATAGAAAAAGCATTTTTTTAGATTCTTTATTACTTCAAAAATCTATTAAAAGAAGAGGATAAGACTTTAATAGATATAGGAACAGGAGCAGGTTTCCCTGGAATGATGTTAGCTATATTCAATGAAGATAAAAAAATTTTTACTTTACTTGATTCTGTTAGAAAGAAAAACAGATTTTCTTTAGAGCTTGTAAGAAATGAATTAGCTTTTAAATAATGTTGAAGTTATAAATGGTAGAGCTGAAGAAATTATAAAAGATAGAAGAGAAAAAAATATGATGTGGGACTTTGCAGAGGAGTTTCTAATTTATCTGTTATTTTAGAATATGAAATACCTTTTTTTAAAAAGTCAATGGAAGATTTTTTTACCACAAAAAAATGACTGGAACAGATGAAATTGAAAAATTCATCTAATGCTTTAAAAATTCTAAATTCTAAAAATAATTAAAGAATACAATTTTAAGTTACCATTTTCAAATGAAGATAGACTTATAATAGAAATCTTAAAAAAACTAAGGCTAGTGATAAAAAAAGTATCCAAGGAAAAAAATAGGAATACCTTTAAAAAAACCTTTATAAAAATATTTATCTTTTTATTTTCAATATAAAATAAATATAATTTAAAAATTATTACAAAAAAATAACTTGACAACAATTGTATACTATGATATCATTAATTCATAAAGAAAAAGGAAATAAATTTTTTTAAATTATATTACGGAGGTAGAAAAATGAAAAAAACAAAGAAAAATTTAAACAGATATTTATCAAATTTAGCGGTACTTGTAACAAAAACTCATAATTTACACTGGAATGTAGTTGGTGCAAGATTTAAAAGCTATACATGAATATACAGAATCATTATATGATTATTACTTTGAAAAAAATTTGATGATGTTGCAGAAACATTTAAAATGAAAGGTGAATACCCTTTAGTAAAAAGTTGCTGACTATTTAAAAACATGCAACTGTTAAAGAATTAGATGCTAAAGATTTCACTATCCCAGAAGTAGTTGCTAGCATAAAAGAAGATATGGAATTAATGTTAGCAGATGCTAAAAAAATAAGAGAAGTTGCTAATGAAGAAGATGATTTTTCAGTAGCTAATATGATGGAAGATCATATTGCATACTTCGTAAAAACAATTATGGTTTATTCAAGCAATGTCTAAATAAAAAAATAATGGGGGTGCTAGTTGCACCCTTTTTATTTCTAAGAAAAAAATTATCCACTGCTTTCATTGTAATAACTTTTATTTTTAGAAAAAAATCTTCTAAATCACTAAAAAAATATTATTATCACAGCAACTTGAACCTGAAGAACAAGAATGACTAGAGCAAGAAGAACAGCTTGAACAAGAACTATCTTTTTTTTGTTTTGCAACAATCTCCTTCCTCATTTAAGCTTTCTCTTTTTCATAAATTCTTCATAACTTTCAAGATAGCCATTATCTTCTAAAAATTTTAAAACTTTTATCTAAAGTTTCTTTGTCTATGCCAAGATTTTTTTCATAATGGCATTTTCACTATATACAGCAGAGGACAATAAAAAAATTTTATAATTTTTTTACTTCTAATTCTGTCAAAAATATTACCTCCTTATTATCCTACTAAAAAAATTATAACATTAAATGATAGAAAAAAGAAAAAAATATGTTAGAATTGTAAAGGACTTCTAAAAAAACTAAATATTAAGGAGCTTATTTTTGGATACTACAATTTTTAAAAGGGATGATAATGGGATTTATTTTTATCTTTACCCTTTGGTCCTGTTGGGATTTACTGTATGGAACTCACCATTATTGAGGGAAGATGGAAGGGGTTATATTACAGCATTGGGTATGGTAACTATTGATATGGTTTATTCAACAGTTGCCTTGTTATTTCTCTCAGGGGTTAAAGAATATATAGTAAAATATGAAAAACTATCTATCTTTAATCATAGGATTATTTTTATTAGTTATTTCAATTAAGAAAAACTTCTTACTAAGATAGAGTTAAAAAGATATAAATGTGGATTTTAAAAAGTATGTTACAAAAATTATTTAACAGGAGCAGGTTTTGCAATAGTAAATATCTCAAGTATTTTAGTCATTGCGACTGTATTTACTGTCTTTAAAAGTTTTAGATGATGGGAAATACCTTTCCTACAACAACCTATATGGAAGCTATATTGGGAGTAGGGACTTGGTGGAACAGGTCTATGGTTTCTTACAACATATATAATTTCACATTTTTAGAAAACTTTTTTTGGTAAAGAAAAAAACTAATTAAAAATAATCAAAATAGCAAATGTAATTATATTTATTTTAGCATTAGCTATAATATTTTTATGCAATTAAGAAGATAATAAATTAGGAAGGAACAAAATGATAGATGTAAAAAAATGTTGCTAGTGAGTTCAGTAAATACATTGAATTTGATAGTAATAAAAAAAGGTATTAAAGTTGGTGTAGCTATGAGTGGAGGTGTGGATAGCTCTACAGTTGCTTACCTATTAAAAACAACAAGGTTACGATATTTTTTTGGAGTAACTATGAAAAACATTTAAAGATGAGGATTCAGATGCTAAAAAAAGTATGTGATGACTTAGGGATAGAACACTATGTTTTAGATGTTAGAGATGAATTTAAAGAAAAGGTTATGGATTATTTTGTAAATGAATACATGAATGGAAGAACTCCTAATCCCTTGTATGGTTTGCAATAGACATATAAAGTTTGGTAAAAATGTTAGATTTTTATTCTGTCTAAAGGGAGCTAGTTTTATGGCAACTGGGCATTATACTAAAGCTAAAAAAATGGACTATTGAGTGTTGGAGATGACTCTAATAAGGATCAAGTTTATTTTCTATCTCAAATTCAAAAAAAGATAGATTAAGTAAGATTATTTTTTTCCAGTTGGAGATTTAGAAAAACCTAAATTAAGAGAACTTGCTAAACAAATTGGAGTAAGAGTATATTCTAAAAAAAGACTCTCAAGAAATTTGCTTCGTAGATGATGGAAAAATTAAAAAGAATTTTTTTAATTGAAAAATACTAAAGGAAAGGCTGAAAAAGCCTGGAAATATTATAGATAAAAAAATGGAAAGATTTTTAGGAAAACATAAAGGGATTTTTCATTCTATACTATAGGTCAAAAGAAAAGGTTTAGGAATATCTAGTGAAGAGCCACTATATGTTTTAGCCTTTGATAAAGATAACAACAATATCATAGTTGGAGAAAACGAAGATTTATTTAAAGATGAGCTTACAGCTACAAGATTAAATTTATTTTCAGTTCCAAGCTTAGAGAGTTTAGATAATTTAGAATGTTTTGCAAAAAAACACGTTCAAGAGATATTTTACATAAATGTGTCTTAAAGAAAAAAATGGAGATAATTTCAAGTGAAATTTATAGACAATAAAGTTAGAGCTATTACACCAGGACAAGGAATTGTTTTTTTACAATAACGATGGCAATGTAATAGCAGGTGGTTTTATTGAAAGTTAGTTGGTAACAAATTTATAATATAAGTTTTTTTAAAAAAAGTTTTAATTTTAGGAGGATTAATGAAATTAGTTGATGAATTTAAAGCATTTGTAATGCGTGGTAATGTAGTTGATATGGCAGTTGGGGTTATCATTGGAGGAGCTTTTTGGTAAAAAATAGTAACAAGCTTTAGTTAATGATATCTTTATGCCAATTATAGGAATGGTTTTAGGAAATGTAGATTTTACTAGTTTAGAAATCAAAATTAGGAGAACCTGTTGAAGGAGCTGAACAAGCTGCTATTAGATATGGTATGTTTCATTCAAGAAATAGTAAATTTCCTTATAATTGCACTTTTGTATTTTTATGGTTATAAAAACTAATCAATAAAGTACAAAAAGAAAAAAAGATGAAGAACCTGCTCCAGCACCTGAACCAACAAAAAGAAGAAGTATTACTTACTGAAATAAGAGATGCTTTAAACAAAATGGCTGATAAATAAGAAAAAAATAAGAGAACTTTTTTTGAAGTAAAAAAATTTAAAAAAAGTTCTCTTTTTTTTTAACTTGCTTTATATGTCAAAAATTATATAATAAGGTAAAATTTATTTGTTATAGAGGAGGGATTATGACTTTATTTCTTTTTAATGGTTCTGGCATATTTTTATGGGAGCGATTCCAAGTGGAGTATGGCTAGGTAAAATTTTTTTAAAAAAATATAGATGTAAGAGATTATGGAAGTAAAAAAATAGTGGAGCTACAAATTCATACAGAGTTTTAGGAGCAAAGCTAGGAACAACAGTATTGATAATGGATGTTCTTAAAGGTTTTTCTTCCTTTATACATTGCAAAGCAAGTTTGACTTTAGAATACAATGATTTAGTTTTAATAGGTTTAGTTGCAATCTTAGCTCATACTTATTCTTGCTTTTATATCTTTTTAGAGGTGGAAAAGGAGTTGCAACAAGTTTAGGGAGTATTTTCTATTCTTAATACCAGTAATAACTTTAATATTGTTAGCTATATTTATAGTGATAGTATATTTTACAAGATATATATCATTGGGTTCTATATCAGCAGCCTTTTTATTGCCTATTTTTTTACATTTTTTTCAGATAAAGGGATCGTATTTATTTGTACTATCTTTGATAATCGGAATCTTTGTAATATATAGACATAAAAGCAAATATCTCAAGACTACTTAGTGGAACTGAAAGTAAATTTAAATTTTTAATATTTTGGGGAGGAAAAATATGCATATTAAAAGTAAATAGACAGAATTTTTTTAACAGCTGTTAGAATAGTTGAAAAAAATCAATAAAAGATAATAAGATTAAACCAATTCTTTCTTGTGTTTATGCAAAAGTTAAGGATAATAAAGTATATTTTACTGGAACAAATTTAGATACAACTATAAAGACTTCTATAGATGTAAATGAAGTCATAAGAGAAGGAGAAGTTGCTTTTTAGTCCTTCTATCATAGATGAATATTTAAAAAGAAATAAAAAGATGAGTTTGTAGTTTTAAGAGTTGAAAATGGAAATATTCTATTTATTGAAACTGAAGATTCTACAACAGAATATGATGTATTCACTACGGAAGATTATCCAAATACATTTTGAAGATATAAATTTAAATGAAAATAACTTTTAAATTTGAAATGCCTAGTCAAGAGCTAGTTGAAATCTTTGAGAAAGTTTTATTCTCAGCTGATACTCCAGATAACATAGCTATGAACTGTATTAGAATAGAAAGTAATAATAAGACTTTTAAATTTTGTTTCAACTAATACTTATCGTTTAACTTATTTAAAAGAAAGATGTAGAAAAAAAGAAATTAATGACTTTGCAGTAAGTGTTCCAGCTGATACTATTTCTTCTATTGTTAAAAATTGTTAAAGGTTTAGATAATGAGCTTATAAAAAAATCTATAAGGAAGATGCTCATCTATATTTTTAAATATAAAGGAAACTACTATAATTACAAAAATTAATTGAGTTAAGATTCCCTAATTATGCAGATATATTATCAAATATAACTTATGATAAAAAAATTATCTATAAATAATGAAAACATTTACTAATTTATTAAAAAAAGAGTTTTTAATTTTCTCAAGAAGTAATATGGAATCTAAATATTCATCAACTTATCAATTTAAACATGGTATTAATGAAGAAAAGTAAGTTAATAATATCAGCTTTAAATGATATTGCAAGAATAAATGAAGAGTTAAATATTAGCTTTGAAGGTGAAGATTTAAAAAATTTCTTTAAATTCTAAATATTTATTAGAATTTATACAAAAATATTCCTAAAGGAAAAAAGAATTAGTTTTAGAATTTATGTATGCTAATTCAGCAGTAAAAGTATATGAAAAAGATAATGAAAGATTATATTTATATATTAATGCCATTGGCACTGAGAGATTAAAAAAATAAAAGAGACTATTGCAATAGTCTCTTTTTCTTATTCTCCGTGATATTCTCTTGCTTTTGGTGGTATATAAGAAGCTATAAATTTTTCCATTTCTTCAAAAGAGTCAGTGAAGCAAAGTTTTTCTCTAGCTTCTTTTTTCATATATCCTTTTTCAACCATTAAATCATAAAAATCTCTGATATGATTGTAGTAATTATCAAAATTAAAAAAATATACAAGGGACAAGGATGTAAAGCTAAAACTGCCCAAGAAACAACTTCAGTTATCTCTTCTAAAGTTCCAGGTCCTCCAGGAAGTGCTATAAAGATATCAGCTAAATCTGCCATTTTCTTTTTTCTTTCAGACATAGTATCAACTTTTATAAGTTTAGTGATACCATCATGAGCAATTTCTCTTTCTGATAGAAAATGAGTTATTATTCCTGTAACTTTTCCACCATTTTTCAAGAACTGAATCAGCAATCAGTCCCATTAAACCAGATCTACCTCCACCGTAAACAAGATTATAATTATTTTTTCCTATCCATTCTCCAAGTTTTCTAGTTATATCTTGATATGATTTATCAACTCCAAATGATGCTCCCACAATATACTGTAACATTCTTTTTTTCATTCTCTACCTCCCGACTTTTTACGAATTAAAAACATATTTGCTAACAATCCTACGATTGATATTATTATAGTATAACATATATTTTCAAGAATTTCTTTTGAATTTTTTTGAATATATATTTATCTTTATTTTGAAAAAATCTTAAAATTATGGCAACAACATTGATACTTATATAGGCATAGGTGAAAGCAACTATATCTGATTTATCAAAAGTTCCTACAGGAGTTCCATGTCCCACCAAAAAAACTTTTTGTACAAATTCTCCTAAGATAACAAGTAAATATATAAAGAAAAAAACCATACAACATGAAGAAAAGAATCTTTTTCTAGCAATTAAAAAAATACTGCTCCAGCAGAAAAAAAGCCATAAGCCATCAGGTAGTGAATAGATAACCCATGTTGGAAATAGTTTTTCTGTATAGAGTGGCTGTTTCTCTTGCTAGAAGAACAAAAGCCATTGATATCCAAAAAAATGTATAAAAATTGTAATAATAGAGGTTTTTACTTCTATACAAAAGATAAATTAAAGCTCCTGTAAGTAGAGGTAAAAAGACTAATAAAAATTTTTATTTTTCTTCATGCTCTTTCCCTTTCAAATTTTATATCCATAGGTTATAGCCTAAAAATGAAAAAATGTCAATAAAAATTTTTTTAAAAATAAAAAGAGGAAAAAAATTTCACTTATTTTACTTTAAAATTTAAAAAGTTAAGTAGATTTTAACTAAATCTTAACTTTTTTTAAGCTATACTGTATATAATAAAAAAATTGATATTAATTGAAATTTTGTGATAAATTATTCTTTAGGATAAATTAAAATTTTTGAAAAATAAGTGGATAAAAAAATTACCTGATTATGATATTTGGAAATTATACATAAGCTAGGGGGAATTATGATAATAGGTTTAACTGGTGGAATAGCTAGTGGTAAAAAGTACTGTATCAAAAATATTTAGCTGAAAAAAAGGTTTTAAAGTCTATGATGCAGATAAAATTGCAAAAGATATTTCAGAAAAAAATTTAGTTCAAGAAGAAATAATTTTAAATTTTGGAGATAAAATTTTAACTGAAGATGGAAAAGTTGATAGAAAAAAATTAAAAAGAAATAGTTTTTTTGCTGATAAAGATAAATTAAAAAAATTAAATGCTATAATACATCCAAAAAGTTATTGATTTCTATAGAGAATTAAAAAGAAAAAAATACAGATGAAACGATAATTTTTGACGTTCCCTTTACTTTTTGAAAGTGGAATAGACAAATTTTGTGATAAAAATATTAGTTGTTATCTCAGACTATGATGTTCAATTAAATAGAATAGTTGAAAAGAGATAATATAGACAAAAGAACTTGCAAGTAAAAATAATAAAAATCTCAAATATCAAATGAAGAAAAGAATAAAAGAAAGCTGATATTGTTATAGAAAAATAACACAAGTTTAGAAGAATTATATGAAAAAAAGTAGAAAGGTTTTTGTGAAAAAAATATGAAAATTGTAGCACCTGCAGGTAATATGGAGAGGTTCTATTCTGCTATTAGTGCAACAGCTGACGAAATATACCTAGGTTTAAAAGGTTTTGGAGCAAGAAGAAATGCTGAAAACTTTACAGTTGAAGAATTAAAAAAAGCAATAGATTATGCACATTTAAGAGGAAGTAGAATATTCTTAACTCTTAATACTATAATGACTAATAGGGAGATAGAGCTTCTATATCCAACTTTAAAAAGAACTATATAATTATGGTTTAGATGCAATAATAGTTCAAGATTTAGGTTATGCAGAATACTTGCATAAAAATTTCCCTAGTATAGAAATTCATGGTAGTACACAGATGACTGTTGCCAACCATTATGAAATCAATTATTTAAAAGGAATTAGGTTTCAAAAGAATAGTTTTACCTAGAGAATTAAGCTTTGAAGAGATAAAAGAAATCAGAGAAAACACAGATATGGAGCTTGAAATCTTTGTTTCAGGCTCATTATGTATATCATTTTCTGGTAATTGCTATATGAGTAGCTTCATAGGTGGAAGAAGTGGTAATCGTGGAATGTGTGCCCAACCTTGTAGAAAAGAATACAAGACTTCTTGTGGAGAAAAATCATATTTTTTAAGTCCTAAAGACCAGTTATATGGTTTTGATGAAATAAAAAAACTACAAGAAATCGGAGTAGAAAGTATAAAAGTTGAAGGAAGAATGAAAGATGTTTCTTATGTCTATGAGACAGTTTCTTATTTTAGAAGCTTAATAAATGGAATAGATAAGGAAGAAAACACTCATAAATTATTCAATAGAGGTTATTCAAAGGGATATTTCTACAACAATGATAAAAGCCATTATGAATAGAGATTATTCATATAATATGGGTGAAAAAAATAGGAGAAGTCCTAGGAAAGAATATAAGGCTAGATGAAGATATAGTTTCAGGAGATGGGAGTAACCTTTGTCTCTAAGGATTATAAAAAAATCTTGGTGGAACATATATAGGAAAGATAAATGTAGCCAATGTAAAAAGAAGATAGAAAAAAATAGCTTATAAAAAAATGAAAAAAGTTAATTCTAAATTTTCCAGAAGGAACAAAAGTATATTTTTTTAGAAATTACAATAAAAAGATTAAATGATGAAATTTCAAAAAAATTAAAAAAATACAGATAAAAAAGTTAGAAGTAAATTTTGATTTTACTGCTAAATTAAATGAAAAAAATTAAATTTAAAAAAATTTATTTGGAAGATGAAAAATGGAAATAGAATTTTTAAATTTAGAAGAAATCTCTGAAACTTTAACTCAAAAAGGCACAAAAAGAGCTATAAGTGAAGAGGATATAAAGGAAAAAGTTATCTGAAATAGGTGACAGTGAATTTACTGTTAAAAAAATATTGAAGTTGATATAGATGAAGATATTTTTTTATTCCCCTATCAGAATTAAAAAAATTTAAAAAGAACAGCTGTTGAAAAGTTTAGAGAAGAGATACTTTCATATTTTTAGAAGAGATTTAGACAGTGAATTAAAAAGCATCTAATCAAGAATATTTTTAAATTAGAGATAGAAAAAAAGATGAACCTAAAGATGTAGAAATAAGGGTTATTGTCTCTAATGAGGAACAAAAGAAGCTTTTTTTAGAAAAAAAGTAAAAGATGAATATAACATAAGTGAAATATATGATAGAACTTATGATATAGCTAAACAATCTAAGTTAAGTCAACATAACTTAGATAATAAATTAGCTTCTAATCTCTATGAGTTATTAGAAAATAAAAAAATTCATCTGTTATGTTGAATTGGAATATGAATATAGTAAATTCTTATACTATTTCAGTTTTGGAGAGAATAAAGAACCTAGAAAGTTTTATAGTTTCACCTGAAATAAACTTTTGCTAAAGATAAGAGAATTAGGAAAGACAAGATTAAAAAAAGGCTTTTGCTAGTTTATTCAAAGTTAAAAGGAATGACTATAGATGTGGACATAGCTGAGAATAAAGATGAAGTTATTACCAATAAAAGAAAATGACAGATTTAATATTATCAGAAATGAATATGGTACAGAAATATTTTTTTAGATAAGCCACTTAATATCATCAATATAGAAGAAGATATTAAGAAACTAAATGTGGATATAATAGTTTTAGAATTTACTACTGAAACTATTGATGAAATAAAAAAAGTTTTTAAAAACAATTAAAGACAAGAAAAAGGCGAATACAGAGAATATAACTATAAAAAGGGGGGGTGTATTGATGTCAGGACATAATCATAAACTTATAAGAAAACCTAGCCACTTGCTTTTCGGTTTAGGAGAAATGTCATTTATGCCAGGAACATTTGGAACTCTTGGAGGAATACCAATATTTTTTTATTCTTAACATATATTAAAAAGATTCTTTTATAAATGTAATGGTTTACAATTCATTTTACTTAGTATTTTTAGTTACATTCTTTGCTATAGCAGTCTATGTATCAGATATATGTGAAAAAGAAATATTTAAAAAAGAAGACCCACAAGCAGTTGTAATTGACGAAGTTCTTGGGTTTCTTGACTACCTTATTTTTTTAATCAATCCTGTTGGAGTAAAGGCAACTTTAATTGCTATGGGATTAGCATTTGTAATTTTTAGAATATTAGATATAACTAAAAATAGGACCTATATATAAATCACAAAAATTTTTGGAAATGGTGTAGGAGTAGTCTTAGATGATTTCTTAGCTGGAATTATAGGCAACTTTTATTCTAGTATTTATCTGGACAAAAATTTTTTTCTATTAATGGAGGAAAAAAATGAAAGCAGGAATATTTTTTTAGTAGGAACGGAATTATTAAATGGAGCGACAATAGATACAAATAGTATCTATATAGCAGAAGAGTTAAATAAATATGGAATAGAAATAGAATTTAAAAATGACAGTTAGAGATGTCATGGATGAAATAGTAAAAAGCTTTAAAAATATGCTAAAAAAAGAATGTTGATTTAGTTATTTTAACAGGTGGTTTAGGACCCTACTGATGATGATATAACTAAAGGAAGCAATGGCAAAGTTTTTTTAAAGAAAAAAATTAGTAGTAGATGAAAAAAAGAAAAAAATGAGCTTTTAAAGAAATATAAAGCATATAAAAAATCCTAATAAGACTAATTTTAAGGAAGTTGAAAAAGCCTGAAGGAGCTGTCAGTTTTAAAAAAATGATGTAGGTATGGCACCAGCGGTTTATGTTGATGGTCTAGTTGCCTTTTCCAGGTTTTTCCAAATGAATTAAAAAAATATGTTTCCTAAATTTTTTTAAAAATATTATGTTAAAGAAAATAATTTAAAAAAACTCAAATATATATCAAAGATATAATTACTTATGGTATAGGAGAAAGTGTCCTTGAAAAATACTGTAAAAGATTTATTTACTGAAGAAGGTATATTCTATGAGTTTTTAGTTAAGGACTATGGAACTCTAATAAGACTACAAACAAGTAGTAAAAACAAAAAAAGAGTGTAGAAAAAAATTGTTAAAAAAATTATATAATAGAATATCTGAGTTCATAATCGGGGAAGATAATGACAGAATAGAAAACACAATTTATGAATGCTCTAAACTCAGGTAAAAAAAGCCACTTACAATTTCAACAGCAGAGTCTTGTACAGGGTGGAATGATAGCTAGTAAGTTGATTGAAGTTTCCAGGAATATCTGAAAAACTTTATAGAAAGTATAGTTTCTTATTCAAATGAAGCTAAGATTAAAAAGATTGAAAAGTAAAAAAAGAAACTTTTAGAAAAAAATATGGAGCTGTGAGTGAAGAGGTAGCAAGGGAAATGCTTGCAGGTCTAAAGACAGATGTTGCAATTTCAACTACTGGAATAGCAGGTCCTGGTGGAGGAACAAAAAGAAAAAAACCTGTTGGGCTTGTATATATTGGAATTAGAGTAAAAGATGAAGTAAAAGATTTTTTTAGAAGAGAATTAAAAGGTGATAGAAATAAAATAAGACAAAGAGCAATGATGCATGCTCTTTATAACTTATTAAAAAAATATTAAAATAAAAAGGTACGGTAAAAGGAAATGACTATAGGTGAGAAATTAAAGAAAAAGTAGAAACGATAAAGGAATGTCTTTAAGAGAACTTGCAACAAAAAGTGGATTTATCAGCAAGTTTCTTATCTCAAATTGAACAAGGAAAAAGCTTCTCCTTCAATAGAAAAATTTAAAGAAGATAGCTCATACTCTAGATGTTAGAGTTGCATATCTTATTGAAGATGAAGAGGACGATATTAGAAATATTGAATATGTTAAGGCTGCAAATGTAAGATATATAGAAAGTATTGATTCAAATATCAAAATGGGAATTTTACTTGCAAGCAACAAAGAAAAAGAATATGGAACCTATAATTTATGAAATAGGTATAGATGGTGAAAGTGGAAGAGACTATTATAGTCATGGTAATTCAGAAGAATTTATATATATATTAGAAGGTGAACTAGAAGTATATGTGGCTAACAAAAAAATATAAAGTTAGCAAAAGGGTGATAGCCTATATTTTAAATCTAGTTTAAACCATAGATTTAAAAAAATACTTCGAAAAAAAGAAGTAAAAAGCACTGTGGGTAGTTAGCCCACCGACATTTTTAATTGGAGGTAATATGAAAATAGAAATAAAAGATTTTAACACCACTTAGGTTAACTAAGTTATTTATAGCAACAAGCAGATGGCTTTTAAAATATGCTGATGTTTTAAATGACTTAAATGTTTACCCAGTTCCTGATGGAGATACAGGAACAAATATGTCAATGACATTACAATCTGTAGAAAAATGCTTTAATAGGTTTTACAAACTGAACCTAAAAATGGAAGAGCTTGTAGATATAATTTCTGAAGCTGTTCTATTAGGAGCAAGAGGAAACTCAGGAACAATTTTATCTCAAATTATTCAAGGATTCCTAGATGAAGTTAGAGATACAGAAGAAATTACTATTCCTAAAGCTGCAAGAGCATTTTGTTTCTGCAAAAGAAAGAGCATATATGGCTGTTAGTCAACCAGTTGAAGGAACAATACTTACTGTTATAAGAAAAGTTTCTGAAGCAGCAATAGCTTATGAAGGTCCAAAAGATGATTTTATACCTTTCTTAGTTCATTTAAAAAATGCTGCTGCTGAAGCAGTTGATGATACTCCTAATCTTCTACCTAAATTAAAAGAAGCTGGAGTTGTTGATGCAGGAGGAAAAGGGATTTTCTATGTACTTGAAGGGTTTTGAAAAAAATCTGTAACAGATCCTGAAATGCTAAAAAGACTTTAGCTAGAATAGCAAATTCTCAAGTAAACAGAAAACAAAAAAACTTGAATATGTAAATAAAAAAATGAAATAAAATTTCAAATATTGTACTGAGTTTATAATAGAATCAGGAGATTTTGATTTAGAAGAATATAAGGCAAAAATTCAACAACTTGGAGATTCTATGGTTGTTGCACAAACAAGAAAGAAAACTAAGACACATATACACACTAACCATCCCAGGACAAGTCTTAGAAATAGCTGGAGCTTTAGGTAACTTAAACAATATGAAAATTGAAAATATGGAAATTCAACATAACCATGTTTTAGTTAAAGAAGAAGAATTAAATGGTGGAAAAAGCTCCTGTAGTTGAAGAGGAAGAAACAGTTAAATTACTATTTAACGAAAAAAATATTGAAAAATAATGTAGCTATCTATGCTGTTGTAGACAATAAAAATATAGCTGAACTTTTCTTAAAAGATGGAGCTGCAGCAACTTTAATTGGAGGACAAACTAAAAATCCTTCTGTTGCTGATATAGAAGATGGATTTGAAAAAAAGATTAGTGCAAAAAAACTATATACATACTGCCTAATAATAAAAAAATATCATTGCTAGTGCAAAATTAGCAGCAAAAAGAGATAAAAAGAGATATTATAGTTATAGATACAAAAACAATGTTAGAAGGATATTACTTTCACTAAAAAAATAGAAAAGATGAATCTTCAAAGTCTATTAAGACAATTGAAATTTAATAACTCTATTGAAATTACAAAAGGCTGTTAGAGATACTAAAGTAAATAATATAGAAATTAAAAGTTGGAGATCATATAGCTCTTGTAAATGGAGCTTTAACAGAAAAAAAGCAGGAACACTTGAAGAATTTAGTTAAAAATAGTATGTGATAAATATATAAATGATAAAAACTTTATCTCTTACTGTAGTTAAAGGAAAAAAACAGCTACAGAAGAAGCTAATGGAATTATCACTGCTAAGAATTTAAAGAAATTCTATATGTATGATGGAGAACAAGATAACTATTCTTACTATATCTACTTAGAACAAAGAGATCCTAGTCTATCAAAGATAGCTATCTTAACAGATTCAGCTTCAGATTTAACTCATGAAATGATAGAAGGACTAGATATAACAATTATACCTGTAAGACTTAGAATAGGTGAAAAATAACTATAAAGATGGTGTTGATTTAACTAAAAAAGAGTTTTGGCATAAACTTATAACAGAAAAGGTTGTTCCAAAAACTGCTCAACCTTCTCCAGCAGAATTTAGAGATTATTATGAAGAATTATTTAATAAAGGATACGAAAAAATAATTTCTATTCATATGTCTAGTAAGATGAGTGGAACTCAACAAGTTGCAAAAGTTGCAAGAGAAATGATAAAAAGAGAAAAAGATATAATTATAGTTGACTCTAAGTCTGTAACATTTGGTCAAGCTTATCAAGTGCTTGAAGCTGCAAAAATGGCTAAAGAAGATGCAAAACTTGAAACTATACTAGCAAGACTTTATGAAATTGCAGATAAAATGAAAGTATACTTTGCAGTAAGTGATTTAACTTACTTAGAAAAAAAGGTGGAAGAATTGGAAGAGCTTCTTCAATGATAGGAAGTCTTTTAAAAATTAAGACCAGTTCTAAAAATTGAAGATGGTGAAGTTACTCTTGAAACTAAGACTTTTGGAGAAAGAGGAGCTATCTCTTACATGGAAAAAATTATAAAAAATGAAGGTAAAAATAGTATCTATCTATACACAGCTTGGGGAGGAACTAACCAAGAATTACAAAGTACAGATATCTTAAAAGAAAAACAGCAGATACTATGAGAAAAAAATAGAATATAAAGGAAGATTTGAAATAGGAGCTACTATAGGTAGTCATAGTGGTCCTGTCTTTGGTATTGGTATTATATCTAAAAATTAGATAAAAACAATAAAAAAAGGCTAGAATAAATTTCTTATATATGATAAAAATTTAATATAAATTAAAAAAATTATAGGAGGTTTTTTTCTGTGTCTGGACATAGTAAATGGAATAATATACAACATAGAAAAAGGTGCTCAAGATAAGAAAAAGAGCAAAGTTATTTACAAAAATTTGGAAGAGAGTTAACAATTGCAGCTAAAGAAGGAGGAAGTGATCCTAACTTCAATCCAAGACTTAGACTTGCAATAGAAAAAGCTAAAGCTGGAAATATGCCAAAAGATATTCTAGAAAGAGCTATTAAAAAAGGTTCTGGAGAATTAGAAGGTGTAGATTTTACAGAAATGAGATACGAAGGTTATGGTCCTGCAGGAACTGCATTTATAGTTGAGGCTGTAACAGATAATAAAAAAATAGAACAGCGTCTGAAATGAGAATGACATTTTTCTCGTAAAGATGGAAATCTTGGAGCTGATGGAGCAGTATCTTGGATGTTTAAGAAAAAAAGGAATCATAACTGTAAAAATCTGAAGGTATAGATATGGATGAGTTTATGATGGCAGCATTGGAAGCAGGAGCAGAAGATGTTGAAGAGACTGATGGAGTTTTTGAAGTTACAACTGAATACACAGAATTTCAAACAGTTTTAGAAAAACTTAAAGAATGCTGGTTATCAATATGAAGATGCAGAAATCACTATGATACCTGAAAAATACTGTTGAAATCACTGATTTAGAAACAGCAAAAAAAGGTTATGGCTCTTTATGATGCTTTAGAAGATTTAGATGATTCTCAAAAATGTTTACTCAAACTTTGATATTTCAGATGAAATATTAGAACAATTAGATTAAAAATAAAAAGTGGAGCTGTTGAAAATATTTTACAACAGCTCATTTTTTCTAAGGAGTCTATATGATAGAAACTTATAAAAAGATGTATACTAAGTTGGAAGATCTTCCTAGTAAATATATAACAGCAAAGCAAGTAGTAAATCTAAAATCTTTAGGGTATAGATACAATTTATGACTTTAATCTATTATTTTCCTAGAGCATACGATAATAGAAGTAATGTTAAAAAAATATTGGAGATTTAACCTTTTAATGAATATGTGGTTGTTAAGGCTAGTGTTATGTCTGTTCTTAATATGCCAAATAGAAGTGGGAAAAAAATTGTTAAGGCTATGATAACTGATGGGACAGGTATAATGGAAGTCTTATGGTTTGGTATGCCCTTATATAAGTAAGTCACTTAAAGTAGGAGAAGAATATATATTTATTGGACAAACTAAAAAAATCTAATCTTTTTTTCAATTTATAAATCCTGAATATAAATTGTATAAAGGACAAGAAAAAGAAACAGCTAAAGAAATTTTTACCAATATATAGTTCAAATAAAAAGTATTACTCAAAAATACTTTAAGAAAAAAATAATTAAGAAATTTTTTTAGAAAAACTTTTTAAAAAATACTTTGAAGAAAAATATTCCTAATGATTTAGTTAAAGGATATAAAGAGATTTTTTTGAAAGAACTCAAGCAATTAAAAAAATATACATTTTCCTGAATCAGTTCAAGCAATAGAAGCTGCTAATCTAAGATTTGCAACAGAAGAACTATTAATTTTAGAATTGGGGTATACTTAAAAAAATAGATTTATTATAGACAGTCTAAATACTAAAAAAATATGAGATTGAAGGAAAAAAAGAAAAAAAGTAAAAAAAGTTTCTAGAACTTCTACCCATTTGAATTAACTAGAGCTCAAAAAAAGGTTATAAAAAGAAATCTATGATGAGATTTCAGATGGAAAAAAATTGTGAATAGACTTGTGCAAGGTGATGTTGGAAGTGGGAAAAACTGCAGTTGCAACAGTTATGCTTATCTATATGGCAGAGAAATGGCTATCAAGGAGCATTGATGGCACCAACAGAAATTCTAGCTAATCAACATTATTTAGGTATGAAAGAAAGACTTGAAAAAAATAGGTCTAAGAGTAGGTTTATTGACTTCTAGTATAAAAGGTAAGAAAAAAAGACTGAGATATTAGAAGCTATTGCTAATGGAGATATTGATATAGTTATAGGAACTCATTCTCTGATAGAAGATAATGTAGTATTTAAAAAAATTAGGTCTTATAGTTATAGATGAACAACATAGATTTGGTGTAAATCAAAGAAATAAATTAAGAGAAAAAAAGGGTTTCTTAGGCAATCTTTTTAGTTATGACTGCTACTCCTATCCCTCGTTCATTGGCTTTAAGTATCTATGGAGATTTAGATTTATCAATAATAGATGAGTTACCACCAGGAAGAACTCCTATAAAAAAACAAAATGGATAGCTAATGATAAAGACTTATCAATAATGTATGATTTTATCTATAAAAAAAGTAAATAGTGGAAATCAAGCATATTTTGTTGCACCACTTATTGAAACAAGTGATAAAATGGCTTTTAAAAATCTGTAGATAAGGTCTCTGAAGAGATAGAAAGAAGATTTTCAGATAAGAAAAATTGGAATAATTCATGGAAAGATGAAAGCTAAAGAAAAAGATGAAGTTATGCTTAAATTTAAAAAAATAAAGAATATGATATCTTAATAGCAACGACAGTTATTGAAGTTGGTATAGATGTGCCCAGCCTCTACTATTATGACTATTTATAATGCTGAAAGATTTGGACTATCTGCTCTACATCAACTTAGAGGAAGAGTTGGGAAGAGGTTCAAAACAATCATATTGTTTTTTTAATTTCTGAGTCAACTACTGAAAACTCTAAACAAAGATTATCTATTATGGAAAAAAACAGAAGATGGATTTGTAATAGCTGAAGAAGATTTGAAATTAAGAAATTCAGGAGAAATCTTTTGGTTTGAGACAAAGTGGATTTAGTGATTTAAAAATTTCATAGATATCATATATGATAGTAAGACTATAAAAAGATGTTAGAGATTTATGTATAGCTTATTTAAAAAAAGAATAAAGGAAAAAAATTAAAAAAATGAATTTTTTTAAAAATATGATATAGAAAGAAAATTCTCAGACTTACAATCAGGAAATTAAAAAAAGTTATTACTAAATTAAAAGTAAAAAAATAAGTAAGTTATGAATGTAGATTTTAGATAAAAAAAATCAAATAGAATGAGCCGAGTAAATGTCGACATGTCTGAGCTAACATTGTAGGAGTCTGGTCAATCTTATAAACAGCAATTAGTTTGATTTTCTCATAGAAAATTTTTTACTAGAAATCTACTCAGTAACGAACTTATTTTTTTACTTTTTTTATTACTCATAATAGCTATTATTAATAAATATTTCCTACTAGTCCAACAATTTCTTTAGCTTTTTTTGAATTTTTTTCTATAGCTATGGCTCTTGCTTTTTTTAGAACCTTCATTTAAAAACATCTTTTACATAATCTATGTCTTTCTCAAGTTCTTCTCTTTTTTTCTCTAGCAACTGCAAAATATTCTAGGATAGAATTTAATAATTCAGTTTTTGCATGTCCATAACCAAAAATTACCTGCTAAGAATTTTATCCTTTTAATTCATTTTGTTTATCTATATTATTGAATAAAGCATATAGTTTTAGCATATATTATTGTCAGGGATTTTTTTGGTTCTTCAAGTGGAGTAGAGTCAGTAACTATACTCATAACTTGTTCTTTTAATTTTTTTTCTTAGTAACAAACATATTAATAGTATTGTTATATGATTTACTCATTTTTTTGTCCATCAGTTCCAGGAACAATAGCAGAGTCATCTAAAAATTAGTGGTTCAGGGTAGTTTAAAAAAATTCCACTCCATATTGTTGATTGAATTTCATAGCAATATCTCTAGTCATTTCTAAATGTTGCTTTTTGATCTTTACCAACAGGTACTAGATCTGAATCATAAATTAAAATATCTGCTGCCATTAATATAGGGATAAGTTAAAAGTCCTGTGTTTGCTGGAATTCCTTTAGCTGTTTTATCTTTATATGAATGTCCTCTTTCTAAAAGTCCAATAGGAGTTATATTTGAAAGAAGCCATGTCAACTCAGTATGTTCAGGGACATTAGATTGTAAAAATATAGTTGATTTACTTGGATCAAGCCCAATAGCAAGATAATCCAAAACTATATTATATGTATTTTCTCTTAGTGTTTCAGGATTAGTAAGTGATGTTAAAGAATGATAGTCAGCAATAAAATAGAAACCATCATAATCACTTTGTAAATCCACAAATTGTTTCATTGCACCAAAGTAGTTTCCTATATGAAGAATTCCACTTGGTTGTATTCCAGATAAACTTCTTTTTCATTTTTATATCTCCTTAAGTCAAAAATTTATAATAATTAGTAAATTGTAACATAGTAGCAAGTAGTTTTCAAGTTAAACTATAATTCTTTTAACTCTTCTACCTATACCTGTCATGAATTCCCATACACAAAACTCTGGAATGTTTAAATTATCTATGATATCAGCATTTATAACTGTAACTTCATCAGATATTTTTTTATAGTTTTTTTCAAGTTCTTTAGGTATTCTCACCATAGTCATATCCATACAGATATTACCTATTATTTCACATCTATGATTATTTATTAAAAACATAGCCACCCTTTAGTTAGGTATTTTTTTAAACCATCTGCATAACCTATAGGTATAACTGCATAAGTTGAGTCAGCTGGAAGAGTATAGTGTCTACCATAAGACACAAAAAGAGTCTTTATTAACTTTTTTTGTAAATAGAACTTTTTGACTTTATAGTAAATACATTTTTTTAAAACAAGGAGTTTTCTTGTTACCTGTGAAAGAATACATAGCTATACCAGCTCTTACAAGATTTCCCAATATATTTTCATGAAAAATTAGTTATACCAGCACTATTAGAAATGTGTATATATTTTAAATCTAAGCCCTTTACTATATTTTTTTAAACTTTTCAATTTGCTCTAAAGTAAAAATTCTTAGTGTCTATAGTATTACCATCACTATCTGACAGATGAGTAAAAAAATTCCAACTAGATTTAAGTTATGAGTTTTACAGAAATTTATTACTTCTTCAGCTTCATAAACTTCAAAACCTAATCTTGTCATACCTGTATCAAATTTTAAATGTATATTAGGATTTAAATTATTTTCTACTAAAAAAATTTTTAGTTGTTGCATAGAACTAATGGCTACTATGTATATCTCTTTTAGTTGCTTCAATCAATTCATCTTCAAAACTTGCACCTAAAATTAAAAAGTTAGCTTTTATACCAGCTTCTTGTAATTCTATTACTTCTTCAAGATTAGCAAGTCCAAAAAAATTAACTCCTACCTCTTGTAAAATTTTAGCAATCTCTACAGAACCCAATCCATAGGCATTAGCTTTAACTACTCCAAGAACCTCTCTATTATCTGCAAGTTCCTTTAAGTTTTAAAAATATTGTACTTTAGATTCTCTTTGTCAATTTCAACCCAAGTTCTCATTTTTTATAAGGGACTATTACATATTCTATTCTTAATTTTGCATCAGTCCCTTAGCCTCCTTTCATATCTTTTGTATATATAAGCAAAAATACACCATATGCCTAGACAATAGGTGTATTTAATAAAAATGTATTATTTTTATATTTCCCTAAATTTTTTTGGAAGCTGTCTTTGATAAAGTCTTTAAAAAAACAGTATCAGTAATTTTTCATTACTTTCACTTCTATCAACAGTTAGTAAAGAATATACTTTTTCTCGAATCTTCCCAAGCTCCTTTTTTTGGATACTTTTTTTTCATTGAAAGATCAGTAGAATAATTAGCTAAATCAGAGAAAGCAGGGATTAACAACATTTTTTGAAAAAAAGCATCCATATCTTCTAGATAACCTCTAAGTTGAGCTTCAACTTCAGCTTTAACTTTTTTTCTTAAAGATTCAGAAGCAGATTTATTAGCACGTGATTGTCCCTAATGTAGAACCACTTTTTAGAAAGTTGAGAAGAAGCAACACTATAAAGTTCTTTTATCAGGATTAACTCTTGAAGCAACTGCTTCTTGTATAGCAGCTGGAGTAGAAGCATCAGTTAAAGAAAACTTGGAATATAAGATTCTATAGAACTACAAGCTGTTAATGTTATTAGTGATAAATAAAAAAATAAAAAAAGATTTTTATTTTTTTGTTCATAGTTATTCCTCCAAAAATATTTTTTTAATAAATTATATCATAAAAAAATCAAAAATAAAAATAACAAAAATGAAAGTGAAAAAAAAAGAAAGAAAAGTAGAGGTATTTACTCATATAAATAAAGAAAAAAAGTAAGAAATTTAGAAATAAAAAAATAAAAAAATATTTGAAAAAAACTTAGAAAAATATAATAAAAATGAAAGTATGATTTTTAATAAGTGTTAAGAATAAAAAAAGAGGTGAAACGATGTCAATTTTTAAAAGATTTAGTAAAAAAATTTAGGTTTAACTAATATAACACAATCAAAAAAAGAAGTATGTTACTGTTTCTGAAAACTAAACTCAGAAGAAGAAAAAAGAAAAAAAGCAAAAATATAAGGTAAAAAAATATTGATAATTTAAAAGAGGAAGAAATAACAAAATGTCCTACTTGTGGAGTTTTTATCTCATAAAGTCTGAGATAAAAGAAAATTTAAAAAAATGTCCAAACTGTAATCATTATTTTAATATGAGTGCTAGAGAAAGAATTGAACTTTTAATAGATGAAAGGAACATTTTAAAGAAGAAGATTCTAATTTAACAGCAGGAAACCCAATAGATTTCCCTGAATATACAGAAAAAGCATGAAAAAAAGCTGAACATGATTCAGGAATGAAAGAAGGAGTTATAAGTGGTCTAGGAGAAATTAATGGACTAAAAGTAAGTATAGCTTGTATGGACTTCAATTTTATGGGTGGAAGTATGGGTTCTGTTGTAGGAGAAAAAATAACTGCAGCTTTAGAAAGAGCTATAGAACATAAAATTCCAGCTGTTGTTGTTGCTATTTCAGGAGGAGCAAGAATGCAAGAAGGACTGTTCTCTCTTATGCAAATGGCTAAAACATCTGCTGCAGCTAAAAAAATGAGATTAGCAGGATTACCTTTTATATCTGTTCCAGTTAATCCAACTACTGGAGGAGTTACAGCTTCATTTGCAATGTTAGGAGATATTATTATAAGTGAACCTAATGCAAGAATTGGATTTGCTGGTCCAAGAGTTATTGAGCAAACTATTAGACAAAAAAATTGCCAGAAAAATTTTCCAAAAGAGTGAATTTTTACAAGAATGTGGAATGGTAGACATTATTGCTAAGAGAGAAGATTTAAAAAGAAACTATATTTAAGGTGCTTAATAACATAATTTAAGGAGGTAGTAAAATGCAATTTGAATTTCAAATAGAGAATTAGAACATAAAGATAGAAGAATTAAAAAAAGTTTTCTGAAGAAAAAGAAGTAGATCTTGACAGAAGAAATAAATAAATTAAAAAGATCAAAGAGATATTGCTCTTAAAGTTTCTATATGAAGATTTAACAGATTATCAAAGAGTTATAGTTTCTAGACATCCAGAAAGACCATATACTTTAGATTATATAGAAAAATATAACAACAGATTTTATTGAACTACACGGAGATAGATTATTTAGAGATGACCCTGCAATAGTTGGAGGACTTTGTAAGATTGATGGGAAAAATTTTATGGTAATTGGACATCAAAAAGGTAGAACAATGCAAGAAAAAGTTTATAGAAATTTTGGAATGGCGAATCCTGAAGGATACAGAAAGGCACTAAGACTTTATGAAATGGCTGAAAGATTTAGAATTCCTATTTTAACTTTTATTGATACACCGGGAGCTTATCCAGGACTTGAAGCTGAAAAACATGGGCAAGGAGAAGCTATAGCAAGAAACTTAATGGAAATGAGTGGAATAAAAACTCCTATAATTTCAGTTGTAATAGGAGAAGGAGGTTCAGGAGGAGCTTTAGGTTTAGGAGTAGCTGATAAAGTATTCATGCTTGAAAACTCTGTTTATTCTGTAATTTCACCAGAAGGATGTGCAGCAATATTATATAAAGATCCTAGTAGAGTGGAAGAAGCGGCAAATAATTTAAAATTATCATCACAAAGTTTATTAAAAGTTGGTTTGATAGATGGTATCATTGATGAAGCTCTAGGTGGAGCTCATCGTGGTCCTAAAGAAACAGCTTTTAATCTAAAAAGAGTGGTTTTAGAAACATTAGAAGAACTTGAAAAAAAGTTACCATTGGATGAATTAGTAGAAAAAAGATATGAAAAATTCAGACAAATGGGAGTATTTAATAGATAAGGTGGGGGAAAATGGAAAAAAATTAGCTATATTGACAAGTGGTGGAGATGCACCTGGAATGAATGCAGCTATAAGAGCAACAGCAAAAATTGCAGAATCTTATGGTTTTGAAGTCTATGGGATAAGAAGAGGGTATTTAGGAATGCTAAATGATGAGATATTCCCTATGACAGGTAGATTTGTATCAGGTATAATAGATAAAAGGTGGAACAGTTCTATTAACTGCACGTTGTGAAGAATTCAAAGAAGCAAGATTTAGAGAAATTGCAGCAAATAATTTAAGAAAGAAAGGAATAAATTATTTAGTTGTTATAGGTGGAGATGGTTCATATCGTGGAGCTAACCTTTTATATAAAGAACATGGAATAAAAGTTGTAGGAATTCCTGGAACTATTGATAATGATATCTGTGGAACTGATTTTACTCTTGGTTTTGACACTTGTTTAAATACTATTTTAGATGCTATGTCAAAGATTAGAGATACTGCTACTTCTCATGAAAGAACAATTTTAGTTCAAGTTATGGGAAGAAGAGCAGGAGACTTAGCTCTTCATGCTTGTATAGCAGGTGGTGGAGATGGAATAATGATACCTGAAATGGATAATCCTATTGAAATGTTAGCTTTACAATTAAAAGAAAGAAGAAAAAATGGTAAGTTACATGATATAGTTTTAGTTGCTGAAGGTGTTGGAAATGTACTAGATATAGAAGAAAAATTAAGAGGACATATCAATAGTGAAATTAGATCAGTTGTTTTAGGACATATCCAAAGAGGAGGAACTCCTTCTGGACGTGATAGAGTTCTAGCAAGTAGAATGGCAGCAAAAGCAGTGGAAGTATTTAAATAAAGGTGAAGCAGGAGTTATGGTTGGAATTGAAAAAGAATGAAATGGTAACTCATCCACTTGAACAAGCTTGCTCTGTTGATAGAAGAAAGAGTATAGAAAAAGACTATGATTTAGCTATTTTATTGTCAAGATAAGCGAGAAAAAGAGGTAAAAAAATGGATACTGTATTAGAATTAGTAAGAAAAGAAAGAAGAAAAAAATCAAATTAAAAGAGAAATAGAAGACAATGATAGAAAAAAATAAGGGATAATAGAAAAAGAGTAGAATTACTTCTTAACTTAAAAGACTACTTAAAAAGAAAGTATGTCTTATTCAGAAATCATTGACATTATAGAAAAATATGGAATCTGACTATGAAGATAGAGTAGATGATTATATAATTAAAAAAATGCTGAACTTGGCAAAGAAAGAAGAGAAATTAGCAAAAACAATAAAAAGAATTTAAGAAATCACTTAGTTAGGAGATAAATAATGCCAACTAAAAAGTTTAGAAAGACTGATATTGGAATTTAATAAATTACCAGGTGTTGGTCAAAAATCAGCAACAAGATATGCTTTTCATATACTAAATCAATCAGAAGAAGATGTTAAAAAAATTTTTGCAGAAGCTCTTTTTAGCAGTAAAAGATAATGTTAAAAAGATGCTCTATCTGTGGAAACTATTGTGAAAGTGATACTTGTAATATATGTTCTGATAATACAAGAAATCATAATATAATCTGTGTAGTAGAAGAAAGTAAAGATATTATGATTTTAGAAAAAAACTACAAAATATAGAGGAGTCTACCATGTTTTTAAATGGTAGACTTGATCCTTTAAATGGGATAACTCCTAATGAGTTAAATATTAAATCTTTGATTGAAAGATTAGGAAAAAGAAGATATTGAAGAAATAATTTTAGCAACTAACCCTAATATAGAAGGAGAAACAACTGCTATGTATCTTGCCAAACTTATTAAAGAAATTTTTGGTATAAAGATTACAAAAGTTAGCTAGTGGAATTCCTATGGGAGGAAACTTAGAATTTTCTGATACTGCAACTATCTCAAGAGCTTTAGATGATAGAGTTGAAATCTAAATAGAAGAGATATTATGGAGGAGAACTTTGTTTATAAAAAGGAATATCTATGAATATGATATATATAAAGCTAATATATCTTGCCTATTAGAGATGGGAGAAATATCTAAAGAGCAATATGATATGCTTAAAAGATATTCCAAAAGATGAAAGATCTAAGTTTGTTGCAGCATTTTGAAAAGATTAGAAAAAGATACAGCTAAGGATTATAGAAAAATATGTAGCTATAGCACTTGAAAAAAATTTAAAGTTCTTAATGATATAAAAAGAAAAGGATATTATTGAAGTAGCTTTTTGATGCTATATGGCTTGATAAAGAAGTGAGTAATTTACAAGTTACAGAAAATATAAAATTTACCTGTAAAAGAAAGGGCTAGTTCTATCTTAGAAATTAGAAAAAAAGTTAAATTTTATTTTAATTCTGTTGATAATACTTTCTTTCAAAGAGGCTTAGGGACAAAAAGAAAGCTCTTTGGTTTGATATAATAAAAAGAATATATGAGACTATCTGAACTAGAAAGATAATCAAAAGTTTAACTAAATTTATAAATGATTTTTAAAGAAAAGTATATAAATAAAGAGTTTAGATGAAGAATTTTTATCAAAAGATTAATTCCTAAAATGGATAATTTAGAAATAATAGAAAAATTTCTATATTGACAAAAGGATAAAAAAAATAAGGTAAAAATATTTTGGTAAAAATTTCGATATTCCGCTTTAATAAAAAAATTAAATGAATATCTTGAGGAGGAAAAAAGATGAAAGAAAAAAAGTTAATCGAACTAGTGGAAAAAGAATATCTAAGAAGTGATATTCCACAATTCAAAAGCAGGAGACACTATTGGAGTGTACTACAAAAGTAAAAAGAAGGAAACAAAGAAAGAGTTCAATTATTTGAAGGAGTTGTAATCAGAGTAAATGGTGGAGGAGTTGCAAAAAAACTTTCACTGTAAGAAAAAGTTACAGCAGGAATTGGAGTAGAAAGAATAATCCCTGTAAATTCTCCAAATATTGACAGAATTGAAGTTTCTAAAAAGTAGGAAGAGTAAGAAGATCTAAACTTTACTACTTAAGAGGATTATCTGCTAAAAAAAGCAAGAATCAAAGAAATAGTAAAAATAAGAAAAAAATCAAAAGCTGAGTTAATAAGACTCAGCTTTATTTTTTTAAATAATTTCATAATCAAGTTTTATTTTTTTAAAAGTTTCTAGAAATTTTTTTAAAAAAATTCGTCAGCAGGATACTTTTTCTGATTCTGAAATAATAGAATGAACTTTTTCCACTACCTTCACTTTAGTAATATAGTTTTTATAGCTTTTAACTAAACTATCAGCTGGATCATACAGTTTTAGCTTCAGGTATTATTTTTTTGAAAGTAAGAAGATAACCAAGGTAAATGAGTACTACTTAAAGTTATAGAATCTAATTTTTCCATATTTTTTTCTTCACAAGTTCTTATAAAATTTTTTTTATAGTATTTTTCAGTTTTTTTCTATATTATTTATAAAATCTCCACTTTCAATAAGTTGAATTAAAGGTGAAGCATTTTCTAAATGAAATTGTTTATAAAAAAATCTCCAACTTCTTTTTTTATATATTCTTGTAATTCAGGACTATCAATCATCACTTTAGCTCCAATGATAAGAGTATTTTTTTCTTTTTATCATTTTATAACATTTTTAAAGGAGGATAGATTCCTATGACATTATCTTTATTTTTTTATTTTTATCAAGAACAGTTATACTTGGTGCATTTGAAGCAAGTACTATAAAAACTAGCACCTTTTTTTAAAAAGAAAAATCAACAGAATCTTCAATAATAGTTTTTAATTCATCAGTTGTTTTTAGTACCATAGGGAAAAACTTTTTCTATCAGCAAAAATAGATAATATCTTGTTGTGGATAAGCTTTTTTTAATTGCTTCTACAATAGCATAACTTCCAAGTCCAGCATCAAAAAAACAGCAATAGCTTTATTCATTTTTTCAACTCCTCTCACATTTTATTTTTAATAATTATAACAAAATCATAGAAAAAAATAAATAGCATAAAGAAAAGTTAATAAAAATAATCCTTTAAAATGAATATAAAAATAAAAAATAAAAAAATTAAAAAATTAATTTTTTTTGTTGACAAAGTTTATTTTTAAATGATATTATAACTGATGTCAATGAGACAAGGACATTAGCAACAGAATAGAGAAAAAGACAAAAAAAGCAACCATAAATTTGGTGTTAAATTAAAAATAGCAAAATGAGCTATTAAAAAGATTGAACGAAGAGTTTGATCCTAGCTCAGGATGAACGCTGACAGAATGCTTAACACATGCAAGTCTACTTGAACTTCGGTTTGGGTGGCGGACGGGTGAGTAACGCGTAAAGAACTTGCCTCACAGTTAGGGACAACATTTGGAAACGAATGCTAATACCTGATATTATGATTTTTAGGGCATCCTAAGATTATGAAAGCTATATGCGCTGTGAGAGAGCTTTGCGTCCCATTAGCTAGTTGGAGAGGTAACGGCTCACCAAGGCGATGATGGGTAGCCGGCCTGAGAGGGTGAACAGCCACAAGGGGACTGAGACACGGCCCTTACTCCTACGGGAGGCAGCAGTGGGGAATATTGGACAATGGACCAAAAGTCTGATCCAGCAATTCTGTGTGCACGATGACGTTTTTTTCGGAATGTAAAGTGCTTTCAGTTGGGAAGAAAAAAATGACGGTACCAACAGAAGAAGTGACGGCTAAATACGTGCCAGCAGCCGCGGTAATACGTATGTCACAAGCGTTATCCGGATTTATTGGGCGTAAAAGCGCGTCTAGGTGGTTATGTAAGTCTGATGTGAAAATGCAGGGCTCAACTCTGTATTGCGTTGGAAACTGCATGACTAGAGTACTGGAGAGGTAAGCGGAACTACAAGTGTAGAGGTGAAATTCGTAGATATTTGTAGGAATGCCGATGGGGAAGCCAGCTTACTGGACAGATACTGACGCTAAAGCGCGAAAGCGTGGGTAGCAAACAGGATTAGATACCCTGGTAGTCCACGCCGTAAACGATGATTACTAGGTGTTGGGGGTCGAACCTCAGCGCCCAAGCTAACGCGATAAGTAATCCGCCTGGGGAGTACGTACGCAAGTATGAAACTCAAAGGAATTGACGGGGACCCGCACAAGCGGTGGAGCATGTGGTTTAATTCGACGCAACGCGAGGAACCTTACCAGCGTTTGACATCTTAGGAATGAGACAGAGATGTTTCAGTGTCCCTTCGGGGAAACCTAAAGACAGGTGGTGCATGGCTGTCGTCAGCTCGTGTCGTGAGATGTTGGGTTAAGTCCCGCAACGAGCGCAACCCCTTTCGTATGTTACCATCATTAAGTTGGGGACTCATGCGATACTGCCTGCGATGAGCAGGAGGAAGGTGGGGATGACGTCAAGTCATCATGCCCCTTATACGCTGGGCTACACACGTGCTACAATGGGTAGTACAGAGAGTCGCAAAAGCCGCGAGGTGGAGCTAATCTCAGAAAAACTATTCTTAGTTCGGATTGTACTCTGCAACTCGAGTACATGAAGTTGGAATCGCTAGTAATCGCGAATCAGCAATGTCGCGGTGAATACGTTCTCGGGTCTTGTACACACCGCCCGTCACACCACGAGAGTTGGTTGCACCTGAAGTAGCAGGCCTAACCGCAAGGAGGGATGCTCCGAGGGTGTGATTAGCGATTGGGGTGAAGTCGTAACAAGGTATCCGTACGGGAACGTGCGGATGGATCACCTCCTTTCTAAGGAGTATATGTCTTTCTCTATTCTATTGGTAATGTTCTTCAGCGCAATGCTGTTGGGATTACTTCTGAACATTGGAAACTATATAGTAGAACAAACAAGAAAAAAATTAACTCTAACAATTTCTTAGAGTTAGCTGTCAAAAAAATAGGTTAAAATAATTAAGGGCACACAAAGGATGCCTAGGTAGTAAGAGCCGATGAAGGACGTGGTAAGCTGCGATAAGCCTAGATAAGTTGCAATCGAACGTAAGAGTCTAGGATTTCCGAATGGAGCAATCTATTAAGATGGAGTCTTAATACGAAAGAGGGAACCGCGTGAACTGAAACATCTAAGTAACGCGAGGAAAAGAAAGTAAAAACGATACCCAAAGTAGCGGCGAGCGAAATGGGTCAAGCCTAAACCTTAAATATGTCAAGGATACAGCCGTTGTATTTAGGGGGTTGAGGGACAGAGTAGTGAAGAACTGTAAGATATTCAATATAGTGTATTGATGAATTGGAATTGTCTGGAAAGGCGAACCGTAGAAGGTGAAAGTCCTGTACAAGTAAATCCTTACACATATAACTCTGCTCCCAAGTAACATGGAACACGAGGAATTCTGTGTGAATCTGTGAGGACCATATCTCATAAGGCTAAATACTCTTACTAACCGATAGCGCATAGTACCGTGAGGGAAAGGTGAAAAAGAACCCCTGGAGGGGTGAAATAGAACCTGAAATTGTGTGCTTACAAGCGGTCAGAGCCAGTAATGGTGATGGCGTGCCTTTTGGAGAATGATCCTGCGAGTTACGTTAAACGGCGAGGTTAAGTATAACGGAGCCGAAGGGAAACCAAGTCTTAATAGGGCGATTTAGTCGTTTGGCGTAGACGCGAAACCTGGTGATCTAAACCTGTCCAGGATGAAGCTGTGGTAAGACACAGTGGAGGTCCTAACCCACCGCCGTTGAAAAAGTTGGGGGATGAGGTAGGTTTAGGGGTGAAAAGCCAATCGAACCAGGAGATAGCTCGTTCTCTCCGAAATGTATCTAGGTACAGCCTTGAGTGTTCAATTATGGGGGTAGAGCACTGAATGATCTAGGGGGCGTATTGCTTACTGAAATCAATCAAACTCCGAATACCATAATTTATAGCTCAGGAGTGAGACTATGGGAGTTAACTTCCATTGTCGAAAGGGAAACAACCCAGACCACCAGCTAAGGTCCCTAATTATAACTAAGTGGGAAAGGAGGTGGAGATTCACAAACAACTAGGAGGTTGGCTTAGAAGCAGCCATACCTTTAAAGAGTGCGTAATAGCTCACTAGTCGAGAGTCTCTGCGCCGACAATGTAACGGGGCTAAGTTATAAACCGAAGCTGTGGAATCCGTAAGGATTGGTAGGAGAGCGTTCTGTAGGCCGTTGAAGGAGAAGGGTAACCGACTCTGGAGGTATCAGAAGTGAGAATGCAGGAATAAGTAGCGAGAAAGGGGGCGAGAATCCCCTCGCCGGAAGACCAAGGTTTTCAGGGTAAAGCTTGTCTTCCCTGAGTAAGCCAGGGACCCTAAGCCCAGGCTATAATGCGTAGGCGAATGGAAAACAGATTAATATTTCTGTGCCAGTCATATATTGTGATGGAGGGACGCAGAAGGGTATGCGCGCGGACGAACGGAAGTGTCCGTAGAAGTATGTAGGGATGACTTGATAGGAAAAATCCATTGAGTTATATCTGAGGTATGATATACAGTCGTAAGATGAATGCGCAAATCCCACGCTGCCAAGAAAAAGCTTCTAACGTTAATATTTGACTGCCCGTACTGCAAACCGACACAGGTGGTCAGGATGAGAAATCTAAGGCGGACAGGCTAACTCTCGTTAAGGAACTCTGCAAAAATAACCTCGTAACTTCGGGAGAAGAGGAGCCCTTGAGGGTCAGTATCCACGCGATACAAAGCGCTCGAGGGTCGCAGTGAAGAGGCTCAAGCAACTGTTTAACAAAAAAACACAGGTCTATGCTAAGCTGGAAGGCGATGTATATGGGCTGACACCTGCCCAGTGCTGGAAGGTTAAGAGGAGGAGTGAGAGCTCCGAATTGAAGCCCCAGTGAACGGCGGCCGTAACTATAACGGTCCTAAGGTAGCGAAATTCCTTGTCGGGTAAGTTCCGACCTGCACGAATGGTGTAATGATTTGAGCGCTGTCTTGACGGGAGGCCTGGTGAAATTGTATTACCGGTGAAGATACCGGTTACCTACAGTAGGGACGGAAAGACCCCATGGAGCTTTACTGTAGCTTGGTATTGGGTTTTGGCATTGCATGTATAGGATAGTTGGGAGACTGAGATGATATGGCGCTAGCTGTATCAGAGTCATCGGTGGAATACCAACCATTCAATGCTGAAATTCTAATCTGTGGTTTGTAGCCACGGAGACAGTGCTAGGTGGGCAGTTTGACTGGGGCGGTCGCCTCCGAAAAGAGTAACGGAGGCGTTCAAAGGTTCTCTCAGGTTGGATGGAAATCAACCATAGAGTGCAATGGCATAAGAGAGCTTGACTGCAAGACTGACGGGTCGAGCAGATGCGAAAAGCAGGACATAGTGATCCGGCGATTCCGAATGGAAGGGTCGTCGCTCAACGGATAAAAGCTACCCTGGGGATAACAGGCTGATCCTACCCGAGAGTCCATATCGACGGTAGGGTTTGGCACCTCGATGTCGGCTCATCGCATCCTGGGGCTGGAGAAGGTCCCAAGGGTTGGGCTGTTCGCCCATTAAAGCGGTACGTGAGCTGGGTTCAGAACGTCGTGAGACAGTTCGGTCCCTATCCACTGTAGGCGTTAGAATATTGAGAAGACCTGTCCTTAGTACGAGAGGACCGGGATGGACAAACCTCTGATGTACCAGTTGTCACGCCAGTGGCACAGCTGGGTAGTCACGTTTGGAATAGATAACCGCTGAAAGCATCTAAGCGGGAAACTAACTTCAAGATAAGTATTCTTTAAGATACCTTCGAGCCTAGGAGGTTGATAGGTTGGGGGTGTAAGTGCAGCAATGCATTTAGCTGACCAATACTAATTATCGAAGTTTTAATCTAAGTTTGTTTTTACTATATAGTTTCAAGTGTTCAGACTTGCGCATAATAAATTTATGTGATACAATATATATGCTTGGTGAGTATAGCTATGGGGGTACACCTAGTTACATTCCGAACCTAGAAGTTAAGCCCATATACGCTGATGGTACTTGGCTGGAAGCGGCCTGGGAGAGTATGGATTTGCCAAGCAATTGTTGCTTCCTTAGCTCAGTCGGTAGAGCATGCGGCTGTTAACCGCAGCGTCAATGGTTCGAGTCCATTAGGAAGCGCCATTTTAGAAATTCAACACACTGTAAGGTGTTTTTTTAATTTTTAAAAAGCTTCAAGAGTATTGGTATTTTTTTATCTTCAATGAAGTCAAAAATTTTCTTTTTAGTTTTCTTAACATTTCATTTTTTTATACTTTCTTTTTATTTCAGATTTATTTAAAAAAATTTTTCCAGTGGCACTAATCTCTTTCATTATTTCATCAATAATAGAATTGATATTATTAAAAAAATAATTGTACTTTCTGGTTTATTTAAAAATTTTTTTGAATAAAATATGCCTTCAATTCATTTTTAATTTCACTTCTTAAATCTCCAAAGGGTTTAGAAATTTTAACTTTTAATGCACTTAGTTCTTTGCTTAAACTTGAAATTTCTTTTTCTAGTTTTTCAATTTCATTTTCAGTAGTCTCTTTTTCTTTTAAGAATATTCCATATTTTTTTGAAAAAAATTTCTCGAACTTTGACTAATTTTTTTCTTTTCTTAAAAGCAATTAAAGTTGCAATTTGTTCTTCTAACTTTTCAATTTCATTTTCTATTTTTCTTTTCTATTTTCTTTTCTTTCATATATAGCATCTCCTTTTTAAATAATATTTGTAAATATATTATATAAAAAAACAACGACAAAAAAAATGTCGTTGTCAAAAAATTATTTTCTTCTATATTTATTTTTTTACCTGAAACAGTTCCTACTCTCATTACCAATTTTAGTTAAATCAGCATTATTTCTTAATAGATTAAAGAAAGTTTGATAATTGGAATAAGATACGCAATTTTTGTACTGTAGATAGATCTTCTAAAAAGAACTCCATTCCTTTTGAGTATTCTCTTTCAATTTGAGCTAATACTAGAGCTATTTGAGCCCTTGGATTTAATGTTGCCATGATAAAACCTCCCTTATTTATTTTTTTATATTGATAATATACTTAGTTTAATTATCCTCAATAATCTTAATAGCATTTCCCTTGACTTAATATCCATCTGTCAATACCATTTCCAAAGACTTCAGCTTTAATTTCATAGATATTCTTACCTATTTCTTTTGGCTTTTAGTAGTAGGAATTTTATCAAGTAAAGCTTCTATTGAACTTCCTTTATAAATAAATTTTAATTTTCTTAACTTTCCACCTGTCATAAACTGTACTTGCTTTCTAAATAGCCCTTCTTGGAATCTATTTTTTTGTAAAGAGTAGGAATATTTTTTTCTTTTAAAACTTGAAAAATCTTCTATTCTATCAAGTCTATAGATAGTAGGATATTCATCATCTTTATTACAAAAAAATATTTCTCTTTATCTATATTTTTCAATATGAGCTAAAAAGATAGAAGTAATATTCAGAAAACATAAGCCCAACAGGATCTATTACTCTTCTAACTGTATTTCCATCCATTTTTTTATATGCTATCTCTACTTTCTTTTTTTATCTTTTATCGCTTCTCCTAAGTCCCAGATACAATTAATAAAAAGATTTTTTTATGTTGTAACTCAATATAATGAAACTTCTCATTTTTTTAATAGTTCTTGTATTAAATCTAAATCTTGACCTGGACCACATTGTTTTTACAATTTTATCAATAATTAAAGAAATTTCATCTTTTAAAAAAATGCTCTACTAGCTAATAGAATTTTTTTGATATAGCTAAAATCTCACTTTTAGTTAAATTTATACTATCTTCTGAATAGCTTAATTGATATTTCTTTTTTTCTTTTAATACGAATAAGCTCTCGACTTTTTATCCTCATTATCAGCTAAGAAGTCTTTAATACATTTTTATATCTCTTTCAACAGTTCTAGTACTAACTCCATTTTTCTTTAGCGTATTCTTCAACATCTATGTCATCATTTTTTTAATAGCCTATTATATAATTTTTAATAGTCCTCATATCTTTCATTACTCTCACCCCAAAAAAAGATTATATCATATTTCTATGACAAATTTAGTCATAACTAAAAAAATACAAGTTTTTTTAATATTATATAATAAATTATAAGAAAAAAATATACACTAACTAATAATAATTGAAATAAATTTATGATTTCAAGAAAATAAAAATATTTGAATAAACAAATTAATGAAAACCTTGACATTACATAACAGATGTAATATACTTTTTATAAGGGGAACTGTGTTTCTCTTAGAGTAAAAAAATTGAATGGAGGAGTTAATGAATAGACTAGAAGGAAAAAAATTGCAGTTGTTACTGGAAGTGCTAGAGGAATTGGAAGAGCTATTGTAGAAAAGCTTGCTGCTCATGCAGCAAAAATGGTTATATCTTGTGATATGGGTGAAAGTTCTTATGAACAAGCAAATGTTGTACATAAGATTTTAAATGTTACTGATAGAGAAGCTATAAAAAAACATTCGTAGATGAAGTTGAAAAAAAGAATATGGGAAAAATAGATATTCTTGTAAATAATGCTGGAATAACTAAAGATGGACTACTTATGAGAATGACAGAAGATCAATGGGATGCAGTTATAAATGTAAACTTAAAAGGAGTTTTCAATATGACTCAAGCTGTTTCAAGATCTATGTTAAAAAGCTAGAAAAAGGTTCTATTATAACTTTATCATCTGTTGTTGGTTTACATGGAAATCCTGGACAAACTAACTATGCAGCAACAAAAGGTGGAGTAATAGCTATGTCTAAAACTTGGGCAAAAGAATTTGGTGCAAGAAATGTAAGAGCTAACTGTGTTGCTCCTGGATTTATTCAAACACCTATGACAGATGTATTACCAGAAGAAACAATAAAAAGGAATGTTAGATGCAACTCCATTAGGAAGATTAGGACAAGTTGATGATATAGCAAATGCTGTTCTATTCCTAGCAAGTGATGAATCTGCATTCATAACAGGAGAAGTTATTTCTGTATCTGGTGGATTGATGCTTTAATTTTTTAATTTACAATTTTTAATTTACATATGATGTATGAAAATTTTAAGGAGGAAGAAATGAGTAAGGTTTATGTAGTTGCAGCTAAAAGAACTGCTATCGGAAGTTTTTTAGGTACTTTATCACCTTTAAAACCTGGAGAATTAGGAGCTAAAGTAGTAAAAAATATTATTGAAGAAACAGGAATAGATCCTGCTAATATTGATGAAGTTATAGTAGGAAATGTTTTAAGTGCAGGACAAGCTCAAGGAGTAGGAAGACAAGTTGCTATAAAAAGCAGGAATCCCTTTATGAAGTTCCAGCTTATTCAATAAACATAATCTGTGGAAGTGGAATGAAATCAGTTATAACAGCTTTCTCTAATATAAAAAGCTGGAGAAAGCAGATCTTTGTTATAGCAGGAGGAACTGAATCTATGTCAGGTGCAGGTTTTATATTACCTGGAACAGTAAGAGCTGGACATAAAATGGCAGATCTTACTATGAAAGACCACATGATATTAGATGCTTTAACAGATGCTTATCATAACATCCACATGGGAATTACTGCTGAAAACATAGCAGAAAAAAATATAATATCACAAGAGAAGAACAAGATGAATTTGCATTAGATTCTCAAAAGAAAGCTATCGCAGCTGTAGATTCTGGAAGATTTAAAAGATGGAAATAGTTCCAGTTGTTATACCTAACAAAAAGGAGATATCACATTTGATACAGATGAATATCCAAACAGAAAAACTGATTTAGAAAAATTAGCTAAATTAAAACCTGCTTTCAAAAAAGACGGTTCAGTTACTGCAGGAAATGCTTCTGGATTAAATGACGGAGCTCATTCCTATTATTAGCTTCTGAAGAAGCAGTTAAAAATATAATTTAAAACCATTAGTTGAAATAGTTTCAACTGGTACAGGAGGAGTAGATCCTTTAATAATGGGTATGGATAGTTCCTGCAATCAGAAAAAGCTTTAAAAGAAAGCTGATTTAAAAATTACAAGATATGCAATTAATAGAACTTAATGAAGCATTTGTCGCTCAATCTTTAGGGAGTTATTAAAGAACTTTGTACAGAACATGGAGTAACTGTTGATTGGTTCAAAGATAAAACTAACGTAAATGGTGGAGCAATCGCTATAGGACACCCAGTTGGAGCTTCTGGAAATAGAATAACTGTTACATTAATTCATGAAATGAAGAAAACTGGAGTAGAATACGGACTAGCTTCTCATGTATAGGTGGAGGAATGGGAACTGCTTTAGTTCTTAAAAATGTAAAATAGTCAAAATTGAATAATTTATATAGAAGGGACTTTGGTAATGATAGTCCCTTTATAATATAAAAAATAGGGGCTGTTGCAAATTAAATAGTTGAGTCCCAAAAGAAAAAGATGCTAAAAACATTTTTTTGTACTTTAGCATCTTTTAAATTTAAAAAGTATATTACATAAATTTTGGAAATTTTCTTCAAAATTTAATATAATATACTTATGATAAAAACCAATTAATAATAACAAATTTTTCACTTTTTCAAGATAAACTTTTTACATCAATAAAGATATTGATAAAGATGATCCTGTTAGACTACTTAGCGCCATTCTGGAGGAAATGGATTTTTCTAATTTAATGCAAGTATTTCCTAACAAAACTAAGGTACATCCTGTTAATATGTTTGCAGTAATTATCTATGCTTATTCAAGAGGAATATATTCTACTAGAGATATTGAGTATCTTTGCAAAGATAGCTAAAGAGCTCAATATTTATTAAATTCGTCTAATATACCTGATTATTCAACTATTGCGCTTTCTTTCAAAAAGCTACTGATGTTATCCATGAGTTGTTCACTCAATTTCTAGATAAACTTTTTAAAATTAAGTGAAATTTCTACTGAAACTATTTACATTGATGGTACTAAAAATAGAAAGCTATGCTAATAAATATAGTTTTTGTTTGGAAGAAATCACTTTAAAAATATAAAAGAAAGACTTGAAGAGAATATATTAGAGTTGATTGATGACTTTAATAGATATTTTGATAAAGATTTTGATAATATTTTTAGCGTTTTTTCATATTTAGAGAATTTAAATATTCAAAAAGTACATGGTAAAGGTAAAAAGAAAAAAAGTAAAGAACAGATATTGCTAGAAAAAGGCAGAATCATATATTGAAAGATTAATATACTAACTATTTAGAGATTTTAGGTGAAAGAAATAGTTTTTCAAAAACAGATAATGATGCGACATTTATGAGAATGAAGGAAGACTACATGCGCAATGGTCAATTAAAGCCTGGATATAATCTTCAAATTGGAGTTATTAGCGAATATATAGCTTCTATGAAATTTTTTCATAATCCTTCAGACTCTAAAACTTTAATTCCATTTCTTGAAAAATTAAGTCTCAAAATATTGAAATTATGAATGTTGTAGCTGATGCTGGTTATGAAAGTCTTTCTAACTATGAGTATTTAGAAAACAACAATTATGTATCATACATAAAACCAATATATTATAGAAATCAAAGACAAGAAAAGTATAAAAAGATTTGAATAGAGTAGAAAATTTTAGATTATGATGAAAAAGAAAAATAGATTATTTAGAAAAAGATGGACTGGAATTAGAATTTCAATATTATTCAAAAGATAAAAAATCAGTATATTTTTAAAAAATCCAGAAACGGAAAAAAACTAGTAAAATATAATAAAGAATTTAGAAGATTATCAAAAATATCAAAAAGTAATATAGAAAACTGAAAATAGGAAAAGCAACTTAGGATGAATAGGAGTATTCAAGTAGAAGGTGCTTTTGCAGTTTTAAAAGAAGATATGAATTTGCGCAAATTAAAAGTTAGAGGGAAAGAGAGTGCAAAGAGAGAAATAGCACTATTTTGTATAGCCTATAATTTTAATAGATACCTTGCAAAAATTAATTAGAAAAACAAGGAGTAATATTGCATCCATTAAAAATAGCTTAAAAAATAAAAATGATGGACTTGTATTAAATTCGCCCAAAAACAAAAATAGAAAATCAAAATAAGATAAAAATTTTAAAAGATTTCTATTTTTTTATTGAAAAGAAAGAAAGGCTATCACAAATTAATGATAAAAATCATCAATTTGCAACAGCCCCCATTTATTATACAACCAATAATTCAAAAGGTATATCTTTATATTTCAACACCATTTTTTTATAAGTTACTTCTTTTTAAAAAGATTTCCTTCAACATCATATTCTTTATAATTACCTTCTAATTTTTCCTTTTTTTCATTGTAAAAAAACATTCTTTAAATAATTTTTTTCATTAGAATGATATTCTTTATAAGGTCCTTCCATGTGTCCATCTACAAAAATTTACTTCAAGTTTAATTTTTTTCCATTAGGAAAATATTTAATATTTTTTGAAGTTGTTCCATCATTAACATAAACAGTTTCTCTTTTAATATTCCATTAGGATAGAATTCTTTGTAATCTCCTACTTTTTCTTCCATCAACAAGATTATATTCAGAATTTAATTTACCATCACTATAGAATGTTTGATATTTTTCCATGTAAATTTCCATTTCTTTATAATTTTTAATGATTTCAACTTCACCATTCATATAATAAGATTTATAAATCCCTCTCTCTACACCATTTACATAATTTCTTTCTTCTTGTACAACTCCATTATCGTAAATTTTTACCCATAAACCTTCTTTTTTTCCCATCTTTATTGTATTGGTTATTCATGATAAGAACCTCCTCATATAATTAAATTGTATAAATACCTCTTTTTAAAAAGTATAACTCTATATTTAAAAAAATAAATAAAGATATGTTTTTAAAAATTTTTCTTTTTCGATATTTTTTTGATATAATTTCAAATAATATGTAAGTTAGGGATTATCTTAAAATTATAATTAAATTTTTTTAGCAAGATTATTTAACAAAATTAAAATTATAATTTTTATTTTCATCAAATATATTTTTCTCTATGATATTTTTAAATAATTTAATCTTTTATTAGATAAATATTTTTTTATCTAAAAAAATATGTTTTCAATTTTTCTTTAAATTTTTCATCTAATTTTTCAGAATACAGAATACTACCATCATCATTAAAAACTTATCCAGCCTTGATCAAATAAATGGTCAATATTTTTTTGATAATAATAATCCATTATCTACATCAAATTTTTCTTCTTCTTTACAATAACGATATGGTTTTATATGTGAAGCTATTAAAACTGGATATGAAATATCTTCAATATAGCATACAACTTTATTATTTATACTAACACATTCTCTATATAAATCATATTTGTATAATCTTTGTTTATATGCATCTCTACCTTTTCTTACAAACTCTTCAATTTGTTCATCTTTATCAAGAGTGATATTACCAGATTGATTAATATATATTCCTGATAAAATATTTTTTACATAATCCATATAGATAATCTCGCTGATTATATTTTCTTTCAGAAGTATTATTCTCAATACTTTCATCAGTTATTATTTTTAATTCATCTAATGTAACATATCCTTTTGGATAGTCATTTATATTTTGAAACATCAAAGCTAGTAGATTATCCTTTGTGATAGAACCACAATATTCTAAAGTTTTAATTAAAAAAACTTTAATTCTTTTTGTATCAGTACTATTGATAAAAGATCTACTAAAACTAGCATTATCATAAAGTATTTCTGAATATATTCTTTTTCTTTCTACTTATGTCTTTTTCACTTAAAAAAATTCTTTTGTTTTTCTATGATACTTTTTCATTCCATTATATACAAATCCTAGTTTTAAAAATTGATTAATTGCCTTTTCTTATAGAAGCCATATCATTTTTAGGGAGTTATCTTATTTAACTCTTTTTTGTAAATCTTTTATATATTTTCTGATGATATGTTTCCATTATACTTATCAATATATTTTTACAATTAATTCTAAAGTTTTATTAAATTTTTCATCACTAAAATCTGTGTATTCTAAAGTTAAACTCCAATAATTTTCATAGATCTGATTTTTCTCTAGCTTTTTTTAGTATTAGACATATTAAACCTCCATAATAATTAATATTTCATAAGTCGTATTCTTATTTTCTTTTTCCAGTAACTTTATAAATATGCTCCTTATTTTTATTTCTATATTTTTATAATACTTGATAAATATTCTTTTATTTCAAGGTATGATGGCTTACTTTTATTATTCAAACTTATAGCGATATATTTAGTTTTATTTTTGAAATCTCTATAATAATCTGCTCTAAAAAAAGTATTTTTGTTTGTAAAGTCTGTATATTCTATATTTTTTGAAATAATTGGTCAAAGATTCATAAAATTCATCATATTTATTCATAGTTGATGGATAAGGAGGATCTATATAAATTAAATCTACTTTTTCTTTCATTTCTTTTAATAATTCTAAAGCATCTTTTGATAAGACTTATTTTTATAATTATTATCAAAAAAATAGCATTATTATAATTTTTCAAATTATCATAAATATGGTAAAGAAAAAGTTTTTATTATGATAAGCTCTTCTTCGCTTATATTTTAAGTAGCTAAATTCTTCATCTCTAAGTTTAATTATTTCTTCCCATTTGATATTCATTCTTGAATATGGAATTTTTCTAATCATGGCTCTTCTTAATAAAGAAAAGAAATATAAATTTTTTTGACTTTCATCAAGTTTTGCAGAAAAATCCAATTAAAGAGCTAATTCAAGTACTTCATAGGGAAAATAAAGTTTATTTTCTAAAAAAATTTTATACTTTGATAAATATTCTCTTGAAAAATATTCTTCTAAGTTACTTTCATTTAAATTTAATTCCAAATGAGTCTCAGAGTTCTCTATTAATGCTTTTGATATACAATAATTTGAGTATAGAGCATCGTTTGTTATTACTTGAAAAACCTTTTTCTTTTTAATTTATATGAGACCGAACAAGCTCCACAAAAATAAGTCTAGTACGATTCCTTTTTTTATAGGAAAACTTTCAATTATCCAATCTACTAATTTTTCTTTATTACCTATATAATTAACTTTAGGATATTTACTCATTTAAGAACTCCTTTATTTTCTTAGCTATTAGGGTTAGAAAGCTTAGGGAGGGACAGCATTTCCTATTTGTTGTTGAATTGCAATGGAATTACCACTAAAAATATAAGAATCTGGGAAACTTTGTATTCTAGCTAATTCTCTACTAGTTAATGCCCTATTTTTGATTATAATGAAATACTTTTCTCATATCACCTGTAATACATATAGAGGGTTCTTTGCTATTGTACCTTATATATTTTCCCTAATATCACCACTTTTAGGTCTTAATTCCAATGGAATATCATTTCTATCTCCACCATCAGTAACATACTGCATTTTTCTAACATCTGTTCAGTATGTTTCATAGCAATATGATTTGGAATTTTTGAACTTTCACCACTTTTTAATTTTGGTAAATCATCAATTACTTCTTTTATTGTTAATATATATTTTTCTGGAAAAGAAAAAGCTGAGTACCAACAATAAAAATCCTACTTCTATTTTGTGCTACTCCATAATCTTTTGAGTTTAATACTTTTGTATTGTAATATATAACCTTCATTTGTGAATAACTCTAAAAATTTTTAGTGTATTTCCTTTATTATGAACAGCCAACCTTGCAACATTTTCCATTACAAAAACTTTAGGTTTTTATTATTTTTACAAAAATTTAAATATCCCTCAAATAAATCATTTCTTTTATCTTCTAATTCATTTTCTTCCAATTTTTTCCAGCTATAGAAAAACCTTGACATGGAGGTCCCGCTATATCATCACATCAAATTTATATTTTTCATTTAATTCTTTAATCTCTTTTCTGAAAAAGTAAGTATATCTCTAGTTAAATGTTCCACTTTTGGGAAATTTTTATATATGTTTCTGATAATTTTTATCATAATCTATTGATAATTTTATATCATATTCAGGTTCATAACTAAAGCCTAAAGAAAATCCTCCAGCTCCAGAAAAATAGATCAAGAACATTAATTTTCTTCATCTAGAACACCTCCTTCTCAGTAATTAAAAATAGAAATTTTTCTATTTTTATCTTTTGCATTTCTATTGTAAATTTTTAATCTATTAATTCCAGCTCTTAGAGCTTTTATTTTTAAATTTACTTATTTTTTTATTGCTCCTAGATCTTCATCTGTTAATTCTTGAATTTCAGATATATCTTTATAAGTACTTGTAATTTTTTTCTATATCTTTTTAGTTAGCTTACTTATTTTTCTAATACTCTATAACCTCTTGCAGCTACCTTATTATCAAAAAACACTAGAAGATTTAGTATAACCTAGAGCTACTACAATATTTTCTATATCTAATAACTCTGAATCAGATAGAGTATGTAAATATCTTCTTACAGATTCTGGTTTTGTGTCAGAATCAAGATAATCTTTTAAGAAACTTTCTTCCTCATCATCTATATCCCAAATAAGTTCAGAAACTTGCATATTAACAAGTCTACCTCTAGCACCAAGTTCTAAAAAGATATCTAGTTATTTCTTCACTAATTCTTCTAACCATTTCAAATCTTTGTAAAGTATTAGCAACATCAAGTACTGTTACTAAATCATCTAACTCTAGAATTGTTAGATTATCAAGTGAACGATTTAGAACATATCTGTAGCTTTCTAAAGTTTTTAAAACTTGTCCAACCTCTATATTTAATTCATCAAAGTTTTTAAGTCTATATTTTAGATTTCCTTTATATAGAGTAACATTCTTCTTTCTTTCAGAAATAGCTACCACTTCTCTCTTTTAATTGTTTTGCTACTCTTTCAGCAGTTCTATGTCTAGTACCACTTTCTGTTGTGGTAAATGAAGTATCAGGTTGTATATGAACATTAGCATAAAGGATTTTTGAACAATCATCATTTATAATTATAGCTCCATCCATTTTTGATAATTCAAATATTTTTTTCAGGAGTATAATCACAGTTTATACAAAAACCACCATCTCTAACCTTTTTCAACTGCATCATCATAGCCTATAACGATTAAAGCACCAATTCCAGCATCTAAAAATATAATCTATTCCATCTCTAAGAGGGCTTCCAGGAGCAACTTTAACTATTATATCCATTAAATCTTGTTTAGTCATTTTTTTATTCATCCTTTCCAATAATTCATCTAAATTCTTTAAGTATATTATCTTTTAATTTATACTTTTTCTTTTTCAATTTCTTTTTCGATTTGATTCAGGAACATATACTCCTGTAAAGCCTAATTTTTCAAGCTCTTTTAATCTTCTCTCTAAGAAAAATACTTTTCTGATTTCCCTCTTAAGCCCAATTCTCCGATTGCAGCAATTTTTCTGACTTATAGAAACTCCTTTATACACAGACAAAATAGAAATTAAGACAGCTAAATCTGCTGCTGGATCTTCTATTGCCAAACCTCCTGGAACATTGACAAATAAATCTTTCATGCCAAGAGGAAGATAAAGTTTTTTTCTCAGCTATTGCTGTTAAAATTTGTATTCTATTTCTATCATAACCTTGTACAACTCTTTTTAGGAATACCTACACCACTATCTGTTATAAGTGATTGCACCCTCTAAAAGAAAGACCTTAGTTCCTTCTAAAAATAGGAACAACCATACTTCCTATATTTTTCTTCTCTTTCACTTAAGAAGTATTCAGAGGAATTTTTTTATTTCTTTCATTCCATTTTTCTTCCATACTGAATACAGCAATTTCATTGGTTGATCCAAATCTATTTTTTTCACTTCTTAAAGATTCTATAATAAAGACCTTCATCACCTTCAAAGTTAAAAAAACAGCATCAACCATATGTTCAAGTAATTTAGGACCTGCAACCTTACCATCTTTTTGTTATATGTCCAACAATAAAGAATGATATATTGTATTTTTGGCAATCTCAACAATTTTTTTAAAGTACATTCTCTTATTTGTGTAGGAGTTCCTGATATAGAATCCATACTTGAATTATACAATGTTTGTATAGAATCTACAATAACAACTTTTTGGTTTTTTTGCTTACAACATATTCATAGATGTTTAAAATATCCATTTCAGCCATAATATATATGCCATCTCCAGATATTTTTAATCTTTCACCTCTATTTTTTATCTGTGCTGGTGATTCTTCACCAGAGATATACAGAACATCACCATAATCTTTATATGAGTTAGCAACTTGTAAAAGTAAGGTGGATTTTCCTATTCCTGGATTACCTGTTACTAAGACAACTTCACCTTTTAAGAGGCCTCCACCAAGTAATCTATCAAATTCTTCATACTTAGTTTTATATCTATCTTCTTTGTTGTATTCAACATCTTTAAATTCATAGACTTTTATATCTGAAGCTCTACTTGCAACTGAAACTGAAGATGTTGCCTTTTTTTACATCTCTTGGCATTTCTTCAACTTCTTCAAAACTGGACCAAGCTCCACATTGTGGACACTTACCAGCCCATTTTACACTTTTGTACCCACACTCAGAACAATAATAAACACTTCCTTTTGCCATATTTATCCTCTATATTCTTTAGCTCTATTTAAAACTTCTTCAATAACTTTACCATCTACATAACCTTCTAAACTTTGATTATAAAAAGCTAGTTCTTTAACAAAAGTTGAACTTACATAGGTATATCTTTCAGATGTTGGAATAAAGACAGTATCCACTTCACCATTTGAAAGTTTTTTTATTTTGCAAAAAGAATAAGTCATTTCTTCTGAGAAATCTTTTACATCTCTTAAAGCCTTTTGATAAGAATTCCACAAGAGTTTTTTTAGCCATGAAATCTACAAGTAAAGCCTGCATGCTCATCAACTTTTTATATTTTTCAGAGCCTTTCAAAAGATTTTTACTTATTAGATTTTTTCTTTCATCTAAATTAAACCAATAATTTTTCTTAGGGATTATTCATAACAACTACTATTAATTTATCTACAATTTTTAATGCTCTTTCTATTATATCTTGATGCCCCTTTGTAACAGGGTCAAAAACTTCCAGCATATACAGCTATTTTCATTCTTACTCTCCATTAAAAATTTATTTTTTTATCATATAAGTATTTAGTTTTTCTGTAAGTATCCATTTTTTTACCATCATAAAGATAGTATTTCTTTTTCTAAAATTAGATTGACACTATCTTCCTTCTCATCAATTATATGTCCTCTATCAATTACTTCATCTTTTTCAATTGATAAATCATATAAATATTCAGTTTTCTCATAATTTTTCCATAATTTTGTTTTTAGTATTTAGATTCTCTGTTAAAATCTCAATATTATTTCCATTTTTATCAAACTTATATGTAAACTGAATTCCTTTCATCATCAGAAAAAGCCTGTTTACGAATTAAATTTTTATTTTCATCATAGAAAAAGTTTAGCTCAGAATGTTTATACCATTCTTTTTTTTATCTTTATCCCAGAAATACTCAATTTCTTGTACTATCATATCATTTTTTTATATGTTTGAACAGAGCGACTAACATTTTCTAGTTGCTTTGTTTCATTATTTATTTTGTTGAATAGTCACAACCTTTTTGTTATTAAGTTTATCAAACTCTATAAGAGTTCTATCTTGTTTTTATCCATTTTCCATTTTCAAAAGATAAATTAGAGTAATCTTGTTTTTCATCAGTATTTGTATAGAATTTCAACTTATATTCTGTTACTAAACGTCCTTTATTTTTTTATATTCAGTTCTTTCTTCTAATTTACCTTCTTTACTAAAAAGTATTGACTAATTTAGTTTCTAACTCCCATTTTTGTTTGTTTTTATTCCAAGTATAAAGTTCAATAATATTATCTTCTTTATTTTTTTATTTAATAAAGTATATGTTTTAGAAGAAGGAAGCCACTTTTTATTTTCATAACTATAGACAATAAGAGTTTTTTTGAATTCTTTGATTCTTCACTTTCATACTTTGTATCTCCAGTCCACTTATTTTCTTCGGCAATGTATATTTCTTCTATTTTTTTATTATTTTTTTATAACTTGTAACTTTTTACATCTTTACTCCATTTTTAATGAAGGATCATAAAAAAATTTTTTTCACTACTTAGTTCTTTTTCACCTTTTTATATCAAATTGAATAATTTCTTTATAAGTAGCTTGTTCAGGGCTTTTTATCAATATGTAATACTTCTAGTTTATTATTTTTTTATATTATAAGTCTGTGATGTTATAATAGTATAGCTTTTTATCATTAGCATTTATAGTTCTTTCTATAGTTTTTAATTCAACTTGTTGTGCTAATGAAATTATACTAAAAAAATAGAAAAAAATATTATTTTAATCATTTTTCACTTCCTTTTAGGATTTAATTTAATCATATAATTCTATTTTTATATCCTTCTTTTGTAAAAAACTACTATTCTCTATATATTCAATTTTAGCATTGCTTATTAATTTTTTTACTTTCTTTTTATTATATCTTTTTAGTTTTGACAACTATTTTATTTAAATCGTTATATTTGATTTGACTGTTCAAATCAGCCAAAAGATTTAAAAATTATTCTATCTTTTGATAACAGATAACTTGTACCTTCACAATAGTGACACTTTTTCTCTATAATAGAAACTAAGCTCTTTTCCCTGTCTTTTCCTTGTAAATTGAACCAATCCCAAATGTGAGAAGTCAAGAGAATTTATCTCCATTTTATCTTTTTCAAATATCTTTTTAATTCTTCTAGAATTTTTTTTTCTATCAGAAATTTTTTTCAAATCTATAAAATCTATAATAATAATACCTGCTAAATTTCTTAATTTAATCTGTCTAGCTATCTCTTTACAGGCTTCTAAGTTTGTATTAAAAATCAAATTTTGTGAACTTTGATTTCCTGTATTCTGCCCTGTATTTACATCTATACTGACTAAAGCTTCAGTTTTTTTCAATTACAATAGAGGCTCCACTTTCTAAATAGACCTTTCTATCTAAAGCTCTTTCTATTTGAGTATCTATCTTATAATAAGAAAAAAATATCTTCATCTTTAAAGTATTTTTTTAATTTTTTTAGTAGATAATTTTTATTTTCTTCTAAAGTATTTTTATTTTGTTAAAACTATCCTCGTTATCTATTATAAATTCATCTATATCTTCGTCTAATAAAGTTAGAGCTTTTTAGAATACTATTATTATCATAGAGTAAGGTAGTATTTTTCTTTAAAATCTTTTTATTTGGTTATCAATTATTTCTAGTTTTTATATTCTTCCAATAAAGTCTCAGGAGGTTTTCTCAACAGATTTGGTTCTTAATATAAGTCCCTTTATCTATATTTAAAAATGTATCTTTAAGTTTTTTTAACTATTTCTAAATCTTCAATTTTTGAAATTAGAGATTTTGAATTTGGAAGAAGGACTAAATTTTTCTCCATTTATAGAATAATCAAGAGTTAAGCTGAGCTCCCTTTTTCATCTCTTGCCTCTGTTTCAACCTGAACTATCAAGCTATCTGAAATATTAAATTTCTGGGATATTTTTGTTTTCAAAAGATAAAAAGCATTCTTTTTCTAAACCTATATCAACAAAAATTATTTCTCCTTATTTAAAATATCTACAATTTTTCCCTTATAGATATTTCCTGAGATTTCTTTTTCTTTCTCTTTCAATATATATTTCTTCTAGTTTGTCTATCTTCAAGTACAAGGCAAGTTTTAGCCTCATATGTATTTTTTTAGATAAAATCAGGCATTTGCTCATTCAACTCTCCCTTTAATATCTCTTTTCTTTTCATATTTTTTTGAATTTATTATAAGTTCATTTTGTAGCTAAATTATTATTTATTGTTATTTTTAAAGATTGGGATAGAAAAGTGTACTAGCTTTCTGTCCCACTATTTTAGATATATTTCTTTCATTGACTTCTATATCTAGTTTTTCTCTTTTTCATAATCTTAGATAAAAATTAAAATATATTTTATTTTTCTACTAAATCTCTAAATGCTGGATGAAAAGGTCCTGAGATTATAACTCCATCAGCTGTTAAATCCTCAGCTGGTTGAAGTCCTACTCTTATTACATTTATATCTTTTCAATTCTAATAATGAGTAGATAGGAACTGTTCTATCAACAGCTTCTTCTAAAGTCAAAGAATTATAAAGATTTCTTTTATACATAAATTCAAGCTCTGTTCCCTTTATTACAAGAGTTGGATATATTCTTGCAATATCAGGATTTAAATCTAAACTTTTTACAGCTGACATTAAGTCACTTTTGAAATCTGATTTAGGTAAACCTATCATAAGTTGGACTCCAAGAGTGAAAGCCATATATATTAGAGTCCAAGATTAACAATTTCATAATTATAATGTCTACCTGTGGCTTTTTAAAAACCTCATCATCTAATGATTGTATACCTAATTCAATGGTTTTTACTCATATTTTTAATTGAGTTAAGATTTCATCATCTATACATTCAGGTCTAGTTGATATTCTTACTCCTTCTACATCTGCATTGTCTATATATTTTTAACAACTTCTAGATATTGTTTTTTGTAGTTCCATTGATATGCCAGTAAAAGTTCCACCAAAAATGCCACCTCTTTTAATGGAATTTTTGGAAGAGTTTTTAAATAGCTATCTATAATATTTTTTAAATCATCTAAACTAACATCAGTTTCTCTTCCATTTATCTTTTTGATTGCAAAATACACGGGCATTTGGACAACCAAAATGACTAATAAACACAGGAATATTATAATGCTTCATGGTATTTAACTCCCAACTTTACACATAAGGCTTTTAGCTGACAATTGTTCAGCTTTTTTCTTATTCTTAGCAACAGCCTTTTCTTTATAGTTTTCCTACTACAACTTGAATTTCAAATTCTTTCATATGGTCAGGTCCTTTTTCAGAGATAAGTTCATATGTAGGAACAGTTTTTGAAATTCTTTTTGTACTATATTCTTGTAGTATACTTTTTAAAAATCTAAAATATCTTCATCTTCTTCTATATGAGTTATATATTGCTCTATATGACCTAGAGCAAAGCTTCTAGCATCTTCTAAATTAGAGTCCATATATACAGCACCTAATACAGCTTCAAATGCATCAGCAAGTATAGATTCTCTATTTCTACCACCAGATAGGTTTCTCCCTTACTTAGCATTAAAAAGCTTTCCTAAGCCTATTTGACGAGATCATTTTTGCAAGTATAGGGTTCACTAACTATCATAGCTTTTTAATTTAGCTATAGTACCTTCTGAAGCACTCTTATAATTTCTATATAAATACTCAGCAACAATGAGATCTAGAACTGCATCACCCTAGCAGTTCTAGTCTTTCGTGTTTTGATTTTTATATTCTTTTTCGTTTCCTAGTGATTTTATAGAAGAGAGCAGTTTTTAATAAATTTCTATTATTAAAGTAATAATTTGGTTTATGTTCTAAATCTAATAGATTTTTCATTTCTCTTCTCTTTTTATTTTTCAAATTTTTCATAACTATAACAGAGTTATGTCTCACAAAACCTAAAGAGTTAGACATAGCGACTTTTAACATCTGTTTTTATAGCTAGTTAGGAACGTAATTTAAATCACATTCTTCTTCGTTTCATGTAAATTGATTGTTGGAGGAATTACTCCATCAGCTATAGCTTTTTGCTATGATAACTCCTTCAATACCTCCAGCAGCACCCTAGACCATGTCCTGTTGCTCCTATAGTTGAAGATATGCATAAATCTTTGGCTTTATCACCAAATAAAGCTTTAATGCTCTAGTTTCTACAACATCATTTGTAGGAGTAGAAGTTCCATGAGCATTGATGTATGTAACATCATCAAGAGATAAATTAGCATCTTTTTAGAGCTATTCTCATAGCTTTTGTAGCTCCTTTCTCCTGTTTCTATTGGTGCAGTGATATGGTTTGCATCACAGGGTTTCTCCATATCCAACCATTTCTGCATAGATTTTTGCTCCTCTAGCTAAAGGCACTTTCTAATTCTTCTAATATTAAAAATTCCAGCTCCTTCTCCATTACAAATCCATCTCTATCTTTTGAGAATGGTCTTGATGCTGTTTTAGGGTTTCATCTTTCTTGTTGAAAGAGCTTTTCATGTTTTGCAAATGAGTTTATACAGAATTGAGTTACACTTGCTTCTGTTCCTCCAACTATCATAGCTTTAGCTCACCATGTCTGATTAAGTCAAATCCATCTCCCTATTGAGTGAGTTCCAGATGCACAGCGTATTTCATTGATTTATTAATTTGTTTGCACCATAGTATGTAGCTATATTTCAGCAGACATATTTTCAATCATAGCTGGAGTGAGATGAGATATTCTTTTGAAACCTTTTGATAACATAGCTCCATATTGTTTCTTCCATTATTTCTATTCCACCACCTGAAGATACTAGAACTCCAACATCATCTGCATTGGTTTTTCGTCTATTTTAAAATTAGCATATCTGGAGCCATTTTTTGTAGCTACTAGAGCAAATTGCAGTATTTCTAGCTAATTTTTAACTTCTTTTTTCTATTCCATAGTCAGTAGGTTCAAAACCTTTAACTTCTACAGCTATTCTAACTGGTTGATCTGTAGTATCATCAAGATGTTATTAGATCATTCCAGTTTCTCAGCTATCAGTTTCTTCCAACTTTCTTCTAAACCTGCCCTACATGATGAAATAAGTCCACAATCCTGTTTCTACATATTATTCATTAGCTATCATGTATATTTTTATTTATATAAAGACGGGATATACAAATACGTAATTTTATTCCGATGGACATAATTATATTTGCTTCTATGCAGTTTATAACATCTTGAACAGTTTTAATTTTTCAGCTTCAGTATCAGAATTTCTACTCAAATTATTTCTTCAAAGACATTATTAATTCAACAGTATCTAAAGAATCTGCTCCTAAATCATCTGACAGTTTGATTCAGGTTTAGCTTGATCAGCTTCAACTCCTAATTGTTCAATCTATACCTCTTTTCTCTACTTTTCATCAACATGTTCTTTCCTCCTTAAAATTTTTAAACTTATAATTATTATACACTATTTTAGGCATATTATCCAGCTCTAGGTTGAAATGAAATTAGTTTCAATATTTTCAACTTCCAATTTCTTTGTATCACTTTTATATGGGCGTCCAGCTAAAACTTTTACCAGCACGATCTCACAAATTTAGTAACTCCCAAAAGCTTTAATCTTCCAGTAATAGTATTTGCACCCATTTACAGTCAGAAAGCTTTGTTTATAAATTTCTTCTTTTACTTTCAGCATCTGTTTCTAAAAGTTCGGCAGTTATAGTATTTGCAACTATTTTAACATCAGCTATATTGAAGTTATAATTTTGAGCTTCAACGGTTTAATTGTTCTCCTAGCTTCTTCTCATGTGAGTGATGAGAGTGAAAGGCCCTGCAATACTGCAAGTGGTAAAAGCTCTTTAGCTCCGCATCTTTTAAAGCAACACAAGCTTTTTCTACAGCTTTCTCACCAGCAATAACAGTTTGATTAGGTTCATTGAAGTTTACTGTAGCTTCAACAACTCCATCATCAACTGGACTTTAAAACTTCTTTTATCTTTCAGCATCCATACCTAGAACAGGACACCTTACTCATTTGTACTTTCAGCAACTACTGCATTATTCTTCCTCTTGTAGCAAATGTCAAGTTTAACTGCATCTTCTACAGAAGAATTAGCTCAAAAGGCAAAGTGACAAATTTCCAACAGATAATGTCCTGCAACATAGTCAGGTTTTACTCCTGTTTCTTTGGTAAAAGTTCAGTCAAAAACTAAACTTAAGCACAACTATTGTACGGTTGAGTAATAACTAGTCTCTTTAATATAAATCTTCGCGACCTGCAAACATAACTTTAAGTCTATGTACCAAAGAAGAGAAAATTTTATCAACAGCTGCTGCTTTCCAGATTATTTTCATATAATTACCCATACCGTAACAAATTGAGTTCATGACCTGGACAAACAAAAGCAATTTTTCCCATTCTTACCTCCATTAATTAAAATTTATAACTAAACAAAGCCCATTTTATAATAGCTGAGCCGTAAGGATGAATCCACCACCTCAAAACCAGTTAGGAGCGGGAACATTATACGCCTGCTCCATGTCCTTTTCTGCACAGCAACACCTAAAGCCAAACCAACTGAAGCAGATGAAGTATTTTCCCATCCACTCAAGTTCATAGAACTTTTCAATAGGGAATTTCATTCTTTGCGGCTGATTCTATAATTCTCAGAATTTGCTTGATGTGGGAACACCATAGATAGTTCACCAACATCTAATTTAATGGCTCTAAAGCATCTAAAAGTTACCTGAGGTAAAAATATTTACAGCAAATTTAAATTACATCTTGCCATCATAACAACAAAATTTCTCTATATATAGTTTCACTCATCGTGAGAGTTTTTACTTCCTCACAGCGATCTCCAAGAATCATATCATCTTTCGCCTCACGCTCCTAGTGAGAAACCCAAGAAACCACAACCTCTTCAACTCCTCCAACTACTGCAAAGCAGTGACAGCCTCCATCTCGAGGACAAGGGCATTTCATTTTTGCATATCTATTATTCTTGATACAGTTTCTGCTGCCGATAACAAGTACAGTACATGCAAACCTGGTTAACCATTCAGATATCCGGGCCCTGGTCCATATAACAAAACCTGCAAAATGTCGCATTTAAAGTCAAAAACAAGGAGAATATTTGATAATCAACTTGTGTGTTGCATCGATACAAAGACTCCTTTGAGCCAAGTAATCGGGAGCTGACTGTTGCTAGGATAATTAAATCTATATCCTCTTTTACCTAACTTTTCTATAGCTTTTAAAGAAAGCTACAAGCTGCAAAATCAGAGGTTGCTTTGTACTTAGTAGCAAATCTACTTTCAGTTATTCCTGTTCTAGTTCTAGTCCACTCCATCACTGAGTATCTATAGTTTTCAATCAAAGTTTGTACACATTTTCTGCACAGTATCCTGCACTCTTTTATCCCAATACTTAGCGATTATTCTGCTCATAGTCTCCTCTTAATTCTGTCAATAATGAGTTCTATACCTGCGTTACTAGCCACTTTTAAGGCAGGCATTATAGCCTTACTATCAGAATTTTCCATGAGCCCTTTAAAGCAAAGTCGCTTAAAACCTAAAATATTGCTCCACCCATGATTCGGAAGCATCTATTTTCTTTTAACTTTCTTTCATAGCTCTTTCATAAATAGAGCCCTATCTTTGAAATCCAGCTCTCATTTACAGATTGTTTAGCTACATGTGAGAAATACTTTTCCTATTCCTTCAGATCGTTTTAAGAAGTACACATTTCAGTCATAACCATCTCTGTTACAACTACATCAACTTCTCCATCCATTATTATAGTACTTTCAATGACACCGCCCGAAAATCAATCTCTATTTTGTTTTAATAGACTGTAAGTTTCTCTTGTAAGCTCATTTCCACCTTTGTTTTTCTTCTCAGCAATAATCAAAAGTGCCACTTTTGATATTTATATTTCCACATGTACTTTTGAGACCATAGTAGCAAATTGATTTATTCTGGTTTAGAGTCAGAATTGCGCCTACCGCAAAATACAGTTCCTTGATCTTTTGTTAGGAAATAAGACTGCTATTGCTGGTGCTTAAAACTCTGCTAATTCTAATTTCAATTGACTACTTGCTAACAATGCTCCTGTGTTTCCACAAAGAAACGGAAGCTTGAGCCACTCTTTTATCTTTACTAAATCTATACAGACACATTCACAGATGAGTCCTCTCTCTCACCGCTTTTTAACAGGATCACCTGTCATCTCTGATAGGCATGGGTGGCATAATTTCAGATTTTTAGTATCATACTTGCTATTAATTCTTCCTTTATGATACTTTCTTTTCCAACCAAAGAGCAACCACTAGGTTTTCAATTTCATTAGAGCAGCTTCAGCAGCTTACAGTTGATACAGGAGCAAAATCACTCATAGCATCTAAGGCTATCTTCGTTTTACCCTCCATAATAGTTTTATATCGATCTATTATATCATAAAGTTATCATTGTATAATTACATATGTAATTATATAATATAAGAAATGTAAATAGACGAGTTGCTAACAAAAGTTTCAGGAATTTTAAATACGTCTATACTTATTAAAAGCAAACATTATACTGATAAAAGGAGAGAATATCTTATGAAAAGAAAAATTTATTTTATATTTTATCACTAACTGATCACTTTTATACTTTTGTAAGGAAAATTTTCCACAAAAAGCTAAAGTCTATAAATGTTTCCATTTTGTCTCCAAAAGGTTGGATGTACAAAGATAGAGAAATGGTTTCATCTTTTATAGCTAAAGGAGATTTGGACAAAGATAGCTTTGAGAGATGTTGCTATAATTCTTGACGATACTATCACAGAAGAATGAGTCTTTAGATCTGATGAATTAAATTTAAATCACAAAGAATACTGTGAGTGCTGTTTAAAGCAGTGAGTGAGAACTTATACTAGCAGCCTAAAATGATAGACGCTCCCGCGACGCGTGAGAATGAAGAGCGCCAACGCTTATGTGGATACTATCTAATATTGGTAAAAGAAGCAACGTTTCGATACCAACAACAATAGCTCAATTTATTTTATATGAGTGCTGAGAGATGCGCGACTTTCTACAGAAGTATAGATAGATTTCAAAATAATGTTTTACTTTGAACTTATTGGTTAGTATGAAAGTAATTCATATATGAAAGAAACACATAAGAAGAAGAGTAGTATTAATTTCTCAACAAATAAGCAGGAAAGATGACTAGTGGTGGAAATATGTTTGAAGAAAAGAAAATAAGCCAAGATTATGGATGAAATGCTGAATTTTGAGAAATACATAGATGAAATGGCAGAAAGGCATGAAGTGAAATGAAATAGATACTCATTTATTATATGAGATAGGGACTGTTAGGCATGTACAACCTCATTAATATTATACTCGTCAACATATTCGTTAGTTCTTGTGTGTCTATTTTAATCCATTCGCTTGTTCACAACAAATAAAGGAAACTTGAACTGATCAGTCGTGTGTGTTGATTCTACAGGTTCTCATAACTTTTCACTGAAGTATCTCCTCTTGGTCCTGGTTCCGATAAGTTACTTCTCTTTCAACGAAAGTAGGTAATTCAACTGCAACAGCTGTTGATTCATAGTAAACAAACATCTAAAGGCATTTCTTCTTCAAGCTAGTTTAAAGCATCTCCCTAATCTTAGCACGTCGATGCATTTCTAACAGTTTCGAGTTAGAGAATATATAAGAATCTCCATTTTGATAAGAATAGATAACTACGCTATCTAATTTGATATCATCATTTTATCGTCTGCTTTATAAACAGCATCTGACATGTTTCCAGATATTAAGTTTTTCATTTTAAACTTAACAACAGCTGACATTTCTTCCTGATTTGCTATATTCAGCCTTTAATACTACGATGGGTCGTTTCAATTTTAATTGTACTGCCCGCTCTTAGTCTTGTGCAATTCTCGATGAAATTTTCCTCCTATTTTTCTCAATAAAATTTATTAATTTTGTCAATATTAAATTACGATATCAAATAATCACTATATTTTCATTATATATTTTTATCTTCATCAAGATTTTATATGATCATCTTTGTATATTATGTGGTAATTAATAGAAAGTTTCTTTTCAACTCTCTATGTAGTGGGACAATACTTTTCTACTTTCTAACTTTTATAATGTGTGTATTCTCATCTTAAAGAGGATAGATATGCCATAAGAAAGGCTGGCGAGTGCAGCTCTCACAAAGAAACTGCTCTTGCACCTTACTAGATTAATATCACAGAGTGCAAAAGTTCTCCATATTTGTCATGTGTAGGTAGTTCACGGGCTTCTTATTTTATCATAATGATTGTTACGATCAAAATATTTATATGAAAATGAGTTTTTCAATTTGAATAATAAAAGTACTTTTTATCTTAGCTTTTGCAAAGTTTTTATTATCAAAGTTCTTTTCATAAGAGAAAACTGAAATAATCAGTCATATTTTTCATCAATATTAAATTGACTTTTACAATAATATCTCTATTTTCTTGAACTTATATTTTCTCAGCGACACTCTTTATCTCACTGAACATACCACCACTCAGAAAGTCCTTGGTATGAAGAAATATAGATTTCCACCTAAAAATGATTCTCTTGAAGATGATGAGTCATTCACCCAATCTTCTGAAGAGAAATATTCTAAATTAATCACTCATAAGTTTAGAAGTCTTTAAAAGCTTTGTCCATATATATATCTCGGGGATATTACAGGCAGTTTCTATAACCAGATCAGCAGGAGATTCTATTTTCATCTACATCCTTGTAATCTATTACATGCCAATCATAATGATAAGATTTGGTCTTTCAGTTTGATTAATGACAAATCTTAACTCTTTATTTGGATGAGATTCTTTAAGCTCTAGCCAACCTATATAGGCTACTCCTACATCGCCATAATTATCTATTACTACACATATCTATATTGTCTGTGTCATTGACATTATCTCTTTTGTCTTTCTTGTTTGACTCTTTGTTTAGAGTTGTAGTTACACTAGTTTCAGTGCTGAAGAAGTAGTATTAGTTTCAAATGTAGTTGTTGAACCAGTAACTTCATCGAGTTCTAACTTTGTGTTTTCTCTTCTACTGCTGTTGTATTTGTTGGCAGATGATCAGTAGTTTTCTTTAACAGTACTCTTAGTGCTACTGTTATTATGGTTAGAGCTGCATTTGTTTTAAAGACTCAACTTTCTTTTTAGTTTTCTTTAGTAGGAATTTCCTGCTCTAGCAGAAACACCTGTGTCTACTGAAACTCCACTGCTCACCACCTAGACCAGATCCGTTCCAAGTCCAAAAGATGTTGTACAAGCAGTTGCCATAGAAGATGAAATAATTAAAATTAAATTCTCATTTTATACCCTCTAGATATCATCTTCTAAATTAATTTCCTTTCATCCTCCTAATGCTAAATCATTTAACTTTAACTTAGCAAAAGCTGTTCTCTGTAAGTAGGTAACCTTGTTGCTCATATGCTTTCTAACAACATACTTGACAGAAATTTTTCCTTCTTTTTAATGGTCAAGTAAATGTAGTATCGAGATATCAACTTTAGCTGGGAGAGGATATGCTTTCCCTAGTATCAGCTCCTTCTTCCAACTTTTAAAATATCTTCTTGTGAAATATTATTTTCTCATTTCTACATAACAAGCTTTATCTACGCGTTTTGGGAGAGTAATTTCTTATGATTAAGTTTTTCCATCATTTGTGAGTAGAAGTAAACAACTTCAGCCTACATCTAGCCTTCCAACAGGGGCCAGATCTTTTCTTATAACCCATTCAGAGCAAGTCCGCTACACAGTTGCTTCTCTACATCTTTCAGTTGCTGTGTATATATAGCCAGCTATTCATAATATAATATCTAAATTCCTTATATTCTAATCTTTCTCCATTATGTATTCTATTACATCCAGAATATTCATTTATATTGTCCATAGCCGAAATATCATAAGAGTCATTAACTTTTAGCCACTTCTTTTGCAGAAATGATTTTCTTAACTTTAACTCTTTCTACTTCCTATACCACACATTCTACTAAAAATCTATCTTAATCTCCGGTGATCAGCTCTTCTACCCTTTTACCATGTTTTATGTTCATGGTGTTCAGCTGTACCATCATTAAACATGTATATAGCAGCAATTCACTTTTCTAAGACACCATCTTTATATGCAACTTCTTCTCTTTCGCCATCAGCAAAAAGTAGATAGATGCTCCATTTTCTTTGTCAGTATTTCCATAGAAGAAGTCTTCTTTGCTCTCCATTAGCACTTAGGGTGCAGAGCTTCTCCCATATACCATTGACATAGTTAAATTTCTATTTTATCACCATTAGCTAAATATTCAATAGCATTCAGAGTCATATAGCATTTTATGAATATACACATTTTCCTTCCATCTGATATTCAGTAAGACCATTTTAGTATTTAGATAAGTCTCTTACCTAACATATCTTTATAAGTTGCAGTATATTCTTCAGCTAGGTTACATGAGCTTTTACCGTCATAAGAAGAAAAATCGTCATTTGCACACTCTTTCTCCAAAACTTCTTTACCATCATTGAAGAAATTTTGCTCAGTTATCTTGTATCATTCATTTCAACAACTAAAGTTTCATTTTCATTATTAAAGGGCTTGAAAATTATAGAATTTTCTTTCCTCTGGGCACATCATATCATATCTTTTATAGAAAGGTCTACATCATCTAAAAATAATCTTTTTCTATTTCACATAATTAAATTATTCCAACTTTCTTTAGAATTAACCTTTCAGGTTGTAACTGTTTCTTCCATTTTTATTTCTTCTTTCTCTATTCTTCACTGTTCCACCAAAATTAACAGATTTTACTATCATTAATCTCTCTCTCTTTTAGCAGTAGTGGTAAACTGAATAACCAAAACTAACAGTAAAAAGCGCAATAAAAATCGAAATTATTAGAAGAATAAGAATTGTTTAGAGCCCTTCTTCATTTTCTATCATCTCCATCATTAAAAGGAAATTTGATTTTGTTCAGCTTTATTTAAAAAGACAGCTGAAGTAAGTTACAAAAGCCAGAGCTAATGAAATTAAATAAAGTAAAATCTTAGAGAATGAAACAGAGATATTCACTTGCTTCCACCAGGTAATTTAACAGCAGAATAATATAGGAAGATAACTAAAATATTACATTTCATAATAGAACGTAGTAAAATATTTTATATCTAATTACACTTGAGTATATTAAGTCCAGCAAAAAGCAGTAAATAAAATACCAGAGAATAGTAAAATAGCTTGAGCATTTTACGCTTCCTTACTGAAATCAGCTGCCAGAATACCTAGTCGCTACATCATAGAGTAACTTCCAAAGAAAATGGAACTTTGACAGAGAAACAGCAACAAGAAAAGTATTTAGTATTGCTATACTCCTCCAATAATACCAAAGTAATATTCTCCACTCCCCTTAGGAATATTGTTAGTAAGTTCGTGTGCTTTATTTTCAGATCTTCAGTTCCCTCCAAAACTTTCTTTATCTTTAAACTAGCCATGAGTTGAGTTCATAGTAGTTTTATCGATTCTTTCTTTACAGGAATATAAGCCAGAACGTCCTTCATTTAGTTGAAGATACATCTTCATTTTCTTTTGCTTCCAGGTACTAACGATATCTTTTTAATTCAGCTAACTTGTGTATAGTTTCTGTTGCACCTTAGATTGTATGCCTCTTCAGAATCAGCTGTAGCAACAGCTGTGGTCCTCAAAAATCTCGAGTGATCTTCATTACCATCTTCAGTTTTCATTACTATAATATAATTTGTCATGGGTACGACGATTGATTCATCCACTCATTAAAAGATCTAATCATTTAAAGAATTTAAAATTCTATCCTGCGTCACTGCACTACAGATATTGGCACATAGTATAAATTTAATAATTCCAACTGATAAATAAGAATTTGTTAGGAGCTGTTATAGAAAACTAGAACATAACAAAGAACAAAAGTTCCTAAAACTCCCAGTGTAGATAGTTTGCTCGAAATTTTCATATCTCTATTTGAGACTAGCATATATATTTGCTCTGCAAAAGCTAAGAATGCTAAACCAAAAAGCATATAAAGAGCATTCATTTTGGAAAAAGTTAGCTCCTCCTCCACCAAAACCCACAGACCAGTAATATGTGTACAGGGAATATTAGAGTATTAAGAATAGCTAGAATAGCTCCCGCCATAGCTATGCTTCTTTTCCCTCAGGTAACCAGATTTCTTAATATCTTTATTAGAGTTCGTCAACTTTAGTCTGATACACCTTTTAAAGTTTCATTGTCTTTTTAAAGTATTAAGAAGGAGTTTCTGTACTGGATATAAACGAGTCGCCTTCTCTATGTAAATTTTATTTGAAACTTCCATTATGAATTTTATTTTACAGTTCAGAACTATATTAAATAATTCAGCTAACTTTAGACTTTGAGAGCCTTCTGTCATAGTGTTTGCATATTTTCTTCTGAATCGTCGTAGTTGTGAGTCGCTTCAAAATTCGGGAAAAGATAGTAAAATTGTGTTATCTTTCTAGATATTTTGCCACTGCGATATAGTTCTTGCTGCTCATAATAGCCTCCAGTAGCGTTATTAACATTGTCATTAGTACAAAGTTTATCCGTATAGCCACTTTTGTTTACATTAATGTCGATGGACATAAAAATCTTTCTTCTTGCTCATCCACTATCTTCAGGAGATCATTGCTTTTCCAACTGCAACAGCAATCAACCCATTATTTGACACCGCCAAACTGACAAGCTTGGACTCTCTCTATTTTCTACTCACACTCGTACAGGAATCTTTACATGTATCTTCTGCCCCATATAGATTATCCAATCTAGAGAAAATCTTTCAGAAAGTTACTATATTTTACTGCCTTTTTATATTCAGGGATTAGAGCACCACTAGCCATGAAACATACTCCAGTATCTAAGCCATAGATTCTAATTCTTTTGCATTTTCTATATACCATCTTCAGTTCAGGTTCATTTCCTCATTCTACATCCAAAGCATAGAGTGAAATCATTGCAAATAAACACCTAGTATTCTCATGTGGTACACATGAAAACAAAGTCTTTCCATCATCTTGTCTGTTCTTTTATTCCAAAAGTTTAGAATTTAATTGGAGAGATTAAATAAGTGTGGAGTTCTCCATGTGTTCTATTCCATCAAAGCCACATGTTTTAGCTCACAAAAGCTCTTCTAAAAGTTTTTAAAATATCTAGTTCTTCTTCGTGAACTTCTGCTATTTTATCTTTAAAACCAGCATGATGAATCTGTATCGCAGGTACATCATATTTATGAGTCATTACATGCATAGTGAGTCCTTCAATAGCTATCATTCCAAATTCCACCCTGATTTTCTCTTAATTTCTCTAATTTTCTTCAACTCAGCTGAAGCTTCCACAATTATAAGTCCTACACCACTTCTAGCTATCATACCATACCAATCAATTAAATCTTAGAGTGACATAGCCATCATCTTTTACAAGAGAAAATCTAACTACAGGGGTAGAACTATTCTATTTTTATATGAATATTTTTATTTTTAAAATCTGTAAAAATATTAATTTTCCATATACGTCGCTTTTACATATAATATTAAAGCACAAGCCGGCTGGTCCTGATGAAACAACCAAACTGGATGCTTCCTACGCTACAAGAATAGCACCTATCAGAACAGAGGCAAATATTATACATATGATCTGTAGTCTATAAAATTATCTTTCAACAGCAGCAACAGCAGCGCTAAAATAAGTCCTACAACAGTAATTCTTAAGAGCCTAAAGTTCTTTTTACAACAGGTGAATTACTGAATAAGAATACAACTATAATATCGTCATTATTATAGTGCGGTAGAACAACGCTAAGTTGCAGTGTTGAACCCATGGTTTGTGCAATTCTATAGCCTAGCGATGAGTTTGCTCGATTTATTGATGATGGGTACTGAGTTATCTGGAGAGCAGCAACAACTGCATAAATTCATGAAACTTATCCACCTTATTTACATCAACAACTTCATGTATGCATAAGAGTAAAGTATTGCATAACCTCCACCAAAACTAAAAAGTCCAACTTTTATGCTAAATAATAATTTTAAATATGTCGCGGACATCGTCTTCTTTCTTTTCACTTTTGTTTGATCTTTAAATATAGATATTTCCAATATCATATAGTAGCAGTGTGTGCCATATAATGATGGAGAAACCCAAATATCCCTGATTACAGCACAGTGTAATAGGAGGAAGGCATATCTATTTATATTAGCAGATTTTGCTATTCTGCACACAGAAATTAATATAAGAGCTGCAGTAATAGTTGGTTTTATACCATTAAAAGAAAGCAACAACTATGCGAATTCAATATGCCAATGCAAGTTTGACTACAGTACTATAAAAAGAGGTAGAGCAGCTCCTGGGCATTTCCCGGCAAACGTCCAAAACAAGTATATTTATGGTCCTGTTATAAGAGATACATTTTACAGCAAGAACTCCAGGAATAGATTGTGCAATAGCGTCCATCACTAGTAGTCTTCTCTCTCTAACCAATTTTATTTACTATTTCATCTTTCTATCAGAGAAAGCGCACATAGCCTCCTCCGATAGTGTAAGCTCCCTATTTTGAAAATAGTATAAAATATCTATGATTTTTATTTTCTTCATCTTGATGCCTCAAATCATATAAAATAACTTCTTTTAAAACATCATAGGCTTAGTTTCTATTTCTGCATTTTGACATATAACAGTAGAGCTTTCTATCTTTTCTTGCGATTCTATACTAGTAGTATCTGTTCCCATAGTTGAGGCGTTATATCCGCAACCATCGAGATCAAGGCTTTTCTTTTCTAATTTCTTCAGTATTTCAATGGTATTACATATTTCTGGCCGCAGTCAACCAACAATAATTGATTTTCTTTTCTCCCACATTTCAAATAGAATATCAGGTTTTAACTAATTCTATTGTTAAATTTAAATCAGATATATATCTTGATATTCTTTGGGTGCTAGTAGTGCTGCAGCAGCTGAAAGCTATAAAAATATCAGTGTCTTTAAACTTTTTCATCCACCATTTTCATACGCTTATGGTGCAGAATCTCGACAGAAATGAATTCCTTTTACAGTCCATCATCAGGAATGTGTGAGTGTGTGTGTTAAGGTTGATCTGCTCAATACAAAAGTTACTTCAGCTCCTAAATCAACAGCGACTGAGCACGTGAGCCTCCCATTTTCCCACTCTGATTTGATTTGATAACATATCTGAGATCTATATCTTCTTGTTCTACGCGATTTGCAGATAAGAAGTTTTACCTTTTAGAGCATCTCTAAATTATATCGTAATTTTAGAAGCTAAGTGCTCTCTTCTAATTATATCAACAATTTCTTCGAGGTTCTTTCATTCACCCTGCTTTAGCTTCAATGATACGCAGCTAGTACGCATAGTTTGTATCATATAAATCAAGAACCATAGGATTTTTAATTCTCCATCTGTGTTTCACTAAGAATGGGATTTTCAATATTAGTTTCATTCATTGCAAGAGCGATACTGGTTTTCTCAATGAAACAGCTGAAAGAATTGACATTGAAAGCATAGATCGTCAGCAATTCCATTAGCAACTTTGCACAATTATATTATATATGTGACAGGTGCGATTAAAACTATATCTGCAGCCAAGCATATGTTCAACTTCATGGTGAAAAGTAGGTGCATCCACATATCAATATAGACTCTATTGCAGAGAGTCTCAAGAGTTAGTATGACCTATTATATTGTTTGTCCATTTTCTGTCATTAATACTACTTTACATTGTGTCTTCTAAAAGAGATACTATGCTTGCAGATTTCGGCTGCACGAATTCCTCCTCCTGCAGAAAGCTCTACTAAAAGTATTTTTCATGTCATCTTTCTCTCCTTATGGTAATTATCTCTCTCTTTGAAACAGAAGTCTTCAATTTCCAGAAATATCAAGCCTTGAGATTTTAAATTCATAAAATCAGTTTTCTACTATCATCTAAATATACCAAGATATGATTCAGAAATAGCCGGTACATTTCTCTTTGATTTGGGCGAATATAATTCTCCTAGAAAGTTCTCTGCACCTTAGTTTCTATAAGAGTTGTAATAGCCCATGTCCATCCAGCCCATTTTCAAAATCTATAAATCTTTGTTTTGCTTTGATTAGCATTTTTAATTTCCTTACTCATATCATCGAAACTGTCATCATTTAATTCATCAACATTTAGTGTCTTCATTTTAAGAATTTTATCATCTTCTTCAAATCAGAATAAAAATATTTCTTTTAAATCTACTCTAGCACTAGATGTATCATAGGATTTAAATTGTATGAGTATAATGACACTTTTATATTTTTAGACATTTCAATATTATGTTTAAAATCAAAATTTCTAATTGTTTACCATTATTAATTCTAGCATCTCTTTCTAGTAACGTCTTCGGGTTGAACTTTTTAAATAAGAGATTTCCATCTTCCTGTATCTTTTATAATAATGTAAATGCGTCTATCTGTTCTTTTCAGTACTTTTCTTCTCTTTTCTTTCAAAAGGAAAGTCAGCTAAACCTAGTAAATTCCTCTCTCCTGAGATTTATAAAATTTTTAATAGATTATGTCATAAAACAAAAATAAAACTATTGCTATAAAACCTCTATATTTTGTATATAGGTATGCCCATTGTGATACATCTAGCAGAGAAATAACTAATTTTAAATGACATTGTTATTGTGATGTTAATAGCAAGGACTGTTGCAATTACTGAAGAAATACAAATTTTATAGCTGTGATAATAATATAAATCCAATTTAACATAAAGGTTTACATACATAACAATAATAAAAGAAATTTACTCCTGAAGAAATCCAGTGTAGCTAATGCTAAATCCCTCGATGTTGGATCTTTACATACATGGTAATTTAAATGCATACTCACATAGCAATAGCTATGATTGATGAAAATTTTGCAGGTCTTTATTGTCGCCATATGCATAGTAGCTACTAACTACACTGAACCCAACATAAAGGAGATGAGCCCTGATGAATAGTAAAAGTAGGCATTCTTGAAGTGATTTTGTAACAGCATCTCATTCAAATGTTTCCATATATGAAAAATAAGTCTAATAACATCTTGAGAAAATGTTAGAACAAATAAACTTGGTAGAGTTAGATTTAAGAAATTGATAGTTGATACGTGAGTCTTCTGTTGTATCTTTCTTTATCTCCATTAATTGCTGCTCTTGATATATCGTCAGCACGTTGGAGATAGTTACTCACAGACTCCAACAGGAAGTGCACTAAACCTCTACTTGCAGGCCTCAAGTGCAGTTAGAGAACCAGCCCTGCACGAAAGAGGCATGATCTTCGTGTGGTAACGTGTCTTGCGAAACTCCCACAAGCATGAGAATTAATTTTTATACCTATGCAATTTAAATCACGTATTCTTTCAAAATCTATTTTATAATGAATAAGATTTTAGTAGTTTTATAAATGGGATACAATCAAGATCGAAAACTCCACACTAATAAAACTCCATAAGCCAATGCATCTATACTAAAATATTTAGTGTCACATAGCTGAAAGATTATAGATAAATTATATTGAAGTTGAAGCAGGTATAGCTTGAAGTATCCAAAGTTATTTAAAATGAGATCCCATCACTACCCTGATAAAGATATAAATAGAAAGTAGAAAGACATAATAGGAGTCGTGATACTGCACTACCATTTTAGCTCACATCATCTAAAACCAACAACTATAAAATCACTAATAACTTGAAAAATTATCATCATACACTTAATACAAAACTAAATAAAATGTAATATTACTTAAAACCGATATCTTCACTCGCTCCTCACCCTCTTCTTTCTTCTACGATGAATGCAGAGTTCCTTAAGGCAATCTTCTCCTAAACGCCTAAAATTACTTATTTTGAATGCACTATAATATGCATCTGTTAGAACGAGGCTCCATAGGGCCACTAGAGCTCCTCTAAAAGGTCCTAGTACCCTACCTCACCACTTGTTATTATCATAGTATGTTATAGATAACATTTTCTTATTTCTCCGTTGTCAATATTTATTTTATGTACACTATACACCCTCTAAAATAGCTAGATATATGATTAAATGTAGTTTATCAGCTTCAACTACAAAATAAATCGTCAATAAGCCAATTTTAAAATATGCTTATCAATATATTGTCCATACTCTCTCTGCATCATCTTGTTTTTATTAAATTTAACTCCATAAACTCCAGATATCAACTCGAATCGAAAATATGATAGCTTATCAAAAATATCATCAGTTGTAAGAGTTAGAGCTATCATGTGCCCTTTATACAATATAGTTCTACTCTCCTCTTGAATAAATGTTAAATTCTTTTCTAGATTAGCATGACTTTAGGAGTTAATTCTTTGAATAATTTATGTTCTTCCAATCATACTCTTAAGATTTGGTTTCATTTCTTATCCACTGTCCAAATTAAGTAGATTCAAAGTTTTAATAATCTCAATTAACTCTGAAGCAATTTATTATAAAGGTCTGATTTTATCTCTCATTATTTCTCTCTTTCTGAAAGTTTTAGAACTTCTAATATGATACCCATCTAAGCTGAGAAATGTTTATATCGGTGAAATCATCATTTTCTTTCAATTAAATTTAGATGCAGAGTCAGAGTCATTCCTCAAAATTATTAACTTTTACTACTAGTTTCAACTTCCCATAGCTGTCATCTCTAAATAATTTCCATCTCATCTACATCAGCTTGAATAGTAGCTTTTAATTCATTCATCTATTGAAGAAAATTTTCTTTCTTCTCATGAATTTAGCAATGGTTGTATATACAATCTCCATAAACTTCTCTATCAAACGTCTAGTATATGTACGCAGACTCATTTCTTGTTTTAATGTTGATTGTATCCGACGATCTACCACTCCATATAGAACTTTTGAATTCTTGTCTGAAACTCGTAGAAAAGACGTTATATGCCTGGTAGAAGGATGATCTAGTCCATTATCCATTTTATATTTGTAGTAGGAAACCGAGTGTCTAGCAATTTTCGTACCATGAATAACTTCTCTGAAAACTGTCAGAGGATGATCAAAAAGTTTACAGCTCGTCAGAGTCAGAATTAGCAATCTTCTTATAGCTGAAGAACTTTACGAGTTCTCCACTTCCAAAGTTACAATTGGTAGCTCATTAGCTTTACACATATTGAACTTCTCACCCTAGATGCTCTAGGTCTTCTGCTTGTTCCAGTCCACTTACACCAAAAGAAAATTGAAGCCAACAGGCTGCTTTCTTGACTTTAATTTGTTTGGGTACATTCTAACAAATTCTAAGGGAGTGTATTCTAAGAAATGTGCACTTAATGCGTCATCAACATATCTACTCCTGAGATTCAAGTAGAGAAAGTGTTTTCTTCATTTGTGCCTGTGCTAATCAGACTTTCAACTCTCGAAATAAAAACTCCAAGGGTGTTTTTCAAAGGTAAAACGACAGCCTCTTAGAATTTTCTCTATCGCTTTATGGTTTCATTTATGAGCTTTTATGTCCATAATGTACTCCATCACCAAAATTTCCTAGCATACAGCATCTTCAAATTCTATATTTGATGTCAGTATATCGCTTACCACTACTCATTATTTTTGCTAACTATTTTCTTCTTCTAAAAGATTATTATTATAAATCTCCTCTGATACTATTCTTCTAAAACGATTTCATACCAGACTTGAATATATTTTATCATATCTGCTAAACTTTGTAAAGAATCTTCTGGATTACTGAGTCTTAACATACGCTTTAGAGCGTCTGTGTCAGGTATTAAGACCAAGTTTTTCGTCTATCATACTTTATCATTTTACATTTTGATACTCAGTATTTTAAAGTTTTCGGTTTCACGTGGCAACTTCCCAATTCATCTCTTCGAGTGTCTTATTTTAAATTTTATAATGGTAATTTCTTCATATTCATGCTGCATCTGTTGAAACAAGTATATCCCATATTATCTTCTGAGTTTCAAGCATACTAATGACTAACTTTTACTAGCTCCAAATATCTTTTGATAAATAATCATATTATAACACTTTATCTGCTAATTCTGTATTGTCAACATCTAAAGAATATTTCTTTCTTAGGATCTGATGATATCCACAGCTTAAGAAAAATCCTCTCAAGTAGCTCTCTAAATATTTCCATCGTTTTGAATGATATCACGAAGAGAGAATATGTTTCTAAAATTCTTCTTTAAGCCTTTTGTTTATACAGAGTCTAACATAGGTCTATGTTCAGCATAATGTTGCCAGAATATTTTATTCTAAAATTGTAAAGAGACTAGTAGCAGATTAAAGAATAACAAAGTCTTTTGGCTTAAAATGGAATTCTCCATTTAATTTCTATTCCTCTTTCACCTGCAACTTTGCTTTTTATTTTCAAAACTAGACGATATTCTGCAAGCAAACATTCTAAAGTTTAGTACAGGAATTTTTGTGTAATTTCTTGTTTAACATTAGAACCATAAGACACAAGTCACTCCTATTTTTCTTCAGCCCATTCTTCACCTATATTTATGTTTATATTTAAATTTGTTACATCTTCAAGTTTAACGTATTTTTCATTATATATCGCTAAAATTTGAATATTTTTCAACAGAACTTTCTTCTACTTCAAAAATTAATTCATCATGTACTTGTAATAATAAAAGCTATATCATCTTTATCTTTTAAAGTTTCATAGACTTGCATATAACTTTTTAAGAACTTCACGTCGCTACACCTGTATAACAGTGTTAACTGCCATTCTTTTCAGCTTGAGCTTTTTATGGTTTTGTTTTTAGAATCAATACCACTATATATCTTTTTCTCACCAAAAGAGTCTTAACATAGCATGTTCTTCTCCAAACTCTATAACTTCTTTTTCAAAAGTTGTAACTCTTGGATATTGTTCAATATTTCTTTATATATTCCGAAGCATCTTTACAGGGTATTTTTAATTCTTTTAGCTAAACCAAAGGCTGTTTTTCCATAGATTATACTAAAATTAATAATCTTAGCAATAGTTCTTGTTCTCAGTCACATCATCAGAATCTGATAAGTTAAAATTCTTCTGCAGTTAAATCATGTAATCTTTTCTTCTCTATATGCTTCTAGATTTTCATCTTTAGACATAGAAGTAAGTACTCCAATTCAACTTGAGAATAGATCTATACTCATTAAAACTTTTTCTTCTTCTGCAACAAAACCTTCTCTTATTTTAATTCCATCATCTGTCTTACAGGAATATTTTTGTAGGTTAGGTTCAGATGAAGAAAGTCACCTATTGTCTGTTCCTATTTGATTAAAACTTGTATATGTATTCTTGAGTTAGAATCAACCAGATTGAGTAGTATCCACATAAGTAGTTTTTAACTTATTAAGTTTTCTATAGTCAAGAAGTAATCTAGCTATATCGTAACCATAACTTTCTAAGTCTTCTAAAACCATTACATCTGTAGAATAACCTGTTTTAGTTTTCTTACCACTCAGGTAAATTCATTTTTACAAATAGTATATCTCCTAATTGTTTTGGAGAATTTATATTAAACTCTTCACCAGCTTCTTCGTAGATGGCTTTTTCAATCTTAGCAAGTTCTTTTCTAACTCAGAGAGTAGTTTTTAAAGTAAGAAACATCTATTTTTAATTCCCTTTCTTTCCATAAGTGATAGAACAGGGATTAAAGGCATTTCATTTTGAATTAAGATGTCATAAAGTTCCTCTTATGTAGTATATGATTTATTCTATCATAGATAGCTAAGATACCTAAACCTATCTTCAGACAAGTATCCTGCAAACTCACTCAACTAATAGAGTCTCTATATGAGCTTTTCCAAAAGTTGTTTTAAAAATCCTTAGCATCAACATTAGAATACTCTGTAATAGGGATAATAATATCCATCTTAGTTTGAGAACTGATTAAATGGTAAGCTATCATCATATCCTATACATAGACTTAAAAAGTAAAGCCTAAATTTAATAAAGCTTTGAAATTATATGAAAATGAATTTTATATCAAGTTCAGATATAAAGCTCATTAAAAATATTTCTATCTATATTTTTAGAAAGTAAGCTCCATGATTTGAGAAAATATAAATCCTTTTTCTTCAGTAGATAAAATTATACCTAATTCTTCAGTAGTAGATAGAAGCAATATTTTTATAGTTATTTAAGTATTCTTTTGTTCATTTAAAAAGAGTTTCGTTATCAATAATCACAAGCTCTCTATTAGAAAAATTTATATTAAGTTCTTTTTCATATACACATTTCTTTTTCAACTTTTTCTGTTTTTCAACTTCTTTCTACTTTATCAAAAAGAAAGTAAAACAGGTTTATGATCAAAATCAGTATTTTTGGACTCTCTTCTAAATTCAACTTTTTATGAACATTTTTAAATTCTAAAAATCTTACAAAGTTCTATAGTTTTTCTTTGTCCATAGAATATTTTAAATTATCTTCTTCAATGTCAATATCTAAATTTGTAAAGATTTTTGCTAGTCTCTACTTAGAAAAAGCTGTATCTTTTCATTTGTAAGATTTTTATAAGAGACGACCTATGCCTTCTATATTTTTAAGTCATCTATATTTTCATATTTTTTCTAGACTATCATATTTAGAAAATATAGCTAGAGCTTTCTTTTCTCCTATCTTTGTTACTCCCTGGTATACCATCACTTTTATCACTAATAAGTCCAAATAAATCAGGAATCTTTTTCAGGAACAACTCCTAAGTAATTTACAACATCTTCAGCTGTTCTTAACATTCCAAACTTTTTCGCCCCTCTGAACCTTTTTCCAAGTAAGGCATATAGTTATGTTTTCAACTAATTGGGATAAATCTTTATCTCCTGTAACAATTATAACTTCTAAATCATCCTTAGCTATTTTCTTAGCTAAACTTCCAAGTACATCGTCAGCTTCATAAGATTCTATTCTGTATCTATTTATATTAAAAGCATCTAAAACTTCTTCTATTCTTGGTATTTGAGCAACTAAATCTTCAGGGGTGATTGTCTATTAGATTTTATAATCACTAATATTTCTGTTCTTTTCAGTGAAGATCTTTTCACATCAAAGCGCTGACCATATAGTCAGGATTAAATTCTTTATTATACTCAATAGAGTATTAATAAAACCATAGACAGCTCCTGTTGGTTCATTTTTAGTTCTAAAATTCATATTTGCAAAATATGCTCTATACATTATGCACTTACATCTAAAAAGCACAGCTCTTTTCATAAAATTATCACCTTGTTAAATTTTTATTTCATTATACTTTTAATATTATATCACATAGAGATAAAAATATAGAATAAACTTTCATCCTATTATATAAAAGAAATTTTTATCTCTGAAAAATTAAAAATAAATTAAAGTTTATTAATTTAGTAAAAATAGTTGACAAAGAGAAATATAGGAGTATAATAACAGTTGAATAAGAGTTCAATCATTAATTAAAAAGGGAGTGATAAGTATGAAATTAAATTTAAAAATTGATGGTATGGGTTGTGAACATTGTATAAAAATCTGTTAGAGAAGCACTTGAAGGAATAAGTGGAGTAAAAGTGATAGATGTTAAAATTGGTTCAGCAGAAGTAGAAGCAGAAAATGATAGTGTATTAAATGAAATAAGAGAAAAACTAGATGATGCAGGATATGATTTGAAGTTTAGTTTCTCTTTTAAAAAGAAATTAGGTGAGTATGATGGAAAATGATATAAAAATTAGGAGACAGAGCTTGATGATAGACAAGAAAAGGATAACAAGAAATTAGAATTAAAAATTGATGGTATCAGTTGTCAAGCCTGTGTTGCAAAGATAGAAAGAAAATTATCAAGAACTGATGGAGTTGAAAAAGCTCTTGTTAATATTTCAAATAATATGGCTGATATAGAATATGACGAAAAAGAAATAAAAAGCTAGTGAAATTATGAAAATAATTGAAAAGCTTGGTTATATCTCCCAAAAGAAGAGAGGATTTAAAAGATAAAGAAGGAAGCTCTTAGAGCAGAAAAAGTTAAAATCGGAATTAACTAAATCAAAAATTGCTATGTTTTATCTTTTAATACTTATGTATATTTCAATGAGTCATATGTTTGGATTACCAGTGCCTAATATAATTTATCCTGTTGACCATATATTTAATTATGTGGCCATACAGTTTATTATAGCTGTAACTGTAATGATAATTGGAAAAAGATTTTATAAGGTTGGTTTCAGACAACTATTTATGTTAAGTCCTAATATGGATAGTTTAGTAGCTGTTGGAACAAGCTCAGCTTTTATATATAGTCTCTATATAAGTTATAAAATATTTGCTGACAATAACATACACTACTGCATTCTTTTGTATTATGAGTCTGTCTGCTATGATAATAGCCTTTGTTATGTTAGGAAAAATATTTAGAAACTTTAAGTAAGGGAAAAGCTTCAGCAAAGAATAAAAATTAGTAAATTTTCAAGCTAGGCTAATATTATTAGAAATGCTAGATAGTTGAAATAGATATAAATGAAGTTTCAAAAGGTGATATAGTTTTTATTAAACCTGGAGAAAAATTCCTGTTGATGGAACAATAATTGAAGGTCATTCTATAGATGAAGCCATGATAACAGGTGAAAAGTATTCCTGTTGAAAAGCTTGAAAATGACAGGTTTATAGTGGAAGTATAAATAAAGACGGAGCCTTAAAAAGTTGTTGTAAATGCAACTGAAGGGGAAACTCTTATATCAAAAAAATTACTAAATTAGTTGAAGATGCTCAGATGACAAAAGCACCAATAGCAAGACTTGCAGATAAAGTTTCATTGATATTCGTTCCTACTGTTATTTTATTGCAATTTTTTGCAAACTTTTACTTTGGTGGTTTTTAATAAAATATAATGTAGTATCAGTTAGTCAAAATCATTTTTGAATTTGTATTAACTATCTTTATATCAATTTTGATTATTGCCTGTCCTTGTTCATTGGGACTGGCAACTCCTACTGCAATAATGGTAGGAACAGGAAAAAGGAGCAGAACTAGGTATTTTTAATCAAATCTGGAGAAGCTTTTAGAAAATTAAATGAAATTGATACTATTGTTTTTGATAAAACAGGAACATTGACAGAAGGTACGCCAAAAAGTTATAGATATTGTAAGTATAGGCAATGCTTTATCTAAAGATGAGATATTGAAAATATGCTTCTATGGAAGTAAACTCAGAACACCCTTTTAGGAAAGGCAGTATACGATGAAGCAAAAAGAAAAATGTAGAGCTTTATGATGTAAAAATTCTTATCTATATCAGGTAGAGGGAGTTATAGGGAAATAGAAGATATTTATTAGGAAATAAAAATTATTACTTGATAATGGAATAAGTAATTTACATGAAGAAGAAATTCATAGATATGGAACTAGAAGGAAAAACAACTATACTGTTGGCTGATGAAGAAAAATTAATAGCTTTTTATAACACTTGCAGATGTTGTTAGAAATGAAAGTATAAAAACTTATTGAAAAAATTAGAAAAATATAAAAACTTATATGCTTACAGGTGTACTAATGAAAGAACAGCGAAAAGTTATTGCTAAAAAGTTAGGTATAGATGATGTTATTGCAGAAGTTTCTCCTGAAGATAAGTATAAAAAGTTAAAGATTTACAAGAACAAGGTAGAAAAAGTAGTTATGGTTGGAGATGGAGTAAATGACTCTCCAGCACTTGCTCAGGCAGATGTTGGAATGGCAATAGGAAGTGGAACTGATATTGCAATAGAAAAGTGCTGATATAGTTTTTAATGTCCAAAGATATAGAAACTATTTTTAACTGCTATAAGATTGAGTAAAGCAACTATAAAAATATAAAAAGAAAATTTATTCTGGGCATTTTTCTATAATAGTTGTGGTATTCCAATAGCAGGAGGTTTATTATATTTATTTACAGGTCATTTATTAAATCCAATGTTAGCAGGACTTGCTATGGGATTGAGCTCTGTCTCAGTTGTAACTAATGCTTTAAGATTAAAAAGATTTAAATAAAAAGATAAAGGCATTCATATTTATGGATGCTTTTTATTATATAAAAATACAAGAAAGTCTCAAAATAATTGACAGATAATAAAAATAAAAATTATAATAAGTATGATATTTCTATTAAGATTGGAGGATTTATGAAAAAGTATTATCAGTATTGTTACTAATCTTTTACGATGTTATTGTCTGCCTGTGGTGGAGCAAAAATATGAGTATAAAGATGGAGTTATGTATGAGAATAAAAAACCAGCAACAGGAACTTTTGAATTTAAAAGTGGAGATTATAAAGTTAAAAGTCAATTTGTAGATGGTGTTCCTGAAGAGTACTTGAAAAAAATATTATCTAGATGGAAACCTTATGATAAAGGATGTTTTTGGAAGTGAAGGAATTATCCAAGAAGAAATTTATTATAAAAATGGTAATTTAATGGGATTTTTCTGACGCAGAAGGGGTAAAAATGTACTATGATGACGGACAGTTACTAATGTCTACAACTTATAGTACGGGAGAGACAATATTATATCATGAAATGGAAATCCTATGATGGAAGTATTAAACGATGATATAGCTATTTATAATGAAGATAACGAAAGATTATTTAAAAGCAGAAAGTGGAGCAATGGTTGACCTTGGTTTAATCTATGATTAGAAGATGGTTCATTTGAAGTTTTAAAAGGTAATGAAGTTAGTTTCTACGATAGATGCCAATGGAGAAATTACAAATTATTTATATTCAAGTGGTGAAAAATGATTACTTTGAGTGATGTTGATGCTTTAACTGAATTTTTTTCTTTAAAGATGGAACTACTTTAAATGAAACAATATGCAGATGGAAATATTCTTATCAACTACAAAAGTGGTAAACCACTATGAAGTTGAAGAAAATAATTGGTATATATATGATGAAGATGGTAATAAAATAACTAGCGAAAATGAAACTGTAACAGATATTAAGAAAGTAAATTAAAAATAAAAGGAGTTGTTGCATTTGCAACAGCTCCTATTTTTAATCCAATTGACTTAAAAATAACAGGCTTACCATCGATAATAGCTATACTATGCTCAAAAATGAGCAGATCTTTTTCCATCTCTTGTAATAATAGTCCAACCATCAGGAAGCATTGCTATCTTATAAGTTCCAGCATTAACCATAGGTTCAATTGCTAAAACCATTCCATTTTCTATTTTTAAGCCTCTACCTTTTCTACCATAGTTTGGTATCATAGGTTCTTCATGTAGTGCTAAGCCAACCCCATGCCCTGCAAAATCTTTACAACAGAAAAATCATTTTGTTCAACAAAAGGTTTGAATAGCATGACCTACATCACCCTAGTCTATTTCCAGCAACAGCAGTTTGAATTCCAATTTCTCTTGCTTTTTCTGTAACTTCTAAAAGTTTTCTACTTTCATCATCAATAATACCTATAGCAAAAGTTCTAGCAGAATCTCCATAGTAACCATCCAATTCTGTTACAGTATCTAGACTTACAATATCTCCTTCTTTGATAACTCTATCTCCAGGAACTCCATGAACAACTTCTTCATTTACAGAAATACAAGTTGCAGTTGGAAAAATATAAATCCCTTCAACTCCAATGCAAGCAGGTCTTGCTCCACAGCTTCTGATATATTCATCAATAATTCTGTCAATTTCTCTAGTTGTAATTCCAGGTTTTTAAATATGGAGGAATAATATCAGTGTAGATTTTAGCTATAATTTGATTAGCTTTTTCTTATTCCTTTGATTTCATCTAATGTTTTAATTAATCTCATTTTATACCCTTTCTTTTTAATAGTCCCTTTACTCTCAATTATCCTAAGATTTTATAGATATCTGTGTGATATCTTCTAATTTCTTTGTTCCATCAATTTCAGTTACTTTATTTTGTGCTTTATAGTAATCTAAAACAGGGCAGTTTGATTATGATATGTTTCTAATCTTTTTACAACAACTTTTCAGTGTCATCCGCTCTTTGAACTAGATCTTCTTCTTTTTCATCAACTGGAGGGTTAAATTTAATATGATAAATTTTACCAGTTACTTTTTGAAGTTCTTCTTCCAGTAATTCTTTTCAATAATGTCGGTATCAGGAACATTTAAAGCGATAACTTTTTCTATTTGTTTTCCTAATCTTGTTAAAATTTCATCTAAGGCTTTTGCTTGAACAACAGTTCTTGGGAAACCATCCATTATAAAAACCTTTTTCACAATCTTTTCAGCTAATCTTTCTTCAACTAATCCATTAACAATCTTCATCAGGAACTAATTGTCCTGCATCCATAAATTTTTAGCTTCAAGTCCTAATTTTGTTTGATTAGCACAGCAACTCTTAATATGTCCCCAGTTGAAATTTGAGGAATTCCATATTTATCTACAATAAATTTTTGCTTTGTGTACTTTCCCAGCACCAGGTGCTCCAAATAATACTAAATTCACATCAACCATCTCCTATTTATACGCCTTTATATTATACATCAATTTCTTTTGAAATTAAAAATTAATTTTCTTTTTCAATCTCATTTAAATTAGGTTCAATTATCAAATCATGCTCTTCATTATATTTATATGTTTTTCTAGTCCTTTTTATTAAAGAGTATTTATTTCTAAATCCTGTATTTTTCAAGTTTAGAAATATCTCCAAATAAATTTACTTCTCTAAATGGAAACCAATCTCTTGCTTTTAATATCTTCTGTGTCAATATGCTTAATTATAGATTTCTTGTTCATAATTTTTCCACAGATTTCAGCAAACTCAGTTATGGCAACATATTCGTCACTTGATATATTAAAAACTGTCCGTAAAAAGTCAGAATTTTCTACAGCTAACTCTATAGCGGAAGCTAGATCTTCTATATAGCCAAACTGAACTATATTATTTCCTTTATTTGGAATATAGATAGGGTAGATTATATTTTTATTCTTGAAAAAGTAATTTTTTCTATCTAAATTATTACCTATTCCATAGATATAGAAAGGACGGAATATAGTATATTTAAAAATTATATAATCTTGAATTCTCAATAGTTCTTATTTCAGCTAGATATTTATTTTTGCATAGTCACTTTCTAAAGCTGGATTTTTCTCCTGTTGGATCATCTTCTTTAGCAGGACTTTCTGTTATATCAGTGTAAATAGAAGCACTACTTATTAAGATATATTGTTTAAATTTATTTTTCATAACTCTTTGTAAAATTTCAACTTGCTCTTCTGTATATGCTGAAATATCGATAATAACATCTACCTCTATATTTTTAAAATATTTTTCATTTCAGAGATGTTTTTTCTATCTGCTTTTTAAAAAAGATGACATTATCTAAATTCTTCCTGATACCTCTATTTAAAACATAAACCTTATAATCTAAGAGTTTTTGCGACTTCTTTTCCGACAAACTGATTACCTCCCATAACTAAAATCATAATCTAACCTCTTTTCATATAAAAAGTTTTATATCAGTTATATTATATCTTAAATTTAGTTATTTTTTCCAGTTAGTGTACAATATTTTTCAAAAATACTAATTTGTTTTTAATGATTTTTCTTTTCATATCCCTCCAAAGAAAAATACTTTATAAATAATATATCATTTTTAAAAAATATCATAGTAAGAAAAATTAGAGCTATGGTATAATAGAAAGGAATGAAAAATTATGGAGGTTATAAAATGATAGCAACAGCTAGTCTTGGAATGAGATTTTCTGGTAGAAAGTTATTTGAAGATGTAAATTTAAAATTTACTCCTGGAAACTGTTATGGAGTTATAGGTGCAAACGGAGCTGGAAAGTCAACATTTGTAAAAATTTCTTTTCTGGAGAGTTGGAAGCAACTGAGGGAGAAGTTATATTTGATAAAAATAAAAGAATGTCTGTTTTAAAACAAGACCACTTCCAATATGAAGAAGAAGAAGTTTTTAAATGTTGTTCTTATGGGAAATAAAAAGTTATGGGATATCATGGTAGAAAAAAATGCTATCTATGCTAAGACAGATTTTACAGATGAAGATGGAATAAGAGTCGCAGAACTTGAAGGAGAATTTGCTGAACTTAATGGTTGGGATGCAGAGACAGAAGCAGAAACTTTACTTATGGGACTTAAAATTGGAGCAGACTTACATCATAAACTGATGAAAGAATTAACTGAGCCAGAAAAAGTTAAGGTTCTACTTGCACAAGCACTTTTTGGTGAGCCAGATGTTTTACTATTGGACGAGCCTACAAACGGACTTGATGTAAAGGCAATAAGCTGGTTAGAAAAACTTTATCATGGGACTTGAAAATTCAACTGTTATAGTTGTATCGCATGATAGACACTTTTTAAATAAGGTTTGTACTCATATCACAGATATAGATTATGGTAAAATTAAAATGTATGTTGGAAACTATGATTTCTGGTATGAATCAAATGAACTTATGAAAAACTTTAATCAATAATAAGAATAAAAAGTTAGAACAAAAAGAGACAAGAATTACAAGAATTCATTGCTAGATTTAGTGCTAATGCCTCTAAGTCTAAACAAGCAACTTCAAGAAAGAAACAATTGGAAAAATTACAACTTGAAGATATGCAAATGTCTAACAGAAAATATCCATTTGTTGAATTTAAGCCTGAAAGAGAAGCTGGAAATAACTTATTAAAGGTTGAAAAATCTTTCAAAAAACTATTGAAGGAGTAAAGGTTTTAGACAATGTTTCTTTCACAATAGAAACAGGAGATAAGGTTGTTTTCTTAGCTAAGAATGACTTAGTTAAAACAACTTTACTATCTATTTTAGCTGGAGAAATTGAACCCGATTCAGGATCTTATACTTGGGGAGTTACAACTAGCCAAGCGTATATGCCAAGAGATAACAGTGCATATTTTAATAATACAGATGTAAATTTAATAGAGTGGTTAAGACCATATTCACCTGATGAACTATGAAGCATTTATTAGAGGATTCTTAGGAAGAATGTTATTCTCAGGAGATGAAACATTGAAGAAAGTTTCTGTTTTATCTGGAGGAGAAAAAGTTAGATGTATGTTGTCTAAATTAATGCTTTCAGGAGCAAATGTTCTTTTATTTGATAACCCAAGTGACCACTTAGACTTGGAATCAATTACATCTTTAAATAAGGCCTTAATTAAATTTAAAGGAACAATTTTATTTGGGGCTCATGACCATGAGTTTATACAAACAGTTGCAAATAGAATTATTGAAATAACACCAAAAGGTATTGTAGATAAAGTAACAACATATGATGAATATCTAGAAGATGAAACTATTCAAGCTAGATTAGAAGAAATGTATGCTGAGTGAACTACTCACGACTAACCCCCTAACGAGTGCTAGAGCCACGAGAGTTCTAACACATTTAATAAAAACAGGGCTGTTGCAAATTGATGATTTTTATCATTAATTTGTGATAGCCTTTTCTCTTTCTTAATAAAAAAATAGAAATCTTTTTAGAATCCTATCCTATTTCAAGTTTTATTTTTGATTTTTTTGGGCGAACTTAACACAAGTCCATTATTTTTTTCTTTTTTTAAGCTATTTTTTTAATGGATGCAATATTACTCCTTGCTTTTTTTCTAATTAATTTTTGCAAGACATCTATTAAAATTATAGGCTATACAAAAATAGTCCTATTTCTCTCTTTGCGCTCTCTTTTCCTCTAACTTTTTAATTTGCGCAATTTCATATCTTCTTTTAATACTGCAAAAAGCTCCTTCTACTTGAATACTCCTATTCATTCTTAATTGTTTTCCAAATTCACTTTCTATATTATCTTTTGATTCTTTTGATAATTTTTCTGAATTTATAATTGTATCTGACTTTCTTTTCTGTTTCTGGATTTTTAAAAATATATTGACTTTTTTTATCTTTTTGAATAGTAGAGAAACTCTAATTCTAATCCATCTTTCCTAAATAGTCTATTTTCTCTTTCATCATAATCTAAATTCTCTACTCTATTCAAATCTTTTTTTATACTTTCTTGTCTTTGAATTCTCATAATATATTGGTTTTATGTATGATACATAATTGTTATTTTCTAAATACTCATAGTTAGGAAAACTTTCATAACCAGCATCAGCTACAACATTGACAATTTCAATATTTTGAGACTTAATTTTGTCAAGAAATGGAATTAAAGTTTTAGAGTCTGAAGGATTATGAAAAAAATTTCATAAGAAGCTATATATTCGCTAATAACTCCAATTTGAAGATTATATCCAGGCTTTAATTGACCGTTGCGCATGTAATCTTCTTTCATTCTCATAAATGTCGCATCATTATCTGTTTTTGAAAAAAACTATTTCTTTCACCTAAAAATCTCCAAATAGTTAGTGTATTTTTTTAAATCTTTCAATATATGATTCTGCTTTTTTTCTAACAATATTTGTTCTTTTTTTCTTTTTTTACCTTTACCTCGAACCTTTTTGAATTTTTAAATTTTTAAATATGAAAAAAACATCAAAAAAATATTATCCAAATCTTTATTAAAGTATTCGTTGAATTCATCAATTAATTCTAATATATTCTCTTCAAGTCTTTCTTTATATTTTTAAAGTGGATTTCTTCCAGACAAAACTATATTTATTAGCATAAGCTTCTATTTTAGTACCATCAATGTAAATAGTTTCAGTAGAAATTTCACTTAATTTAAAAAAAGTTTATCTACAAATTGAGTGAACAACTCATGGATAACATCAGTAGCTTTTTGAAAGAAAGCGCAATAGTTGAATAATCAGGTATATTAGGTGAATTTAATAAATATTGAGCTCTTTGGCTATCTTTACAAAGATACTCAATACCTCTAGTAGAATATATTCCTCTTGAATAAGCATAGATAATTACGGCAAACATATTAACAGGATGTACCTTAGTTTTGTTAGGAAATACTTGCATTAAATTAGAAAAAAATCCATTTCCTCCAGAATGGCGCTAAGTAGTCTAACAGGATCATCTTTATCAATATCTTTATTGATGTAAAAAAAGTTTATCTTGAAAAAGTAAAAAAATCTGTTATTATTAATTGATTTTGATCATAAGTATATTATATTAAATTTTTGAAGAAAAATTTCTAAAAAAATTTATGTAATATACTTTTTAAATTAAAAAGATGCTAAACTACAAAAATGTTTTTTTAGCATCTTTTTTTCTTTTTGGGACTCAACTATTTAATTTGCAACAGCCCCTTATT